>UMHA01065646.1_pt1 | contig 218987 bp, 224 predicted proteins | sample 1965401 | NCBI WGS metagenome assembly UMHA01 (sample SAMEA4836085, study PRJEB28245) | human gut metagenome | biome: gut microbiome; material: fecal sample | place: Denmark | collected 2008 | reverse complement strand
CTGCTGACAGCGCGCCGACCGTATCGATCTCGTCACCCAGCTTGGTGATATCCTGATTGATATTATTGATGTCCTGCTTGACCTGATAAAGCTGGCTGCCATTGACGGCGTCCATCGAAGTAGCGCTGACTTCGCCTGCCGCTACATTGCCGATCGTAGTGCCGCTGCTGCCTTCCAGCGTGATTTTACCGGTGTTGATATTACCGCCGCTGTCCACGTCATATTTGACTGCGGTATCATAAACGGTTTTCAGCTGATCTTCCGACGCAGCCTGCCCGGAAACGTAATTATCTGCGTCCCAGGTAGTATTGGTCAGACCGCCGATCGTGCCGGAACCGCCGTCGATAGTGATCTTATCGGCAGTTATCATGCCGTTGGTGCCGTTCATATTGATATTACCGGTGCTGACAGTGCCATTTGTACCGTCGATAGTGACTTTATTGGCGCCGCTGCCGATCTCAACGACATCATTCAATTTCAGTTCGTGATGGTCGCCGCCGTCAGCGTTAGTGCTTTTTTCGATCAGGATATTGTTGTCGACAGCTTCCATAGTTGTATGCTTAGCTGCCAGCTCGGCCGCTTCCGCAGCTTTATCATGGATCGCTTTCAGCTGGTCTTCGGTCGCTGCCTGCCCGGATACATAATTGTCCGGATCCCAGGTAGTATTGGTCAGGCCGTTGATCGTGCCTTCATCATCTTTATTGATCGTCACGCCGCCGGCAGTTATCGAGCCGTCACTGCCGTCGATGACCACATTGCCGTTACCGACATCTATCTTGCCATCACCGGTGCCGTCGACATTGACGCCCGTACCGATCTGCAGTTCGTCAGCCAGCTTCACTTCATAATCAGTGCCGCCGCTGCTGTTCGTGGTAGGCGTAACGACGACGTTGCTGTCGCCGGCCGAAACAGTAGCCTGCTGCGCTGCTTTCTGCGCTACTTCATACAGCTGGCTGCCGTTAACGGCATCGGTAGAAGTGGCGCTGACCTGCCCGGCCGCTACATTTTGGATCTGACGGGTCGCCCCGGAACTGCCTACGCTGACAACACCCACGACATCGCTGACACCGGCCCATTTAGTATAGCTGCTGTTGCCCGTAACGCTGTTGATCGCCGTCACTGCGGAATTACTGCCCAAAGCTACGCTGTTAGCCAGCGAGATACTGGTATCGTTACCAAGCGCGAAGGAATTATCAGCGCCGGTGCTGATCGTATTGCCGTTGCCGACAGCGGAACTGGCATTGGCAGCAATATTATTGCCATAGCCAAAAGCATGAGACGAATTGCCGCCCACATTATTAAAAAGGCCTACCGCCGTTGAATAATCGCCGCTGACAGCGTTATCATAACCCAGAACATTGGAAACGTAGCCGCTGATATTATTGCTGTGGCCAAAAGCGCTGGCAAATTCAGCAGTCACCTCGTTATTGTTGCCGAAGGCACTGGAGGCGTAACCGCTGACTCTGTTGCCTGCGCCGACAGCGTTAGTGTATTCTTCTGACGCTGTATTTTCATTGCCGATAGCGTTGGATTTGACGCCGCTGGCTGTATTTTTATAGCCTACGGCGCTGGCATAACTGCCGGAAGCCGTATTCATACTGCCGATAGCGTTGCCGACATAGCCCGAAGCCGCATTGCCATAACCAAAAGCACTGGCATAATTAGCAGACGCGTTATTGCTGGCGCCCACAGCACTGCCGAGATAGCCGGCCGTTGTGTTCTGATAACCCAGAGCACTGGCAAAGGAACCCGAAGCGTTATTATTGACGCCGAAAGCGCTGGAGGAAGAACCCGACGCCTTGTTCAAAGCACCGAAAGCATTGGCATATTCGTTGCTCACTTCGTTGGAACGACCCACGGCGCTGGCCGAAACCGCGCTGGCCGTAGCCTTGTTCTGATAGCCGATCGCCGAAGAAGCAAAAGCCTGCGTCTGGTTGTTATAACCGATAGCGTTAGTATAATTGCCGCTGGCGGTATTATTATAGCCAAAAGCATTACTGACCTCACCGCTGACGGTATTATTTGAACCTACGGCCGCACTGCGAATATTGCTGACCGTATTCTCCGTACCGAAAGCGCTGGCAAAATTACCGGCGATATTATTATTGTAGCCAGACGCGATAGCATGCTCGCCGCCGACCTTATTGCCGTAGCCAAAGGCACTGGCATAGCTGGCAGTAGCTTCATTATACACACCGTAAGCATTGGCATAGGCGCCGGAAGCCACATTCGAGGTACCGATGGCGTTGGCCAGATAGTTGGAAGCCGTATTATCATAACCGACCGCCGAACCAAAATCGCCTGTAACCACGTTTTTCACACCCAGCGCACTGCCCGCATAGGCCTTAGCCTCATTTTCATGCCCGAAAGCACTGGCATAACGCTCCGTCGCTTTGTTCTGCGCACCGAAGGCCTGGGAATCCTGAGCCGTAGCTTCGTTTAAATAACCGAAAGCCTGGGCATTATGGCCGCTGGCAGTATTGCTGATACCGACAGCGCCTGCCGAGATCCCTGAAGCCGTATTCTTATTTCCCAGCGCCGTAGCATCGTTAGCTGTAATATTGTTGCCGAGCCCGATCGCGCTGGAATTCTCTCCGATCGCATAGTTATCATTGCCGATCGCAGTAGAATACATCGCCATTGCCTGATTATTATTACCGATCGCACTGCCTCCGGTAGCGATCACCTGATTATTGCGTCCCATTGCTACGGCCTCTGCTGCCGAAATGGTATTGGTAAAACCAAACGCCACTGATTCATTGCCGCTGACATTATTCAAATAACCAAAGGCGCTCGTACCGATACCATCCGCCAGATTGCCGGTACCGAAAGCATTGGAATTATCCGAATTCGCCTTATTGGCAGTACCAAAAGCGTTACTGTCCAAGCCATTGGCCACATTATCCTTACCAATAGCATTAGACCCGATGCCATTAGTGATATTGCCGCTGCCGATCGCGTTCGATTCATTGGCATAAGTGTTGTTTTTACTGCCGATGGCATTGGAATCCTCGGCCAAAGCCTGGTTATTCGCGCCGATCGCATTGCTGTTATCAGAAATAGCATGATTGTTATAACCTACAGCATTGGTATTCTCACCGCTGGCGTCATTATTTACGCCGGCAACAGTCGAATTGGTCCCGGTTCCATCCGCAAAAACAGCCGCGGCATAAACGTCGCCTGCACAAAACCCCGAAATCGCAAACAAACTGCTGCTCAAAAAAACTATGATTTTTTTCTCTAACTGGTATCTTTTGGATTTAGACAACTGTCTCACTCCTTCATCATCAATTTTTACTTCAAATTTTTATCTTTTATCGCACAGGGGCAGCAGGCGTGTTACAGCCTGACTTCTAATGAAAATGATTGCCCTGGCTTTTGCCTTTCCCGCTCCTTTCTGTAAATTTTTCACGCTGATTGCAAGACCCCGATTATACATAAAGGGTTGTTTGGAAATAATATTTTAAACAAAGGAAGCGACTGTATTCCCTGTCTAAAAACGTTCATCAAAGCTGCGTCTTTAAAACGCAGCGTGTATTTGGGTTTGCCGCTCTGCTTTTTTCGCAAAGCGGCACTTATGGGGAAATATTTTCAAGCAAGACGGAGGGTCGCAACGTCTTGGTGAAAACCTTACTCATCCTGTCTACTTTCGCAATATTTTAATTAATTCTTGTTTTGATAATTTCTTATTCCTTATACTTAATAGTATCTATATAGATTATTTTTGATATAATACCATATTTGTCCCCCCCTGCAAGACATTTTTGTTATAAGTGAATACGCCTGTCTGAAAGTCTTGCAACTGGCACCCGAACTGCAAAAAACCGCCTGCCCAGGCAGACGGTTTTGTTATTTGAATTATTTACTTGCCAGCCTTGTACAACAGCCTCTTTTCTTCTCAAACAAATAAAAAAACACCGTATGCAATCACACATACGGTGTCCCAGAACTTTTATTCTCTTTTTCAATGCTTCTGCAGCTGTTTATTTATTTCACGCACCAGCGTCGCTAAATTTAAAGGCTTGGCTAAATGGCTGTTCATACCTGCCTTTTTCGCTTCGATGATATCTTCGGCAAAAGCATCGGCTGTCATCGCCACGATCGGCACGGTTCTGGCATCGGTCTTAGCAGAAGCGCGGATCTTCTGTGTGGCTTCATAGCCGTTCATTACCGGCATCTGCACATCCATCAGCAGCAGATCATAATAGCCGGCCGGCGCCGCCGCAAATTTTGCCGCGCCTTCTGCACCGTCACAGGCACTTTCTACCACAGCGCCGGCAGATTCCAGCATTTCCACCGCTATCTCACGGTTCAAGGCGTTATCTTCCACTAATAAAAAGCGTTTACCGCTGAAATCAGTTTTACTCTTTTGTTCATCGGCAGCTGCTTGACCTAAAACATATCTCTGTAACGCCCGACACAAAGTCGACATAAAAACAGGCTTCGTCATAAAACCGTTGACACCCGCATGACGCGCCTTCGTTTCAACATCGGCCGAATCATATGCTGAAATCAAAATGATTGGCAGCGGTTCGCTGATAGCGCGGCGAATGATCGCCGCCGTTTCCACTCCGTCCTGATCCGGCATCCTGCAGTCCAGTATCACCGCGTCGTAAGGCTCACCCGCCTGATGCGCCGCCAGGACCTTCTGCACCGCCCGCTGTCCACACGTTTCCCAGTCCGAACGAATGCCAATCTGCCGTAAAAGCTCCGTCGTATGCTCACAGACGATCACATCATCGTCGACTACGATGATCTTCAAATCGGGAAACTTAAAATTGCCCAATTCCAGTTCACTGATCTGCAGCGGCAGGCTGATCGTAAATTCAGTACCAGTACCAACCTCGCTGCTGACCTCGATCGTCCCGCCCATCAAATCGACGATTTTCTTCGAGATCGCCATCCCCAGACCACTGCCTTCTGTTTTATCGATCCGGCTGTCTTTTTCGCGGGTGAAGGGTTTAAAAATATCCCTCAAAAACTCCGGCTTGATTCCGATTCCGGTATCCCTGACTGTAAATTTGAACCAGGCTTTGGCCGCATTTTCTGACGCCGTTTCTTCGATATCGAAACTGACGGTACCGCCCGGCGGCGTAAACTTGGAAGCGTTGGAAAGCACATTGATCAGTACCTGCCGCAGACGCAGCGAATCGCAGCACAGCTGCTCGTGCCTGATATGCCGCAGGCGCACGTCAAACTGCTGCTGCCTGGCCTTGACACTGCTCTGCATGATCGAAACGATAGTATCCATCACCTCCGGCAGCTCGATCACTTCTTCCGCCAGAGTCATTTTTCCGCTTTCTATCTTCGACATATCCAGCACATCATTGATCAGGCCCAGAAGATGCTGACTCGAAAGCGAGATTTTCCGCAGACAATCCTGTACCTTTTCCGGAGTGTCGATATGCGCGGAGGCAATATCTGTCATCCCCATAATAGCGTTCATCGGCGTCCTGATATCATGCGACATCCGGGAAAGAAAATCAGATTTTTCACGGTTAGCGACTTCTGCCGCCTGCAGTGCCGCCTGCAGTTCCTGTGAACGTTTTTCCAGCTGCTGCTGCAGTTCCTTTTGTTCAACGGCTTCAGTAACATCAATAAAGGTAGCGTAAATGACCGGGATATCGTTAACCTTTTGGTCGCTGAACATACCGCTGACTTTGATCCAGGAGCAGCTTCCATCTTTACGCGGCATCCTGCAGATACATTCATAACCACTTTTCCCTTTCAGCAATGCCTGTTCAACTACCATCGCCATTTTTTCATACTCTTCCGGGTACTGCTCAAAATATTTGCGGCAGCTGTTATGATAGATTGCTTCATACTCTTGCTTTGTGTATAAAGTCTGCGAGTAAAAATAATCATTAGCCCAGACTACCGTAAAATTTTCGTCCATCAAGTGCTTACTGACACTAACGTTCATTGCACTCATCAGCATATTGTAATCATAGACCGTCTGCTCACTGCTTTGTTCGTTCAATTTAAGGCCGTAACTGTCAGCGTTCATGCTTTCACTTCTCTCATTATTTTAAATTTCTGCAAATCCTCTCATCAATTTAAGTTTTACAATTATCTTATTTAATATTTTCTAAATTATTCGTTATCTAATTAATATTGTAGTTAACTGATTTTAAAAAAGCAATATTCTTGCAATATTATTTTTTGATATCGTATAGTTTTACCCCCCCACAGGACAATCATACTGATTTACTTACTCGTTCTTTTTAAGCTTCCCCATATTGGTGAATATATGTAAGCACTGCAAAAATATCATTCAACAAATCCTGCAAACTGTTCTATTCCTGTCATATATACCAGCAGACCAACAATATAATAAAAAACACCGCACAAAATGTACGGTGTTTTAGTGTTTTAGTGTTTTATAATTTATTTTTGGGATTCGGCCGCTGTTTAAAGCAGTGATAACTGCAGTAATACTGCCGCCGGCGTCCGGCCAGTGCCGTATAGACATGATAGGTTTTATTGCAGGAAAATTCCTTGCCGCAGATCGGACATACCTCCAGCAGACTTTTTAAAGGACCGCTGGAACTGCTCCCGCCACCCGTTATTTCATTGCCGATAACATCATCTTCATTTTTCATAACAGCTGCTCCCATCCTGCTTATTTTTTTAATTGCATCCCGTTTATTTTTTGTATTACCAGTTATACTTTTTATTATATAATTAATAAATTTATATAATTTTTCAGCACGGTTTATTATAATACATCAAATCAATTCCTGCAAGATTTTTGCCGTATAATTTATATTTTATTTTCCAAGCCTGACTTATAACGTCTTCCGGCCTTTTTTACATACAGCCTGCTGCAGATAAAAGAAGTAAACGGGATCGTAAACAGGATGCCAAAGCTGCCGATAACGGCCTGCAGGATCTCTACGACCACCATTTCCTTGTTCAGCAGATACAGCAGCGAATGGTTATAAGCAAAGAACAGCAAAACTATCGTCAGTGAACCGCCGATATATGCCAGGATCAGCGTATTGGACATCATGCCCAGAATATCGCGGCCGATATTATTGCCGGCCTGCAGCAGCATTTTCCTTGTAGGTTCAGCAGTAGTAGCCGCCAGCTCGTTCAGCGCCGAAGCAATATCCATCGCCACATCCATGATCGCTCCCAAAGCGCCGATAATAATCGCGCTGAATATGATCGCTTTCAGATCGACCGGGTCAGCAGGATTCAAAAACAGCAGGTACATGGAATCCTCGTCTACCAGCCCCGTAAGCTGCAAAAAACTGTCTGCAGACGCACTGATAAGCGCCGCAATGACAAGTCCGCCGATACAGCCCAAAATAGTCGCGACCGTTTTTCTGCTGATGCCATTCACCAGCAGCAGATTAGTCACGACAATAAAAGCACAGGTCAGGATCGTCCAGCAGTAAACGTTCTTGCCTGACAGTATCGCCGGTACAAAAACTGCAAAGATCGACAGGCAGCAAAAAATCAGAGAGATCAAAGTATTTACGCCCTGCATCCGTCCAAAAGCGATAATACTTAAAGCAAAAACAGCAAACAGCCACATCAGTACATTACTGCGCAGATGCTCGGCATAACTCCATTCCCCCTGACTGCTCTGTCCCGGCAGCAGCAGCACCTTATCGCCAACGGCTACGTCGCGCCCAACCGCAAAACTGCCGGCTTTATTCTGCGCAGCTGTCACTTTGACGCCTTCCTGCCTTCCTGACAATAATTCGGCTTCAAATCTTATCTGCTCAAATTTAGCCCCGGCTGCTGCCGGTAAAAGCTTCACTACCCTTGCCTCAACAACATCAGTAGGCGATTTCTCTTTAAAAAAGCTTAAACCCTGCACAGCAAAATAATGCCCCGCCGCAAGATACAGCACAGCCAGAATGATAGTAACGAGATAAACAAATTTATTTTTCAAGGTACGACCTCCAAAATTTATTTAAAATAAATTTTGGCAATTCTCAATTATCAAGACGCACTTTCAGCCCGATCAGCGTCAGCCTTGCCAGACTGGCAGGCAAAGCCCTGCTTCCAACACTTTCAGCCGGAACTGACAGACTCAGCAGCAATGGCAGCAGCGCCGGCAGAACATAATTAAGACAGCTGCCGATAACGCTGACCGTCAGACACACCGGACAAGCTGTTCCGCTGCAGTCATGTCCGTGACTGGCCTCTACATATAGAGGGGCCCAGACTGCGCCGACAGCAATAACCAGTATCAGCAGTAAAGCTGTTATCGATTTATAATTACTTTGTTTTAAAGTCATGGCGTTCACTCTCAAAACAAGATTTTTCTGTTACTCTATTTATTAATATACCACAAAAATTTCCGCTGACTTGTGAACTTTTCACTACTGCTCACAGTACAGCCCAGCTACTTCAGACAGTAATAAAAAACAGGCCAGCCTTCTAAAAGCTGACCTGTTTTTTATTCATGCCTGCTATCAGGCATTTTCATAATATCTGATCACTTTTATGCGCCGCATTCTTTTATCATTAGCTTTGACCGGCGCTTCATCACACTCCGGATCGACCAGATCCTCCAGCCTGCACCCGAAAATACTGCGCAGCTTCAACAGCAGTTTCAAACTGCCGGGGACTCTGCCATTTTCAATATTGCTCAGGTGGGTCTGCGTTATATCCAGCATTTCCGCCAAAGCTGTTTGCTGAATGCCCTGTTTTACTCTTCTGACTTTGATTTCATTGCCTATTTTTTTTAAATCGATACTTTGCATATTCGTCCCACCACTTTCTTTAAAAATCTTTTTGCTTAGCTTTAATCAAGGTAACGAATGACCCTGACTCTCTTTTTCCTGGGTTTGTTTTCATCTTCCAGACAAAGCAGTTCGTCGATCGTACAGCCTAAAATATTTTTCAGCTGCAGCAGCAGCTCCAGGCTAAGCATAGCGCGGCCAACTTCGACGTTGCTCATATGTGTCTGCGAGATCCCTAATTTTTCTGCCATCGCTGTCTGCGAGATCAGTTTCTGCATCCTTCTTACTTTGATATTCATCCCTATTTTTTTTCTGTCTAAAGTTTCCATTTTCCACTCCTTACTGTGTACGTATGCATATAGCTTCCTTTAAAAAAATATATCCTGCATTTCTACACGTTTTTCTATTTCAAATTTCATCATAATTGCAAACTGTACACCAACATTTTTAATGTTTAATTATTTTGCCAATTAAATTAAGTATAGTTTATTGTTTTTATTATAGCATTTATTAAAAACCAGCACAATATCTTATATAAAAATGTTGCTCCAAGCCGTTTTTAATCACATATTAAACTTTTTCATATTTTTAGCAGAAGTAGTTTTGTATTAATTAATAAAATTATATTTTTTATTCGTTTACATTTGTTATTTCATTCTTTAATAAAAATAAAGTATTTTTAAATTATATCTAATCGTTTTTTCAAATAACTAAATTTACTATATGTTTTACTATAAATGTTTATGTTATAATTTACTTGTAATATTTTCGAAGGGATATTGGCGATGTTAAGCAAAAATACGCTATTTGAATTTCTTTATCAAAATTTACACGACCAGATCACCTGCGGCCATCTGAAACCTGGCGATACTCTGCCTTCCATGCCGCAGCTTGCAGCCATTTATAATGTCGGTATCCGCACCGTCAAAGATGTTTTGGCCAGATTAAAAACAGAAGGCCTGATCCAAACGACAGAACGCAAACCGGCACGTGTCATTTACCGGGCTGAAAAAAACAGTGCTTCTCAAAGCTATGCTGTTGGTCTGCTGCGGCGTCAGGAGTCGCTGACAGAAGTTTATCAAACCATGGGGCTCATTTTACCGTCCATTTTTCATTTTTCTGCCGCACACTGCGATATCAAAAAGCTGCCCTCCTATCAGAAGCTGCTCAAAAAAAATAACTGTCAGGATACTGCAGCGCTCGATGCCGCTTTTTCAGCTCTGCTGAACGAACTGCTGCGCAGCTCCAACAATCTGCTCTATAACGATCTGTATAACAGTCTGAAAACTTATTCTAAGGTTACTTTAGCGGCACCTAAAAATATACTGTTTAAGTATGATCCGGAAACCTTCCGGCTGCTGCTGGCTGCTTTACAGAGTAATGATTACCAGCTTGTCAATAAGCGTTTCAATGATATGTATCTCAGCTTTTCTGTTTCAGTCAACAAATATATCCGGAAAGTATACAAAAAATACCAACAGGCAGAGATTCCCGAACCTGTTTATGATTATAACTGGAGCGCTGAAAAAGGACGCGACCATTACTATACCCAGATCGCCCGTGACCTGATCGATAAGATCGCCGCCGGCATCTATGAGCCCGGTACACTTTTACCTTATGAAGCTGTACTGGCCAGAAACTACAAAGTCTCTATTTCCACGATCCGCAAATCGCTGGCTCTGCTCAACGAGATCGGCTTCGCAGAAACCATCAATACCAAGGGCACTATTGTCAGGCTGCCGCCTACCTTCATCACCGCTAATTGTATGCAGAACGAGCGTTACAAAAAAGATACGCTGATCTATCTCAGCGCCTTGCAGCTAATGTCAGTTATTATCAAGCCTGTCGCTGTGGCTGCAGCCGGCAGGATCGATCCCCAGACACAGAAAGCCTGGCGGTCAGAATTTGGTCAGCCAGGTAAAGTACCCCTGGCCTTAATAGTCAATTCCCTGATCGAACTTACGGAGCTGCAGCCGCTGCGGGCGATACTTCAGGAAACCAATAAACTGCTGCACTGGGGTTATTATCTGGCTTTTCACCGCCAGAATCTTGCAGGAACGACGGATACTCTTTGCAAATATACATGGCAGGCTTATTTATACCTGGAAGCACGGGATATTGAAGGTTTCAGCACTTATCTGGCAATTTGTTTTTCCTATATCCTTGAAACGATCCGTGATTTTATTATACAGCATGGCCTGCAGGAAGCCGCAAAGCTTGCAACACCTTACAAGATACCAGATTTAAATATCAAATAAAAAAATAGACCTGCCCTAAGGCAGGTCTATTTTTGGGGAATATCTTCAAACAAGGCGGAGAGGGTTGCAATCTACCTTGCCGAAAATCGACTTCACAAATTTTAAATATTGCAATATTTAAATTCGCAATATTTTAATTTATGTTATTATAGCACATTCCCATTTTTTTCAAAATAGTTTTTTAATTTATTTTTCAATTTCAACAAACAATCCCGCGCCTTGACATTATTAATTTTTATCAACCTTACAATTGCTGCTTCTGTTTTTAAAAAGTCCAACGACTGCCGATATTCCAATACCAGTCTTTTTTGAAATCGCTGCCGCTGCTTCGTTCCAGATCCAAATAAAAATAGTTGTTTCTACTTGTCTGTACTGACGCGCCGATACCGTACTCAAACCAGGTATCGCCATAACTGCGGTCGACTCTGACCCGTTCGCCACCGATATTTGTCATGGTCATTGCATAGCTGCCGCCAAACTCATGCAGCCAGTCAGCTTTCAAATAGACATTGGTTTTCTCAGTTATATCCTTTCCGATATTGAAACCAAATCTGCTGACAGCACTGTTGATACTGCTTTGATTCGCAGCTATACCATTGCTGGTAGTATAACTGGCACTGCCAAAGCGCCCCACTGTCAGCTGCACCTGCGGCTCAATATACCAGTTGTTCTGTAAACTGTTTTTACGCCCATATTCAGCGCTAAGTGAGATACCCGTATTATCAAAGTCGCCGCTGATCCTGTTCAGGTCGTTGTCATATACTTTAAAATCAGTATCCATACGGTTTACTTTTGCCACAATATCCAGATAATGACCTTTGGCACCGATCTGGGTCAGATAAAGACTTAACGCTTTGTCCTTATTATCTCCGCTGCCGCGGTCATAGCTGCTGTTGCCATCACTGTAGCTTAATGCCAAGCCACCATAAACAGTGATTTTATCCGTTGCACGCAGTTTTTGGTCATACCCGAATTCATATCTATTGAATTTATTTTCGAAACTAAAATTACCGCTGCGTTTAATATTACTGCCACTCAGCCGTACCCAGGCCCCCTGTTCTTCTCCACCATTTTTGCGCAGGTCGCCCATACGTTTCACTAACTGATCATTATCGCGCCAAGTATAATACGACAAAGCTCCAGCAGCAGCGATTGTATTAACGCTCGTAGTTGGTTTTTCACCTGGATCGACGTTCTCCACACCTTTCAGATACCATTCTGTAGTTGTACTCTTGGATAAACTGTCTTTTTTATCCAGCTCATAGCGTTTATAATACAAAGTACCTTCACCATCAACGGCAGTAAAAGTACCTTCATTATTTTTAACACTGACTAACACCGTCCCTTCGGCATCTTTACCCAAAGCAGGATCGTTATGCAGTCCGTTTATCTCACGCAAAGCTATCTGCTGAGTACCGGTAAAGGTATCCGTAACTATAAGCTGGTCACTTTGATGCGGTTGAGTACCGTCAATTCCCAAAATAATAGTACCATTGTTACCATTTAGGTTTTCTACTGTCAAAGTATTAAAAACATTATTTTTATAGGATAAATCAACAGTGCCGCCATTATTGGTCAATGAGTTCAATAGTGAATCTCCTGTTACCAGCCATAAAGAATCTGTACCCAACGTCAGATTATTTGCGGAAGAATTATTCACATCCACAGCGGTTGCACCTACAAAGGTCGACCCGGCTGCAAAATCAAGATTGATAATGCCGCCATTTTCAGCTTTGATATCACCTGTAATATGATATTCACCATTGCCTGTGACATTGCTGGCTTCATTGGTATTAGCATCAATACCGCTGGCAAGAACAGCATAAGCATTCTTGTCAGTATCTACAGTTATCGTAGCCCCATCCAGATTGATGCTCCCACCTAAATGAGCGATCACCCCATGGGACTCAGTACCTTCTGTTACTAGCGTTACGTCAGAAATGTTGAGAACAGAGTTGGCATAGCGTGCTTCAAGTCCGTAGGCAGCATCTCCTTCCGTAGTAATCAGGGCACCTGTACCAATATTGATAACACCACCGCTGATCAGCAGGTTACGCGCAGCGTCTATCTCACCTACACGTACCGCTGAAGAATTATTGCCGGCGGTTGAAATGATAGCATAATCACCGATTTCTATGCTCGAATCAGCATGGACACTGCGTACAGCGTGTGAACCGGCCATTTGCGTAGAAATATTTGCACTGTCGCCAATAATGATCTTTCCGGCATAAGTATTTCCATTAGAAGTAACCCCGGCAGAAACAGCATGATTACCGTTATGGTTGCTGCTGCCTAAAGCTCCGGCAGCCGAAGTAGCAATCGTACTGTTGTTACCGATTTTTATATAGCCGTCAGTCGTGCGGCTCATAACGGCCATGCCATTGATATTAGAACTGCTTTTATCATCATTTCTGTGAATAATAGTGGCATAGTCGCCAATCTCTATTCTGCCGCCATCAGCATTACTGATAACAGCTACCGATCCACCATAAGAATGGCCTGTAATCGTAGCTCTGTCACCAATAGCTACCAAAGATTTATTGCCATCAGCCCCAATCGCTATACCGCCAGCCGTAATAGTATTGCCCTCACCTAAAAGATAGATCTCGGCTTTTTGTTCAAAGGCCGTACTGTGACTCATAGCTCGTATAGCCTGCCCATAGCTTCCGCTGCCAACATTAGTGATATGATTGGTCCCCTCCAGTATGATGATACTGTCTGCAGAAAATACGATACCCGGTGCCGCTGCATTATAGTAAGACTGAGCGGAAAGGGCAGCTCCGGCCGTATTGATCGTTAGATTAGACCCGGTAACCGTACCGCCACCAGCATGCTGCTGGCTTATATAACTAATGTCAATACCACGCCCATGAGTAGTTGAACTAGTGTCCATATTGGTGATCGTATGGCCATCACCAATATTTTCTATACCACCGCCAGAATATTTAATTGTCCCCAGTTCATCTGCCCAACTCTGCTGATGATAGCTGCAAGTTAATAACAAACTTAATATTATCGCCTTCTTTAAATTTTTTTTCATAAAAAATTCCTTTCCCTTTTGTGAGTATTTCCTGTTGCTACAATGATTTTCACAAAGTTTCGGCTTGCTTCGATATTTACTTTTTCTTTTCGGCTCCTTTCAAATTTTTTGTACTTATCAAAATACTTTCTTGCCTTCTCCTCCGGTATACAGAACGAAGAAAATATTTTAAATCATTTAGTTTATAGATTTTTAGCTTCATTCAAATTTAACTATTACAATAATATTATTCCTTATAGTTTAATTTATGGTATTATACTCTATTTGTCCCCCCCGCAAGACATTTTTACTCTTGAGTAATTCTCAAGCTTGCTAAGTCTTGCAAAAGATTACGTTTCCCTAACACAAAAAAGACCATTATCAGCATGATAAAAGTCTTTTCCTTCCTAGTATTATTGGATAAAAATAAAACCATCACAAAATTGTGATGGTTTTATAATCATAGATTTAACAGTTTTAAAATGAATCTACTCATATCACAGCATATTTTCATCAAATACGACAAAAACATTTTTGCCTTTTCCCTTGGCTTTATACAAAGCGCTGTCCGCTTTCTGATACAGGTCGTCAAAAGCAGCGCCGTCGTCAGATTCACAGAACACCATCCCGATACTGCAGGATATCTTCAGTCCTTCTTTTGCCGCGCCTTTAGTGTACAGACTGCAGATCTGCCCGGCTTTCACCAGGGCATTTTCCATACTGGTGATATCACACATCAGCACCGCAAATTCATCGCCGCCGATACGGCCCAGCAGATCCGAGCTGCGGAAGCTGCGCTCAAGATTGGCAGTAAGCTCACACAGCACCGTATCACCGAAGGCATGGCCCCTGCTGTCGTTAACATTTTTAAAATCATCAATATCCAGCAGGAAAAAGGCATGCTGCCGTTTCGAGCTGTCAGCTAAAACCTCATTGACATATTTTTCAAAAACAGCCCGGTTATAAATACCCGTCAAAGGATCGCGCTCAGCCTTATGCTGCATCCGTGCAAATTTATTCTGCGTATCGTTGATATCCAGAACATTACCTAAAACACGCTTGATCTGCCGCTTATCATCAAATACCACCGCCATATAAAAACGATACCAGTGATAATCGCCATCAGAAGTATGTAGGCGCCCCTGAAAAACTGTCCTGCCGGCCCTTTGCAATTCTGTCAGAGCCTTCTGCACGGCACTGCTGTCTTCCTCATGAAAATACTTATTTAAACTGCTGCTATTCTTTTCCGCAATAGTATCAGTAATAAAGCCGCCCAATTTTTCCAGTATCTGTTTTTCGGTATTATGCCCGGCCGCACCTTCACCGGTATTTTTAACGATCAGAAATTTACATGCTTTCAGATCAAATTCAAACATGCAGCCTTCCATCAAGCCCGCCGTCAGCCGCAGACCCTCTATCTCCGCGTTGATCTGTTTTAAACGGTCTTTTTCGATCTGCCGCCAGATATAGATGATAACGAGAAAGCACAGACAAATGAGCAGGAAATATTTTCCCATCGTATCCCGAGCGATCTTATTCAGCATCTGCTGATCTGCCAGCAGATTGGTTCCCGAAACGATCTGGAAAGTGTACCAGTCGTTAACTTCTACAGGCGCAAAGACTACATACTGTGTCTCGCCAAAGATATCAGTATAATAGAAAGCGCCGCTTTCTTTATTGGCAATAGCTTTTTCCAGGTCTTGCTCCGTCATCGAGCAGCCAATGGCTTCCTGCTCCAGGAATTTAAAGAAATTTCCCTGCTTGCCATTGCCGATGCCCATAATCACATCGCCCTTTTCATCTGCGATCATCGTAATACGGTCCTGCTGCATATTCAGCACCGCCAGCAGCGTTTTCGTCGCATTGTCAAGATCATAGGCTTCATGGACAACGCCGATGACCTCTTCATCCTTATACAGTGGCTTAGCCAGAATAACTACTTTTCTGCCGCTGGACGGCAAAACGACCGGCCCTTCAACAACTTCTTCTCCCTCTAAGGCCCTTTTATAATAATCCTGATCCAGGATATCGATTTCCTCGCCATTGCTCATCAGGGTTTTCTGACCACGATAAGTAAGTCCAACAGTCGAAAAATGCCCTGTGTTGGAAACTGTACTCAAAAGATTGACCAAATTATCCTTCTGCCCTTCATATCGAGGAGCGTTTCTCAGCACGATATCCAGTAATTCATTCTGCCGCTGGATCTCGGTATGCAGAATAACCTTGGTATGATGGGCTGCGTCCAGCAAATAATCGTAAGTCTGGCGTTCCAGAATGTCCTTTTGACTGGCACTGAAATTGAATGCAAAAGAAACCGCCAGGATCAAAACTGAGATTATAGTTATGACGATCAGCTCACGATGCAGTTTTCCCCACATAAAGCTACCTCTTTCTATTTTTTACAAACGCTCTCTGAATTCTACAAAATAAAACAATTAGGTTATCCGCTATTAATTATAACCTATTTTTTATATTATAGCATTTTTACTTTTAGCAAATAAATACTTTTATCTTTATTTTTTAAGCCCGGCCGCTGTTTTTTACTGCCGCCGAAAAAAAGCAAAACACCGCTTTCTGTAAAAGCGGTGTTTTGCCTGTAGGAAGCTATATATGAGATGTAATTGCCGTTAAGGCTTAAACATGGCTGTTGGAAACTTCAACAGTTTTGTTCATAACGTTGGTAAAGAATGTAACCGGCACCATAGTCTTGCCATTTACTAAAATCGGAGCGTTGTCCAAAGTAATGGTTTGGCCATTGCGTACATATTGGTTGCTGCCAATAGTCATAAAATAGGTCTGATCACCTTTTTCCATCGAAACATTTTGCATACCGGCATCCCAGAATACCTGGTAGTCCATTTTTTCCATCAGCGGACGCAGGGGCAGGTATACTGTATCTTCTTGAACCATGATGGCTTCATCAGGAGTTAATACCAGCTCTTGTTGATCCATAACGATGGTTCCTGCACCAAGATGGACTTTGATATCGGCACTGTTGGCTTTAGCGATAGACCAGCCAAAAATGCCTACCAATAATAAGCAGACCACTACGATTACAGATTTTTTCATTTTCATTGACCTCTTTCCTTTCCTGCTGAGCAGGTTTTGTTTACGATTTTTATTATATACACTTTTTCATCTGTGTGAAGTTTTCAATATTTAAATATCAACTAGAAAAAAATTACAGTTTGCTTACAAAAATACTTTTTCCGCCCTTTTTACAGGTCTGAATGGCACATTTTAAAGCCCTTAACCCCCCTGAAACAGTAGAAGTAAATAAAAAAACGACCTTTGTAAGCGCAGTACCTGCAAAGGTCGTTTTTGAGTATAAAAATTTTTTAATCCAAAGACTTGACGATCACCAGAACAGGAAACGCCGCATCGGGCAGATCGCTATGAGCACCGCCGCAGACCTTTTCTTCATAAGCGTCCCGGTCCAGCAAATCAAAATCTACAATAATATCGTCACTGTAATATTCCTGAGCCGGCTCAATATCTTCTTTGCGGATACCCTGCCAGTCAGCTTTCGGCACTTTTGCCGCAAAAAATTCCAAAGTCGATGATTTAGCATGATAAATCTGGATCGCGTCTTCTGCGGTATACAACATAACTTTCAACTCCTGTCTTTTCAAGATCAACGGCGCGCTGCCAATGAATGACAGCATCGCTTGTTGTTATTATAACTATATCACAGAAAGCAGCGACAGTCAAAAATCTTAATAATAATTATTAGTTGCATTATTTTCTAAAATATGATTACTAAAAAGCGGTACTGCCGCCATATCAGGACAGTACCGCAAGTCAGCTTTATTTATTATGCCTCGATCGGCTCGTCCTGCAGGGCTTCATAGCCTTCCTCGCCAGTACGTATCTTAACGACGTTCTCTACATCATAGATAAAAATTTTACCGTCGCCATACTTACCGGTATAAAGCACTTTTTTCGCAGCTGCCACCACCGCAGCCACAGGAATAGCCGAAACAACAAGTTCTACTTTGACCTTGGGCAGCAGATGCACGCTTACTTCCGCACCGCGGTAATATTCGGTATTGCCTTTCTGCAGCCCGTAACCCAAAACCTTCGTTACCGTCATACCGGTAATACCAAGTTTATCCAAAGCTTCCTTCAAGATCTCAAAACGCAGCTGCGAAGTAATGATCACGATCTTCGTCATTTTCGGTCTGCCTGCTGACGGCAGAGCAGCAGTAACGTGAGTAACGGCAGCACCAGCCTCTGCTGCTTCCTGAGCAGTCACAGCACCATGGAAATCTTCTGCTGCCGGCATAAAATCGGCATAAGAGCTGGCCAGACCATGCTCTTCCATATCCAGCCCGGCGATTTCCTCACGCGTGCTGACCCGCAGTCCGATAGTTTTATCGAGGATTTGAAAAATCAGCGTCATCACGATACCGATATACGCCGCTACCGCTGCAACTCCTGTCGCCTGAATGATCAGCAGCTCACTGCCGCCGCCGTACAGCAGACCGCCGTCTACTGCAAAAACACCAACCAGCAGCGTGCCCAGCGCACCACAGACTCCATGTACCGAAATTGCGCCGACAGGATCGTCGATTCTGGCAATCTGGTCAAAAAATTCTACTGCAAAAACGATCACAAGCCCGGCAATGATACCGATCACAAAAGCTCCCGGAACACTGACTGCGTCACAGCCAGCAGTAATAGCGACCAATCCTGCCAGCGCGCCGTTCAAGGTCATCGATACATCAGGCTTACCGTAACGCAGCCAGGTCAGGAACATCGTTGCCGTCGCGGCAGAGGCAGCGGCCATATTAGTAGTAACAAAGATCCTGCCCATTGATGTCAGGACATCGTCACCGGTCGCGCAAACTGTAGAGCCGCCGTTAAAGCCAAACCAGCCGAACCAGAGAATGAATACGCCCAAAGCGCCCAGCGTCAGGCTGTGTCCCGGTATGGCATTGACACTGCCGTCAGCATTATATTTTCCAATACGCGGACCAAGTATCTTGGCACCGACAAGCGCGGCTACACCACCAACCATATGGACCGCCGTAGAACCGGCAAAATCATGAAAACCCATGGCGCCGAGCCAGCCGCCGCCCCAGATCCAATGCCCCGAGACCGGATAAATAACCGCGCTGATCAAAATACTGTAGATACAGTAAACAGAAAACTTCGTCCGTTCGGCCATAGCACCTGATACAATAGTCGCCGCCGTAGCACAGAAAACAGTTTGAAAGATAAAAAAGGCCCAGGACGGATAAGACGCCCCATAATCGTTTTGCACAAAAAAATCAGGCGCACCGATCAAACCGCCGATATCCGTGCCAAACATCAGGCCAAAGCCAATGATCCAAAAAACGATACTGCCCAGACACAGGTCCATAAAATTTTTCATCACGATATTGCCGGCATTTTTAGCTCTGGTAAAACCGGTCTCGACCATGGCAAAACCCGGCTGCATAAAAAATACCATAAACGCGCCGATCAGTACCCACATCGTATCCGCTGCTGCGTATTTTTCCATCATCATAGTCCCCCCACATCCAATCATTTTAGCTCTATTTATAAAAAAGAAGCGTATCCTCAGCGGATACGCTTCTTCGCGTTGTCAGCTTCCCCAGGGCGTCCTTTAATTGTTGACGCCGTAAAGCAGCTTGCCGTAGGTCGGATACGGCAGATAGTCTTCACCGATCAGCTCTTCGGCAGCATCAGCATAGCTGCGCAGGAGCTCCATTTCTTTTAAAACCGTGTCATGATAATAGTTGGCCTCAGCTTTCATATCAACGCATTTTTCAGCACCTTTCAGCGCTTTGGCCAGCTTTTCACCGCTGTTATACATTTTAGCGGTCAACTCGGAAATCTTCGCCGCCAGATCAGCTTCAAAGCAGTTTTTGATCCCCAAGTCCTTTTTAGCCGCAGCATTGCCCAGCAGGTCATTAGTATAAGCCGCTGCCGCCGGCAGGATATCCTTATACAGCATATCCAGCATCGTCAAGGCTTCGATATTGATCGTTTTGGCATATTTTTCCAGCATGATCTCCACCCGGGAACGCACCTCGGCCGCTGTAAAAATACCGTGTTTAACAAACAATTCGATATTTTTTTCCGCTTCCATATAAGGCAGCGCTTCCGGTGTGGATTTAAGATTAAGAAGCCCCCTCGATTTGGCCTCTTCTACCCATGCGTCCGTATAACCGTCACCGTTGAACACGATACGTTTATGCTTGACGATGGTTTCTTTGATCAATTTCTTCATGGCAGCATCTTTATCGGCTGCTTTTTCTAATTTGTCTGCGAATTGATTCAAAGCTTCGGCAACGATAGTATTGAGAACGATATTAGGGCCGGCGATAGAAAACTCGCTGCCCAGCATTCTGAACTCGAACTTGTTGCCGGTGAAAGCGAACGGAGACGTACGGTTTCTGTCCGTATTATCCTTGGTCAGTGCCGGGATAACATCGCCGCTCAATTTCAATAACGCCGCCGCGTCAGGATTGTACTGCTTCCCTTTTTCGATAGCTTCCAGAATATTGGTCAGCTCCGTCCCCAGGAAAACAGATACTATCGCAGGAGGCGCTTCATTCGCGCCGAGACGATGATCGTTACCGGCGCTGGCTACACTTACGCGCAGCAGATCCTGATATTCATCAACAGCTTTGATGATAGCTGCGAGAAACAGTAAGAAACGGGTATTTTTATGTGGTTCTTTACCGGGATTCAGTAAATTATCGCCTTCAGTAGTCGCAATAGACCAGTTATTATGCTTACCGCTGCCATTAACGCCAGCAAAGGGTTTCTCGTGCAGCAGGCATACCAGTCCGTGACGCAGGGCAACGCGCTTCATAAATTCCATTGTCAGCTGATTATGATCAGAAGCTACGTTAGTAGTAGTAAAAATAGGTGCCAGCTCATGCTGGGCCGGAGCAACTTCGTTATGCTCCGTTTTAGCAAGCACGCCCAGCTTCCACAGCTCCTCATCCAGCTCCTTCATAAAAGCCAGGACGCGCGGCTTGATGATGCCAAAATAATGGTCTTCCATCTCCTGCCCTTTCGGAACCTTGGCTCCGAACAGTGTACGCCCCGTATATACCAGATCCTTACGCTGCTCCCACATCTCCTTATCGACGAGGAAATATTCCTGCTCCGGCCCGACAGTAGTCACAACCTTCTCGGTCGCCTGCCCGAACAGCGCCAGTATACGTCTGGCAGCCTGGTCGACACAGCACATCGAGCGCAGCAGCGGCGCTTTTTTATCCAATACTTCGCCGGTATAGGAGCAAAACGCAGTCGGGATGCATAAACAGCCATCCTTGATAAACGCATAAGAGGTAGGGTCCCAAGCAGTGTAGCCGCGGGCTTCAAAAGTAGCGCGCAGACCGCCCGAAGGAAAGCTGGAAGCATCAGGCTCGCCCTGGATCAGTTCTTTCCCGGAGAAATCCATAATAACGCGGCCGTCTGCCGTCGGAGCGATAAAGCTTTCATGCTTTTCGGCAGTAATACCGGTCATCGGCTGGAACCAATGGGTAAAATGGGTCGCGCCATGTTCCAGCGCCCAGTCTTTCATCGCATTGGCGATGATGTTGGCAATCGGCAGATCCAGCGCTTCGCCTTTTAAGACAGCGTTTTTGAAAGTCTTGTAGGTAGCCGTTGGCAAACGGTCTTTCATAACCGTTTCATTAAATACCAGGCTGCCAAACATTTTCGGTACATTGCTCATAATTTTCTCCCCCTCACTGAAACTAAACAGAATAAAACAAAAAGCAACGGCGAACTCAGGCCTTGGCCCGCAACTTCGCTGTTGCTTATGCTGTGATTATAAATCACTTTTCAGGATTTGTAAAGAGTTTTAGCAAATATTTTTCCATATTTTTATTTAAATGTTCGGATTTTTAGCATAAAAACGCCTTTTTTTACTATTTTTTATATTAAATGTTCCGAAAAATCATTGACAATGAAAAGCAAACAAGCTAAACTAACAATGTAAAAAATCCATCTAACAATATCAACACTTGCGATTTAGCAGGCGACGAGTGCCTTACATTCGCCGGCTCTACTAATAAATTTATTTAAAAGAAAGCAGGTTACAGACAATGGCAAAAATGTTGTATGAAGGCAAAGCCAAAAAAGTTTTTGAAACCGAGAACCCCAATGAAGTAATCATCTATTATAAAGATGACGCTACCGCCATGAACGGCCTCAAAAAAGGCACTATCGCAGATAAAGGCATTATGAATAATACGATCACCAGCTTTTTCTTTGACCTGCTTGCCAAGCACGGCATCCCCCATCATCAGATCAAAAAGCTCAGCGATCGTGAAGCGCTGTGTAAAAAAGTCAGTATCATCCCCATGGAAGTAGTTACCCGTAACATCGCCGCCGGCAGCCTGGCCAAAAAAATGGGCGTCGAAGAAGGCTATGTTATGAAACGCCCTATCGTAGAATTTTACTATAAAAACGACGACCTTGGCGATCCGATGATCAACGCTGATTATGCCGAAGCTTTTGGTTTGGCAACCGATGCACAGGTTGCAGAAATCAAAGCCTGCGCCCTGAAGATCAACGAAATCTTAAAAGCCTTTCTGGCTGAACGTAAAGTACGCCTGATCGACTTCAAAATGGAATTTGGCGTCGATGCAGACGGAAAAGTGATCCTCGCCGACGAGATCACACCTGATACCAGCCGCTTATGGGACTGGGATACTAACGAAAAACTCGACAAAGACCGTTTCCGCCGTGATATGGGCAGCGTCGAAGAAGCCTATCAGGAAATCATCAAAAGACTGACAGGGAAATAATTAGCATATCACAAAATAAAAAGCCGACTGCGAGGTCGGCTTTTTTGTTATATAATTATGATAAAATTAATGCCGCCTGACGAAAGCGAGGTATCTGCCATGGAAAAACAAGCCTTGATCGCTCATTGCCTTACTTATCCTAATGCTGTCGAAGATTATCCCTTTGCCGATAACGATCTCACTATTATGCGCCATCCATCCGGTGGTAAATGGTTTGCCTGTATTATGCATCTTCAAGGCAAGCTCTGCATAAATCTGAAATGTGATCCTGTCAGATCCGAATTTCTGCGCCGTACTTACAAAGGCGTTTACCCGGCCTGGCATATGAACAAAGAACATTGGAACACCGTCGAAGTAAACAGTGTGCCCAAAGGCGAATTATTTGCCATGATCGCCCACAGCTTTGAACTGACCGCGCCCAAAATACCAAAAGCGAAGCCCATGAGAAAAACAGAGAAATAAAAAAGCACCGCTTTCAGGCGGTGCTTTTTTATTTCTCTTCTGTTCAGATTTCAATACTGCTTAGAAACTCCAGCGAGCACCCACATTCCACTGCCAAGGAGTTTTAATATCATCGCCAAATGTTTTAACTACATCAGCATAAACATAACTGCTGTCCGTAGTTTTGAAGTTGAAGCCCAGGCCTGCTTCATACCAGGTGCCACCAATATCCTGACTGTAGCTGTTGCTGATACTATTCAGGCTCAGATAAGTATCGGCATTACCTGCAAATTCATGCAGCAATGAAGCTTTGGCATAAATGCTGCCTTTATCGCTGATAGTTTTACCCATTTCAAAGCCCACTCGTCCAACGCAGCTCTCCAGTGTATCCTGGTTGACTTTGATACCGTTATTAGTAGTATAATCCTCACCGCCGATACGCATCAATGTCAGCTGAGCCTGCGGCGTTACATACCAGCCGTTATCGAGACCTACCTTCATACCATATTCACCGCTCAAGGAAGTTCCCCAAGCATCATAATCGCCATGAGTATGCCCTGCTGCCGCATAATTATCGTATTCGTTGGATAAACGACCTTGTTTTAAAACAATATCAGTATAATGTCCTCTGTCACCCAGCCAGGTTCCATAAAGTGACAGAGAGGTGCTCTTGTTTTCACCTTTACCGCTATCGTAAGTAGTTTTTCCGTCGTTATGGCTTATTGCCGCACCATAATGCCAGCTGCCAAAAGCTTTATCATAGCCCAATTGGAAGAAATTATACTGATTTTTATAAGCGCCGCTGTATTCAAATTCACCGCGGCTCATACGTGCCCAGATACCCTGATCGCATTCGCTGCTGCGCAGTTCGCCCAAACGCTGGCTCAGCGTGCTGTCCTCCTGCCGCCATGAAACGATCGCAACACTGGCAATATTGCGCATAGAAGTCATAGTAGAACTTTCCTTATTTTGTTTGACGCTGTCAACCTTGACCGTACTGCCGCTGGCAGCAGTATCCAGATCAGCGCTTACCGAACCCTTTAACAAACCTTCTGCTACATTAGCCGTAGCTGTAAGACCAGTATTAGTACCTTCCGCAACACTAATATTTTTAGCTAAACCCCCTAAATCATCAGCCACATTGTTAAGATCGTCGGCGGTGATACCAGTGTAATTAATTGTAAGTTTAGGACCGGCCGCCGCTTTGGCTTTGTATAGCGCGAAATCTTGTTTGAGAATTTGCGAAATTTGAAATGAGAATTTTTTCTGCATAAAAATAAGACTTTTGATTTAGTGGTGATCTTTTCATAAAAGCTATTTTAAATGTACATTAAAACACTTTTGAACGAATTTTAAACATAAAAGCAGCCACAAAGGCTGCTTTTATGTTTAATTGCTTCTTATGGCGCTTCGGAAGCAAGTTCATATGTCATCTTGAAAATATCTGGTTTACATGGATATAATTCGTCTTTTACTCCTTTGATAATGTAGTCACTACAGCTCACTGCGTGAATACCTTCTAAAGTTTTTACGAAAAGATTTGCACCTTCAAAATATAAGATGCCCTGTTTATGGGCGCTCGCTGCCCATTCAGGCACGTAATAATTACCATTACTATCTATAAAATCACCGTCAAATTGAAACGCTTCGATGGTTACTGGCTTTTTTAAAAATTTCATTTCGATTCCTCCATTTAATCAACAACTTCAAGTAACATATTGTTACCATTTGCCATCATCCACAGTGCAACTTCTTCGCCGTCGGCATTTTGCATACGCAAACAGCCAAGGGTAGGGACCCAGCCTTGATGTGGATCGTAAGGATTGGGAAGCCCGCTGCCGCCGCCATGTATATCACGCGCCCGGCAATCTCCTGTTCTGATATAAAAAGTGCCGTAAGGGTCGCCAAAATAACCAAGTTCTGCTTTGCACCAGTAATTACCATTCGGAAGCGATTCCCGCGGCTGGTCCTGGTCGTTATAGCCAGGTACAAAATCGCTGCGGCACTCATAAGGTTTAATAACCTGACCGTAGTCGTTCATTGTGTAGAGACGTTGCTTAGATCGTATAAACTGTAGCTGCATTTTTAGTCCTCCAAGGTAATTTCAAGTAAAGCTTTAATATCTTCAGCATTTTGGATTTTTGATTTTTTAGTCTCGTACCAGGTATAAGCTGCCATCTGTCCGGATCTTACCGCCGTATAAACCGCAGTCATATTATCAGTAGTAAGCTCTACAATGCCTTTTCTGGTTTCAGACAGCCATACTTTATAAAATACTGTTCCAGTACCGGCAATAAGCAAAGGTGTATATGCGGCCATGAAGTTAGTGATGTCTTCAGAGGCACAGTCAAAACCATATTTGTTTCCATTGATATCAAGCCAGCGGATAGTATCACGTTTTTGTGCAAAGAGCAGGCCGGCCTGCGTTTGTATTATTTCCTTGCAGCGTTCTAACGGTGGGTATGCTTCCACCTTTTCAATACCTAAAGCCAACAGAACATCATCGCCTGCCCCTATAGGAAAGCTGATATATGGGTATACCTGCTTTAGCTGCGAAAAGCTGTCATACGTATTACCTTCGTATTTATATTTAATAACCTTCTGTATCATTCGTACCACTCCAATTCAAAAGTAAAATCTAAAGTCGCTGCTGCTGTTAGATTTGTATAGCCCCAATTAGCTAAATCATCACTGAAAATGTTATAAGAATTACTGTTAGGATCAAAAAGACTGTCCATATTATCTATGACAAAGGGACTTCCTCCTGTCGTAGAGTGAACAATAAGCCTTGACAGCCCAGTAAACCTTTTGGAAGCAGGCGGGGCAGGCTCCGGAAGATTATAAAAGTACAATGCTGCCTCAAATAACATTATGCTATTAGGATCGACTGCAAGAGTTAAATTATAAATTTGGGTATCGTTTTTAACTGTTTGCAGTAAAGGAGACACGCTCCCCTCTCCTTCATCTTGATAAGCACGGGTATAACTGTATACATATGCGTCTATTCCTGCATATGTCAAAGCAAGGCTTGCGTTTCCCTGCCAGTTTATAAGCGTTCCTGCTTTCTTTGACGCTAATATCAATTTGCTTGACAAGCCCATGTTACAATGCTACCTTTCCGAGGATATAGATAAAGATAGCATTTGCAGGCTCATTCACTTCCATGGCGATTTTCAATACTTCGCCATCAACAATATCAGGCAAGGCACCATCCACCATGTAAACTGTAGGAGTATTAGCTCCAATGCCATTGTTAGAACCAATGCTGAATGTTCCAGTTCCGCCTGACCGAGCAACAGAAATAATAAACGTTTTGGCATATCCAGTCATATCGCCAGTGTCTCTAAATACTACACTTCGACTCAAACCGTTTTTAAGGGTATAGGTCTGAATATTTGAGTCCCCTCGTTGTAAGACTGCCGGTAATGAGCCGACTGCCTGCATGTCAGATTTTGTTTTTAAAACTCCATAAAAGGTATTTGTAGCTGTGAAAGTGTTATCGGCAGCAGCTATTACATCACCTGCACCTGCACCATCTGCGCCTTTGGCTCCTCTGGGTATAGTTATATCAAACACTGCTGCCGTCGTCGTGCCGCTGTTTACTACAGTTGCGCTGCTGCCCGGCTCTCCTGTTGTTACCGTCCCGATAGCAATAGTAGCTGCTGTACCGTCTGTGCCGTCAATACCATTCAACCCGTCTTTGCCATTGATGCCATCATGCCCTTTGGGTATACCAAAATTCAAAACTGCATTTTCAATAGTGCCGCTGTTTAATACCGTTGCATTTTCCCCGGCTGCAAGGGTAGTTGTTTCGCCAACGGTCAATGTACCGTACTGGATTATTTCGAGGCCTGCTTTAGCCTGCAGCGTGATTTTAGGTGTTTGTACATTTACCTTGATTGGCTTATTCATCATGTACTACCGCCTTTACGTGAAAGTTTGCGGGAAATAACAATGTTGTTTTTGTTTCGTCCGCAACCATAACAAGATCATATTTATAATCACCAACCGGTAATTTTTCAGCAAATTCATCTGCAGTAATATTTACAGTGATAAGCTGACCTGATACTTCACATGTTTTTGAAAGAAGAACATCGGTACTTCCTTCGGTCGTTTTGATTGAAAATGTAATATTATCAGCTATTGTTACGCCTTCTACTTCCCATGCGCAATTAAAGGTATCACCATATGAACAAACAATGTCTTTTCCGTTGGTTACTATCATCAGCTCACCCCCAATTCAATCACGCGATACCAGCCGGCACCGCCACTACCGCCATATGCACCCCCAGCTCCGCCGCCGATGCTGGCAGTACCGGAAATTAAATTCCTTTCGCATACTACAAGTACCACACCACCACCGCCTCCGCCACCACCAGTTTGTATCGCGCTGTCTAATGTGGCAGAACTACCGGAATACCCTGTTGATATATAGGTTCCTGTATTTTTGTGTGTCTTTGTTACAATTCGAATCATACCGCCCCCGGGGCCTCCGATTGCACCTGACAGTGTTTCTGTGCTGCCTTCTTCGGAGATTGAATACACACCGGGGCTTGATCCACCACCGCCTCCGAGAATTTCTTCGCTATAGCAGCCTGCTAAAATGCCTGCAGCATCAAGACTTCCAATCCTTGAACCGCCTAGTTTAACCCCGCTGCTGCTTACTCCATAATATCCTGAATCTGAACTGGAACCAGCCGCCCCCCCAGCTCCGCCGCCGATTGCTGGTTCGCCAGGATTTCCGTTAACCCCTATACTTGCCCCGTATAGCTTTCTTATTTTCACCTGCTGCCCGGCTAGCCCACCGCCCCCACTGGCATTTATAGTTCCGGCATTTATAAACATTCCCTGACAACGAATATCTATAAACCCACTGACCGACACAGTCACCCCGGCGGGAATATATACACTGCGGTAATTCTTGCGGCCACTGATCGTTACGTTACCAGTAGGGTAGAAATCACCGTCGCTGCCATCACCACGGTCGCGCCACCATGAGGGATATGCGGCAGAGGTAACACCAGTTAATGTTCCTTTCGCTAAATAGGTTATTTCAACAATCTTTCCGGCATCTGCTGCAGCAAAAAGAATCTGCCCTGTGTTCCAGTTTTCATTATTATCGGCATTTGTATGGTAATCCGGGTAATATTGCCCGGCTACCGGGGTGGCCGATACCTCGGTCAGTGATTCTCCGTAGACTGCCGAACCGCCGGAAATATCATTAATATATCTGGCTGAAGTAGTCGATGGCGCTGACTTGACCGGGACCTCAGTAAGCGTAACTATATACGGAGATATGGCCGGGACTAAATGCCGCTCTGTTAGCATTATATTAGACGGAATATCAGAATATGCATCATATCTGTAATTACTTGGATTTGCCATTTTGCCTCCTATTTGAGCTGTTTGGTTGCTGCAGCCTGCAGTAATTCGAGGTCTTTTGCATATCTGGACAGTTCGGCCAGATATGTATCTATTTCCGCAGGCTGCTTGCCAAGCTCCATGTCGCATTTGATACCTTTGTCAGCAGAGACGCTATATTTTAGCTTTGTTATTGGGTATTGATGGGCTATACCCGCTCTGTCAGTAATAACTGCCTCGCCATCCGTCCACATCTTCCGGACGTTAAACCGTCCGTCCGCCAAAGGGTAGGGGAGCTGTATCTCGCCAACTTTGGCTGATAGGGCCGGTTTAGACATTGACAGCAGCTGATTTTTGCCCCAGCGTTCGGCGTCGGTGGCAGAGTATGCCGACGGCAAGGTTAATACTTTTTCGCGGATGCCGTATCTGAGCTGGCTTTCTGCGTCCTCTACTGTCGCTAACCACTGTTCGCCATTGCCATCTACAGCTGCGCCTTTTATCGGCAGCACGTTGTAGATTTTTTCGGCGTCGTCCACCGGCTCAAAACTGCCCTGATGATCTCCGACCCAAAACCTCGCCTGCTCATTGACCTCGCGGTTGCGCGGACGGAAAAACAGGCGGCGGTATTCGTCTACGCCGTAAACGTAATCGATTGCAAAGTCAGACAGCTGCTTGAGTGCGTCTTTGGCTGTAACGCCGTCAAATTGTATTCGTGACGCGATATAGTTGGTGTTGATCAGCAGATTACTGCTGTAGTTTAGACCGGCTTTTAGCTCTGCCTGGCGGGCGATATCAGACACCATATTTGATACCTCGCGCCCCTGAAAATCTGCAAATATGACTACTGCGTCCAGTTTATTGTAGTACCCATGCGCGGTGTATTTGTATTCTTTGGCAGTGCTGCCTTGGGAGGGGCAGTTTAAAATGTATCCACTCCACCACGGCCGCGGATCATTGTATAAGTGGATATCAATGCGCTGATCTACGGAAAGTTCTGCGTTTGTTGGCAGCCGGCTAAAAACAAAATCCGCTTTTCCGCAGCCAGTTTCGACTATCTCGAATTTTAACGACTTTAGCGCATTGCCCTCGACGCCGCTGGAAAAAATCGCGGATTTGGTCCCGTCCTTGTTGTAAGCGATCATATCATAGCGGTCTGGCAGGTAGCCTATCTGATCATCAGTGTAACCGCCGGCCAGTCCAATAAGTCCTGCGTGAATGTATTGGCCGCGCGGATATAGGCCGTATAAAAGATTACCTTTGCTCATATAAACCACCTGGCTCTGTAGATTATTTTCACCTGCCCGGCCGGACAGGTGAATTTGAATTCATTTCGACCGGGCAGGGCATGAAGGAATACTCCGGAAAAGGTATTGATACTGTTATCATTATCGCGCCGCACTGTTCCCACGTTGCCATCCACGCGAGCTTTGTGAGGATAGCTAAGGAGCGAATCGGTCAGCTGCATCTGTTCGCCGCTATCTGTATGCATGATCTTGACGTTATCCATGGGCGTATCGGCCATCGGGATAAAATCAAAAATCAGCGGAACGTCAATCGCCGAATCATTATATAAACTGACCACTTTATCGGTTTGGTTCTCGGTAAACAGAATGTTTACCACGGTATCAGCAGTTGCGTAAACAAACGGATCTGTCATCATAAGAGTGATATCAATATCAGACCAAAGCCATTTAAAGCCTTTGACCCATTTTTGTTTCGTTTCTACTAATCCGGCAATGCGATACTCCCGGTCCTCTCGAGCCATGCGCAGCGAGTAGTTGCGCTGCGCAAACAGGTTTATGATATTGTTGTATTGCCGGTCATGGTCGGCTTGGTTTTCGCCGCGAATGTGACAGGACAGTTTCATTTTCCTGCTTTCGATTTTGCCGTCGCCGTAGGCATAGCTGCCGTGCGCGTAAGCTTTATCAGCTTCTTTGATGCGCATTTTTATATCGTTAATATTGGATATGGCTACACGCAAATATTGCCTTTGTTCCACGCCTGCGGCAGATACGACAGTGATATATTCGTTAGGGTATGCGGTTTTTTCTTCGTATTTCGCTCTTTTAAAAACCATTTAACTGCTCCTTAAAGCGCCTAAAACGCTGTCGTTAAGTCCGCCGAGCAATTGATCAGCGTCCCAGCCGTTGTTGATTTGTCCGTAGTTATTGCTGGTGACGTTAATCACGCTGCCGCCAATACCACCCGGAATCGAACTGATGCCGCCGCGCATGAAGCTGCTGTTACCAAGACCAACTCCGCCGGTATTGAGCCCGCCCATGGCGCTGTCAAGGCTTCCGTTCATAAAACTGTCAGAGCCAAGTCCGCCGGAATCGCTGCTGCCGGTTACAAAATCGGCGCCGATGCCTGCTGCTCTGCCTGCCACTGCCGCTGCCAAGCCTTCGCCGCGAGCGATAGAACCCGGCACTGCTGCCTCGGCAAGCGCTGCTGCAGGCTCCCATGCTGCAGCACTTGCTGCAGCGATACCTTTGGTTTCGGCAAGTGCCATTTTGTTGGCCATTTTTGAAAAGACTGCTGCGAGCTGTCTGCCAACTATCCACTGAATGAACATATTAAGTATCTGTTTACCAAGGTTTTTTAAAACGTCACCGAGCTTAGCTCCTTCAGTTATGATGCTGGCGAGACCCGATGCCAGGCCGTCTTTGAGTGTTTGCGCCGCTTCCAGCCCGAACGATAAGAGGCTTTCCTGGCTTTCGAGCTGCCAGTCGTAATAAGCCTGCCTGAGCTCCTGCTCTTCGATCATTTGCTGCTGGCGGGCGAGGGCCTGTTCGAGCTCCATTTCCTGCTCGGCGGACAGCCGCCCTTGAAATGCCGCCAGAATTGCAGCCTGATTGTTTTCGGCAAGGGTCTGCATTTCGTTGTTGTATTCCTGCATGGCATTTTTGCGCTGCAGGAGGCTGTCGGCGAAAACTTCATTTGCCTTCGCTTCGGTTTGCTGGAGGTATTGCAGCCGCTGCGCTTCGGTTTCGGCGATCAGCTCGGCGGCTTTGGCATTGCCTTCGGCTTCGGCCTTGATTCTGGCATCGCGTGCAGCGTTGTAAGATTCAGTCGCTTTTTTTACCTGTTCGGCAGCATTGTCAAACATAGTATTTCTCGTGCCGGTAATGCCGTCCCACAAGGATTTGAACGCCTCGGCTTTTTGCACCATTTTATCAAACAGATCAATGTAGGCCTTGGCCTCCTGCGCAGACGTATCACGTTTTGTACGGCCAGAACCTTTTCTGCCAGAGCTGCCGCCACCGGCATCAGCAGCATAGTCACCGAGATTGCTAAAGTCAGGCGGAGCTTCCAGCTTTCGCGCATGTTCCGCAGCATCGCGGATCGCGGCGTAAGGATCATTGTCGCTGCTTATCTTATCCCAGTCCTCGACTACTCCTGCCGCCTTTGTGACGTACTCCTCGTAGCCTTCGATGCCTTCAGCATCAAATACTCCCTGCAGGAGGTTGGCTCGTTCCTGGCCGCCCAGTTCGTACTCTTGGGCTTTGACATAGGCCAGCGTTGCAACTGCAGCAACGCCCGTCGCTGCAAGACCTATTGGAGTAGACAGCATAGCCGCACGCAAAGCCCTGAAGGCCTTTATAGCTTTACTGATCGCCGGGATAAGGGTCGTCACTACCGCTATATCTATTGCGACAAACGCAGCAGCGACGACTTCGGTCGGTACGCTCTGGATGATCGCAGACCGAAGACCGGAATTGTCCACGCGCTCGCGGAACTCGTCGAAAAAGTCCATGGCTTTAGCTAGTTTTTTATGTAAATCAAAACTCTCGACGATATCTTTGCCGACGGAGATCGACGTGCGGCTAATACCGTCCATGAGGTTAGACCACATGCCGTCGATCGTGTGAGACTGTGCCTCCATCATACCGCCGAATTTGCTGTTCATACCAGCAACAATGGCATTCAAGCCTTGAGCCGCGCTGATCTGACTTTGTTCGGCTCGTTTCATGGCCTCGGGAATGGTTATACCGAGGCTTTCGGAAATAAACTTCCAAGCCGGGATACCTGCTTCAGCCAGCTGCCGGATCTCTTCAGCCGACACTTTGCCTTTGGCGGCCATTTGGCCCATGGCAAGCGTTATCCGGTCGATGCCCTCGGCTTGCATGCCAAGACCTGCTGCGGCGTCGCCAACGGCGGTCATGACCGGAATGATCTGTTCAGCGGAAAAACCCATTGCCAGAAGTCTGCGCGAGCCATTTGTTACTGATTCGAGGTCAAACGGAGTCACCTGTGCAAAGTCCTGCAGGTCGCTTAGCATAGTCTTCGCCTGCTCGGCATTGCCCAGCATTGTTGTAAACGCGATCTCAAGCTGTTCCATTTTTCCTGCAGCTTTAACGGCTCCCAGTCCCATGGCTGCCGTAGCTGTAGCGATAGCTGCTGCAGCGAGGGTCGACGCTGTCCTGATTCCATCCAGCGAATCTTTTGTTTTGTCGTTTTGCCTGGCGGCCTTGGCGGCAGCATCAGCGGCGCCTTTTTGTGCGTTGGCGAGCTGATCGGTAGATCCTGCAGCTTGAGCTGCAGCGCTGGCCGCCCTGCTTTGCGAGCTGGCGACGTTATTTAATGCAGTTTCGAGCCTTGCTGCCTGCTGAGCCGCTCTGGCTGCTGCTGCATCAAAGCCTTGGCTTTCGCCATTTATCTGGACTTCTATTTTTTCAGCCATGGTAGCTCCTTATCCGAATAACCTGATGTATTGCTGCCAGTCCTCTTCTGTAAATTCATTCTTACTGCGGCTACTGGAGAAGCGGCCATCACTGAAGAGATCCTCGAGCTTCAATTCACGCGCGCCTTTGCGCCGATGATGATTTAAATAATGGATAGTGATAAGGCTTGCGATATCTATCTGCCGTGCTTGGCGCAGGTATTTTTCGCCGTCCCACAGAGCAAATAATTCATACGGCGTTAAAACTGCAATCTGCTCGGCTGTGAGTTTTATCGCATAGCCGATCCAGATGCAGCGATCGACCCAGTCGGCAAAAGTAATTACTTTTTTTCTTCGTCCTCGTCACTATCATCGCCGGACTGTTTTTTATCGGGCAGGATCTCTGCAAACGGGCTTCTGGCAGCGTCGCCGAATACCAGTCCGGAAAGTCCGATCGCGGCAGTGATCAGGCCTTGCAGTTCGTAAATTGATGTTTCCCGGATCAATATCTGCACGCCGTCTTTGACTTGTTCGCGGGTCAGTTTAGGTATCTGCCATTTCAGCCCTGCATGGATGCCGGATACAACGTCTTTAAGCGACCATACCGGTTTAGTCGCAAGAATGCTGACATTCCTTTCGTCAGTAGTCGCCTCCAGCATTTCCAGCGCGTTTATGGTAAATTTCAGCTGATGTTCTTCTCCGAAAATATTGAGATCTACAGTGCGTCTAACTTGGCTGCCTTGGGCTTTATTTTTTGCTTTCTTTTGCATTTACATTGCCTCCTTTAATTAAAAAGCAGCGAGGAATCTCCCCGCTGCTGCGATTATGCGCTATTCGCGCGGGTCAGCCATATCTTCGATGACTATCGGCTCGCCCTTCCCGCTAAGCGTCAGGGTGAGGATCGATGCGTCGTCATATGCTGCGGATTCGCTCATTTCTGTGATCGAATACCAATTGCGGGTACTGCGTCCGCCTTTTACCCAGCGCAGGATATCTACAGCCTCATTATTATTGTAGGCATCGTAAAGCTGTGCGATCGTGGGATCGCTCGGCTTGATGATGAGCTCCATGGATATCTCGGTCGTTTTCATGCCCGGCTCGCTGTCGCCGTAGCCGTTGGAATTTTTATCGCTGGTATCGATACTGTCGGCGCTGTTATTAAAATCTGCAGTTCGTTGTCCGCCCATGATAGACCAGACCGGTTCCTCATAGGTTGCACCTTCGCCGTAGTTTAAACAAGCAATTACCTCGCGGCCCATGAGTTTTTTATCGATCACCGGGCGGATGGGTCTTTGTGCTGCCATTTTTTACCTCCGTTAATTACTGTCGTAAGTCACATCAAGGGTCGCCAAGAAAACTCCCGCCTCCTGCGGCTGGCCCTGCGAGACCCCGAAAAGTATTTGCGTTATCCGGGCGGTAGTTGCCCAGTTATCAAGCGTTGGGTTTTTAAAAATCACCGCGTCCAGACGGTCTGCGACGTCATCAATATCGACGCTGTCACCTGCGGCGACTACACAGACGGAGAAAATCGCGCGGCCGTTGCGGCTGCCTTTGGCGTCAAAACTGTATGTTACCTCGTCGCAGCTGATCGTGCCTTCGGTTTGTTTAGATCGCTTGAGACCTTTGACGAGCACGGTCCATGGAATGTCAGGCAGCTCGTCGCTCAAGATGCGCGCAATCGCGTCAGTTACTTCCTGGCGCCTGCTCATATCAAGACCTCCCCAGTGTGACTTTAGGGGAGCCGCCGACGGCAGTCCCGGTAAAGTCTGCTGCTGTAATAGATCCTGACAGCGCGGTCAGTTCTGCGTAGTACGCTTTGCGCTTTTGCTCGTAAATGTCGATGCGCTGCCGGTTTTCGCCCATCGTTTCCGTCGCATCTGTGCCTACTGCGTCAAGTGCCGCCGTATAGCAGGCATAGACGATTGCAAGGCGTCTGATGTTATATGGCAGAGGGTCGGCAATATCATCATCAGCTATAGCGAATTTTGCCTGCACTGACCCGACATAAGCGTTTGCCGCATCGATGTCGGATTGATCAACGACTAATACGTCGTCGGTGATATCGGCATCGGTTATAAATATCATAATTTTGCCGCCTTTCTGATTGCCTCGCCAAACCTTGCTCTAACCGCCGCGGTTTCTTTTCTGGCCGCTTTATACAAAAAGGGATCGCCTTTAATGCCGGAAATAACGACGCGCTTGGAGAAGGCAAATCCTTCTCCGGTTGCCCATCTGAGAGCGGCTCTTGATTTTGGGACGATAACGATCGGGCGGCCTTTGGCCCCGTAGATGCCTGTGCCTTCGTGCAGGTAGGCGCCGATCTTGGTTGTTACACCTACAACACCCGAAAGGGGGCCGGTCTGGTTGAATTCGATCCCACGCTCAGTCTCGCCGCTGCGGGTCGTAAATTTATGCTCAGCCCTTGCCCGGTCCCGGATATCTCGCAATGCGGCTTTAAGCGCCGCTACAAGCTCATCTTTTGCCCGGAGCGGTAGCTGCCGAAAATTTTCGGTCAGCTCCTTTGCTCCGGTGATCTTAATGGTTATCATTTTTCGGTGGTATCAGCGGCCGGGTCATCCGGTTTGGCTTTTGGGTTTTTGCCTTTGACTTCAACCCAGCCAGCCTTTTTGTAGGCCGCGATCTGGACGTCACTTTTAAGGGTTACTTTTTTGCCTTTTTTTGTAAGTTCCATTTAAATTCCTCCTAAGCGGTCATATGTACATACACTGCGTTAGCTTTGGATGCAAGTACAAATGCGTCGTAGTAGACGCGGCCTTCTACCAGCCAGCCGCTGATGCCTTGCGGGTTTTCGTGGATCGTGTAATCAGCGAGCTTGACCGGGCTGCACATTGCGACCGGATTGGTGAGGATAAACGCGCAGTCAGCGGGTAGGTAAGTGGACGGGACGGGGATGATCGGCGTACCGTCTATCATGCCCAGCTGGCCTGTGATCAATGTGTTTTGAGCCAGGTCGCTGGCTTGGATAAAGCTGCTGTCCAGCTTGATATTTTTGTAAAACTGGCCGGATACATAGGCTACAGATCCTACAGATGGGACCTTGTTGTCGATCAGGTGGTTTTTTGCGTCAAGAAATTTTTCGTATGCATTGGAGCTGGTGATGGCTGCTGTCGCAGTGCCGCCAGCATTGGCTGCGAGCGCCGCCAGACGATAGGTGTCGACCTCGGGGATTATCACTTCGTTGACCTGACGGGCAAGAGCCTTGCCGGCCTCTTTGGTCATCATCGTGTCGTTGTAATTTCTGCGGTCGATCGAAAAAGTAAAGCTGCGGTCACGACCGAGAGTCAGCTCCTGCACGGTGTCTTCCAGTTCCGTTACTGTACCATAGCGGCTGTTACCGGTCATGGAATAGTCGTTCAGGGCCTTGGTGGGGATGCTGTAGACGTTGACGGTTTTCACCCCGATAAAGTCAAAGTCATCATTTACGGCCGGAGCCGTCACGCTCATGAGCGCGAAGCGTTCGTCGATTTTTTCAGAATATTTAGCTGCGTAATTGATTGCCATTTATAAATGTCCTCCTTATGCGTTGTCGAATCCGTCAGCAAAAGCGTCGCCAGAGCTGCCGCCATGGCCTCCGCTGCCGCTGCCGCCGGATGCGTTTACTTTTACTGCCCATGCGTTATCTTTGAGCCATGCTGCTACGCCGTCGTTGATAGAGACGCTTTCGCTGCCATTTTGCATGGTCAGCTCATCATTTTCGCCGACAGTGACGTTTTCGAGCAAAATTTTGCTTATGGCTTCCGGGTTTGCCGCATTGCCTTTGGCAAGGGCCTGCATCAGGCCGTTACTTTTGAGAGCGGCTACACGTTTTGCGGTCTCGGCCTCTTTGGCGGCTTTGGTGTCAGCCAGCTCTTTGTCGATTTCGGATAATCGCTTGGTAAGACCGGATAGTTCTTTTGCGATCTCGTCAGGCTTTTTGCCCGATGCGCTAAAGGCATCCAGAGCGCCTTTAAGTTCTTTTGCGGCATCTGCAGCATTTTCTTTGTCTTCGATCCCAAGGGCTGCCAGTACAGCATCATATCTGCCGGAAGAGCTCTCCAGCTCTTTTTGGGCAGCAGCTACTTTTTCGCGGTGCGTTTTCGCTTCCGCGTTTAATTTTTCGATTTCGCTTTTCACTGCGGCGACGATATCAGATCCGCCGTCCATGGCTTCAAGTTTGGTGTAGATTTCTTTTAGGTCCATTGTTGCCTCCATATTTTTAGTTTCGGCCTCCGCCGCATTTATATCAGAGCCTCCGCTCCAGATAGCTTTCGTTTCCTTTTGATTCAGATTGCGGCCGGTTGCGTAGCCGGCCGCAAAGAGAAAGGAGGATGTTTATAGTCAACCGATAGGAGGTTGGATTTCCTGCCGGTTTTGAGCTGTTTCGATCTGGCTCAAAATGTCAAGCGCCAGATTGAGGGCAAACTGCTTTTGATCGTACCGGTATTCTGCCCGGCGATCCATATAGTCCCGGATACTCGTAATATCTCTGATCGCTGCCGCAATACTTTTTTCAGGCGGCTGTTTTATTTCTCCGTAAAGTCCTTCAGGTATCATTTTTTACAAATCATCCTTTCGGCAGATCATTTATGCGCTTGCGGATTAGATATACCCCCTTTTAAAATCGTTCAAACACCGTTTAAAAACGTTTAAATGATTTTGGCGAAAGGGATTTATCCTGCGGGAGCGTAAAACCGCTTAAAACGGATTTTTGCGCTTGCGGTGACATAAAAAAATAAGATCAATCCCGAAGGATTGATCTTATTATCTCTTTTATTCAGTTTGGCGGCTTTTCAACGCCTTTAGTATTTTGCAAATTATGCTGTTTTGTATTCCGGCAGATATTTTTCCAGCTGCGAGTAGCTCCTGGACATATATCGCAAAAACTCTATGCAGCAGGCGTGGTCGGTTGGGTAGGTGCCCAGCAGATCCTTTTGGCCGCGCTCCATGTAGTAGAGCTCCCATTTGCCTTTGGGTGCAGGGAGGATGATATATCCATCATAACCGCGGAGGTAGTTATCGCCGGTGATTTCGTAATCTTTGCGAGGGATTTTTTCATTGATCAGTATTTTTTCCAGCTCTTTGATGGTCATCGCTCGTCAACCTCCTCTAAGTAATCAGATAGCTCCATAATCCTGTTTGGCAATTTGTACTGCCAGCCACCGCCCGTTTGTCCAAACCACGGCGCAGTGCGGCCAGATAATACTCCCGTAATGTCTTTTTTGACGCGGTAAACGTGATACTCATCGTTTTTGCTTCCGGGCGGCAGTGATCGCTCGCTAAATATAGTCCCTTGCGGGCTTACAAAACTGCCTGTATCTCTGCCGTAGCGGTCTACGATCACGCTGCCGGCTTTTAATGTTTCGGTGCCATAGCTGCCATAAAAGCCATAATGTAGCGGATAGATCGGTTTGTTATCATCACTATACCAGCGGGCAGCTCCACGTTTGCCTAAAGTATAACTTAACCCCTGTGATTTTGCAATAGCTGCAAGATGGCTATCTGTCGGCGGCAGCAGGTTACGCTCCATCAGATCACGCACGAGACCAGCGTCAAGCCTGCTTGTCGGGTTTACGAGGCCCTGCCAGCCCCGCAGGTATTTAGTCCAGCTGTCACCGGCGGTCCATGCGTTGACGCCATAGAGACCGAGTACGAGTTTTTGCTTATCAAAGGGCAGATCGCGCAGCCAGTTATCAACGGCTTTTTTTGTTTGATCTTTTTGCTTCGACAGGTCGACCTCACCGCGGTAGACCTCAGAAAGGTAGCACAGGCAGTGCGGGTGCGCCGGAAGGGGCGGCACTTTGTCTCTCGGATAAACGCCGCCTCCTAAATTGTACATGTCGGCTTTAGCGTACATATCGCAGATATCATAAACGGGATGCCTGCTGCTGAGTTTCCACCTGACAGCGACGACATGAGGGTCCGCCAATGCTCTTGCGAAAAACCCGTCAGCCCATGCCCGGGTACTTTCGGTGCGGGTGATACGCTCGGCGACGTAGCGGGATTTTTCGTTGATCGCAATATCGAGAGCGGTTCTGTATGCCTTTTCGCTGCCAGTCTTGGCGGCATCAAGGAGTTTAGTATAAGCAGACTTTAGCGCTATATTGGGCGCGCCTTTTCGGGCCAGCCTGTTGATATTGCGCAGCGCGATGCGGGCAAGGCGTGACTGCTCCTCGTAATTTTCGGGCGTCCAGCGCCTGAGATTGGCCATGTACCCGGCGATAGCTTGATCCGGTATTACCGCTCCTTTACCATAACCGTCGTAAAGGGCTTTGGCTGCAGCCCGCCAGTCGGCGCCATTTTTCAGCGACCGTCCGACCACGGTAAGTATCTGGGCCCGCATGTCTCGGCCAGCTCCGTAAAGCCTTGCCGATAATTTGACGCCGTTAGACGTCCACGGTTTTTCGAGCGCTTTGACGAGCAGCTCACGATATTCAGGCGGTACGAAAGATGTGTCGGCTACTCCCAGGCCGATGGCAGCAGCGTCTGCCAGAAAATCAGGCAGACCGGTCAGGTAAAACATATCAGGGCGCGCCTTGATGGCCTTATCGACAGCTTTATCTACCTTATCTCCTGCGGCTATGCTTGCTGCGATCAGGGCCTCTGCTTTTTTCGCATCACTGCGCCAGGCGGCAAGATAGACAGATATTAGCTTTAATAATTTATTTGTTCCCATTTTTAATCGCTTTCGGTGGCATCAAGAGCTGACATATCAGCAAGGTCGCTATATTCGTTTACTATTTGCTCGACCCGGTCTTTTTTCAGATCAGGCAGGTAGGACGTTATAACACGTTTCAACACCTCTGTATTAAATGTTGTCCCAAAATCAAGGGCTTTGGCCGTTTCGGCGTTGGCAAGCTCTGTCGTGACATCCGACACAGAAAAGTCTTTAGGGTAATTGCATTGATAGTCAAATTCGGCGCCAAGCCAAAGCGCAAAGAGCTCGGCCAGTTCCGTTTCGGCGACATCGATGTTGCCCGCAAAACTGCTGAGGAGCTGGTTTGTTTGCTCAAAGTCCCACTGCTTAGCGACTCCGGAAGACTGGGTCCGTACGCCCGTGACGTTTACAACGACAGCCATGCGGTAGATCTCCTCCTGCAGCATCTGGATCTGGTTGGCGAGCACCGTCGCACACTCTGCCGGAGGCGCTATAAAGCTCGGGATGTGCCGGGAGTCCGGCGGATAGGCCAGAGCATTATCGGTACCGATATCCAGCTCCTCAGCTTTGGTTGTCGGATACGTCAGTATACTAAACGTCTGATTTCGCAAAATATCATCCAGCCAGCTGCATTTGTTATAAATGCTCCGGTTGGTCATGGCGATACTTATAAATTCTGATGCCGGGAACATATCAAAGGGACTGATTTCGCGGCTGGCGAGCTTGACTACCGGCACGCGGCCGAATTCGTACTCTCCGGTGCTAACGATTTTGTCGCCGTCGCGCAGTTCCCAGCCTTTGTCTGTGAATATGCGAACAAAGTCACGTTTGCTTTTGGGGTCGCGCTCTAAAAAAGAAAAGTAAATGATCTTGCCGTTATTGTCTACTTTGATCTCTTTAACTCGGTCAGGGTCCAATAGATAGGCATAGGGCCTTTTTTTGCTCTCAAGGATCTCGCCGATCGTGCTGCCGGGCTGCGGGGCGTTGTCGCAAACAACGTAGCCGATCCCATAGAGTTTTGCCGCTACTGCCCAGCGCTTAACAAGCGTATTGAGATCTGTACCGGCAAGATCGGTGTCTTTGGCGAAATCTTCCCAGAGGGCTGTGATCGCCCCGGAATATTCCCGCTGTGGATCTCGTTTAAAGATTGGGTCCACATGAGCGTTTACACAGGGTGATGTGTAGTTTAGGTAATAAGCCAAAGCGAGGCGCTGCTGATATTTTTCGGACGATTCGCGCGGGTGCTGGACGAGGTATTTCCCGTTCAAAAAGCCTCCATCGCCATAATACGCATTGTTTAGCAGGCTATATTCTTCGATCCGGTCGTTTTTCATCTTTCCGTCCTCCTAATACTTGATTTTAAAAGGCGTCACCTTGCCGGACTGCCATTTGGTGCGGCCGGCGTGGGCCGCAAGGGCAAGCGCCCAGAACCTGTCGGCGTGTCCGTCATCTGTTTCCGGGGCGACGTAACGCACGTTGCCCCCTGACGTGACAACTTTTTTGACGCTATGCAGGTCGTCGCGGATCTTATCGTCTTTCGGGATCGTAATGAGCCTGTCCTCAAATAGCCCCCGAATATGGACGGCCATATCTTCTTTGCTCGAGCCGGTAAACATCACCGGCTCGACTTTATAGCCGTAGTCCAGCTTGGCGTCTTCAGCCAGCTGTGCGCCGATGCCGGTGGCGTCGATGCAGGCCCGGTAGAGGTTCGGGAGGTCAAGGAATGTGTAGAGCAGCTGGCGCTGATCTCTAAACTTCATGCCCTGCATCTCTTTGACGCAGATGGTGTTATATCGCTCTCCGGCTTTTTCCAGCAGCCAGATGACCGAAAGGTGCTTTTTGCGGGCAACGTCAAAGCCAAGGTATAGCTGCGCTGCCGGATCGATCAGCTCCGGCAGATTGCGTGCGACTTTGCCATCGCTGCAGCCATTGATAAGGTCAAAAGTCAAAAAGCTGGATGACTCGTCCAAAAACTTACAGCAGTACTCCTGCAGCCATGTGTCCTCGCTTCCAGCTTCGCGGCGCAGCTCCTCTATGTTTAGATCCAGTCCCTCAGAAACGGCCAGATAGATGTCTACCTCATGTTTACTCCAGTTATTGTCCGGGTCCGATACAAGCTTTTCAAACTGGTTACCAACGCCGTTTGGTGTTGAGATTATGCGCAGTTTGTATCCGCGGGTAATAGTCGGATATAACGCTGCCCAAATCGCCTTTGAGTCGGCATGGAAGGCAAATTCGTCAAGGACGACATTGCCGGAAAAGCCGCGGGCCGTGTCAGGATTGGCGGGCAGCGCGATGATGCGGCTGCCGTTGGGCAAATTAAGCTCCAGCTGCTTATAACTGTCTTTGCCGACCTTAAAGTCAGCTTCGATCACGTCAAGGGCGTAGCTGGCAGCTTTAGCGTGCATCTGCACTTTGTCCATCAGCTCGCGGGATTGCCGCTCGCCTTTAGAGAGCAACACCCAGAGCGTCTTGCGCTCTAATGTATCAAGCAACACTTCCAGTGATACCGCGAAAGAAAAACCTGTTTGCCGCGCTTTGTTGACCAGTTTGAATCTGCTTTTATCTTCTACCCAGCGCTGCTGATAGGGCAGCAATGGTATCAATGGCTGCATTTTTGCTCCCATGGTTCCTCCTTTTGTTAAAAAGCATTTAAACGCCTTTTTCAAGGCGTTTAATATGTCAGACCGTAGATGGCCTCCTTGATATAGGCCATATGCTCCGGCGACACTGAGGCCATTGTTGGCGTGCCTTCTTCAAGTTTTTTGATCACCTCAGCAGCTTTTTTTCTGGCGTCTAGTTTAAGGCGTTCCCGCTGCACGCCGCTGCGTTCCAGCAGGGCCAGAGCCTTGATGACTTCTGTTGCTTTAGCACCTTTCAGGGAGTCGATCTCCATGATGTATTCCATTACAGCAGATAGTGCCATCTGATTGGCGGCTTCAGCTATTTCAAGTGCCGGACGGTCTCCGGCAGAGTCTACTACAACGCGGGCCTGATCGCGAAAAAGCTGCAGCTTTTCCATCTGGGCTAAAAACCGCTGGCCATAGCGGCCAACGCTGGCCCTGCTGATATCCTCGCCCATATGCTGCAGATGTTCGGCTATTTCGTCATATGTTTTACCGCTAAGTATGAGTTTATCGACGGCTTCGCGCACTGATGCCGGAAGCTTTGATATTTTGCTGTGGCTGCGCTGCTGAGTCTTTCGCCTCATACGCTCACCCCCGGATCCGCCTCCAGATTTCCGTCTACGAGATCTTTTCCGCTGGCAGTGAGTTTGACCATCTGACGCGCAAGATCGATATCAGTAAAGCCTACCTGCTGCAATGTGACATAACCTTTTTCGGCCAGATATGCCAGCTGCGCTTTGAGTTCGCGTTTGGTGACGTCAAAACGGGCGGCAATGAGCGACTGCAGCACAAGTTTTTCGCTCAGTCCTGCAGGGTAGTTGTAGTCGAGGACAGCAAGGATGCGTCCCCGCAGCTCTTTTTTTTCAATGCGTTCAATGCTGTTCATTCTGCTCTCCTTTTGCAACTACTTGCGCCAGTGTTTTGTCAACTTCATGCAGTGCGCTGAGTGTGCGGTCTAATTTTGAATCTATTTTGCTGACCATAGCGATATACTCGTCTTTGGCTACAAAGTCTCTTTGTATCCGTAGTGCTTCTCGGGCATAGTCTTCTCGTAAGCGTTCTATTTTCAAACTAACATCAATAATCTTTGCATCTTGGTCTGTAGTGCGTTTGATCAGATCCTCTTTGTACTCGTTCAGGTATCTTCCACACAGCGTCAGGACACCTGATATGATCGCCATAGCGATAGTAAAAAGCATGTTGATGTAAGTTTGATCCATTATTAGAGGCTCCTTATCTTAAATTATTTGTAGTAGCAAACTTCAGACAGATAGTTTTTTAACTTGGCATTCAGTTTTGACCTGCGAATAATTTTCTTCGTATCTTTAGATTTTTTCTTATCTAATCTCAATACGAGATCGATGACATCAAGGCGCCCTGTAGTAAAAAGCATGTAGGATTTACTGTTTAAACAGATTTCGAAGAGATCAAGAGTGTCACTAGCTGTTATTTCATTGGAGTAGCCGCTATTATCTGTATATAGATACGGCGGATCAGCAATGATGCAAACATCTTCTAGCGAGCCATATTCAACGAGGACTTCGCGCCAATCACATGATACCCGTTCAACATTATTCAAGTAATCTCCGGATATTAACGGGCTTTTTACGAGATTGTTCCAGCAAGATTGGTTTATTTTGGCAATCAAGTCTATTTTTCCGGCGGCATATTTCCCGCTAAACAGTAACCAGCTGCCAATGGTTATCCAGTCTGAATCTTCCGGAAGCTTTTGTAGATATACATTCAGTTTTGTGAATATATCGGGATAGCTGCGTATATTTTTCCCGCTTGGTATGTTTTCGAAAAGCTTTGTCAAGTATTGATGGACGACGTTTGTTTGTGGTATCAATTCCAGACGGTGATTGTAGTTGTCGAAATCATTCCAGATAACGCGGCTTTGAGGATTTTGTTTTTTGATGGTGTTTGAGATAAAACCGCTGCCACCAAAAAGGTCTAAATATACTTTGTGTCCGCTTATAGCATTAAACGCATCGAACAGACGTCCCCCCCACATGTACTTATTGCCACGAAAGGGGATTGGGGGTCTGGTGTTCTTAATAATTTGGTCTCCTAAAAAGTTATTTCAAGGCCGACAGCTACATGTTTTTTTGTGTCTGGGATAGTGGCCATGATGGTAATTTTCTTATTTTTTGCAATAAAATATCCGTAGCTTAGTGCCGGGCCGTCAGTTGTCTGCCAGATGCCCACTGCTTGGCGTGGTCTTTTTGCTTCGGCCAGTTGATCAACGAGTTTCGTAACGTCAAGAGCCGCTTCAGTTTTACTTTCAACGACAAGCTTGCCCGCATCAAATTTATGCTGCTCGTTTTTAAGTGCTGGCAGGGTGTAGGTGCTATCGTTATATTTTACCTTTACTGCGGGGGCATGGACGGTGATCTCGGCATCCGCGTCATCAACTCCGGCTTTAGCAGTATAGCTGACGTTTGTGCTGGTTGTAGCAGTCAGCTCGTTTTTTGGTTTTGTCGGCAAAGGAAGTTCTGTTTCGGGCTTCGGCGTGCAATAAAGCATCAAGGCTGCCGTTATCAACGCGCCAGCGAGAAACGCAGCCAGCAGTTTAACTTTTTCCATCGAGTTTACCTATAGCGCTGCTTGCGCCGCGGCTGTTGATAAATTTTCCTGTGACCTGCGCGCCAAAGCAGGCAGTCAGGATCGTACCGGCAAATATTTCATAATGCGGCCACGTTTTCCCCTGCAGCAGCAAGAACATCGTCACAAAAATAAAAAAGGCAAAGCCGGTTATAGCCAGGACTGTAGTGCAGCTGGGGTGACCTTCTGCATCACAGATCAGGTCGAGGATAAATTTTTTCAAGGCAGGAACCTCCTAAAAAACAATAAGATCAAGCAATTTGCTTGATCTTATTATCTATCGAATCGGAAAAGTCGGCTTTTCAACGCCTTTAGTATTTGAGCGTCAAAAAAGGTTCCCTTGATTTTCTTTCAGTATTCTTTTGGTTTCGTTTCTTCTGTTTTGTGCGAGCAGGCTGCGCACATAGACTTCGGATACATTGTATTTCCACGCAAGTTGCCGCGTGTTGGACCCGTCGAATTCTTTCGCTATGGCGCGGTTTCTCGGCCCTTCCAGTACCTCATCATAAAGCGGGATATACTGTTGGATTCCGCCGCTATACCTGCAAAGGTCAAGTGCTGCCTTTATTCCGATCGCACTGATTATAGGCTGAAACGACTGCGCGAAATCTTCCGGCTGCACATCGGCTTCGAGCTGGCTTTTGATTTTTTTATCCATCAGCAGTCAACTCCCTTCGGTGTTTTATAGCTTTCAGCGCTTCGATGACTTTCGAGCATTCACCAGGCGTTTCTGGATTGGATTTCCCCACAGTCTTTTGGCACAGGCTGCCGAGACCTGCGTCTGATATGCCCATATCGGCCTGCATTTTCGCAATATGGCGCAGTTGAGCTGCTGTTGATCGGCCTTGCATTTCAAACCCCAGCCGCTGAAAGGTTTTGAGGAGATGCTTGAAAGCCGGTTGAGTTAGCTCTTTGGTGCTGTCTACACCATATTTATAGAGCAGTGATCGATAATCTTCTTCGCTGAGGCCAAGCTTTGTTTTAGCTGTCTGCAGCAGCCCGACCTGCTTTTTTGTTATGATGTTAGCCATAATTGCCCTGCCTCCTTGATTATTGCTCGCCGGGGCTTATCGTAAGGGCAAGCGTATCTTCGACGCTGATCGCTTTTGCCAGCTCTTCAACGTCCAGCGAGCTAAGGTCAAAGTATTTTTTGACGAGCTCGGCGTTTTTGGCGGCGCGGATAGCGTCGAGTTCTTCTTCTAGGTTTTCACTGCCAAGGCCTGCGGCCCGAAGAAGCTCCAGATCCTTTTTGTATTCGCCCTTGAGCTTTTTAACAAGCACCTCCACAGCGTCAGGTTTGGCTTTTAAAAGCGCCAAAATGGCTTTCAGGTCTATTTCCTCGTAGTCCATACGCAAGAGGGCTGTGAGGGCGATTTTAAACTTTGTTTTGATCTCGTATTTCGGCTCAGTTTTAACTTTGATGTTTTCTTCAGCAACGGCGCCGATCAGGGCCATTACTTTTTCCGGGTCAATGATATTGAGCTTTGTTCTGATCATGAGCTCCGCCCGGCCATTATCTGAGCTGGCATAAGCGTAATTTAGATTGCAGTTTTGCATTTTTGCGTAAAGCTCGGTCTGGATCTTGATTTTGGCTTCTTCCAGCTGCTCTTTGGCGGCAGCGATTTCGGCCTCCAGTTGCACGGCTCTATCGATGTAGGTTTGGATATTTGTACTACTCATTGATTGCGGCTCCTTTTCTTGGTTTTAGCACGATTATTTTATCACCTGACTTTTGCTCCTGCAGGCTGATTATAAGCTTGGTACCCGGTTTCAGATGCATGAGCCTACGAATCGCTACAGGAATGCAGCAGGTACCATTTCTGTTGATAGTGAGGATTGAGTTTATCATAGTTTCTCCTTTATTATGATTTTAACCATCTTTTTATCTTTTCCCAAAGCGATAACTTTTCTTCTTTCGGCAGAAGCACGCTGCCTATCTCATGCGATTTTATGCTGCTGTCCAGCGAAGCTGTTGTATCGTCCAGTTTCCGGCTCTTACGGCCGATCTCGCAGCGGCGGCAAACTTTGTTTTTAAAAGCGGACTTAGTGGAGCGGTTTTTGTTCTTGGGCATCTGTTTTTTGCTCACTGGCTTTTTCCTCCTCGGCTTCGACTATTACGCTAATGGTGATTTCTAAAAAATCTTTGGCAGTAAGAAATCCGGTAGCTTTTTCAATCGTTTCGGCGAGGCCTTTTGTCGCCTTCATTGCAAACTTAATGAATTCTTCCGGGCTTTGAGTACGCCCCAGAGTGTAGAGGTCATTTCCCAGGCCGACGATTATCGGCTTGTCATTTTCCAGGCATTCTTCGATTTGCTGCCGCAGTCGTTTCGTTACCTGCTCTTTATTTTCATCTCCTACTGATGTATATCTTTTGTCATTTTCCATTAAAAAATCCCGCCCCTCCAAATGTAGTGTTCGATCACGGCTGCTGCGGCCTCTTTGCCAATGGCCCAGGAAAGCTCTAAAAAAAAGCCTAAAAAGCAGACTAATGCTGCAATAAGGGTCATGAACCCGGCAAGTTTTAGCATCTGCCAGCACACGATAAATACTATTTTTAGTATGTTTTTGATTCCGGTTAAGGTTAATGCGTCCATGTTTAAACTCCTTTGTGTTTTATTTGGTTATGTTTGTTAAGTGTGATAATGAAAAAATGGCGGCTGTGGTCAGCCAACAAAGACCAGTTATCATTAGAGCAAAGAGCATTGCGATAAGTATATCCGGGATTTTGATTTTCATTGTCGATCCCTCCTGTATTTGTCGATGTAGCTCCACACTGTACTGGCATTTACGCCTATCGCCAGCGCGATGCTGCGGGCGCTGCGGCCTTCGTAGTGCATTTTAAATACATACTCGTGATGCTTTTCCCAGTCAAAATTAGAACGCTTCATCGGGCGAAACGGCGGTATGCGTTTACTTTCTGTTTTTGGCGGCAGAGCCTGCAGCTGGATCCGTTCAGGTGTTATGACCTTCGGTTCCTTGTGTAATCCTCTGTAACATGGATTCACATGCATATGGGCGCAATAGGCGGCGTCAGGTGCCGTTTCTTGTAGGTGATAACATTTTTCGCACTCTAAAATACGCGTCATTTTCTCACTCCTCGCTTGCTGGTGCGTAGGGCTGCAGCTGGCTTTCTTTACGCCAGACTGCGCCATGCGGTTTGGTTTTGATCAGGTAATTTATTTTTTCGGCAGTGCGGTCTACTTTTACTATCTCGACGGTGCCGATGGCTGCGCCGCCTTCCGCTTCCTCGTCATATTGGCTCGCACTGTACCATACTTCATGGCCTGTTTTAAATTTAGGCACAAGCACCGGACGTGGCCAGCCCACGAACCATTTAAAAGCCTTTTTTATAGCGATAAGAAGATTTCTCAGCATGTCATATTTCCTCCCCGGCTTCAGCAAGACGATAATAATAGCTTGAGATAGCATCGTCTTTGGTTTCCCACGCCTCAAACCATTCATTACCTGCACTGTCTTTGCCCCAGGTGGCATATGATTTTTTTAAATTGGCATTAAAGCCGAGCGCGGTAAGGCTTTTGCCGATATGTGTAAGCTTCATGAGTTCATAATTATTTTTATCCATTGTGCCTCCTAGACTATTGTAATAACTTGTTCGGCTGCCTGAATATGGCGGATGGATAGCTTCTCGCCTGCGCTATGAGCCATTTTAAGAGCAAAGAGGTAAAGCTTGGTCATAAGGCGCAGCGCTCCGGTTTTATTAGCGGCCCGGTGAAGTTCGTCTAGGGCTTCTTCATCAAGCTCTACGCCATTTTGCAAGACGATTCCCTGCACGTCTTCCAGCGGGATCGTTTCGTCCAGCTGGATCTTAACGCTGCGGCTGAAAAACTGGCCGGTGATCAACTTGTTTTTTTCGGTGATCTTATCCATGATAGTCGGGTTTGAAACGAGGATCAGGGGTACGCCGGTCGCGTCATATATTGCCCTCAGCGTCTCAATCGCGTCAAGCCGCAGGAAGTGCGCTTCATCTATGATGATGGGGCGATTGGTCTTTTCAAGTGCTTTAACAATAGAGCGGTGCATGCGGTCAGCTCTGCTGTCTGTTCGTTGGCGCAGGGCTTCAAGGATCTCTTCCATGACGCAGCGCTTGGTGGCAAGATTCGGATTTGCTGTGATGAAAATGCTGGTCGGGTTATCCGCTGCCCAATCTTTGGCTGTTACGGTTTTGCCGATCCCGGGTGCGCCGTAAATGACGATGATATCATTGCGATCGCGGGCGTAATCCATGCCGAAGTTGATCTGGCGCATGATATTCGTTTCAATGATTTCAGGGGCCTTGATCTCGTTTATCGCCCGGTTTCTGCTTTCGTCGGCGATCAGCAGCGCTTCTAATTTATCTGCGATGGCTTTCTGATCGCCTTTATAGCTGCCTCTTAAAAAACCGGAAAGGGCAGCTCCTGAGATCCCGATCTGCTTGGCCAGCTTTTCCTGACTGATATCTGTATGTGTCGTAAGATATTTTTTAACTCTTTCGATTAAGCTGTTCATTGTGTTTCCTCCTTTTAAACGAGCTTTATATTGACTTTAACTGTCATTTTGATATGATATTTACGCAGGTGCGTTCAACTTCGCCTGCGTGTATTTTGGGGAGGCAGTCGCTTGCAGGCGGCTGCCTTTTGTTTTCCCTCACCTTAATTTTTCTGTTATACCTACAAAGAGATCAGTAAAGCAGTCGAAGAATCCTAAATTAAATTTCTATAGAAAGAGTGCAGTCGCAGCTGTGCTCTTTTTGTATTTCTGCAGCGACGGCTACAGCTTCTTTTATGTTTTCATATCCGGGCCCATAACGATCTAATTGTATTTTTAGATCCACTTGTAGGCGCGGAGGCATAGTGTGAATTTGCTCTCCTTTTGACTCGTCTGTTGAATCAGCATTTGTTTTTGATCGTTCTTGGCAAACTCTAATTTCTTTTGCCACACCATTGGCGTCAGAAAAATTTACAGGATGGTTTTTTGAAAAATGTGCAGATCTGAGTTCGAGTTCGGAAAGTACACCTTTTATTGCAGTAAAAGTAAGGTTGTTTTTTTGAAATATCCACATAATTTCTCCCACAATTTCATGAAAGTCTGGTTTTTTAGGAGGCATCGGCGTGTCTTCGAGGTCTTTGATCTCGGCACTCGACGCGTATTTGTGGTCTGCTCTGCAGGCTATATCCCAGTAAATACGGTCAAGCAAGCGTTGATATTGTTCTTCAGATAACCAACTGTTTACGTTTTTTACGTAGTTGATTACCTTCTTTTTTGTGTTTTCATTAAGTTTATTCATGGTATTGCCCCTTTCTTTGTTTTAGGTAAATAGAATAATGAATTCCTGTTCTTGTCCCGAATGATGCTGTTTGGAGTTAAGTTTAATGATATTTTGTGGTATAATTAAAAATATATGTCAAGGAAGGTTGAGGGCACTTGAATCTGACTAATGCACAAGATTTATATCAGTATTATCAAGGAATACTTGTAGAACACGAGCGAAAGATGCGACGTATTTTTGAAAATAAAGCTTTATGTAATATCATTCCACGACCTATCTTAGAAGCTCAAATTCTCCAATCTAATGCTATTGGTAATTATCATAGTGCATATTCTTTATATTCAAATCCACTACTAAAGTCTACCATTGTCGCTCAGAAAGCTTTTGTTGATGTTATTAATGCTTGCCAATTGCATCAACAGAATGCCACTATTGCGTCTATTTTTAATCAGATCACGGAAAAACAAATGCGAAATCAAGAAATTTTAGCTCAAGCTTTCAAGCCACAAACTCTCCCTTCTTATCTGTTTGATTCGCTCCGCAATTCGGGTATTCAAGAAATGCCTTTAGAAGAATTTAGAAAATTCATTGATTCAGACTTAAATGATTTTTCGCAAAATTACACTCCCGCAGTAAATTCGAACAACTTGAGAACTAAAAAGCGCAGGTTTCGTTTGATAGCTAAAACCAAAAAGCTTATTCAGCAAAAAGCCTGTAAGAAGAAAATGTCATTTTACTTTGCTTTATACAGTTTCTTCTGTGCTTTAGATCCGATAGGTTTGCTTGAGTATAAAAAATATATTTATTTAGCTATAACTGCTTTATTCACTTGGTTCCTTTATGATGAGAATAACGAATAATAAAATCATTGGAATGATTCCCAAAAGCAATGAACCTATCAATGCAATCCCTTCATTCATGTACGAATATACTTGAGATATGTAAGCCCATATTATCGCTATCTCCAGAACTATTCTTTTGATATTTTTCATCATGTCCTTTCCGCTCTGTGTAATAACAGAGCTTTTTTATTTTTATGTTTTTTGATTACACTTACTTTTTCCAACGCTCCTTTCTTGGTATTATCGTCCCCTGAAGCATGGCTTCAAAGGGATTTATATTTAAGGTATCGCCTGCGGCTTTAAGCCGTTTGGCGCTCCTGTTGACCTCTCTGGACGTCTGCACAAGCTCTATGACGTCTGTCGGTTCCGGGTCCGGGGCGGGTTTGTTCTTGGCGAACATGGCAGCAATTTCCGATATGCTCGGTAGATCGGCGGCCTTGGCGGCTTTTGTGAGCGGGTGATTTTTTAGCCGCTTCATAGCTCCAGTCTTGCGGGCCATTTCCTGCGCCAAAAGCTCCGGATCTGCTCCGATCGCCGGCAGCGCTTTGACACGCTCTGCTGTACCAATATACTCATCTTTTGTGCTATAGACGTAGATCTTCGACAGATCATCCTCGTCGTAGCGGATATAGACGCTCTGCCCCTTGATGAGCAGGAAATCCGGGTTATAGTATTCCTCACCGCGGAAAGTGATGCCATTGCGGCCGATCTTGCGCGGGTTGGTCGACTTCATAAAGAGCAGCTTGCAGGTATCCGGAGTTGCCCGGCGAACCGGCAGGCGCGTTCTGATAAAGGTTTCATCCGGGCACTCGGCCTTGCGGCCTCTGCCGGCAGCTGACGGCGTTTTATTCCATATTTGCCGGATATAGGTATCAAGATCTGCTTTGATATCGTCAAGTGTGAGTACAGCGCGACCTTTTTTATGGTTTTTAAGCATTTTCCTGATGGTATCGTTATGATCTTCCGGGCGCTCTATGGTGGATCTGCCGCAGTAGGTACTGTAGTTCTTGCTAAAGCGCTCTACAACGTCTTTAAACGCTCTTTCAATGACCTTTGCCCGGGCATTTTCAACTATTGCGTAATGGACTTTGATGTCGAGGTGAGCTGTAAGGCTTGCCACCTGTTTGCCCTCGGCGATCAGCCTTGCCTGATCATCCTCGCTCATGGGTTTACCTCTGTAGCCGCGCCCGGCGAAGCGATACGAGCAGTAGTCGCGTCCGTTATCTATGTAGATCTCGCGCGGCAGCCCGATCGCTGGATCCATAGCTGCTTTAGCAAGCGAGCCGATGATCGTATTCGTGCATGGGCTTAAAGTAACCATCCAGCCGACAAATTTGCGGCTTCTCATATCAAGCCAAGCTGTAAGCCACGGACGTTTTACTTTGCCGTTATGGATCACCATGAGATCCAGCATGTGATGGTCGCCGACGTAGATCTGGCCGGAAGAAATGCTGTCCGGGTCGCGGCGGGTGAACGGCGTTGCGTTGTCGTAGGCATTTTTAACGCCAAGACGCTGCAGGCGGCGGATTCCCTCCGGGATATCCGTGCGCACAAGCCGGGCGACGGTCTCTTTAGTCGGCAGCCACCAGCCTTTGTCCGCGCCTTCCATTTCTACGAGGTCGTAGCAGTAGCTTATAGACAGCCGCTGCGGGCGAAGATACAGCTCGCAGAACCTCTGCCATGCTTCAGGGTGGATCTTGCGCTGCGGTTGCGTTGGCGTCTTTCCCAAAAGCCCGTCCATGCCTTTTTCGCGATACGCCTTTTCCCAGCGGTACAGCGATGCCAGGCTGAATTTAAGCTCCGGCCTGCAGCCGCGGATATCGGCGGCAAGGATTTTGAATACCTCGGGCTTTTTAAGCTTCGAGTGCCTGCTGCAGTAGTCTTCCCATTCTTCCAGCAGCCAGAGCCGCTGCTCTGCCTGGTCGCGGATCCACTGCGGCGCTGTTTCATACGCTGTTTTTACTCTTTTGGTCTGCATTTCCATGTATTTCCTCTGGGCCTCCGGCGGCAGATTGTGCAGCGGGAAACGGTAGGATACGCCGCCTTGTCCGACATTGCTTTGGATTGAGATAGCGCCATAGGCGTCAGCTAGTTCTCTTGTCCATCTTTTACTGCAGCCCAGCAGCTCTGCGACCTGTTCTGCGGTCAGGTATGTATTTTGTTTTGATTGGAGATTAGGGCTGGAGATAATCATTGTTTTGTCTGCCAGTCGATGTATTCAATTTCGATATCTAAAGCAACAAGCACGTTGTGCATTGCATCACAGCGGCCCTGACAGTAGTCTTCGAGGTTTTTATCGTCATTGTTCAAGGCGCGCCCTTCGTAGTAGTCGACCAGCTCAAAGATCCTTTGTTTTGCTTTTTTATCCATGACTATCCCTCCTGCTGCGATTTCCATTTTTCGTACTCGGTTAAAAGGCCGAGGCAGCGGAGAGCGTCCATCCAGCCCGTAGATACCCCTCGACAAAAACATCGTGCGTCCCATGATTGGGGTATGGCTGCTGTGCGTTCAGCGGCGTAATAATTTTCAAATAATTCAAGTTTTTGTTTTCGGTCCATGTATAGCGCCTCCTTTTAGGGTTTGTTGTCAGGATATAATATTGATGATTATATTGAAAAATGCGTAAAACAAGCAGCTTATGACGAGGTAGAATATTACAGGGAGAGCATCAAAGCCTTGGATGCAGACCAAAAACAGCGATGCAGCAGCGAAAAGTGTTAAAAATAAAACCAACACTCTGGTTGATTTGCTCGTATTCAAGACAGGCTTTCTTTTTCTATCATGGTTGTAGCTCTCTGCAACTAACTGATTTCTCATGAACCAGATGCCATATCGGTACAAAGAGGATTTCAGGTGTTTTTTGTTGGTCATGACTGTCGCCCCTTTAAATTGAAACTGTTACTAATCATTATGCGAAGAAAGGTGTTTGGGGACTGTTTATCTATAGTAAGATATGACATATGCCAAACATGCTGATGGCCCTAAAAGAAACAATAGGGTTATAATCCAGTAAGCGATATCGAGGTACATTTTATCTCGCTGCATCCTTTTACTTAAACGTGCATCAGTTTCTTTTTCTTCTTTAGTAGGTATTCTGTAAAAAATACTTCTTATAAATTTGCATCTATCTTGGCGCAAAGATGTTTCTGGCTGGCGATTATTTTTTTATCTGTCATTGGCTTCCCACCTTTATTAAAGCGATATCCATCTCTTTATTGAGATCACAAGCGCGATGATGGAAATGATCAAAGAGATCGTTCCTATTATTTTCTCAGCAAAACTTATTTGTTGACAGGGGTGCATTTCTTCTTTCGCTGCTGCTCTAGCATCAGCTCGGGCCCATGAGTAACGAAGATGTTTTACTTCCTGTATTCCTTCAGGCGTAAGTTTATATTTGTCATACGGTTTCCCAAGGGCTTTATAACGTTCTATTTCTCTTTTTTCTAGTGCCTCAAGAAAGATTGTAAGTTCAGCTTCTCGGCCGGTTTTGATAATCATGTCAGATCACTCCTCTTTGTCATAATTCACCCAATATACAGGCCAGCGAACATCAGGAGTAGGCTTTTCCGTTAATGTTTCATAGATATTTTCAAGGCAAATTTTAGAATAGCGTAAGAATTCGTAACCGCCAAGGCAAATCAAGGGATAACTTAGCGGTTCGGCAAAACGAAGCATGTAAATGAACATTGTAACTCCGATAAGCAGGAATACTATTCCAGAAATTGCCAAAATGAGGCAAACGATTATTTTTATCATTTGATCCCTCCATTTCTCGACAGCTGCGCTTTGCGCGGCTTTTTTATTGCGCGAATACTAACTGTAGGACAAGGGTAAAAACAACGCCACAGGCGAACCACACAGCATTTTCCGATTCGGTTAACAGATACCAGATTGATGCGTATATAATAGTAGGTTTCATTTCAACAGGCTTCATTTTCTATCTCCTTTGTTAATGTATCTATTTTCACCTTCAGTGTGTCAGCTATTTTTTTCAAGGTTTTTAACGAGCACTGAGAAGCTCCTGTTTCTATCTTACAAATAAGCGATGCGTGTACTCCGACAGCGCAAGCTAAATCTTTTTGGCTGATTTTTTTCTTTGTTCGGATTGTTTTGAGATTGTCACCTAGTCGCATCTATTTCACCTCATTCATTATAATATTGAACTATATTCATCATTATAATGAACGTAGCTCAATTTGTCAATAGGCAAAAATGAAGTAAATTCACCATTGCACACTATAATTGATTTATATATAATTGGAGTTATCAGAAAATTGAATTGTACTCAATTTTTTTAAAAATGGGGGTGTATTAGTTGGATTTAGGTAAAAGGATAAAAACACTTCGTACTTCCCGTGGGATTTCAGCGCGCCATCTGGCTCAATCTTCCGGAATCGACCCGTCCCTTATTTCAAAAATAGAGAACGGGATAAGCAATCCTTCGATAGATACGTTGCAAAAAATATGTGATACACTAGATGTAAGCATGTCTGATTTTTTCTGCACACAAAAAGTTGATCCGTCAGAAGACTTGCTTGCGCTTATGACTGCGGCCAGAAGGTTGACCCCTGAGCAAATAAAGATTTTAACCTCATTGATTTCATCCTTCAAGGGTAAATGATTGTATTTTATTTTTGTGATAAAAAAATAAAATACACTAAATCGCTTTCTACCAAGCGCATATTTATCCGTTAATCCGTTCTTTTATTCTTTTTTTATGCAAAGTTACTAAGGAAGCGCGGAGAGCTTATCCGCGGTGTCAAATGGCTATTTCTTACTTCCTTAGTAACTTCCTTAGTAAAAGCCCATATGAGCAAATAAAAACCCCGCTTAAAGTGCCGTGAAGGCAGTTTTAAACGGGGTTTTAACGCTTTTTATATTATATTTTAAAATCTTTCATACGGCTACAAATGTACACGAGTGGCCGTTTTTTCATGCACGCCGTGAGATTTTTGCCTTCTCGGTGCCGATCGTCAAACTCCGCACCATCTCAAGCCTTCCCGCCTTTTCTCGGGTTATCTCACTTACTTTTATTTTCTCATATCAAATCTCTCGTTATACTTTGAGATCGATTTTATTTACAGCATCAGATTCTATCGTACCAATTGATAATTTGGCGGTTTTTAAATCGGAGCTCGTTAACATATTTACAGTGCCTCCACTGCCATTAATGTCACCAAGTTTAACTTCCTGCCCCTCACCGCCATTCACATTAATAATACCATCGTTAAAATTTAGTTTATTAACAAAGCTGTTCTCATCAGTATTCCATTGTGCACCATTGGCAAGTCCTAAGGTCATGCCGCCAACCTCTTTTTTCCCGTCTGGCGGATAAGGATTACCGTTAACAAAGATATTGCCGTTAAAGACAGAGTCTTGTGTTGTTAAATTTAAATCAACAATTGCATCTACCGATGTTCCTGATGTCGGTTGGTCATAGTTAAAATTAATATCTCCGTTGATTTTAACTGTGCCCTTGCCATCTTTATTGATCTCTGTTGTTGCACCGCCGCGAGTGCTCAAAAAAGTTCCTGACTCTACTGTTAAATTACCGTTAATAATTACTTTAGCACCGCTATAATTAACAATGCCGATATTATTATATTCCCCTGCGGTTGGCACTTTATTACCAGAAGTTACGTTAATATATGTGTTATCAGCATCTATTTTCAAAGTGGACGGATTGCCATCATTTACAGTCTTATTATTTTGTGCCCAAATACCAACAGCTAATCCTTCCGCCGAATTGGCTTCAATACTTACATTTTCACCTTTGACATTAATAATGCCCGGTTCAACCTCACTGTTGTTCGTTGAACGTATTGCATTCAGCCCCAGAGCATCTTTTTTCGCGTCAACCTTCACCGTGACATTTTTAGTTGTATCATCACCAAGGTTTAATGTCCCGCCATTTATAACATGCTTGTCTTTATCAGTGAAAGCCCCCGCATATACTGCTCTTGCTTCACCTTCCGTATTAGTAACCGATATGTTTATATTTTCTGATGCCGCATTCAAAACGGCTTTATCCCCAACAAAAATTCCATATACACATTGCGTTTCACTGCGTTTAATATCTGCAGCAGTAAAATCTGCTTTCTTATCGCCCTCGCCGTGGTATATAAATTCCGCATTTGGCTTCACAGTAAGAGTATCGTAATCAACAATTGAATCAGCCGCTAAAGCTGTTCCTACCGGCAAAGCTAATACTAATCCCAGTGTTATTTTTAGTGCCAAATTTTTCTTAGTTTTAACCAACATTTTCTACACCTTCTTCAATAAATTTCAACACAGGCAAAATGATTCAATATCTGTCCATACACCCTAAAATTCAGCACCATCCCCTATTCTTGATCATTTAAGATCAAATAAAAATTTCTGATATAGGTCTTGAATTTCCAGATACAAAACAGCCGTTTTATTTAATATTTTTTAATTATTTTGTATCTCTTATGATATATTACCACATCTGTACCCCCCCGCAAGACATTTACGTTGGTGTATTTCAAACTTTTTATGGTCTTGCACAAATTTTCGATTCAATTGTTATCAAAACACACAAAAAAACTTAAAGAGCCTGTTGTCTGTAAAATACAGACAACAGGCCCTGATAGCATTGAGCTCTATTTAATTATCCAACTTTCAAGTACCACTTCACGGTTTTAGTTATATACTATTAGTCCAGTTTAACTGCGGTTCCGGAAACGCTGACCATCAGCATACCGTTAGTTTCGCCCAGCACTTCATAGTCCACATCGACACCGACTACGGCATCGGCACCCAATTTAGCGGCGCGTTCAGACATTTCCGCCAGCGCTTTTTCACGTGCTTCCTGCAGTTCCTTTTCATAGGTCCCGCTGCGGCCGCCGATCATATCCGTAATGCTGGAAAACATATCCTTGATAAAATTAACGCCGGAAACTACTTCCCCAAAAACAATACCTTTATAAGCAACGATTTTTCTGCCTTCTACAGCAGGTGTGGTCGTAACAATCATACTGTCAGCTCCTTTTATTTTACTGTTACCAGTTCATATGCGCGTGTTCCCATACCCAGCTTTTCGGCATGAGCAAGACAGGTCTTCCATTCAGATTCCGGTGTCAGGTTATGGAAATGATCATGTCCCTGACAGCCTTCCGGATCAGCTTTTAAATGATCGTCCAGCAGTGAGTTCGCCATGACCGGCGCTGCGTTGACCAGATCGGCACAGGCCTGATCCAGCGCCACCGGGTCAAAAGATGCCAGCATACCGATATTAGGCACTACAGGTGCGTCATTTTCCGCATGACAATCACAGTAAGGAGATACGTCAACGATCAGGCTGATATGAAAATGCGGCCTGCCGTGCAAAATAGCCCAGGCATATTCCGCCATCTTTTTATTGAGCGCTTCCATACTGGAACCATCAGCGGGCGGCTTCACCGCGTCCATCGGACAGGCACCGATACAACGTCCGCAGCCAACACATTTATCCAGATCGATATGCGCTTTTTTATTTTCGATGATCGGCGCACCATGCGCACAGATCCGCACGCAGGAACCGCAGCCGATACATTTGCGTTCACTGATATGCGGTTTGCCGTCATGGTGCATTTCCATTTTGCCGGCACGAGAACCGCCGCCCATACCGATATTTTTAATAGCGCCGCCGAAACCAGTAGCTTCGTGACCTTTAAAATGGTTCAGGGAAATCACGATATCCGCATCCATCAATGCTTTGCCTATTTTCGCCTCTTGCACCAATTCGCCGCCCGGCACAGTTACATAAGCTTCGTCAGTACCCTTCAAGCCGTCGGCAATAATAATGTGACAGCCTGTTGAAAAAGGACTGAAACCATTTTCGTAAGCAGCTGTAATATGCTCCAGCGCATGCTTACGACGACCTACATATAAAGTGTTGCAGTCTGTCAGAAACGGACGTCCTCCTTGTGCGGCAACGGTATCAACAACTACTTTGGCATAATTGGGGCGCAGAAAAGAAAGATTGCCCGGTTCGCCGAAGTGGATCTTGATCGCCGCAAATTTATTCTGAAAATCAATATCTCCGATCCCGGCTGCTTCGATCAGCTTACCCAGCTTCTGCGGTAAACTCAACCCGCCATATCTGGTACGCATATCCGAAAAATAAACTTTTGCCTTCGTCATATTCCATTCCTCCCTTATAACAATCCCGGTAAATTCAGGTCGCTGCTGTCGATAACAGGCCGGCCCAGCGCACGTGACGGCACAAAACTGCCGTGGCAGTCACTGCCGCCGCTGACAAGAAGCTGATGCTGACGGCAATAAGTGAGCAGTGCCGCAGTATCTTCCTTGCTGTGTCCCGAATGGTAACATTCAAACCCATCAAAATCCTCCTTCGCCAATTCCAGCAGTGTCGCTGCCAGCCCCGGCCCATGAAAACTGCTGGCTGCATGCGCGCATAAAGCTACGCCGCCGGCAGCATGGATGGCATCCACAACTTCTTTGATCGAAGGAAAAACCGGAAAACCAAGATCATGTTCTTTGGTAAAAATCCTGCTGAAAAAATCATTGACATCGCCGCAGAGCCCTTTATCCTGCAAGAAAGCCAGGGCTTTCCAGCCTCCGCGTCTTCTATCATAATCATACCGCAAAAACTCTTCAAAATCCAGCGGCCAGCCTCGTTCGATCAACATTTTTATGCTTTCATCATCCTTGCTGTTCAAAAGCCGCTCATTATGCTCCAATAAATCCAGCAGCCGTTTGTTTGTGACATCGATACCATAACCCAGGATATGAAAACAGAAATCGTCTTTCGTCGAACAGATCTCCGCACCGGGAATAAATTTTAATCCTGCTGCGACGGCCAGCTCATGTGTCGCCGCCACATTGGCCACGCTGTCATGATCGGTAACAGCAATAGCTCCCAGCCCTGCTGCAAGCGCCGCTGCAACGACTTCCGGCGGAGTCCAGGTACCGTCAGAAGCGGTACTGTGGATATGTAGATCAACTTGCATCCGTCTGCTCCTCCTTCCTGCAGCGGCAGATCTTGCATTCTGCCGTCAGGTTCTCCTGTGCCTGCGGTTTCTGATAAAAATGTCTGCCAAATAAACAGCTCAAAATAAATATACAGGTACCAGTCAGTACAATAGTGCCGCCCGGCGCTAAATTAGCATAATAAGATAAGGTCAGTCCGCCTGAAACGATAACGAGCCCATAAGCAATACCGCCGTAAATCGTCCCGGCAAAGCTGCGTGCCGTCTGCAGTGCGCAGGCTACCGGTATCACCATCATAGCGGAAACCAGCAGCAGGCCTACGATACGCATCGAAAGCGCAACTGTCAGCGCCGTCAGCACCGCCAGCCACATATTGAGTCGGTCAGCAGGCAAGCCTGCCACCCGTGCCGATGTTTCATCAAAGGTCAGATACTGCAGCGGCCGGTAAAAAAGTACCACAAAAATACAGGCAAAAATCCCCAGGCCGGCCACTATCCATAAATCGCTGCTGCTGATCGTCATCAGACTGCCGAATAAAATACTGCTTAAATTAAAACCGCCCATACGGTTCATACTTGTAAAAACAACTGCCAGCCCGATACCACTGTAAAAGAAAATTGCTAAAATCATCTCTGAAAAGGCCGCCAGCCTGGTCCGTACCCATTCTATCACGAGCGCCCCAAGCACAGTGACCGCTGCCGCGCTCAAAACGGGCTGCCAGCCCATCAGCGCTCCGCCCGCTACACCGGCGAAGGCGATATGTCCCAGGCCGTCACCGATCATCGACTGCCGCCGCAGCACTAAAAAACTGCCGATCAACGGGCAGATCACTGCCACGATCAAACCGGCCAGCCAGGCGCGCTGCATAAATTCTGTTTCAAACATTTCCAACATATAAGTACCTTCTATCTGTAAAAGTAACCGTGCTTATGACGATGCACCAGCGCCTGCTGTACGTCGCCCCAGAAGCAGACATCGTGGTCAAGGCACAAAGCATTATGCGCCACTTCGGCTGCCAGCTCCAAATCATGCGACACCATCACGATCGTCACACCCAGCTCACGGTTGATATCCCTGAGCATTCTGTACAGTTCGATCTTCGCATCCGGATCGACTCCGGTAGCCGGCTCGTCCAAAAGCAGCAGTTCAGGCTGCCGCACCATAGCGCGTGCCAAAAAGACACGCTGCTGCTGACCGCCTGATAACTCACCTATTTTACGATGCGCAAGCTCTTGAAGATAAAACCGTTCCAGCATCGTTTCTACTCTGGCTTTGCCAGCCCGGGAAATTTTCTGAAACATACTGCTGCCACACAAAAGGCCCAGCCCGATAACCTCTTTGACACTGATTGGGAAATCGCGATGCTGTTTAGCAGGATTCTGCGGTACATAACCGATTTTTTCCCAGGCCTCGAATTGCGGCAGCGGCGTTCCGTACAGCTCTATCTCGCCGGAAGTCGGCTGCAGAATGCCTGCTAAAAGACGCAGCAGCGTACTTTTCCCTGCCCCGTTAGGGCCAATAACGGCAACAAAATCTCCCTGGGCAATCTCCACCGAAAGATCGTGCAGAATCCAGCCTTCGCCATAATTATAGCCTAATTTGTTTATTTTAATGATATTTTCCATAGATCCACCGTTTATTTAACGCCCAATGCCAACTCCAGATTGTCGATATTACGCGTCATGATTTTTAAATAATCGTCGCCGTTGTTTCTGCCTGCTTCACTCAAACCTTCCAGCGGATCAAGCACCAGCGTTTCAGCTCCGGAGGCTTCCGCAACAGTTTGAGCGATCCTGGGACTGACAAGAGTTTCAAAGAAAACATATTTTACCTGATTGTCTTTGATCGTACTGATCAGATTTTTCAAATCAGCCGGAGTTGGTTCCGCATCAGGAGAAATACCCATGATCGCTACCTGCTGCAGACCATAATCTTCAGCCAGATGACCAAAGGCGGCATGAGTCGTGACAAACAGTTTTTGCGGTGCTTTAGCCGCCAGCTCTGTCAAACGCTGATCAAGCTGCAGCAGTTTTTCCTGATAGGCTTCGCTGTTCTTTTTATAAACAGCAGCATGTTCAGGATCAGCCTGCACCAAAGCAGCCGTTATTGCAGCAACTTCCAATACAGCTTTTCTCGGACTCAGCCAGACATGCGGATCTACATGAGTAGCTTTTTCGTCAAACAGCCCTTTGCCGGCCTCCACACTGGCTACCTGCTTGTCCTTTACAGCTTCTAAAGCAGGCCGGGCCCAGTTCTCGACCCCGCCGTTATAAACAAAAAGCCTGGCATTGCCTAATTTTGTTAAATCCTTGGCTGTCGGTTCCCAGTCATGCGGTTCCACACCGTCAGCGATCAATGTATCGACCTGCAGCAGATCTCCGCCGATCTGTCTGGTAAAATCAGCCATAGGATAAAAGCTTGCCACTACCGGCAGCTTGCCATCAGCCTGTTTTTGTTCACTGCCGCAGCCGACTGCCGCCAGTAAAACCATACCCAATATTACAACTAAAAACTTCTTCATTCTTACCTCCTACAAATTACCGCAGCTAAAATTTATTATTAAGCAGTAAGCCGCTTCACTTCTCCCCGGTGAGCCCTTGCCAGAACGCACCAACCTTATTTTTACTCTTTATCACCTCTTTCCTCAGACTGCTCAGTTATCACAATCTTCACAATAACCATATAAAATGCTGTGCTGCAGGCTTAAATTAAATTTATGCTTATGCAGTACATGCTCTGAAAACATATCTAAGTGCTCGCAGCTCAGAGGAATGACTTTTCTGCATTTCAGGCACACCAGCTTCCCTCTTAAATCAGCCTGCGGACAAGGCAGACGCCAATACTGCGTTCCCGATCCATCAACCGGCTGGATTTTAATGACAGATCCCTCCAAAGCCTGCCGCTCCAGAAAACGGTACACCGTCGTCTGACCGATGTCGATCTGTAATTTTTGCAGGCTGCTCAGCAAATCTTTGACAGTTAAAAAATTATGTTTATCCTCTAAAAAATATTGCAGCATCGCTTCCTGCTGAGCTGTTTTATAAGGATTACGTTTTTTCATAAGGCACTTCCTAATTTGAAATTGAAATTCATATTCACATCTTACTCTGATTTAAAAACCTTGTCAAGCACACAGTCAATTACCTGCAATTTAAAGAAGCTCTATAATCACCTGCCAAAATAGAGTATAATACTATTAACAAACATCTTTTTTAAGGAGGATTTTGCCATGCTTACTAAATTACCCGCCCAAAATAAAATCGCCGCGTTCGATATCGACGCTCAAAATACCTTTACTCCGGTCTGTCCGGACGAACTTCCTGTTGCCGAAGGCGACCAGATCGTTGAGGAACTGAATGCCCAGGCAGCTCTAGCATCGCTGCGTATCGGCTCGCGTGACGCCCATTCCTCTCAGGCAGTCTGGATCGCAGGCAACGGACATCCTGTGCTCAGTCCCGTCAACGGCTACCCCGATGTTGATGTATACTGGCCGGCTCATGCCATTGTTGGGACCAAAGGTTTTGAATTTATTACTGGTCTTGATCCTAAGAACTACGACTTTCAGGTCTACAAAGGTATTGAAATCGACAAACATCCCTATGGGGCCTGTTACCATGATTTAGCCAACACACTTTCTACCGGCGCGATCGAGTATCTGCGTGAACATGGCATCACTACAGTGATCTGCGGCGGCCTGGCTACTGACTACTGCGTAAAAAACACTGTTTTGCAATTACGTGCCGCAGGTTTCGAGGTCATCCTGAACCTTGCTGCCTGCCGCGGAATCGCTCCCGATACAGTTGCGGCGGCACTCGAAGAAATGCGTACCCACGACGTCACGATTGTCGAAAATACCGCAGAATTAAAGAAAATGCTGTAACCGCAGCAGCCCGTCCGCATTAATGCGGACGGGCTGCTTTATTTATTATCACGCTTCTTGAAAGAGGCATTATCCCAAACAACAATATATACAAGCATCGACACCGTCGTTCTGTAACTTTGAGCGGCGGTGTTTTTTGTCGCTTATTACTATTAGCATTTAAATTATACCTATTCTTTTAATAGAAAAAAAAAAAAAACGGAGAGGTCTTGTGGGGGGGGGCGAAAGTGCTATAATTTTAGCAATTATTAGTTTTTATTAATATTTTTAAACAAATCAACAAGGGGATGATGTTTTGAAAAAGGAACTTGCTAGAACTATTACCTTAGGGTTGCTCATGGGGTCAAGCACTTCTGCTTTTTTAACAAATTCAGTTGTAGCTGCGGCAGAACCAACTAAAGCTACCATAACTATCACCACTGCTAGTGATCCTATTATTTCTAGCCAAGATTACACCAACGTAGATGAACAGTATATACAGGGCGATAGTTTGTCAGGCAGTCAATCGAATGTTACAGGTAATTGGAATGTCAATGGAATAATCACTACAGATGGTCAGGACGTAGGTATAAAATTCAACAAATTACAATTCGATATAGCTGAACCTGATAATCGCAACAGCTATCCCAATCATGTTATCGAAGCAGTTCGTAATGGTGAAACCATAACGATGGCTGGTAAGGAACTGGTCATCAATGCTACACAGAAAAATTACAATGGTACAAATTCAGCATCAGAAAAAAGCTTTTCGACCGGTATTTATACCAAATCTGGAGGAGCAGTAAAATTAGATTCGAATACTACAACCATCAACATAAAGTCCAATGTCAAGGCAAATCTTGATGCTTCCGGTATGACGGCCGACAACGGCGGGTCTATAACAGTGAGCGGCAAGTTAGATATCGTTGTCGAAGCCGGTAAGCAGGGTTATGGATTATTGACCAATAAAAACGGTCAGATGATTTTAAACGGCGATAATACTATTAAGGTTACCGGCGGCGCTGATACTCCATATATGAGCGGCATCAGAATAGACGCTGACAGCGCTGTTGCTGGCAACGCCATGGAATTCCATGGAAAAAACACCACGATAACAGCTGATTTAAAAACGGGTAAAGCTTATAGTTATGTAGCAGGTATCTGGGGAGCCCGGGACGTAGTATTAGATAATCATGAAAATATCGTGATCAATACTGTTACAGACACTACTGCAAGCAGTACTAAAAATATCGGTATTTTTATGACTGGCAACGCTGATCTGAATATTACTTCACAAAATACCAAGATCAATGTTACTTCTACCGGCTCTGCCGGCAGTTATGGTATACGTTTGGAACCCAGTTTATCTGGTGAAAGCAAAAAAGCCGGCAATGCCTATATCAATAATAACAGCACTACAGGTACTACTGAAATAACAGTTGCTTCTTCTAAAGGTAGTAGTTATGGTCTGCAAAGCAGCGCCAACGGCGAAATTAAAATCGGCGGCGCAGCTTTAAAGGTCAAGGCTACTGCCAGTGCTTTGAGTAAAAATGCTTACGCCGTCTGCAATGATAAAAACACTAATTATAGTACTTCAGGCGGCAGTATTTATCTTAACGCGGCCACTAATATCATCACTGCCGAAAGCACGGGAACACTGGGAAAAGCTTATGCTGTTTCTGTCCAGGACAGTGACGACGGTCACACTTCTATCAGCGGCAGCAGTCATATCGAAGCTAAAGCTGCAAGCACAACCAACGCTTATGCCCTTTATACTAAAAACGGCGGAGCGATAGAAGTAAATAAAGCTGATCAAAATGTTCAAAACGTCGTCATCGGCAGAATACATGCGGGAGGATCGGGAACTATCCTGCTAAATCTTAACGGGCTGGACTCTTCTCTCACCGGCGATATAAATTACGAAACCAACGCTTCTGCCAAGCTGGGATTGGCTGACAGCGCCGTCTGGAACATGACCCAAACCTCCAAGACCACAGACCTGACTTTAAATGGCGGTATCATAGATATGCGTGCCGACAATAATACCTACAGCACCTTAACCACTAAAAAACTTAGTGGCAGTGATGGCGTTATCAAGCAAGATATCGACGTGCGCGATATGAAGAGCGATAAGATCTTGGTCACCGAAGATTTCAGCGGTACGCAAGCTTTAGACATCTACCAGAAGGATAATTATGTACCTGCAGGCGATAATACGGAAGGAACCGGGCTGGTGCTGGCCAGTGTCAACGGCGACGGTGTATTTACCGCTAAAGATCGTGAAGGGACTTTGTTCTATACTCATTACGATCTGGCAAACAAACAAACAAAGCGACACAGCTGGTTATACTACTGACTGGTATTTAGATAAAATATCTAATCTGGATCCCGGCGACAAACCTACTACCAGCGTCGATACCATTCTTGCGGCCAATGCTCTCAACTACCATACCTGGCGTACTGAAAACGATAAGCTTTTACAACGCATGGGCGAACTGCGCCACAACGGAGACGAGCAAAATGGAGCATGGTTCCGCACCCACGGCAGTAAAATCGGCCGCAGCGGCAAATTTGGTTTTGAAAATAAATATACGGCTTATGAGCTGGGCTATGACGAGCTGACTAAAAACACTGCTGAGGTAAAACGTTATCAGGGCGCGGCACTCAGCTATACTGACGGCAGCAGCGGTTACAGCAGCGGCAGCGGCGATAACAGCAATAAGGCTATCAGTTTCTATACTACCGAGATCGGCAGCAAAGGGCATTACCTGGATGTCGTCTTTAAAATCAGCAATATGGACAATGATTTTGCTGTTTACGATACCAACAGCAACAAGATCACCGGTGACTTTAATAATACAGGCGTGTCGCTGAGTGCTGAATACGGCCGTAAAAACACTTTGCAAAACGGCTGGTACATCGAGCCGCAGGCACAGTTTACGCTTGGTTATCTGGGCGGCGACAACTATACGACCAATAACGGTATCGAAGTAAGGCAAAGCGGCATCCAAAGCGCCGTTGGCCGCCTTGGCTTCAACATCGGCAAAGAGGTCAGCTCTGCAGGTATCGTCTATGCTAAAGCCAACCTTCTGCACGAGTTTGGCGGCGGCTATGACGTAAGCATGCGCGACAGCAGCGGCGCAGTAACCGTCAGCGATATCTTTAATGATACCTGGTTTGAATACGGTATCGGCGCGGCTTTAAAAACAGGCAGAAGCAGCCACCTCTATTTTGACGTAGAACGCAGTACAGGCAGCGACTTCAAAAAAGACTGGCAGTGGAACATCGGCGCTCGCTGGACTTTTTAACGGCACTATTTAACAAAAAGCATCGCTCTTTAGAGCGATGCTTTTTTACAACTATTTATATTTTTACAATTATTTATTAAACTACTTCTTTTTCCACACCTCAATACCACGCTGGCTTGGCAATATCGCCGGATCAAACTCCGGCTCTACGATACCGGCACGTTTTTGATCCATATAATCATGCAAAGCAATATAAGCATACTTGCCTAAAATCGCGATCGCCACTAAATTCGTTATCGCCATCAGCGCCATAAACAGATCGGCCAGATCCCATACCAGGGCAACTTTAGCCACACTGCCAAACAGTACCATACCAACTACGAAAACGCGGAACAACATCAGCGTCATATAATTTTTACTGATAAACCCGATGTTGATCTCACCATAATAATAATTGCCTACAATAGAACTGAACGCAAACAGGCAGATCATTCCTGCCAGAAAACTCGGCGCCCAGGGTCCTAAATGCTGTGACAAGGATTGCTGCACCAATTCGATACCGGTCAGCTTACCTTCAGTATAACCATCGGACAACAGCACGATAAAAGCTGAAGCCGAGCATACCAGTAAAGTATCCACAAAAACGCCAAAAGCCTGGATCAGGCCCTGTTTTACGGGATGCGAAGCACTGGCAGTAGCAGCAGCATTCGGCACACTGCCCATACCAGCCTCGTTTGAGAACAGGCCGCGCTTGATACCGGTCATCAGCGCCGCACCCATACCGCCGCCGGCAACAGCCTGCAGATCAAAGGCCGAACTGAAGATAGCGTTGAAAACCTGCGGCAGTTTCTCTATATTCATCAAGGTCACGCCTAAAGCTATTAAAAGATACAGACCGGCCATAATCGGCACCATCCATTCAGCGACCTTCGCAATACGCGCCACGCCGCCGAAAATGACAATACCGGTCAAAGCGGCAATTATACAGCCCATCACGAAACGATCCAGTCCAAAGGCAGCCTGCAGGGAAATTGTGATCGTATTCGCCTGTACCGAATTAAAAATCAAACCGAAGGTCACACTGATCAAAACGGCAAACAAGGCCGCCATTGGTTTGTTGCCCAGTACGTTCTTAATATAATAAGCAGGTCCGCCGCGGTAACCGCCGCCTTCACGCGGAACTTTGTAAATTTGAGCCAGCGTGCTTTCAATAAAGCCCGTAGCCGAACCTAAAATGGCGATGATCCACATCCAGAAAATCGCTCCGGGACCACCGCTGACGATAGCGATCGCAATGCCGGCAATATTACCAACACCAACACGGGAAGCAGTGCTGACACAAAATGCCTGGAAGGAAGAAATATGGTTATGTTCAGTCTTCTGTCCAACGCCTTCCTTCAAAAGACGTACCATTTCCTTCAGGCAGCGCACCTGTACAAATCGTGTCCGCAATGAAAACCAGATCCCCAGACCTACCAGCATCACAATCAGAACATATGACCATAAAATATCATTGGTAAAAGCAACAAAACTCTCTAAAAACTCCATTTTCTCTCTCCTTCATAATCAGACCTGTTATTACTTTTCTCTCTCGGCAGGTACCTCTACATATTCGCTGCCGACCTGTTCCAGCTGCGTTGCCGTATTAAGCGCCTCAGTCAGCCACCGCTCCGCCTCATCCTGCTGCTCTTGTTTCATATACAGCAAAATCCTGGCCTGCTGACTATATTCTACCGACGCCACTGTAAAAAGCTGCTGCTGATAGATAATATTCAGAAGTTTTCCTGCGTCCGCCGCGTCCGCACTTAAAGCAAAAGTACCCATTAAAATCTTCCGTGCCAGGCCGCAGCTTTGAACAGCTTTGGACACGCTGCCAGTATACGCGCGCACTAACCCGCCTGCACCAAGCTTGATCCCGCCGAAATACCTTGTCACTACCGCCGCAACGCCGCTCAGCTGATTTTTCCGCAGCACTTCAAGCATCGGCAGTCCTGCCGTTCCTGACGGTTCGCCGTCATCACTCGATCTTTGCGCCAGCTCATCAATAATATAAGCAGAACAATTATGCGTAGCATCCCAAAACTCTTTTTTTACAGCCTTGATGAAATCCTGCGCTTCTGTTTCACTGCTTACTTTTTTCAACGTGCAGATGAACCGCGATTTCTCAATAACTGTTTCGTCACGGTAATCGGTCCTGATAGTATACAATGCTTTTACTCCTTTTCCAATACGCTGTTTTTATTATAGCATAAGGCAATATTTCCCGAAACTTTATCTTTAGCCTTTTAACTTTAAAATTTTTTTGTTATAATATTTGGAAGTATTAATAAAAATATGCAAACCTCCGCTGTTTTCCGCAGACAAAAATCTACACCATAAGGTGTTGATCTGATATATTTTATTTTTATTCAAGGGAAAGAGGTTTTACACAATGAAAACGTTTTGTCATCTGATAGGCAAATACTTTGGTATCATCGCCGTTGTATTTCTTATCCTGGGCATGACCGTACCCGACAGCTTTAAATGGGTAGTCGGTAATATCGGCGGCATCCCGGTTTTGAGTACCTTATTGGGCGTTATTATGTTCGGTATGGGCACCACACTCAATCTCCGTGATTTTGCTTTAGTTTTAAAGCGGCCTGTCGATGTTTTTGTCGGTGTCTGCGCCCAGTATCTTATCATGCCTTCGCTGGCTTTTTTACTGGCTATGGCCTTTAATTTAGACCCGGCTCTAACTGCTGGCGTAGTTTTAGTTGGAACCTGCCCTGGCGGAACTTCCTCCAACGTCATTACCTTCATGTCCAAAGGCGACTTGGCCTTATCTGTAACTATGACCAGTGTTTCCACACTGCTTTCACCGATTCTTACTCCGCTCATCACCTATCAGCTTATCGGACAGAAAATCGCTTTTGACCCGCTGGGAATGTTCTGGAGCATCATTCAAATCGTTATTATACCGATCTGTCTTGGTCTGGCTGTTAAAGCGCTGCTGCCTAAACTTGCTGAACAGGCTACCGATTATCTGCCTGCTGTTTCGGCTATCGCTATCTCCCTGATCATTGCCGGCGTTATCGCCGTCAGCCGTGACAACATCGTCAAAACCTCCGGTATCATTCTGCTGGTCGTCATCTGCCACAACTGCCTGGGTTATCTGTTAGGCTTTATTTTAGCCCGGATCACCGGCATGAGCTGGAAAAAAGCCATTGCGCTTTCAGTTGAAGTAGGTATGCAGAATTCCGGTCTGGCTACAGGCCTGGCTAAAACTCATTTTACTTCCATGCCTATGGCTACCGTTCCTGGAGCTATTTTCTCAGCTTGGCATAATATATCAGGCGCACTGCTGGCCTGGATCTTTGTCAACTTCCTCAATCCCAAATATGCTCCTGCCGAAGAAGAAGAATCCGTATCATCTCAAGCTTAATATTACAGAGAGATAAAAATTAAGCAAGCGTCCGTTTCTTAAAAGAAGCGGACGCTTTTTTTATCCGAATAAACACTGCTTCTCAAACCACCGGCAACAGTGTATAATTCATTTTAGTAATATTTTTAAAATTTCCAGCAAAAATATCTGTTTAAACTGATATTTATAAAGGAGTTGCTACATTGTCCGAACTTGCTCCTCTTATCGAAGACCTTGCTTTTATCCTTGTACTTGCCGGTATAGTTACCATTTTCTGCAAAAAATTCAATCAGCCTTTGGTTTTAGGCTATATTTTGGCAGGCTTCTTTGCCAGCCCGCATTTTAACCTGCTGCCGAATGTAGTCGATACAGCCAATATTACAGTCTGGTCGGACATCGGCGTTATTTTTATTTTGTTCAGCCTGGGACTTGATTTCAATTTTGCCAAAATCAAAAGTATCGGCGGCACAGCGCTGATCGCCGCTGTCACAGAACTGGCAGGCATCACGCTGCTTGGCTATGCCTGTGCCAGACTGCTTGGCTGGCAGCCGATCGACAGCTTCTTTGCCGGCGCCATGCTTACTATGTCCTCCACGGCAGTAGTCAGCAAAACCTTTGAAGAACTGGGGCTTTTAAAGGAACGCTTCACACAGTTTGCCTTTGGCATCTTAGTCCTGGAAGATATTTCCGGCATCATCCTGATGGTCATGCTTTCAACCATCGCCGCGGCAGGAGCAGCCATTTCCGGTACAGAAATGCTCGGCAGTATCGGCGAACTGACCTTTTTCCTTATTATCTGCTTTGTCTGCGGTATTTTCTTCCTGCCCACCTTCTTCCGCAAAGTCAGCCGCTACCTGACTTCCGAAACACTGCTCATTTTTTCGCTGGGCCTTTGCCTGAGCATGGTAGTATTAGCGACTAAAATGGGATTTTCAGCGGCACTAGGCGCTTTTCTTATGGGTTCACTGCTTTCCGGTACTGCTTTTACCGAAACCACAAAAAAACTTTTGACGCCTGTCAAAGATCTTTTTTCCGGGATCTTTTTCGTTTCTGTCGGAATGATGGTAGACCCCGTCCTGATTATTAAATATGCGCTGCCGATCGCTGTACTTACAGCCGCTTTGATCATCGGTAAAACTATTTTTTCATCACTGGGCGTCCTTCTGGCAGGCAAAGACCTGCAGACCGCGCTGCGCTGCGGCTTCAGTTTGACGCAGCTGGGCGAAATAACCTTTATCGTAGCCTCTATCGGCGCGGCCCTCAAGGTCACCAGCGCCTTCTTATATCCCGTTTTTGTAGCTGTTTCAGTTATCAGCATCTTTCTTACGCCCTCAATCCTGCGCCACGCCGACAAAGTGTCCGGCTGGCTGCTGCGCAATCTTCCCGCAAGGCTGCTGAGACTGCTGCCTCAGCCCGACGAAGCTCCCACCAGCGATGAGCAGCGCAGCGCCTGGAAGGAGCTGCTGCAGAGCTACTTTACCCGCCTCACGGTTTTCTGCGTAATCCTCAGCTTCCTTTCCTATCTGGGACAAAGTAAACTGCTGCCTTATTGCCACAGGCTTTTTGACGGCTATACGGCTGATATTATTGCTGCCGTGATCCTGCTGCTGTGTATGGGCCCCTTTTTAATGGCCGTCATGTTCCAGCGTGTTGCGCATACAGACCTCATCGCCAGCCTGTGGTTCCAGAAAAGCTCTAATCATCTGCCTATCTTTCTCCTGCTTTTTATTAAGATCGCCGTGGGGCTGTTTTTTATCCTGTCCGTATTTACAAGCATACTTGGCTTCAGTAAATTTATCGCATTTGCAGCCGCCTGTATTCTGGCAAAATTCATTTATTCCTCAGAATATTTCGTAGAACGCTATTTACAGATCGAGGCCCAGTTTATGATCAACCTGAACGCCAAAACTCTGGCAGCACAGAAAAAACATGCTGCCAGCCACCCGACCTGGCTCGATGAACAGCTATACGTTAAACGCTACCGTGTTGAAGCAACTTCACTCTGCGGCGGTAAAAGCCTCAAAGAGCTTAATCTGCACCGCCGTTATAATGTTTTCGTGCTTGAAATCCAAAACGGCAGCCAGATCCTGCCTGTTCCCAACGGCAGCGCCGCTATCTATGCCGGCTCCCAGCTGCTTTTAGCCGGCACCCCCAGACAGCTGCAGAATTTTGAACTGGCAATTCAGGCCCATGATATGCAGATCCTGCCTCTGGCAACCGATACCCTGCAGACGCTGCATCAGTTTTTAGCTGATCCCAAACAAGGCAGCATCACTTATTTCTGTTATGCAATGCCGATCGACAGGCATTCGCCGCTCTGCGGCTCCACGCTCAAAAAAAGCTCTTATCTCGGCAACGTCAATTGTCTGGCTTTAGGTTTGGAGCGCGGCAATTATACACATCTTAATCCCGATGCTTCCTTCGTTTTCCAAAAAGGCGACATTCTCTGGATCATTGGTACTCAGGAAATGATGAATCAGCTTTTTATCAGCGAAACAATTTAAAAAGACAGCAGAGAAAATTCTCTGCTGTCTTTTTACTGCTTTTTCTGTGCTTTATCTTCGTACATCCTCATATCAACGCGTTCCAAAAATTCTTCCAGTGTTTCTCTACCGTCATAAGCCGCTACGCCGCAGCTGATTGCTATACTGTACTCACTGTGCCCCTTTTTAAAACGGTGACCTGTAATCGTTTCCGACATTTCCAGGCAAAGCCTTTCCACATAGTCTTTATCACTGAAAGGGCAGGCCAGTAAAAACTCATCGCCGCCGATCCTGGCTGCCCAGCCGCTGCACTGCTCATTAAGCGCATTTATTTTGTCAACTACATAAAGAATGACCTCATCGCCGCATAAATGCCCAAACCTGTCATTGACACTTTTAAAATGGTCGATATCAATCAGCGCCAGCGTCAGCTTTAACTGTTCTTTCTGAACAGCAAACATTTCCTGCAGCAGATTGTTGGCATGGCCTTTTTACTGTAAAGGCCCGTAAAACTGTCACGGGCCGCAAGTTCACTGTAACTGCTGATCAGTTCCCGCAGCTCACTGCTGTCTTCGCTGGTAGCATCATAAACGCTGAAAGAGTTGGTCACATCACGTCCCAGCTCCAGCACGTATTCTTTGCCCTCTTTCTCCCAGGGCGTACTGAGGATCAAAATACTTTTATCCCCCAGATATTCCATTTTCATGATTTGCTTTTTCTGCTGGACAGCCCTTTCGGATGAACAATTCGGACAGGGCTTGCTGCGATTCCACAATTCATAACATTTGCGGCTGGTCTCACACATCTTGCCGTCATTATAATCGTGGACCAAATGCGTTCTCATATCCACGAACCGGTAAACATCAAATAATTTATCTATAGTTAAATTCCCTGCAAGCTCCTGATCGATTGCATCTATCGGATATATATTTTCTTCCAGTTCTATACTATCCATACCCTTTAAAGCCATTCAATTCTCACTTTCATATTTTTTATTAATTACTTATTGTTTTACAATTATAACAAATATAAATTGCCTTGGCAACGATTACTCGCTGCATTTGTACATATGCTATAATAAACATATATCATTAATTAGAGGTCACATATTATGGATATAAAACAATTGATACACACACTGCAGCACACACACCAGCTGCAGCCGGAACAAATGCAGACCTTGCTCACAGCCGCTTTCAGCGACGCTGTCATCCGTGCAGAACTGGCTCAGGCTGCACAGCAAACTGCTCAGGCTGTTTTCGGCAATAAAATCTATATTCGCGGGCTGATCGAATTCACCAATTACTGCAGAAATGACTGTTATTACTGCGGAATACGACGCAGCAACACAGAAGCTGTTCGCTACCGCCTGACCGAAGAACAAATCCTTTCATGCTGTGAGCAGGGTTACGCCTTGGGCTTTAGGACCTTTGTTCTGCAGGGTGGCGAAGATCTTATCTACAGCGACACAGATCTGGCAGCTATCATCAGCGCCATAAAACAGGCTTATCCTGACTGTGCCGTTACACTTTCCATTGGCGAACGCAGCCGTGAAGCCTATCAGCTTTGGAAAAAAGCAGGCGCAGACCGTTATCTGCTGCGCCACGAAACAGCAGATAGCGAACATTATGCACGACTGCACCCGGCAGAACTCAAACTGAGTAACCGCAAACGCTGCCTGCGCGATCTCAAAGAACTGGGTTATCAGGTCGGCACTGGCTTTATGGTAGGCTCGCCCTGGCAAACAATGGCTAATCTGCTCGAAGACCTGGCCTTTATCCGTGAACTGCAGCCGCAGATGATTGGTATCGGTCCCTTCATTCCCCACCATGCTACACCCTTTAAAAATTATCCCGCAGGAACGCTGGAACAGACCTTAACACTGCTGTCCGTCCTGCGCCTGATGTTTCCCAAGGTATTACTGCCTGCGACAACGGCTCTCGGCACCATCGTTCCCAACGGACGTGAGCTTGGTATTTTAGCAGGTGCCAATGTCGTAATGCCCAATCTTTCCCCGGCAGATGTCCGCCAAAATTATCTTCTTTATGATAATAAACTCTGCAGCGGAGCAGAAGCCGCCGAAGCCAAGAATGACCTCGCCGCACGGCTGCATTCTATCGGCTATGAAATAGCCGAAGGCCGCGGTGATTATAAGGAGTCCTGAAAATGCTAGCAAAAGATCAAGTCATAAATACCTACCGTGCGCTCAATAACTGGCGCAGCTTCCGTTTGAAGCTGTTTATTGAAGGTATCATAATCGGTATCCTTTCAGGGCTGATCATCAGCTTTTTCCGCTGGTCCCTGCATCTGGTAGAAACTAACCGTGAACATATTTACACCTTTCTTAAAAACACAGACTGGTATTGGACCGCTTTTTGGTTCATCGCTTTAGCTGTAATAGCCTTCACTTTAGACAGACTGACAAAATATGAACCTCTGGCTGCCGGCAGCGGTATCCCTCAGGTCAAAGGCGCTATTTTAGGCTTCATTAAAATGCGCTGGCTGCGAATCCTCTGGGTCAAACTGCTCGCAGGTATCATCGGCATCGGAGCCGGTCTTTCCCTGGGGCGGGAAGGTCCTTCGATCCAGCTCGGCGCCGTAACCGCCCAGGGACTCAGCCGCCTGCTGAAACGCACCCGGCTCGAAGAACGTTACCTGCTTACAAGCGGCGCCAGTGCCGGCTTGGCGGCAGCCTTCAACGCTCCGTTAGCGGGCGTTATTTTTGCTTTAGAAGAACTGCACCGCAATTTTTCCGTCGTCGTCCTGCTGCCAGCCATGGCTGCCGCAATGACTGCAACGGTTATTTCACGTTTCTTCTTTGGCAACGACACTATTTTTGATTTTTTCGGTCTGCCTTTCCTGCCGTTGGAATATTACGGTTATGTGGCCCTTTTAAGCCTGGTCGTAGGTTTAGCGGGCGTAGTTTTTAACGCCGGGCTTTTAAATATTCCCCGTTTCTACAAACTTTTCCCTACTCCGTTCAGCAAAATAGTCTTCGCATTATTCTGCGCCGGTATTTTAGGCTTTGTTTATCCGCAGGTGCTGGGCGGCGGCAACGAATTGATCAACAATATTGCCAAAACACCTTACACTCTGCAGGCTTTACTTTTGCTGCTGGCAGGTAAATTCATCTTTACAATGCTCAGCTACGGCAGCGGTGTCCCCGGCGGCTTCTTTCTGCCTATGCTTGTCATTGGAGCACTCACAGGCAGTGTCATCGGCAATATCATGATCGCTTTAGGGCTTCTTGATCCTTTCTTTTACTCCAATATCATCGTCATCTCTATGGCGGCTTTCTTTTCCGCCTCGGTACGGGCTCCGATCACCGGTATCATCCTTATTATGGAAATGACCGGCTCCTTCCAGCATATGCTGGTTTTGTCCATTGCCTCAATCGTGGCCTTTATTGCCGCCGAGCTGTGCCGCAGCAAACCGATCTATGAAGAACTGCTGGCACGCAGTCTGCAGTCCGCCAATAAAAATGACGGCAGTCACTGTGAAAGACAGCGGAACGTCATTGAACTGGCAGTCTGCAGCGGCAGTCCTATCGACGGACGTCTGATCAAAGAAATCAACTGGCCTGAGCATACACTGCTCGTGGACGTCAAGCGCGGCGAAAGCGACCTAATACCTATAGGTGACACAAGATTGCGGGCAGGCGACTTCCTTTATGTCCTCACCGACGATACATTAGCCAAAGATCTTCGTAAAATGGCCGAGGGTGAGTAATCTTATTCTTTTATATTGCGAAATTTTACTGATAACTTATCAGTTTTCCCTTGTCAAATAGTTGTTTTTTAGATATAATGTAAAGCACATTCTGTTTCTTATCAGGATGGCAAACTTGCACTTATCTATAATTTGAGGAGGGGTTCCCACATGGACAAAGTTAAGGAAACCTTAAATAAGGTTCCGCTCTCCGGATATATTGTTTTGGTTATCGCCATTGCAATTTTCTCCGGTCTGTTTGCAAATGCCGGTCATGGTCTGAATATTTTCGACTTTGACACATTAAACGGTAAATTCGGTACAATGAAAAGCGCTAAAGCAACATTCTCAGGTCAAGGCGGCAGCGGTGCACGCGACGGCTTCCTGTTTGCTTTCGGTTTGGCTCCCGGTGTTATGCTGGCAATGGGTCTCATTGAAGTAGTTGAACATTACGGCGGTCTTAAAGCAGCTCAAAAGCTGATGACTCCAATTCTGCGTCCGATCCTTGGTATTCCTGGTATCTGCGGTATCGCGCTCGTTTCTTCACTGCAAAGCACTGACGCCGGCGCAGGTATGACCAGACAATTACATTTGGAAAAACAGATCACTGATAATGAACTTTTGATTTTCAGTGCTTTCCAGTTTACAGCAGGCGGCCTGATCACTAATTATCTTTCTTCCGGTTCCGCACTGTTTGGATTCTTGACAGTACCTATTTCCATACCTCTGGCAGTACTGTTTGTTATGAAAATTTTCGGCGCTAATATGATGCGCGCCTATGTAAAAATATTCTGCAAGGAGGCCGCATAAGCATGAGTGAAGAAAAAATCAACCACGCTCCCGAAGACGCTGCAGCTGCGGCAGAGGCGGAACTTAACGCAAAATTAGCAAAACCTTCCTTAATGGATATCTTCGTTCGCGGTGCCCGCAAAGGCTGGAACATCGCTATTGATAATATTATCCCTAACGTTTTGATGGCTTATGTCTGCATCAAAATCTTAAACGTTACCGGACTCCTGACTCTGGCAGGCAAATTCTTCGCTCCTGTTATGGCCATCTGGGGTCTTCCCGGCGAAGCAATCATGGTACTGTTCAGTGCGCTCATGTCCATGGGCGGCGCTGTTGGTGTCTGCATGGCGCTTTATAACGACGGCGGCATCGATGAACGCTCGATTACCATCGTTATCCCCGCTATCTACCTCTTGGGTTCCAAGATCCAATATCTGGGCCGTTTGCTGGGTACTGCCGGCGTTCCTTCCAGACATTATCCGATCCTGCTCAGCATTTCTTTCCTGAATGCCGGTATCGCCATGTTCATCATGAAAATTTTGACCATGTAAAGCAGTCGTCAGTTTATTCTGAAATTAAACTCCATTCCAGTTATACTGGAATGGAGTTTTTTATTTAGAAACAACTATTTTCGCAATAAAGAAATCTCTTTTCCGTTGTAAATACAACTTACTTTAAACTGTAATTATAATATCATAAACATGGAAGAAGTATTTGTCTGCTCTGCCGTTATGGCAGCAACCACAATAACGGAGAAGGAAATCTCCATAATTATAAGGAGTGATATTATGGAACCGAAAATGTTTTGTTTTCAATGTCAGGAAACAGCCGGCAATAAAGGCTGTATGTTTGGAGGTGTCTGCGGTAAAAAACCTGAAACCGCCAATCTGCAGGACCTGCTGATTTATGTGACCAAGGGACTTTCCGAAATAACAACCCGCCTGCGCTCTGAAGGCAAAGAAATCCCAGCAGCCATCGACCGGCTGATCACTACTAACCTGTTCATGACCATCACTAACGCTAATTTTGACGATGACCGTTTTATCGACAGAATCAATGAAACTCTATCCAGCCGTGACGAACTGTTTGAACAGCTCCATGACGATACAGGACTGAGCGATGCCGCTTCTTGGCAATATCGTACCGCAGAAGAAAGGACCTTAAAAGCTGACAAGGTGGGAGTACTGGACACCGGGAATGAAGACTTACGCAGTCTGCGTGAGCTGACCCTCTACGGCTTAAAGGGTATGGCTGCTTACAACAAACACGCTAACGTTCTGGGTTACGCCGATACAGCTATCGATGACTTTTTGCAGAAAGCTTTAGCAAAAACCTTAGATGACAGTCTGAGTACCGATGACCTGACATCCCTTGTCCTGGAAACAGGCAGCTTCGGCGTCAAAGTTATGGCACTGCTTGATACTGCCAACACTTCGACCTATGGCAACCCTGAGATCACAAAAGTTGAGCTTGGTGTCAGAAACAATCCCGCGATTCTTATTTCCGGACACGACCTGCGTGATTTAGAAATGCTGCTGGAACAGACTGCTAATACAGGCGTCGACGTTTATACCCATTCTGAAATGCTGCCGGCACATTATTATCCGGCTTTCAAGAAATATCCTCATTTTGCAGGCAACTACGGCAACGCCTGGTGGAAACAAAAAGAAGAATTCGAAGCCTTCAATGGTCCGATCCTTCTGACTACCAATTGTCTAGTGCCGCCCAAAGAGAGCTACAAAGATCGTATCTACACTACAGGCTCGGTAGGTTTTTCCGGCTGTAAACATATTGATGGAGAAATCGGGGAAATAAAAGATTTCTCTGCTATCATTGAACACGCTAAAAAGTGCCCTCCTCCCACACAGCTGGAAAGCGGCGAACTTGTAGGAGGTTTTGCACATCACCAGGTCCTCGCTCTGGCAGATAAAGTCGTTGACGCAGTCAAAAGCGGAGCCATCAAAAAATTTGTTGTTATGGCAGGCTGTGACGGACGCAGCCCGGCACGTAATTACTATACAGATTTCGCGAAAGCTCTGCCACAGGATACTGTTATCCTGACTGCCGGCTGTGCCAAATATAAATATAATAAGCTGCCGCTCGGCGATATCGGCGGCATCCCCCGTGTTTTAGACGCAGGTCAATGCAACGACTCCTATTCGCTGGCGCTGATCGCACTCAAGCTGAAAGAAGTTTTTGGCTTGAATGATATCAACCAGCTGCCTATTGTTTACAATATCGCCTGGTATGAACAAAAGGCCGTTATCGTTCTTCTGGCACTGCTTTCCCTGGGCGTTAAAAATATTCATCTCGGCCCTACTCTGCCGGCCTTCCTGTCGCCAAATGTTGCCAAAGTCTTGATCGAAAACTTTGGTATTGCCGGAATCACTGATGTAGATACTGACCTGGAAATATTTTTTGGTAAAAATTAAACCTGCATAAAAAAGACGAGTCCGTTAGGACTCGTCTTTTTGCTTATAATTCATCCAGTTCCATAATACAGCTGGCCAAAAGCAGCGCTCTTTCAGTTAATGTAGCTACCTCTATATACTCACTGTCGCTGTGAGCCCCGGCGCCGCAGGGTCCTACACCGCACAGAGTGGGTGCACCTGTCATGGCCGGCCAGGCCGCGTCAGAAGCGCCGCCAACATATTGCTGACCCGGTTTTGCCAACCCGAGCTTTTCAGCCTGACTTGCATAGTGTTCGTACAGCCGCTGCACTCCGGGTGTAGTTTCAAATGGCATAAATTTAATCACATTGCCAGTTACCGTAGTCTTAGTATGAGGAACATAATTCGTTTCTACAATCCGCTGCACATCGGCAATAGACTTTTCTGCTTCGACAATAGTTTTAAAGCGCACATCAACCTCGCCAACGGCCTTATCAGCAACAATATTAGCCATAGTACCGCCGCTGACAACACCAACATTATATGTAGTCCCAACAGCAAAATTATTGAGAGCATGGATAGCTACTGTTTTCTGTGCCAGTTCCAAAATCGCACTGGCGCCTTTTTCAGGTTCATTCCCCGCATGTGAAGCGATCCCCTCTACTACCAGCGTTGGCCTTGTAGTTCCCTTCCGGCCCGTAACGACGCTGCCGTCAACGCGTCCAAATTCCAGATTAAAAACAGCATCCTTCCCTACGCCCGCTTTTTTGAACTGTGCCACCGCATCAGTAAAAGGATGTGACATTTCTTCATCACCGCACAGTAAAACGGTCATATCCGTCTCCTGCCAGCCATTCTCCAGCAAGGCCCTGATTACATATAAAGCCATAACCAGCCCGCCTTTCATATCCAGTACGCCTGGGCCGTAAGCCCGTCCGTTTTCAACCTTGAATGGGCGAACCGCCGCTGTACCTTGATTGAACACCGTATCCATATGCCCTGAAAACAGTACCTGCTTTTTACCGGGCTGCGCTTTCCTAGCAAGCAGCTGTACAGGAGCACCATCAGTTTCCAGATATTCTACAGTAAATCCCAGCACTTCTAAGAACGCTCCTATTCTCTGTGCCACCGCATTTATACCGGCCAAAGCATCTGCTCCTGAATCAATATTCACCAATTCTTCCAGTAATTGCAGCATCCCCTGCTCTGATCCTCTGATCTGATCTAAAATTTTCGTTTTCATCAAAACTCTCCTCTGCATAAATACAAGTATAATTCTTATATTATTCGCTTACTATGCTTTTTTTCCTGCTTTTTGCTCATAAAAAATCATGTTTTCAGAAAATTTATAAATGAATTCTAAAATAAAAAACAGTATGAGATTTAATCCCATACTGTTTTTTTATGCTTAACCGCTTATTACTGCATTTCATCCAGATGCATAATACACATCGCCAGGAGCTGCGCTCTTTCAGTCATCGACGGCACGAATAAATACTCATTATTACTATGAGCACCTACAGCCTGCGGACCCATCCCGCATAAAGTCGGCGCACCGACCATGGCCGTCCAGGCAGAATCAGCACTGCCGCCGACATATAAAGCTCCCGGGACTGGCAGCCCCAGCTTTTCAGCCTGTTTAGACAAATGACCATACAGCTTTTGTACGCCGTCAGTAGTTTCCAGCGGCATAAACTCGATCCTGTTTTCTGTTACAGTAGTTGTTGTATTGGCCACATAAGTTTTTGCCGCTATTGCTTCCACACTTTTTATTGCTTTTTCAGCTTCTTCAGCTGTTTTAAATCTGATATCGACACGTGCCTCTGCGCGATCGGCGACAATATTTGCCAGGCTCCCGCCATTAAAAACGCCTACGTTATAGGTAGTTCCGACTTCTAAATCAGTTAACGCATGTAAAGCAATAGTTTTATGGCAAAGTTCTAAAACAGCGCTGGCGCCTTTTTCAGGTTCGTTTCCGGCATGGGCAGCGATACCTTTTACAGTCAGCACCGGGCGTATAACGCCTTTACGCCCGATAACTACACTGCCGTCTGCGCGTCCTGGTTCCATATTGAAAACAGCATCTTTGCCCAGACCTTCTTTTTTAAACCATTCTACAGCATCTGTCAACGGGTGCGCCGGTTCTTCATCTCCGCAGAAGAAAAGCGTCAGGTCAGTATCATCCCAGCCATTATCCAGCAATGCCTTAACTGTATAAAGTGAAATCGCTATCCCTGCCTTCATATCCATAACACCGGGACCATAAGCCTTGCCATCTTCGATCCTGAACGGTCTGGCAGCCGCCGTCCCCTTAGGAAAAACCGTATCCATATGTCCCATCAGCATAACTTTTTTCTTGCCCGGACGCGGACGTTTAGCAAGTACATGTGTAGGCGCATTCGGTGTTTCGATATACTGCACCTCAAACCCATACGGCGTTAAAAAGTCGCCTATGATATGAGCAACCTCATCAATCCCCTCCAAAGCATCATAGCCTGAATCGATATTAACGATCTGCGCCAAAGTATCCAGCATGGCAGTTTCTGATTTTTTGATCTGTTCTAAAATTTTATTTTCCATTTTTCTGCTCCTGTTTTCAATAATATCTTTATCTTATTCGCTCTTCTTCCGCTTTTTCCTGCCAATAGCAATACTTATAAAATACAGCGCAGCGGCTGAGGTTTCCCTGTCAGTGATTTCGCACCGCCTTCCGTTACCAGATACGTATTCTCTGTACCGACCATACCGATTCCCGGTAAAGCTATCTTAGGCTCGACAGCAAAAACCATACCCGCCTCCAGCTTACCTTTGAAACCGTTTGCCAGCGCAGGAGATTCGTCCATCACCAACCCGATACTGTGTCCTAAAAATTTGCCGCCGTTCATAAACCCGTTTTCATACTGTGGATCAAACTGTTCCATTACCTGCCGGTAGATATTTTCGATCACCATGCCCGGCTGCAGCAGCGATGCTGTCAGTTCTTCCAGAAAAACACAGTGCTCATAAGCAGCCCTGATTTTATCACTGAAAGGATCCTGATCTAAATCTCCATAATAATACACCACTGTTTTATCAGTATGATAACCATCCACACCGCAGGGTATATCCAGATATACTAAACGCCCAGCCTGCAGCTTACGAAAAGCAGAGCCGATCGACTGTACAGCGACACAAGTGCCGCCTGTGCCGCCGGGGCCGTCAAAAGCTGTTTTCACCAGACCGCTTTTGCCAAAAGAAGCCAGACCCACAACATCCTCACCTAAAGGCAAATTAAAACGCGCTACCCCGTGCGAACCTCGACGCAGCATTTCTGCATACAGGTTGACTGCCAGTTCTGCCTCGCTCACACCTTGGACAATAAACCGCGGCGCCAGTTCATCTAAAACATTGCGATGAATAGAACCTGATTTTCTCATCAGTGCCAGTTCATAAGGGCTTTTTATCAGTCGCAGCTCACTTATCACACTGTCCATCCCTGCCTCAGAGGCAAAAGGCAAATATTTATACAACAGCTGCTGCCATTCCAGCGTCGCTGTTTTATTTTCCAAGTATACCTTAGCAGGCAGCGGCTGATAAAACTCAGCCAAAGTACGAAAACTTTTCATCGGACGGATATCCTGCAGCAACGATTCATTGCAGGCACGTTCATAACTGCGCCTGACCCATAAAATCTCGTCCTGCGGCCTGATTACCAGTACACCGTCCTGCATTGTACCGGCAAAATAATACATATTGACTTTATGGTTGACGATGGCTATTTCCCAGCCGGGAAATTCTCTGTCCATAACGGCTCTGAATTTATTCAGGCGTGCCTGCAGCTCATCAGCAGGTACGCGCCGCAGCTGCTCTGTCATCATGATCTCATGCTCTAAAATAGTCATTGTTTCACTCCTTTAAAAAAGTATTTTCTATTATCTTACCATAAATAATGAAACAGGGCCGATATTAAATATCAGCCCTGTTTCCCCTCATTCAGCCTATATATTTTTAAATAATCCTGTAAAATCAAAAGTAGCAAAGTAATCTGCCGGAGTCTCCGCACGGCGAATCAATTCCGTACTGCCGTCCTCCTTCAGCAGCACTTCCGCACTGCGCAGTTTACCATTATAATTGTAGCCCATGGCAAAACCATGTGCTCCCGCATCATGAATAAAGAGCAGATCACCGATATTGATTTCCGGCAGCATCCTGTCGATAGCAAATTTGTCGTTATTCTCGCACAAACCGCCGGTAATATCATATTTATGATCGCAGGGCGCATCCTCCTTACCCATTACGGTAATGTGATGATAGGACCCGTACATGGCTGGACGCATCAGATTAGCAGCGCAGGCATCCAGTCCGATATACTCTTTATAGGTATGTTTAACGTGGATGGCTTTAGCAACAAGTGCCCCATAGGGAGCCAGCATATAACGGCCCATCTCTGTAAAAATTTTTACGTCTCCCATTCCTGCAGGCACCAGGATATCCTCAAAAGCCTGACGTACGCCTTCGCCGATAACCATAATATCATTGCCCTCCTGATCGGGACGATAAGGAATACCGACACCGCCGGACAGATTGATGAACTCAATATGCGCTCCTGTCTCTTCCTTCAATTCCACTGCGACCTGGAACAATATCCGTGCCAGTTCCGGATAATAATCATTAGTCACAGTATTGCTGGCCAGAAAAGCGTGCATTCCAAAATGTTTAACACCCTTGCTTAAAAGAATTTTATAAGCTTCTGTCATCTGCTCTCTGGTCATACCATATTTGGCGTCACCGGGATTATCCATAATATTGTTGGCAATGGCAAAATGCCCGCCCGGATTGTAACGGCAGCTGACCGTATCCGGGATATCAGCAACTTTTTCCAGAAAGTCGATATGAGTGATATCATCCAGATTGATAGTGACATTCAATTGCCTTGCCAGCTGAAAATCTTCTGCCGGCGTTGCATTGGACGAAAACATAATTTCATCGCCTTTAAAACCAACGGCATCGGCCATCTGCAGTTCCGTATACGAAGAACAATCCGCACCGCAGCCTTCCTCATGCAATATTTTCAATATTGCCGGGTTAGGAGTAGCTTTAACGGCAAAATATTCTTTAAAGCCCTGATTCCAGGCAAACGCCTTATTCACACGACGCGCAGTTTCACGGATAGCCGTTTCATCATATAAATAAAACGGCGTTGCATACTGTGCGGCGATCTCATCTAACTTTTCTTTACTTACAAAGGGTTTTTTACTCATTCTTTCTCACCTTTCTCTGCTTCAGGAAGCAATTCTATCAATTTTATTTCATTTTTCAAAGCATCCTTAAATAAATCTACCAGATTCTGTTTGCTGGAATATAAACAGGTTGAATTACTGCCATCAGCCAGATCTCCTGTCAAAACCTCCTGTGAATCGGCGATCAGACGGATCTGGCTATTGGGTTTATGCGCATAATAAATAATCGCACCCTCCAAAACAAAAGGCCTGCCGGTAATAATGACCACCTTTAATCCCCGGCCTACCGCCTCAGTCAATTCACCACGTAAAGCTTCTATAGCCGAATCTGTTGCCGAAACATAAATACGGGCTTTAGCCTTAACAATCGTATTTTTGAGCTTATTGATGATTTCGGTCGCTCCCTTGATCGTAATATAACCATCAACGCTTTGTGACGTACTGGGAAGCTCACGCAGTAATTCTTCTTTCAGTTCCTGCAGTCTTCTTACCCTGTTTTCGCAAAACTCATCCAAGGGCACCGGCGTATATCTTGTAGCCTTATCCTCAAGCACATAAGCAGCGCCTTTTTCTACCAGACCTGCCAGCGCCGTATAAGTATTAGATCTGGAAATACCTGTCAGCTTTGTCGCTTCATAGCCGGTCAGCCGTCCTTCTGCCAGCAGGGTCAAATACAGCGTAGCTTCCTGTCTGGTTAGATTAAAATAAGTAAGTTTTTCAATAATATCCATATTTCACCTTCATTGTTCCTACATAAGAACACTATAAGTGATTTTTCTAAGTTTGTCAAGGCTAACTTATATTTTTCATATATTTATGAAAAATAACAAAATTCGTCAGCTATCAAAATCGTAGTTATCGCTTCAATATTTTACGATAAATTGATAAATTCAGCAGAAAATTATTTTTATAATTAAAATTTATTATCTTGTATTTTAAATTCAAATATTATAAGATTATATAAATAGTATTTATAATTCAAATTATTCTAATTTTTTAAATCTTTTTCGGAGTTGATTCCCCCATGAAAAATTTAGGCAAAATAAACGTTATCGTTTTATTTTTGTTATCGATATTCGTAGGCAGCTTTACTGTTTACTCAATCAGCAAAGTACAATCCTACGGAACACTCATCAATTACCTGGGCATCGTCCGAGGCGCAACCCAGCGGCTCGTCAAGCTTGAGCTGCAGCAGCAGCCTCACGATGAGCTTATAGCTTATATCGACGATATCATTTATGACCTTAAAAACACCGACGGTAAATACGGTTTGGAAAAAATTCCCAATGTTGATTATCAGCAGCAGTTTTCCGCCCTCAATACACTATGGCATCGGGTAAAAAGCAATATTTACGCCGTGCGCCAAAACCCTGCCAATTCACCACTGCTGCTGCAGTCCAGCGAAGTACATTTTGAGATCGCCAATAATACTGTTTTCGCTGCTGATAACTATACTACTTCCAAAAGTCACCAGCTGACACTTCTTTCTGCTTTAATGCTGGCAGGCATCATTATCATGTGGATCGCCTTATTTATGGTGTACCTGCGTAAATTATATTCACTGGAAAGCAGCAACAAAACACTTTATGATATAACGACAAAAGACCCGCTTACCGGTGCTTATAATTTTGAAACATTTAAGAAAAAAGCTCAGAAACTACTCACGCAAACAACTAAAAAATATGCTCTGGTCTATGTGGATTTTGCTGACTTCAAATATATCAACGACGTTTTCGGGTATAAATACGGCGATGAGATCCTTATCAATTATGCCGCTACCATTAGTAACGAGCTGCGTACAGAAGAAGTGCTGGGGCGTGTTTCCGCCGATAATTTCGTTATTCTGCGTTACTATAATGAGAAAAACGACATTATGGTCCGGCAGCAGCAGGTCGATATCAAAATAACAGAATTCATGCACGCTATGTACGGTGGTCAGGCAGTTTCTGTCCAATGCGGTATCTGCTATCTGGAGGACCTGGCAGAGGATCTGCAGATAGAAGGTATTTTAGACCGTGCAAATTATGCGCGTAAAACTGTAAAAACAGGACTTAACAGAAAATATGCTGTTTATGATGAAAGCATCCGCAAACAGCTGCGTTATGAAAAATCTATCGAAAACAGAATGCTGAAATCACTGGAAAATGAAGAATTCCTCGTTTATTACCAGCCCAAGGTCGACTTGAAAACAGGCCTGGCAACGCAGGCTGAAGCACTGGTGCGTTGGCGGACAGATGACGGAATGATCATTCCGCCTGATAAATTCATCCCTATCTTTGAAAAGAAATACCTGATCTCATCGCTTGACCAGTATGTATTTAAAAAGGTATGCGCTTTTATCAGACGGCGTCTCGATGCCGGACTGCCGGTCAACACTATTTCTGTCAATGTTTCCCGACTGCAGTTTTACAATTCAGATTTTGTTAAAACCTATGAAGATATCAAAAATACATTTCGCATTCCTGATCACCTTTTAGAAATAGAAATTACAGAATCAATCGCCTTTGATAATGTGACCTTTCTCGAAAAAACAGTCAGTGAACTGAAAAGTAAAGGTTTTTTGATTTCTATTGATGATTTCGGTACCGGGTTCTCTTCTTTAAGCCTTTTGAAAAATATTCCTATTGATGTGCTCAAAATCGATCAAAGCTTTTTCAGAGAAAGTATCCACAAAGAAAAAGACAACATCGTTATTAAAGGTATTATCGATCTCGTCAATAAATTAAGCATCCGAACTGTCGCCGAAGGTATCGAAACTGCCGAACAGGTAGCCTTCCTTAAATCTGTCAACTGCAATATGATCCAGGGGTATTTTTTCTACAGACCGCTGCCTGAGGATAAATTTAAGGCAATATTGAATAAAGAATACGCAGTCAAAGAAACAGCTCCTGAAACTGACTCAAAAGTTTTAGCCGCGGAAAACTGGACTCTGCAAAATAATTAACAATCTGTTTTCTCATATAAAAATAGCCTGTGCATTTAAATGCACAGGCTATTTTGCGTAAACAAAGCCAAAACATATTTTTATAACGACAGCAGCTGCGCCTTTAATAACGCTTTCTAAAAATACGATGCAGCGTAATACAAAAAAATAACCAGGTCGCTCCAGCTGCATAACCGGCTAAAATATCCGTCGGATAATGCACCCCCAGATAAACACGGCTCAGGCCGATAAGCAGGATATAAATGCCGGCTGCCGCCATCAATCCCCAGCGCAGCGGTTTACTTCGCAAGCCTAATCCTGCAAAATATGCCAGGATGCCATAAAAACAAATCGCTCCCATAGCGTGACCGCTGGGAAAACTGTAACCACTTTCAGCAATCACAGGGAAAATATCTGGCCTTACACGTTCAAAAATGCGTTTCAGTACCTGATTTAAAATACCACCACCGCATAAACAGACTAGATAAAGATACAGCCTGTCTTTTTGCCTGCTGTATAAATACCAGCAGCAGACAAGCGCACTTGCCAGAAGATAAAAAGTACTGGACCCGCTTGCCGTAACGAGCATTACCTCTGCTGTCAGCGGCGGTGTAACAAACTGCTGTACATAAGCAATAAACTGCAGCTCCAGCTGTTGCAATGCCGGCTTAATAAAAGTATGCTCAGCTATTTCTACCAGCACTTCCATCAGCACGATACTGATAACCAAAGTAACCAGCAAATACAAATAAGGGCGCCGTAAAGCCATACGTACAATGGCGTCCCGCAGATTACTCATTGCTGCCTCACTTTCCTAACCGTTCAGTTATATATATTTCAGACTTCAGCTAAAGTCTTTAAAGTTTTTTCCAGTACTTTTACTGCCTGAGTAACAGACTGAAAATCACTGCGCTCTTCTTTGGAATGGCTGACACCATTTATACTTGGTACAAAAATCATTCCTGTAGGTACGCCGCTTGCTGCAAAAATCTGTGCATCATGTCCTGCCCAGCTGGGCATGGCCTGAAAACTGACACCGCACTCAGCCGCAGACTGCTCAATAACTTTCCTGACTGACTCTGACAACGGTACAGCAGCCACATGAAAATCATTCTCCTTTGTAATCACGACACCGCTTTTACTCGCCGTCCGCTCTAGTAAACTCATGATCTTTGCACGAACCTCTGATAAAACCCTATCGTCAGCAGCCCTTGTTTCAATAGCAAGCTGCACTTTTCCAGGCACGATGTTCACAGCATTGGGAGCGACATTCAACTGACCCACGGTAGCTACGAACCTGTCATCAGCTTCAGCAAGCTCATTGACTCCTAAAATGACTTCCGCTGCCGCAGCCAAAGCATCTCTGCGGCGCCTCATGCTAGTGGTCCCGGCATGGTTAGCTTCTCCATGTAAAGTCAGGAATAATCTATCGTAGCCTACAATAGCAGTCACCGCCCCGCAGGTCAGGCCACGTTCCTCCAAATCAGCGCCCTGTTCGATATGCAGTTCTACAAAAGCCGCCAGATCCTGAAACCCTACTGCGGCATCCTGCAACGCGCTATGCGGCAGTCCGGCTGCCTGCAGACATTCGGCCAGGGAGCCGCCTGTCAAATGCACGATAGACTCCGGCTGCTGTTTTTTAAATTCGCCGCCGCGTACACGTACGCCAAAACAAGCCATACCAAAAGCCGTGCATTCTTCTTCGATCGTCGCAATTACCCGTACTGTTCGTTTCGGGCGATAGCCCTCTTCCTGCCAGCTGCGCACACATTCCAGTGCTGCGACGATACCCAAAGCTCCGTCAAAATTTCCGCCTGCCGGTACGGTATCGAGGTGTGAACCGCTCATGACGGCAGTCAGTTCAGGCTCTCGTCCCACATAAGTCCCAATCAGATTCCCAATCGGGTCTACCTCTGCCAGCATGCCCGACTCCAGCATTTCCCGCTGCAAAAAAGCCTGCGCCGCCAAATACTCTGCCGTATAGGAAAGACGCGTCGTCCCACCCTGCGGTAATGTTCCGTAAGCAGCCAAAGCAGCTATAGTTTTCTTAATCCGCTCATATTGTACCGCCATAAAAATCTCTCACTTTAAAAATAGTCAGCCAGCTCTGAAGCGTGATCCAAAATAATATCAGGCTTGATGCTGCCATGCTCCACGTCAGCTAAAGTTGCCTCGCCGGTCAGAACCAGTATTGATAAAACACCGTTATTGAGCCCAAAAGCAATATCTGTCGATAAACGGTCGCCAACCATGGCAATTTCTTCCCGTTTATAGCCCGTTCTGGACGTTATCACATCGATCATATAGTGATAGGGCTTGCCTAAAATCTGCTGCGGGGCCTTCCCTGTAGCAGTTTTAATCAGCTCGATCATGGCCCCGCAATCGGGAATAAATTCTCCGCCTTCGATCGGGCAGCGTACATCCGGGTGCGTTGCTACATAAGGCACGCCCCTGTCGATAAGTCTGCAGGCAATAGTCAGTGTTTCGTAATTCAAAGACATATCAAACCCAACCACAACGAAATCAGTACCTTCTTCCAGTGTCGTCGTTATGGTAAAGCCTGCCTCACGAATAGTTTTCTTCAGCTGTTCCGTCCCTAAAACAAATAATCTGGCCGCCGGCCGAAGCTGCTGCATATAATAAACAAAAGCATCCGAGGATATCAAAACATTATCACGAGTTACCTGTATCCCCATCCGCCCCATTTTTTCCACATAATGCTCGTGTCCTTTGGAGGAATTATTAGTTACCAGATAAAAATCACGTTCTGCGGCACGTAATTTCTGAAAAAATACATCCATCCCCGGGATTAATGTATTGCCTAAATTAATCGTACCATCCATATCAAACAAAAAACACTTGATATTTTTAAGTTTTGCACATTGTTTTTGATCAGTCATGCCAAGCTCCTATAATTCATAATCATATGTTTATTATATAGTATTTTACTGTTGAGGTAAAATTTTTTCCGCTTTATTTAGACTTTATTTTTTAAAGTTACTTGTTTTTTTATTCTTTTAGTGTTAAACTAAAATAAGAACAGTAAAGGAGCGTGTTTAACTTATGAAAAAATATGACGCATTGATCATCGGCTTTGGCAAAGGTGGAAAAACACTGGCAGCTGCCCTCGGCAAAAAAGGAATCAAAACAGCTGTTATTGAAAAATCTCCGCTGATGTACGGCGGTACCTGCATAAACATCGGCTGTATTCCTACAAAAAAACTCATCCATACTGCAGCTGACGCTAAAAAAAATCAGCAGGCAGATTATTCTGAAAAAAATAATTTTTATGCTGCTGCCATTCGTGAAAAAAATACTTTAACTGCGCTTTTGCGTCAGAAAAACTATGATAATGTCGCTGCAGCTGCAGATATTTATACCGGTGCCGCCCGTTTTCAGACTGACCATACGGTAGAAGTCCAGTTGCCGGACGGAAAAATATCTTTATACGGCGAAAAAATTTTTATAAATACCGGTTCTGAACCCGTCATTCCTCCGATCACAGGCTTACAGCTGAGCAAGCGTGTTTATACCAGTACTACTTTAATGGAACTCAGCACCCTGCCACAAAGACTGGTTATCATCGGCGGTGGCTATATCGGTCTGGAATTTGCCGCCATGTATGCTAATTATGGCTCCATGGTCACTGTTCTGGAATACGGCAATACCTTCATCCCGCGTGAAGACCGCGATATTGCCAATGTTATCCAAACACGTTTGGAAGAGCTGGGCGTTCGCTTTATCTTTAATGCACAGGTCGATGAAATAACCGACGAAAACGAATTGACTACTGTCAGCTATCTTGAGCGCAGCAGCGGTATGTCCGTTAAAATTCCAGCTGACGCTGTATTGGTAGCCACAGGACGCAAAGCAAGCACAGCAAGCCTTAATCTTGAAGCCGCCGGCGTTGCCGTAAATGAACGCGGCGAAATCATCGTCAATGAATTACTGCAGACAACCGTCCCTCATATCTGGGCGCTTGGTGACGTTAAAGGCGGACTGCAGTTCACTTACATTTCCCTGGATGACTTCCGCATTATTAAAGAGCAGCTTTTCGGTCAAAACGACCGTACAACAGCTAACCGGCCGCCTGTCGCCTATTCCGTTTTTCTAGACCCTACCTTTGCACGCGTCGGCCTCAGTGAAGCAGAAGCACTGCTGTCCGGCCATAAGATCAAAGTTGCCAAAATCGCAGAAGCAGCCAGTCCCAGGGCTCGCCTGTTTGGCAGCACTTCCGGTTACCTGAAGGCTATTGTTGATGCTGAAAGCAACAAAATCCTCGGTGCGGCATTTTTCTGCAGCGAAGCCTCGGAAATCATCAATATCGTCCAACTGGCAATGAAGGCCAACCTGGATTATACCGTTCTGCGGGATAATATTTATACACATCCTTCTATGAGCGAATTTTTAAATGATTTGTTTTCAACTTTAGATTAAAGGAGTATTTTTATGAGTCAGCAATATCCCTTTCAATGTAATATCGCTCAAGCACTCAATATTATCGGCGACAAATGGTCTCTGCTCATTCTGCATGGTATTATGAGCGGACACCAGACCTATAAAGAGATTTACAACAGCCTGGAAGGCCAGATTGCCAGCAATCTGCTTTCCAGCCGCCTGAAAGCGCTTGAAGCCGACGGACTGATCAGCAGCGATTTATACCAGAAGCATCCGCCCCGCTACCGTTATACACTTACACCTGCTGGCGAGGATTTGAATATCGTTTTTAACAGCCTGGTGCTTTGGGGTGAAAAACATCTTACTACCTGCTATAAACGCCTGATCCATAAAAGCTGTAATCATACTGTAGAAACACATTACTATTGTCCCCATTGCCAGCAAACTGTTGCTGAAGATCAATTAGCAGTAGTTGCCGCCGAAGAAAAGGAGCATCAGCATGAGTAAATGGAGTATCTTCGCACTTTGCATCATTGCAGCAGTCGGGCTTTGGTTCTACAACAACGGCGCCTGTCCTTTACAGGCTATGAGCCCCAGCAGCGATACTGCTTCATCAGGAAGCTATCAGCAAATAACTGCGTCTCAGGTCAAAGAACGTCTTGATAAAGGTGATAAAATTACTGTTATTGATGTTCGCACCCCTGACGAATATGCAGCCGGGCATATTCCCGGCAGTCTTTTGATTCCTTTTGATGAAATCAAAGTAAAATCCGATCAGTTGCCGCAGAATAAAAATACTGAAATAGTGGTATACTGCCGCAGCGGCAGACGCAGTGCAATCGCTGCAGATACCCTGATTTCATTAGGCTATGCAAAAATTTATGACTTAGGAGCAGTCAGCTCCTGGACCTATGGTTTGGAAAAATAAAGTAAAGTAAAAGGCGGGTTCATTAAGAACCCGCCTTTTATTTTACTTTATTTAACTGAGCAGCAGTCTGTCACTGTCCAGCATATCACCGCTGGCCTGCTCAAACATCTTCAAAAGATCAGGAATCGTCAAACGCGACTTTTCTTCACCTTCAACATCAATAATTACCCGTCCGTTATGCAGCATGATCAGCCTGTTGCCGCAGCGCAAGGCGTCACGCATATTATGAGTAATCATCAGCGTCGTCAAATGATCCCTGTTAACGATCCGTTCCGTCAAAGCCAGAACTTTAGCAGCTGTTTTCGGATCCAGGGCTGCCGTATGTTCATCTAACAACAGCAGCTTTGGTTTGATCAGCGTTGCCATCAGCAGCGTTAACGCCTGCCTCTGGCCGCCGGAAAGCAGCCCGACTTTAGCAGTCATTCTGTTTTCCAGACCCAGATCCAGCTCCTGCAGCAATTCGCTGAACCAAGTCTGATTATCGCTGTCCAAGCCCCATTTTAATCCAGGCGTTTTACCCCGTCTGGCGGCAATAGCAAGATTTTCTTCGATCATCATCCCCGCAGCAGTACCCATCATCGGATCCTGGAAGACACGCCCAATATATTTGGCCCGTTTATGTTCCGGCGTTTTTGTAATATCATTACCGTCAATAATGATCTTTCCACTGTCGATTGGAAAAACTCCGGCAATAGAATTCATCAAAGTCGACTTACCGGCGCCATTACCGCCGATGACCGTTACAAAATCACCCGGTTTCAAATGCAGCGATAAACCCTGCAGAGCTTTTTTCTCATTGATTGTTCCTGCAAAAAATGTCTTACAGATATTTTCAACACGCAGCATTTATTTCACCGCCTTTCGCAGACCAAGCTTACTTTTAATAAGCGGCAGCGACAACGCAAACGCTACCAGAATAGCTGTAAACAGCTTCAGATCGTTTGGCGGCATTCCCATCTGCAGTACAGCGGCAATAACCAGACGATAAACGATAGAGCCCAGCACAACGCTGATGATGCAGTTTTTAAAGCTGCGGGTACCAAACAGTACCTCACCGATAATGACTGAAGCCAGACCGATAACGATCGTGCCTGTACCCATGCCGACGTCGGCAAAACCATTATTCTGTGCTACTAAAGCACCGCTCAAAGCTACCAGGGCATTACTTATCAGCAGCCCGAGAATGATCGTAAAATTAGTATCCACGCCCTGCGCCCTGATCATCTGCGGGTTAAAGCCTGTAGCACGAATAGCCGCTCCTATTTCCGTACCAAAAAACCAATAAATCAAACCTCCGATCAAAAGTGAGCTGACGATACCCACACACAATACAGCCTGAGCATTACTGAAACCACCAATATCACGCATAATGGAAAATACTGTATCTACACGCAGCAGCGACAAGTTAGCCTTACCCATTACACGCAGATTGACAGAATATAAAGCGATCATCGTCAAAATGCCGGCCAGCAGAGCCGGTATTTTGAGCTTAGTATGTAAAAGTCCGGTCGCAACGCCAGCCAGCATACCAGCCAGCATCGCCGCACCAAAAGCCAGCCACGGAGAATATCCGCCAGCTAGTAAAGAAGCTGCTACAGCAGCTCCCAGCGGAAAACTTCCTTCCACCGTCAAATCAGCAATATCCAAAACTCTGTAAGTTATATATACGCCCAGTGCCATGATCGCCCATAAAAGTCCCTGTGCTATCGTTGGCATCAATAAGTCTATCATCTATCTTCCTCCTGTGATATATCCGTAAAAACGGGTCTCTCCTCTGAAACAAGGAGAAACCCGCGCTTGTTTATTTAGAGCTTTCTGCTGCCTTCAGCAGATCTTCGGGAATCTTGATGCCGATTTTTTCAGCATTTTCCTTGTTGATAATGACCTTAAAAGATTTCTGCAGCTGGATAGGCATTGTCTGGGGTTTAGTCTTGCCGCTCAGAATATCGCCGGCCATTTCACCTGTTTGTTCGCCCAACTGATAATAATCGATCGCCAGAGTAGCTACGCCTCCGGCCATGACCATCCCGCCCTCGCCGCAAACTACGGCCAGTTTAGCCGGCTCAGTTACCTGGGCCAGTGTCGGCATTGCCGAAGCCAGCACATTATCTGTCGGCACGTAAACAGCATCTACTTTGCCGACCAGACTTTGAGCAGCCTGCTGGATATCATTGACATTAGATACAGTCGCTTCCTCTACCTGCACGCCCTTCTCTGCCGCATATTTTTTCAGCAGCTCTGCCTGCAGCTGTGAATTGACTTCACTGGAACAATAGATCGTACCAATAGTTTTAGCACCAGGCACTAACTTAAGCAGCAGTTCCAGCTGCTCTTTAATCGGATTCATATCGCTGGTCCCTGTAACATTACCTTTAGGTTCACTGTTGGAAGCAACCAGCTTTGCTGCCTCATAATCTGTAACCGCTGTTGCTACGATAGGAATATCCTTGGTAGCATTGGCCATCGTCTGGGCCGCTGGAGTAGCGATAGCGCAGATCAGGTCTACTTTATTGCTGACAAAACGCTGTGCGATATTCTGCAGGTTAGACTGATCTGCCTGCGCATTCTGCCGATCATATTTTACATTTTCATTCTCTTTAAAGCCTTTAGCTGCCATTCCCGCTATAAAGCCTTTATTGGCAGCATCCAAAGCATCATGTTCAACTAGTTGGACAATACCTACATTTACTACTTTCTTACTGTTATCGGCAGCCTTTTTTTCGCCGCCGCAGCCCGCTAAAAGTCCTAAAGACAAAGTCAGGGCAATGCCTGCTGCTAAAGCACGCATTTTTTTGTTCATAATAACCATCCTTCCATTCTACAGTATCACTTTTGATCCTTGACGAACACATATAAGGATAGAATAATTCTATCATTTATTATCACAAAACACAAACAAAACAATAAAAACAGGGCTGTTTCGTAACAAACCAGCCCTGTTTTGTATTTTATTTTACGATCTCAGCCTTAGCCAAAATATCCTGCGGAATCGTAATCCCATTGCGTTTGGCAGTAGTCTCGTTCACTACGACCTTAAACTCTTTCTGCATCTGGACAGGCATTGTCTGAGGTTTGCCCTTACCGCTCAGGATCTCAGCAGCCATCACGCCGGTCTGTTCACCAAGTTTATAATAATCAATACCTAAAGTAGCCAGACCTCCAGCCCGTACCGGATCACTTTCGCCGCAAATAACAGGCAGCCGGGCTTCATCTGTTACTGCTACCAAAGTCGGCATTGACGAAGCCATCACATTGTCGGTCGGAACATAAACCGCATCGACTTTACCAACCAGACTATGCGCAGCCTGCTGGATATCATTAACTGTAGAAACCGTAGCTTCGATAACATTGATGCCTTTATCACCTGCCAGCTTTTTCAAAACATCGACCTGCAGCTGTGAATTGACTTCGCTGGAACTGTACACGGTTCCAATATTTTTTGTCTGCGGCGCTATCTTCAAAAGCAGCTCCAACTGCTGGTCAATCGGATTCATATCACTGGTTCCCGTAACATTGCCTTTCGGCTCGTTATTAGAAGCAGCCAGCTTTGCTACCTCATAATCGGTAACCGCCGTCGCTACAATGGGTATATCTTTCGTAGCATTAGCCATCGTCTGAGCCGTCGGCGTAGCGATAGCACAAATCAGATCCACCTTATTGCTGACAAAACGCTGTGCGATATTCTGCAGATTAGACTGATCAGCCTGTGCGTTCTGCCGGTCATATTTTACATTTTCATTTTCTTTAAAGCCTTTAGACGCCATACCTGCCACAAAGCCTTTATTGGCGGCATCCAATGCACCATGTTCTACCAGCTGGGCAATACCAACCGTTACCATTTTTTTACTGTCGTCAGCCTTCTTTTCGCCGCCGCAGCCAGCTAAAGCTCCTACTGCCAGCAGCAGAGCTACACCTGCAGCTAAACTGCGTAAATTCTTTCTGTTCATTACTACCATCCTTCCATTCTACAAAATTCTACTTACAGCCTGGCAATTCCAAACTGAGATTATCGTTATTCTAACATCAATTATCAGAAAAATCAAACTTATAAGCTATTAGTTCTGCCGCTTTTTCTGCGCAGCAGCAGCCGGCGTTCAACCTTCCCTATCAGCAGCTCGTGAAAAGGAAGCCGCGCCAGTATTTCCATACTCCCAAGACTCAATACCAGCATCAAAACGAACAGCAGCGGATAAAAAGTCAGCATCGAAGGCGTGATCTGCAGCAAAGGCAGCAGATACTCAGTACACAGATACATAAAAAAGATATGGATAAGAAAAATACCGAACGAATAATTGCCCAAATACAGCACAAACCGCTTTTGCAGGGTATTTTTTCTATCAATATCCTCAGAATGATAAAAAAGCATCGCTATCAAAATCGTATATAAAAACATATTGAGCGGAAAACAGATAAACTCCAAAATATAATAGGTCTTCCAATAGTACTTTTCCAACCAGCATACGGTAACTAAAGGAATAAAAATGATCAGCAGCCAAACCAAAAATTTCCGGTTCCTGCCGATCCACTCTAAAAATTCTTTTTTATAATAGTAGGCCGCCATTCCCAGCGAAAAATAAACAAGATAACGCAGAAACATTGTCCCCATAAGCAGGTAGCTGATCCAAACAGTCTCAAACTGAATATTATTCAACACCTTCCAAGAGATCTGCAAAACAGCTGCCGCAGCAAAATAGTATTTCAGCCAGCCTGACTCACGGCATTTAGTAAAAAACCTGATTAAAAACGGATACACCAGATAGAACCCGATCAGAGCCCTGAAAAATCCCAAATGCACCGCAGCACTTCCCGTCAGCATATCAACGACCATCTCACCCAGCGTATATGTATGACCGTCAAAAACAAAAGCAGTTACTATATAGAGGGTAGAAAACAACAAATAAGGCGACAATACCGACAGCAGCATCTTCTTAAAAAAAGCAGCGCTGTAAATGTAAGCATGCTTATTACGTCCTGTAAACAAATAACCCGCTATCGCCATAAACAGCGGCACTGCAAACAATGACAGCACTTCCAGCAGCATTGAAGAAAGCGCTACCATATTTTCACTGCCGCCGCTGCTGAAAAACCAGCTTGTGTGCATCAAAATAACACCTAAAACAACAAATCCCCGTAAAATCAAAACTGTATTGCTTTTCTGCATTTTCCTGCCAGCTTTCTTTACTGTTGTGATAATTATTCAAAAACAGTATAAACTCAAAAACAAGATTTGTTAAGTCCCACAGCATTCTCGAACACAAAATGTTCAAAAATAATACGCCTGTCCGGTACAAAAGCGCCGGACAGGCGTAAAAACATTTATATCATTTCTCCAAAATTTTACGCGCAGTGCTTTCCGTTACCAGCAGATGCGTAAATAAACCTGTTTTCAGAGCTCCTGTTATGGCATTCGGCGCAGCACCAAGTGCTAAACCGATAATTTTGGGACAATGCCGCAAAGTTCCTAACGGAATCCTGACAGCAAAATCATTTTCGCCACTGATAAATTCGCCCCGCTCATTATAATAATAGGACAAAAAGCTGCCGACTGCCCGCTGACGTTTCAAACTGTCACCAAAACGTGTCGCCGTTGCTTCATCAGGAACACTGGGAAAATCTCTGATCTCAACAAGAGCAGCATCCAGTTTCTGCCACATAGCGTCAAGTTCCAAATAAGCTTCAGTCGTTTCAAACTGCTGCCGTTCTTCCAAACTGTCCGGAAAAGCCGGTACAGCAAGACGATAAGCATGCCTGCCGCAAGCTGAGGCCAGCGTTTCTGCCAGTTCGTCCACACGGTAACCTTTATTGGGGATATGTGCCTTGCCGATCAGCGGCAGCACAGCACCAGGCTGCCGACGGTTACATTGCTGCGTCAGCAGACTGATGCTTTCGCCCAACAGATACCCCCATCCCAATCCTAAATTACGTTCATACAAAAGCTCACCGGACAGATAATCCGCAGCCGCTTTAAGATTTTCTTCCATTGAGTCCTGTACCGGCAGAACCATACCTCCATGCAGGGCATACCTTGTTTGCAGTGCCTCTAACAAAGCAGCATCGCCTTCTGTCGAACTGCGGATCTCGATATGTACGATCCCTGCTTCGCGCGCACGCGTCAACATCTTACTCACTAACGGCCTGGAAACTCCGATTCGCTTAGCGACCTGATCCTGCGTCAGCCCCTGTTCATAATAGAGCCGGGCCACGTTGACAAGATCAGTTCGTTCTTTGCCGCTCAGCAATTTATTTCACTTCCATCAATTCCATTAAAATACCGTCCTTCATAATAAAAGCAAGGCGGGTATTTTCATCGGCAAACCAGGGCTCAACAACAACAGTATTTGCTTTTACCTGTTCATCCAGGTCGTCTACCTTATAAGCAACATGGACCATAGTCTGCAGTTCTTTCGGCAAAGGTGTATCTTTCTCAAAACGCAGGTATTCAATATTGAATTCATTAGTTTCAGGAGCTACGATATATGTCTTGATAGCTTCGGCATAAACAGCGCCTTCCATGATTTTATCAGTGGGTACTCCCACATGCATAAACTGTTTCATCATTTCACGTCCTTCATCAATGTTTGATAAGCCTTATACGCAGCTTCAGGTTTGACATTTTCGTGCACAACCATACGAATCGCCTGCAGCATAGCACTCGGACATTCTGCCTGCAAAACATTGCGCCCCATATCAACACCGGCTGCGCCTTCATTAACAGCACGGTAAGCCATATCCAAAGCTTCCGGTTCCGGAACCTTTTTACCACCGGCAATGACGATTGGGACCGGACAGGCAGCAGTGATCTGCTCAAAATTTTCACAGTAATAGGTCTTGATGATATGTGCTCCCTGTTCAGCCAAAAGCCTTGTCGCTAAAGCAAAATAACGCGTGGTACGTTCCATCTCTTTACCAACGGCGACGACACCCAATACGGGAATACCATAACGTTCACCTTTATTTATATAGTAAGAAAGATTGTGCAGGGAAGCAATTTCAGAAGCAGAACCGATAAAGCACTGTACGGCCATACAGGAAGCGTTCATGCGCAGAGCTTCCTCAATATCGGTACCAATAACACCCATACTCATATCGTCTTTCAAAACAGAGCTGTCTGCACTGCAGCGCAAAGCAATCGCCTTGCGGTTATCGGCTGGAATACAGGTTCTCAGCGCGCCACGAGTCGCCATCAGACAATCAGCATGATCCACCAGCGGCGGAATGACCAGATCCAGTCTTTCCAGACCAGCTGTACTGCCCATGATGTAACCGTGATCGAACGCCAGCATGATTGTGCGCCCGTCAGCCGCAAAAATCTGTGACAGACGTGCCTTCATACCCCAGCCGGCATTCTCATGACCTTTTACATGAAAGTGCTGGGCGGGCGGCTTGATGCCGATACCATAATCTTTAGCAATAATATTACCGTCTTTATCTGCCATTTTTATCTCCTTAAAAATATTACTTTAGTTTTTATAATACGGGGTGCGGCAGGGTGCATTCCAATATTTGAGCAGTTCATCATCCATACGGGCAATAAAGAGCTGGAATCCGGCCATTTCCTGTACTGTCAGCACTTCACCAACAATATTGGCAACAACTTCAATACCCTTTTCTGCCAGATAATGACAGCATTTACGGAAAACAATCAGTTGTTCCATCAGCGTAGTAGCGCCAACACCGTTAACGATAACCAAAAGTTTTTCACCTTTTTTGATATCCAAATCTCTCAGAAGGGCATCTATCATAATAGCTGCAGTTTCATCAGCAGTTTTCATTTCAGTCAAGCCACCGCCGCCTTCACCATGCTGGCCCATACCGATTTCCATTTTACCTTCTTCGATTTGAGCAATGACCATATCCGTAGCCGGATGAGTAGCGCCTTTGGCTGCAACAGCGATCGTAGCCATATTGTCAGCAAATTTCTGTGCAACAGCGGCCACCTCTTCCAAAGACTTGCCTGCAGCAGCTGCTGCGCCGGCAATTTTATACAACGGCACACAACCGACTAACCCGCGGCGATCGTCAGCATTACTGCGCGGAGCATTGGCTATATCTTCCTGCGTAACAACTTTTATTACGTTCAATCCCAGTTTTTTAACCTGTTTCATTGTCAGATTACCGGTCAGCATATCGCCGGCATGATTCAAAACAACAAACAAAACACCGTGGCCTTTATCTGCCATTTTGATTGCTTCTATACAGGCCTGCGGGCCAGGAGCGGCGAAAACATTACCAGCCACGGAAATATCTACCATACCTTCGCCGACAAAACCGCTGATAGCAGGCTCATGGCCGGTACCACCCAAAGTGACGATCGTAACGCGGTCAGCATCTTTCAATTTATTATTTACAACCAGGTTGCCATCTTCAAGATGGATGATATCCTTATTGGCAAGAGCCAGACCTTCCAGTAATTCACTGGTCAGATTTTCGGGATCGTTAATAAATTTTTTCATGCTTTTCAACCTCCAAAATTTTATTTGTTTCCGCACCTGCGGAAAATTAAGCCTTTTATAAGGCCTGCGCCATACCGTTGAATAAAATAGCTATGGATACAGCACCGGGATCTTTAGTACCGATACTGCGCTCACCCATATTTTTAGCGCGGCCGAATCTGGCAACCATAGTACTGGTCTGTTCCGCACCAGCGTCAGCAGCTGCAGCCGCAGCTGTCATGATTTCTTTTAAGCTTCCTTGTGTTTCAATAATGGCATCGATAGCCGGATACAGCGCATCGACCATAGTCTTATCACCGGGCTTTGCTTTGGAAATATCCATAAAATCTTCTTTGGCCTGCGTAAACATTTTCCGCAGCTCTAAATCAGTCAGTTCAGCCTGATCGTCGATTCCTTCGGCCATCCCTGTAAACACCGTACCCCAAAGCGGTCCGGCGCTGCCGCCGTTGATACCCATAAAAGCGTCGCCCAGCTCATCCAGCAAGACCCTCATCGTATCAATAGTAGTATCTTCTGTTTTTTCTTTCATCACATCAGCCATTCTGCCAATAGTGATTCCGTGATCACCGTCGCCAGCCACACTGTCAAGCTCACATAAATATTTACTGTTAGCTTTCAGCTCTGTACCAGCACGATTCAGCATTTTTCTAAGTAAAGGCAAAGTCAGCATTTCCGATCACCTCACAAATGTATTTACCGTAATTTTAACATTTGTCAGAACATTTGTAAATTAATTTTCAGACAATTTGCGACATTTTCACATTATAACTTCTGGCAGAATTTGTAATTTTATAAAGCTTTTATCAGGCATTATTGTAAACGATTAAACAAGCAGTGTTAGCCGCACTATATACTTTAAAAGTATAAACTAAAATTATTATCATTTTTATTCCTGAAAATTTATGTAAGGGGACTTTTTTATGTCCGTTGACTCTGTCAAACAAAAGAATATATCAAAGACATTGACGCTCTGGAATTTTTTTACAATCGGGTTCGGTGCGATCATCGGTACCGGCTGGATTTTTTTAGTCGGCGAATGGATCATCATCAGCGGAGGACCCATTCCGGCCATGCTGGCATTTTTACTGGGGGCGCTGCTTTTACTGCCTATCGGAGCTGTATTCGGAGAGCTTACAAGCGCTCTGCCTATTGACGGCGGGGTAATAGAATATGTTGACCGCACCTACGGTAAAACAGTATCTTTTATTACAGGCTGGCTGCTGCTGCTAAGTAATATTATCATGTGTCCATGGGAAACGATTGCTGTCTCCACCCTTTTTGGCACCCTGTTCGGAGATATGTTTCCATGGCTGCGTTCAATCAGGCTCTACAGCATTTTAGGTGCCGATGTATACCTTTTCCCAGTACTGATAGCGCTTTGCCTTTCAGGATTTATCATCAGACAAAATCTGCACGGCCCAAAAGCAGCAGCTAAAGCCCAGTCTTTCCTGACTAAAGCGCTGCTCGCAGGATTACTGCTGGCCATTATCAGTGCTTTTGACAAAGGCAGTCTTGCAAACTGGCAGCCGCTTTTTCTTCCGGTCAATGAGTCGACAGCACATACTCAGGGCACCTCTCTCTGGACCGGTATTTTTGCCCTGCTTACAGTAACGCCTTTTTTCTATACCGGGTTTGACACTATCCCGCAGCAGGCAGAAGAAGCTGCTCAGGGCTTAGACTGGCACAAATTCGGCAGAATTATCAGCCTTGCACTTTTATCTGCAGCTACCTTTTACATTATCTGCATAGCAGCTTTCAGCAGTCTTATCCCCTGGACAAGTTTTGTCAAACAGCCTTTGGCAGCTCTTGCCTGTCTTAAGCACATCAATTTTAATTTATACTTTCTCATGCTCTGCATAACTGTTTTGGGAGCGTTGGGTCCTATGAACTCCTTTTATGCCTCATCCTCCAGGATTTTACTGGCTATGGCCCGTAAAAAACAACTGCCTGTGGCCTTCCTTCCCTCCGGCCACACTCAGGCGATTGCCAAATCTACACATATTCTGCTCAGCACAAGTATCGTTCTCGCCCCTTTCCTGGGAAGCAATATGCTGCTGCCTCTGACAAATGTTGCCGCTCTGACCTTCATGTTCTCCTGTATGATGGTCAGTCTGGCCTGTTATAAAATGCGCAGCAGCGAAGCAAATCTGTACCGCCCCTACAAAGTCCCTGGCGGCAAAACTGGTATCAGTGCTGCATGCTACATCAGTTTTCTCATTATTGCTGCCATGCTGCTGCCCGTCACCTCTGCTTCACTGAGTAAAACTGAATACCTGCTGCTGACAGGATGGACTGCTTTGGGGCTGCTAGTTAAAAGCCTGCATCTTTATAAAAAAAATAAGGACTGCCGTTAAAACGGCAGTCCTTAAACAGTATTTATATGGCAGTCAAACAGTTCCTTCTTCCAAAATCCCCAGCTTACGGCGCCAGTAACGTGAATAAACCGCCCCTGCCGGATTATTTGCTAAAACCCTGTCTTTAGTAATGATACTGGAAACCGGAGCTTTGGATTCCATGGTAAAAAGCATATCGTGACCTACGCAAAGTCCTACGATAAAATTCAATTCTGTACCTCCTTCGTTCAGCAAGCGGGCCTGCACTTTAGGATTGCACATAGCTTCACGCTGTCCGGGTTTGATTTTTTCCAGTTCCAGCAGATCTTTATCTACGGAACAGACCTTACAGCATACCGATTGCACATCCAGCCCTTCATTTTTAAAATACTGGGCACAAAAATGAGCTTCATTGGCTAAACCGATGCAAAAAGCTATCCCGACTTTCTTTACGCCCATCTCTTTAGCAAAAAATACACTTTCTTCCAAACGTGTCATTTTTAAATAATTACGGCTCTCTGTCGCAGACGACGCTCGCATCATTTTTTTATCTTCGTCGGTATAATACTCGCTGATTTCTTCATGAGTCAGACGAGTACAGTTCTGACCGCTGGTATAGCATTTGTGATGAGGGCAAAAAGCACAGTTCATAAGTCATTCCTCCTACTGTAGGTTGGTATTTATCTGTAAGTATTCGCCGCTCAAACAGCAAATCCTTTTTCCGTTTTTAATATAGTAGCAACAGCTCTGATTTCCTGCTCTGCAACACTCTTTTAACTGGAAATAAATCCTAATTTATGATATTATAGTTGTTGTATTTTTCAATATTTATCCTTACGTAAAATCTATTTTTATAAGCAGGTAACCATGCAGCAGAATTCTTTTTCTTATCCGGCCATGCTGGACTTAAAAAATAAAAAATGTGTCATTATCGGCGGTGGTAAAGTAGCCGTACGTAAAGCGCTGCCATTGATCGAAGCAGGTGCGGACCTGACTGTAATCGCACCCGAGGCTGATCCACAGCTGTTAGCTTTAGCAAAGACCAGCCTGCTTCGACTGGAGCTGCGTGCTTATACAGACAACGATCTCCTTGACACTTTCGTCACAGTTGCAGCAACCGATGATTTTCATATCAACCGAAAAATCGCTGCTGCTGCACCCTGTCTCTGTAATGTTGTTACAGAACCGTCATTAGGTAATTTCAGTGTGCCTTCAACCGTAAAAAACGGAGCTTTGATATTCACTCTGTCTACCGGCGGTATGCCTGCTTTGACGCGGATACTGGCACAGGACCTTAGGGCATATTATGGCTCTGATTTTGCCGAATTCAACGAATTTCTACAACAGCTTCGACAAGAACTCAAAGCTGTCGATACAACGCCTGAAAAGCGTACTGCTTTCTGGCGTCAGACCTTAACTCAATCCGTCATCGACCTGCTTCATGCAGGTAAGCTTGACCAAGCAAAGGAGATCATTACTGATGCAGCTAATCGTTTTAGGCTTGAATCACAAAACAGCCCCCGTTGAGATCCGCGAACGTTTCAATTTTTCGCAGGATAAAACGGTTCGTGTACTGCGCCGTTTGATCAATAACGATAATATCAATGAAGCTGTTTTACTTTCTACCTGTAACAGGACCGAGCTTTATCTGGTATTGGAAGACGCGGCAGCAGGCGCAGCCTTTCTGCGCACATTACTGCGCCACCTGGCTGGCGGGCAATATAAACCTGATTATTTTTACAACCTGACCGGCAGTAACTGCATCCGGCATTTATTTAAAGTTGCCTCCAGCCTTGATTCTCTTATCATAGGCGAAGGCCAGATCCTGAGTCAGATCAAAAGCGCTTATAACCTTTCGCGCAGCCGGGGCATGACTGCAACTTTGCTCAACACAGTCTTTACCCGCGCTATTACCGTCGGTAAAAGAGTACGTACAGAAACTAAAATAGCTTACAGTTCAGTTTCTGTTTCTTCAGCAGCTGTCGATCTGGCAATAGATATAATAGGCGATCTGAACCAGTCGAATATCCTGATCCTTGGAGCTGGCAGAATGAGCGAGCTCACAGCCCGTCATCTGATCGACAAAGGTGCCCGGACTATTTTCGTCAGCAACCGTAATTTAGAGCATGCCAAAGAATTGGCTGAAAAATTCAACGGTACGGCTATACCCTATAATGGCTTTATGCAGCAGGCTATAACCTCTGATATCATCATTACGTCTACCGGCGCTCCTCACTATGTCATTACTGCACAGGGAGTACGCGATATCCTTCCGCAGCGGAACGGCAAGCCCCTGATTTTGATCGACATCGCGGTACCGCGCGATATTGATCCGCTGGCAGGAGAGATAGAAGGAGTAACGCTTTATAATATCGATGACCTTGAAGGAGTAGTCGATATGAATAAGCATTTCCGTTCTTCTGAAGCAAAGGTTGCAGAAAATATTATTGAGGAAGGCATCGAATCCTTAAAGGAAAGACTGCGCTATCTGACAATGCGGCCTGTAATGGTGCAGCTGCATGAAAAAATGAATTTTCTGCGCCAGAAGGTTTTAAAACGCGCCTTTGCCAAACTTCCCGAGCTTACTGATAAAGAACGCCGTATCATCGATATCATGACCCAGCGTTTAGAACACAAATTCCTGCGCGAACCAATGACGGCGATGAACAGCGCTGCCGGTACGGCAGATGAAGAACGTTATAAAAAAATGATCTGCGAGTTATTTCTGCTCAACGATTCGGGAGAGGACTGTATCGGTGATGAAAACAAATTTGATTATTGGGACTAGGCAGAGCCTGCTGGCTCTGTGGCAAAGCAACCATATTGCCGACCTTCTGCGCAGGCAATATCCGGAGTGCACTGTGACTTTAAAAAAGATCATTACCAAAGGAGACCGCATCCTTGATGTACCGCTGGCCAAAATCGGCGGCAAGGGACTTTTCACCAAAGAACTGGAAACTGCTCTTCTAGAAGGTGAGATCGATCTTGCCGTCCACAGTCTGAAAGATATGCCTACTATTCTGCCGGAAGGCCTGTGCCTGACAGCGGTTACCAAGCGGGCTAATGCCGGCGACGCTTTTGTCAGCAATAAATATGCTTCTATCGAAACACTTCCGCAGGGAGCAGTTCTGGGTACTTCCAGTCTGCGCCGCAAAGCCCAGCTTTTGGCAGCACGCCCGGATCTGAAAATCGTAGATTTACGAGGCAACGTCGATACGCGTCTGCGGAAGCTTGACGACGGCCAAATGGATGCTATAATCCTTGCTGCGGCAGGATTGACTCGTCTCGGATATACCGATCGGATCAGAGAAATAATCCCCCATAATTTCTGCTTACCCGCAGTTGGACAAGGCGCTTTGGCAATCGAATGCCGCACCAATAATACAGAAGTAAGAGCTATGCTTAATTTTTTAAATGACCAGCCTACCAAACAGGCTACTGATGCCGAACGTGCTTTTTTAGGGCTCATTGAGGGCGGCTGCCAGGTCCCTATTGGTGTACATGCTGTCACTGAAGGAGATGCTGTATCTATTGAAGCAATCATCGCATCTCTGGACGGAAGCACTGTTTTACGCGATACGATCAGAGGCCAGGCTATAAACGCTGCAGAACTTGGAAAAGAACTTGGCAATAAAATGTTAGATCAGGGCGGCCGTGCAATCCTCGCCGAGATCATGTAAGGAGAGAAATTAATGACAAAACAGGGAAAAGTTTACTTGATCGGTGCAGGCCCCGGTGATCCCGGTCTGCTTTCAATCAAAGCCATGGAATGTTTGCAAACAGCCGACGCTGTCGTTTACGACCGTTTGGCAGATCCGAGAATTTTAGCTTATGCTAAAGACGACGCAGAAATGGTTTATGTCGGCAAAGCTTCTGCCAACCATACAATGCGTCAGCCAGATATCAATAAACTGCTGGTAAAGCTGGCAGCCGAAGGTAAGACTGTTGCCCGCCTCAAAGGCGGTGATCCTTTTGTTTTCGGACGCGGCGGTGAAGAAGCTATTGAACTTTTAGAAGCCGGACTGCCATTTGAATTCGTTCCCGGCGTAACTTCTGCCATCGCAGTTGCTGAATACGCAGGCATTCCTGTCACCCATCGTCACGTAGCCACTTCCTTTGCAGTCATTACCGGCCACGAAGACCCTACCAAAGGCGAATCAACTATTAACTGGAGCGGTCTTGCTACCGCTGTTGATACTTTAGTTTTCCTGATGGGTGTCGAAAATCTTACTAATATTACAAAAAATCTCATCGCCAACGGGCGCAGCGCCGATACTCCGGCAGCAGTCATTCGCTGGGGCACCAAACCGGAACAGCGCACTCTGATCACTACTGTCGGTACTGCTGCTGCCGACGTTGCCGCGGCAAATCTGAAACCGCCGGCAATTTTTATCGTCGGCAATGTTGTCAAACTGCGCGAGCAGCTGCAGTGGTTCGATAACAAACCTCTCTTTGGCAAAACAATCGTAGTAACCAGAGCCCGCGCGCAGGCCAGTACTTTGACCAGACAGCTGGAAGCCGCTGGTGCTCGTGTAATCGAGGCGCCGGCAATCAAAATCATCCCCCCGGAAGATTATACCCCGCTGGATAAAGCAATCGAAAACATCAAAACCTACAAATGGCTGATCCTGACCAGTGCTAACGGCGTTACCTCTTTCTTCAATCGCCTTGATAATGCCGGATTAGATTCCCGTTCCCTGTCTGACATCAAAATAGCCGCTATCGGCAGTGAAACGGCGAAAGCTTTAAAAAACTATGGCATCTCCGCCGATTTAGTTCCCCCAGCCTTCAAAGCTGAAGAACTGGCCGAAACCCTGTCAGCAGAAGTGCAAGTTGGTGATAAAATCCTGCTGGCACGCGCTAAAGTAGCCCGTGAAGTATTACCGGAAAGCCTGCGTGCTTTAGGAGCCAGCGTTGATGTTGTAACTGCCTATGAAACTGTTACCGCTCTGGATAACAAAGAAGAATTGCTGACTGCTCTGCAAAATGGAGAAGTTGATCTTGTTACTTTTACCAGTTCCTCAACTGTTACTAATCTTTTGACATCCTTAGGCGATCAAAGAGAACTTATCAATAATATTCCAGCAGCGGCTATTGGCCCTGTTACCGCCGAAACCTGCCGCCAAAATAATCTTGAACCTGACATCATAGCTGAAACATTTACTATTGCAGGTTTGACAGACGCTATTCAAAGATATTATAAGGAGTGATCAGTATGGGCTTTCCTATTTACCGTCCCCGCCGCCTGCGCGCTACAGAAAACCTGCGCAGCATGATCCGCGAGACTGAACTTTCCGTTAAAGACCTCATTTATCCGTTATTCGTCGTCCCGGGCATCGGTGTAAAAAATGAAATTGAATCGCTGCCGGGCAATTACCATTGGTCCTTAGACCGTTTGCCGGAAGTTTTACAGGAAATCAGCGAACTTGGAATTCCTGCCGTTATACTGTTTGGTATCCCCTCTTATAAAAATGCTGTCGGCAGCAGCGCCTGGGATGCAGAAGAACCTGTACAGCAGGCCTGCCGCCTGATCAAAAACACTTATCCCGAACTGGTAGTCGTCACCGATGCCTGCCTGTGTGAATATACAGAACATGGCCATTGCGGCGTTCTGGAAAACGGCTGTACTGTCAACAATGATGAAACGCTGCCGCTTTTAGCTAAAATCGCAGTTTCCCACGCTCAAGCCGGCGCTGATGTCATTGCGCCATCCAATATGATGGACGGTTATGTCAAAGTTATGCGTGAAGCCTTAGACGAAGCAGGTTTCAGCAATGTGTCCCTGATGGCTTATTCAGCTAAATACGCTTCAGCCTATTATGGCCCTTTCCGCGCTGCAGCCGATTCCACTCCCTCTGCAGGCGACCGCAAAGGCTATCAGATGGATCCCGGCAACAGTGACGAAGCTCTGCGTGAAGTTGCTCTTGATATCGAAGAAGGCGCAGATATCGTTATGGTAAAACCCGCTTTGGCTTTTATGGATATCATCAGCCGTGTCAAAGAAACATTTAACCGCCCTTTATGTGTTTATAATGTCAGCGGTGAATACGCTATGGTCAAAGCAGCAGCAGCCAAAGGCTGGATCGATGAACAGCGTATCGTTATGGAAACGATGCTCGGTTTTAAACGTGCCGGCGCCAAAATGATCATCACCTATCATGCTCTCGACGTAGCCAAGTGGCTGCTGGGCAAATAAGGAGGCCGCATATGGATCACAGCAAATCTCAGGCAGCTTTTGCCGAAGCCAAACAATACATTCCCGGCGGCGTCAACAGCCCCGTTCGTTCCTTCCGCAGTATTGGCGGTGTTCCGCCTGTCATTGCCAAAGGCAGCGGCAGCAAACTCACCGACATCGACGGCAACGAGTATATCGATTATGTACTTTCTTACGGTCCTTTACTTTTAGGGCATGCACACCCGCAGGTCACCGAATCCATCCAAACTGCAGCCGCCAAAGGCTCATCCTATGGCGCGCCGACCCTGGCTGAAACAGAGCTTGCCAAACTTCTCTGCACACTTGTACCTTCTATGGAAATGGTACGTATGGTCAACAGCGGAACAGAAGCTACCATGAGTGCTCTGCGTTTAGCACGCGCTTATACAGGACGTGAAAGCATCGTTAAATTTATAGGCTGTTATCATGGCCATCACGACAGCCTGCTGGTCAAAGCCGGCAGCGGCGCAGCTACTTTAGGCGTTCCTGACAGCCCCGGTGTTCCTAAAGGCGTTGCCGCCAATACCATCACTGTTCCTTTTAACGACCGGGCTGCCCTGGAAGCTGCTTTTGCTGCTAAAGGCAGCGATATTGCCGCCGTTATCATGGAGCCAACTCCCGGCAACATGGGACTGGTATTACCGCAGGACGGCTATCTGGAATTCATTCGCTCCATCACAAAAAAATATGGAACACTGCTTATCTGTGATGAAGTCATGTCTGGCTTCCGCAGCAGTGAAAAATCTTCTCAGGGCCTCTACGGCATTGATCCTGATATCACCTGTCTGGGCAAAGTTATCGGCGGCGGGCTGCCGGTAGCCGCTTACGGCGGTAAACGCCAGATCATGGAACAGGTTGCTCCTGTTGGCCCCATGTATCAGGCCGGCACTTTGAGCGGCAACCCTCTGGCTATGGCAGCCGGTATCGCCAACCTTACCTACATGCGCGGACACAATGTCTGCAGCCAGCTGGAAAGCATGACGGCCATCCTGACCGGAGGCCTTGCTAAAGCCGCTGCCAAGGCAGGAGTGCCTGTACAGCTGCACCGTCTTGGTTCTATGTTTACTGTTTTCTTTACTGATCAGGAAGTTTATGACTATGACAGCGCCTGCACAAGCGATTTAGATGCGTTCCGCATTTATTTCCATAGTATGCTGGAACAGGGCATTTATCTTCCTCCATCTCAATTTGAGACCAATTTCTTATCTCTGGCCCATACGCCTGAAGATATCGAAAAAACATTACAGGCAGCTGAAATAGCTTTTAGCGCAGTTGCTGCTGCGAAAAAATAAAGTGAAAAACAAAAACGTCATAACCTTGAGGTTATGACGTTTTATTTTTGATTATTTTTGTTCTTGTTTTTGAACTTCTACCGGAGCAAAAATAAACTCCGTCAGCTTGCCCTCTTTATTAAAGCCATAAATCACACGTACCAGCTGCTGTTTACTGTAGCTTCCCAGATAAGTCAACCGGTCACCCTGATCAAAACGCTCATAAGCAACAAATTTCATTTCCTTCATTGTCCCTAAAGTATCTTTGACCTGCTTTTGTAAAGCAGCAAAAGCTTTTACATCCATTTTTTGCTTCAGTTCGGGGCTAAAACCCGCTGCAGCACCTGCATAACCGCTGTCGTCCGCAACAGTCAATGCCGCTACAAACTTATCAACTATTTTCTGCTGTTTATTTAAATCATTACCGTCTCCGGCAGCAAAACATACCGCGGCCATTGCCACTGTTAAAACTACAGTTACCAGCATTACTAATTTTTTCATATAAGTCATCCTCTCATCACTGCAGGTCTTTATCAAAAATTGCCTGCTTACTATATCTTAATTATAACCGATTCAATGTTATCGTCAATGTTTTTATCTTACTGAGCATTCAGCCATTGCTGGATAATAACGCTTTTCTGACCTGCAGTCCAGCTAAGGTCATCAACCGCCAGTTCTAAATCACCGATCATCATTTTCCGCCCGTCATCATGGGCATAATCACTGACACGCCACAAAAGCGGATAACCCTTAGAGGCCAGTAAATCTTTTGAATGTTCTGACAGCAAATAGTCCATAAAAGACTGTGCTTCTGCTAAATTTGCTCCTTGGAGAATAGCAGCACCGGTAATACAGTTTTTATTACCGTCTTTGACTAAAGTTGCGAATAGATCGCGATTTTGCCTTTCCAGCTGCAATGCTGTGGAAAGTGAAACTACCGCGATCGTTTTTCTGCCGCTGCGAACCGCTTCAATAGCCTCCCATTCACTGGCCGTATATAAAGGCAGCTGGCTGTTAAAAGAAGCCGCATACTCCATAGCTTTAGCTTCGCCGCGCAGCTGCCAGATAGAAGTTATCATGCCATAACTCCGACCGCCGTTTTTAAAATCAGCCAGCGCTGTTTCTTCCCAAAGCTCCGGTTTCAGCAATTCATCCCATGTCTCAGGAGCATAAAGCCCCAACTCGCGCAGTCGGTCACGATTAGTCAAAAATCCTATATAATCGACATAAAGACCTGTCCAGCGCCACTGATTCTCACGCATTTCAGCAGGTACTTTATAGGCCTCCCTCGGCCTGTAGCTGCGCAGCATTTTCTGCTCTCCTGCCAGATAATATTCTTCAGGCGTACCGCCAAGCCAGACATCGAATTTTCCCTCTCTCAGAAAATTAAGCCGTTCATCCAAATTCCCTGCCGGCAAATGTCTGACTTCAACTTTCACATTCTGCTGTTTGGCAAAATCTTCCGCTAAAATATCTGTCATTGTTTCATTCAGGCTGCTGCAGATCTTGATACTTTTCTGTTCTTCTTTGATGTTACTGCTGCAACCGCTGCAGAGAAACACAATTGACAGCACTGTTACCAGAATTACTTTCATAGTTCGACCGCCTTTTATGGTAATAAATTAATTATACCACAAGGGTACGTATTCTCACTAGGCTCGAAAATACCTCGCCAAGTTTTCATACAGTACCACAAGGGTACGCATTACCGCGAAAAATCACTATCATTGATCAAAATTCCCGTACAGCTGCTAATTTGAACTTAATTATTGACATCAGTGCTTTTTTTAAGTATAATTTATACGTTAGCTTAAGCTAACTGTTTGGGGTTGCCCGCTTCCAAACTTTTACACTTATCAACTTAACGCTCACTCGATACTGTGCTTAACAGCTCTCACGCACAGTTTTTTATTTTCTCGAGTTAGCTTAAGCTAACTTTTCCAATACACTTCAAATCACATTAACAAATTACTTTACAAATACTCAAAATAGCCTCTGCTGTTATAGTTCAATGTGTTATAATTGATTATAGTTGATTTTTATTCGTCATTTTTATATTTCTACCGGCTGCAGCAGCAGTAGGTACATTTATCTGCGAGGTCTGCCATATGCCAGAACGTTTATTAAAATACTACCGCCCTTACCGGAAAACATTGTTTTTTGCTTTGCTCGGATCCGTTATCACATCCGCCCTTGATTTATGTTTTCCGCTCTTTATGCGCTATATCCTGGGCGATGTACTGCCCGAAGGCAATCTTTTCCTCTTAGGGCAGGCTACGATCATCTTGCTTTTTTTATACCTGCTTAATTTTATAATCAGTTATCAAGTCTCAAGACACGGCCGCCTAATGGGTGCAAAAATAGAACAGGATATGCGCAGTGACCTTTTTCAGCATGTCCAATCAATGTCTTTCCGTTATTTTGACAACATCCGTATCGGCCAGCTGATTTCCCGTATTGTCAGCGATATTGCCGAGATCCGTGAGCTTGTTTTTCTTGGTCCTAATTACCTGCTGGTCTGTACTATAACCATGCTTGGTACTCTGGGAATACTTATTTATCTTAACTGGCCTTTAGCGTTACTGGTCAATCTGCTGCTGTTAGGAAAAGCTTATGAATCAGTTGCTACCAATCATGCACTGAAACAATCAGGGCGTATGATCCGCGAACAGGTCGGTAATCTTACAGCACAGACAAATGAAAGTCTGAATGCCATACGCCTAGTTAAATCCTTCAACAATGAAGAATGGGAAGAAAAACGCCTTGATAAAAACGGACAAGCTCTTTTACAGGCACGTAAAACATCGTTCGACCTTTTATCACGCCTGAACAGCAACGCTGTATTGTTTTCCAATGTCACTAATCTTGTTATCATTGTCGTAGGCGGCGCCATGATCGCATATGGTAAAATGCAGATCAGCGATCTGGTCGCCTTTTTACTGTATGTATCAATCTTTATCCGCCCCATCCTGCGCCTGACCGCATTAGCAGAATCCTATCAGAAAGGTATGGCCGGTTACCAGCGCTTTTGCCAGCTGATGGATACCCCTTCTGAAAATATAGATCTGCCCGGTGCAGTCGACTGTGGTACTTTAAAAGGCTCTATTTCCTTTAAAAATGTCAGCTTTGGCTACGATCCCGGCAAACCTGTTATTCAAAATTTTGATCTTGATATCGCTGCCGGTGAAGTTATCGCTTTTGTCGGCACTACAGGTGTTGGTAAAAGCACGATCTGCAATCTGCTGCCGCGTTTCTATGAACTTCAGCAGGGCGTTATAACCATTGACGGAATGGATATCCGCAATGTGACCTTAAAATCACTGCGCCGTAATATCGGCATAGTTCAGCAGGATATCTTCCTTTTCTCTGACTCTGTACGTGAAAATATCGCTTACGGCAACCCTCATGCCAGTATGGAAGAAATCATCACCGCTGCCAGATTGGCCGAAGCTGATGCTTTTATCAATCAGCTGCCGGATGGTTATGACAGCCAGCTTGGTGAACGCGGTGTTAAATTGTCCGGAGGCCAAAAACAGAGGATTGCCATTGCCCGTGTTTTTCTCAAAAATCCGCCCATCCTGATTTTAGACGAAGCGACTTCTTCCCTGGATAATGAAACGGAAAACCTTATCCAGGAATCACTGATGCAGCTGTCACGTAACCGCACGACCCTGATCGTAGCCCATCGCCTGGCAACGATCCGTCATGCCGACCGTATCGTTGTCCTCACCCCCAACGGTATCAGCGAACATGGTTCTCATGACGATCTGATGGCTTTGCAGGGAGAATATTACAAGCTTTATATGGCACAGTTCAGTAAAAGCCCGCTAAATTAAAAATAAAACCCTCGGATGAAAACATCCGAGGGTTTCTTTTTTCATATAAACAGCTTTTTAATTATTCGCGGTCAAAGATCATTACTTTTTCAAAATCAAGATATACCTTTTCTCCGTCGGCAAATTCTTTCAAGTCTGCCCCTTTGACGATAACGCGTACATCATGATCACCGACGGTAACACGGTAATCAACAGCATCACCTAAATAGAAGCGATGCGTCAATGTCCCTTCAAGCATACCACCGCCGCGGCTCATCGTAATATTCTCAGGACGTACAGCGATGGTAGCACTGCCGGAAACACCCGAAGTATTGGGGAAAGAAGCTGTAGTACCTTGCAGGTATACTCTGTCATCCGATACTTCACCCTGCATAAAATTGACCAACCCGATAAAATCAGCAACCATTTTGTTGGCAGGATTGGTATAAATTTCATGCGGAGCACCGATCTGCTGCACTACGCCTTTACTCATAACAACTACGCGGTCGCTCATTGCCATGGCTTCACCCTGATCATGGGTTACATAAACAACGGTAATACCAAGTGCTTTTTGAATCGACAGGATCTCAAAACGCATGCTTTCACGCAGTTTAGCATCCAGATTGGATAACGGTTCGTCTAACAGCAGCAAACCTGGCTGCGCAACCAAAGCACGAGCCAAAGCGACACGCTGCTGCTGACCGCCGGACAGCTGATGCGGATAACGGTGGCCATATTCGCCTAAATGCACGAGCTCCAGCATTTCATTTACTCTTTTCAAACGTTCCTCTTTGGGAACCTTTTGGATCTTCAGCGGGTAAGCCACATTTTCAACAACCGTCATATGCGGCCAAACTGCATATGACTGGAATACCATACCGATATCGCGATTTTCCGGAGGAACAAATTTATTCTGCGACGAAGAACTGACGCAGTGGTCACCGATATAGATCTCGCCTTCTGTAGCTTTTTCAAAGCCTGCGATCATTCTCAGGGAAGTTGTTTTACCACAGCCGGAAGGACCGAGGATAGAAACGAATTCGCCGTCTTCAACCGTCAGGTTAAAATCATTAACAGCCGTTACAGGCCCGAAACGTTTAAATACATGTTCAATACGTACTTGTGCCAATTTATTCCACTCCTTCTTTAAATTCCCACATTGCCCTTGGTCAGTTTGTTAAGGATCAGGTTACCAACCAAAACGATAGTCAAAATGATTACTGATAATACAGAAGCATTTTGTGTATCTGCATAAGTTTGCAGCTCGTACAGCAAAACACCGATAGTTTTAGTTTCTGCACCGTACAGAAGGAGCGACATCGTCAGCTCGTAGAAAGACGGCATAAAGATCAGGAACCAACCGGCGATGATGGACGGAGCGATCAACGGCATAATAATATCTTTACAGGTTCTGATCCAGCTGGCACCTGAATTTAATGCTGCTTCTTCAAGAGAAACGTGCACCTGACTCAGGGAAGCCGCTATTGTCCGCACAGACATGGTCATATATTTGACCAGATAGCTGACGACCAAAATCCACATCGACGAATAAAGATTGAGACCGAAATTACCGGAGAAGGTGATAACCAGAGCAAGGGCGATAACGATACTCGGAGTAGAACCGCCGATAACGGTCAGCAGATCCGGGAAGCTACGTCCTTTGACTTTTGTTTTAACGGCCAGATAAGCAATGAACACTGAAAGTATCGTACCAATAGTGGCGGCGATTACGCCATACACGACCGAATTCCAGATACTCTCCATATACTGACTGCTGGTAATAACAGGCTCCCATGCATCAAAGCCGATATTCGACCAGGTAACTCCGCGCGACATACTCTTTAAAAGTGATGTCAGCAATATAGAACCTAATGGTAAAATTACTGCAATAAACGCATATAGACCTACACCACAGAAAGCAGGCCATTTCCATTTGCCAAGCTCTACGATATTAGGACGGGTACTCTTACCGCTGATCGTTGTATAATCCTTGCGGCCCAGCATCCAGGTCATAAAGAACAGTAAGAAGTTGGCAAGGAACATCAAAGATGCTGCTAAAGCCGTGGCATCACGGATACCCTCATCATTACCCATGTAAATATAGGTGACGATACGGGTAGTCATAACCTCGATATTACCAGGCATACCAACAATGGCAGGAATACCGAAGCAGGAACCGGCAGCAATGAAAACCAACAGACCGCCTGCTAAAATACTTGGTGCCATCAAAGGCAAAGTAACATCGACCAGGGTACGCAGAGGGGAAGCTCCGGAAACACGTGCCGCTTCTTCGAGCGTCGGATCCATTTTTTCCATTGCCCGGGAAATGGTAATAAAAGCAAAAGGCGAATAAAACAGGGTCAATACCCAAGCCAGACCGCCCATAGTATAAATATCAAATGGAGATTGCTGCAGTTGCAGAATCCACTTAAAAATCGAATTCAAATAACCGACGCTGGGATTTAAAAGCTGTACCCAGGCAATCGCGCCAACATAAGGAGGAATCATATAGCTGGCAACCAGTAAAGTCCGGTATGTTTTTTTACCGGGCATATCGGTGCGGCCAACAAGCCAGGCCAGCGGGAACGTAATAATAACACTGGCTACCATAACTAAAAGCGATAGCTGCACAGTATTGGACAAAGCACGCCAGTTAACATCTTGACTGTAAACATCAGCATAATTGCCGAAATTGATGGCTCCATTAACCATAATACTGTCATAAAGCAGTATTCCCATCGGGAAAACCACAAAATATAATAATAAAATAACGGAAACAGCAATAACTATGAATTTACTATTAAATCTAGGTAAAGACCCCACTATGGCTCCTTTCCCCGGCTTTGAGACCGGTGAAAAATCATTTACAGGATTTTCCTGCAAAGAAATTGGAAAACAGGGATCGTCAAAAACGACCCCTGATCCCTTAAAAATTGTTACTCAACAAATTTTAATAAGAACTATTCCATAACTCTTACGCGGAAAGCCTCTTTGATTTGAGCATTTTCTTTGGAAAGTTTTTCCCAGTTTACTTTAATAGCTTTATCAGAGAAAGTTTTCAGAGCAGGAGCGCCTTTAGGCGGCTCTACGTCACCGCGTACAGAGTGCATCCAGCCTTGAACAACTGCCTGCTGACCATCTTTAGACAACCACCAGTCAACCAGAGCTTTAGCACCTTCGGGGTTTTTGGTTGCTTTAAAAATAGCGATCGGAGACGGGATGATGATAACGCCGTCTTCAGGATAGGAAACTTTCAAAGGCTCATTTTTAGTATTAGCCAATTTGAGGACGTTTTCTTCCAAAATCATTGCAGCAGCATATTCGCCGGTCAGCAATTTGTTCTGAATAGCAGAGTTGCCTTCTTCAACGCGAATATCATTAGCTTTCAATTGGTCGAAATATTCCCAGCCATATTTATCGGCCAAAGCGCCAACCGCTACATAAGCAGTACCGGAAAGCATTGGGTTCGGCATAGCGATTTTGCCTTTCCATTTCGGATCGGTCAGATCTTTCCAGGATTTCGGAGCATCTTCGGGTTTCAGTTTATCAGAGTTATAAGCAATGATCATGTTGCAGACACGAACAGAGGACCAAGCACCGTTCTTGTCTTTATCAGTGATGACATCTTTCAGGTTCGGGGAAACATAATCAAGCAGCAAACCTTGATCCTGCAAAGTCAGGTAGTAGGAAGGATCAGCAACCATCAGAACGTCAGTACCGATTTTGTTGGCTTTGATCTCGCCGGTAATTTTAGTGATTACTTTTTCAGTACCGCCCTGGAACCAGGTAACTTTCATATCAGGGAATGCTTTAGCTACATTAGGTTTACACATTTTATCGATGATATCAGGATAAATAGAGGTATAAACCATAACGTCGCCTTTAGGACCGCCTTTAGAATCTGCAGCTTTCTTATCGTCGCTGCCGCCGCAGCCGGCAACTGCTACTGATAATGCCAGAACTGCTGCTGCAGTGCACAACCATTTTGCTTTTTTCATTAAACATCCACTCCTTTGTGTTGTCATACTACCCTTAAAGTTCGCCCGGCTTTGTAAAATTCCTGCTTACATTAGAAAAAAAGTTTTACAAAAAATTAAAATTTATGTCACATTTACGCCTTATTTAAAAAACATTCCATTGTCAATCGACAATACGACACTTTTGACCCTATGGGATTTTTTGTGTCCCGCGATTATACGACTGCTAAAAAATTTAATTCCCACGCCGGCACATACGGATGTTTACGCAGATAAACCTTATATTCAGGCACTAACTGCCACATAAACAATGGCAGCAGGAAAATATCCGCATCGTGATGATAAGCGGCAATAAATAATTTAGGTTTATTACGTTTTATCTGCTCCTTTCCCCCTTTCAAAGCCTCCATCTCAGCGCCTTCCACATCCATTTTGATGTAGGTTACACGCTCATCTTCAAGCAGTGTATCAATATCGACAGCCTGCACTATGTGACGCTGGCCTGTCAGCAACGTTGACTGACGGCCGCCGCTGTCAGAAAAAGACAGTTCTGCCGTTTCTTTCCAAATGGCTCTTTCAAAAATTTTGATATCAGACAAACCACTTGCCTCTAAATAAGCAGATAATTTTTTATAATTACGCCTATCCGGCTCTGCCGCAAAAATCCGATTATATTTATTATTAGTCAGCTGTAAAAATTCCCTGATCGTATCACCATTATAGGCACCTAGATCAGCATACGTTTCTTCTTCGCTCCAACTGAAAATACTCTGCAGATCTTTTAGCCGCTCCGTCTCACTTTGCCATAAATAATGCAGTTTACCGCTCAACTTATAATTCAGTGATGCTGCAAACACGTCTCGGGACCAATCATCAGCCAAATTGTCATATACCTGCTGCAATTCCTGCTGATGCTGCTGCAGCCAGTCAAACGAAACTGTTTCATCTCCGGGAAACAGCGGCAAATGCGGCGCTACTGTTTCATGCATTGTGCTCAGCTCCTGAAAGCGGTTTAAAACTGCAGGCGACTCTGAGGCAAAGGCAATAACAATCAGAAAATCACCCAGCCGATCTTTAACTGCGGTATAAGTCTCGACCATATGACCACGAAAAACCTGCCCGCGAACAAATTCATCACTGGCAAAAATACCGGCGACCTTTATTTGCATCCTGTCACACAAGTCAATAATCTGGTCGGCACCGTTACCCATTCCATATAAAACAACAGGCTTGTCAGTCAGCTGCAAAATCTGCCAAACGTCCTGTTTTTCCTTAATAAAATCCAACATTTACGCCGCTCCCTTCTCTACAACTTTATTGTACACGAAACTTTACCTGCCGTCATACTTTTATTGCGTTAACTTTTACCATTCTTATGGTTGACATACCACCATCAAGTTTTATATACTATTATCGTAAACTTAATTTCAGTTTATAGTTAACCATAATTAAGGTGATCTTTATGTCTACTTTTAAAATTCGTGAAATCAGTGAAATTGCCTTATTGGCAGCATTTATCGCCGTCAGCGGGACTTTTAAGCTTCCCAGCTTTATTCCAGGAAGTGAATTTCAACTCTCCGCTCCTATTGCTGTAGCGATCTGCGGTGTTTTTGGCATCAAAAAATATCTGCTTGCAGGTATTCTGGCCTCTGCCGGCGGTTTACTCCTGGGTACGCAAACTATTTTCAACGTCCTTATTGCAATGCTTTTTCGAATAGTCGTTGCCTTATTATATGCAGTTTTAGGAAAAACCAAAATCTTCTACCTGTTATCAGGACCTGTCGCTTCCTCCGCAGCACGTCTTGCACTCAGTCTTTTTATTGGTAAGGCAGTCTATCCTCTGTTGGCAGCAGCTCTTCCTGGAATGATTTTCACAGCATTAACATCCGGGTTATTTGCTTCTGTTTTAGAGAAAACATTAAACATGACAAAACGTGTTTACGAACGTTCTTGACCGCTACTTTTTCTATGCCTGAAGTCAAAACTTCAGGCATTTTTTATCCTGCTCTAACTATACTTGCCCAGACCTTTTTATAATGTTAAAATAGTATTAATAATATTTGCCGGAATATTCTTACTGCTCACTAATTTTCACCGGCTGTGTTTTTATTACACTATCAATCAAACAGCACTATTGCCAACGGAGGACTTGTTATGATTTTGCAAGAATCTGGAGAAAACTATTTGGAAACCATTCTAATGCTGCAGCAGCAAAACGGCAGTGTCCGTTCTATCGACATTGCAACGCATATGAATTTCACCAAAGCCAGCGTCAGCAGGGCTATGAGTATTTTAAAACGCGAAAATTACATTCTGATGGAAGCGGACGGCAACATCATTCTGACTGAAACAGGGCTCGCTAAAGCAAACGCTGTTTTGGAAAGACATCTGCTGTTAACTCGCTTTTTACGCGAAAATCTTGGCGTATCTGAAGAAACAGCTGAAAAAGATGCCTGCCGGATCGAACATGTTATCAGCCCCGAAACCTTTACCGGGATAAAAAAACTCATCAAAAACTCTTAACAATTCAAAGGAGCTGTTTTAACAATGATGAAAAAATTACTTCTTTTGCTTACTGTTGCCATCGCAATGCTGGCATTGCCGCTGGCCGCTCATGCAGACAAAACGAAATGGACGAATCCCAATTACGATTTTAATAAACTTCACCGCATCAATTTGGTTTCCATAAGTGTAGTCGATCCTGTCGGCAGCAATTTTACTGTTGACGATATGGCGACCGAAAAAATAATAAGTGCTTTACAAAAAGCTTTAACTAAAAAAGATTATGTTTTTGATACAAGCATCGAATCAAATCTTTCAATTACCAAAGAAGATGCTTCCCAACTGACCAAAGATGCTTTAAGCGGCACTTATACAGATATATCGACCAAAATAGCGCCTGCTCCAACTGCTGATCTGAAAATAATCGCCCATAAATTTGGTTACAACAGACGGGTCATCCCCGCTCACGAAGAACCGCGTACCAGATATTACAAAGAAAAGGTCAAAGACAATAAAGGAAACTGGATCGAACGGGACGCAGAACGAACTGTTTATGAATATGTTCCGGCCAGCACTGTATATGACGGCTACGTTGATGTAGCTTTTCATCTTTTTGACCCTGCTACAGGAAAAATAATTTTCAGTCTGCGCGATACACGCAGCCGTACAGCAGACAGTGATACAACAAATATGTGGCAGCGCATGGCCAATGCTTTCGTTCAGGATCTTGATAAAGCTGCAAAAAAATAACTCTGCAAATTTCTAAACACCCTTTAAATAATTAAAGGGTGTTTATTCTTGTATACCTCTGTATCTTAATGATATTTTTTCCTAATTTGCTTGACACTCTATTCAAAGATGTTATAATTTAGTATATCAAACTGAATACGGTAATGCAGGTTCCGTCAGGAATAACAGAGAAGACCGGTTAAAAGCCGGCGCGGTCCCGCCGCTGTAAGATGGAGCAACGCCTATAGAACCACTGGAATATTCCGGGAAGGAAGGCCGAGCCATGAAGTCAAGCCAGAAGAACTACCTGCATCGCGATCTTAGTGACCTGCGAAGGACGGGGAAAGATCATGGGTCTAACCATGTTTTATCACCATCCCTAATATTTATGGATGGTTTTTTTATTACCTATTCAGAAAATAATCAGAGGAAAGAGGAATAATTTATGAAAAAACTGCTTTCAATGTTAGTTATGGCTTCAATGATGGTTTTTGCACTGGGAACTATGGGCGCTTCTGCCGCTGCTAAAGCACCGAAAAACGACAAGGCTGTCGTAGTAGTCAGCTTTGGTTCGACCTTTGACGACACCCGTACGAAAGATATCGGCGGTATCGAAGAAGCTGTTACCAAAGCTTTCCCGAACCGTGATTTTAAACGTGCTTTTACTTCCTACATCATTATGGAACGATTGGAAAAAAATAAAGGCATCAAAGTCAACGATTTGCCTGCAACCTTAAAAGAACTGAAAAAAGCCGGTTATAAAGACATTCTCGTACAACCGACTCATTTGCTGCACGGCGAAGAATATGAGCATAAAGTCCTGACCACCGTTGATAAATTCAAAGGTGATTTTGACCGCATCGTTGTCAGCGATCCTCTGATGGTAGGTAAAAACGATTTCGCTATCGCTGCTTCCGCTGTTGCGACTCAATTCCCGACTCTTGGCAAAGGTGAAGGCGTTGTCTTGATGGGTCACGGTTCTCCCCGTGATAACAACCAATCCTTTGGCAACACCTACAAAATGCTGCAGGAAACCTTTGATAAAATGGGTTTACCGGTAGTAGTTGGCACTGTTGAAGAAGTGGATACTCCTAACGTGGACGAAGTTCTGGAACAAATCAAAGCACGCGGTTACAAAACTGTGCATATGTTCCCCCTGATGATCGTTGCAGGCGACCATGCCAACAACGATATGTACGGCGATGAAGAAGATTCCTGGAAATCCATGATCGAAAAAATGGGCGTTAAAACTGTAGGTCACCTGCAGGGTATCGGCCGCAATGCCGCAGTACAGGCTATTTATGTACAGCATGCAGTTGCAGCTGAAGCCGGTGTCCAAAGATAAATAATTACTGTTAGTCCAAAGGACGTTCTTCTAAGGAAGAACGTCCTTTTATGTTCTGGAAATCAGTACAAAAATATTACAGCGTTTTTATTTTAATAAAATTTTCTGTAAATTTGTTACCCTTTGTTGCTGCTGCTCTTGCTTTATGAGATATTAGAATGCTATACTTTAGTCATTGAAAGACATTATATATGAAGAAAGGGTGTTGCACCAATGGGTTTAGTAATCTCTGCTCTTGTTACTTTTTGTGTCGGCTTTCTGATCTACAAAAAGTACAAACCTCAACCGGTCTTATTCTTAGGCGGTATGATCTTAATGTATATTGCCGCAATTTTCGGTTACGGTACTATCTTACCGGCCAAAGCCGCTACAGGCTCTACTTTCTTTGATGCTTTTGAATTTATTCGCGCTACCATGAGTTCTAATGCCGGCAAGCTCGGTATGAACATTATGGCAGTTGGCGCTTTTGCCCGCTATATGGACAAAATCGGAGCTTCCCGTTCTTTAGTTCGTCTGACTATCCGTCCTTTACTGGCTTTAAAATCACCTTATATCGTTTTATCCGGCACCTGGGTTGTCGGTATGCTGATCGGTCTGTGCATCAACAGTGCATCTGGTCTGGCCATGCTGCTGATGGTCACCATGTTCCCGATCCTGATCGGACTTGGTGTCAGCCGTCTGTCTGCTACGGCTGCTGTTGCTACTACGCTCTGCTTCGACTGGAGCCCCAGTGATACCGGTACCATCCTTTCTGCTGAAACCGCCGGCTTGAACCCGGTAGTTTACTGGACTGACTACCAGGTACCGATCGTTTTGGTTGCCTTCGTTGTTGTCGGCACACTGCACTATTTCACTCAAAAATATATGGATAAACGCGACGGACATGTCGTCCAGCCGATGGAAGTTGAAAAACCGGCTGAAGATGATCCGGCTGACAGCGCGCCGCTCTGGTATGCGGTCCTGCCGGTTATTCCGCTGGCTTTGATTCTCTCCTTCAGCCCGCTGTGGATCACCTCAATCAAAATGAACATCGTTATGGCTATGTTCATTGGACTTTTTATTGGCGCCTGCTGCGAATACATGCGCTGGCATGACGGCAAAAAAGTTCTCGGCGACATCCAGACCTTCTTTGACGGTTTAGGAATGCAGATGGCTAACGTTATCACCTTGATCGTAGCCGGTCAGACTTTTGCTCAGGGCCTTCTGTCCATGGGTACTATCAATGCGCTGATCTCCGGCAGTCAGGGCTTTGGCTTTGGCCCGATGGCTATGATGCTCGTTATGGTCGCTATCATCACCTTCTCCGCTATCGTTATGGGCAGCGGCAACGCTCCGTTCTTTGCCTTTGCGGCTCTGACACCTGCTGTTGCAGCCCATACAGGACTGCATCCGGTACTGATGCTCCTGCCGATGCATTTTGCGGCTTCTATTGCCCGTAACTGTTCGCCGATCACAGCAGTTATCGTTGTATCCTCCGGCATGGGCGGCGTTTCTCCGTTCGACCTGGTAAAACGTACCGCTATACCAATGGCCGGCGCAATGCTTGTTAATATCGGTATGACTTTCTTCTACTACTACAGAGGGTAATTGAAATTTTGATAAAACAGAATAGCTGCCTGCGGGCGGCTATTCTTATTTTAGAAAGGATGTGTAAATCATGTTCATCTGCGACTGTCACTGCGACACACTTACCGAGCTTTACAAAAAAGGCACTTCCCTGTATGACAACGATCAGCACTTCGACATTAAACGTCAGATAGAGCTGGGCGGCGGTCTGCAGTTTTGCGCTATTTTTGTCCCGACCCACGAATTCCGTTACTACGGCGGACTGCGTTATACGCTTTCCCTCCTCGACAAATATAAGCAGGAGCTTAAAGCACTGCAGGAGAAAGGCATCGACGTGCTTCCCGTTTTAACTAAAGCCGATGCTGCCGACGTGCTCAACCACAAAGCAGCAACTCTGCTGGCTATCGAAGAAGGCGGCGCTATCGACGGCAGTCTGGAAGCTCTGCGCATGCTCTATGAGCTTGGCGTGCGCGCTATGACGCTGACCTGGAGTAACCGTAACGATATTGCCGACGGCGTCAACGAAGAATGCAGCGGCGGCGGTCTGACCACCTTTGGCCGTCAGGTAGTTGCAGAAATGAACCGTCTGGGCATGCTGGTAGATGTTTCCCATATTGCTACAGCGGGCTTCTGGGATGTTATCGAAACTTCTACCAAACCGATCATTGCTACCCATTCCAATGCCAAAACACTTTGCAGTCATCCCCGTAATCTCAATGACGACCAGATCAAAGCCATCAATGCCAATGACGGCCTGATCGGTATCACCTTTGCCGGACAGTTCCTGGAAGAAGATTATAACAATGCCTGCATCGACAGTGTGTACCGCCATATCGACTATATGCTGAACCTTTTGGGCAATGACGACCACGTCGGTTTCGGCAGCGACTTCGACGGTATCAGTCACCCGCCTTATAATATCCATGGCGTACAGGATTACAAACCGCTGATCGAATACCTGCAAAGCAAAAACTACAGCGACAGTACCATTGAAAAAATCACCCACAAAAACGTGCTGAACTTGTTGAGTAAAGTTTTATAACTGCAACTTAAAACAGCCCTGACAGAAATATTCTGTCAGGGCTGTTTTACTTTAGAAACACAATCTTTAGCAGCAACAGCTTAATTAGTTTAGATTTTAATACCTGTTCCCATGATCTTTACTCTGCCGTCTTCATCTTCAGCATATTTTTCTGGCTCCAGTGTCTGCTGCACAACCCGGAGATCATCGTCTGCATGCTGAATATTGATCAAAGCAGCCTGATAAGCAGCGTCATTGATAACTGAAGGCCCAATCGGCGGATCAACTGGCGGCACCTCAGGTTTTTTAGCGTTAACTGTGACCGTTAACTTACCGCCATCACCAATAGTGATTTTATAACCATCCTGAGTAGAATATAACAGCGAGCTTAAATCGTATGTGCCAGCTTCCTTCACCTCTACAGCTTTGATTTTAGAGGCATCAAACTCTACTCCCATTGCTGTCAGTTTATCAATAATAGCCTGTGCTAAACCAGTATAGATATCGCCATCGGTTATCTCGACCTCAATATTACCGATGCTGACATCCAGCGGTGACAGGAACGCCTGTAACTGCGGCGTAGTCTGACCATCGCTATAACCAAGCCAGGCAGCCTGCTCGCCGCTAGCAGCAGCTCCCTCCATAAAAGACTGGTTAAAAGCTTCTGTTGAGGTATATTCCGCTCCATCATAATCATAATAACGCTGCGTAGAAGGATTAAAATAAAACGCATTGGTAATAGTTCCATTGCCGGCAGCAACAATACCTTTACCAATGGCTCCGTTTTCAACCGTCACTGAACTCATATTATAAGCATTTTTAATCGAGCCCTTATTACCAGCAATGATACCACCTGCAAAGCAGGTTTTCGTCGAAGTGCCTTTATCTGCGCTGACAGCACCAGTATTATAGACATTAGTAACACTGCCAGAATTATTATTGCCAACGATACCTCCGACTAACAACTGCAGCGCACCCGCTCCTGTTCCTGCGACAACGCCTGTATTATAGCTGTTTTTTATTGCTCCTCCATTATTATATCCAATAATACCACCAATCCACCCATTGCCTTTAATTGTACCGCTATTATTGAACTTCTCAAATTCTAATGCGGCATCATTTTCCCCAAAAATACCGCCAGCATAACCTGCATTAGTCACATTTCCTGTAATAGCACCGCTGTTGCTGAGATTAGTAAAACTCCCTGAAGAATTCGTAGAAGAATTATGGCCAATAATGCCGCCAGCATATCCTGTATTGGTCGCATTTACTGTCACCGCTCCACCATTACTGAGATCATCAAATTTTCCCTGAAAAACTTGGCCCACAATGCCGCCAACATACGAGAAAGCGCCGATTCCTGTTACTGTCCCAGAATTATACAGTTCACTGTTTATCACCGCAGTGTTTTTGGAATTGTTGCTATAACCTAAAATTCCACCTACGTGCCAGGTTCCTGTTACCGCACCTTTATTTTCGGCCTTACTGACCTGTCCAGCGTTATTGCCGACGATGCCACCGGTTTTTGCCTGACTGCTGTCAGTAACACTGATGGCACCTTCATTCTTCACGTTCTCAATGACACCGGTTTCATTATAGACCTCAGAATAACTATTATTACCTGCTATACCGCCAGCATAGATATTCGTATTGCCACTGGCTGTAATATCTACTTTGCTCACAGCATCTTTGATAATACACATAGCATTTGTCGGAGTAGGTGTACCACTTGCTCCCGCAACAGTACTGGCATTTGTTCCTACAATACCGCCAATGTGCACAAACACTGCTATCAAATTGCTGGCTGTAATTTTACCGCTGGCCTGCACATTTCTGACACTGCCCGCTAGTCCACCGTTAGAACCTACATTATAACCAACAATGCCGCCGATAGCTTCTATTCCTCCGGTAAAATTATAGTCAATTCCGGACAGCTGCACATTAGCTATCTTTCCTGCAGATACCCCAAACAAACCACCATACTTACCTGTACTGCTATTTATATACAAGTCGCTGATCGTATAACCAGCACCGTCAAACACACCAATAAATTTTAAAGCGCTATCATTAAACAATGTTTTAAAACCAGCTCCGCTATTCCAGTTCTTTGTTGTAGCACCGTCAATATCTTTTATCAACATATATCTACCAGCTCTGTTATCCTGAATGCTTTGCAGCTCATAGATATCACTGATCAGCATACAATCGTTGATATTGTTCGCTTCGCTGCCATTAAGCTTCTTACCCGTAAATAAGGTACTGCCTTTCTCCGCAGCTCCTGCACTGTAATCACGTATAGCATGCTCTGTACTGACACCATTTTCTATAATAGATATATTCTTCGTCCCGATCGTTTCATAGCCTACGTTAATAGTACCTTCTGCCTTAAGAATATAATTCGCCTGATCGGCAGCCGCTATTGCGTCTCCATTTTGTTTTTTTATATCAGCCGCATTGCCCAGCGAAATATTGGCCCCTTCTATCGTCACCTTATCGGCACGTATCGCACCCAGATTCAATACATCAGCAGTAACGCTGCTCAAGTCGATCGCCGGCGTGCCATTAAAGCCATTAATGGCAGCATCTGTCATTTTACCTGTGGAAGCATGCAGGCTGCCAACGTTGACAGCCGCTCCCTTACCAAACAAAATGCCGTTGGGATTGAGCAGGAAGACGTTGACATTCTGTCCGTTCAAAGTGCCGTAAATCTCACTTTTAGTATTACCGGTAACATAGTTCAGCACATTAGCCATATTTTTAAAGTTGACTGTTTCACCATTGGCGATATTGAACTGTTCCCATTTTATCGCTACGTTATTGCTGCCTGTACCGGTGATATCCATAACATTACCGCTGCCGCCGATATTGCCATTACTGCCGCCGCCCACTACTGCGCCGCCCTGCGGCAGAGCATAAGCACTGCTGACAAACATCCCGCCGATAATCAGGGATAAAGCCAATCGTCTGGCCAGATAAGATTTGTTATATTTCATCTTTCCCACTCCTTGCATTAGTTTTATTTTCCTTGAAAATCTGTCTAGAACAGTTTATAGGCCTGGAACCACAGGCGTCCGTTCTTATCCTTGTCCTCGCTCTGGAATGCTTCACCATTAAGCTTGCGCGCATAATCCAGCCGCAGATAATAATCTCCTGCTTTGGCATACTGTACGCCGATGCCCCAGCCTGCCAGATTGCGGTGTCTGTCGTCGTAGCCTCTTTGCTCTACTTCGCCGAAATCAACAAAGGTCGCCAGGCTGAGATATGGCAGCGGCATGTTGTAGCGCAGTTCGGCTGTTGCCTGGTAGCCGCTGTCTCCGCTGGCCTCACCCTGCGGATAAGCTCGTACTCCGTTAGCCCCGCCCAGGCTGAACTGTTCGCTGCCGTCCAGCTGTTTATTCGCCAGCTGGCTGTGGAAGTTCAGCAGCAGGTCTACTGTATTGCCCAAACGGCGGCTGTGATTGACATCGCCGGTCAACTTATGGAAACTGCCTTCTGTTTCGCTGTTAAAATCTTCGTTGGTAAGCTGGCCCCAATAGTAAAGCGCACTGTAGCCTGTATAGCTGCCGCTGCCTCGACTGTTGCCGCTGATTCCTGTATGTACGGCATTGCTGCTTTTTTTAGCGTTGTAGCCAAACAGGCGCATTTCATCCTGCAGCTGACGGTTGTCGTAGCCGTAGACCAGGTATAGTTTACTGCTGCTGGTATTAGCCAGGGGCGTACTGCCGTAGATGCTGAAGGTTTTGGCTTTGCCAACTGCGTCCAGCAGATTAAAGTAGTCGCCCAGGGTATAATCCATCTGGCTGTAGGAAATGCCCAGACGGCTGCCGTTGCCGCTGATGGGCATTTCATAACCAAAATTGTAGTTGCGCATATCTTCGTTGCTTAAAGTTCCACCCACAGTAAATTTATCGCCAATACGCCCTGGGTCATTAAGGGTAGTCTGAAAGCCGTAGCGGTAACGGCCGCTGTATTTGCCGCCGTGGTTATCGGCATATAAAATAGTTTCGACAGCTTTTTTATCATCAACGATGATCTCAAGGTCACTGCTGCCGACGCTTGCTCCTGCTTTAAGCATACCTGCGGCTCTGATGCCGGGCAGGTCGTTGAGGTTGTTGAGCACTGTTTCCAATTCGTTTGTTTTGATAGCGGCGCCGCCGTGCAGTCTATCTATAAAACTGCTGATAACCACATCTGTCAGGCCAGATTTGTTATTTACCGTCACCTGGCCAAGATTACCAAGCAGGACACGAATTTCTACTGCTCCGTTCGCTATCTGCTGCGGCGGAATAAAGGCAGTGGCTACGGTGTATCCCTGCTTACGCAGGTAAGCTGTCACCTTATCGGCAGCCTGCTGCAGCTGGCTCAGAGTAAGCTCCTGTCCGACATAATCTGCTACCAAGTCCTCACAGGCTGCCTTGTCGATATTGTCAGGACTGGTAAAATTGATAGAATCGACAGTAAAGCTCTGCTCGCCGGAAAGTTTATCCCCTTCTGTCTGAACACTGGTCAGCTCTGCCTGCTGCGGTGTCTGCGCCTTGTTCTGTTCCAGCGCACGCAGATCACTATTAGTACTGGGCAGTGCCGGTGCTGCTGCCGCTGTGGTGCAGCTTAAAAGCAGCGCCAGCGTTATTCCTTTCTTTTTCATAACTTTTCCTCCCTTTTGTTGTCGAAATAGATCTTGAAGTTTTCTGTTTCAAAGCCTGATTTTATATCCTCGCAGTTATTACTGCGGCTGCGGCACATAGTTTTCTTTAAAATTTAGTCATTATTTATTAAATAAAAATCAGTTTTTATTTGTTAAAAGGCAAAAACTTTTGTTATTATAATAATCATAGCTATTATAGCACGTCTGTACCCCCCCACAAGACATACAAGAACTTTTTATCGACGCAGCTTGGTTTCATTATTGCCCGCACGTTTTGATAGCCGCCGAAGCTGCTGTATTTTCACAATCTATAAAATTCTTCTGCATACATAAAATTGATTACGGTCATATGACGGAAAAGTACGATCTTCTTAAGCAAATTTATGCAAAAAAAATTAGCCCCTGGAAGGGGCTAAAAGTTTTTACGGCAAATTTTACCTGTTCACTTTTATATAAAAACAGACAGTGTCATCGGCTATCGAAAGTAATTTTAAACAAATATTACTATCAAAATAGCTAGTTTTAAAATTATCTATCCAGTTCCTGATAAACAAAACAGTTCGTCACATGGTCATTCACCATACCTGTAGCCTGCATAAATGCATAAACGATTGTCGAACCAACAAATTTAAATCCTATTTTTTTCAAATCCTTGCTGATTTTATCAGAAAGCGGTGTTGCAGCTGGTATATCCTCCATCTTTTTCCAATGATTTCTAATTGGAGTATAATTTACATATCCCCATATAAATTTATCAAAACTTCCATACTTTTCTTGTACCTTCAGAAAGGCTTTGCCATTCGCTACAGCTGCCGCCACCTTAAGGCGGTTTCTAATAATTCCTTCATTTGCCAGCAGTTCCTGAATTTTTTCTTCATCGTAAAGAGATACTTTAAACGGATCAAAACAATCAAACGCTTCTCGAAATGCCTTTCTTTTTTTAAGCACAGTGATCCAGCTGAGTCCTGCCTGCATTCCCTCTAAAATCAGCATTTCAAAAAGCTTGTTATCTTCATGCACAGGACGCCCCCACTCTTGGTCGTGATACTCAACATATATCGGAAGGTCACCTGCCCAGGAACATCTGATTTTTTCACACATATTTTATTATCCTTTCCAAACAACCAACATCCTAATCAATATGGCGTACTAAAGTTAAATTTAGAGAAAATTATATATCCTTTATCTAATCAGTATTATAGCATAAATAAAAATTCATTCCAGTATAAGCCTGTTAATAAAAAGACCTCCGAAAACTTTCGGCACTGGACTATCTCCAGAAAGACGAACAGTAAAATAAAACACCTCCTGTTGTAGAATAGAAACTACTATAACAGGAGGTGTTGTCATGTCCAGAAAATATACAACAGAAAACTTAATCGAACAACCTTAAACTTTTAGTGCTACTTGCATCTATAGGCAATAATGGTAACTTTACCTTTTCCAGGATACTTTTTTATTTCATATTTTCTGGGGAATGCTTCTATTAGCTTCGGCAATTTAATAAACCCGAAAGTTCGCACATCAAAATCCGGTTTTACTCTTTTTATAAACTGCCCGGCTGAACTCACATTTACATAGCCTTCATCATCCTGGTACTTGTCAGATGCTATTTTTAATAAATTATGTATTACACTTATATCTTCTTTCGTAGCATCGGCTGTAGCAGTTTCCACACATTCCTCTTCTATTTCTATTACTTTTTCACTGCTTTCAGTTTTAGACTTTGCTTCTTTTATATTTTCGCCAAGATTCTCCAGAAAAATAAATTCATCACAACTGTTTCTAAAAGCTTCCGGTGTTTTCTTTTCACCAACACCCATCACATATACTCCGGATTCATGCAAATTTATTGCCAAGGGAGTATAATCACTGTCGCTGGCAACGATAACAAAGGCATCATAAATTCCTTTATGCAGCAAATTCATTGTATCGATTACCAACGCCATATCAGTTGTATTTTTACCAGAAACATAGTCAAACTGCTGCTCCGCTTTTATCGCTAAACGTTTCAGCTCATTTTCCCAGTTTTTTAACGTATCTTTTCTCCAATTACCATACGCTCTTTTTACAACGATACGGCCATGTGTAGATATTTCCTGTATAACATCCTCTAACTTTGCCAACTGAGTATTATCTGCATCAATTAATAGCGCGATTCTTTGCAAATTTTCCATAAACCCCTCCTTAACATCTTCAATATTCTTATGAGTAAATAACCATAAATAAGTTACTTATTCCCACTCGATAGTGGCGTTCGGTTTGGGCGACAAATCATAGCAGACGCGGTTGACGTTTTTGACTTCAGCCAAGATCCTGTTGGTGATTTTGTGCAGGATCGGCCAGTCCAGTTCTTCGATAGTTGCAGTCATAGCGTCAACGGTATTGATCGCACGGATGATCACCGGATACTCGAAGGTTCTGGCGTTATCGCGTACACCGACGGATTTAAAATCGGGTACAACGGTAAAATACTGCCATACTTTTTTATCTAATCCGGCATTGGCGAATTCTTCACGCAAAATAGCGTCAGCTTCACGCACTGCTTCCAGACGCTCTTTAGTTATAGCGCCCAGACATCTTACGCCAAGTCCCGGTCCGGGGAACGGCTGACGGTAAACCATACTGTGCGGCAAGCCCAGTTCGATACCGCAGGCACGTACCTCGTCTTTAAAAAGCTGATACAAAGGTTCAACCAGCTTGAACTGCAGATCTTCAGGCAGTCCGCCGACATTATGATGGCTTTTAACGCTCTTGGCTGTTTTAGTGCCGGATTCTACTACGTCAGGATAAATAGTGCCCTGTCCCAGGAATTCGATACCGTCCAGTTTACGTGCTTCTTCTTCAAAAACACGGATAAATTCGGCGCCGATGATTTTTCTTTTCGCTTCCGGATCAGCTACGCCAGCCAGTTTAGAGAGGAAACGTTCGCTGGCATCAACATAGACAAGATTAGCTTTCAGTTCGTCTCTGAAGACTCTGACGACGCTTTCAGACTCATCCTTACGCATCAGGCCATGGTTAACATGCACGCAGGTCAGCTGCGAGCCGATAGCTTTGATCAAAAGCGCTGCTACAACAGAAGAATCGACACCGCCGGACAAAGCCAGCAGAACTTTTTTATCGCCGACCTGTTTTTTGATCAGTTCGATCTGATCATTGATGAAATTTTTCATATTCCAGTTGGCTGTGGCATGACACTCATCAAAAACAAATTTTTTGAGCACTTCCAGCATAGCTGTATGTTCCGGCCAGGCAGGCAGATTTTCTACTTTAGCCAAAGTATGGCCGACAGACATTACCGGCACGCCAAACTGATAAACGGCTGCTTCCACGTCGATCGGCTGACCGTCGATAATATTGTTTTCTCCCCCGTTGATGATGATACCTTTAACATTAGGCAGCTCTTTCAGTTCTGCTGCTGTGATATCATGGGGTTTGATCTCGCTGTAAACACCCAGTTCCCTTACGGCACGAGCCACCATTGTGTTTTCGTGGCTGCCCAAATCTAAAATTACGATCATATCCTGCTGCATATCCATTCTCCTATCTGCAATAAAATTTTACACCAGCTTAGATATATTAATTGTAACATATTTAACGCCTGCTTCTCCACTAAATTATTGCAGAAAACTTAACTAAATTCATCTTGTGTCTGCATAAAATAAAACCGTACTGTTTTGGATCACAGGTACGGTTTTATTTGTTATCTAATATTTCATACCCTCATTACCATTCTCTGGGTATTTCATTAAAATGTCCGGCGATAAACATAGTCGTCGTAATAGCAGCCAGTAGATTATTCTGTTCGTCTGTCATTTCCGCCATAATGACCATAGTTGTCTGCCCATGGTGTTTGACCTGGCTTTTAACGATCGCCGTCCCCGTACCTGGCAGATTGCTGATAAAATTGATATTGAAGCTCAATGTCTGCACAACCTCGCCGACACTGGCTCCGGTAATGCCCATAACTGCATCGGCTAATGCCGCCAAAGCACCGCCGTGCACACCCAGCCAGTGATTGGTATGGATGTCAAAATCTATCGGCATCTTTACCGTCGCACCGCCGCAGTGGATCTCATCGATCTCTATCTTCAGCAAATTCATAAACGCGCTGCTGCTCCAGATCTGTTTGATATGAGCAGCTACATCTGTTACTGTGTTCATTCAATCACCTCTTACTTATATATACATATTAACCAGCATCATATACAACGGTACGACAACAATACCTAAAAGCACCGTTAAAAAACTTAACGTCGCCGCATAAGCAGAATCCGCGCCATAATTTTTAGCTACAATAGCCATCTGTGTCATCGCCGGCATGGTCGCCTGCATAGTGAAAACCTGTGCTGACAGCGTCGTTACAGGCAGAAACGGTATCAGAACCAAAACACATACTGGACAAACCAGAAAACGTCCGGCAACGCCTAGCAGCAGATCTTTATCGAAACCGATTTCTCCCAACGGGATCTTACTCATCTCAATGCCAATAAAAACCAACGATAAAGGCGTCGTCAAATTACCTATATATTGGAAGCTGTTCATCAAAAAAGACGGCAGCCTGCAGTCCAGCAAGACTAAAATGATACCGACAATGAAGCCGGCCAGTGGCGGAGAAAAAATTTTCTTCAGTGCTGCCGGAGAAAAAAACGCTGGTTTATTCTTTGTATCACTCAGGGTATCCTGCACAATATTATGTACACCAAGTGTCCAGAAAAAGGTTGTATTGACCATATAATAAAGCATTACTGCCGGGATACTTTTTTCACCAAACAGAGCCAGGTTGACCGGCAGACCAATAAACATGGTATTAGCAATAAAAAAATTAGTACAGAAAATGCCGCGCCGTTCTTTTTTGATTTTAAAAACGTGAGCAGCTATTTTACCGACACCAAAAGCCAGCAGCATGGAACAGATCGGCAGCAGCAGATCAGGCGCCATGGCGACCAGTTTATTATGATCAAAATTTTTACTGATACTGACGATCATATAAAGAGGCAATGACACAGCAGTTACCAGCCTGGCGATCAATGCGCTGCTGTACTCGTCAAACCAGCCGCGTCTGCTTAACACAAAACCGATACCAATAATAAAAACTATACTGAAAATACCTTCCAGTGCTTTCAAAACAAATTCCATACCGCACCTCTTTTCTGGTTGTAACAGCAAAATAAGGCCCTTTTAGCGGGCCTTATTTTGCTTGATGGAGGAATGGCATAATCACACCTTCTATGCCGGAAGCAGTAAACATCTATCTAATCTTTCCCCTGCGACCTGTCCTAAATAATCGCAACGGGGAATTCCTTGTTTTCAACTAAATATAACGCAGCCGTAACAGACAACAGATCGGCACTGCCGCCGGGACTGATCCGTTCATTCCTGAAAAGTTCTTCACTTTCTGCCAGCAGCCGGCGTCCAGAATCAGTAAAAATACTTCCCTGCGCCAAAATATCTCTGGCACGCTGCTGTACAAACGGCAGCTTCGCATAACCGCCGCGCCAGATGACATTAGAATCCTGCACAACCGTCATTAAATGAACCAAAGCATGAACCAAAGCATCGTTCAGTCCAGCGCCTTTGGCAAACGCTTCCTTTAAGCCGGGCAACCCGTTCTGTCGTACACTTGGAAATCCTGCTTCCACTTCGCCGCGGATGCCCGTGATACCATAAGCCTGATATAATCTTTCTCCTGCCGTCAAAGGTCGGTCTGCCTGCAGTCCAGACAACTCATTCTCTGTCAGCCCCTGCGTCATTTCTGCCACGATAGAGCACAATGCTTCACTGTCCAGACCTTTATTCAGGGCAGCCCCTGCGGCAGCAGCCAATAGCCCACCGGCAAATAAAATGCCTCTTTGGGTATTGACTCCTTTCGTCACGCGCAGCAGCTCCTGCTCCGCACTGACGCCGTAACGTCTTACCTTTCCAAATAACTCCTGATAATTTCCATTATGCTTCATCCCTAAAATCTGTAAATCACTGAAAGCTTTTGCCAAAACCGCAGAACCGGCAGCAAAAGTCAAAATACTCATATCTGTATGAGCACCGCTGCCATGACGGGTGACTAAGCCTGGTTTGGGATGGACGCAAACCTCCATAAAAACAGCCTGCGTCAAAAACATACTCATTTGCCGTAAAGTTTCAGATTTAGCAGAAAGCTGGCGGGCTGATATCTCGACTACTATTTCTTTAAACGTACCTTGCTCATTTAATTTTTTAGCTTGGTGATCATACATCGCTGCACCTGCTTTCTGCCGGGATCATTACTTAACCAAAAATAGCTTTTGTTGCAAAATACAGAATTGACGGAAATACCAGACAGCCGGAACCGGTATAGAATGTAGCTGTCATTGCCGCATACGGAACCAGTTTGGGATCGACTGCGGCCATACCGGCAGCCGTACCGGAAGTAGTACCCATCAAACCGCCATAGATCATGGCGGACTGAGGATTATCAAGTCCGACAAATTTAGCAACAAATGGAGTCAGAATCATAACCAGAACAGATTTAACAACGCCGGCTGCGATGCTGATGGCTATAACCTCAGAAGACGCGCCCAGTGAAGCCCCTGTTACAGGTCCTACAACAAAGGTTGCCACACCGGCGCCGATGGTTACCAGACTTACAGAATCAGTATAGCCCATGGCATAAGCCACACCCACACCTGCTACCCAGGAAGTCAATAAGCCAAAAATAAGCGAAAGTACACCTACAAGACCAACTTTTTTGATTTCACGCAGGTCAGCGCCAAAAGCAGTGGAAACGATGGCAAAATCACGGAACATAGCTCCGCCCATAACACCAACGCCGGCAAACATCGGAATGCTCGCCAAACCTTTATGACCGCCGCCGACTACACCGCCGATATATGCCAGAATCAGACCGAAGAAGATCGCAATTGCGGAGCCATGGATACGTCCCTTGGTCAAACCGCCGATTTTATAGGCAATCCAGGTAGTGATACCGATGATAATAAAAGCCGCAACTAATCCGTTTTTAGTAATAAGTTTAATGAACATTGCTGCGAAATCCATATAAAACGCCTCCCATTCTTTTTATGACTATGCACCAAATTTTCTTAAAATAGGAATAAAGACAAAGCCGAGGGCTACGCCCAGTACTCCGCCCAATACAGCGATCGTTCCGCCGGATAAAGCGGCGACAACGTCCTGAATGGAACTCATAGCCACAACGATGGGAATATACATGGCGCTCCAGAAAGCAATACCTTCCTGCCCTTTTTTATCAAGCCAGCCTGCATCTATACCTTTATTGGTAAGAATAATCAGCAGCAGCATAGCAAAACCAACCCCGCCGACATTAGCTTTAACACCCAGAAGCGCGCCTAAAATATCGCCAATGTAATTACCTGTTAAAAAACAAAATGCTAATAACGCAACACCATAAATAATCATGAGATTACACCACCTTAGTACAATTTTTTATTATCGCTCCCCACTCAAGGGGAGCGAAACAACTAAAGGCAACGGTAAAAATTTACTTATTCAACTACGGCAATAACCTGACCGGCACTTACGCGGTCGCCGGGCTGCACTTTATATTCTTTGACTACTCCGGCTACCGGGGAAGGTACCAGCTGTTTCATTTTCATTGCTTCCATTACTATCAGTACGTCTTTTACTTCAACGCTGTCGCCTACTTGTTTTTCAAAGCGAACTATTTTACCGGGTACGCGGGATTTAATTTCCATGATTCGACATCTCCTTAAATTTTAGTCTGCTCTTATTCGACTACGGCAATGACCTGACCGGCACTTACGCGGTCGCCGGGCTGCACTTTATATTCTTTGACTACTCCGGCTACCGGGGAAGGTACCAGCTGTTTCATTTTCATTGCTTCCATTACTATCAGTACGTCTTTTACTTCAACGCTGTCGCCTACTTGTTTTTCAAAGCGAACTATTTTACCGGGTACGCGGGATTTAATTTCCATGATTCGACATCTCCTTAAATTTTAGTCTGCTCTTATTCGACTACGGCAATGACCTGACCGGCACTTACGCGGTCGCCGGGCTGCACTTTATATTCTTTGACTACTCCGGCTACCGGGGAAGGTACCAGCTGTTTCATTTTCATTGCTTCCATTACTATCAGTACGTCTTTTACTTCAACGCTGTCGCCTATTTGTTTTTCAAAGCGAACGATTTTACCGGGTACGCGAGATTTAATTTCCATGATTTATGCCTCCTGTGACAGTATTTCCACAACTGTCTTTTTCTTTAATATTTGTACATCCTGTAAACTCTTGCCTAAAACTGTCTGTGTCGGCTGAAATAATTCAGCCGCCTTAATACCATAGCCATTAATAAGCTCCGTTTCCAGATCAATGTCTACCTGAAACTTCTTTCCAATGGCCTGCAGTTCTGTATCTACCTCCTGCAGCTGCTGCAAAGATAATCCCGTTATCAACAGATCAAGATCAGATTCGCTGTTGGTAAAAGGTAAACCGGTAGCTATTTCCAACCCGGCCGAACCTAAAATTCCCAGTTTCAGCCGCCTCTCTGCCGCATAGCTGCATGCCGCCTGCGCCGCTGCCAGACAATTCGTAGATACTTTAAATTCAGCTGCCGCAAGCTCATAAGGCCGTTTCAATTTAACTGCTTCGCCTACCTCCAGCTCTGCTGTCAGGCGTAAACGCCGTCCCTCACATAGCTGCGGATGCACAAAGCCCAACGGTATCACGTCTGCCGAAAGTACTTCCGCACGTCTGACTATTCCGGGAATAACGCTGTCAGCGCGGAAAATATCCGCCGCTAAAAATGCCTTTTCCCCAGTCAGCTCGTTTAAAAACACTTGTTTCAGCCTTGCCCTGCCGATACTGCTCGGATAAACCAGGTCATGCCTTTTTAACTGCGTTTTGTCCATACGGGATCCGCCTTACTGTTCTGCTGATAATCAAGCTGCGCCTGTACCATAGTGTCGAAAAATTCCGTCTGTACAGGCCCGGTGATTGTAACAGAAGGTATTTCAATTCCTGATATAGGATCGCCCCGCAGTTCCAATATTGTTTGTTCGGCATTGACCTGTACTTCAGGACTGACCTTGACGATCCGGCCTTTAATCCTCAAAATACTGCGGGCCACCCTGTTTAAGGTAACGGCTGAGGCCAGAGTAGTAGCTTTTACGATCATTTCATACTCCGGATAAGTCCGTTCCCGGCGGTAAGTAATGATCTTACCGGCCTTATTACAGACATGTCCCGACTCTGAACACGGAAAACTGTCACCCATCGGCAGGCCGCCTGCTATCAGCTCATAATATTGCTGTCCGCCCCTGATGGCCGCCGGTGTCAGTTCGATATCGTCCCTGACAGGGATACCGTCCATAGCCAGCCAGCCTATTTCCTGGCAGCCGTATAAATCATGTACTTCCGCCTGCAGAAGTTCCTGCGCCACCGGCAGCAACTCCAGATCCAGAGGCGTACCAGCAGTCAACAGCTTTACTCCTTTAGGCAGATCTTCAGCAACGCCCATATTTTTAGCATCTGTCAGTGCCGCCCGTAAAAACGCAGACTCACCCACCACAGCTGCAGGCCTCTCTTTATACAGCGCTGCCAGAAAGGCATCACGGCTGGAGCGCACTAAAAACGACCATTTCAAACCAAAATCTTTTAAAGCCTGCCCTGAAAAAACATTTACCAGCGGCGGATAAGTAACAAGCAGCTTATCGCCGCGCTTTAGTCCAGCGCGCTCTAAGATCCTGACCGAAGCTCTGATGCGTGCCGGCAATTCAGCATAGGTAACTCCGACGATATTTTGAAAAGCCGATGTTCCCGTTGTAAAGGTAAGATAAGCAAGATTCAAAGGCGTATGAACATCTTCGATCACATGAGCCGCCGTTGGCCCGGCAATGCCTTTATCCGCCAAAGTACGCTTCGGCATCTCCTCCAGTTTGGGAGCAGAACCGAAATCTTCGACCAGCAGGCTTATTTCCTGAAGCAAGCTGTTCATCTGCAATCTCCTTACGCGTTGATATATTTATCGGCAACTGCAGTAAATTCTGCATTGACCTTGGCAATAGCTTCCATTCTATGGGTCCGTCCGCCCCGCTCATTGCCCAGAATACCTCTGCCCCAGGGACCGAGCAGTTCGCCTTTCCCTTCAGCCTTTAATTTAGCAACCTCATCGATATGCCGGATAATTACTTCCCGCATATCTTCTACCTGATTGACAATTTCCTGTACGCCGCCCAGTTTGTAGAAGAAATCTACACCGGCTGCAAAAACAGGATTGCTGGTAGAAAGCTCTTCCAACCGTTCGATATCCATTTTCGTGATCCTGGCAATGGAGGTCAGCGGCATAACATGGATCATGGTGCCGAAATCTTTGGAAAGGGCCAGAATATGGTCGGCCTGCAAACCATGGCACAGGAAAGCTCCGGAAATTGCGCGGCCAATGACCATGGCCACGATTGGATGTCCTGCTTTGCGTGCTTCGGCTAAAGCCAGCTGATAACCGCCTGTGGATTTATTCATACCGGCGATTTCTTCCATTTTGCCGGGACCGTTACCAGGAGTATCAACTATCAAAACGATAGCGCGTTTCTCAGGCAGCGGTTTATCCTTATCGGCTTCCATAGTCCGATAAACTGCCGTTGCCATCTTATAACCTTCCTCAAGTCCGATGACACCGCCGAAAACAACAGGAAATCTGTCGTTAAACGCCATCGCATCATTAGCGATGATCGTAGTCGGTTTGCCGTTCAGCTTAGCAGTACCGACAACAGACCCGGGGCCATAATCAGGATCGAAGCTGTAACCGTCAATGATATTTTCCTGGAAGGAATCTTTATCGATGATCATATCAATAGCATCGCGTCCGCGACCTATCATAGTGTTGTCCAATTCTTCCATGTTCATATTCCTCCTTTTCCTTAACTGCGTACTCTGCGTTTTACTACTTTAAGGAATTCCGCTGTCGTCATCTCAGGCAAAGCTGCCGGATCTTCATTACCGAAATATTTCCACAGATCCATCGAATCCTTCGGCTGCATATCTCCAACAAGCTTCACCAGCTCCTGCTGTTCCTGTACCAGCTTCAGAGAACCGATACGGCGCATTTTTTCGATCTCAGCCATTGGTATCTCAGCCACTTCAGCCAGAGTTTTATGGAACTCACCGATTTTATCTTCAACAAGATAGTTACAATCCTGAATGATATATTTATGTTTGGCGCCGGTTGTCCGGTAAACCAAAGCCTTGTTGGAAGCGTCAAATTCGTCTTTGCCCATTTCCTGTTCGATTACTTCCGGACCAGTCAGGCCGATACGCCCTTCTTCATTCATCACAATGACGTCGGTAGCTGCAGCTACAAAGCCCATACCGCCAAAGCAGCCGACTTTACTGCCAACTACCGCTACTACCGGAACGATACCTCGGCAGTCCTGGACGGCATCCATTACTTCGGCATGGGCCAGAAGTCCGGCATTGGCTTCGTGCAGACGTACGCCGCCGGTTTCAAAAGAAACCGCGACCAGCGGACGTCTTGCAGCATATTCTTCAGGATATTTAGCTTTAATGTCAGCAGCCGCCTTCAATGCCAGGCGAATAGTTGCGACCATTTTACCGCCATTGACCTCGCCAATAGCGCCGCCAATGAATTTGCCTTCCATTGATACTACAAAAACAGGATGCTTGCCCAGCAAACCAACGCCGCAGACAGTACCGTCATCAAATTCCACAGCAGTCCCAAGTACCGGCAGATGCGGGCTGCAATAACGATCCAGCGGATTTAAAAACTCCGTAAAGGTCCCTTTGTCGACCATGCCCAAAGCACGTTCACGGGCATTAGCGTCAAAGAAGCTGCTGTTTTCAAGTTCAGTCCAGTTTTTCATAATTATTCAGCCTCCTTTGCAGTAGCTTCTGCCAGTGCCTGGCGTAATCTCATATAAACAACGATCGGGGTGGCGTTATCATCGTTGATCTCGATACTTACATTGCCAACACCTGTATCAGTTACAAATTTTCCGAGCATTTTTTCCCAAACCGCATCAAAGCCTTTAACAGGAGTAACTACTTTGGCTTTAACGCCGCCGTTCAAAGCTTTCTTTTCCATAAGTACTTCCAAATCGCCGGAACCGGTTACACCAAGATGCGACCATTCCTTAGCGATTTCCTGTGTTGCAGCAGATTTAAATTCAAATTCCAAAACCTGTAATGCCACGTTAATCTCCTCCTCTTACCAGTTTCTGAATTTAGCAGGCGGATTATACAGACCTTTAGACCAAACGACCAGGTCATGTACGTTTTTAGCCGCCAGCATGGAACGGTTAGCTCTGCTCATATCAATACCAAGATCATCGGCAGTCTTGATCACGCCAAGATCACGCAGACGCAGGGTCTCTTTCGGATCAGCCTTCATACCGACTTCGGTAAAGCCTGCGATACCGCGGATAGCGGCAGTACGTTCTTCCATATTTCTGCATTTATGCAGGTATGCGATACCTTCCTCGGTAATGATATGAGTCAGGTCATCGCCGTAGATCATAACCGGTTCAATCGGCAGATTAGCGTTTTTAGCCAAAGCAAAAGCATCCAGTTCCTCTACGAAGCCAGGCGCCAGTTTTTCACGGAAGGTTTCGGCCAATTGTACGACCAGGCGTTTGCCGCGGTGTACAGGTCCCCACATTGCTTCTTTAACGCCATATTCTTCACCGCATTTAAGCCATGCTTCGGAAGAATGACGACGGCCTTTCGGGTCGCAGCCCATATTCGGAGCGCCGCCGAAGCCTGCCACACGGTTAGCCGTAGCTGTAGAACTGTTGCCATAAGGATCGATCTGCAGTGTGCCGCCGATAAACATATCAATAGCATAATGTCCTGCCGTCTGAGAAAAAGCACGGTTTGAACGCATTGAACCATCCGGCCCGACAAAGAAAATATCACTGCGGGCAGCTACATACTCATCCATGCCCAATTCACCGCCGAAGCAGTGGATCGATTCGACCCAACCGCTTTCAATAGCCGGGATCATCGAAGGATGCGGATTCAAAATAAAGTTGGTGCAGATCTTGCCTTTCAATCCCAGCTCCTCACCATAAGTCGGTAACAGCAGCTCGATTGCAGCCGTATCAAAACCGATACCATGGTTCAGGCTTTTAATACCATACTCGCCATAGATACCTTTGATCGCCATCATGCCCTTTAAAACCTGAGCATCAGTAATCAGTGCCGGATCACGTGTAAAGAGCGGTTCGATGTAAAACGGTTTCGGAGATTGAATAACATAATCGACCCAATCACCGGGGATATCAACGCGCGGCAGCTCATCTACGATCTCGTTAACCTGCGCAATAACGATACCCTGACGGAATTTAGTCGCTTCTACGATCGCCGGAGTATCCTCAGTGCTGAAACCGGTAAACAGATTGCCATGGCGATCAGCCTTCGTTGCCGCAATCAATGCAACACGAGGAGTCAAATCAACAAAATAACGTCCATACAGCTCTAAATAAGTATGGATAGCGCCCAGCTCCAATTTGCCTTCTTTTAAAAATTCGGCAATTCGGCCTGCCTGCGGTCCGGAAAAGGACATATCCAGCTTTTTAGCGATACCTTTTTCAAAAACATCCAGATGTTCAGGCAAGGTCAAAACAGACTGTACCATGTGCAGATCATGCACCTTACCAGGATCTACCTGGCAGAGTGTTTTCGCCAGAAAATCGGCCTGTTTCTGGTTGTTGCCCTCGATGTTGACCTTATCGCCGGGTTTGATAACAGCCTCCAGTAAAGCGACTGCATCTTTGGCATCAACGATTTTTCCTTCTTTGACGTAAGGGGCAGCTGAGGCAGCTCTTGCCGCAGCATCTTTCTTTAAAGAGTCCCACTCACGCGTAATACCTTTAAGCTCCATTACATTCTCTCCTTTCTTATTACAAAACTGCTTCATATATACCGAACCCGGATAAAAAAAGAGAGAACAAAGCACAGCTGCAAACTGCGCCTTCATTCTCTCATTCACCACTATTTACTTTCACCCGGATCTATATATGCATAACTCCCAAACCGGCCCGCTCATGATTAGTCATATAATGCAGTGCCGATTTACCGAACAATGCAACCGCCAGCCAGCCATCATCACGTACAACCGCTATTTTCAGCGCCAGACTGGCACTAGAAGAAACGCTGACTAAAATACCTTTTTTAGCTTCTTCTGTAGCGTGAATCAAAGCGTGAATATCATTAGCCGTCTTTTCAATGATTCCAGAATTGAGACTGGCCCCAATTACGGCCCTGTTCACCTTTTCGTGAAAATCATCATAAGAAGTTTTGCCGCCGACCTCTGTCACTACAAATTTATGACCAACTTCAGTCAGCGCTCTTTTAGCCGTTTCCTCGTCCTTCAGCGTACGTGTTAGCGCCAGCAGCATTGCCGCTACGCCTACGCTTTTAACACTTTCACCCTGTAAAAACGCTTCCATCTCTCAGTCCCTCCCTTTACTGCAACCTCAGCAGCTACGGATGCTTATTTCACCAAAATCGAAGCTTTCGATTTTTCCCGCAGCATTTCGTACAAGCAAACTCCCATAATCATCCATGTCTTCCGCCACTCCGGAATAAATCTCTGTATCATTATCCCTTACTGTAACCTTATGACCCAGTGTACAGCTGTAGTCCAGCCAGTCCTGCCTGATCAAAGCAAAACCGCAGCAGTGCCAGTGAGAGTAAAGCAGATCGAATTCATCCAGAAACGCCTTGAGGACCTGTTCATGCTCGTATTCGATGCCCGTTGCCAGATAAAGAGAAGTGGCTGTAGCTTCTAGCTGGGCTCCGAAATCTTCAGAAGACATATTTATGTTGATACCAATGCCAACAACGGCGTACTCGATACTGCCATCAGCAGCAAGCGCCATTTCTGCTAAAATACCGCAGACTTTTTTACCGTCCAGCATGATATCGTTGGGCCATTTTATAGAAAATTTTTTATCAGTCACTACCTGCAAAGCTTTCACCACTGCAACGGCTGTCAGCAGCGTTATCTGAGCGCAGTATTCGGCAGCGATCGTTGGTCTGAGGATCATGGAAAACCACAATCCTTTCCCCTCCGGCGATTCCCATTTTCGCCGCAGTCGTCCTCGTCCGGCAGTCTGCCTTGCGGCAACAACAACCGTACCTTCTACTGCACCCTGCTTTGCAAGCTCCAGCGCTTTCAGATTGGTAGAATCCAGCTGCTCATAATAATGTATTTTATTGTGCAGTATCTTCTTTATTTCTACCATCTTCATTGCCCCGTCTCAAATTTTACTTAACCAGGTGGATCGTCGAAATGAAGACGCCGCAGGCAATTGCCGAGACGATAACGCCGCCGATATTAGCCCCCATTGCCACCGGCATGATTACGGCGAACGGATCTTCATCTTCAGCTATATGCTGAGCGATTTTAGCAGTAGTCGGTACACAGGAAATACCGGCAATACCAACAACAGGATTGAAATTTCCTTTTTTGAATTTGTAAACTATCCATCCGCCTAAAACACCAACAGCACCTGATACTGCCAAAGCTACCACACCAAGAATGATCAGCGGTGCAACTTTGGGATTAAGCAGGGTAGAGGCTTCACATAAAGTGCCAAGCAAAAGACCCAGCATCAAAGTAGCAGCATAAAGGATAACGTTTTCCAGCAGATCCTGATACGGAACGATTTCAGCTTCTTTGATCGTCATACCCAGGAAGAAGGACATGATCAGCGGCGCCGCCATCGGCAGCAAAATGCACAACAAAGCACAGCATACTAAAATGAAAATAAATTTTTTGGTTTTAGGAATTTCAGGAGCATCAAAAATGATATCGATACCACGATATTTTTTCGGCACCAGCATTTTTACTAATGTCGGATAGCCGGCATAAGTCAGACTTAAATAAAGATAAGCAATAACGGAGATCGGGACAAACAGTTCCGGAGCCAGCATTAAGGAAGTAAACAGGACCATCGGCCCATCAGCACCACCGATCGAAGCTACAGCAGCGGCTTCCGGCGGAGTCAGTCCAAGATTGACGCCCAGAATAAGCGTAACAAAGGTACCTGCTTCGGCAAAAATAGCAATAATGATGGAAGTCCAGGGATTAGCCAAAATAAAACCAATTTCACACATAGCGCCAATGCCCATAAAAACCAGACAGGCTACCAGACTGTTGCTGAAAGTCAAATTATAGATCGGCTGCAGAAAATTGATCTGCATGATATTCATCAACGCGCCCGGTTCTGAAACGAGCGGATCCAAAAACAAAGTACCAAGCTTACCGCCGTCTAAAAAAAGTACGCCGCAGTTGATACAAATCATACCAACACCCATCGGTACCATGATCAAAGGCTCTAAAGTCCTTTTAAAGCCCAGATAAGCCAGAATAAAACCGAAAATTATCATAAAAATACGCGCACAGGCGATTACAGGATCTTGCACAAATAAACTGGCAATACCAGGAAACAATGTTGCGACCAAACTCATTTCCATCGTTATTCCATCCCTTCTCCATTAGAATTATTATTGCCCATCAATTTATTGAGCAATACCACTACGCCAATCATAAACAACGAAATAGCCGCAGTGAACAAGTAAGAAAATCCTGCATACGCATAAACATTCATTGCTTTAAACCCCTTTCAAACTTTTCTTTCCTGCCCCATCAACTGCCGGTTTCCGGATAACCAAATTATGGTAAAAAAAATAGAGAAACAGAATCATCTCCATCTCTCTTTTACCACTTTGCAATTGCCAATCAGGAAAATTAATGCTAAACACTCGCACACTCACAAGACTTTATCCTAACCGGTTTTTACCGGTGCCTTGTCCGTCATTGAAACATGCTTAAAAATAAAAAGACGAAGCAATAGAATCACTATCACTCCGTCACCACTATGCAGTTGTAAAAACTATTTTGAAAACTCTCAAACACTCTCTTGGTAAAGCTCTCATATTCTCTACGCTTTTATAATAACACAAAAAATCGATTTGTCAATTATTTGTTAAATATTTTTAAACTTTTCTAGATATGCATAATACCGAAACCCATGCGTTTATGATTAGTGATATAATGCGCAGCTGAATCTCCATAAAAAGTTACAGCGACCCACCCATTTCCCCTTACAATCGCAACTTTACACGAAATATTGGCCTGCAGCAGGTTCTGTGAATAACCAGATTTTGCATCAGCAGCTGCATGTAATACCGCATGGATCTCCTGCGCAGTTTTTGAAATAACGCCACAGTTAAGACAGGCTCCAATGATTGACCGTGTCATTTTTTCTCTAAATTCACTTTTAGATACATCGCCGCCCAGCTCCGTAACAGCAAATTTGTAACCTTGTTTCTGTAACAGCTCTTTTAAAGCATTTTCATCGGCCAGTGATGTCGTCATTGCTAACAAAATTGATGCAGCCTCGGTACAATTCAGCATACCCGTCAAAATATCATGTTGCTCCTTCATCTCTGCACCCTCTCTTTCTACTTTTTAAGTACGACCATTATAACATGTACCCCCCCACATCACAAATTTCTGTTCCAAAAAAACAAAGAACTTTGCGTTTACACCAATTTTAAGCATAAACGCAAAGTTTTTTAATTATTAGTTATCGTTTTCCATTTAACTGCAAATTCCGCTCAGTTATCAAAAAATCTGCGCAGTTCCTCATTATCCTTCGTCAGTCCCAAAGCCAGCATCAGCTTTATTCTGGCTTTCTGTCCTGTTAATTCCCCGCCCAGAATGATCTTACTTGCTTCCATTGACCTGGCACTGCCAAAATAACTGTACGCCGGAACTACACGCCCCGTATGAACACGTGAAGCCAAAACTACAGGAATATCCCTGCTCCGCACATATTCGATACCTTCCTTAACTGCCGGCGGCACATTCCCGCAGCCTAAAGCTTCAACTACCAATCCCTGTACCGGCTTTTCCGCCAGCATTTTAAATAAATACACATCCATCCCCGCATAGGTTTTCAGCAAACAGACATCTTCTGCCAGCACTGCCGGACAGATTTTTTCAAGATTCAGCGGCTGACGTCGAAAAACCACTCTGTCAAAATAAATATCCCCTATAGGACCCCAGCCCGGCGAATGAAATGTAGCACAGGACGTAGTATGCGTTTTGGTAACTTCTGCAGCAGCATGTATCTCATCGTTAAAAATAAGTAATGCGCCTTTGCCCAAGGCTTCATCGCTGGCAGCGACCATTACTGCCGCCAGGATATTTGCCGGTCCGTCAGGTCCTGTTTCTGAAGCGCCGCGCATGGCTCCTGTAAGACAGACAGGCTTGTTCGTTTTTACTGCCAAACCTAACATATAAGCTGTTTCTTCCAGTGTATCTGTCCCGTGGGTCACAACAATGCCGCTGACGTCTTCCCGCTCTGCATACCGATCAGCCATTTTTGCCAAATCAAACATCATCTGCGGTGTTATGTGACCGCTGGGCACATTGGAAAATTCAACTACCTCCACTTCGGCAATCTCCCGCAGCGCCGGGACGGCTTCGATCAAATCATCACCACTGACAGCCGGGATCAGGCCCTGCGTCACAGGATCATATTTCATGGCAATAGTACCGCCTGTAGTCATTACAACAACTTTTTTCATGCTCGCACCTTCCTTGCATCATTATTTACTTCATCATAACATATCAGCCGCCGGCAGACAATTTCCTGCCACCCAAATTCCCGCTGGCATTACAAATGGTGTATAATATTTATATCATTGATTACGAGGTGTCATGTATGATAGTAAGCGGTATCAGCCTGGTTTTGGAAGGCGGCGGTATGCGGGGCATGTTTTCCGCCGGAGTTTTTGAAGCATTCATGCAGAAAGAACTTATTTTCCCGCATATTGTCGGCGTTTCTGCAGGTGCCTGCAATATTGTTTCCTATATGTCACAGCAGCCGCTGCGTACCAGACGTGTCATTCAAAATTTTGTTGGTGATAAACGTTACTGCAGCCTGAGCAACTGGCTCAGGACCCGTTCACTTTTTGGTTTTGACTTCATTCTCAAAGAACTGCCGCAGAATCTGCTGCCTTTTGACTATGAAGCTTTTCGTAAATATCCCGGACAGCTTTATGTCGGCACGACCGATGTTATCACAGGCAAGCCTGTCTGGTATACCCAGGGCGATATGGATAAAGATTTTCTGCCGCTGCGCGCATCCGCTTCATTGCCCTTTTTTGCTCCTGTCGTCACCATCGGCGGCCATAAATTATTAGACGGAGCTATAGTAGAGCCCATACCTATCAGCAAATCCATTGCTGACGGTTATCAGAAATTCGTTATCGTACTTACCCGTAATGCCGGTTACCGTAAAAAACACCCGGTACCGCAATATCTGCTGCGCCTCGTCTATAAACACTATCCTAAATTATGGGAAACCATGGCCAGACGTCCTGACCTATATAATGACCAGCTTGCTTTTGCCGAACAACTGGAACAGGACGGCAAGGCCGTTATCATCCGTCCAACCGTACCTTTAAAGATCGGCAGACTGGACCAGAAACCGCAGCAGCTTTTAAAGCTGCACGATCACGGTATCGAATGCGGATTAGCAAAATTTCACGAAATCATGCAGCTTTATCGTAAGTAATAAAGGAGGAACCATGCGTTTTTTACATACTTCCGACTGGCACCTGGGCCGTATTTTTCACGGCTTACATATGACCGACGATCAGGCTATAGTACTGGAAGAATTAATCGCCCTGGTCAAAGAAAGTAATGTTGACGCCGTCCTGATCGCCGGCGACATTTATGACCGCGCCGTACCGCCGACACAGGCAGTGACCCTGCTGGACGAGGTTCTGCGCCGTTTAGTCCAGGAGGCCGGCAAAAATGTCATTATGATCGCCGGCAATCACGATAATGCCGACCGTCTCGGCTTCGGTCAAAGCCTGTTATCTCAGAACAAGCTTTATATCACCGGGCCAGTCAGCCCTTCTACCCAGCCCGTTGTATTATATGATACCTACGGGCCAGTTTATTTTGCACCGCTGACTTATGGCGAGCCCCTGGCAGCGTCCGAACTGCTCCGGCAGCCTTTAAAAACACACGAAGATGTTGTTCGCTGGCAGATAAGCAACCAGTTAAGACAGATCCCTGATACAGCGCGTAAGGTTGCGCTGGCGCATGTCTTTCTGACAGGAGCGCAGGAATCTCCGGACAGCGAACGCCCTTTGGCTATCGGCGGAGCAACCACCGTAGGCATCGACTGCTTTGCCCCGTTTAATTATGCGGCTTTAGGACATCTGCACGCCTGCCAGAACGGCAGCAGCAAGGTACGTTACAGCGGTTCCCTGCTCAAATATTCTTTTAATGAAGTCCAGCAGTCCAAGGGCGTACATATTGTAGATATGGCCGCAGACGGCAGTATTACTGTCGAAACAGTACAGCTCAAGCCTTGCCGGGAACTGGCCTGTCTGCGCGGCAGTTTTTCTGAATTAGTCAGCAAGCCGCAGCCGGAATTGTATGATTGTTATCTGCAGGTAACCCTGACTGACGAACAGCCGATACTGGACGCCAAATACCGGCTGGAACAGGTCTACCCCAATATCCTGCATTTAGAATACGCACGGCTGCACAGTGGCAACGATGCGGACACTGCCGCAGTAAATCATAAAAAGCTTGGTACTGCCGAGCTTTTTGAAGCTTTTTTTACACAAGTCAACAATCGTCAGCTCACTGACAGTGAAAAATCCCTTTTATCGGACATTATTAACAGCGAAGTGCAGACAGAAAGGCAGGCCTGACCATGAAACCATTACAACTTACCATGCGGGCCTTTGGTGCTTACGCCGGTGAGCAAATTATTGACTTCACTCTTTTAGGAGATAAAAACTTTTTCCTGATCCACGGACCGACCGGTTCCGGTAAAACTACTATTTTAGATGCGATCAGCTTCGCTTTATACGGCAGCGCCAGCGGCGATCTGCGCGAAAGTAAAAACCTGCGCAGCGACTACGCTCCCGCCGAACAAAAAACCGAAGTAGAATTTACCTTTAAAAGCGGGGAATATATCTATCAGGTACTGAGAGCTCCCGAGCAGGAATTAAAAAAGCAACGCGGCGAGGGCACTCGAAAGGTACCGGCAGCAGCCGCCCTTTTTAAAATCCTTACTGACGGCAGCAAGGAACCGCTGGCCGCAAAAAGTGACGAAGTGACGAAAAAAATTACAGAACTTATCGGGTTTAAAGCGGAACAGTTCCGTCAAATAGTTTTGTTGCCCCAGGGAGAATTCCGACGGTTTCTGATCGCCGAATCGAAAGACCGCAAGTCTATTCTAGAAACGATCTTCAAAACCGAGCTGTACAGGCGTATCGAAGCACTGCTGGCAGAACACAGCACTGCTATCGACAACGATTATAAAGCACTTAAACAACAACAACAGTTTATTTTGAACAGCACCGAATGTGAAAACAACGACCAGCTTCTTGCTGACATACAAATATTTCTGCAGCGGCAAAAGGAAGAAACGGCTGCACTGCAGACTGCTTCCGCACAGCTTGCAGCAGCAAAACTGCAATTGCAGCAGGCTCAGGAGCTGCATAATGCTTTTGCGGAAGCAACTGCAGCACGAACGGCTTTCTTAACTTTGACAGAACAGCGCAGCGCTGTTGAAACTGCAAAAACTGAAGCAGCACAGGCTGATAAAGCCGCACTGCTGGAAGAAATTTACAACTCTACCCTGCGCGCACATAAACACAACCAGGAATGTCTGTCAGCCGAACAAAGCGCTCAGCAGGCAACAGCAGCGGCGCAAGCAAAGCTGCAGGAACTGCACAAAAAGCTTTCAGAACAATTACAACAGCTTGACGGTCAAAGTCTCAAGGATACTGCGAACCTGGATAAAGCGCTGGAGCTTTTGAACCAGCGGATCCTGCAGCTCCACAGCGAAGCCGCTAAATTATCCGGAGTCACTTCTGAATTAGAACGTCTGGCCGCGGCTCTCGTTGACAATGAACCGTGTCCTGTCTGCGGAGCTTTGCAGCATCCGCACCCGGCTACAATAACTGCGGCTCAGAAATCTGAGCTGCAGTTGAAAACACAGACGATTACCAGACAGGTCCAGAGCTTACAGCTGCTGCAGCAAAGCTATCAGCAGGCTCAGCTGCATCTGGCAGGCTGCGAAGCTACTCTGAAAGCAAACCAGGCGGCTTCTGTAAATGCTGCCAAAGAATTCAGCGCTCTGCGCGAACATTTTAAAGAACGCCTGGACGCTTCAGACTTTGAATCACAGACAGCCTTTCTTGCCGCTTTGCGTACTGAAAGTACGCGAAAACAACTGCAGCAGACCATCACCGCCTATGAACAAAATCTGGCCGCAGCAACAGACCGCCTGCAACGCGCTCAAAATGCCGTCAACGGTAAGACCGAGCCAGAACTCAGTGCCTGCAAAGCAGCGGAACAGCAGGCAGACGCTCTCTACCGTCAACTGACAGCTCAAACGGCAGTAACCGCCAAAGAGCTTTCTGATCTGCAAAAAGCACAGCTCCAGCTGCAGGAATTGGAAAAAAAGATGGGCACTTTACAGGATGCCTATCAAACAGCGGCCTCTCTGGCAGAAACCGCAAGAGGCAATAATCCCTCACGACTTACCTTTTCCGCATTTGTTTTGCAGGCTATTTTAGACGACGTACTGCAGGCCGCCAATCTACGTTTAACCTCTATGAGCCGTGGACGTTACAGTTTATCACGTACCGGTGATGTTCTGGATGCCAGAAGGGAAAACGGTTTAAACATTGAAGTTACCGACAGCTTTACAGGCGTTGCCCGTCCTGTCAAAACACTTAGCGGCGGAGAACTGTTTCTGGCTTCACTCTCGCTGGCCTTAGGGCTTTCCGATGTAGTACAGGCCTATGCGGGAGGTATCCGCCTTGATACCATTCTGGTCGATGAAGGTTTTGGCACGCTTGACTCCGAAGCCCTGGATATGGCTATCCGCACGCTTACCGATCTGCAGAAAGGCGGGCGTCTGGTAGGAATCATTTCCCACGTCAGCGAGCTGCGCGAACGCATTTCAGCCCGATTGGAAGTAATCCCCGGCCAGCGTGGCAGTACTGCTGTTTTTCACGTCTAACATAACAAAAACCTCCGCAAGCAAATGCTTACGGAGGTTTTTTATTAACCTATTTCGCGTTCTTTTTCTGTTCCGCGCACATTAACAGGGCGGTTATTTTCATCTACCATAACTACCTTTGGTTCAAAACCTGCCGCCTCTTCAGGCGTCATCAGCGCATAAGCGATAATGATCACTGTATCACCCACTACGACCTTGCGTGCCGCAGCGCCATTAAGGCAAATCACACCGCTGCCGCGTTCCCCTGCAATAACATAGGTTTCCAGGCGGCTGCCATTATTATTATCAACGATCTGTACCCGCTCGCCCGGCATGATGCCGGAAAGTTCCAACAGCTCGGAATCAATGGTAATACTGCCCATATATTCTAGACAGGCTTCTGTCACCGTAGCACGGTGGATTTTTCCATGAAACATATTCAAAAGCATTTATTCAACCTCCAAAATCACATTATCGATCAGCCGCGTAGTCCCAAAACGCACTGCTACTGCCAATAGGCACGAACCGGTAATATCACCTGCAACAGGTTTCAGATCGGGCAGCTCATAAATTTCTACATAGTCAATCTCACTCAACGGCTCTGAACCGATCAGCTTGGCAGTTTCAGCTGCAATTCTACTGCTGTCACGCTCACCCTGCTTAAAAAGTTCTTCCGCATAACGCAGGCTTTTTGATAAAATCAAACCGGCTGTGCGTTCTTCCTGGCTCAAATAAGTATTACGCGAACTTTTAGCCAAGCCGTCAGCCTCACGTACGATCGGCATAATCCGCAGCTGAACGTTAAAAAACAGATCTTTGACCATTCGTTTGATAACCTGTACCTGCTGCGCGTCCTTCTGCCCAAAATACGCCCTGTCAGGCTGTGCCAGATTGAACAGCTTGCTGACAACAGTAGTCACGCCACGAAAATGTATGGGACGGCTGCGGCCGCATAAAACCTTTGTAATATGACCTGTTACCTCTACCCAGGTCATATCGGCACTGGGATACATTTCTTTAGCCGCAGGGGCAAAAACGATATCGGCCCCCATTTTCCCTGCCAATATACAATCTGCTTCCAAAGTGCGCGGATAGGCTTCCAGATCCTCCCCCGGCCCAAACTGTGTCGGATTGACAAAAACACTGACTATCACCAGCTCATTCTCTTTACGTGCGGCAGCAATGAGTGAACCATGCCCTTCATGCAGAGCCCCCATAGTCGGTACCAGACCGATGCTTTTACCCGCTGCCTTTGCTAAAGCTACCTCTTCCTGTAAATCTGCTGTCGTTTGGCAAAGTTTCATTTTAAGGCTTCCTCTCAATATAATTTCTCTAAAACTTCATCATCTATTTTAAACGTATGCTCCGGCGCAGGAAAACTGCGCTCCTTAACTTCCCTGATGTATTGCTGCACTGCGCTGACAATACTTCCATGCAGATCGCTGTATTTTTTGGCAAATTTCGGACAGAACCCGTCCGAAAATCCCAGCAGATCATTACAGACCAGTACCTGCCCATCACAGGAATTTCCGGCGCCGATACCAATAGTTGCCGCTGTTTTCAGTTCAGCAGTCACCTTTGCAGCCAAAGCAGCCGGCACACATTCCAGCACAATAGCAAAAGCTCCTGCTGCCTCTAACGCTTTAGCATCATCCAGCAATTTCTGCGCTGCGGCTACATCCTTACCCTGCACTTTAAAGCCGCCCATTTGATTGACAGACTGCGGCGTCAGACCAATGTGTCCGACCACGGGAATGCCTGCGGCAACCATTTTTTGTACCAGTTCACAGATTTCACTGCCGCCTTCCAGTTTTACTGCCGTGCAGCCAGTTTCCTTTAAAAAGCGGGCCGCATTATAAAGACCGTCAGCAATGCTGGCCTGATAACTCATAAAAGGCATGTCAGCGACAACCAGTGCCGTCCCGCAGGCGCGCATCACTGCTTTGGTGTGATGAAGCATCTCTTCCATCGTTACGGGCACAGTAGAACCGTAACCCAACATCACATTACCAACAGAATCACCTACCAGAATCATCTCAACACCGGCTTCATTAACATTACGGGCCATCGCAACGTCGTATGCTGTAACCATCGTTATCGGTTCACCCTGCTGTTTCATTGCTTTGATAGTCGATGTGGTTATTGCTTTTTTATTCATGGTTTTACTCCTTTACTGTCAAGCTTTCAATAGTTCTTGTAAACTTTTTGCTTTCGCTTCATCGATACTGCCGTTTTCACTCGCCAGACGCACAGTCTGAAGTGCCAGTTCCCGATAAACCAGCTGCAGTTCCTCCGGCAGAATTTTCAGATGTCCTGCTACAGTGCCTGCATCACCGCGGGCAATCGGCCCGGTCAATGCCTTGCGGGCCAACGGAGTCTGATGCAGATTACTGACAGTCCCATCCAGCAGCGGCAGCAAAAACTGCAAAGCCCTTGCCTTGTCAGGTGTCCAGCGTTCAAACAGTTGCTGTGCTATCGCAGTTATTGTCACAAGATAATTAGAACAAAAACAAGCAGCCGCATGATAGGCACTGCGCTCCGCTTCAGGAACTCTGAATGGATATGCCTGAAGCGCTTCGGCCAGATAACAGGCAGCTTGCTGTGCTTCATTATCACCATCAACAGCCATGCCGATATCTTTAAATCTGGCGCTGCCTCCGGCAAAGCTCTGCAATGGATGCAGACTGCCGCAGTGGATCCCCAAGGCAGAAAGCGCCGCCAAAGGGTCCAACCCCAAAGAACCGCTGCAATGCAGGCACACCTTCTTTGACAGAATATCCCTCCGCCCGGCAGTACCGACTTCCGCAGCCAGTGTTTCAGCTGCTGCCGCGATCTGCCCGTCCGGAACTGCCAGCAAAACTACATCAGCAGCCGCCAGCACCTCTGCCCCGACTGAAGTAATCTGAAAGTCACCCATGCCCGCCAGCCTCGCACAACTTTTCGGCGATCGACCCGCTTTGACGCTGACTACCTGTAAAGCAGCAGTTACTGCACAGGCTTTCAAAAAAGCACTGCCAACCTTACCCAGCCCAATGATGCCTATTTTCATGGTTCCCTCCCTTTCTTCGCTTGAGAGCATAACCAAGGCAGTAAAATAAAAAACGCACTCCCGCCGGGAGCGCGCAAAAATACTTATAAAAAGGCCTTGTTATTGCGTCTCGTCCCGGTCATTACTGATCCAAGCGATTAATGACTGATTTTAAATTAAGACCTGCGGCTTATGGTACAGCTCACAAAGATACTGCCCGGCCATTTACGGTCACCGCTATAATAGCACAAGCACTCCGGCCTTGACAAGCGTTTTTTACCTTACTTTACAAAAAAACCTTTCTTTCGGCCCCTGCCTGTATATTTTGTAAAAAGCACCGTGGAAACACAGCGTACTCATGATATCACCCACTTTAAAATTCCTGTTGTTTTTCATTCTTTCATGCTATACTGAAAGAAAAAAGGAGGTCTTTGTTATGCCCTACGTAAATATTAAAATCACCCGTGAAGGCAACGTGACACCAGAGCAAAAACAAGCCCTGATAGAAGGTGCTACCAATCTGCTGCACGACGTGCTCGGTAAAAACAAAAAGACTACTGTTGTCGTTATCGATGAAGTCGATACTGATAATTGGGGCATCGGAGGCATTTCTGTTACCGAGATCCGGAAAAGAAACAACTAATAGCACTATTTTAACGCCGTTATCTAAATGATAACGGCGTTTTTTATATTTCTTTATTTTATTCATTTGCAGACTAATATTAGTATGCATTTTAATTTCTAATTTTTCAGTTTTATTCTTAATATTTTAAATACAGCCGACTTTTTATCAGCTATTGTAATTTCAAATTACCCGGAGTAATACCCTGCGCTTTCTTCTAAAAACACAGTATTATTTCCTTTTCCTCGATTAAACTGTATGGATATATAATCTATAAATGCTTGACACGGTACATTTTCGCAAAATATAATTATTTTAACTTATAGGATTTAAAATTCTTTATTACAATAATTATTTTATTATTTTTATCTTCCATTGTTTTATTCTTAAGGAGGACCCAATTATGTACAGCAACAAGAAACGTCAAGCAATACTTTTGGCGCTCCTTGCAGCGCACTGCACCTTTTACGGAACTAACGTAATGGCTGCGCCGGTACCTGTTACAGACGGCAAATACACTGCAGATGGCACAGACACTTATGATCCTATCACACATACCGATACTATCAACAGTATCAAAGTTTCTAATGGCGCTCAGGTTTCTGTCACCGCCGGTGCAACAACCGTCAACGGTGTAAACAGCAGCGAATCCCTCACCGCCAGCAGCGGCGGTCAGCTTACTGTTAATGGCAGTTTAAATGCCACGGTCGGTTTAGGCGATACCTATTCTACAGGAGTAGGTTATTCTGGAATTGTTGCTAACGGCAGCGGCAGTAAAATAATCCTCAGCGGTACCGATAATTCTATTACCTCCAAATCCACAAACTATAAAAATTCTGAATCAGCATTTTTTGCTTACAACAATGGTGAAATACATGTAACCGGTGACACGACAACTGTCAAAGTAAGTCAGAGCCGCATTGTAGCCGCTCAGGATGGAGCTTCTATAACTTTTTCCAATGGTAAAAGCGATGACCAGTCAGCCTTATTTAAAGCAGCAAGCAGCAGTCAGCGCTGGATGGTAGTTGCCAACGGGACAGGGAGAATCAATTTTGACCGAGTGGAAATAGACGGAACCGGCTACAGCAATGGCAGAATGTTCTTAGCCAACGGCGATCCTGCTAAAGACATTAACGAACAGGCTAAAATAACTTTTCTTGGAGGCAGCTTCAATAGAAATGACGGTGCCGGCAGACCAGGAGCTACGGCACTGGAAACAGGAAATTTCGGGCAGATAGAAGTACTTGGCTATGAGGGCGGTGAGCTTGATATCCGTACAGGAGGCAATCACGAATCCGGTATTATCGCCATTGGCGGCGGCAGAATAGATATCAACAGTACTCAAAGCAGTAATTTCAAAACTACTATCGAAACCAGCGGACGCAATCATCAACATGGTATTGTTATCGGTACTCTGGCTGCAACAAATCAAACTGCAGAAAAACATCTGGGAAGTAAATACGGATCATCGGAGGTCAACCTCTATGGTACTGCAGATATAAAAGTAGATCATGAAAAAGCTTATGGCATCAAAATAGCAGGAGATGGGGCTGGATTCAATATGTTTGCTGTCGATGGACAGCTTGAACGCAGTAAGATCCACGCCAGCTCCACAGCCGTAAAATATTCTTCAGCTCTGGGCAACTCCACTGATAAGACCGGTAATAATATGACTGCCGGTAAGCAAATCATCCATTTGGAAAATACTGATATCACTAATGACGGAGTTGCAGCACCAGTGACAGTGACGGTGTCTATACCGGCCACCTGATACAGATAGGTTCACATGGCCAGGAAATAACCACTGACGGGTACCAACGTGCCAGCAATCCTGGCGGTACTAATTACAGTGACATTATCAATGTCGCGGATGCAGTCAAGGACGCTACTTTAAACTTGGTAAACAGTACAGCAACCGCTCATGATTCCAGTAATAAAGACTTGATCCATATTACCTATGGCGGTCAAACGACAACTAATCCGGATCTTGTTGCCAGTAATATTACTGTCAATACTTCTAAAAACACTGTTCTGAACGGTGCTATTTTTACAGATTATACAATAGACAGTACCGGTAAAAGCAGCAGGCTTGATCTTGCTCTGACGGATAACAGTACCTGGAATATGACCCAAAACGCTTCTGCAAAAAATTTATGGCAGGGATCTGAAGCAGAAGGCAACTTTGTTACTGATCTGTCCCTGAATAATTCAGTTATTAAATTTGGTCATCTGGACTGGAACAACGATAATGAGCTTCTCGAAGCTCAAAAGGCTGAAAATTTCAAAAATTTATATGTGGCGGGAAACTACAGCGGCGACAATGGCCAGCTGCATATGAATGTCGTCTTGGGCAAAGACGATTCTGCAACTGATAAAATGATCGTCGGCGGTGACACTTCAGGCACAACCTATATCAATTTTAAAAATATCGGTGGTAGTGGCGCACAGACCGCTCAGGGTATCAAGGTCATTGAAGTTCTCGGGAATTCTGATGGTAATTTCATCAAGTCTAATCCCCTAGTCGGTGGCTTATATGAATATTCACTCGTCAAAGGCGGCAATCAAGGTACTGAAAGTGATTGGTACTTAACATCCTATGCGCCTACTACTGCCCCTGTCTATCGTCCTGAAACAGGTTCATATCTGGGAAACATGGCCTTAGCCGGTTCTATGTTCGATCTCCGCCTTTATGATCGTGAAACGCATCTGCAGCATCAAAACAATCAGGAAGATGGTCCTAATATCTGGATCATAAACAGCTATACCCGTACGAAACAGGATTTCAGCAACGATCAGATCCACGGTAATGCCAATCTATACAAACTGCGCATGGGCACTGATCTTTATAATGAAGTCAGTGATAAAGGTGAACAGCAGCTGTTCGGCATAATGGCAGCTTATGGCAATGGCAGCCAGACGACTTCAGCCAGTTTCGCCAACCGTGATTCCAAAGGTTCTGTCGATGGATTTTTATTAGGTGTCTATGGCAGCTGGTTTGAAAACGCACATGACAGAAGCGGCTGGTATGCTGATACCTGGTTCCAATATGGCTGGTTTGATAACGAAGTCAATGGTGCCGGACTAAGCAAAGAAAGCTATGATACCAACGGCTGGGGACTTTCGGCAGAAATCGGTAAATCCATAAATTACAAAGAAACAGATCGGCGTACTTATTCTTGGCAGCCTAAGCTTCAGCTTACCTATACCAAGCTTAATAATGATACGTATACTGAAAATAATGGCAGTACTATCGCTTTTGGCAATGAAGCCAATCTTCAAACACGTTTGGGACTGCGTTGGTTAAGTGAACAGAATACAGCTTCGACAAAAAAAGATTCTTTCTTTGCCGAGGTAAACTGGCTCCACAATTCTAATAATTACACTATTTCTTCTCTTGGTGACAGTATTTCTCAAGACGGTAACAAAAATCTTGGCGAACTTCGTCTCGGTTATGAAAAAGAATTCAATAAAGACTGGTTCATCTCTGCTGATCTCAGCGGACGTTTTGGCAGTAATTCTTACAGTTCTTTCCAAGGCATGCTGTCTTTGGAGTATCTATTCTAAAAAGAAAAACTCCCGGTTTTCCGGGAGTTTTTCTTTTTAGCCGTTTATACCAGCATGCTGTTTATATGAATCCTCCAGCAGCCTGATGAAATAATGATAACTCGCAAAGAGAAATAACGACGAACCCAGCCAGGCAATCGGACTGGCGTAACAAATGCCGCTGTAACCAAAATATTCGGTCAGATATACTGCGGCAGAAGTACGCAGTATCAGCTCTACGATACCGCTGAACATAGGTATCATCGCAATACCCATACCCTGTACGGCATTACGATAGATAAAAATCTGACTGAGGAAAAAATAAAACGGCACGCTGAGATGCAGATACTGCTGCGCCTGCGATAAAACCTGTTCATTAGCTTCGCTGATAAAAATACTGATCATTTCGCGGCCGAAGAAATACATAATAACAGCGGCAAATAAACTAAAACACAGAGCCAGCAACGAACATTTTTTTACACCCTCGCGGATCCTGTCAAACCGATGAGCGCCAAAATTCTGCGCGCTGAAAACCGCCATCGACAAGCCAAAAGAAATCATCGGCTGCAAGGCCAGCTGTTCGATCCGCATTGCGGAAGTGAAAGCTGCGATCGTAGTCGGACCGAACTTATTACAAACAGCCTGAATGAAAATCATACCAAGCCCCAACACTGAAAACTGCACCGCCATTGGCAGGCCCATACGCAGATGCTCCCAGGCAAACTTCCAGTCAAAATGCCAGTCCTGCTTTTGCAGACGCAGGATCGGAAATTTTTTGACAATATAAACAATACACAGCAGCGCGGAAAAGCCCTGCGCAATAACCAACGCTACTGCTGAACCAGGCACGCCCCAGCCGAACTGAATAATAAACAGCAGCGCCAGAAAAATATTCAGGATCGTTGCGATAATCAAAAAATATAACGGTGTTTTACTGTCGCCCAGAGAACGCAAAATGCCTGCCAGAAGATTATATCCCATCATGGCGATAATACCATGACTGATGATCAAAACATAACTTTTAGCATCTTCAAACAACTCCTCAGGAACGTTCATCGCCGCTAAAGCCGGATCAAGGGCAAATGTTGCTATAAGCATCATTATCAAAACAAAAAACAAACTCAGCATCGTGCTCATCGCCACACTGCGGCGCACACCGTCAAGATCACCGGCGCCGTACCGCTGGCCCGTAACCACCGTAAACCCATTAGACAAACCCATCGTCAGCACAACCAGCATCATGAACAGAGGCGCTGTAGCCCCAACTGCCGCCAGTGCGTTGACCCCTATCGTCCGTCCTACAATAATGATATCTGCTATATTATATAATTGCTGAAAGACATTACCGATCAAAAGCGGTACCATAAAAGGAAGGATCAGCTTCAGCGGATCTCCCTCTGTCATATTCCTTACCATAAAAACACCACCCAACCATTTCCTGACTGATCAGTCAGAGCTTAATTTTAACATTTATTTCAAATATTTGCAATTCATCTTCAGGATGAATTCACAAATAAATCAAATCTCTTTTTTACTGATTCAAATATCTTAACAAGACAAATTTTTTTCTGTCAATTCACTGCCTCTTCAAACAATAAAAAAGGACGCCGCAGCGTCCTTTTTATTTATTTCAGTATCCTTTTACCACTTCATTACGCAGCTTGCCGATACCCTCGATCTCTACGACAACTTCATCCCCAGGCAGCATTGGACCGCAACCCATAGGCGTACCGGTCAGAATCAGATCGCCGGCATCCAGTGTCATACTTTGCGAAATATAGCTTAATATCTCATAGGGATTATATACCATGTCGCTGGTGCGCCCATTCTGCTTAAGCTGTCCGTTCAAATACAATTTGATCGACAGATCTGTAGGATCAAGATCAGTTTCCAACCAGGGCCCCAATGGGCAAAAAGTATCAAAAGATTTACTGCGCAGCCACTGTACGTCCGACAACTGCAGATCCCGTGCTGTAACATCATTAGCGCAGGTATACCCTAAAATATAATCCGGCACATCTTCCGGAGCTACGTCTTTCATCCGCTTTTTGATAACAACGCCTAACTCAGCCTCATAAACTACCTCATGGCTCTGACGCGGATAAATGATTTTGCCGTCGTTACCGATAACAGTATGCGCAGCTTTAGTAAAAAGCGCAGGCTCCTTAGGTACGTCCACATGAAATTCTCTTGCATGGTCACGATAATTGAAACCGACACAAATAATCTGCTTCGGCACACATGGAGCCAAAAGTTTAGCGCCAGCCAAAGGAAAAACCTCATCTGTCATCCGCCAATAAGTATCAATACTGCCATAGACAGCGCGGATCACATCACCGTCGATAAAACCAATCCTGGCACGGCCCTGTTCTTCAAAACGTACGCATCTCATAAATTTTAACTCCTCATCTTCCGCATCTTGCGTTCTCTAAAATATACAGGCTCCAGGCCTGCCTCATCTGCTAAACCAAGCGCTTCTCTCATGCGGCGCCCTACATGCTCTTTATAATGGGCATCGCTGCCGATCACCGCATATTTACCTCCCAGCTGTGCATAACGTCTGTACACCGCCAGTAATGCAGCCATAGCTCCAGCATCATCCAACCGGCGGGTATTGATCTCCAGTGGTTTTTCTTTTGCTATCAGCAGCTTAAAAACCTGATCAAAAAGTTCCGGCGCTTCTCCCAGAATCAGTTCTTTATCTGCGTAAGGCATATACCGGCACATATAATCAATATGGGCAAAAGCGTCAAAATTATTATGCCGCTCCAAATTAGCCAGTGTATCTATCAGAAATTCACGTACAGCTTCAACTTTTGCCAGCCCTTCATAACAGCGTTCTTCATACAGATCGCGGCCATTAATGCAATGCATGGATGCCAGCACATAGTCAAAGGGATATTTCCCAGCCAAAGCTTCATCTGCAGCTGTTGTCTGCTTCTGCATTCCGATCTCGATTCCCAAAAGCACTTTGTCACTGCGATAAGGGGCAAACCGTTCAAAATATTCGTCTACATCAAACATAAATGCACTCGGATTCGTCGGGTAATCATCGTCCCAGTGCTCAGTGATAACGATGCCAATATTCTGCTGCTTTGCCGCAGCGACGGCCTCGGCAATTTTCATATGACTATCGCAGGAATAATCACAATGCATATGTGTGTCAAAAATCATATTCTGGCCATCCTTTCGTAGTTTATATTGTATCAAATAGGCTTGAAAAAGCAACTAGAAAAACTATTTAAAACTATTTTTCACAATATTTAACCGGTATTAAAAAACTCCTTAACAGAATTTTTTCTGTTAAGGAGTTTTTTATCAACGTTTTTTAAAATCAATCATTTTACCATTTAAATCAAATTCTGCGCTGTATGCTTCTCTGTCGCTCTCTGCGTCCATCATGACGGTCCAATCGCCTTTCCAAAAACGATACACTAACGATTCTTTGACTTTTACATCTTTTTTATCACTTACTTTTTCCTGGAAAGCTTTATACATCTCAGGAATTTTGTCCATATTTAATGCTTGCAAAGCGATCAGATTATCTTCCATATTACCGCTGCCGGTAATCTTTACAGCAGATGGGCCGCTCCAGCTCCCGTTGCGGTATTCATAATGATCGACATCTTCTTTGGTGCCTGGTTTAAGGATATTGATAGAAATAAAATTACCACCGTAATCTTTTCCTGAAACAATCGTAATATCCTGAAATACCTTAAGCTCCTGTCCTTTTAAACCATCTTTATTCTGCAGCTCGCCCATAATTTTCCCGATAGCGCCGGGCTCAGTGAAAACACTTTTACTGCTGCCACCACAGGCAGTCATGAGCATTGCAAAAATCAACATGGAAATAACTAACAATAATTTTTTCATTAGAATCGCTCCTTTAACCGAGTTCGTCTGAATATTTACAAATAACTGTTAAAGTTTCTCAATCATTTGTAAATATCATCAGATGGATAATTTGCAATTATTATAGCATACTTTTATCTGCACTTCAAAAATATTTCCGGTTCATAAACATTTGTGAAAATTTATAACGTGATATAAATAAAACTCTTTTGGACCGCTTATTAAAACCGTCCAAAATAGTCTGCAAATCAAACGTTAAAACGAAATTCGACTACGTCGCCATCCTGCATCACGTATTCCTTACCTTCAAGCCGAACCAGCCCTTTATCGCGGGCAGCCGCTTTACTCCCGCACTCAACCAGATCATTATAGGAAACTATTTCCGCACGGATAAAGCCGCGTTCGAAATCTGTATGGATCTTGCCTGCTGCCTGCGGCGCTTTAGTTCCACGTACGATCGTCCAGGCACGTACTTCTATTTCGCCGGCAGTAATATAGGTCATCAGCCCTAAAAGTTTAAATCCGGCTTTGATCAGGCGGTCAAGCCCTGCTTCTTCTAATCCGGCCATCGCCAAAAATTCCTGCGCTTCTTCATCCGGCAGTTCGGCGATCTCCGATTCCATCTTCGCCGATACGGTAATCACTTCTGCACCCTCACCGGCCGCATACTTTATAACAGCCTGCACATGCGGATTGGCAGATGCGTCGGCAACTTCCTCTTCACTGACATTGGCTACATATAAAACAGGCTTCATAGTCAAAAGATGCAGTTCTTTCAAAAATTCCAGCTCATCTTCAGTCAGCCCCAGACGGCGTGCCGGCACTGCCTCGCTGAGTCCTGCCAAGACTTTATCCAGAACAGCCTTTTCGATTGGCACCTTTTTATCACCAGTCTTTAAAAGCTTCACCAGTCTTTCCTGGCGTTTTTCAACCGATTCCATATCTGCCAGGCACAGCTCTGTATTGATGATCTCAATGTCACGCAGAGGATCGATACTGCCCTCGACATGAGTGATATTTCCATCTTCAAAGCAACGTACGACCTGTGCAACGGCATCAACCTCACGGATATGCGCCAAAAATTTGTTACCCAGGCCTTCACCCTTAGACGCGCCTTTAACAAGCCCGGCTATATCTACAAAGCGCATTGCCGCAGGTACGATTTTTTTTGCTTTGACCATTTCTCCCAAAACAGACAAGCGTTTATCAGGCACATCAACAACACCTACATTAGGTTCTATAGTACAAAAAGGATAGTTGGCAGCCTCTGCTCCCGCTTTGGTAATAGCATTGAACAGGGTGCTTTTGCCGACATTAGGCAAACCGACTATCCCTACTTCTAAATTGGTACTCACTCTGATCGCTCCTCATCTATTAGTAATACTTTATTTTACCTCAAAGACCGTTTTTATGCAATATCATTACTGCGGCGGAGATTATGCCATTGCTTTTATTAGTTGTTTTCAGCCCATATTTATTTATATTTCTACAGTATATATTTTTGCAGTAAATTATTAAAATCTCATTTAAAGATATTTAATTACATTATTTTATGTTATAATAATAATATATTTTAGCTTGTTTGTATAAACAAGTATGAAAAGGAGCTGTTTATATGATGGAAACGATTCAGGAAATCCTTAATTTTTCAGTCGGTAAACTGACTGTTGGCAACATTATTTCCGCACTTGTCATTTTTCTTGTCTGCCACGCAGTAATCAAAGCATTGATGGGTCCAATAGAAAGACTGCTGGATAAACTGAACGTAGATTTGACGCTGCGCGGTTTTTTACGCACTGTTATCAGAGTAGTGCTCAATTTTGTAGCTGTATGCATCGTTGCTGAAAGTATCGGTATTCCTATTGCTTCACTGCTGGCCGTTTTAGGTATGTTGGGTTTAGCTGTTTCACTTTCTGTACAGGGCGCTTTATCCAATCTTTCCAATGGTATCATGCTGCTGATCACCAAACCATTCAAAGCAGGCGATTATATTGCCGCAGCTGGTATCGAAGGTACAGTTAAAGAAATTTCCATGCTCTGCACCAAAATCATCACTGTCGACAACAAAGATATTTTCGTACCGAACAGTGAGATCGCCGGCGGGAAAATCACTAACTTTTCCTCGGAACCGGTACGCCGCGTCGATATTGTGATCCGCGCCGGCTATAATAACGACATTGCCACTGTAAAAAAAGCTCTGACCGAGGCAGTTGCAGCTACGGACAATACTCTGAATGATCCCGCGCCTTTTATCAGGCTTTCCGGTTATAAAGAATATGCCGTAGAATATACGATCCGTGTTTGGGCCCAGGGCTCCGATTACTGGAATGTATATTTTGACCTGCTGGAAAACATCAGCAAAGCTTATGCCGCCAATGGCGTCAAAGGCGCTGTTCCAGGTATGAATATCTATATGCAGGAAGATAAATAAAATAAAAGAGCACTTCTGTTTAGAAGTGCTCTTTTATTTTATTCAGGAGTTATTTTTCTGCATATTTAATGCGCAGCTCTGCTATGCTCAGCAATACCGTCAGTACTGCCGGAAAAAACAGCACCACCAGCAAATCAACCATCAGGTTCACTTCCTATCACGGATACAGCTTTATTTATGTACGTTAGTATGCAGACAGATTCTGTATTTACGCCAGCAGGCAAAGGTTAATACACCCAATACTGCTAAACTCAAACAAGCATTAAAGGTTGCGGCTGTCATTTATCTTCACCTCTCTCTTTCATAACCATATAATACCGCTGCCCCAGCGGCAGGTAAATGCCAGGAACCGTAAAAATAGCCCTGACCAGCATAAAAAAGCTGTAAATATTACCCGGGCAATAAATGATCTGTTTTCGATCAATTACCCTCGGCTTACCGGCCTTCTCTTTTGCAGTCTGACAGATTATAGTATAATTAAATTAATAAAAGCAAAGGGGATTTTGCCATGACTAAGCCGACAACAGCACGTACCTGCATTGTGGAAGCTTTTCTGCAGCTGTGCCAGACCCTGCCCTGCGACAAAATAACCGTTTCACAGCTTACAAAAAAAGCCGGTTACAACCGCAGTACTTTTTACGCCTATTTCAATAATACAGATGATCTGCTGAAACAATTAGAAAATGAATTATTTCAGCTTGTCGACACTTTTCTGCCGCATGGCCTTCGTATTTTTCGCACAGGTATGCCTACAGCAGAAGAACGCCTGTTGTCACAAAGATTTTTTAAAAGCAATGCCCGTATTTTGGCAATGCTCCTAGGCCAGAACGGCGATCCGCGTTTTGTCCATAAAATGAAAAACCATATTCGGAAAGTACTGATCCAAAACCTGCAGCTGACTACTCAGCAGATAACACCGCAGCTGCAGCTGTTGATAGAATTTATCATCAATGGTCATCTGCAGGTATTGGTCTATTGCTACGAGCATGACAGTCCGCTTTCACCGCTCGATTTCTGGCTCAAACTACGCAGCTTTATCGACCAGCCCGCCCTGCTGGCTGCAATGACTGCAAAATCCGACAAAAGCCCCTGATTTGTTGATTGCCAAGAGGCTGCTCTTCTTCTATTATTAAATTAAGAAAGCACTCAAAGGAGCCGTATGATGAAGAAAAAATTTTTAATCATGATAGCAGTAATAACAGCGGTAATAAGCTGCCTGTGGTTTTTCTTGAAACCTGCTGCAAAAGATCCTACGCTGGTAACACTATATGGGAATGTAGATATCCGCCAATTTGATATTGGCTTTCAGGTTCCGGGACAAATCACCAAAATGTATTTTGAAGAAGGAGATACAATACGGGAAGGCAGCCTAGTCGCAGAGATCGACGCGGCAGATTACAAGCTGCAGGAGGCCAAGTCGGAAAGTGAAGTAGCCAAGGCCTATGCAGCAATGGTCCAGGCGCAGTCAGTCTATGATAAATATACTGTTTTATATGGCACAGGCGCTATTTCCAAGCTGGATTTTGAAACTGTGGAAAACACCTTGAAGGAAGCGCGCTCAGCTTATAATGCATCCGTAACCGCAAAAGATCTTTTAGCCAGGCAAAGTGATTACTCCAAACTTTATTCACTGGAAGAAGGCATCGTTACCGCACGTTTAGTTGAGCCTGGTACGATCATTCAAAAAGGAACGGCCGTCTATACTTTATCCAAGCCGCGCCCGATCTGGGTCAGAGCCTATATCAACGAAACAGATCTGGGCAATATTTACGATGGTATGCCGGCACAGATCATTACCGACAGTACTGATCCGCAGACAGGCGCCAGGAAAACGTATCAGGGTCATATCGGCTATATTTCCCCTGTCAGCGAATTTACGCCCAAAAGCGTACAGACAACCGATCTGCGTACAGATCTAGTCTACATGATCCGTGTTTATGCCGATAACCCGGATAAATTTCTGCGTCAGGGAATGCCCACGACTGTTTTGATCGATTTGAAGGATACCCGGGGTAAGTAAAATGGATACGGTAGTAATAAATAATATTACTAAAAAATTTGAACATACGACTGCTATAGACGATTTGACGCTTACCATACCTACAGGACAAATGACAGGTATCGTAGGTGCCGATGCCGCGGGTAAAACCACGCTTCTGCGTATCATAATCGGGCTTTTGTGTGCCGATTCGGGAACCGTTACGACCCTTGGCTATGATCCGGCACGGCAAAAAAAAGAACTTATCGCTCAAATAGGTTATATGCCGCAAAAATTTGGACTGTACGAAGACCTGAGCGTACGTGAAAACCTGGAATTCTATGCAGATTTGAAATCAGTCGATAAAAATTTTGACGAACTTTTGGACTTTACCGGTCTGCGGCCCTTTCAAAAACGACTGGCCGGTAATTTATCCGGCGGTATGAAGCAGAAGCTTGGTTTAGCCTGCGCGCTTTTAGGAGACCCTAAATTCCTGGTCTTAGATGAGCCTTCTGTTGGTGTAGATCCTATCTCACGCCGCGATTTAATGCGTCTGGTACGGGCGACGATCAAAGAAGATACCACCGTAATCTGGTCTACGGCTTATCTGGACGAAGCTAACAGTTTTGACAATACCGTCGTTATCGATAAGGGAAAAGTCATCTTTCATGGTCCGCCGGAAACACTGGCTGCCACTTCTGCTGATTTTGAACGCGAAGTTATCCGCCTGATGGGCGGCTATGAAGAAAAAGAATCACAGATCGCAGCCCATTATATTTATCGGGAAAGCACTGTAGAATATCCCGTGGAAGCTTTAAACCTCTTAAAAATATACGGTAACTTTGCCGCTGTAAAAAATAACACCTTTCACATCAAAAAAGGTGAAATTTTTGGTTTGCTGGGCCCTAATGGTGCCGGCAAATCTACCTCCTTTAAAATGATGTGCGGCCTGGCCCGGCCAACAGACGGTACTGCAAAAATCATGGGGGTAGATATCAGGAAAAATCCTACTTTAGCCCGCTCCTATCTAGGCTATATGGCGCAGAAATTTTCATTATACGGCAATATGTCAGTCCGCGAAAATCTGGAATTCTTCGCCGGTATTTACGGTATTCCCCTGGCAAAAATCAAAGAACGTGTCGGCAGCATCGCGTCTTATTTTGGTTTGACTGTCTATTTTGACCAGCTGTCAGAAAAACTGCCTTTGGGCATCAAACAGCGCTTATCTTTAGCCTGCGCGCTCATCCATAATCCGCCGATCTTATTTCTGGACGAAGCCACCTCCGGCGTAGACGTGGTCACCCGCAAAGAATTTTGGTGTCATCTGCGCGCCCTGGCAAAAAAAGGCGTCACGATTTTGGTTACTACTCATTTTATGGATGAAGCGGAATATTGTGATAACATCAGTTTATTTTATCAGGGCGAAACTATAGCCGTCGGCACTCCGGCAGCTTTAAAAGCGCAGGCTGCTGCTGCGACGATGGAAGAAGCCTTTATTACGCTTATTAACCGCAAAGATGCAGAAAGCGGACGGCTATGAAAATTTTATGGGCTTTTATCAAAAAAGAATTCCTGCAGATCTTTCGCGATCCCAGCAGTATTTTGATTGCTTTTATCTTGCCGACGCTGCTGTCTTTGATTTATATGTATGGCATCAATGTCGACTCCGTCAATATCAATCTGGGCCTTAAGCTGGATGACGCCAACCCCAGAGTAGTTTCTCTGGCCAGGTCTTTCAGTAATAATCAGTATATCAGAACGAAGGTCTACGATGACAAGGACGCCATGTACAGCGATATCGTCAATTCCAAACTTCAGGGAGCCGTGATCGTGCCTAACGATTTTACTGTCACTCTTAACAATGGCCGCACCGCACAGATCCTGGTCATTACCGACGGCAGCGAAACCAACACTGCCAACTATGTCCAAAGCTATGCCAGCGGCGTTATTTATCAGTGGCTGGAAACGACCGGCTACAGTAAGCAACAGGTAAGTCTGATAGATCCACAGCTGCGGATCTGGTATAACGAGAAGCTTGACAGCCATTATTTTATTTTGCCCGGTTCTCTGGCCGTAACCCTAAGTCTGGTCGGTATCCTTTTAACAGCGCTTGTCGTAGCCAGGGAATGGGAACGGGGTACAATGGAAGCTTTGTTAAGCACCAGGCTCAGCAGATTGCATTTTGTAGCCGGAAAATATTTTTCCTACTATATTTTGGGCATCTGCTCGCTTTTGTTTAACGTGTTTTTATGCATCGCTGTTTTTGATCTGCCCTTCCGCGGTTCTTATATCATACTATTTTTGGTGGGCAGCCTGTTTTTGCTGACCTGTATGGGCATCGGCTTACTGGTATCCACGATTTTTAAAAATCAATTTCTGGCCTGCCAGATCTCTTTAGTCATGGGTTTTTTACCGGCACTGCTCCTTTCCGGGCTGATGTTTCCGATTTCATCCATGCCTGCTTTTTTTAGATATTTAACAGCAGTTTTACCGCAGCGTTATTTTGTGTCGTTTATTGAAAGTGAGTTTTTAGCAGGAACTATCAGTGATATAGTTCTGATCAACACCGTTTATTTAAGCTGTCTGTGCCTTGTGTTGTTATTTTTAGTTTATAAAAATACGTTAGTGAGGTTGGAAAAATGACAACACGATTATTGACGCTGATCATTAAAGAATTTAAAGCAATCTGGAAAGATCCCCGCAGCAGAATGATCGTTACCATCATGCCTATTATTCAGCTTATTGTTTTCGCCAACGCTGTAACAATGGAAGTAAAAAATATTGATATGTTAGTGCTGGATAACAGCCGCAGCTACTATTCCCGCGAGCTGATCAGCCATTTTGCAAATTCGCCCTGGTTCAACTCTGTAGCGGTTGTTGACACGCCTGAACAGCTCAAACAAAGCATTGATATCCAAAAAGCAAGCCTGGCTATGGAAATACCTCCTGATTTTGCCGTATCTATAAAAAACAAGACCGGCGCCAGCGTGCAGCTGATAACAGACGGCAGGCAGACAAATTCCGCTTCAATCATCGGCAGCTATGCTACACAGATCATCCAAAGCTATGCCAAAGAATTATCCGGCAGCGAGCCACGCTTGGAAATAGTCACCAGAAACTGGTTCAATGTCAACCTTGATTATAAGTATTACTCACTCGTTTCCCTGATGGCTATGCTCTCGATGGTCATCGTGCTTTTACTGACATCGCTGTCTATTGCCCGGGAAAAAGAAGTCGGTACTTTTGACCAGCTCATTGTCAGCCCTCTGTCTTCTACCGAGATCCTCATCGGCAAAGCCGTACCGGCCCAGCTCTTAGCCTGGCTTCTGACAATGGTGATGCTTGCTATTTCAGTACACTTTTTTGATTTTCCTTTGGTTGGTTCGCTTGCAGTTTTTTTAGCAGCTGACTTTGTCGCTCTTTTAGCTTTAGTCGGTGTCGGTCTGTTTATTTCATCCTTATGCAGAACGCAGCAGCAGGCTATTTTAGGTGTCTTTACCTTTCAGATGCCTGCCGTATTGTTATCAGGATTTATCTCGCCTATTGATAATATGCCGGTCATACTGCAATACCTCACTTACCTTAATCCGCTGCGTTTCTTTCTGGTCATTGCCAAAGGCGTACTGCTGAAAAATATGGATATGTATCATGTGCTGATAAATTTGATACCGCTGGCTTTAATAGCTGTTTTAACACTAAGTATTGCCGGCTGGACCTTTAAAAGTAAACTGGAATAAAATCATCAAATTCCGGAAACTGTTACTATCACACCGGAACAGAGCCTTGTACTCTTTGCCCTGCAACGTCACTTCAACCTTTATAAAAAAACAAGCCCTCCGTTTCATCAGAAACAGGGGGCTTGTTTTTCAACCGTTTTCATTCATATCTGCTGATTTCGACCAGATTGTTATCAGGGTCACGCACATAAAGGCTCTGCATTTTCCCTAAAGCACCATTACGCTCGACGATGCCAACTTCAACCGCGATACCATGCTTTGCCAGCTCCTGATAAACAATGGGCAGTTCCGTTACCGTCAGCAGACAAATATCCAGACTGCCGTAAGCCACATTTCCGGCCGCCGGCAAAAATTCCGCAGGATAACGATGAACATTGATCTTCTGCATACCGAAGCGAAATGCATAATGGTCGTCCTGGCACAACAGTTCCATCCCCAGGACATCACGATAGAACCAGACGCAGAGTTCAAAATTACTCGTTGTCAAAACCAAATGATCTAAAGCTGTAATCTGCATTTTGCGCCGCTCTCTTTCAATATTTTTAATTAAAAAGCTCTGCCTTACAGCAGAGCTTTTTGCTATTTTACTGATCGGCCGCAGAAACCACAGCTTTTACAGCTTTAATGAACTTAGGCCTGGCAATCATTACAAAATGACCGCAGCCCCTGCATTTTAAACCAAAATCCATTCCTGTACGGGTAATTTCCCATTCAAAGGACCCGCAGGGATGAGCTTTTTTCATCCGCACTACATCGCCGACATTGAACTTAGCGTCCAACATAGCTTATTCTACACCCTTCACCGTACTGATATCCGTTACATCGTAACCGGCTTCACGGATCTGCTCAATAATATCCATACCATGCTGCGAAAGGTCAGCGCGAATAGTCAGCTCCGTAGTATCGGCATCATTACGCTTGGTTACAACAGAAATGATATTGATGCCCTGATCGCGGAACATACCGCCGATATCGGCAATAACACCGACCTTATCAGTAACATCGATCGTGATACGAGTGCAGCTTTTAGCAATGCCCATGATGGTAACAAAAGCGCGGAAAATATCGCTGTCCGTAATAATGCCGCACAGCCTGTTATCTTCATTCACAACAGGCAGAGCGTTGATCTTATGTTTATACAATATATAGGCTACATCCTCAATTGCACTGTTATCACGCACAGTAATCACATCGCGGGTCATTACGTCGCGTACCTTCAGGCGTGACAGCAGATAATTAGCTTCATAACGTGATAAAGTACTGGCATCAGAAGGTGAAGTGCGCCCAACGTCGCCATCAGTGATAATGCCCATCACTCTTTTGATATCATCTACAACCGGAATACGGCGAAAAGCACTGCTCTTCATCAGTTCCCGGGCTTCCAGCATGCTTTTGTCTTCTGAAATCGTTAATACGTTAGGTGTCATAAAGTCTTTAACTAGCATTGTAAACACGCTCCTTTTCCGGCATCAGCCGCCCAAATAAGCCTTACGCACAGCTTCACTGCTGGCTAATTCCTGTGCTGTACCTGCCAAAGCGATGCGGCCGGTTTCCAATACATAAGCTTTATCGGCAATTGATAAAGCCATATTGGCATTTTGTTCTACCAAAAGCACCGTTGTACCGCTCTCGTTTATTTCTTTTATTATATTAAAAATTTCTTTAACAAGCAATGGTGCCAGACCCATTGAGGGTTCATCCAGCAGCAAAAGTCTCGGCCTGCTCATCAAAGCCCGTCCCATAGCCAGCATTTGCTGCTCACCGCCGGAAAGCGTTCCTGAAATCTGGTCCTTACGTTCCAGCAGTCTAGGGAATTTTTTAAAAACGTCTTCCAGATCGCGGGCAATACCATCCTTATCATTACGCAGGTATGCACCCAGTTCCAGGTTTTCCATGACCGACATATTTGCAAAAACATGCCTTCCTTCCGGAACCTGACATAGGCCCATACCCACAATTTTATGTGCCGGTACGCCGACGATATTTTTATCTTCAAACAAGATCGTGCCGTTTTTCGGTTTCATCAGCCCGGAAATAGTCCTCAGCGTTGTGCTTTTGCCGGCGCCGTTAGACCCTACCAGAGTTACGATCTCACCTTTCGGTACCTCGATACTGATGCCCTTGATAGCGTGGATAGCACCATAATATACATCGATATTGTCTACCTTTAACATCAGGACACCTCCTCGCCCAAGTATGCTTCGATAACGCGTTTATTATTTTTGATTTCATCAGGCGTGCCGCTGGCAATACAAAAACCATATTCCAGAACATATATCCGCTCGCAGACCCCCATAACCAAACCCATATCATGTTCGATCAGCAAAATCGACAAGCTGAATTTATCTCTGATCCAGCGGATCATTTCCATCAGCTCTTTAGTTTCCTGTGGATTCATACCTGCAGCCGGTTCGTCCAAAAGCAGCAGCTTCGGTTCCGTGGCCAGTGCGCGGGCAATCTCCAGCCGTCTCTGTTCACCATAGGGAAGATTTTTTGCTGTTTCATAAGCTTTATCTTCCAGCTTAAAGATTTTTAAAAGCTCCAGGGCTTTTTTGGTAATTTCATCCTCTTCGCTGAAATAACGGCCAACCCGGGCAATCGCCTCGCCTAAAGTATATTTGACATGCATATTATAAGCAATTTTGACATTGTCAATAACCGAAAGCTCAGAAAAAAGTCTGATATTCTGGAAAGTACGCGCCATTCCCAGCTGCGTTACCTGATACGATTTTTTACCGCTGGTTCGCGTACCGTTGAACATTATCTCGCCTTCAGTAGGTGTATAAACACCGGTAATCATATTAAAAGCCGTAGTTTTTCCGGCTCCGTTGGGACCGATCAGCCCAATCAGCTCACCTGCTTTGATTTCCATGGAAAAGTTAGAGACAGCACGCAAGCCGCCGAAAACCATCGAAATATCATTTACTTTCAGCAGTGCTTCCATCTTTGCCACCTCCTAAATGAAACATTTTCAAGCTGAGCTCCTTATTACCGAACAGTCCCTGCGGACGGCGAAGCATCAGGACGATCAGAGTAATCGAGTAAATTATCATCCGCCATTCAGGATATTCTGCCAGATAAGCAGAAATAAAAGTCAGCAGCACAGCGCCGGTAATAGCGCCTGTCATCGAGCCCAGGCCGCCTAAAACGACCATGGTCAGAATATCGAAAGAACGCATGAAAGTAAAGGATGCCGGATGTGCAATATAAAAGTAATGCGAGAACAATACGCCTGCAGTGCCGGCAAAAGCAGCCCCCAGCGTAAACGCCATAACTTTGTATTTCGTAGTGTCGATACCCATAGTATCAGCAGCGATCTCATTCTCGCGAATTGCCAGACAACAGCGTCCTGGCGCTGAATTCTTGAAATTTTTAATAAAGAAAATGATGAAGATCATAATCCAGAAAACCCAGGGGAAATTGGTCAAACGGGGTATGCCCATCAGTCCGGAAGCACCGCCCACATAATCGATATTCAGGATACAGATACGAATGATCTCACCTAAACCAAGTGTCGCGATCGCCAGATAATCGCCATTCAGACGTAATGTCGGCAGACCGATCAAAAATCCCAAAAAGCCGGCAGCAACTGTGCCCGCTATCAATGCCAGCTCATATGAAAAACCAAGCTTGACCGTAACGATAGCGCCGGTATAAGCACCAACCGCCAAAAAGCCCGCATGTCCGATAGAAAACTGGCCTGTGTAACCATTGATCAGGTTCAAGCTGACTGAAAGAATAATATTAATACAAATCAGAACGATATTCAGTTCCCAGAAAGGGCCGATGATCTCTGCCATCATCAATCCCTGCATAACAGCAAAAAGTACAGCGCAGGCTACCAATGTCAGCAAATCTTTTTTTCTCAATGCATTCATAGCTCTCACCTACACTTTCTCACGTACATTTTTGCCCAATATACCGGCAGGTTTATAGAGCAAAATAAGGATCAGGATAGCAAATGCCGCAGCATCGCGGAAGGTTGAAGAAAAGAAACCGCTGACCATCGCCTCGACAACGCCCAGGATAATCCCTCCCAGCATAGCGCCGGGAATAATGCCAATACCGCCGAGAACTGCGGCAACGAAAGCCTTGATGCCAGGCACCATGCCCATCAGAGGATCGATAGAGTTATAATAGATACCTACCAAAACACCGCCGGCTGCTGCCAAAGCAGAACCTAAAGCAAAAGTCATGGAAATAACACGGTCAATATTAATACCCATCAAACGGGCGGCATCAGCATCAAAAGATACTGCACGCATCGCTTTGCCCGCTTTGGTGTTTTGTACAATGTAAGTCAGTACGGCCATCAAAATCAGCGCACTGATCAGGATAACGATCTGCTGGCTGTTTACTACCAACGGTCCAAAATGATAAATAGTCGCTTCAAACACAGCCGGGAACGTACGCGGCTGCGGCGTTGCAATAAGGATCATACTGTATTCCAGAAAGAAAGATACACCGATTGCCGTAATTAAGATTGCGATTCTTGGAGCATTACGCATCGGCCTATAAGCCACGCGTTCAATAATAATACCGGCTAATGCGGCACAGGCCATAGAAAAGAGTATAGCCGGAATAAAAGAAAAGCCAAACATTGTAGTTGCTATAAAGCCGAAATACGCACCCAACATGTAAACATCGCCATGAGCGAAGTTGATAAGCTTGATGATACCATAGATCATCGTGTATCCCAATGCTACCAGCGCATAAATACTGCCCAACGAAATGCCGTTAATAAGCTGTTGGACAAATTGTTGCATAAAGGAACCCATGTCCATAATTCCCGTCCTCCTGATCTCGTGGATTAAACGCAATGAGGCTGTGGTAATACCACAGCCCGCACCATTGCAAAAATTAATTGTGGATTTTTATCAAGGATTGATTTTTGTCCTGAAGGTTTGAGCGCCGTCTTTATGTTCGATAATTACAGCACTTTTAACCGGATTATGCTGCGCGTCAAAGGTTACGGTACCTGATACGCCCTGGAAACCGTTGATCTTGGCCATAGACTGAGCGATTTTCACCGGATCGGTATCGCCTGCATTTTTGATTGCCTCGGCAACCAGCAAAGCAGAGTCATAAGCAAGCGCTGCAAAAACGTCTGGTTTTACTTTATAAGCCTTTTCATACTCGCTGACAAACGCTTTATTCAAAGCAGAATCGTCATCAGGAGAATAAAGGCTTGAGAAATAAGTATTATTGAGTGCCGCCTTACCTGCTATTTCAGGCAGTTTAGCGCTGTCCCAGCCATCGCCGCCGGCCATGGGGATCTCGATACCCATCTCACGGCCCTGCTTAACGATCATACCAACTTCCTGATAATAGCCGGGAACATACAGAATATCCGGAGCCGCAGCTTTGATTTTAGTCAAAGTAGCTTTAAAATCGGTATCCTTTTGCAGATAGGATTCTTCAGCCACAACAGTGCCGCCGTTCTTGATAAAGTTCTCTTTAAAGAACGCCGCCAGACCTTTGGCATAGTCAGAAGAATTATCGATAAGGATCGCTGCTTTTGTTGCCTGTAAATCATTTTTAGCAAAGTTTGCCATAACAGTACCCTGGAACGGATCAATAAAGCAGGCGCGGAAATTATATTCTTTTGTTTTTCCTGTCGCCGGATCAACTGTAACGTTAGGGTTGGTAGCCATAGGAGCAATATCCAGCACTTTACTGCCGTTATTGATCGCGCCTGCGGCTATCGTAGCCGAGGAAAGGTTTGGGCCGATAACGGCAACAACCTTGTCCTGAGAGACCAGCTTCTGCATGGCATTGGTAGCTTCTGCTGCTTCGGACTTGTTATCCGCCACAACAAGCTCCAGTTTTTTGCCATTAATGCCACCTTTGTCATTAATGTTTTTGAAAGCCAGCTCAATAGCATTTTTCGAAGAAATACCAAAACTGGCACTGCCGCCGGTCATCTCAAGATTACCGCCGACCTTGATGGTATCGCCGCCGGCCGGTTTTTTATCGCCGCCGCAGCCGCTGAGCATAGCTGCTAAAGCTACGCTTGCTACCATTACTGAGAATACCTTGGTAACTTTTTTCATTGTTTTTCCCCCTCTGATGAAAACTGCAAAATATATTTAATCTGGCGCGTTTAAAACACGCCGGACTAAAAAACATCTAAAAAACAATGGGTCTACCTGGGTTCTATATTATATATTCTTTTGCAAACAGTTTTTTTATCTGAATTACAGCGTGATTTTTTCTTTGAAGGTCTGAACGCCGTCTTTTAATTCAATAATAATAGCGCTGGTGATCGGGTTATGATCTGCGTCATAAGTCAATTTACCACTGGCAACAGACAAGTCTTTAGTCGCAGCAATAGCCGCAGCCAATTTAGTACCGTCAGTAGTGCCTGCACGTTTAATAGCGTCAGCTAAAATCAGACCGGCATTATAACCCTGCATACAGAAAACATCAGGCTCTTTATTATACATAGCTTTATAACCGGCGATGAATTTTTGTACGGAAGGCTCTTTATCCTGTGCGGAATAAGCGCTGGAGAAATAGGTATTGTTCAAAGCTTCAGGACCGCCGATTTCAACAAGCTTCGGACTATCCCAGCCATCGCATCCCAAAAGCGGAACATTCAACCCCAATTCACGTGTTTGTTTAATGATTTTAGCAACTTCTTCATAATACCCGGGAATATAGATTGCTTCCGGATTAGTGGATTTGATTTTCGTCAGGGCAGATTTAAAATCAAGGTCTTTAGCAAGAAAAGCTTCTTTAGCGACGATCTTGCCGCCTTTTTCTTCCATAGTTTTAGTAAATACTTCAGCTAAGCCTTTGGAATAATCACTGGAAGCATCATACAAAATCGCTACATTTTTTACTTTCAGGTTTTTATCAGCAAATTCTGCCATAACACGTCCCTGGAAGGGATCGATAAAGCAGGAGCGGAACACAAATTCTTTTACTTTGCCATTTTCGACAGTAATGTTCGGCGCAGTTGCACAAGGTGCAATCAAAGGCACTTTATTAGCAGTAGTGATAGGTGTGGAAGCAGCTACACAACCGCTGGTTGCCGGTCCGACAACAGCTATTACCTTATCCTGAGTGACGAGTTTGGTAACCGAGTTACCTGCTTCAGAAGGTTCCGACTTGTTATCGCTTTCCACGATACGCAATTTTTTACCATCAATACCGCCGGCTTTATTTACTTCATCAAAAGCCATTTTTAAGCCTGAAAGAGTAGACTTGCCGTAATTGGCGACATTACCGGTCAGCTCAAAGCTTGCACCTACTACGATTTCGTTGCTGTTTGCAGCCTCTTTCTTTTTGTCTCCGCCGCCGCAGCCTGCTGTCAGCGAAGCAAATACCATCGCTGCCAAAGCAGCACTGGCAACTTTTTTCCAGGTTTTCATTTGTTCTTTCCCCTTTTCCTATAATAGTATAAATTGGTTACTTCTATGCAGCAGCCGACGCTGTTCCCCTCTTAACAGTATTTTCCTGGCAAAGCTACGTTTGTAACTATCTGCTCACAATTATAAATAATTTTTCACACTTTTGTCAACTCTTTTTTTGTAAATCCATACAAAAAACAAATAATTTACCTTACGATTTTGTATTTTTTGGACTTTTTTTATTTTAATCCGTATCCAAGATACTTTTTTCCATTCAACATAGACTGTATACAAAATTCATGGAAATGGCTTGGCAGCTTTTCTTGATATGATGTATAATATCCTTGTATGTTAATCGATTACAGATAGGAGCTCCTATGCATTATATACCCTTACTTTTTTTATGTGCGAAAGTTTTTTCCTTCATATATCACCGGGAGCTGGCTTTATTCCTGCATAACTTCCGGGCCATAGTCGAAGCGCGCAGAAGTACCAAAAAGGTACATGTTGTTTTTATTGATAAAACCACTATTTTTTTTCTGATTTATTTTCTCATTGATATTCTTTTCTTATTCTACTGTATCTGGCTCATTACCGGTGACAGCTGGGAACCCGGATGTATGCTGTTATTTCTTTCTGCTTTGGAGTCTTATGGTGTCCAGGGACGTATTGCCGGTGCCTATGAAGTAAGTCCACAGGGATTTATTTATGCTAAAATCTGGTTTAAGTACCTGATGAGCGCGCAAATAATGTTCATCCTTCTGCAGCTGTTCCACGGAAATATGTAGTGCGTAGAACTGCTCATCTTTTTCTACAAAAATAAGAATTACCAATATATATATATGTAAACATTATAAAAGCGATTTCTAAATTATTAGGAATCGCTTTTTTATTTCCTCCAAATAAATAACAGCTATTATAACCTCTTTTTAGTTTTGCGGTCTTGTGGGGGGGGCAAATGTGCTAAAATATTTGTTCGGAGGCGATTTTATTGCATATAATGATAAAAAACAAATTATTACTTATGAAAAATATTTTCACCAAACAATTTAGGCACTTTTTTCTTATTTTATTTGCAGTCCTGCTAATCCTACAGCTGCTTGGCAGCGGAACTTTTATTATTACCAAAACAAAGCAGCTGTTATTCACCGTATTTATTACGAGCTGCCTTACATCAATATTCTCCTATTCCAGAATTTATTTTTACAATTATTTATTAGCTCTGCTGCCGCTTTTATCACTGCTATTTTGTAAAACCGCAGCCGGCGAAGTTATAACTTCCGTCAATATAGCTTATTATTCTATATTTTCACTTTCATTTACCAATATCATTTTTTTTCTGTATTATTACAGTACCGCATATAAAACTCTACGACTTCTTTCTCCAGTAGTACTGTTACTCCAAATCTGTACGTTTCTTCTTTCAACAGCAGTTTGGGGTTATTATACTTCCAGCCAAAGTTTCCCCACTGCCACAACAATTCTTGCACTATTACAAACCAATGTTTCTGAAAGTTACGAATATCTGCAAACAAACTTTACTGGGCAGACTTTATTATTATTTCTTTTTCTTGTTCTTGTTTATCTGGTGTTTTCTCTGCTTTTACACTTGCGTCTTAAAAGCTGCCGCATAAATAATATGCCTCCAGTAGCGATTGCTGTATTTGTGCTTCTTAACCTGCTGACAGTATATAAAAGTTCTATAACCCCTGATAATTTTTTTACCAATACATTACGGGAGACAAGAAATGCTTTGGCTCAATATGATAATTTTTCTGCCCAAAAAAACGCCCGTCCAAAAATACTTGGGTCTTTAAAATCCCTTCCCAAAAACGCTGCAGGTGTCTACGTTCTGGTTATAGGCGAATCGCAAAATAAAGGCCACATGTCTGCTTACGGTTATCACCGGCCTACGACACCATGGCTTCAATCAATCAAAAACCAGCATGGCTTTCTGCTTTTTGATAACGCCTATTCCTGTCACAGTCATACTGTTCCCGTTCTGACTTATGCTCTAACAGCTAAAAATCAGTATAATACTCTGCCTCTGGAACAGGCAGCATCTATTATAGAAATTGCTCAGGCAGCAGACTTTCATACTGTATGGATAAGCAATCAGGTAAAATACGGCGCTTGGGATACTCCGGTTTCCGTAATTGCTGATCAGTCACAAACACAATACTGGTTAAACGGACATCTGGGAGAAACTACTCAAACTACTCATTTCGACTTGAGTCTGGTAGATGTTTTAAAAAAACTGCCGGTATTCGACAAAGCCCTGATAGTTGTGCATCTGATGGGTAATCATGGTTCTTACGAAGAAAGTTATCCGCATGCGTTTAATCGCTGGACGGGAAAATCTCATATTGATAAGTATGATAACAGTATTCTTTACAACGATTTTGTCATGAAGCAGCTTTTTAGTGCGGTAAAAGATCTGCCAAACTTTCAGGGGCTGATTTATTTTTCAGATCATGCCGATAATGTTGATGCAGGTCTTGGTCACGACGCTTCCAGATTTACTTTCGATATGGCACGCATTCCATTGTATATGTATTTCTCTGATAACTATATTCAAAAATACCCGCATACTATGGCTATTTTAAAGAAGCATACGTCAGCCTATTTTACTAATGACCTTATTTTTGATACGCTTATCAATATCATGCAGATTCCTTTTCCTGTTTTGGAAGAAACAAACTCGCTGGCAGATAAAAATTATAAAAACACAAGCACAAATTTAAAAACTTTATATGGCAAAAAAAGTCTTAGTGAAGATCCATTTGCTGATTAAGGTCAACACAGAAAAAACGCCCACAAATCGCTTGTGAGCGTTTTTTCTTTATGATACAGTCCATTCTATTCGTTTTTGATTTCGCCAGCCTTACAAGCCGTTTAAAACGATGCTTTTTTTGTCTGTTTTATCACTTTTGCTGCAATACTTCCTGTTCTTCTTTGGAAAGTACATACTGGGATTTTCCAGCTATAACCGGTTTGGCATAACAGCGATTTTCTTCTCTGCCATAAATGCTTGAAAGCACCACACCATTATTTTCTTCATCAACCAGAGCTACAGAATAACTTAAATCACTTCCTGTATTATCAAAAGCATTATATCTTAACACGCGTAAATTCTGCACACAACTTTTTAACCGCAGCCGCAGATCATCACGGCTCTTTTCCAAAGCTGTTATTTTGGCTTCCGCACTGCGCACATCTTCCAGCGTCTGAGTAAGTACTTCGTCCAAATCCATAGTTGTGCCTTTAGTAAAATAATCATACTTCCACTGTAATTTTCTCAGCTTACTATTCATATTTACCAGCATCACCAGCAAAAATACTATCAAGACCAGTAGTACCGCTATTATAAACAGCAGATTATTGCCCAAAATTTGATTGATCTGTTCCATTGTTCTTCCTTCTCCCTTTATAAAAGACCTGAAACTGCAACGATGATCCCGGCCCAAAGCACTGCCGGCAGCAGATTAGAAATACGAATCTGCACCACTTTCAGCATATTGACACCGATCGCCATAATCAGCATACCGCCCGTAGCAGTTACTTCATTTAAAATACTGGTAGTTAAGACCGGTTCCAGTACCCCGGCCAGCAAAGTCAAAGTACCCTGATATAGCAATACGCTTACTGCTGACAAAGCGACGCCGATACCAAGATTGGCCGTCAGTATAATCGCAATAATACCATCCAAAGTCGATTTAGCGAATAAGATCGTTGTATCACCTTTTAATCCATCCTGCAAACTGCCGATAATGGCCATTGCGCCTACACAATAAATCAGGCTGGCAGCAACAAAACCTTCGCCAATAACTTTGGCGGCTCCGGCATCATGTCCGCCAATCAGCTTACTGCCGATCCAATCTCCAAATCTTTGCAGCTTCGTATCGATATCGATACCTTCGCCAACGATAGCACCTAAAACAATACTGAAAATAACAACCATGATATTTTCACTTTTAAAAGCCATCTGTACACCTATAACAATGATACACAGTGCCACACCCTGCATGATGCTTTCCTGCCATTTTTCCGGCAGCCCGCGGCGCAGCAATAATCCTGCGCCCGCTCCGGCTAAAATCGCTCCGGAGTTAACCAGCGTTCCCAAACCGACCATAATTCCCCTCCCGGTAAGCGCTGCTCGTGCTAGATCCTTTGCACTTACTTCATTCTTTCACCAATGCAGCAACACTTTATTTTAAACAGACAGCCAGGGCTTCTTCCTTTTTAATGTCTGCTGCGCCGGTCTGTTCAGCAAATCATATATCCGCTCCAGATCCTCAGGTGAATAATATTCTATTTCTATTTTGCCTTTTTTTTCATCCTTGGGCACAACTTTGACCTTTGTTCCTAATAATTCTACCAACCTGTTTTGAAAATCGCTGGTAAAAACATCTCCTGCCGCGGCTGCCTTTCCTTTTTTATTGTTTGCTTTTTCCTCAGCAACAATTACCGCTTCTTCAGTAACTTTGAATCTGCGCCCAGTTTTCAGCTCTTTGACAACGTCTTCCACTGTCCGTGAACTCCAGCCTTTTTCAATAATGGCCGCAGCAACTTCAAGCTGCTGCTTTTCATTATCCAAAGAAAGCAGCGGTTTTACCTGCCCCATCGTCAATGTTTCACGTGAAACATATTCTCTGATCTGCTGCGGTAAATTTAACAGCCGCAGCAGATTAGCAACAGCAGTACGGCTGCGGCCAACTTTTTTCGCAGCATCTTCCTGTGTCAGCTTGCATTCGGTCATCAGCCGTTTGATGCCTTCTGCTTCTTCCAGCGGATTAAGATCATGACGCTGAATATTTTCTACCAAAGCAATTTCCATCATCGTTGCATCATCATAATCACGAATAATAACCGGAACAGTTTTCAGCTTGGCTTCCTTGGAAGCACGCCAGCGACGCTCTCCGGCAACGATCTCATATTTACGTCCGTGTTTACGTACTACCAACGGCTGAATTACTCCATGCAGCTTGATAGATTCAACTAATTCTGCCAGTTTCACTGCATCAAAAACCTGCCGCGGCTGATGTGGATTAGGAACAATATCTTTCAGAAGCAGCTCCTTCTTTTCTTCGTCACTACGTACCGGTTCTACCGCTGTATTGACCGGATCGGCTGCATCACCAAAAATTGCACCCAGACCTTTGCCTAAACCTTTTTTATTCATCACCGATTACCTCCCGTGCCAGCTCCTGGTAAACCATCGCACCCTTGGATTTTGGGTCGTAGACAATGACCGGCTGTCCATGGCTGGGAGCTTCACTCAAGCGTACGTTGCGCGGGATAATAGTATTGTACATTTTCGTTTCAAAATATTTTTTTACTTCATCGACAACGTCGGCCGATAAATTGGTCCGCGCGTCATACATCGTCATCACTACGCCCTCCAGCTTTAAAGCCGGATTAAGATTTCTCTGCACTAATTTTATCGTATTCATCAGCTGACTGACACCCTCTAGGGCGTAAAATTCGCACTGAATAGGGATCAGCACCGAACTGGCAGCCGTCAGTGCGTTGATAGTCAGCAGTCCTAAAGACGGAGGGCAGTCGATCAGCACATAATCATAGTCGTGCTTAACACGTTCCAATGAGCTTTTCAGGCGGCCTTCTCTGTTCATCAGACTTACAAGTTCGATCTCGGCTCCTGCCAGCTGGATCGTCGCCGGCAGTACGTCCAAATTATCATAGGAACTATGGATGATCAATTCTTTCATCGGCACATCATCGATCAACGTATCATAAATACACTTTTTGATATCGCGCTTATCAAACCCCAACCCGCTGGTAGAATTACCCTGCGGATCAGAATCTATCAATAATACTTTGCGTCCCTTCTGTGCCAGACACGCCGCCAAATTGACAGTAGTCGTAGTTTTACCGACGCCGCCTTTCTGATTGGCAATAGCGATAACCTTAACCAAAATCTTCACCTCACCCTTAATATCTTCAAAATAAATTATTTGAATTTCATCTGTTTCCCATTTTATCACAAATTAAGTGTTTCACCTATAGCAAAAACTAAAATTCACTTACTTTCTTTCAAATCATCGTCTTTTACGCAGCTTCTTCAAGGCAATGTTTCACGTGAAACATTGCTGCAACATTCTTTGCAGCCAAAACTTCCTCCAGCTTTGCTTCTATTACCATTGCTTTGAGTTTTTATCAACATAACCCACAGTTTTATCCACATATTTAATGAAATTTGCTTTTACTAAAACTTCATCAAAATCTGTTTTTTATTTTACAGGCTTTTTTCCATTAAAATATGCGGACAAAATTCATCCAAATATGCCTCACCAATTTCCCGGTAGCCTAAAGTCTGGTAAAAGCCGCTGGCACGACATTGAGCGGACAAACTGATCCGCTTACCGCCAACTCTGCGTGCTTCCTGTTCCAGTGCCAGCATGATCTGTGCCCCTAAATTTCTGCCACGGAACTCCGGCAAAACAGCCACCCTACCAATAATAAAATCCCCCGACCGCTCTCCCGGAAGTAACCTTCCTGTCGCCACAGCACACCCTTCCATAAATAGTACTGCATGCGGAACCATTTCGTCATATTCATCAAATTCATTTTTAAAACCTTGTTCTTCCATAAAAACTTTTTCTCTGATAGTTTTTGCTTCTGTACACAAAAAATTATAAATTTTTACCATTTGTCTGCTCCCTTCAAAAAAAGTGTCCAAATCTACACCTTTCAAAAACAAGGCGTGACTTAGAACACCCAATCATTTTCTTCATCCGCTGATAAAGAATTTACATCCTGTATTTATAATTGCCGTAATATAACCTGAGTATACTGCTATTTCAGACCTGCATTCTGTCGCTGCTGTAATAATTGTTCTTGATAAACAGCTATTTTAGCCTGCAGATTTTCACTGTACTGTTGCCATTTATGTACTTCTTCAGCTACATAAACCTGATGTTTCAGCAAAAGCTCCAACCGCTCGGCAATAGTACCGTCCCCATTATAACGCAGCTGTGCATATCTCTTTATATCACGCAGCAGCATCCCTGTCGCTTTTAATTTACATAAAAACTGTACCCATTCCCTATCTTCGGCCAGATAATTGCGACAGCCATTTTGACCACGTTTAACAAACAACAGGCCCTTTTTTTCATAATATCTCAAAGTATAAGCACTGATCCCAGTTAATTCCGCAAATGCACCGATTTTCATTTTTTATCCTTAATCCTTGACTTAGAGTATAGTCTAAAATTTATACTTTCATTGTAATCATTTTGGAGGTGAATGTAAATGTCTGATAATTATTTTAAAACAGGTTTAGAAAATTTAAAGAAAATCGATGGGACTGCAGGCAGTAACGTCATTGAAAATCTCAGTGATATTGCTCCTGATTTGGCCCGCTATATCATTGAATTTGCTTTTGGCCAGATTTACGAACGTCCCGGGCTCAGTCTGCAGGAACGAGAACTGCTGACGCTGTCCAGCCTTTTGACTGCAGGCGGCTGCGAAGCCCAGCTGCAGGTACATATCAACGCAGCATTACATGTTGGCATAAAAGAAGAAAAAATTATCGAAGCATTTCTGCACTGCATACCTTATACGGGTTTCCCTAAAGTCCTCAATGCTGTTGCCGTAGCCGGACAGATATTCTCTGGCAAATAAATTTGCAGTAATCGACTGTACTGCTTATACTTAAAGTATCATTAATATTTTAAGGAGCAATTATATGCAATTACAGATTCTACCACAAACCTTTGCTGTGTGCCAGATTCAGGATACTTCTCAAATAAACTGGCAGATGCCGCTGTTTTTTTTTAGTAAAACTGCTGAAGAATTGTCCCTGGTCTGCCCTGAAACCGACCTTCCTGCAGCAGTTCTGCAATGTGAACGAGGCTGGCGGGCTTTAAAGATCTGCGGCGTACTTGATTTTGCTTTAGTCGGTATCCTCGCTAAAATTTCCAGTCTGCTGGCAAATGCCGGTATCAGTATTTTTGCCGTTTCAACCTATAATACTGACTATATCTTTATCAAAGAATCCCATCTGCAGAAGGCTGCTGCTGCATTAAGAACCAACGGCTATCAGATAACAGCATAAAAGCAAAAAGCGATGTTTCAAATGAAACATCGCTTTTTATTATATATACAGCTTATCATTACAACTATAGATCTCATAACACAGCTTACTTTTTAAGCCTACGATCGTTCTTCAAAAAACGTTCTAAATACACCATATCTTTAAGCTGTATGCCATTTTCAAAAATCGGCTGAGGATAATTATCTGTAAAAAAATTTTTTATCACATGGCTTCTTGTAAAACCACAGGCTTGATAAAAATTCAGCGTTTCAAAAACATCACCTGTTCCGACCAGCATTCTTGTTCCCAAGCGACTATACAAGCGGCACATTTCTGTCATTAAAAAACGTCCATAACCACGACGTTGTTCCTGCGGCCATACCGCCAGGTTTTTGACTTCAAACACATCCTCTTTTTCCTGGGTCACGACCACTGTCGCCTTCAGATCTCCCTTATATAAAGCAAACAGATCTCCTCTCTTCAGATAACGATCCAGCATTTTCTCGTCTTCGTCCCCCAGCAGTAATAATTGTAAAAAATCTTTTTTTGCTTCCAGTTCCAGCATTATTACAGTTCCGTTCGATGCTGTCTTCAGCCATTTATCACGATCCAGCGTATAAAGAAAATGCGGCATTTCCTGACCTCGGTAAATTTTCACAAAATTACACATTGCCTTCATACCAAGTCCTTCTGCAATGTGCTGCGAAGCAAAATTATTCGTCCTGACCTGCGCCGTAAGCGTTTGCAGCTGCAGTTTACGAAAAGCATATTGACACAAAGCCGCAGTTCCTTCTCCTGCATAGCCTTGTCCCCAATATTTTTTGTTCAGAATATATCCTATTCCAATATATTGCTTACCTTCTGCCACTTCTTTCAGTATCCCCATCACCCCAATAAGACTGCCATCATTTTTTTTACGAACTGCCCAGTAGCTGTAACCATCACTGCTATAACGGCGAAGATTTTCATTCAGCCAGGCCTGTGATTCTATTTTAGTAAAGCCATGTTCCCAGGCATACATGATCTCAGGATCACCAAGCAATATTTCCAGCTCTGGCAAATCAGCCTGTGTCAATTGAAAAAATTCCAGCCGTTCAGTTATTAAAAACGGCAGTATACATTTATCTCTCACCTGCCAACCACTCCATTTCTATTATTTCCCATTGTTCTCCTAAAAAGTCGACATTGTACAGCGGAAAAATCACCTTCACACCATCAACAGCTTTAAAGCCTCCACGCTTGTAGCAGTTTACCGCCTGTAAATTATTGGTGAATACTCCTAAAGTTAAACGCTGCATGCCCAAAATCTCCTGTACGTATTTTTTTATCAGACGCAATAAAGCCTGTCCGCAGCCATTACCTCTATATTGTGGTGCCAAAAGAACAAATCCTAAATGAATGCTCCGCTGCAGGTAATCCGCACGTCTCAATAGTATATGTCCTGCCGGCGACCCATTTTCTGCCAGGACTGTCATAGGCCATGCTGTCTGCTCATCAGCCATCACTTCCGCATAGGCAATTATCTGATCTGCCGTTAATGGATATGTAAATTTTCCCGCACTCCAAAAATAAAATTCCCGTTCATCAATAATCCATGAAGGCATGCAGGCAGCATCACTTTTTTTAAAAGGACGTAATTTAAACATTTTCCACCTTCATCTTTCAGTTTTTGTGTTCGTACTTATTATTTATTCGGCTTGCGTTTAAGATATAATAACTTTTTCAGATCGGCTTCAATCTGCCAACAAAGTTTCTTATAAATTTCAAATGTCGTCATCCCTAATAAAGCGCTTAACTCTTTCTGCGTCAATGCCTTTTCCAGCATAAATTCTCTTCCATAAACAGCAGCCTTTATTTTAATTCTTTGGCCATAGTTATTGTTCTGGCAGCAAAACCATAATGTTCATAAAACCGCTCCGCTTCAGTATTTCCACAAACAACTTTCAGTTCCAGCAGCTTCAAAGGCAGACGCTCAAGTCGTTCAAGCATCCATTGCATCAGCATCTTTCCCGCCCCCTGCCCACGCAGCTCCTGCCTGATATAAAGATAGTCAATACTGCCGCAGACATCAGTATGCGAAAAAACACAGAAACCTTTCCACCCATGATCAACAGCCAGAACTGCTGCGACAGTTTTGCCTGCGCTGATTCCCCGCTTCAGAGTCCAGATCTTTTCATCTGCACAAACCAGCGGATACAGCCCCCGGAAATTTAAAGCTGTCTGATTATGGTAATCTGCCAGCTCCAATAGTAAAGGTTTCAACGCACCAACTGTTTCCACCGTCAGCATTTCTATTTTTAACATCATCTATCCACCTTCCAGCTTTATCTCACACAGGCACGCACAAATTTTTCCGGCACATTCATTCTTACAGCAGCAGCTTCTATCGTCATGCCGCTGTCAAGAAACCTTCTGCAGACAGACTTCATATTTTCACCCACCTCCAAGATATGAAAATCCGGGTCATAAAAACGAATTACTCTTTGCCCCCAGCTATATTGCTGTACTGGATGTACATAAAAGATCCCTTTTATTGCTGCTAGCTTTTTTAAAAAATCATCGAATTTATCTTCTTCAAAATAAAGTTCAGCAGCATTGCCGCCAAAACTGATACTTTGAAGATCCTTACTGATAAATTCACACCAGCTTTCTTGAGTCTGTAACGCTACTCCGCCTGTTAAAGTAACATTCGCACCCAGATCCATAGTAACTCTCAGCCCTAAAACTTCTTTATAAAATTTGACTGACTTTTCCATATTTTTTACAATCAGAAGTGCTGCCTGAAATTTCATTATGATCTACCTGCCTTCTTTATATTTTTAACCATCTTTCGCAGATATATACCTGAGATGCAAAACAGGAAACGGGTTACCTTGTCCATCCAACTCAGACCGCGAATATTTTTTAAAACCTTGTTTCTGATAAAAACAATAGGCCTGCGGATTTTGTTCATTAACGTCGACTTCCGTCACTCCAAGCCCGCTGACAGCATGGCGCAGCAGCTTCGAACCAAATCCCTGCCCACGTTCACTGCTTGCGACAAATAACATTTCCAGCTTTATTCCGTCAATGCCCATGAAACCCTTATAACAGCTATCTTCAGCCTTAATAGCCCATAATTCAGGAATAGATTCCAAATTCTGGTATACCAACGGACGCAGCGCTTTAATATCGTTCTCCCTCAAAAAATCATGTGTATGACGCACCGAATCTTCCCAAATAATCATTAATATTTCCAGCAAATTTCGTTCTCGTCTTACAATTTTTATTATTTCCATCTTTCTTTCCTTCACTATTTCCAAATATGAGTAAAAAGAGGATGTTTCACGTGAAACATCCTCTTCATAATGCTTCTGCACTTATAATCATTTAACTACGGCGCACCATCTCAGAGGTTATTTCCTTCAATGTAAACGCACCGCACATCGCCATAGTATCTTTCAGTTCAGCAGCCAGTTTTTCGATATATACTTTGACACCCTCTTTCCCTCCGCCAAAAACAGCAGTAACAAAAGGACGGGCAATAACAACAGCATCAGCTCCCAAGGCCAGCGCTTTAAAAATATCAACACCACTGCGAATGCCGCCGTCAACAATAATACGCATCTTCCCGCCTACTGCCGCCGCTATCTCTGGCAATACTTCTGCCGTTGCGGCACACTGATCCAGGACACGTCCGCCGTGGTTAGAAACAATGATCGCATGCGCTCCCGCCTGCTGCGCTTTTAACGCTGCTTTCGCCGTCATAATACCTTTTACAATAAATGGTACACCTGCCTGCTGCGCAATTTCTGCCAGTTCAGAAACGGATTTGCTGCCGGCCGGCGGCATCATATTCTGTAAAAACGGTAATCCAGCAGCATCAATATCCATGGCTACGGCAAAAGCGCCAGACTCCTTTACCAGGGCCAGCTTTTCTTTAATCGTTTCCAGATTCCATGGTTTGACAGTAGGTATACCCTGCCCGTCAACAGCTTTGATAGCCTGCGTCGCCGCTGCCATGACACTGCTGTCCAAGCCGTCGCCTGTAAAAGCGGCAATACCATTTTCCGCACAGGCTGAAACCAGGACTTCATTATAAGTAACGTCACTATAAGCGTTACTGTAATGCATTGCTATTGCTCCTACAGGACCGGCAAAAAAAGGATAGCTGAAGTGCTTGCCAAACAGCTCCAAACCTGTATCTATCTGTTTTTTCTCACAAATAGTATCCATATTGACACGGATCTCCTGCCATTTCTGATAATTGCGGATAGCAGTATTTCCTATACCTTTCGCCCCTGGTCCTGGCATCGTATTTCTGCAGGCTACACCATTGCATATGGGACAAGCCTTACATTTAGTACCGATTTTTGTCCGCGCCGTTTCTAAAACCTCATTATAATCCATGGAATTGACCCTCCCTTATTCTCCTGTCACCTTGTTTCTATTTTACTACATTAGCTGGATTTGTACAGAACTATTCTTAAAAATACATAAAGAAAAGCAGTGATCTTTACAGACCACTGCTTCAGTAGGCTTAAAACAAACGCGGCTCTTTTGGTTTTTTAGTATTACGGATTCTTAAAGTCACCAGCACGTCACCACCGTCAACATCCTGCTCCATTGATACGGGAATACCAACATCTTTTATCGTAGAAACTATTTGCTTAATGCTGTTAAGATAGATACGCACATCATTAACGATCACCAGACGCTTTTTCTTCGGAGTAACTTCGCCTTCATCTGTATCCAAATATTTTTTTACATATTCTTCTGTCTGACGCACACTGAAATTATTCTTTACAATCGTTTCTACAATCTGCAGCTGCTCTGCCTCTGTCGGCAGCTTAAGCAAAACTCTGGCATGCCTTTCTGTTAAGGCATTTTTGCGCAGAGACTCGCGTACAGGCTGCGGCAAACGCAATAAACGCAGCTTATTGGCAATAGTCGATTGTTTTTTACCAACCCGAGCCGCCATAGAATCCTGCGTCAGATGGAATTCGTTCATCAGCATTTCGTAGCCTTCGGCTTCTTCCAAATAATGCAGATCCTCCCGCTGCAGATTTTCGATCAAAGCTATCTCCGCAATCTGCTGTTGAGTATAATCACTGATAATAACAGGAATTTCACTCAAAGCTGCCATTTTGGAAGCACGCAGACGTCTCTCGCCGGCGATAAGCAGATAATTACCGCTGCCATCTTCCATGGGTGCTACCAAAAGCGGCTGCAAAACACCATATTGGGCAATAGATGCCGCCAGATCCTGTAAACCATCTTCATCAAATGTTTTACGCGGCTGGTAAGGATTCGGTATAACTTTAGCTAAAGGCACCCGTACTACCTCGATTGCTTTACTGCTATGCTTGGTACCCATTTCCGCACGTCCTGCTTCTAAAACAGAAAATCCATCATCAACTGTCATAAACTTAACCTCCACTATTTATTCCAGGGGTTGTTTGTCCGGCAAACCAGCTTTACGCGGATATGCCTTGGGAGTAGTTTTTATTTTGGCTATTTTCACAATAGCACGACCATCATTCAACCCAGGAAGCTTTACGGCGTCGGCACTTACCAGGCGCCCGCCCAAAATTTGCAGCGCTTTATCAGCAGCAGCTATCTCTTCCTGATATTTGCTGCCTTTTAGTGCAATAAAGCTGCCGTCTGTTTTTACTAACGGCAGGCAATATTCTGCCAAAACACTCAGTCTGGCAACTGCTCTTGCCGTCACCAGATCATACTTTTCACGATGCCTGGGATCTCTGCCGGCATCCTCGGCCCGTAAATGCACACAGCGAATACCTTTTAGTCCTAATTCAATAATAACCGTTTCCAAAAATTTCAGCCGTTTAGCCAGGGAATCAATCAAAGTTACTTTTAAAGAAGGGCAGTATATTTTCAGGGGGATACCAGGAAATCCTGCCCCTGTACCAACATCAGCTAAAGTTTTTTCACCAAACAGCTTCTCATCAAATGCCAGCAGAGAATCAATCATATGTTTAACGGCTACTTCTTCAGGCTCGGTTATCGCCGTCAGATTCATCACTTTATTCGTCTCCACAAGCAGTTCATAATAAGCACTGAATTGTTCCAGCTGCTGTGCTGTAAAGCTCAGTCCCGCTTCTTTCCCTTTCAACTGCATTATTTCAGCAAACGTCATGATTCATATTCCTTCCTGCGCATTACTTCCAACGCTATCATCAACACGCTGACGTCAGCCGGAGAAACGCCGGAAATGCGTGAAGCCTGACCGATTGAAGCAGGCTTCACTTTCGCCAGCTTCTCTGCTGCTTCGGAAGACAGCTCTTTGATACTCAAATAATCGATATCAGCCGGTATTTTTTTATTTTCCAGCTTCAATGCTTTTTCCACTTCCTGTTTTTGCTTATTGATGTAACCTTCATACTTGGCAAAAATCTCTACCTGCTCGGCAACTACTTCCGGCAGCTCCGGCACTTCAAAAGCCTGCTGTAATTTTTCATAAGTCATTTCACTGCGGCGCAGCAGATCCAGCAGTGACATCCCCGAACGAATCGGCGCTGTTCCCAGCTCTGCCAATTTGGCAAGCACTTCCGCATTAGGAGGTAAATGTGTACTGCTCAAATTCTGCAATGTCCGTTCCAGCAAACTGCGTTTTGCAGTAAAAGCTTCGTAACGAACATCGTTTACCAGACCAACCGCTCTGCCTTTTTCCGTTAACCGAAGGTCAGCATTATCCTGACGCAGCAGCAGCCGGTATTCAGCACGCGAAGTCATCATGCGGTAAGGCTCATTCGTTCCTTTTGTAACCAGATCATCAATCAAAACACCTAAATAGCCTTCGCTGCGGCTTAAAATAAGCGGCTCTTTACTCCTTATTTTCTGCATGGCATTAACGCCGGCAAGAAGCCCCTGCGCGGCGGCTTCTTCATACCCACTGGTACCGTTCGCCTGACCGGCAGAAAAAAGTCCGCTGATAGCTTTATGTTCTAACGTCCGCTGCAATTGCAGCGGATCAAGACAATCATAATCAATAGCATAACCGGCGCGCATCATCCGGCAATTTTCCAAACCGGGTATAGTCTGCATAAACTGCAGCTGAACATGTGCTGGCAAAGACGACGACATTCCCTGCACATACATTTCATTTGTACGTAACCCTTCCGGTTCCACAAATAACTGATGCCGTTCCTTATCGGCAAAACGTACGATTTTAGCTTCAATAGAAGGACAATAGCGTGGACCGACGCCTTCGATCATACCATTGAACATACCTGACAAATGCAGATTATCACGAATTATCTTATGAGTATCAGCATTGGTATAAGTCAGCCAGCAGGGAATCTGCTTTCTCTCCGTAATCGTACTCATAAAAGAAAAATTACGTACCTGTTCATCGCCATATTGAGCTTCCATTCTGCTGTAATCCAGGCTGCGGGCATCGATTCTCGCCGGCGTACCCGTTTTAAAACGCATCAGCTCTACTCCATGCTCTAATAAAGAAGACGACAGTTTATTGGCTGAGCGCAATCCGTTAGGTCCTGATTCATAATTTACCTGACCATAAACAATACGCCCGCGCAGATAAGTGCCGGTAGCTAAAATGACGCACTTCGCTTCAAAAACTTCGCCCGTTTCAGCCTCTACACCAACTACAGCTCCATTTTCAACTAATAATCTGTCGATCATCAATTGTTTAACATCCAGATTTTCCTGGTTTTCCACAACCTGCTTCATCAAAGTATGATAAAAAGGCTTATCAGCCTGAGCTCTTAACGCATGGACAGCATAACCTTTACCTGTATTTAAAAGCCGCATCTGAATACAGGCTTCATCAGCAGTTAGACCCATCTGACCGCCTAAAGCATCAATCTCACGCACTAAATGACCCTTAGCCGGTCCGCCGACAGAAGGGTTACAGGGCATCAAAGCAATATTATCCAAAGACAAAGTAGCAAGAAGAGTCCTGCCGCCAAGGCGTGCAGCCGCCAGGGCCGCTTCTACTCCGGCATGACCTGCACCGATAACGACGACATCATAATTATCAGTAATATACATTTTGTCACCTACAACCTAAACTCTTATTTCCCAACACAGAATTTTGAAAAAATCTCATTGATGATTTCATCCTGAAGAGTATCACCTGTAATCAAACCCATAGCATCGATCGCTTTATGCAGATCAATGACCAGACAATCATATGGCAGCATCGATGCCGCTGCTCTGATTGCTTCTTCCACACTTAACAAAGCTTCACGCAGCAGATTCTCGTGACGTGTATTTTGTACATAAGCACCACCAGATATAGCATGCTCTGAACCATAAACATAACTTTGCAGCCAGGCAGTAAACTGTTCCAGCCCACCGCCGGTTTTTGCAGATAAAAGCAGTACTCTATCTTTACCAAAGCGTTTCTGTAAAGCTGTTAAATCATTTACCTGCGGTCGATCACCTTTATTTACTATTATAACACAGGGCTTACCTGCAACTGCATTTAAAATTTCTTCATCTTCTTCATTTAAAGGCTGAGATCCATCCAAAACTACTACAGCCAATTCTGCTTTGTCAAGACGTTCCTTACTCCTGGCAACCCCTATCTTCTCAACATAATCTTCTGTCTGCCTGATGCCGGCAGTATCAACTAATACCAATGGCACACTGCCAAGCAATAACTGTTCTTCAATTACATCGCGCGTAGTTCCGGCATATTCTGAAACAATAGCCCTTTCCTCACTGAGCAGAGCATTTAAAAGACTTGATTTGCCTACGTTAGGACGACCGACAATTACTGTCTGCAGACCTTCGCGTAATATTTTACCGGTATGAGCATGTTTAAGCAGATATTCCAGTTCCTGTTTGACCTTTTCCATACCTTCACTGACAGTATTAAAAGTTATTTCCTCAATATCTTCTTCCGGATAATCAATAACTGCTTCCAGATTTACTACAATATCTAATAAATTACGGCGCAGACCTTTGATTTTTTTAGACAGTTGGCCATCCTGTTGACGTACTGCCATTTTTAAAGAAGCTTCACTGCGTGATTTAATAATATCCATAACTGCTTCCGCCTGGATCAGATCTATACGTCCGTTTAAAAAAGCTCTCTTGGTAAACTCGCCCGGTTCAGCCGGACGAGCGCCCATTTTATAGGTTAGACCCAGGATAGTTTTTAACGATTGTAAACCGCCATGACTTTGTATTTCCACTACATCTTCTGCAGTATAGGAATGTGGTCCCTGCATATAAACAGCAAGCACCTCGTCTATTTTACTATTTTCTTCATCAACTACATGACCATAAACAAGCAGATGCGGTGTATGTTCGGTCAATCTTTTACCCGAAGCTGATCGAAACAGCTTATCACCTATCGCAGCAGCCTCAGTACCACTGATGCGTATTATTCCTACCGCGCCTTCACCTAAAGCCGTAATAACGGCGCTGATTGTTTCGTTAGTTTCAGAAACTGTATGTTTCTTTGCCATAATTACTCTCCAATAGAGAAACCCAGTAAAATAAATTACTGGGTCTCAGACACAAATTATTTTTTTAATTCGATTACTACCTTACGATAAGGTTCTTCACCTTCGCTTAAAGTGGTAATGCGGCGATCATTCTGCAACGCCATATGAATAATCTTTCTTTCATGAGGGTTCATCGGTTCAAGAACTACTCTTTCACCGTTACGTTTAACTTTATCAGCAAGACGTACAGCCAAACGGCTCAATGTTTCTATTCTCCGCTCACGGTAATCTTCAACATCGATAATAATACGAATTCTTTCACTGGAATTTTTATTAGCCACGAGATTAGTCAGATATTGCAGAGCATCCAAAGTCTGTCCGTGTTTGCCGATCAGTATCCCCATATCTGGACCATGCAATTTTAAAGTAACAGTACTATCAGCTTTATTAACGAATTTTTCCATAACCACTTCAATTTTCATGGAATGGAATATTTTCTGTAAAAATTCCTTACCGGCCTGGACTGCTTCTTCATCAACTACAAATTCTTTTTTTACTGCTGCTTCTGTATCTGTGTCTACAGCAGTATTTTTATATTCTTCTTTACCGGCCTGAACGTCAGCTTTAATATTATCTAAAGCTTCTTCAACAACATCGCCGATTTTAGCAGCAGCATCTTTTAAAGTAACACGAATTTTAGCTTTTTTAGAAAATAAACCAAATAAACCGTTTTTCGCTTCTTCAATAACTTCGATATTTACTTTATCCCGAGTAGTTTTTAACTCATTCAAAGCCTGTTCTAAAGCTTCATCAACATTTTTTCCTGTTTTTTCTAGGAAACCCATCTTTTTCGCCTCCTGTAGCAATTATTTTACAGTAGCCTTATTCATCAGTGCCTGCTGACCGATCTGCATCAGGTTCATAACAACCCAGTAAAGCACCAGACCAGCTGGGAAGCTAAAACTGATATAGCCGATAAAAAGCGGCATAAAATACAGCATCATCTTATTTTGTGCTGAAGAAGTATCCGGCATAGTCTGTTTTGACTGCACAAAAGTAGTCAAAGCTGATAAAACCGGCAGTATATACATCGGATCCGGATTAGAGATACTTTGAATCCATAAAAAATTAGCCGGTCCAACATAATGAAAATCACGAATACCATAGAAAATACCGATCATAATCGGCATTTGTACTAATAACGGCAGACAGCCAGCTAAAGGATTGACATTTTCCTGTTTATAAAGGTTTGCCAGTTCCATATTCAAACGTTGTTTATCGTTCTTGTATTTTTCCTGGATAGCTTTCATTTTAGGCTGCATAGCCATCATTGCTTTTGTTGATTCGATTTGTTTTTTTGTTAAAGGATACAACAGTATCTTAACAATAATCGTCATAATGATAATTGCCAGGCCATAATTAGGTAAACCTACAGTAGCAGTCATATTATAAAGTACCGTAATAACCTGCTGAACAATATTACTGAGAAAGTCCAAGATATCACTCCTTAGAGGTTAGTGTATATATTTACTACTTTAATTTGCATTATCAAGTTGTTAACTAACAGGGTCATAACCGCCCGGATGAAAAGGATGACATTTTGCTATCCTTTTAACTGCCAGCCAGCCGCCCTTTAAAGCGCCTTTTTTTCGGATAGCTTCAATGGCGTACTGAGAGCATGTAGGATAAAACCTGCATGTAGGCGGAAATAACGGTGAAATAAATAACTGATAAAAACGGATACAAACAATCATCAATGTTTTCACAGAAATTCACCTTACTTCAATAAAACGGCTCTTTTAGCTAAACGCATAAATACTCGATCATAAGTTTTTAAATCTGCAGCAGCCAGTTTTTTACGAGCTACCCAAATAAGCTGTATATTCGTCAGCAATTCCGATTTATGATGACGAAATACTTCTCTCATCATTCTTTTGACACGATTACGTACTACGGCGTTACCAATTTTTTTACCGACAGCAAAACCAATCTTAGGACCTTCTGCGTCTAAAGGTAAAACATAAAGTACAGATAAACTGTCAACGACAGAACGTCCGGTAGTATACACCAATTGAAAACCGGCTTTAGACTTGATTCGATTTTTTTTAGGAAAAGTGAACTTTTTTCTTGGTTCCAAATTCTTGCACCTGCCCGCATGGAAAAAATAGGCCACTCTCGCGGCCTATTTTTATGATATTATGCAGACAATTTCTTTCTGCCTCTAGCACGTCTTCTTTTGAGAACTTGACGACCGCCCAAAGTTTTCATTCTTTCTCTAAAACCATGGGTTCTTTTTCTTCTAAGGTTGTTAGGTTGAAAAGTACGTTTCATGAAATCTTACCTCCTTACCACTCACTAGTTTTATCAAATTCTATATTGATTTGAATTGATAGCTACAGAAATTATATTAGAAACGACTTAAAGTGTCAAGAATAAAGCAGTTAGTTAAAGAAATTTTTATTATTTTCTATCCTTCAAAATTTTCTTCTCAATTAAAAATTGCTAATAACTCTTAATTTTGATAGAATATAGTGATAGTAATAATAGTCTTACTATGTCATTTTTTATATTTTACAGCGACAGAAAACCGACTGTAGGATTTTTTATAAGCCTTGCTATTATTTTTTGTCTCAAATCATTATTTCAACGCCTTACAAGCCGTTTATGAGTAGCCACAGGAAGGATGTATTTTATGAGCTCGTACGATTTAGCAGAGGTTTGGGTAAAATTCCTGGAAAAATTCCATGAATCTACCAGTGAAAATGTTTATAATGCCTGGATCAAACCTTTGATTCCCTTAGAAATAACAGATACCTACTTAAAAGTAGGCGCCAAAAATAATTTTACAAAAAAATGGCTTGAAGAAACGTATACTACAGTCATTGAAGGTATGCTTGCCAGTATTACCGGCACAAACCTGCAGTTTAAAATTGAAAACCTTGATTTGAAAACTGAAGAACTCCCTATAAATTCAGCAGAAACTACTCCAGTACAAACTGAAAACAGGTCTCTGCTTCCTGAGGCAGTTCTGCCGCCTGTAAAAAACAGTTTTACCCAGCAAGATCTTTTTGAAGATGATATCCAAAGCAACCTTAACCCAAAATATATCTTTGAAACTTTCGTTATCGGCAATTCCAACAGGTTTGCTTATGCAGCAGCTCAAGCTGTAGCTTCAAATCCTGCTAAAGCCTATAATCCACTTTTTATTTATGGCGGTGTCGGTCTAGGTAAAACACACTTGATGCATGCGATTGGCAATCAGATAAAAATGAATGATTCCAAAATGAAAATTTTATACATCTCAAGTGAAAAATTTACCAATGAAATAATTAATTCTATTCAAAATAAAAATACAGATGCTTTCAGAAAAAAATATCGTAATATCGATTGCTTAATTATCGACGATATTCAATTTTTAAAAAATAAAGAAATGACACAGGAAGAATTCTTTCATACTTTCAACACCTTATACGAAGCTAACAAACAGATTATCATATCCAGCGACCGTCTTCCGCGTGAAATCGAAACGCTGGAAGACCGACTGCGTTCACGTTTTGAATCAGGACTTCTCGCAGATATTCAATCTCCAGATCTGGAAACAAGGATCGCTATTTTGAGAAAAAAAGCAGAATCAGAAAACATCTCTATTCCTCATGATGTTATTTCTCTTGTTGCATCCAGCATTGACACCAATATACGTGAAATAGAAGGCGCTTATACAAAAATAGTAGCCTATGCTTCATTGATGGGAAGTCCGATAACTATAGATCTGGCAAAAAAAATACTTGACGCTATGGGAACCAGCACTAAAAACAAACAAATTACTTTTGACGATATCATTCAGGTTACATCTGATTATTTCAAAATCAAAAAAGAAGAATTTTTTACAAAAAAACGTACTCAGAATATTGCTTACCCAAGACAGATAGCAATGTATCTGTGCCGTGAAATGGCTGATTTTTCTTATCCCCGAATTGGTGAGTTTTTTGGAGGACGCGATCACACTACTGTTATCCATGCATATGAAAAAATCGTAAAAAAGATCAAAGAAGATCCTAATTGTGAAAAAACTATTACTTACCTTGTAGATAAATTAAAACAATAACTTTCAAAATTCTACCATTATATAATACTTATCTACAGTTTCTGTGGATAAGTTGCGTTATTTCTGTGGATAAACAGTTAATAAAAAGCATCACACAAAAAACTGTTGATAATGTTAATAAATTTTCCCAATTATCCACACTTATATCAACAAGTTTCATAAAAGCTCTTATCAGTGTTTTTAGGCTGTTTCCACATATTCACACTCCCTACTACGACGTCTACTAAGATTTTAAATTAATATAGCAATAATAAAAAAGATGGAGGTCTGTATAACATGATTTTTACCTGTAAAACAACTAACCTTAACAAAGCAATCCAAACAGTTCAAAGAGCTATTTCTTCCAAACCTAGTACTCCTATCTTTTCCGGAATCCATTTAATTGCAGATAATAACATTTTAGAGATCCAGGCAATGGATCTGAATATGGCTATAGCTTGCAGTATAGAAGCGGAAATACAGGAAAAAGGAGAAATAGTTGTTTCAGCAAAGCATTTTTCAGAATTGATGCGTAAGCTTCCTGGCGAAAATGTTACCATCGTAAAAAATAAAGAAGAAAAAACTATCAATGTTCAATCCGATAAATCTGATTTTCAGCTCTTACTGATGAATGAAGATGATTATCCAAAATTTCCAGAATTTAATGCTGATAAACAAATAGTTTTAGAAGATGAAAAAATCAAGGAACTTATTAAAAAAACTATTTTTGCCTGCTCTACAGACGAAGCAAGACCTTTGTTCACAGGTATTTTAGTGGAACTCCAGGATGGTAAGATAACTTTTGTAGGTACTAATACTCACCGTTTATCAATCAAAACTATGGAACAGGAAAGCAGCGAAGCTATGTCAATGATTATTCCTTCCAGAGTTTTAAGTGAAATTGCTCGTAATTTAACAAGTGAGTTACCTCAGGAAGTAAAACTTTCTTTATTAAATAATCAAATCATGGTACAGATCGATAAAGTGGTAATTGTTTCCCGCTTAATCGAAGGAAAATTCCCTGATTATCGTAGAGTTATTCCTCCTGCTTTTAACATTAAAACTCTATTCAATGTTAAAGAACTGGCCGGAGCTGTAGAACGCGTTGCTTTATTTTCCAGTGATGGTGATTACAGTATTATCAAAGTAAGTGTCGGAAATAATGAAATCGTTGTAAGCTCAAGCAGTCCAGACGTTGGTAAGGGACGTGAAGTAATCGAATGTCAAACTCAGGGCGAAACGATCAATGTAGCTTTTAATTCTAAATATATCATTGATATTTTAAAAAATCTTACTGATGAACAGGCTACGATGGAGTTAAATACTTCTCTGAGTCCTGTTTGCATTAAACCGATTGCTGAAAGTAATTATATTTATATCGTTACTCCTGTCAGAGTCGTATTTTAAGCGAGAAGGTAAAAAATGGAAAAAATAACTGTCGGTATCACTACTAAATTTATTACGATCTCTAATCTTTTGAAATATGCAGGAGTTTTAGAGACCGGAGGACAGGCGCATGAGGCTATTGAAGCGGGAGTAGTTACGTTGAATGGTGTTATAGTTACGGAAAAACGCAAGAAAGTTTTTCCGCAGGATACTGTTGTTTTAGATCAGCAAGTAGAAATAAAAGTTATAACGGAATAATTTATGAAAGTAAAAAGAATCTATGCAGTTAACTTTAGAAATTATAAAGAATGCTGTTTGGAAATTACTTCAATGGTCAATATCTTTTATGGGCAGAATGCCCAGGGAAAAACAAATCTTTTAGAAGCGATGTTTTATGCTGCCTTTGGAATGTCACATCGTACTGCCCAGGAAGATGATATGCAGCGTCTGGATACAAATCAGTTAGCTGTTGGTATTAATTTTGAAGATTTACATGGGGTAAATGATGTTAAAATAAAAAGACAGCAGCTCGATGGTAAGAATAAAAAAGAATTGTTTTTGAACGATGTAAAGGTTCGGCCCAAGGAACATTACGGAACTTTAAATATGGTGATGTTTTCACCTGAGGATCTGCAGCTTATCAAAGGTGAGCCCGCTTTACGCAGACGTTTTTTTGATATGCAGATCTCACAGACTGATAAAGCTTATTATGATCTGTTGATAAAATATAATCGTATTTTACAGCAGCGCAACAGGCTTCTTAAAGATATCCGTGATAATAATGCCAGTATTGAGCTTTTATTGACCTGGGATCAGGAATTTGTGCTGACTGCGGCCAGAATAGCTGTAAAAAGGATGGCCGCTTTGCAGAAATTAAAAAATATAGCTAAAGATATTTATGCTGCTTTAACTGGTGAATTAGAAACATTAACTGTTTTTTATGAACTTAAAGCTAATAATGGCGAGCTTCTTTATCCTGATGAAGCTATCTGTTGGGAAGATTTCTATCGCAGTAAGCTGTCTGAACGGCAGCAGGTAGATATTTTAAGAGGCAGTACGGGTATAGGACCTCATCGTGATGATCTGTTATTTAAAGTAAATGACAGAATTTTGAAAGCTTTTGGTTCACAGGGGCAGCAGCGCAGTGCTGCTTTAGCCTTAAAACTGGCACAGCTTGAATATGTCCGCCAGGAAATAGATGAGTTTCCTGTATTACTGTTGGATGATGTAATGAGTGAACTTGATGATCAAAGACGTTGTCAGCTATTAAAATTTATTGATGGTAAAGTTCAAACTTTTATTACGGTAAACGATAAAGCTTTGATTCCGGATTTGAGCGGAAATGCGTATTTCAGGATTATTGAAGGCAGAATCGCAGAGGGATAAAAATGGAAGGTATAGAAAGAGTACTTTTAAAAATGCTTCCTAATCAGGAAGGTCGTAATAAATATTTTATTTTTTCTATGCAGAGTAAATGGGAACAGATCTGTGGTGCTAACGTAGCTAAGCATTCAAAACCAGTACGTTTGGAACGCAAAGTTTTATATATAAATACGGATAGCTCTGTTTGGGCTAATCATCTTTTGATGATGAAACAGCAGTTTATTAATAATATAAATCGTGTTATGACTAATGACCCTGTCAAGGATATAAAATTTTTCACAGGCTCTATTGAAAATTTTTTGCAGCTTCCGAAAGAAGAACAGGAAGTGAAATTAAATTTTAAACCTTTGACGGAATCAGAGAAAATTTTTATTAGACAGGCACTGGTAAATATTAATAATCAGGAATTGCAGAAAAAGCTTGCTCATTTCAGGAAAGTTTGTCTGCAAAGAAAAAAAGCATTACTTATCGAAAACAATGATATGAAATGTAAATATTGTGGTGCTGCGTTAATTGAAAAAAATGATCTTTGCCGCGTCTGCCAGCGTTATGAAAAAGAGAAATTGAGAACAGAAATAGTATCTATTTTGACATCTGAACCTTGGCTGAATTACAATGACTGTCAAAAATATGTCAAATGTGATAAAATGTTATTCGATAGTGTAAAAAATTCTTTGAAACAGTATTATTATGCTAAGGTTTATAATAATCAGTCTGATATCAGAGAAGAAATGACGGCTGTGATGTTAAAAACAGGGATGCAGCCTGATAAAATCAGTGAACAGCTTGCACAAAATATTATTAAAGGATTGCGGAGGAAATATTAATATGTATCTGCATCTTGGTGCCGACTGCATGATAAAAAATACGGATATTATAGCTATTTTTAATATTCGTGATCAACAGTCGGAAATTTATGATAATTATATTTCTGTGAATAAGGATAAATATAAAATTATTGATTTATCGGAAAATGGTGAGTGTTCAAGCTGTATTTTAACAACTGATACTTTGTATTTATCGGGAATTTCCGCTCTGACTTTAAAACGAAGGGCTGAAGAAGATTTTGGCAGTGATGCCATTTATAAAAGTTTTTGATCGTTGAAGGAAAGTATTAAATATACTTGAATTATAGGAATGTGGAGGTTACTATGTCTAATTTGGAAGAAGCAACTGAGGTTAAGGGACAATATGGTGCCGGACAGATTCAGGTCCTGGAAGGTCTGGAAGCTGTACGTAAAAGACCAAGTATGTATATTGGCAGTATTTCTGCCCGTGGTTTGCATCATTTGGTGTATGAAACAGTTGATAATAGTATAGACGAAGCCTTAGCAGGTTATTGCGATGCTATCGATGTGACTATTCATAGCGATAATAGCATTACTGTACGTGATAATGGTCGTGGTATTCCTGTAGAAATGCATAAAGTTGGCAAGCCTGCTGTAGAAGTAGTTATGACTATCCTGCATGCCGGCGGCAAGTTTGGTGACGGAGGCTACAAGGTTTCCGGAGGTCTGCATGGCGTAGGTGTATCCTGTGTTAATGCGCTCAGCGAGCATATGGAGGTTGAGGTACGTCGTAGCGGTAAAATTTATGGAATTGAGTTTTCCCGTGGTAAAACAGTTGTGCCGCTTTATGAAAAGGGTACTACTGAAGAAACAGGTACTACTGTACATTTTAAACCTGATCCGACGATTTTTACGGAACTTATCTACAGTTATGAAACCCTGCGTTTAAGAATACGTGAACTGGCTTTTTTAAATAAAGGTATCCGTATTAATCTCAATGATGAACGTACTGGAAAACAGGAAAGCTTTCATTACGAAGGCGGTATCATTGAATTTGTAAAGTATGTAAATGAAAATAAGGATAAGCTCCATGATGATCCTATCTACATCGAAGGTATCAAAGATACTAATATTGTTGAAGTAGCTCTGCAGTACTGCGATACTTATACTGAAAATCTATTTACTTTTGTTAATAATATTAATACTGAAGAAGGCGGCACACATTTAAGCGGTTTTAAACAGGCAATGACGCGTACTATCAATGATTATGCCCGTAAAATAGGTGCTTTGAAAGACGGAGAAGAAAACCTCAGCGGTGATGATGTCCGTGAAGGTATGACTGCAGTTATCAGTATTAAGATTCAGGAGCCCCAGTTTGAAGGTCAGACTAAAACTAAGCTTGGAAACAGTGAAATTCGTCCGATCGTTGATAATCTAGTCAGCGAAGGTTTAGGAGAATTTTTTGAAGAAAATCCTGTTATTGCCAAGAGGATTGTAGAAAAATCAATTCTTTCCGCCAGGGCACGTATGGCAGCACGTAAAGCACGTGAATTAACAAGGCGTAAAAGCGCTTTGGAAATCAGCAGTCTGCCTGGTAAATTAGCCGATTGTCAGAGTAAGGATGCTTCAGAAACAGAGATTTATCTTGTCGAAGGTGATTCTGCAGGCGGCAGTGCCAAACAGGGACGTGATCGTCGTTTTCAGGCTATTCTGCCTTTGCGCGGCAAGATTTTAAATGTTGAAAAAGCAAGATTGGATAAAATTTTGAGCAGTGATGAAATCAGAAATATGATTACTGCCTTTGGCTGTGGTATTGGTGAAGATTTTGATCTGGAAAAAGCGCGTTACGGTAAAATTATTATCATGACAGATGCCGATGTCGACGGAGCTCATATCAGAACTCTGCTGTTGACTTTCTTTTATCGTTATATGCAGCCTTTGATCAAAGAAGGACATGTATTTATCGCTCAGCCACCTTTATATCTGGTCCGTAAAGGTCAGAAGCATTTATATGCTTACAGCGATGATGAACTGCAGACTGTTTTGGATGAAGTTGGTCGTGACAGCAATCCCTATATCCAGCGTTATAAAGGTTTAGGTGAAATGAATACGGAGCAGTTATGGGAAACAACTATGAATCCTGACGGAAGAACGATTTTGCAGGTACATTTGGAGGATGCTGCTGAAGCAGACGCAATTTTTTCCATATTGATGGGTGATAAAGTAGAACCACGGCGTCAATTTATTGAGGCTAATGCCGGTAAAGTAAGAAATCTGGACCTGTAATTACGGAGGTCATTATGAAAATCAAAAAAAATCTTTCTGATGAAGAAATGTTTAAAGGCTATGTAGAAAAAGAAAGCTTTGAAAATGCTTTTGATGCTGATGAAAAAATAGTTTCTTCTAAAATGAAAAATAAAGCCGCAGCAGCGAAAGAATTATTATTACCTGCTGAAGCTCAAGAAAAATTAAATCAGTATTTGCTGGAAATAAGCATGGATTGGTTTAAAAATGGTAATGGTGACGTTGTCTGGAAAATTTATAAGGAACAGGGACAAATCATAATTAAACCTGCACCTGCTAAAAAGAAGGATTTAAGGTAATGGAGAATTGGAAGCTACTTTTGCCTCAGGGAGAGCTGGAAATAAAAACTTCCAGGCAGGGTTCTTCTACAGCTTTATTATTGGCCGGAGGTAGAAAGCCTGCGTCCGAATGGCTGGTGCAAATAGCTGCATCTAAAGATATTTACTGTGCTGATAAAGGGATCGAATGCTGCTGTGAAAATAATTTAAAACCTGTTTGGTTATGCGGCGATGCTGATAGTGCGGCAAAAGACTGCTGGGAAAAAGCACAGCTTTCAGGAGTAAAAATACTTCTGCATGATCCTCTGAAAGATGATACAGACTTACAGCTTTTACTGGCAGCTATGCCGGAAGCTGTAAATATTGTTGCCAGCGGTATTTGGGGCGGCAGATTTGATCATCTGTACAGTAATGTTTTTTCTTTGCTGAATTATAAAATTCAACGTGATGTGCAGGTTGTTATGGCTGATGAACAGGAAATTTTATTACTGCTCCAAGAGGATGAAAGTTTGATTTTCAAACCTTTCAGTTCTGAAAATATAGAAGCTTTGTCGTTGCTGCCATTAACAGATTGCAATGAAGTTACTTTGCAGGGCGTTCAATGGAATTTGGAGTATGCGCCACTGCTTTCAGCTCATCCTTATGCTATCAGTAATATGGTTGAAAAGGAAAAAGTGGTTTTTACCTGTAATCAGGGTCGCGTAGGTTTTTATCTTAAATATAAACTTTAAGCTTGGTGATGGGTGAGGGGAAAATTTTGGAAATTTTAGATCCAAGTACGATTGCTTTTTTATTGTTAGCAGGGTTTATAGCCGCATTTATCGATTCAACTGTTGGCGGAGGCGGTTTAATTTCTACGCCGGCATTACTGGCCCTAGGGTTGCCTGTAAATTTTGCTTTGGGAACTAATAAGCTGGCTGCTTCTATGGGCGGTTTGATGAGTGTTTTTTCTTTTTGGCGTGCAGGAAAGATCAATCAAAAGGTTGCCATAAGTCTGATGCCGCTTTCTTTTCTCGGATCGGCTTTAGGTGCTTATGTAGTTTATCTTCTGCCGGAACAGCTGATGAAAAATGTGATCGTTGTCCTTTTAGTCGCAGTTGCTGTTTACACCTACCGTCGTAAAGATTGGGGCGATGTATCGGCAGTTAAACAATTGGGATTGGCAGCTTTGCTTGGGTCTGTAGTAATGGCCTTTGGTATTGGCTTTTATGATGGTTTTTTTGGTCCGGGAACAGGTTCGTTCCTGATTTTTGGATTTTTATTTTTGGGTTATGATTTTGTAACGGCAGCCGGTAATGCTAAGGCCCTGAATTTTGCCAGTGGTATCGGAGCGCTGTTGTCTTTTACTTTAAGTGGTTCAGTTTTGTGGACTTATGGTCTTTTGATGGGCTTTGCCATGGTGATAGGTGCTTATTTTGGTTCCCGTATGGCTATTAGGCATGGTGCTTCTTATGTTAAACCGCTTTATTTAATCGTAACCACGCTTTTAATAGGCAAGCAGGTTTATGAATTGTTGTTTAAGTAATTATGAGATGTTGAGGTGATATTGTGGATTTAGAGACAGGTACTGGTAAAGTTTTACCGGTCTACATTGAAGAAGAAATGCAAAAATCCTATATCGATTACGCAATGAGCGTTATCGTGCAGCGTGCTTTGCCTGATGTACGTGACGGTTTAAAACCGGTACACCGCAGAATTTTATATGCAATGCAGGAAGCCGGTATGGCATCCAACAAGCCTTATAAAAAATCTGCCCGTATCGTTGGTGAAGTTCTCGGTAAATATCATCCTCACGGTGATATTTCCGTTTATGATGCCATAGTACGTTTGGCACAGAATTTTTCGACACGCTATCTGATGGTAGACGGTCATGGCAACTTCGGCAGTGTCGACGGTGACTCGGCTGCTGCTATGCGTTATACGGAAGTGCGTATGGCCAAGGTTGCTGAAGTTATGCTGGAAGATATTGAAAAAGAAACTGTTGATTTTGTGCCTAACTATGATGAATCGCTGAAAGAACCAAGCGTTTTACCGGCGAAGGTACCTGCTCTTCTCATTAATGGAAGTGCCGGCATCGCTGTAGGCATGGCCACCAATATCCCGCCGCATAATCTGAGTGAAGTAGTTGACGGATTGATTATGCTGATCGACAATTCTGATATAGAAATACCGGAATTGATGACAGCAATCAAGGGTCCTGATTTTCCTACCGGAGCTACGATCCTTGGTACCGAAGGCATCCGCAGCGCTTATACTACCGGCCGTGGTATAGTAAAAATCCGCGCACAGGCAGAAATAGAACCCATGCAGAAGGGCAAGCACCGCATCGTTGTTACGGAAATTCCTTATCAGGTCAATAAAGCCCGTCTGATCGAAAGTATTGCTCAATTAGTTAAAGACGGTGTGATCGAAGGCATTACTGATTTGCGTGATGAATCTGACCGCCGTGGTATGCGTATCGTTGTCGAATTAAGAAATGACGTTGTTCCTGATGTTATTTTAAATCAATTATATAAACATACCAAATTACAGGATTCTTTCGGTATTATCATGCTGGCTTTGGTTGACGGGCATCCTCGGGTTTTAAATCTGAAAGAAATCCTTGTCCACTATCTTAACCATCAAAAAGAAGTTATCACCCGTCGTACAAGATATGAATTAGGTAAAGCCAAAGATCGCGCTCATATCTTGGAAGGTTTGAAAATTGCCCTGGATAATCTGGATGCAGTTATCAATACTATCCGCAGCAGTGCTAATGCAGATATTGCTAAAACTGCGTTAGTAGAAAAATTTACTTTAAGCCTGCGTCAGGCTCAGGCTATTTTGGATATGCGTCTGCAGCGTTTAACGGGTTTGGAACGTAAAAAAATCGACGATGAATATATCGACGTTATGGAAACGATTGATTGGTTGGAGAGCGTTTTGGCAGATGAGCAAAAAGTCCTCAATATTATTAAAGAAGATCTGTTGGAAATGAAAAAGAAATTCGGCGACGCACGTCGTACGATTCTTTCACATGATACTTCTTCCATGGATATGGAAGATCTGATCGCTGAAGAAGATATTGTCATAACGATCAGCCATCAGGGTTATATCAAACGTCAGACTCTTGATAATTTCCGTAATCAAAAACGCGGCGGTGTCGGCAAAACCGGTGGCAGCGGTAAGAAAAATGACGATTGTGCAGAGCATTTGTTCCTGTCGACAACTCATCATAATATTCTTTTCTTTACCAATAAAGGTCGTGTTTATCGGCAAAAAGGCTATGAAATTCCCGAAGCTGGACGTACAGCTAAGGGAACGGCGATTATCAATCTGCTGCCTATTGAGCAGGGAGAAAAGATTACAGCAGTTATCCCGGTGAAAGAGTTTAAGACAGAGCAGTATATGTTTATGGCTACAGATAAAGGGACAGTCAAAAAGACCAATCTAGAAGATTTTAACAGTGCACGTAAGGTTGGATTGATTGCTATTACTCTGGATGAAAATGAACAGCTTATTGGTGTAGAATTGACTGATGGCAATTCAGAAATCATTCTGGCTACCAGAAACGGTATTGCGATCCGTTTTGATGAACAGGATGTGCGTCCCATGGGACGTACTGCTCACGGTGTACGCGGTATTCAGCTGAATTATGGTGATGAAGTTGTTGCTATGGACAGCGTGACCAGTGAAAACAGTGAAGTATTGACTGCGACTGAGCAGGGACTTGGTAAACGCACTTCTGTCAGCGAGTATCGCAAACAGACTCGTGGTGGTAAGGGCGTAATAAATATCAAAGTAAATGAAAAGACCGGCATTGTGATTGGAATGAAGGTTATTACTCCGGGGCAGGAGATTATGATGATCACTGCTGCCGGCATCATTATCCGTATTGACGTCGAAGGCATTTCCCAATTTGGACGTAATGCTCAAGGCGTTAAACTGATGACATTGAATGATGATGATAAAGTAGTTTCTTTGGCTGCCGTTCAGCAGGCTGAAGATGACGTTACAGAAGAAGTAATAACAGATGATGTGCAGACGGAAACAGTCGATGTTTCTGATGAAATCATAGAAACATCCCAGGCTACAGAAGAATAAAATAAAAAAGCCCTGCTCAGCAGGGCTTTTTCTTTTTTGTATAAATTTTACCAGCCGATACCGATTCCGCCGCGATGTCGCCGGCCGATACCGATTCCGATACCAACATTTACACCGTCATCATAAACAGTGCTGCCGCGGGGGATTTTCATAAACCAGAACTTATGAATATTTGCCTTTATGTTTTCAGCGCCGGCATCAGAATCATCTTTACCACCCATATAACGGCTGTTATCATAAAGACGGCCTGATTTTTCCAGATCCTTTACTACATCAAAAGCTAGGGTGAAAGTCTGCTCACTGGCTGTCAGTAAATAAAGCACTTTGTTAGTAGGAAGATTTTTTAACAGTTCTTTACGGACTGCTTTTTTATCTTTAAAATCGGGATAGACCTTGTAAGCATCTTCGTCTATCTTAACATAAGCAGCCGGATTATCATCAGCCTGCAAAAGCTCATCGACTTGCTGTTGGCTCAGAATTTTATCTGAGGCGGCAGAAGCTTTTTCCTCAGCCCAGGTTACAGCAGTAAAAAATGTCAGACAAAGCATGATAGTTAAGGTCAGATAAAGAATACGTTTCATTAGTTATCACCTGCTTTTCTTTTTAATTTTATTCTAATTTAATCGAATGAAGCTGTCAATTTTTCAAGAGAGACGATTGAAAACTATTTGTAAAAATTAAAGAAAATATGTTAAAATATACATATAGCTAAATTTTAGAAATGAGGTAACTATGAAAAGAATATTTTCTGCCGGCAGAGGTCTGGCTTTTATAGTTTTTATGACGGTTTTTTTGTTTACTGGCTGTGGCCAGAGTGCTGAACCTAAATCGGAAGTAAAAAATCCGACATTGCATGATGCGGCTGTAAAAATGGTTGCCGGTATGAGTTTAGAAGAAAAAATCGGACAAATGCTGCTGATCGGTATTGATGGTACGGAAATAGACGAGGGTGCGTTGAGCATGCTGCGAGATTATCATGTTGGCGGCGTGATTTTATTTGACCGCAATATGAATAATAAATATCAGGTTACAGGACTGAATGCTAACCTGCAGCGACTGAATAAAGAATATAATAAATTACCGCTTTATTTATGTGTTGACCAGGAAGGCGGGATGGTTGCCAGAATGAAGCAGGGGTTGACCGTTGCTCCTGCAGCAGCCAGAATAGCTGAACAGGGCACTCCTGAAGATGCACGTCGCTGGGCTTACCAGACAGCTATGGAATTGGAAACGATTGGTTTCAATGTAAATTTTGCTCCTGTTTTAGATATTGGTATTCCTTATGGAAGATCTTATGGGCACGATGCTGCGTCCGTGAGCAAGTTTACCGAAGCGGCCTGCCGTGGTTATGATCAGGCAGGAATTATTTACAGCTTGAAACATTTCCCCGGTATGGGAAAAAGTGAGGTCGATCCGCATACAGAACAATATCGGATTACAGCTTCTAAAGAGATTTTATTGCAGGAAGACACAATACCATTTAAAAATATTATCCAAAATTTTGATAACCAGGATTTTATGGTTATGGTAGGGCATTTGATTTATACAGGACTGGATACATTGCCGGCCAGTGTTTCACCTCAGGTAATCAATAATTTTCTGCGTAATGAGCTTGGTTTTCAGGGTATCGTCATTACAGATGATATGGAAATGGGAGCTTTAACAAGTATGTATGGTTTTCGTGAAATGGGGGTTGCAGCAGTTCAGGCCGGAGTTGATGTTTTGCTGGTTTGTCATAATTATGAACATCAGCAGCAGGTTTATCAGGGTGTACTGGAAGCTGTAAAAACAAATAAATTGACAACAGCCGCTATTGATGCAGCAGCTGTAAGAATAGTGGAAAATAAAATGATTAAGTTATTAGATGCAGGCAAACAACAGGAATTGTTGAATGACTTGCAGAAAGAGGCGCAGTAAAAGGAGTCGGAAGTGGGAAAAAACTTAGGAAAAATTATATTTTTAAATGCTGTAGGTTTAACAATATTTTTTAGCTGGTATTTACCTGCTGAACATGGTTTTTGGTTTACATTGGATAAAAGTATTTTCTATTACTTTAATGAACAGCTTCAACCTGAAAGCTCTTTTACGTATTTTGTCGGTCTGACTAATGTACGTCATTTCGATATAATTTCTTTAATGGCTATGTTGGCATTATATATATGGTTATTATTATTCTAAACAGGATCATTTAGGTAAACGAAAAATGTGGTTTATCGGTGTCACGATGCTGTTTTTTGCGGTAATATTAAATCAGCTGGGGCATTTGATTCCTGTACAGCGATGCAGTCCGACAGGATTTTTTGAAAATATTCATCGTGTCAGTAAAATGCTGGTTTTTAAAACTAAGGATTATTCTGGCGACAGTTTTCCAGGCGATCATGGTCTGATGCTGATGATTTATGCCGGTTTCATGCTGAGATATTTTGGCAAAAAAGCTTTTGCCGTCAGCTGCATTATTTTAATAATTTTTATGCTGCCGCGTATTATGGCCGGAGCGCACTGGTTTACAGATATTGCTGTAGGTTCTTTAAGTATTTCTTTGGTTGGTTTGAGTTGGGTTTTACTGACGCCGGTGAGTGATAAATGTATAGATTTTTTTAATAAAATTTTTCCGGATAAAGCTGTAAAATAATTTTTAAAATATCCTGTCAAATTTGACAGGATATTTTTTTAGTGATAGGGACTTTAAAAGTCCCGTGGGTGACAAAAAATGAAATTTTTCTTGTAAAAACTATAAAGTAAGTTCTTTTTTTGTAAAGAATGTGATAAAATTACTAAGTATAACTTAGAATTTTTGTTTAGGATGTGAAATGATGGAATTTTTCAAAACAGCGGATGTCGTTGTTATCGGCGGCGGTATTGTTGGTACTGCAATTCTGCGTGAGTTGTCGAAGTATGATTTAAAATGCGTGCTTGTTGAAAAAGAACCGGACCTTGCTGCAGGTACTACGAAAGCTAATAGTGCTATTTTACATGCTGGTTTTGACGCGCCGACAGGCAGTTTAAAAGCAGTTACTAATGTACGCGGCAATAAATTATATCATGAGCTGCAAAAAGAATTAGGTCTGGATATTGAATGGACAGGTTCTCTTGTTGCTGCTACCAGTGAAGAAGAAATGCAGACTTTACAGGAATTATTGGAACGCGGTCAGAAAAACGGCGTTGAAGGCCTGCGTATTTTAAATAGAGAAGAAGTTTTAGCCAAAGAAAAAAATCTGACAACAGTTGTTGGCGCTTTATGGGCGCCGTCGGCAGGCGTTTGCTGGCCTTTTGCCATGGCTGTGGCTTTTGCGCAATGTGCAGTGCAGAATGGCGCTGAAGTAGTTACGGACTGCCGTGTAACTGGATTTATTAAGGAAGCTGGCAGAATTACGGCTGTAGAAACTTCAAAAGGTTTGATCAAGGCTGCTTGTGTCATAAATGCCGGTGGTGTTTATGCAGATGGTATCGCTCGTTTGGCTGGCGATGAAAGCTTCACTATTCATCCGCGCCGCGGCGAATATATTCTTTTTGATAAAACTGCTGCAGCCAGTTTGGTTAAAGGCGTTGTTTTCCCAACACCTAATAAAAAGTCTAAAGGTATACTGATCTGTACGACTACGCATGGCAATACATTTATCGGTCCTAATGCACAGGATATGGAGAATAAGGAAGATACTGCCGTTACTCTGACAGGGATGGACGAAATTATGAATTCTGCCAGAAAACTGATTCCAAATTTGCCGATGGGTGCTTCGATTACTGAATTTGCAGGGCTGCGTGCAGTTTCCGGCAGCGGAGATTTTGTCATCGGCGCTTCACCTGTAGCAGGTTTGTTTAATGCTGCAGGGATGCAATCGCCTGGACTGACAGCTGCTCCGGCAGTAGCCGAAATGATTGTTGAAGCTGTGTTGGCATATTGTCCGGCCGCTGTAAAAGCTGATTTTAAAGCTGTTTTACCGCAAAGTCCTCTTTTTCATAGATTGTCACATGAGGAGCAGGCAAAGCTTATTGAAAAAAATAGATTGTATGGCCGTGTTATCTGTCGTTGTGAAACGGTCACGGAAGCGGAGATTATCGCTGCTATCAAAGCGCCCTGCGGAGCTAAAACAGTTGACGGTGTTAAACGCCGTACGCGTGCCGGTATGGGACGCTGTCAGGGCGGTTTCTGCGGTCCGCGCGTTACCCAGATCCTGGCACGGGAACTGGGTATACCCGTACCTGAAGTTTTGAAAGAACGTGCTGATTCTCATTTGTTTTATGAAAAAAACTCTGCAGATGAGGGGGAAGCATAAAAATGAAAAATTTATATGACGTAATTATTGTCGGCGGTGGTCCGGCTGGACTTTCTGCTGCTTATAGCGCTTGGCAGAATGGTGCTGAAAGTATTTTGGTTATTGAGCGTGACCGGGAATTAGGCGGCATTCTGCAGCAGTGCATTCATAATGGTTTTGGCTTGCATCATTTTAAAGAAGAGCTGACTGGACCTGGATATGCTTATCGTTGCATTGAAATGATCAAAGATAAACCGGAAATAGAAACCTTGGTTGATACGATGGTTTTGGAAGTTTTGCAGGACAAAACGGTAATTGCAGTCAGCCCTGAACATGGACTGCTGAAAATTGCAGGCAGAACCGTTATTCTGACTATGGGCTGCCGCGAACGTACACGCGGTGCGATCAGAATTCCGGGTGAACGGCCGGCCGGTGTTTTTACTGCCGGAGCGGCGCAGCGGATGGTCAATATGGAAGGTTATCTGCCTGGACATAAAATAGTAATTTTAGGCAGCGGTGACATTGGATTAATCATGGCGAGAAGAATGAGCCTGGAAGGCTGTAAAGTGCAGGCTGTTTTGGAAATCTGCCCGTTTTCCAATGGTTTGACCCGTAATATAGTGCAGTGTCTTGATGATTATGATATTCCTTTGTATCTTTCCCATACTATCACAAAGATCCATGGACGTGATCGCGTTACCGGTGTAACTGTAGCAAAGGTCAACGAAAAAATGCAGCCGATTGCCGGGACTGAATTTGATATTGAATGTGATACTTTACTGCTTTCTGTCGGTTTGATTCCGGAAAATGAACTATCGCGCAGTTTGGATTTAGAGATGCATCCGCTGACCAGCGGCCCTATCGTAGACCAACGCCGCCGTACCAGTCTGCCTGGTTTTTATGCTGCCGGCAATGTTGTACATGTACACGACCTGGTAGATTTTGTTTCGGAAGAAGCGGAAATAGCAGGTAAATTTGCAGCGTTAGATGCGCAGGAAAAATTGGATGGCGACTTGCGTACAGTAAATGTGATTGCCTCGAACGGAGTACGTACATGTGTACCGCAAAGACTGTCTCTGCCAGAAAATGGTGAAAAAGCACGTTTATTTATGCGTGTTGCCAATCCGGAACGTAAAGTAAAATTAGAAGTAAAGAGCGGCGAAAATGTCATTTTGACAAAAATGCTGCCTGTTGCCAAGCCAAGTGAAATGATTGCTGTCGATATTCCAGCAGAAAAGACAGCGCTTATCGGAGAAACTTTGACTGTGGCATTGAACAAGGAGGCATAAAAATGGCTGTAGAAACTCGTATAATGAACTGTATCATGTGCCCTTTGGGTTGTGAGATGACTGTTACTATAGAAGACGGTGCGGTAACAAGTGTTACCGGTAATACCTGCCCCCGTGGTCCTAAATATGCCCATGATGAAGTAGTTGCCCCCAAGCGGATGCTGACAAGTACCGTACAGGTAAAAGGAGGACTTTTACCATTATTGCCCGTCGTATCTAAAACTACACTGCCTAAAGAACGTATTTTGGATTGTGCTGCGGCATTGCGCCAAATAGCCGTAAAGGCTCCGGTGACTGAAGGCCAGATTATTGTAGAAAATATTCTGGGATTGGGAGTAGATATTATTGCCAGCCGTTCGATGGAGGCACATCGGGAATAATAGTTTGGATTAAGTTGTTCGAATCCGGTTTTGCTGTAGAAGGCAAAGCCGGATTTTTATTTTTAGTGTGGCAGGATTTGTAAATTCAGTAAAAGGTAAACTATTATAGAAGCGTTTTTGGACGGCGGACAATGCAATAAACAGTTATTTTTTCAAAAAAATAACTGGGGAATGGCTTGTAGTCAAGCGGGAGACGTTGCCAACGCTGCCTGGTGTATCATGCAAAAATATAAAAAATGTTACAAAAAAGGTGTTGACAGAAATAACGGGGAATGCTATTATATACAAGTCGCCGAAATGCGGCGG
>UMHA01089173.1_pt1 | contig 264857 bp, 258 predicted proteins | sample 1965401 | NCBI WGS metagenome assembly UMHA01 (sample SAMEA4836085, study PRJEB28245) | human gut metagenome | biome: gut microbiome; material: fecal sample | place: Denmark | collected 2008 | reverse complement strand
AGGATTAAATGCTAAAGTTGAAGGTGACAGAACAATAACAGGTACTGTATGGGAAGATGCAAGAAACAATAAAGTAGACGACAGTGTAATAGGAGACGGAGTATACAATAATAAAGATACAAAAATTGATATAGCTAAGGAAGGAATAAAGGTAGAATTATATAGAGCAAAGAGCGAAAAACAATTTGAACTAGTAAAAGATGCTAAATTATCTGTAGATGGAAATAAATATACATTTAGCAATGTAGTTGCAGGAGATTACATTGTAAGATTCACATACGGAGATGGTACAGTAAAATATAATGGACAAGACTATAAAACTACAATATACCAAGATTATGGCGACAGTGATAAATATAACTTAGATGTTAGTGATGAAAACTTATCTAGAGCAGCTGATTTATGGGATGTAAGAACAACACTAAATGCAAGTAGTGCAGCTAATGTAAAAAATGAAATGGCAGAGAAACTTGCAAAAGGTGAAGGAAGCAAAATGATTGCTGATACAAAAACAATAGTAGCTGAAATAGAATATAACAGACAAGTTACTACAGAAAATCCAGCACCAGGTTATGCTATCAAAGGTGTAAACTTAGGACTAGTTGAGAGACCAAAAGCACAATTAGAGTTAAATAAAACTGTATCAAACATTAAAGTAACACTTGCAGATGGAAGTATATTATTTGATGTAAATCAATCAGCAGACAATGTTGCTTGGAAACCAAATACAGCATATAACATTGATAGTAATAAGAAAAATGGAATATATGATAAAAAATATAGACCAACTATAGGATCAAATGCAAAAGGCTTAGTACAATTATCAATGGATGAGGAAATAATGCATGGAGCTACAATACAAATTACTTACAAAATTAAAGTAAAAAATGTTGGAGAAGTAGATTATAAAGGCAAAGAATTCTATTATACAGGTAAGAACCATGGAAATATTGTAACAACAACACCTAACAGAATAATAGATTATGTATCAAATAATTTACAATTTAATAGCAATAGCAATACAAATGATTGGCAAGTTGTGACAGTAAACGATGTAATAAACAATAAACTTGTTGATGCAGATGTAGCTGGTGTAATTCTTAAAGATGATAAACCACAATATAATACTATTTTAACAACAACATTTAGTGATACATTAAAACCAGGAGATTCTACAGCTGAAAAAACACTTGTATTAACACAAACTATTACACCAGAAAATACAAGTGATAACCTAAAATACATTAATATTGCAGAAATCGTTGAAACAAGCAACACTGCAGGAAGAAGAATGGCTTACTCAATAGTAGGAAACCAAAAACCAACAGAAGCTGTTGCAGAAGTTGATGCTTCTTCATCAGAAGAAGTAATGGTATTACCACCATTTGGTGATACACATATTTACTATATCTTAGGAACAGTAATAGGAATTATCCTTATCGGTGGAATTGCATTTATCATTAGAAAAGTACTAAAAAAATAAACTATACTAATGTAAAACTCTAATGTTATAAAATTAAAGAGAACTCAAATATATTAAAAATGTATTGAGTTCTCTTTTTGTATAAAATATATTGAAATTTTCGGCATTTTACGATAAAATTATATTCATAATTTGTTTTATTCGGAAAGAAAATAAAGCAACATATCACATATTGTAAAAAACTTTTTTATATTATGTATCAAATGTGACAAAAAAATAAAATTATATAAGCTATAATGAACAGGAATTTTAAAATGCATATATAGAAAAGGTAGAGGTGGTAAGGATGTTTCAAAATATATCAAAGGATTATGCAGAAGATCAGTTTGAGGATGTTAAATTAAATAAAAAAGATAATATTAAAAATATTGCAAAAGGATTATTTGCTAAGCAAAATTTAGTACTATATATATTAACTTTTATGGTGTCAATGGTTGGGTTTAGTTCAAATAATTTAATTTTTTCAATTGTTCCTTTTGGACTAGCTTTATTAGCTGCAGCTTTTAGTAATGGACAAGCAATTGGAATAATGTATATTTTATCATTGATAGGTACTTTTATAAGGTTCGGTACAAACAATTTATTAACTTATGTGGTAACATCATTAACGTTTTTTATATTGGTATTATTAATTAGACCAAAAATTCAAGAAGGTGTTAATGAAAAAAGAAAAATAGGTGTACATCTATTTTTTGCTGTATTTCTTGTGCAAGTAGTACCATTATTTTTTAGAACGTTTTATGTTTTTGATTTATTAACAAGTATAATGTTAGGAATGACTACATACATTTTTTATAAAATATTTGTTAGCTCAATTTCACTTATTAAAGAATTTGGAACAAAGAAAGCATTTACAATAGAAGAAGTAATGGGAACAAGTTTATTAATAGCAATTGCAATATCTGCATTCGGTGATCTAAATATTTTTGGTTTTTCGATTAAGAATATACTAAGTATTTTAATTGTGCTAATATTAGGGTGGAAAAACGGAATATTGGTTGGTGCAACAGGGGGGATAACAATAGGTGTTGTTCTTGGTATAATTGGCGGATCAGAACCTGTGATGATAGCTGTATACGCTGTATCTGGTATGATAGCAGGATTACTAAACCGATTTGGCAGGATTGGTGTTGTTGTAGGATTTATATTAGGAAATGTTGTTATTGCATATGCTGCTAATGGAAATTCTGTACCACTTATTATGTTCCAAGAAATACTAATTGCTTCTCTTGGACTTTTAGCAATACCAAAAAGAATTCAAATTAATATTGAAGATTTATTTGGTACTACAAAACTATTACCAGAAACTACTGGAAGAAGTTTGGAAGAAAATAAAGATACAGTATATAAACTAAATAGTATTTCGGAAACAATATTTGATATGGCAGAAAGCTACCAAGAAGCAGCTGCAACAATACTTTCAGAAGAAGAACTAAAACAACAGGAAAGATCTAATATAGAGATATTTATGGAAGAATTTAAAAATAATCTAGATGGATTAGAAGATAACATGCTATATGATACTATGTGTTATATATCAGAAGAATTTATGATGGATATTTTTGAAATTCTTTTAGAAAAAGATATAATAACAGAAAAGGATTTTATAAATGTTTTAGCAAAGCATAATCAGTACATTGTTGGATTTGAAGATACTAGCAAAAAAGCGCAGGAAGATGTTTATAAAATTGTAAAAGCCTTAAATTATTCTTATCGTGTTAGTAAATTAAGTTTTATATGGAAAAAGAAAATGGATGAAAGCAAAAAGAATGTTTCTGCAGGGCTAAAGGGTGTATCAGAAGCTATTTCAAAAATGGCAGTAGAAATAGATAAAAAAGAAGAGGATTCTTTTGCAGATGAAAAAGAAGAAATTATAAAATTGTTAGAACAAAAAGAAATTTTTATAAAAGATATTAATATAAAAAGAGCAAATTCGGGTAGATACACGGTAAGCGTGTATACAGATATTTGCGAAAATGTAGATGGAACACAGTGTGATATTAAAAAAATAGGAAAAATAGTTAGCAAAGTATTAAACGAAAAAATGATAATACAAGATCAAGAATGTGGCTTAAGGATTAACAAAAAAGAATGTAAATTTACATATTTATCTGAAGATAAATATAAGGTACAAGTTGGAATAGCAAAATCAACAAAAGCTGGGTCTCCTGTTTCTGGGGATAGCAGTATTCATATCAAATTAAATGATGGTAAGTACTTATTAGCACTTAGTGATGGAAAAGGATCAGGACCTGAAGCAATGAAAAGCAGTAAAATAGCAATTAAGATGCTTGAAAGATTGCTTACAGCAGGATTTGAAAAAGATGTATCTATGAAATTAATTAATTCTACATTATCTGCAAATACAAGTGAAGACATGTTTGCAACATTAGATATACAAATTTTAGACCTGTTTAACGGAAATATGGAATTTATAAAAAATAGTGCTTGTCCTACGTACATTAAAAGAAATGGAGATGTACAATTATTAAAAGCAGTGTCGCTACCTACTGGAATATTAACTAATGTGGACTTAGTGGTATATGACTACGATTTACAAGATGGAGACATATTAGTAATGTGTAGTGATGGTATTATAGATTCAAACAAAGAATATTTAAATAAACAAGTATGGCTAAAATATTTGCTTGAAGATATACAAATAGATGATGCACAAAAAATAGCAGATATAATTATAGGAGAAGCAATAGATAACGATTTTGGAGTGCAAAAAGATGATATGACAGTTATCGTTGCAAAAATAACAAAGAAATAGGCAGAATGTAAAAAAATAAAGTAAATTAGAAATAATGAAATAAAAACAAACTCGAAGTTATAAAATGTGGCTTCGAGTTTGTTTTTTTCTAGAAAAAATGTCAATGAATAAATAAAAATGTTGTATTTTAGTATAGAAGTATGGTATAGTATATATGGATAATTATAAGTAAACTACATATGGAGGTAAATATGAGTAGAGGTAAGAGATATGACGGAGAACAAAAGCTAAATTGGAAGAAAGTATTTGCTGTTGTTATAGCAATTGCAGTAATTATTATGTTTGTAGTAGGAATAAAAAAGTTAATGACACCAACAAGTAAGGGAGAAGAAAAAGTAGTTGCACAAAAATATCTTCCTGTATATACAAACAGTAAATGGGGTGTAATAGATTCAAAGGGAAACATAGTAATTGAGCCAACTTACGATGAAACAATTATAATACCAGATAGTACAAAAGCTATGTTTATTTGTACATATGATGTTGATTATAATAAAAATACATATAAAACAAAAGTGTTAAATGAAAAAGGCGAAGAAATAATGACAGGATATGATACAGTGGAAGCCATTGAAAATTATGATAAAGATAACACTTTATGGTATGAAGAAGATGTATTAAAAGTTAAAAAAGATGGTAAATATGGAGTAATAGATTTTAAAGGAAAGACCGTCGCTGATTGTATATATGATTCAATAGATGCTATTAAAGGAACAAGCAATAGCTTAATTACAGTTAAAGACTCAAAGAAAGGTTTGATAGATAATACAGGTGCTGTTATTATAGACAATGAATATAAAAATATAGTAGCAATTTCTGATAAATATGAAAATGGATATATTGTACAAGCACAAAACGGAAAATACGGAGTAATTAATTGTAATAAAAAAGTTGCATTGGCTGCAAAATATGAAGATGTGAAAGCCATTTATGGTAATGGAATATACTATGTAGTTAAAGAAAATGGAAAATGGAAAATAATAGATACAGATGGAACTAATTATTTATCTGGTAAGTTTGATGATGTTAAATCTATCAATAATGATTATGCAGTTGTAAAACAATCTGGAAAATATGGAGTATACTCAATAACAGATGCTGAAAAAATTATTGATATAAAATATCAAGATATAACATATGCAACAGACTCAAACTATATTGTTAGATTAAATAATAAATATGGCATAGTTAGTTCAGATGGAACAAACTTAATTGATCCAAAATATAAGAACTTAGTGTATAGAAAAGATGCTAATTTCTATGAAGGAATGAATTCAGATTATACATCAGATTTAATAGATAGTGATATGAACGTAAAACTAACTGGAATAATATCAGAGCTTAACTTAGAAAGTGGATACATGAAGGTTAGAGTTGGAGAAGAATATCAATATTATAATTTTAAATTTGAACAAAAACAAAGTAAAGAAGCATTAAAAAACAATACAATATTCTTATCTAAAAAAGATGGAAAATATGGTTTTGTAGATAAAAATGGAATTGTAGTTGTGGATTATATTTATGATGATGCTACTGAGCAAAACGAATTTGGCTATGCAAGTGTTAAAAAGGATGGATTATGGGGTTGCGTAGACTCTAAAGGAAACTTAAAAATTACACCTGCATATAAATTAGAAAACAATATGTTAATAGAATTTATAGGTAAATGGCACATAGGAGAGGATTTAAACTTGAACTATTATACAGATAAATAATGATAATACAGCGACCATGCAATAAACGTAGTGTGTAATGGAGGTAAAAAACGTGGAACTAATGACAAAATATCAATATACATATTTTATATATCCTTATGTTATTGATAATAGTAAATACAATAAATATATTCAGAAATTATTAAGAGATAAAAAATGTAAACTAAGAATATTTGAGAGAGCAAGAGATATGAATTTATATCAATACTTTTCTCCAGATATAAAGGATTATATGTTTTGGTCATTTGGACTTGACAGAGAAGCAATTAGAAATTTTGATAAATTAGATATAGCATTGAAGTCCAACTTACTTGCTGAGCATGATTGCAATATTTTTGAATATGAACTATCTAAAGATTTACAAGGAAAAATAGGAGAGAGAAACGGTATATTTTTTGATATAAATGATATAAAAATTGTATGTTATAAAACAGGAGTATGTTTCCTAATTTTTAAAACCTCTTTATTAGATAGTAAGGAATTTTCTGATATTTTGAATTTTAATTATAAGTTCAGAGAAGTAAATTCTCAAACATATAATTTAAAACAATATGAAAACATAAAATTGCAATCAGATATATTTAAAGATGTAAGAGAAATATCATCACTTATTAAAGATATTACAGGTGTATATAATGAGAAAAACAGATTAAATTTTAATGACGAAGAATTAATTACTTACTCATATTGTTGCTTGGATCAAGATGCATGGAAGAAAGAAACAGATAGCGAATCTATAGATAATTTGTTTGAAAAGTATCGTATGTTCTTTCCAGCAAGTAAGCAACTTGCTGATTCAGTACAAAATAGAGATGATATGCAAATATATGAAAATAAGTATATTCGTTATGGAATTTCAAATACTGGAACTGTATTACTTACATCTGATGTTAATACATCAAATTATACAACAGTATCACAAAAATATGAGAATGAGTTTTTATACACATATATTTTAGAATTATATAAAAAGATGTTGTTACAGAAGATGAGTAGTAACTTTAACAAGAGCAGTAGTTTTAAGAAGGTAGAAAAAGAATTCTTAGATTTTACAAAGAAATTGTGGATCCAAGAAACTACAAACGATGAAATTGGAAAAATATTAAGTAAAAAATGGAGTAGGAACTTAGGTGTAGAAGAAATTTTCTTAAAATTAAAAAACAAATATGATATTTTATATAAACAGTATAATATTGAAAAAACTAGTGATAAAAACGGAAAAGTTGTAGTTGCTATGGTAATTACAATTATAATAGGGGTTATAAATTTAATAATATTGCTAGGGAAATAGCATTTTGGAGGAAATATGCAAATTACAACAGGGATAGATATAATAGAAGTTGACAGAATAAAAAGTGCAGTTCAAGAATTAGGAGATACTTTTTTAAATAAAATTTACACAATGTCTGAAATTGAATATTGCAATAAGTCAAAGGGGGATATTAAATATCAACATTTGGCTGCTAGGTTTGCTGCAAAAGAAGCTGTTTTTAAAGCTTTATCAGAAAATATAGATACAAGGGAAGATCTACCATGGAAATTTATAGAGGTTGTTAATAATGATCATGGGAGACCAATGATAAATGTAGAAAAATTGAAAGAGAAAAGTTTTAGTAACCTTAAAAGTATAGATATAAGCATTTCTCATATAAAAGAATATGCTGTGGCAAGTGTTGTTGCAGTGATTGAATAAAAGGAGTGAACAAAGGTTGCAATTATTTGATACACATGCTCATTATAATGATGAAAAATTTGACCAAGATCGTGATGATGTAATTAATGCTATTTATGCTTCTGGAGTAACAAAACTTGTAAACGTAGGTTACAGTTTAGAATCTTCTATAAAGGCAATAGAGATAGCAAGCAAATATAATTGGATGTATGCAATTTGTGGAATCTCACCAAATGATATCCCTGAAAATTATGAAGAAATAGATGAACAAATTACAAGTCTAGAAAGAGTAATATTAAATGAAAATAAAACGCCAAAGATTGTAGCGATAGGAGAGATTGGATTAGATTACTATTGGAATAAAGAGAATAAAGAATTGCAAAAATATGCTTTTCTAGAGCAAATTGAGTTGGCGAATAAATTGGAGCTTCCTATTGTTATTCATACGAGAGAAGCAGTTGATGATACAATAGATATATTAAAAAACATAAAAACACCTACAAAAAAAGGAGTATTCCATTGTTGCCCAATGAATAGACACTTAGTTAGTGAAGCATTAAAGCTAGGTTTCTATATTTCATTTGCGGGACCTGTTACATTTAAGAATGCGAAAAATGCAGATGAAATAATACAAATGGTACCACTAGATAGAATACTAATAGAAACAGACAGCCCATATTTGGCGCCTGAGCCTAACAGGGGAAAACGCAATGATTCAAGAAATGTATATTATATAGCAGAGAAAATAGCAAAAGTTAAGGAAATGGACATAGAAGAAATAGCAAATGTAACTTATAAAAATGCTGAAAAGATTTTTGAAATAAATTAAGGAGAATATATGGAGTTTATTAAAAAACTCAATATAATTCTCCTTTTTATTTATTTTATTTTTGTCCTTAGAACTCTATTTGTTTACGGATTTCTCAGCAAAAGAATTGTTAATAATTTTATCATATGGAACTTTATTCTTTAATTCTCCAGCCATTGACATTACTTCTTGAAGGCGGTTAAATGCTTCTTCTTTTAGTATAGGAGTATCATTCCAAGCGTCTATATCTTTATAATTTTGTATAACAGTTGTTAATAAATCTACATCTGTATCTGGGAAGAAAGACTGTATTTGTTCTGCAATTTCTTTAGAAGAATGATCTTTTACCCATTGTTGACCTTGGTATATAGCGTCTGTAAAACCTTGAATTGTATCTTTGTTATTTGTAATATAGCTTTTCTTAGCAAAGTAAGAGGTATAAGGAATTTCTCCAGCTTCTTTACCAACAGAAGCTACAATGTATCCTTTTTTCTGATTTTGAGTAAGGGATGCTGTTGGTTCAAAAAGTGTTACATAGTCCGCATTACCAGAAGCAAAGGCTCCTGCCATTAGGTCAAATTTGATGCTGTCATCTAGTACTAGGTCTTTCTTAGGATCTATACCATTTTTTCTAAGAACGTACTCTAATGTCATGTATGGTACTCCACCTTTTCTTCCAGGGATAACAGTTTTTCCTTTTAAATCTTGCCAACTAAAATTATCAGTTTGTTTTCTAGATATTAAGAAAGAACCATCTTTTTTTGTAAGTTGTGCAAAAACTTGTGTATAATCTTCTTTACCTTCGTTATAAACATAAATTGATGCCTCAGGACCGGCAAAACCTATATCACATTGATTGCTAAGTACAGCTGTCATAACAGCGTCTGCACCTTGACCAGTTGTTAATTCAATTTCTATGCCATGATCTTTAAAGAATCCTTTACTTATTGCAACATATTGAGGGGCATAAAAAACGGAACGAGTCACTTCATTTACCTGAATTGTTTTTAAATCACTTTTGTTATTATTTGATTTTTGAATAAAAATCATTCCAACAACAATACAAACTAGTATTACAACAGCGATAATAGTAATGATTATTTTTTTCAATTTATAAAATCCTCCCTATTTAAATTTTTTACTATTTAGGATAAATTTTTCTAAAAGTAGTACTATAGAATACATTAAACCAGCTACAATTCCTAATATAATTACACTTGTCATAACTAAGTCTAATTTGAATACTTGGCCTCCATATACAATTAAATAACCAAGTCCAGCTTTTGATACTAAGAATTCTCCAGATATAACACCTACTAGTGAAAGACCAATATTTACTTTTAATGAATTTATAAATGTTGATAAATTGGCGGGGATTACAATTTTAGTTAATACTTGCATTTTAGTAGCTTTAAATGTATGTGCCATTTTAATAATTTCTGTGTCTGTTTTTAAAAATCCGTTTAAATTTTCTAGGATGGTAACAATTAAAGAAATAGCGATTGCCATTACAATAATTGCTGGAGTTCCTGCACCTACCCATATAATAATAATTGGGCCTAAGGCAACCTTAGGAAGGCTATTTAAAATTACTAAAAAGGGTTCTGATACCTTTGAAAGAAAATTAGACCACCATAAAATGATTGCAATAATTATACCTAATACAGTTCCAAGTAAGAATCCAACAATGGTTTCATAAGAGGTAACCCAAATATGTTTTAATAAGTCGTTAGAACTTAAATTCAAGAAGGTGGTTAAAATTCTACTAGGTTGACTTGTAATAAAACTATCTATTATATTTTTATTTGCAAAAAATTCCCATAAAGCTAAAAAGCCTACTAATATAGATATTTGCGTTAATAAAATAAGAGATTTTTTTTGTTTGATTTTTTTTAAGTATTGTTTTCGTTCTAATGAAATTTCTTTTTTATCCATCTACACCAAGCTCCCTCCATAAAGTATTGAAATATTGGCTAAATTTTGGACTTTCTCTACAGTTTATAGGATTTCTATTTTCTATTTCAAAATCAATATGATGTATGTTTTTTATTGTTCCAGGACGTTTGGATAAAACAAGTACTCTATCTGACATACTAATAGCTTCTGAAATATCATGTGTTACAATAATTGAAGTAATATTTTCTTTTTTTAGGATAGAATAAATATCATTAGTTACCATTATTCTTGTTTGATAATCAAGGGCAGAAAAGGCCTCATCTAAAAGAAGTATTTTAGGTTTTATTGCCAAGGTTCTAATTAATGCAGCTCTTTGTCTCATACCACCAGATAGTTCAGATGGGTATTTATCTTTGAATTCATACAAGTTATATTTCTTTAATAGATCTTCAACATATTCCTTATTTTCTTTTTTGTTTTTTCCTTTTATTTCTAATCCAAACATTGCATTACTTAAAATGGTACGCCATTCTAATAAGCAATCTCGTTGAAGCATGTATCCAATTTTAGGTGAAATGTTATCAACTTTTTCATCTTCAATATATATTTCTCCACTCGATTTCTTTTCTAAACCCGCTATTATAGAGAGAAGTGTTGATTTACCGCAACCACTTGGACCTATAATTGAAACAAACTCTCCTTCTGATACATCAAAACTTACATTTTCTAATGCTAAGATCTCATTTTTTTTACTCTGATATTTTTTGCTAATGTCTTTTACTTCTAATATTTTTCTCACTTTTTTCCTCCTTTTGCAATTTATCCTATTATATTTTATGTTAAATAAATGGATTAGGTGAGAGGTTATATTAACAAATTATTTAAAATTGAAAAAACCGCAAATACGACTGTGCGAAGATACTTTCAATAAAAATAAGTTGATTGTAACAAAATTGTAATAAAACCGTAATGAATTTTTAATAAACATATAAAATGACCTTCCGTAAAGGCATATGACACGAGAAAAAATATGTAAGAAAAGGCATATTGCATTTGATTTAAATATGTGTAATTATATGATGGAAAGAAAAAAGGAGAGAAAAAACATGAAGAGGTTTAAAACTTTAATTTGTATTTGTTTAATTTTGATAGTTGTATCATCAATGGCGATTGTCATAGGAAGGTATGCCATTTCAAAGAACGTAACTGAATCTTCAAGCGAAATGCAATTAGCTGAGAGTAAGAAAAATGCTGAGGAAATTAAGTATGGTACAAGTAATACTATCAGTGCAGAATTTAATACTGACTATACAACTTATGGAACTTTGATTATAAAAAAGAGTTCTTCATCATATGGAATAACACGTTTAGATGGATATGAATTTAAAGTAAATCATTTAATAATTGATGGTGCCTCGGGAGATATTACTGAGGGAGCATTCAAGGATTATGAAAACTTAAGAACAATATATATGCATGATGGATATATCAGTAAGATTCAGAAAGAAGCTTTTTATAACAACAATGCTTTAGAGACAGTAGTAATTGATGAATCAGTAGAATATATAGGTAGCAAAGCTTTTGCAAAGTGCCCTAATTTAAAAAAAGTGATAATAAGAGGATGCAATAATGAATTAAAAATAGAAGATGATGCTTTTGATTTGGATGTTGATATTATACTTTATTGTCCAAAAGATACCCCAGCTTATAAATGGGTAATAAAACAGATGGCAAAAAGCAAGATGTACTGGGGAATTGATGAAACAGCACCTAAACCAAGTATAACACCAAGCACGACAGAATGGACTGCAGGTCCTGTAACTGTGAAGATAGATGCAGTTGATACAGGGGTAGGCTTAATTAATTCAGGAGCGTATTTGCCTCTACAAAAATATACATCATACCGTTGTGATGAGTATAATATTGATTCTAATAAACAAATTACATTTACAGAAAATGGACAGGCAATAGTACGTATTAGAGATGCATTAAAAAATGAAGTTACACAAATAATTGATGTGAACAATATAGATGATGTGGATCCATATATAGATAATTGTGGAAAAGATAGAAGTTATACAGGTGAAGGATTTAAGTTAAAAGTAGAAGCATATGATGATGAATCAGGTTTAGCGGATAAAGCATATTCTTTTGATGGAGGAAATACATGGCAAAAAGATAATTATAAGATATATACTGAGAATACCTCTAATGTTCGAGTGGTTGTAAGAGATAAGGTAGGACATCGTTGTAATATTCCTAGTTTTGATGTCCTTGTATCAACAGGAACCAGTTCAGGAGGAACTGGAGGCTCAGGAGGAACTGGAGGCTCAGGAGGAACTGGAGGCTCAGGTGGAACTGGAAGCACAGGCGGCAGCGGAGGAAGTGGCAGTGGAGGTTCTACAACAACAGATACAACAAAGCCATCGATTACTGGAATATCAGGAAATGCAAGAAATTGGACAAAAAATAATGTCACTATAACTGTAGATGCATCAGATACGGAATCGGGATTACATAGCTCAGCAGCATATAGTTTTGATAATGGTACAACATGGCAAGCATCAAATCAAAAATCTTTTAGTAGTAATCAAGGAGTAAATATTAAAGTAAGAGATAATGCTAATAATACTTCATCATCTACATATGTGGGAATTACAAAAATAGATAAAACAGCACCAAAAACTAATAGTGTTGATAAATCAACAAAAAAATACACACAAAAATTAACACTAACAGCAAGAGCTACAGATACACAATCTGGAATAGCAGCATATAGTTTTGACAATGGCACAACATGGCAAGCATCAAATCAAAAATCTTTTAGTAGCAATCAAGTAGTAAATATTAAAGTACAAGATACTGCTGGAAATGTGAGTGCTGCTACTGCCGTGACAATTGACAATATTGATAATGAAAAACCAAAAATAAATAGTGTAACAGGCAATGCAACAGATTGGACAAATAAAGATGTAACATTAACTGTAACGGCATCAGATAATAAACGATTAAATGCAAAGGCATATAGTTTTAATAATGGGGATACATGGCAAGCATCAAATAAAAAGACTTTTAGTTCAAATCAAATTGTGTATATTAAAGTAAGAGATGAAGCAGGAAATATAAGTGATGCAAAATCTGAAATAATTAATAAGATAGATAAGACGCCACCAACAGTGAAAATAACGGGAAATCCAACAGCATGGACCAATAAAGATGCTACATTAAAAATAGATGCATCAGATACAGGGTCTGAACTAAACGAAGCTCAGGGAGCATATTCATTTGACGGTGGAACAACTTGGAGTAATAATACAAGTAAAGTATATATTAGCAATACAAATGGTATAGTAATTAAAGTAAGAGATAAAGCGGGAAATATAACAACCAATACCATAAACATAACTAAAATAGATAAGACAGTTCCAAGTATATTAAAGGTTGATGGAAATCCAACAGCATGGACTAAAAATTCTGCAAAATTAACGGTTAGTGCAACTAGCAATGGTGGATCTGAAGTTATAGGATATAGCTTTACAAATGATGCAAGTAAAACAGATTGGCAACCATCAAATCAAAAGGAATTTACTTCAAACCAAACTGTATATGTTAGAGCAAAAGATGAGGCAGGAAATATATCTCTTGCTGAAAAAGTAAAAATAATAAATGTTGATCAAATTAAGCCAACTGTAAAGATAACAGGAAATCCAACATCGTGGACCAATAAGGATGTTACATTAACAATAACAGCATCAGATGCTGAAAGTGGATTACATTCTATGCCATATAGCTTTGATGGTGGAAAGACATGGAGTGATACTGATACAAAAGTATTTACAAAGAACCAGGTTGTAAATATTCAGGTAAGAGATAAAGTAGGTAATATATATGAAACTAGTGTAACAATTAGTAAAATTGATAAAATTTTACCAACAGTTGATATAACAGGAAATCCAGCTGATTGGACAAAAAATGATGTTACATTAACAATAACAGCATCAGATGCAGAATCTGGTTTAAACACAGCTCAAGGAGCATATTCATTTGATGGTGGAACAACTTGGAGTAATACAACAAGTAAAGTATATACAAAAAATACAAATGGCATAATAATTAAAGTAAGAGACGTGGCAGGAAATATAACAACAAATACTTTAAATATTACTAAAATAGATAAGGATGCACCAACAATTAGTAGTGTAGTAAAGAATCCAGATACATGGACAACAGGTAATGTTACTTTAATAGTAACTGCAACAGATGCAGGATGTGGATTGCATGATACACCATATAGTTTTGATGGTGGAAAGACATGGCAAAAAGAAACAAGTAAGGTTTATACAGAAAATACAAAAAATATAGTAATTAAAGTAAGAGACAAATTAGAGAATATAGCAACTTATGATGTAGTAAATATTACAAATATAGATAGAACACCACCAGTTATAAGTAGTGTAACAGGAAATCCAAAGAGATGGACTAACCAAGATGTAACATTAAAAATAACAGCAACAGATGCAATATCTGGATTACATGATACACCATATAGTTTTGATGGTGGAAAGACATGGCAAAAAGAGGCAACTAAGGTTTATGATAGAATTACATATGATATTGTAATAAAGGTTAGAGATAAAGTAGGAAATACTACAACTTATAGTACTATAGATATAGTAAGAATAGATAAAACTGTTCCAACTATAACAAATGTTGAAGGAAATGTTGAAGATTGGACAACAAAAAATGTAACTCTAACAGTAAGTACAAATGAAAATAGTGGATCACCTGTTGAACAATTTAGTTTTGATGATGGAAAGACATGGCAATTATCAAATCAAAAGACCTTTACAAAAAATGAAGAAGTAAAAATAAGAGTAAAAGATGAAGCAGGAAATATTTCACCTGTTAGATTAGAAAGCATTACGAAAATAGATAAAGATGCACCAGTTGTAAGTAGCATAACTGGAAACCCAACAGCATGGACAAACAAAGACGTTACATTAACAATAAATGCAACAGATGCAGGATGTGGTTTACATTCTACGCCATACAGCTTTGATGGTGGATCAACATGGCAAACATCAAATAAAAAAACATTTAGTTCTAATCAAGTGGTAAAAATAAAAGTAAAAGATAAACTAGGAAATACATACGAAACTAGTGTAACAATTTCAAAAATTGATAAAGTTACACCTACAATAAGTGGTGTAACAGGAAATCCAACAGCATGGACAAAAGGAGATGTAACATTAACAATAACTGCATCAGATGCTGAATCTGGCTTACAATCAACACCATATAGTTTTGATAATGGAGCAACTTGGGTATCTTCTAATAAACAAGTATTTACACAAAATAAAGAAGTAATAATAAAAGTAAGAGATGTTGCTGGCAATATAACAACATACAATAAAATTGTTATTAATAAAATAGATAAGAATGCACCAACTATTAGCAGTGTAGTAAAAAATCCAGGTACATGGACAACAGGAAATGTTACTTTAACTGTAACTGCAACAGATGCAGGAAGTGGATTACATTCTTCAGCATACAGCTTTGACGGTGGATCAACGTGGCAAACAGCCAATACAAAAACTTATACAAATAATACAAATGGAATAATAATTAAGGTAAGGGATGTATTAGGAAATACTGCAACATATCAGACAATTAATATTACAAATATAGATAAAACAGCACCAATCATAAGCAAGGTTGAGGGAAATCCAACAGCGTGGACGAATAAAGATGTAACATTAAAAATAACTGCAACAGATGCAGGATGTGGATTACATGCTACACCATATAGCTTTGATGGCGGAAAGACATGGCAAAAAGAAGCAAGTAAGATTTATAAAGAAAACACAAAGAATATAGTAATTAAAGTTAAAGATAAATTAGGAAATACATCAACTTATAGTACTATAGATATAACTAAAATAGATAAAACAGTTCCAACTGTAGTAAAAGTTGATGGGAATCCAACAGAGTGGACAAACGGGCCTGTAACATTAACAGTTACTATAACTGGAAATTGTGGTTCATGTATAATATCATACAGCTTTGATGATGGTAAGACATGGCAAACAAGCAACAAGAAAACATTTGCTAATAATCAAGAAGTTGTAATTAAAGTAAAAGACGAAGCAGGAAATATGTCACCAAGTTACAATGTTAGCATTACTAAAATAAGAACAGCACCAGATATATCAATAAAATCAGATGTATATGAAGTAGATGAAGTAAATATTAACAGAGTACGTCAAAAAACAACTGTTGCAACATTTGCTGAAAAAATAATGCATAATGCATCTATGAAGGTTTATACAAAAGATAATAAAGAGTTAAAAGATACAGATATAATTGGTACAGGAATGACTGCTAAGTTTACACTTAATGGAGAAGAGAAAACATTAAATATAGTTGTTACAGGAGATTTAACTGGTGATGGTAAAGTAACAAACTCTGATATGTTAAGACTTGCAAGATATATGACTGGAAAAGAAAAAGGATTAGATGAAATATACTTAATGGCGTCTGATGTATTTGAAGATAATAAGTATCCAAATTGCGTTGACTTACTAAAAATGGCTAGAGCGTTAGTAGGGTTAGATAAAATATAAAAATATTTATAAAAAATATTGACGAAAATTAAAATATAAAATATACTTATTTAAGCAAGGAGGAATACAAATGAAAAAAATAGTAACAATAATGCTCGTGATTTTACTTTTATCAATATATAGTAGCTTTGTATTCGCTGCAAGTACACCAATTTCACTTACGGGTGATTCAACTGCAAAGCCAAATGAAACAAAAACATTAACAATGCAGATTTCATCTGAAAAATTAATAGGTGTAGTAAGTGGTAAAATAGTATGTAGTGATAATGTAAAAATAGAAAGTGTAACTGCAAAAAATAACTGGGTACTAACTTATAATGAAGAAACAAAAACATTTAGTATTCTAAAAGCTGAAGGATCAATGACAGATACAATATTAGAAATAAAATATACTACAGGTGCTTCAGAAGGAGATGCAACAATTACAATTACTGAATTACAAACAGCAGGTACTGATTATCAAGAAGAGAGTTTAGATAATTTAGTGGCCACAATAAAAGTACAAGCAGAAAAGCCAGAATTAACTTCAATAGAGATTACTAAAGCACCAAGCAAAACTCAATATAAAGCAGGAGAAAAGTTTGATAGCACAGGATTACAGATAACTGCTAAATATAGCAATGGTACAACAAAAGATATAACTAGCAACATTACTATAGAAAGCACAGAGCTAAAAGCAGGAGATAGCGTAGTTGAGATAAAATATACAGAAAACGGAGTAACAAAATCTGTTCAACAAACTATAACAGTAAAAGCTGTAGCAAATAATAATACAAACAATTCAAATAACACAGCAAATAATGCAAGTAATGCAAATAATTCAAGCACTAAGAACAACACAAAAAAGAATACTGATAATTCAAGTGCAAAATCAAAGTTACCTCAAACAGGTGTAGATAGTACAATAATGTTTTTAATTCCATGTTTAATAATTATAGCTATTGTTTCTTACAGTAAGCATAAAAAATATAAAGGAATATAAAAATCAAATAATAAAGAAGATCCGATAGTAAAATATTTATACTATCGGATTTTTCGATGTTGTTATCATAGTTATACAGTTCAGTACAGTTAACTACAATACACTTCACTTAAATAGATATAATAAAAAAATGATATTATTTTAATTTGCGTAATGCTTCAATTCTATCATCTATAGATGGATGAGTAGATAGTAAGCTAGTTTTCTTTCTAATTTTTTCACTTCCATTTGCATTAGATTTAAATGGACTTACTATATACATATAAGCGGTAGCGTTATTTGCTGTTTTTAATTCATTTGTATCTGCGTCCAATTTTCTTAAAGCCGATATTAGTCCGTCTGGATTTCTAGTAAATTCAACAGCCGTACTATCAGCTAGGTACTCTCTACGTCTTGATAAAGCTAGTTGCATTAGTTGACCAAATAATGGTGCTAAAATTAAGCAAAGTAATCCAATTAACATTAAAATAGAATTTCCTTTACTATCGCTATCATTATCGTTGCCTCTACCCCAAAACAGAGCACGACTAACCCAATCAGAAAGCATTACAATAAATCCTACCATTACACTTACAACAGCTGATAAAAGAATGTCGTAGTTTTTTATGTGTGAAAGTTCATGTGCAATAACACCTTCTAATTCATAATAATCAAGTTTTTCAAGTATGCCTGTTGTAACACAAATCACAGCATTTTCAGGATTTCTTCCCGTTGCAAAAGCATTAGGTTGTGGATCATCTACAATATACAATCTAGGTTTATATTTTAAACCAGATGATACCATAAGTGCATCTAATATATTTACTAGTCTTTGATTTTCCTCATGTGTTGCTGGACGAGCATGATTAACTGCTAATACGATTTTATCACTATAATAGTAAGAACCAAATGTAGTTATAATTGAAAATATTAATGCAATTATAATTGAAAAATATCCCAAATCAAATGCCATACAAATATAGTATACAATTAATGCAATTACGACTAAAAATATGCTGACTATTATACCTGTTTTTATTTTATTTTTTTTTATATCCTCGTACATTGTTTACCTCTCAAAAATATATATTTATTTAAGTTACGTATAGATAAAAGTAAATGCAATATTACTACTTTGGTATATAAAATAGTAATATTGCATTTCAGTTAAAATTATTTACCAAAATCAACTTTAACATTTTTTCTAGCTTCTTCACTTTCAGCTTCAAATAAAGATTCTGCTGAAAAATGAAACATAGAAGCTATAATGTTTGATGGAAATAATTCTAATTTTGTGTTATATCTAGTTACTGTATCATTGTAGAATTGTCTAGAGTATGATATTTTGTTTTCAGTATTTCTAAGCTCTTCTTGTAACTCTGAAAAGTTTTGATTTGCTTTTAAATCTGGATAGTTTTCAGAAACTGCCATGATTGTTTTTAATGCTCCTGAAAGTTGATTATCTAATTCAGCTTTTTCAGAAACTGATTTAGCATTTGCCCAAGAAGAACGTAATTGAGTTACTTTTTCTAATACTTCGCTTTCATGAGCCATATAACCTTTTACACTTTCAACTAGATTTGGAATTAAATCAAATCTTCTTTGTAATTGTACATCGATTTGACTCCAAGCATTTTTTACTCTTTGTTTTAATTGTACTAAGCTATTGTATGAACCTATTACAAATAAAATTAGAATAAGGATTAAACCTAATAAAATCCATAAGAACATAAATGTTTCCTCCCCAAAATAATATAATATCTTAATATTACCATATATTTTAATAATATACAATATTTATATTTGTAAAATATATGTGAAAAATATATGTAAAAAATATAAAAGTAAAAATATTTTTCAGAAATCTTTTTTATAGTTTGTCATTTTTTTCGTACAAGCAGCATATAATGTAATATGCTGAATTTCTTAGCAAAAGCACCAAAATTTGACATGAGTTTAAAAAAATGTTATAATGTATTTGTTGCTTTTAAAGGAGGGAACAAAAAATTTATGAAAAATAATGACAAAGCGTCAATATCGCTTAAAAAGATAGTATGCATAAGTATAGTATTATTATTTTTATTAAGCTTTGGTGTAATGGCAGGAAATATTAAAGTAAATAATGTTAAGATTTTCTTAGCAAGTGGATATGAAATGACTGTAGTAACTACAAAAACAAATGTAAAAGAAATTTTGAAAGAAAATCATATTATATTGTTAGAAGATGAAAAAGTAACACCTTCTGAAGAAGAAGAAATTTCTGATAACAAGACAATTATTATTTCAAAAAAATCAGATAATGTTGTTGTCGCAGAACAAACAGAAAATTCTTCAAATGTTGGAACAGAAGATGTATTACAAAATTATTCAAAAATAGTAGAAAAAATTGTTACTGAAAAAGTAAAAATACCATATGAGACTATAAAGAAAGATGTTTCAACAGGTTCAGGATCAAAACAAAATCAAGTAGTTCAAAATGGTGTAGACGGTTTAAAAGAAGTAACATATAAAATAAAATATCAAAACAATAAAGAAATTGAGAAGATTGAGATATCTTCAAAAATAGTTAAAAAACCTATCAATAAAATTATAGAAATTAGAACAAAGCAAGTAACATCAAGAAGTTCAGTATTAAGAACTGCTACAACAAACCCAGCAGCAACTGCTTCTACAACACTTGCAAAAAAAGTGCAAGGAGTTACTCCTAAAGTAAGTACTTTTAATACATCAGCATATTGTGCATGTGTAAGTTGTTGCGGAAAATCAAATGGTATTACATCATCTGGTGCAAGAGCATCACAATGGTACACAATTGCAGCAGGAAGATGTTATCCAATAGGAACAGTTATATATATACCATATTTTAAAGATAAACCAAATGGTGGATGGTTTGTAGTTCAAGATAGAGGTGGAGCTATATCAAGTAACAGAATTGACGTATTTATGGGCTCACATAGTCAAGCTTTACAATTTGGTAGAAGAAATCTTACATGTTATGTATATGAATTTTAGTTAAATATTAAATGACTCAGAGGGTAACACTTTTGAGTCATTATTTTAATTTAAGAATGATGGAGAAGATAGTATGAAATTAATTTCTTGGAATGTAAATGGATTAAGAGCTGTAATAAATAAAGGCTTTGAAAATTTTTTTAACGAAATTGATGCAGATATTTTTTGTATTCAAGAGACAAAGATGCAAAAAGATCAAATAGATGATAACATGAAAAGAATTTTTGAAGGATATTATTCATATTGGAATAGTGCTATAAAAAAAGGATATTCTGGTACAGCTGTATTTTCAAAAACAGAACCTATTAATGTAACTTATGGGATAGGAATAGAGGAACATGACAAAGAAGGAAGAGTAATAACACTAGAGTATGAAGATTTTTATTTAGTAAATTGTTATACACCAAATTCTAAAAGAGAACTTGAGAGATTAGAATATAGAATGATATGGGAAAATGAGTTTCGTAATTATTTAACTTCTTTAAATAAAATAAAACCAGTTATTTTATGTGGAGATTTAAATGTGGCACATGAAGAAATTGATTTAAAGAACCCTAAAACTAACAGAAGAAATGCAGGTTTTACTGATGAGGAAAGAGAAAAAATGACAGAGTTACTTAAATCTGGATTTACAGATAGTTTTAGATATTTGTATCCTAATAAGACAGAATGCTATTCTTGGTGGTCTTATATGGGACATGCTAGAGAAAAAAATGTTGGATGGAGAATAGATTATTTTATTATATCTAAAACGATTGAAGAAAAAGTAAAGGATAGTTATATTTATTCAAATGTTATGGGAAGTGATCATTGTCCTGTAGGAATTGAATTAAGGTAAATAGTTGTAGATATAGAAAATAGCATAATATAAAAATAGAATTATATAAAATATAAAGACATAAATTATAAAGAATAAAATTTGCAAAGGTGGGAGTTTTATGGAAGAAAAGAAAAGACCTATTACAAAATGGTTATATTGGTTTTTATTTGCGGTGGCAATTATTATTGTGTATAAAACTTTAGATAATTTTACTGCCATTGGAGCGTGGATAAAGAATTTACTTGATATATTAATGCCGTTTATTATAGGGGTATTGTTGGCTTATTTATTATACATACCATCTAGAAAAATAGAGCGAATGTATTTAAAGGTAAAAAAGCCGAAGATTGTAGCGAAAAAGGCTAGAGGTTTGTCTATTTTTACAGTATATGTTATTGTAATTTTACTTATAATAGTAGCATTTAAATTCTTAATACCTGTTATTTCAGAAAGTATAATAGATCTTATTAATAATTTTCAAGGCTATTATAATCTTACAATGCAAAATATAGATAGCTTACCTGAAGATTCTTTTTTAAGAAATGAAATTGTATTAGATATTATTAATAATGTAAAAAGTATAGATTTAAAACAATTTATAAATATGGATAGATTAGCACAATATGCTAAGGGGGCTATAGATTTTGCATCTAAAATATTTGATTTCTTTGTTGCTATAATTGTGTCTGTTTATGTTCTGTTGCAAAGAAGTGAGATATTAGAATTTTGTAGGAAACTATGCAAGGCTGTCTTTAAAGAAAATACATATAAAAATATGGGAAAATATTTTAATAGAACAAATGAAATTTTCTTTAATTTCTTGGCAGGTCAATTTATAGATGGAATTATTATTGGAATTATTACATCTATAGCAATGTCAGTAATGGGCGTAAAATATGCAGTACTTCTTGGATTTATGATAGGACTATTTAATTTAATACCATATTTTGGAGCTATTATTGCGGTAGTAATTGCAACATTAATTACATTACTTACAGGAGGATTTTGGCAAGCTTTTACGATGGTAATTGTTATTACAGTTTTACAACAAGTTGATGCTAATATTATAAATCCAAAGATCATAGGATCCTCATTAAAAATAAGTCCTTTACTTGTTATTTTTGGAGTTACAGTTGGAGGCGCATATTTTGGTGTGTGGGGAATGTTTTTAGCAGTACCACTTATTGCAGTGTGTAAGCTACTTTTAACAGATTATATTGAATGCAAAAACAAGTCGAAAAATTAAAATCATAACTTGCATTTGAGATACTTATATAGTAAAATGTTAGTCACTAACCAAAGAAAGGAATTTTAACTATGCAAGTTATATTAAAATATGCTTTAACATTTTTTGTTTCAATGGTTCCACTAGTAGAATTAAGAGGAGCTATTCCAATTGGATTAAGCCAATTACTTGGAGATCCGTTACCAGTTATACCACTTTACATTGTATGTATTTTGGGGAATATGCTTCCAGTTCCTATTATATTTTTCTTTGCAAGAAAGGTATTGGAATGGGGTGCAGACAAAAAGTTTATAGGAAAGTTTTTTAGATTTTGCTTAGAAAAAGGCGAAAAAGGAGGAAAGAAACTACAAGAAAAAGCTGGTAGAGGATTATATTTTGCTTTATTCTTATTTGTAGGAATTCCAGTACCAGGAACAGGTGCGTGGACAGGAACTCTTGCAGCTAGCTTTCTAGATATGGACTTTAAAAAGAGTGTTATATCAATAATGGCAGGGGTTGTACTAGCAGGCGTAATAATGGGACTAGCATCTTTTGGAGTTTTCAGTACAATAGGAACAATTTTTGGATAAAAAATTATATTAAAATATTGACAAGCACTATCTTTATGTTATATACTAAAATATGATAGGGATCTTGTCTAAATATGATCCCTAATGTACGGAAAATAGGGATGGTTAATATAAAAGTGAGAATTTTTATTAACATTTTTTAATTAATAATTGTGTAAAAAGTTAAGTTGGTAAAAGCTAAATTTGCCAGCCTGGCTTTTTATTGCTATTTTTATTTTCGTTATGTAAATTTAAAAAGAAGAGGAATTGTTACAGTATTGTTTACGGAAAAAAGAGTTTGAAGAGCAGGAAACTCATTATTTTGTAAATGCAATATTGTAAGCAAGAAGGACTTCTTATTAAATCATATATATTTTATTCTGCTTAATCTTTTTTAGGGGTGATTTTTTTGGTAAAAGACATTAAACACGAGAAATGTACTCGTAAGACTTTTGCAAAAATCGGCGATTCAATCGAAATGCCAAATCTTATTAAAGTCCAAAAAGATTCTTACGATTGGTTCGTAGAAGAAGGACTAGGAGAAATATTAAAAGATATATCTCCAATCGTTGATTATTCAGGAAATTTAGTTCTTGAATTTCTAGATTACTATATGGAAGAAAAAACAAAATACACATTAGAAGAAGCTAAAGAGAGAGATGCTACATATTCAACAAGATTACATGTAAAAGTAAGACTAATTAATCGTGAGACAGGAGAAATAAAAGAGCAAGTTATTTATCTAGGTGATTTTCCTCTTATGACAGATAGTGGTACTTTTATTATTAATGGTGCTGAAAGAGTTGTAGTAAGCCAGTTAGTTCGTTCACCAGGTTGCTACTATGCTTTTGAACATGACAAAACAGGAAAGAAAATTTATACATCAACTGTTATGCCAATAAGAGGTGCATGGATCGAATATGAAACAGACGGAAATGATGTGTTCTATGCAAGAGTTGATAGAACAAGAAAAATACCTGTAACATCATTGTTAAGAGCTATTGGAGTTATAACAGATGAACAAATTGTTGAACTATTTGGAGATGATCCTAAAATAAATGCTACTATACAAAAAGACCCAATTAAAACCCAAGAGGAAGCATTAATTGAAATATATAAGAAATTAAGACCGGGAGAACTTCCAACAGTTGACGCTGCTAAAAACTTATTTAATGGTTTATTCTTTGATCAAAGAAGATATGATCTAGCAAAAGTTGGTAGATATAAATTTAATAAAAAATTAAATTTAGCTACAAGAATTACAGGTAGAGTAGCATATGAAGATATTATTGATAGTGCTACAGGTGAAGTATTAGCAGAAAAAGATACTGTAATAACAGAAGATATTGCAGAAAAAATACAAAACACAGGAATTAACATCGTAGATGTTAAAATAGATGATAAAAAAGTAAGAATAATTGGTAATGGAATTGTAAATATTCATGAATATTTACCAACTGTTGATTTAAGCGACTTACATATTAAAGAGTATGTTAATTTTGAAGTTTTAAAATCAATTGTAGATAATACAGATCCAAAAGATTTACATGATGTAATTAAGGAGAGAATTGAGGAATTAATACCAAAACATATAACAACAGAAGATATTATTGCTTCAATTAGCTATTTATTAAATCTTGATTATGGTATTGGAAATGTAGATGACATAGATCACTTAGGAAATAGACGTATTCGTTGTGTTGGAGAACTTTTACAAAATCAATTTAGAATTGGTTTAACAAGACTAGAAAGAGTTGTTCGTGAAAGAATGACAATTCAAGACCTAGATGTTGTAACTCCACAAACTTTAATTAATACAAAACCAATTACTTCATCAATTAGAGAATTCTTTGGAAGCTCACAATTGTCACAATTTATGGATCAAACAAACCCACTTTCAGAGTTGACTCATAAAAGAAGAATTTCAGCATTAGGACCTGGTGGTCTTTCAAGAGAAAGAGCAGGATTCGAAGTTAGAGATATCCACTATACACACTATGGTAGATTATGTCCAGTAGAATCACCAGAAGGACCTAACATTGGACTTATTTCTGCACTTTCATCATTTGCTATTATAAATGAGTATGGATTTATAGAAACACCATATAGAAAAGTTGTTGATGGAAAAGTTACAGATGAAATAGTATATATGTCAGCTGACGAAGAGGATAAATATATTATTGCTCAAGCTTCTGAAAAATTGGACAAAGATGGAAGATTTATAAATGAAAGAATCAGAGTTAGAATCAGAGAAGAAATAACAGTAGTTGATAGAGATAAAGTTAATTTTGTTGATGTATCTCCAAAACAATTAGTTTCTGTAGCAGCTGCTATGATTCCTTTCTTAGAGCATGATGACGTAAAACGTTCATTAATGGGATCAAACATGCAACGTCAAGCTGTTCCTTTACTTATGCCAGAGTCTCCAATAGTTGGAACAGGTATTGAATATAGAGCCGCTAAGGATTCTGGAATTACAGTTACAGCTAAAAATGCAGGTGTTGTAGAAAAAGTAACTGGTGAAGAAATTATTATTAGAAATAATAAAGATGAATTAGATACATACAAATTAAGAAAATTCAAGAGAACTAATGGTGGAACATGTATTAATCAAAGACCAGTAGTCGTTCGTGGAGAAAAAGTAAAAGAAGGAGATCTAATTGCTGATGGACCATCTACAAAAGATGGAGAAATGGCACTTGGAAGAAACGTAGTTATTGCATTTACAACATGGGAAGGATACAACTACGAGGATGCTATATTAATTAATGAAAGATTAGTTAAAGAAGATGTTTATACTTCTATACATATTGAAGAATATGATTGCGAATGCCGTGATACAAAATTAGGTCCAGAAGAGATTACACGTGATATTCCAAATGTTGGTGATGACGGATTAAAAGACCTAGATGAAAATGGTATTATAAGAATTGGTGCAGAAGTAAGACCAGGTGATATATTAGTTGGTAAAGTTACTCCAAAAGGAGAAACAGAATTAACAGCAGAAGAAAGATTACTTCGTGCTATATTTGGAGAAAAAGCAAGAGAGGTTAGAGATTCATCACTTCGTGTTCCTCACGGAGAAGGTGGAACAATTGTAGATATAAAAATATTTACAAGAGAAAATTCTGATGAATTAGGACCTGGTGTAAACCAAATAATTCGTTGCTATATTGCTCAAAAAAGAAAAATATCAGTTGGAGATAAAATGGCTGGACGTCATGGTAACAAAGGTGTTATTTCAAGAATATTACCAGAAGAAGATATGCCATTTATGCCAGATGGTACTCCAGTAGATATAGTTCTTAACCCACTTGGTGTTCCTTCTCGTATGAACTTAGGTCAAGTTTTAGAGGTTCACTTAGGTATGGCTGCGAAAGCATTAGGATGGAAAGTTGCAACTCCAGTTTTTGATGGTGCAACAGACGAAGAAATAAGAGAATTACTAAAGAAAGCTGGATTACGTGAAGATGGTAAAACAACATTATATGATGGTAGAACAGGTGAAGCATTTGATCATCCAATAACTGTTGGTGTTATGTATATGTTAAAATTACACCACCTAGTAGATGATAAGATACATGCTCGTTCAACTGGACCATACTCACTTGTAACACAACAACCTTTAGGAGGTAAGGCTCAATTTGGTGGACAACGTTTTGGAGAGATGGAAGTTTGGGCATTAGAGGCTTATGGTGCAGCGTATACTCTACAAGAAATGTTAACTGTAAAATCTGATGATGTTGTTGGACGTGTTAAGACTTATGAAGCAATAGTAAAAGGAGAAAACGTTCCAGAACCAGGAGTTCCAGAAGGATTTAAAGTATTAATAAAAGAACTTCAATCTTTAGGATTAGACGTTCGTTTATTATCACATGATAATAAAGAATTAGAATTAAAAGAAAATATTGATGATGGTATTGACTTTAACTTAGACGATAAAAAAATGGCAGAGTCTGTTTTAGATGAAAGAGAATTAGATAATGGATATACTGAAGAGACTGAGGAAGCTGTAGAGGCTGACGAGGAAGATGATGCTGCATTATTTGAGAATTTTTCAGATGACGAATTAGATTTTGACGAGACAGATTTAGATATGACTGATTTAGGAAAAGATAATTTACTTAATGATCAAGATATTTTAGACGATGACGAATAATATTTGTTTCAAATTCTAAATATATCAATTTAATTAAATAGAGTTTTGAAAGAGAGTGATGCGACATGAAGGAATTGTACAGCGGTGGATAGCATAATATCTTTCAAAACTCAGCAAAATAATAATCGGGGGAGGCTGAATCCATAGTGGACGAATTAGAAGTTTTTGATAAAATCAAAATAGGATTAGCATCAGATGAAAAAATAAGAGAGTGGTCAAAGGGAGAGGTAAAAAAACCTGAAACTATAAACTATAGAACTCTAAAACCAGAAAGAGATGGACTATTTTGTGAAAGAATATTTGGACCAACAAAAGATTGGGAATGTCATTGTGGTAAATATAAAAGAGTAAGATATAAAGGCATTGTCTGCGATAGATGTGGTGTTGAAGTAACAAAAGCAAAAGTAAGACGTGAAAGAATGGGACATATAGAACTTGCTGCACCAGTTGCACATATTTGGTATTTCAAGGGAATTCCAAGTAGAATAGCATTAATGCTAGATATCTCACCAAGAAGTTTGGAAAAAGTAATTTATTTTGCTTCATATGTTGTAATTGATAAAGGTGATACAGGACTTATGAAAGCACAAGTATTATCTGAAAAAGAATATCATGAGGCAGAAGAAAAATATGGTAAAGGTTCTTTTAAGGCTAAAATGGGTGCCGAAGCAATAAGAACTCTACTAGAAGAGATCGATCTAGATAAATTATCAGAGAGTTTAAAGAAAGAATTAGAAAAAGCAAGTGAGCAAAAGAAAGCAAAACTTGTAAAAAGATTAGATACTGTAGAATCATTTAGATTATCAGGAAATAGACCAGAGTGGATGGTAATTAATGTTGTACCAGTAATCCCACCTGAATTAAGACCTATGGTACAATTAGATGGTGGAAGATTTGCAACATCTGACTTAAATGATTTATATAGAAGAGTTATTAATAGAAATAACAGATTAAAAAGATTATTAGAATTGGGTGCTCCAGAGATTATTGTAAGAAACGAAAAAAGAATGTTACAAGAATCTGTAGATGCATTAATAGATAATGGTAGACGTGGAAGACCTGTTACAGGTGCTGGAAACAGACCATTAAAATCTTTATCAGATTTATTAAAAGGAAAACAAGGTAGATTCCGTCAAAACCTACTTGGTAAACGTGTTGATTATTCTGGACGTTCTGTTATCGTAGTAGGACCAGAATTGAAAATTTATCAATGTGGTGTTCCAAAAGAAATGGCTGTTGAATTATTCAAACCATTTGTTATGAAAGAATTAGTTGGAAGAGGAATTGCTCATAATATTAAAAATGCAAAGAGAATGGTAGAAAGATTACGCCCAGAAGTATGGGATATATTAGAAGATGTTATTAAAGATCATCCAGTAATGTTAAACCGTGCGCCTACACTACATAGACTTGGTATTCAAGCATTTGAACCTGTTTTAGTAGAAGGTAGAGCTATAAAACTTCATCCATTAGTTTGTACAGCATTTAATGCTGACTTTGATGGTGACCAAATGGCTATTCACGTACCACTTTCACCAGAAGCTCAAGCAGAATCAAGATATTTAATGTTATCTGTTAACAACCTATTAAAACCACAAGATGGTAAACCAGTTACAGTACCTACACAAGATATGATTTTAGGTGCATATTACTTAACAATGGAAGTTGATGGAGAACCAGGAGAAGGAAATTATTTCGAGTCACCTGAAGAAGCTGTAATGGCATATGTAAACCATGATTTAGGAATGCATGCTAAGATTTATGTTAGAATTACAAAAGAAATCGATGGTGAATTAAAGAGCAAAAAAGTTGAAACAACAGTAGGAAGATTAATATATAATGAAGGAATTCCACAAGATCTAGGATTTGTAGATAGAACAAACCCAGATACAATGTTTGATCCAGAACTTAACTTTACTGTTATGAAGAAAAATTTAGGAAAAATCATTGCAAAATGTATTAATGTACATGGATTAAGTAAAACAGCGGAATTACTAGATTATATAAAATCAACTGGATATAAATATTCTACAATCGCCGGTATGACAGTGTCTGTAGATGACGTTAAAGTACCACCTGCTAAAAAGCAAATATTAGCAGATGCTAATGTTGAAGTTGATAAAGTATTAAAACAATATAAACGTGGTTTAATTACAGATCAAGAAAGATATAACTCAGTTATCAAAATTTGGGAAGCTGCAACAGATAAAGTTACAGAGGCAATGAAGGATAACTTTGACAGATTAAACCCAGTTTACATGATGTCAGAATCAGGAGCCAGAGGTAACGTTAACCAGTTAAGACAAATTGCAGGTATGCGTGGACTTATGGCAAGTACTACAGGTAAAACAGTTGAGATACCAATTACTTCATCATTTAGAGAGGGACTAGATGCTCTAGAATACTTCATTTCAGCCCATGGAGCTAGAAAAGGTTTAGCAGATACTGCTTTAAGAACTGCCGATTCAGGATATCTAACAAGAAGATTAGTTGATGTTTCTCAAGATATAATTGTAAGGGAACCTGATTGTGGAACTCATGAGGGAATTGAAGTTGCTGACATCAAAGATGGAAATCAAGTTGTTGAAAAAATGGTTGAAAGATTAATTGGTAGATATCCATTAGAAGATGTTATAGATCCAAATACAAATAAAGTAATTGTTGATACAGAAACTTTAATTACAGAAAATATCGCAGAACAAATAATTGCTGCAGGAATTACAAGCTTAAAAGTACGTTCAGTACTTGGTTGTAGAACAAAACATGGCGTATGTGCAAAATGCTATGGTATGGGACTTGCAACACGTGAAGAAGTAAATATAGGAGAATCAGTAGGTATTATAGCTGCACAATCAATTGGTGAGCCTGGTACACAGCTTACAATGAGAACAATTCACTCTGGTGGTGTTGCCGGTGTTGCAGATATTACACAAGGTCTTCCTAGAGTTGAAGAGTTATTTGAAGCTAGAAAACCAAAGGGTCTAGCAATAGTATCTGAAATAAATGGTGTTGTAAAAATATCTGAAGAAAAAACTAACAAAGAAGTTACAATTACTTCAAAAGATGATTCTAAGACATATACAATTCCATTTGGATCAAAATTACGTGTAAGAGATGGCGAAGAAGTTAAAGCAGGTCAACCAATTACAGAGGGATCTATTAACCCTAATGAAATCCTTGCTATTAATGGAGCAGATGGAGTTTACCAATATTTAATTCAAGAAGTTCAAAAAGTTTATAGAAACCAAGGTGTTGATATTAATGATAAACATATTGAAGTTATAGGTAGACAAATGCTTAAAAAGGTTAGGGTTGAAGATAATGGAGATACAGAATTATTTGCAGGATCACTAGTAGATATTTATGATGTAGAAAAAGAAAATGATAGAGTTGTAGCAGAAGGTGGAAGACCAGCAACATATAAACGTGTGTTACTAGGTATTACTAAAGCTTCTCTTGCAACAGAAAGTTTCTTATCTGCAGCATCATTCCAAGAGACAACAAGGGTACTTACAGAGGCAGCTGTAAAAGGTAAGGTTGATGAATTAATAGGATTAAAAGAGAATGTTATCATTGGTAAGTTAATTCCAGCAGGAACTGGTTTAAATGTATATAAAAATATACACATAAATACAGAAAAAGAACCTGAAAAAGTTGATACAACTGCTGAAGTAGATCAAAAAGAAGAAACTACAATAGAGGATGCAGTAGTAGATTAATACATGTATGCGACTTTACGTTAACTTGACAAAAATAGTGAAAAATAGTACAATATATAGTGTTGTACTATTTTTTTATAGTATAAATGAAAACAAAGACAATTCATTGTCAGAATGAAGGGATTTATGTATCATAATAAAAAGATATTTGAAAAAATAATTTCAAAAACAAAGATTTATCTAGCTATTATAGCAATACTCATGATACTTCTTTGTGCATATAATATTAATCTTATTATTCCATCTGTTATTATATTTGCATTAATTATTATGTATGCATATTGGACAAATAGTAAGGGACAAGAAGAACTAACAGAGCATATTAAGAATTTAACATTTAGTGTTGATAAGATTGCAAAAATAGCGTTAGTTAATTCTCCATTTCCTTTAATAATTGCAGAAACAAATGGAAATTTGATTTTTAGAAATACAAAGTTTAATGAAGAGTTTGCTAATATTGATATTAATAATTATTTAGCAAATATTTTAAAAGATGTAAAAGCAGAAATAAAAAATAATGATAAAAAAGAAAAAATTGTAGATGAAATACAAATAGGAAAAAAGATGTATAAAATATATGGTGAATACATGCCTTTAAAGGATGAGCACGTCATAACTATTTATTTTATAGATAATACAAAATTAGTTAATCTTGAAAAGAAAATGGACGATCAAGATGCATATATTGGGCTAATCATGATTGACAACTATGACGACATAGTTCAAAGAATGCGTGATGAGGAAAGACCTCAAATTATTGCAAAAATAGAAAAAGATATTTATGATTGGGCGTCTGAATTTAATGGATTAATTTTAAAGTCTGAAAGAGATACATTTATTTGTATATTTGAAAAACAAAATGTAAAGAAAATAGAAGAGAAAAAATTTGATATATTAGACGGGGTTAAAGAAGGAATTAATTCTGAAAAAATGCAATTTACATTAAGTATTGCAATGTCTAATGAGGGAAAAACAAATTACGAAAAATATAAATCTACACAAGCAGCTCTTGATATAGTATTGGGACGTGGTGGAGATCAGGCTGTTATTAGAGAAAATGGTAAGTATCAATTTTTTGGAGGAAGAACACAAGAAGTTGAGAAGAGAACAAAGGTAAAAGCTAGAATAGTCTCACATGCATTAGAAGAATTAATTACAGAAGCAAAAGATGTAATTATTATGGGACATAACAGCCCAGATATAGATTGTATTGGATCTGGTATTGGAATATATAGGTTAGCTAAGGCATTAGGGAAAGATGCTTGGATTGTTTGCGATAACTATGGAATAGGCTTAGAAAATTTTATGGAGAGTTTAAAACAAGAACCAGGATATGAAGATTCAATAATACAAAAAAATGATGCTATTTCTAAAATAAGCACAGATACATTATTAATTATATTAGATACTCATAAAAAGAACTATGTAGAAGTGCCGGAGTTATTAGAAAAAACACAAAAGGTTGTAATTGTCGATCATCATAGAAGAAGTACAGATTATATAGAGAATGCAACACTTACTTTCCAAGAAGTATATGCTTCATCTACAGCAGAACTTGTAACTGAGATAATAGAATATGCAGAAGCAAAAATAGAACTTACTGAATTTGAAGCAGAATCTCTATATGCAGGTATAATGATGGATACAAAAGCATTTACATTTAAAACCGGAGTAAGAACATTTGAAGCAGCAGCATTTTTAAGAAAAAGTGGTGTTGACATTATAAAAGTTAAGAAATGGTTCCAAAGCGATTTACAAACATATTATAAAATATCAACGATTGTTGGCAATGCAGAAATAATCTACGATACAATTGCAATTGCTGTTTATGATGAAGAAGATAAGAATGCAAATATTGTTTGTGCGAAAGCAGCAGATGAATTATTAACAATAAACAATGTTACAGCTTCTTTCGTAATAGGAAAATTAGGAGATAAAGTATGCATTAGTGGTCGTTCTATAGGCGATATCAATGTGCAAATAATATTAGAAAAACTTGGCGGTGGAGGACACATAACACTTGCCGGAGCACAAGTTGAAGGAATGGATACTAGTGAGGTAAAACAAGAATTAATAAATCGTATAAATGAATACTTTAGTGAAATAGTTGGATAAAAGAAGGGAAATAAGCTAAAATATGCTTATTTCCTTTTTACATAATAGAAAGTCTTGAAAAAAAGCGATTTATGTTATATTATATTAGTACAAAAATATGAAAGGTGGCTATGTATATGAAGGTTATTTTATTAGATAATATAAAGGGTGTAGGAAAAAAGGATGAAATAATTAATGCGAGTGATGGATATGCAAGAAATTTTTTATTTCCGAAAAAATTAGCTGTAGAAGCTAATGCCGAAAATATGAGTAAATTGAATAACAAGAAAGATGCAAATCAATATAAAAAAGATGTTGAAAAACAAGCTGCTGAAGAAATGGCAAAAAAGATAAAAGGAATAATGCTAAAAATAAAGGTTAAAGCAGGAGAAAATGGTAAAATCTTTGGAGGAGTAACACCAAAGGAAATATCTGATAATTTAAAAAGTCAATATAAATTTGAAATAGATAAAAAGAAAATCGAATTAAAAGAACCTATAAAAACATTAGGGAGTTTTGAAGTTACAATAAAGTTATATGAAGGAATTGTTGGTGTACTAAAGGTACAAGTAATAAGTGAGTAATCTAAAATAGCTAGTATAAACAAATAAGATAAGCAAGAGATACAAATGAGTAATGCAAGTAGATAATATTTTAAATAAACTAATTTGAATTTAAGGTATGTCCCTTATATGCCAAAGTGGCAGAAAAAGGAACGTCCCCAATATGCCAAAGGAGAATTATATGGAATTAGGAAAGATACCACCAAATGATACAGAAGCGGAACAGGCTGTTATAGGAAGTATGCTTACAGATAAGGATGCTGTTGCAGCGGCTATAGAAACGTTGAAAGAGGATGACTTTTATAGGGAAGATAACAAGGCTATATATTCTGCAATTTTAAATTTATACAACAGAAGTGAACCGATTGATATTATTACATTAAAGTCAGAACTTTCTGCAATGGGAAAGCTAGAAGCTGTTGGAGGGCTAGAATACATAGCAGCACTTCCAGATAAAGTGCCTACTACTGCAAATGCAATTCAGTATATTAAAATAGTTGAGGAAAAAGCAACCCTAAGAAATCTTATAAAAACTGCAAATGAGTTAATTACTCTTGGATATGATCCTACTCAAGAAGTAGAAGGAATCATGGATAGTGCTGAAAAGAAAATTTTTGCTGTAATGCAAAAGAGAAATCAAAAAGGATATAGCTCAATTAAGGATATTTTAGTAGATACATTTACTCAATTGGAACAATTATATAATCAAAAACAACATATAACAGGAGTTCCAACTGGTTTTGTGGATTTAGATTATAAAACAGCTGGTTTGCATCAATCGGATTTGATTTTAGTTGCTGCAAGACCTGCTATGGGAAAGTCTGCGTTTGCATTAAATATTGCAACGAATGCTGCAGTAAGAGCAAATGTACCAGTTGCAATTTTTAGTTTGGAAATGTCAAAAGAACAGATGGTTAACAGAATTTTGTGCTCTGAAGCTATGGTTGATAGTAACAAGGTACGTACAGGTACTATTGATGATGATGAATGGACTAAACTTGCACAAGCATCTGGACAGTTATCAGAATCACAAATATTTATTGATGATACACCAGGTATATCTGTAATGGAAATTCGTGCGAAATGTAGAAAACTTAAATTAGAAAAAAACATTGGGTTGGTTGTAATAGATTACTTACAGCTAGTTCAAGGGTCAAGCAAAAAAGGTGGAAGCCGTGAACAGGAAATTTCAGAAATTAGCCGTTCACTAAAAATTCTTGCAAAAGAAATTAATGTTCCAGTAATTGCACTTTCACAGTTATCTCGTGCTCCTGAACAAAGACCAGACCATAGACCTATGCTTTCAGATCTTCGTGAATCCGGAGCTATAGAGCAGGATGCAGATATTGTTATGTTTTTATATAGGGATGATTATTATAATGAGGACAGTGAAAAGAAAAATATTGCGGAAGTAATACTAGCAAAACATAGATCTGGTTCAACAGGAACTGTAGAACTTTTATGGCTTGGAAATTATACAAAATTTGCAAATATTGATAAATATAGAGAATAAAACAAATGAAAATTCGCCACTAAGGAAGTGGCGAATTTGATGCTGAGAAAAGTTATTCCCTAGGAAGATCAAAAGTGATTTCCTCGACATTGAAGATGTCATGGTCGGTATAGAACTTTTTCACCTGTGCGATGAATCCATCCCATCCACCGTACATTCCGGCAAGAAGTCTTGAAGGACAAGCTTTACCACTCCAATACTTATGTGGAACAACATGATCAAGGGGGATGCCAAACATGGTCATCAGCGTTGCTGCAAGCTTAGCTTGATTTGCGATTGCTGATGGAAAGTCGACATTGCAGTTAACTAACCGCTCAATTGCAATTGAATGGTTTCCTTCAGTACTACCTGCGTGAGCAGTTCGGTACTTAAGGGGAATGAACTGTACAATCCTATCACCGTCAACCATAAAATGATAACCAATCTTTTGGTTTACTCCTTCAGGAGGGTTCTTGAGACGGTTTTCATAATACTCGATGGTACGATCTGGTGTAGCGAAACCAGTGCCGTCACTTGATTCGTGAATGGTTATATAGGTTTCGTTGTTCCGCTCTATTGTGCCGAGAAAGTTGGGCCCATAGGGTAAGATTCTGTTTTCAATGTGCATCATAGCAATTTACTCCTTTAATTAATAAAAGTTTGATCAATAACAAAGGCATTTGCCTTATGTAAACATTATAACACATTTTAATAAATCTGTAAAGTGGAGGACATATGAACAAATTAGAAGAAAAAGTATTAGATACTATAAAGAAGTATAATTTAATTAAAGAAAATGATACTATTGTTATTGGAGTATCTGGAGGACCAGATTCAATGACACTTCTTAATGTACTTTATAATCTAAGAGAAAATCTAAAAATTAATATTGTAGTTGCACACATAAATCATATGTTAAGAGAAGAGGCAGACAGCGAAACAGAGTATGTACAAAATTTTTGCAAAAATATTAATATAGAGTGTTTCGTAAAAAGAGCTGATATAAATAATATATCAAAGAAAAAGAAAGTAAGTACAGAACTTGCAGGGAGAAACGCAAGATATGATTTTTTTGAAGAAATTGCGCAAAAAGTAAACGCTAATAAGATCGCAACAGCTCATACAGCAAATGATAATGCTGAAACTGTACTTATGAATTTAATGAGGGGCAGTGGAACATCTGGACTAAAGGGAATTGAGAAAATAAGAGATAATAAATTTATAAGACCTATTATACTTTGTACTAGAAGAGAAATTGAAAATTATTGTGAAGAAAACAATTTGAATCCAAAATATGATCAATCAAATAAAGAGAATATATATACAAGAAATAAAATTAGAAATTTATTAATTCCATATATAGAGGAGAATTTTAATCCAAACATTGTTGATACTTTAAATAGACTTTCAGATGTTGTGGAAAAAGAAGATGATTTTTTCCACAAAATTGTGGAAAATGAATACAAAAATCTCAAAATTACTGCGGATAATAAAGAAATTGTATTGGATTTAAAGAAATTTAATTGTTTAGATTATGTAATAAAATCTAGAATAATTTTATATACTATTAAAGAACTTTTTGGAAGTGCTCAAGGTATAGAAAAAATTCATATTGAGGATATCATTAAATTATGTGGAAATAATATAGGAAATAAATATCTAACTCCTAATAAAAATATAAAAATTTTTATAAAAAAAGGCAAAATTTTTTTTATAAGTGTAATATAGCCTTCCGTAGAAAAAGCTTGAAAAACAAAGAAGAGAGGGCAAAAAAACTTTAAAAAAATGCTTGAAAATGGAAATTATATGTGTTATATTTCTTTAATGTAAAACTGAACCATAAGATGATTTTGTTTTATTCTAAAATATATAGTGGAAAAGGTATTTTAAATCCAAAAGGAGGAATATTTTGAAGAATAGTATAAAAACATTAGCAACATGGTTAATTATTGGAGTAATATGTGTTATATTAATTAGTTCTATTTTAGATAGTAGTAATAATAAACTTGCTTATTCAGAATTAGTTGCTAAAATTGAATCGGGCGATGTAAAAGAAATCGAAATCGCTTCAGATGGTAGCAAAGCAGATGTAAAATTAAAAGATGAAAATCTTATAAAACAGGTAAATATACCTAGTATTGATAACTTGATGGATACATTACAAGATAGTATGAAAACAGGTAGTATAAAGGTAACAGAAAAATCAGAATCAGTATGGATGTTTATTTTAAGTCTATTAACACCATTTGGTATTCTAATTATTTTCTTTATATTCTGGTTTTTATTTATGAATAGTGGAAATCAAGCTAATGGTGGAAGCAAAACAATGTCTTTTGGAAAAAGCAGAGCGAGAATGCTTGGACCAACAGATAAAAATAAAGTAACATTTGATGATGTAGCAGGTGTAGATGAAGAAAAGGAAGAACTAGAAGAAATAGTAGAGTTCTTAAGAAATCCAAAAAAATTTACAGATATGGGAGCAAGAATACCAAAGGGTGTACTTCTTGTAGGTAGTCCAGGTACTGGTAAAACATTACTTGCAAAAGCTGTTGCAGGAGAAGCAAATGTTCCATTCTTTATTATAAGTGGATCAGACTTTGTTGAAATGTTTGTTGGTGTTGGTGCATCACGTGTTAGAGACTTATTTGAAGAAGCTAAGAAAAAGGCTCCTTGTATTATATTTATAGATGAGATTGATGCTGTTGGTCGTCAAAGAGGCGCAGGTCTTGGCGGTGGACATGATGAAAGAGAACAAACATTAAATCAATTATTAGTTGAAATGGATGGTTTCTCTGCAAATGAAGGTGTTATAGTGCTAGCTGCAACTAATAGACCAGACGTTTTAGATAAAGCTTTGTTAAGACCTGGAAGATTTGATAGACAAATTGTTGTATCAAGCCCAGACGTAAAAGCAAGAGAACAAATATTAGAAGTTCATAGCAGAAAGAAAAAATTAGCTGATGATATAGATTTAAGAACAATCGCTAAAAATACTTCAGGATTTTCTGGAGCAGATTTGGAAAATGTTTTAAATGAAGCTGCACTTCTTGCTGCTAGAAGAAATTTAAAAGAAATTGGAATGACAGAAATTGAAGATGCTATGGTTAAAGTAACTATGGGACCAGAAAAGAGAACAAGAGTAAGAAGCGATAAAGAACAAAAATTAGTTGCTTACCACGAGGCAGGTCATGCTGTTGTAAGTAGATTTTTACCAACACAAGATCCAGTACATCAAATATCAATAGTGCCAAGAGGAATGGCTGGTGGTTATACAATGTATAGACCAACAGAAGATAAATCTTTCATGTCTAGAACAGAGATGGTAGAAAATATTATTTCTTTACTAGGCGGTAGAGTGGCAGAGAAATTAATTCTAGATGATATTTCAACTGGTGCAAGTAATGATATTGAAAGAGCTACTAAAATTGCCAGAAGTATGGTAACAAAATATGGAATGAGTGAAAGAATAGGAACCATTACGTTAGGTCAAAATCAAGAAGAAGTTTTCTTAGGAAGAGATTTTGCTCAAAGTAAAGAATACTCAGAAGAAACAGCTGGAATTGTTGATGAAGAAGTAAAAAGCATTATTGATTTTGCTTATAAAAAAGCAGAAGAAATATTAAAAGAACACATTGATAAACTTCACAGTGTAGCAGGTGTTTTACTTGAGAAAGAAAAAATTGACGGAGAAGAATTTGATCAAATTTTCAATAGTTAATTAAAAATAAATAAAAAATATTTAATAAAGGTATAAAACGACTTAAAGTTTTATACCTTTATTTTTAAAAATTTACAAAAACAATATTGACACATGCGAAAACGTAAGCTATTATAAAAAGGTAAAAGAACATAAAATGGATATATATAGAAAAAATATATAAACAGATAGATGTATATATAAGGAAAATATACAAGAGAAATGTATAAGAAAAATGTATAAGAAAAAAGGTGTATAGATGAACAAAAATAATCATAAGAAAAAAGTTTCGAAAAAAACAAGTACATTATCACAAAGATTAGGCATAATGATGTTAATATTCTTTTTGATATTGTTATTATTGATATTTCGTATAGGGTGGTTACAGCTTGTACAAGGGGCAGACCTTAAAGAAGCTATGTATGATCAACTTACAGCGGACAGAATCATAAGTCCAAAGAGGGGAACAATATATGATTCCACAGGTAAAGCATTAGCGAGAAGCGTACAAGTAGATACAGTTAGTATAGATTCAACTAAAATTGTAGTTGAAAATAAAGATGAAGATGTTGCAAAGGTTAAAACTAAAGAGTTAAGAGAAAAAGTTGCTAAGGCATTTTCGGATATTTTTGAACTAAATTATGATGAAACATTAAAAAAAGTTTCAAGTGAAAGTTCGTCTGTACAAACTATAGCGAGAAAAGTCGAAAAAGATAAGATAGATAAACTTAAAGAGTGGATGAAAAATAATGAAATATATTCTGGAATTAATATAGATGAAGACACGAAACGCTATTATCCGTATGATAATTTAGCATCTAACTTGATAGGTTTTTGTGGAACAGATAATCAAGGACTTGAAGGATTAGAAGCTAAATGGGATAGCGTATTAACAGGAACTCCAGGTAAAATAGTAGCATCTCAAGATGCTGTTCAAGATTTAATACCAGATCAAAACCAAACATATATTGCTGCTCAAAATGGAAATGATATTACTCTTACAATAGATGCGAATATTCAAACAATTGCTGAAAAATATTTAAAACAAGCATGTGAAGAAAATAAATGTGCTGATGGTGGAAATGTTATTATTATGAATCCAAATAATGGTGATATATTAGCAATGGCTACATATCCAGATTATAATTTGAATACACCATTTACACCAACACATATAAAAACAAAAGATTGGAAGAAGTTAACTGAAGCAGAACAGAGTAATACTTTACAAAATGTATGGAATAATAGAGCTATTACTTCAACATATGAACCTGGATCAGTATTCAAAATTGTTACTGCGGCAGCTGCTCTAGAAGAAAATATAATAACACCAGATAAATCAAGTGTGTTCCATTGTAAAGGGTATGAATCAGTTGCAAAGTCAAGAATATATTGTTCTGATAAATCAGGACATGGATATCTTAGCTTAAGAGGAGCATTACAGTATTCATGTAACCCAGCATTTATTCAATTAGGTAAGAAGATTGGAGCATCAACATTATATAGATACTATGATGCATTTGGTTTCTTTAGCACAACTAATTTTGCAAGTATTGGAGAACGTTCAGGATATTTTTGGGATTTAAATGATGTTGGAGAAGTAGAACTTGCAACAATGTCTTTCGGCCAAAGATTTAGAGTAACTCCATTACAAATGATAACAGCAGTGTCATCTGTTGCAAATGATGGTGTTCTAATGCAACCAAGAATTGTAAAAGAGATTACAAATACTGATACAGGAGCTGTAACTACTATAGATCCAACAGCTGTACGACAAGTTATTTCTAAAGAAACATCAGAAGAATTATTAGATATGTTAGAAACTGTTGTAGAAAGCGGAACTGGTAAATATGCACAAGTAAAAGGATATACAATTGCAGGAAAGACAGGAACATCTGAACCTGATCCATCCGATAAGAGTAATAATTATGTAGCATCTTTTGCTGCAATTTCGCCTGTTGAGAGTCCAGAGGTAGTTATATTAGTCACATTGTATGGACCTAAAGGAGATAGCCATAGTGGTAGTATCGTTGCTGGTCCAGTAGTATCACAAATTTTATCAGAGGTATTACCATACTTAGGAATTCCATCAGATACAACAACAAATTACACATCAAGTGATACTAAGAGTTTAAAAAATGTAAAAAATAAGACAGTTGCCGAAGCTAAGAAAATAATAGAAAATGCTGGATTTAATTGTAAAGTATCAGGTAACTCTGATGATTTAGTAACAGATCAAATGCCAATAGCAGGAACATCGTTGTTATCTGGAGCTACAGTATTGCTATATACAAAAGATAATGATACGAGAGTATCTCAAAATGTACCAAACTTAAAAGGAATGACAGTAACTGAAGCAAAATCTGCGTTAAAAAAGAAAAACTTAAATATAAAAGTAAATGGAAGCGGAGTAATTACAAGTCAAGATATTGCTGCAGGTACTTCTGTAGAGGAAGGAACTGTTATTGGTGTTACATTACAAAAGAAAATATCAAATTAAATATTTAATGAGTAGAAAAGGGGAAAGGACTAATGGAAAATATTTTGTCTGAAACCAAGTTTTTAATGAAAAAATATAGTATTACAGCAAATAAAAATTTAGGACAAAATTTCCTAATTGATGATGAAACTGTAAACGAGATAGTAGAATCAGCTAATATAAGTGACAAAGATTTGGTAATAGAAATAGGACCGGGACTTGGAACATTAACAAGTAGATTGCTAGAGAAGGCAAAAAAAGTTATAGCGATTGAGCTAGATGATAGAATGATAAAAATATTGAATGATAGATTTTCTATATATAATAATTTTGAGTTGATAAATGAAGATGTATTAAAGGTTAACTTAAAGAAATTAATTGCTGAAAATAAAATCGAATGTAACAATGTAAAAATAGTTGCGAATTTACCTTATTACATTACCACACCTATAATTATGAAATTATTAGAAGAAAGATTAGAAATAGAGAGTATTACTGTAATGATTCAAAAAGAGGTTGCAGATAGAATAACAGCTATTCCTGGAGAAAAAAATTCAGGAGCAATTACGTATAGTGTGTACTATTATGCTGTTCCTTCAGAAATATGTTTTGTTTCAAAGACATGTTTTATACCATCACCTGAGGTTGACTCAGAGGTAATAAAATTAGACATTAGAAAAGAGCCTGCAATATCACTTAAGGATGAGGAACTTTTCTTTAAGATAATAAAAGCTAGTTTTATGCAGAGAAGGAAGACGCTATTAAATGGTCTTCTTAATGGTGGAATAATAAAAAACAAGGAAGAAGGAAAAATACTCCTAGATAAATTAGGATTGCAAGAGAATATACGTGGTGAAAATCTAAGTATAGAGCAATTTGCAATGCTTGCAGATGAAATTAAAATTATTTATAAATAATTGAAAAAATATTAAATACAGTACTTCAAAATCAACTATATATGTGATATAATATTATTGTATAATTACGTTTGTTAGGAGGAAAAGATGAATCAGATTTTAGTTACTGAAAAAGTATATGTTACACCAGAACTAAAAAGAAAAAAAATGTGGTTTAACATTGAATTCTTTTTATCTGTTTTTTTAGTATGCATTTTATCTTCCTATTACATTTATGCAGAATATGATAGAAATAAAAGTGAACAAGTATCACATCAATTATTGGCAGAAGTTAAAAGAGATACTACAACTAAGGAGATTAAAGACGATGACGTTATGGTGATCATGGTTGATGATGAAAACAATACAAATATCGTTGAAGAAAATAATCAAATAAGTAGTACGGTAAATGATAATACCAATAATGTGATCTCTAATACAAATAGCAATGCAACCTCAAGTACATATGTTCAAGAAGGAAAAAAATACGATACCGAAGCGATTATTACCATTCCAAGTATAGATATTAGTTATCCAGTATTGACAGAAACGTCAGAAAAATTATTAGAAATTTCAGTTAATAAATACTGGGGACCAAATCCAAATGAGGTTGGAAATTACTGCGTAGTAGGTCATAATTATAGAAATGGAAAAATGTTTGGACGTTTATCTGAATTAGTAAATGGAGATATTGTAGAACTAGAAGATCTAACAGGAAGAAAATTGAAATATAAAGTATATAATAGATATGTTGTAAAACCAACAGATACAAGATGCACGAGTCAGTTAACAAATGGAAAGAAAGAATTAACATTAATTACTTGTACTAATTATGGAAAAGAGAGATTAGTAGTAAAGTGTAGAGAAGTATAAAAAATGAAATAAAGTCAAAAATCAAAAAAATATTTAACAGATACAGTATATTTTTAAGATTTTTGATTTTATTTTTTTGTTTTTCGTTTTCTATATATGAAAATTAATCAATAGTTGTAGAAGTTCTGCCAGTACCAACTACATTTTCTTGTAGAGATCTCCAAGTATTGCAACCTATAATTCCATCTGCTGATAAACCTCTACTCTTTTGATATTGTATAACAGCGTTTCTTGTCTGAGTACCAAATATGCCGTCTAAACCGCCAGTACGGTACCCAAGTGTGTTTAGATCATCTTGTGCAACCAATACATAATTACTAATACTTCCTCTTTTTAAAAGTGGAAAACCTCCACTAGAACATGCAGGAGTTCCGAAACGTTTATCAAAATGAACCCATGTAGGACTAATACTTGCTGGTTCAACATATGACCATACACCAGAATTTACCACACTGTTTCTTAAAGCATTTCTTGAAGAGCTTGACATACGTTGACCTACATCAAAGGCTACTCCTGCATAGTGTTGACTTTGACTTCCGTGCCCACCTTCATATGGTCTCTTGAAGGCAAAACCGACATCAATTGGTTTTCCCCATATATATCTTTGACTGTTCCAACTCTGCATTGTTCTTTTTGTAGTCCATAGAGTAGGGCTATTGCTAGAACCCATAAACTCTCTTACTTTCAATGTACCGTTTGAATTATATGGCATAGGATCAGATAAATTTCTATAATACGTTTCTATTCTATTAGTATCGTTATTAAATATAATTATTTTGGCCATAATAATACCTCCATAAAATGTTTTTCTAAATAATATGCATATATATTTAAAAGAGTTACAAAATTAATTTATTTGTATATAAAATTAATGAAAAATAATATTAAAACCCGCAAAAATACTGGACTTTTTGCGCCTTCTATGGTATAATAATAATGTAGGGTGTTAAAAAGAAATATAAAATTTTGGAGGTAAAAAATATGTTTAACGAAGAAATTTTTAATTTTAATATAGATAATATAAAAAATGATTTAGCCATCGAAGGAATGGAAATTACAGATATAGATGTAAACTTATATAGACAATTTGCAAATGAAGAAATTGATATGCCACAATTAATTAATACAATTAAAAATGAAATTGAGATTGGTGGAACATATGAAGGATAATTATAGAGATAGAAATTCAATTTATTGCTATAAAGATAGTAATGTATTAGTAAACAAATTAAACATTAAAAATGAAAAATTATTACAAAAGTATGAAGCTAAAATCACAGCAGCAAAATTATTAAGTTTAAGGCAAAAAGGAATTACTGGTAATTTTGATGTGAAGCATTTTATAAGTATTCATACTTATTTATTTGAAGATATTTATCCTTTTGCAGGAAAATTAAGAACAGAAGATATTTCAAAAGGTGTTTTCAGTTTTGCACATTGGGAATATATAGATTCAGAATTGGAAAGATTATTAAAGGAACTAAAAGATGAAAATTATTTAATAGGCAGTGATAAAACTAAATTAGCAAAAAGACTTGCATATTATATATCAGAAATTAATGTGTTACATCCTTTTAGAGAAGGTAATGGGCGTACAACTCGTGAGTTTATAAGACAATTAGCATTAAAAAATGGGTATCAATTAAATTTAAAAAAGGTACTTCCAGGAGAAATACTAGAGGCAAGTAAGAAGTCGATAATAGATACAACAGATTTAGAAAAAATAATAGAAAATTGTTTGGAAAATATTAGATAAGAAAAATAGCAAATAAAAGTTTTATAAAAATATTATGGATAGCTTATATATAGATATATAAAGCTATCCATTTTTTGACATAAAAACACGAACAACTGATCTTTCTAAGAAAAGATGAAATTAAAAATCAAAAAAAATTAAAAAAAATACTTGCATTTTATATATACTTGTATTAAAATTTAATTGAAGTGGAGAAAAGTGGTACAAAGTGGTATAAAATGTTAGTGAGGTGAAACAAAGTGCTTATCGGTGAATATGAACATTCTCTAGATGCAAAAGGCAGATTAATAATGCCAGCAAAGATTAGAGAAGACATAGGCGAGAAATTCATAGTAACAAAAGGATTAGATGGGTGCTTATTTGGATTTTCACAAGATGAATGGGCTAACTTTGAAGATAAATTAAAAACACTTCCACTTACAAATAAAAACGCAAGAGATTTCGTAAGATTTTTCTTGTCAGGTGCAATAGAATGTGAGATAGACAAACAGGGTAGATTTCTTATTGCTAGTAACCTAAGAGAATATGCTTCAATGGAAAAAGAAGTTGTTATAATTGGAGTAGGAACTAGAATTGAAATTTGGAACAAAGACAAATGGAAAAAATACAATAGTGATGAAAACATTTCAGCTGATGAAATTGCTGAAAATATGACAATGCTAGGTATATAACTTGAAAAAGTTTATATAAAACACAAAAGAAAAATAAAGATACTAAAGATAAGACAAATAAAGAATACAAAAGATAAAAACAACAAAAGAAAAATTATTGATACAAACAAAAGATATTTTAACTCTCAAAAGACAAAATATTGAATGTTTACATAAAAAACAACCACAAACAAAAGATAAATTAAACTAATGAGAAAATAGCAAAGAACAAAAGATGAATTAAACTAATGAAAAAATAACAAAAAACAAAGGATGAATTCAAAGATTATTTACAAAAGATGATGAATTTTAAGAGTAAGCATACAGTTGGTATTTACATACCAACTGATTATGCGTATACGTAGGAGCTTATGAGACGTGGAATTTAAACATAAACCAGTTTTATTAAATGAATGTATTGACGGATTGAATATTAATCCTAACGGAATCTATGTTGACGGAACATTAGGAGGAGCGGGGCATAGTCAAGAAATTGTTAAAAGACTCACTGAAAAGGGACTTCTAATCGGAATCGATAGAGATACAGAGGCATTAAATGCAGCAAAGGAAAAATTAAAAATGTATTCTAATGTAAAATATGTTTATGGAAATCACGACAACATCAAAGAAGTACTAAATGATTTAGAAATTGAGAAAGTTGATGGGATACTACTTGATTTAGGAGTATCATCTTATCAATTAGATGAAAAATCTAGAGGTTTTAGTTACATAGGAAATGCTAATCTAGACATGAGAATGGACCAAGATCAAGAATTAACAGCAAAGAAAGTAGTAAATGAATACTCAGAGGAAAACTTATCAAAAATTATCTTTGAATATGGTGAAGAAAGATTTGCTAGAAATATTGCAAAAAATATTTGTATATATAGAAAAGAAAAAACTATTGAAACAACAAATCAATTAGTAGAAATTATAGAAAAATCTATTCCAAAGGCAAAACAGAATGATGGACATCCTGCAAAAAGAACATTTCAAGCTATAAGAATAGAAGTTAATAATGAAATAAAACCTTTAATGGATACTGTTAAAAATTCAATAGAGGTGTTAAATAAAAATGGAAGATTAGTAATTATAACATTTCATTCATTAGAAGATAGAGCAGTAAAAGAAGCAATGATAGAAGCAGAAGGAAGATGTACCTGTCCGAAGGATTTGCCATATTGTGTATGTGGTTATGAATCTTTGGGAAAGGTTATTACCAAAAAGCCAATTCTTCCTACAAAAGAGGAACAAGAAGAAAACTCAAGGAGCAAAAGTGCTAAATTGAGGATATTTGAAAAGAGGTGAGTAATTTATGGCAAACTACAGATTTGGTGGTTATCAATATGAAACTAGTCCTAGAAAATTAGAACCAGAATATGAACCACAGAAAAATCCGTATGTAAAGAAAAAATCAACTACATTAAAACAAAAAAACAATAAGCAAGTAAAAACCAAAATACATTTAAAGTCACATATAAAGACTGTAATGTTTATTGGAATGATTTTTTCAGTTTTATTAGCCATAAGTTATAGAAATTCTTTGATAAATGAAAGCTTTAACAAGAATGCTGAGCTAAAGAATGCTTTAGCAACAACGCAAAAAGAAAATGAACAACTACAAGTAAACATTGAAAATAATCTAAATTTAAATAATATAGAAAAATTAGCAAAAGAAAAACTAGGAATGCAAAAACTAGATAATAGTCAAAAAGTATATGTTAGTTTACCTAAAAAAGATTATGTTGAACCAGCTGTAGAGGAAGTTGTTATAGATCAAGAGACCAGCTTATTTCAAAAAATTATTAATTTATTTACAAATAAATAGACTAAAATAAAGAATAAATTATTTATTTTAGTCTTTTTTTATGCTCTTTGAATAAAATTGAAAATATAAATGGCTTATTTATATTGGAGGTTTTTATGAGTACAAGAATTCCTAGAAAAAAAGTGAAAAAAATAAAGAAAACAAAGAATAAAAAAGAGATAGATATTTCTAAAATACAGAAAAGTATATCTAAACTACAGAAAAAGAAGTTTAAACATCAATATAAAAGGGAAAATACGAAGATCGATGAAAAAGTTAGTGATATAAGTAGAAGAAAAAGGATGAAAGTATGGATTTTTGTGGTATGTCTTATTGGAGTTTTGTTTATGGGGAGGATTGGCTGGATACAGTTTGTTATGGGAGATGAACTTCGACAAATGGCATATACACAGCAAACTCTAGACAGAAGTGTAAATCCAAAAAGGGGAACAATATATGATGCAATGGGAAAGAATATTTTAGCAATTAGTAGTACAGTAAATACAATAACAGTTAATCCTACAAATATTTCTAAAAATGATAAAGAAAAAGTTTCGAAGGCACTAAGCGATATATTTGATTTAGATTATGAGAAGGTTTTAAAAAAGGTGAAAAAAAGAAGTTCTATCGAAACAATTGTAAAAAAAGTTGATAAAGATAAGGCAGATGAGCTAAGAATATGGATGAGTGAAAATAATATAACAAACGGTATTAATATTGATGAAGATACAAAACGATATTATCCAAATAATAATTTAGCTTCTCAAATTATTGGATTTTGTGGAAGCGATAATCAAGGTTTAGACGGTATAGAGGCAATATATGAAAAAACATTAAAGGGAGAAAAGGGAAGAATTGTTAAGGTAACTGATGCAAAAGGTGGAGAAATGTCACATGAAGGAGAGAATTACATAGAGGCAATTGACGGAAACGACATAGTACTTACTATTGATGCTACAATTCAGGGAATTGCCGAAAAATATTTGAAAGAAGCTTGTATAGATAATGTTTGTACAGATGGTGGAAATATAATTATAATGAATCCTAAAAATGGTGATATATTAGCTATGGCAGGTTATCCAAATTATAATTTGAATTCACCATATGAGCCAACTACAGATGATATGAAAAAAGTGTGGGATACTCTATCACAAGCAGATAAAGTTAAAAATATGCAAGCAATGTGGAGAAATAAAGCAATATCGGATACTTATGAACCTGGATCTACATTTAAACTTATAACTGCTTCAGCTGCATTGGAAGAGGGATTAACAACGACAGATAAAAAAGGAGAGTTCTGTTGCACAGGTGGAATTACAATAGCTGGTGTGCGAATGAGTTGTTGGAGGTATTATAGACCACATGGACCAGAAAGCCTAAGGGATGCATTAATGAATTCATGTAACCCAGTATTTATAGGCTTAGGACAAAAAATAGGTGTGCATAAATATTATGAATATTTAAACAAATTTGGTTTCTTAAAAACGACAGGAATAGATCTACCGGGAGAAGCAGGAAGTATATTCCTAAAAGAAGAAAAAGTTGGACCAGTAGAATTAGGAACTATTGCATTTGGCCAAAGATTTGAAGTAACTCCAATCCAAATGGTCGCAGCAGTTGGAACAATTGCTAATAAAGGAAATTATGTGAAACCAAGAGTTGTAAAACAGATTATTGACAGCACTACTGGTGAAAAGAAAGATATTGAAGTAGTAAAACAAGAAAATATTATATCCAAAAAAACAGCAGAAGATGTTTTAAGCATGATGGAAACTGTTGTAGCACAAGGAACTGGAAAAAATGCACAAGTGAAGGGGTATAGTATAGGAGGTAAAACAGGAACATCAGAAGATGGTGTTAATACAAATAAATATGTAACTTCATTTATTGGAACAGCTTCGATATCAGATCCGGAAGTAGTAATTTTAATTACGCTATATAATCCAACTGGGGAGGGAGGACACCAAGGAGGTGCGTGGTTTATTTTTGTACTACATATTGCGAAAACAAACATGGTTATAATATAGAGGTTAGTTAATTAAGGCCATATATAGCAAGATAGACTGAAATTAAATTGAATTTTTTTATTTTAATGTTATAATATGATTAAAAGAACTGTTTTGGGAGGAAATGTTGTATGTTAAAAGTATATAATATAAAGGACAAACAAAAATACATTGAAGAAGTTGCAATTCTTACTCAAAAAGAATGGGGAAAACAAAATTTAACAGAAGAAGAATTTAAACTAAAGATAAAAAAGAAAATAGATAAAATAAAATTAAATATGGACAACCCTTATTACTGCAAACTAATATTGCTAGATAATGATATACTAATTGGATTTATATCAATCTTTCCAAAAGACGGAGAGGAAAGACAAGATCTATCACCTTGGTATGCTACAATGTATGTAAAAGAAGAATATAGAGGAAAGGGATATTCAAGAATACTTAACGGTTCTATTTTAGCTGAGGCAAAAAAGAGAAACATAAAAAAACTTTTTTTAAAGACCGATTTAGAAAATTATTATGAAAAGTTTGGTGCAAGGTATTTAGAAAAATTAAATAACGGAGAAAAACTTTATTACATTGATATACCAGCAGATAAAATTTCAATTATAGGTGGATCAGGAAGTGGAAAAAGTACATTAGCAAATATATTATCAGAAAGTATGAAAATACCTGTTATACACTTAGATGCTATAAATTATAAGCCTAATTGGATACAGGTTGATAAAGTAGAAAGAGATAAGATTATTTCAGGAAAATCAAATGAAGATAAATGGATTATAGATGGAAATTACAACAAAACTTTAAAAGAGAGATTAATTAAATCTGATTTGATAATATGGCTAGACTACTCTAGTTATACTCAAATTAAAGGAGTGGTAAAGAGAATTGCCCAAAATTATAATAAAGAACGATCAGAAATACCTGGTTGCAAAGAACGTATAAATCTAAAATTTATAAAATATGTGGCAACATATAATAAAGTTAAGAGACCAGAAATGCTCGAAATTCTAAAAGATATTCCTGAAGATAAATTATTGATCTTTAAAAAACAAAAGGATTTAAATAATTGGTTAAAAAAATATGTAACAAATAAAAAATAATATGTAATATAAATTAAATTGAAGATATTTAAGTAACTATGATTTGGTGGAGAGTTAAGTCATAGTTATTTTTTTGTGGACGAATTTGTAATAAAACTTGTCTTGATAGAATAAGATTGAATATAAATTTTTTGAGGAGAAGATATTTTGAAAAAACAAATAAATAACATAGAGCGAATATCTAAAATGGATGGAAAGTATATATTAGAAATCGGAGAGATGGGTGTTGAATTAGTGTATTCAAAAAAAAATAGAAGTTTTAATGAATGTATGCTTAATGTTTTAAAGCGAAAACTAAGCAGAAACTAGTAGTCTTCTATAAAACAAACAAGAAGGAGGCAATATAAATTGGTCGGCAGAAAGTCAAAATATTTTTTAGAAAATTCAAGAAAAACAAAAATGTGGTCGGTTGCAGTATATATAAGACTTTCACAAGAAGATAGTGATAATGGAGAAGATAAGCAGGAAAGTAATAGTATAACAAGCCAAAAAACATTACTAAATGAATTTATTGAAGAAAATGATGACCTTATGATTTATAATTTTTATGTTGATGATGGATACACTGGAACAGATTTTAATAGACCTGGATTTCAGGAGCTGTTGGAAGATATGAAAAATGGTAATATTAATTGTATTCTTGTTAAAGATTTATCAAGACTTGGAAGAAATTATATTGAGGTTGGAAACTATATTGAGCAGATATTTCCACTGTTTAATATAAGGTTTATTGCAATAAATGATAATGTAGATAGTTTTAGAGATCCAACTAGCACCAATACAATTTTAGTACCATTTAAAAATTTAATAAATGATGAATATTGTAGAGATACATCAATAAAAATAAGGTCTGCACTAGATGGAAGGAAAAAGAAGCGGAGAATTTATAGGAGCGTTTCCGTCATATGGGTATATAAAAGATCCAAATGATACTCATAAATTAATAATAGATGAAGAATCGGCTAGAATAGTAAAGAAAATTTTTGAATGGAAAGTTAATGATGGAATGGGTAATTTAAGTATATGTCATAAACTAAATGAGATGGGAATTTTAAATCCAACTGGGTATAAAAGGAAAATGTTAAATCAAAATTATAATAATTCTAAAATCTTACAAGAAAATTATTCATGGTGTCCTTCCACGGTAAGGAACATATTAAAGAATGATGTTTATATTGGAAATATAACTCAGGGGAAGAGAAAGGTAAAAAGCTATAAAATACATAAAGTTGAACAGGTTCCAAAAGAACAATGGATTACAGTAAAAAATATGCATGAAGCAATTATAGATGAAGAGTTATTTTATAAAGCACAAAGCTTAAATAAAGTGGATACTAGAGTTCAAAACAACGGAGTTTTAAGCATATGGGCGGGAATATTAAAATGTGCAGATTGTGGAAGAGCGATGCACAAAAAATATTGTATAAATAAAAATGGAAAGAGATATGAATATTATATATGTGGTACGTATAAAAAAAAGTCAAAGCAATTATGTACGAAGCACACTATAAAAGAAGAAATCTTAGAAGAAATAGTACTACAAATTATAAGACTGCATATAGATTTACTTGTTGATGTAAATAAAATATTAGAAGATAATATTAATAAAAGGATGGAGGAAGTTGAAAATGAAAAAATAGAAAAAATTAAGAAAACAAAGAAAGATGAAGTAGAAAAAGTAAAAGAATTAAAAAAGGGACTATATGAAGACTGGAAAAATGATTATATAACAAAAGATGAATATGTTGAGTATAAGAAAAAATATGAAAAAGAGATAGAAAAGATAAATGGTATTTTAAATAATCTAGATAAGCATGAGAATAAAAAAGAAAATATAAGAATTTTAAATAAAAAGTGGATAGAAAACTTTGAAATAAGTGGAAATATAAATAAATTAGACAGAGATATTATAATGGAATTGATTGATTTTATAGAGATATATGAAAATAAAAAAATAACTATTCATTTTAAATTTATGGATGAAATAAACGAATTTATAGATGATGAAAAGAACAAAAAAGAAATAGATTTGATCAAGAAAGTAAATTTATCAGCTGTATGTTAGACATAAAAAACGAAGATAGTATAGTTATACTATCTTCGCTTTTTTGTAAAGTTATGAATTACTCGAAATTCACCTCAGGAACTTTACTTGCTGATTCGTCGGCCTCAAAATAAGGCATGGATTTATATCCGTTTAAACCAGCTATCATGGAATTAGGGAATGTCTGTATAGCTGTATTGTAAGCTTTTACTTTTTCGTTGTAATATTGCCTTGCTACAGCTATTCTATTTTCTGTTCCCGCTAATTCGTCCTGTAAAGCAATAAACTGTTCACTTGCTTTAAGTTCTGGATAGCTTTCTGAAATAGCAAGTAAGCGTCCTAAAGCTGAATCTAAAGAGCTGTTGGCATTGCTTATGCTTTCCATATCTCCGGTTTCGATACAACCTGCAAGTTTAGATCTTGCTTCAGAAATCTCAGTGAAAACTTTTTCTTCATGAGCTGCATAACCTTTAACGGTTGCAACTAAATTCGGAATCAGATCACTACGTCTCTGCAATGTTGTTTGAACCTGAGACTGCTGCATATCAACATCTTCTTTCAGCGTTACCAAGTTGTTGTTAATTCCAACAAAAATAAGAATCCCAAGTAAAAGAACTGCACAAATAACTTTTAATGCTGTTTTCATTGTAAATTACCTCCATGTTGCCTTTTGCTGTTTTTGTTTTGATTTACAATTAGATAAGAGGCACTAACGTGAAGCACCTCCACCACCTGAAAAACCTCCGCCAAATCCGCCAGAGGATCCGCCAGAAGAACCACCGAATGTACCGCTAAATGGACCATCACTATCATTATCCATAATTAAAGCTAAAACAAAGATGAAAATAATAAGGAGAATAATAGAAATCCAAACAAATAAAGAGTTTGATTCATTTGGATCTTCTGGTGAAATATCTTCCAAGCCTGAAATATCGATTTCATATTCGTCTGAAATGACATTTAGAACGGCTTGTACGGTCATTCGGGTTGCTTGAGTGTAGTTATCTTCATCTCGATAAGGAACAAAGTAATTATCAAGAATTCGTCCACACTTTGAGTCTGGTAAAATACCTTCTAGGCCTCTGCCAATTTCAAGTCTTACTCTTGAATCGGACCGAGAAAATAAGAGTAGGATTCCGTTATCCTTATCCTTTTTGCCGATTTTCAAAGTATTAAATACTTTATTTGAATAACTTTCTATATCTTTGTTAAGCAAACTTTTTACAGAAATAACAGCAAATTCTATCTCGGTTTCTTCCTCAAGGGAAATAAGACTTTGATTGAGAGAATGTTCTACATCATCGCTTATGACATTATCATCATCATAAATGTACACATTTTTCTCAACAGTTGGCATTGGGATTTCCTGTGATGTAGCTATACTGCATGCAGTAAAAATACTCATAAGAAAAGCAAGTAAAGCTAAATAAGGAACTATCCGCTTTTTGTTCATAACATTTCCTTTCTCAATTAGATTATAATCTAATTCTTTCGTTATATATAAAATAAGTTAAAAACTTATGTAAAGTACATTATACAATAATATCTATATAAATGCAATACATAATGATATAACTATTTGAAAGGTTATTTTTCAATTATATAGTATTCAAAAAAATAAAATGTTAAGAAAAATTTGTGTTGTTAAAATACACCAAGGAGGTGGTGTTGCAGCACCAATTGCGTCACAAGTATTAGGAGAGGTATTACCATATTTAGAAATTAATAAAGATAATGAAAAAGAAGAAGATATAAGGGAAGAAGTTGTAGTTCCAAAAATAACAGGAAAGACAGTTGAAGAAGCTGAAAAGATATTAAAGGAGGTTGGTCTAGAAATAGATTTAAACACAAAAGAAATTAATAAAAAGGAAACAATAATAAAAGAGCAGTTGCCAAAAGCTGGAATAAAAATTTATAAAAACACAAAAATAGTAGTTAGTATTTGACATGTAAAATAAAAAACTGATAAACTATATACAAAAAAATAATTTAGTTATATAATGTAAACGCAAAGTTGTGTAAAATAACGGGAGGATATTTATGGAACTTAAAAATATGTTATCAGGCCTAGAAAATTTAAAAGTAAAAGGAAGCCTTGATATTGATATTTCTAAAATAAAAAACGATTCTAAGGAAGTTAGCGAGAATGATGTATTTGTTGCTTTAACAGGATTCAATTTTGATGGTCATGAATATATAGAAGAAGCTGTTAAAAATGGAGCAAAAGCAGTTGTAATGCAGGAAGACAAAATTGATAAAAACATAATTCAAAAAATACCAAGTGAAGTTACAATAGTTGTTGTACCAGATACTAGATATGCTTTAGCAATTATGGCTTGTAATTATTATCAAAATCCATCTAGAAAAGTAAAATTAATAGGTGTAACTGGAACAAAAGGAAAAACAACAACAACATATATGATAAGAGATATTCTGGAAAAACAAGGAATAAAAACTGGATTGATAGGAACAGTTGCATCATATATTGGAAATAAGAAAATTGCTGATAATGATAATACAACGCCAGAAAGTCTTAAATTACAAGAAATTTTAGCTAAAATGGTGAAGGAAAAGTGCGAAGTTGTTGTAGCAGAAGTATCTTCACAAAGTCTAAAATTATCAAGAGTTGCAGGATGTGAATTTTATACAGCAGTGTTCACTAATTTATCGGAAGATCATATAAGCGAAAAAGAACATCCAAATATGGAAGATTATTTTAACTCAAAAGTACAGTTGTTTAAAATGTGTAAAAATGGTTTTATAAATGCGGATGATATTCATGCAATTATGATACCTAAGCTAGTTCCAGAGTGTAATATAAAAACTTATGGAATTGATAATCATTGTGATTTATTAGCAAAAGATATAACTGTAACTAATCAAACAGTTGATTTTAAAGTTAAACTTGGAGACCGAAATGAGAGAGTAAAAGTATCTATTCCAGGAAGATTTAGTGTATATAATTCATTAGCTGCAATTAGTGTAGTATTACAACTAGGATGTAGTGCAGATAGTATAAAAGAAGCATTAATGGATATTAGAGTACCAGGTAGAAGTGAATTAGTAAAAAACAAAAAAGGTTTAGCAATTATGATAGATTATGCTCATACACCAGAAAGCTTAGAAAAAATATTGAGTGCTGTAAAAATATATACACGAGGAAGAGTAATTTCTGTTTTTGGTTGCGGAGGAGATAGAGATAAAAACAAGAGACCAATGATGGGAGAAGCCTCTGGCAAAGTAGCAGATTATACAATTATTACTTCTGATAATCCAAGGACAGAGGATCCAGAAGAAATCGTTAAACAGATTGAAAATGGAATAAAGAAGACAAAAGGGAAATATGAATGTATTGTAAATCGTGTTGAAGCGATAAGAAAAGCAATTAAAATGGCAAACACTAAGGATATTATTGTATTGGCTGGAAAGGGACATGAACAATATCAAGAAATTAAAGGAAAAAAATATCCATTTGATGAGGCTTTAATTGTAAATGAAATAATAGATGAAATGGAAGAAAAGAAATAAGACTAAGGAGGAAAATATATGCAATTCCAAACGAAAATACTACTGTTATCTTTCGTGGCAAGTGTAGTAATATCATTTTTTGTAATACCAATATTAAAAAAATTGAAGGTTGGCCAAATTGAGAGAAAAGAAGGCCCACAGTCTCATTTGAAAAAACAAGGAACTCCTACAATGGGAGGAATAATAATGATAATTGTTATATTAGCATTAACATTATTTTGCTATTATGACTATATGAAAGATGAACAAATAGAAATTGCTAAAAATTTATTACCATTATTGTTTGTTACAATAGGTTTTGGAATGATAGGGTTTATTGACGATTTTAAAAAGTTAGTAATGAAAAATACAAAAGGGTTAAGTCCAAAAGCAAAAATGCTTGGACTACTAATTATAGCAGTATCATATACTTTAACTTTAATAAATGTATTTAATATAGGTACAGATATATACATACCATTTGTAGATATGTATTTTACATTACCTGTGTGGTTCTATATTCCATTTGTAATTGTTGTTATGCTTGCAACAACAAATGCAGTAAACTTAACAGATGGAATTGACGGTTTAGCAACAAGTGTTACAACAATTATGATTACTTGTTTAACTGTAATTGCTATTATATTAGGAATAAAAGAAGTTACGATATTTGGTAGTATTTTAATAGGAGTATGCTTAGGATTTTTACTATTCAACTTACATCCGGCAAAGGTTATGATGGGAGATACTGGATCACTTATGCTTGGTGGAGCTATAGCAGGAATAGCAATATATCTAAAAATGCCATTATTATTGGTAATTATTGCTATTGTACCAATTGTAGAAACACTTTCAGTTATAATTCAAGTTGCACACTTTAAAAGAACAGGAGAAAGAATATTTAAAATGGCACCAATTCACCATCATTTGGAATTATCAGGATGGAAAGAAAATAAAATAGTGTCAGTATTTAGTTTAATTACATTAATTTTTTGTGTGATAGGACTTATGTCTATCTAAGGAGGAAAAATGCAAAAGGAAGGAAAAAATATTCGAAATGCATCTGGAAAGCAAATTGACTTTATTTTGCTAGTAGTTATTATCTTGTTATTGTCATTAGGAATTATTATGGTACTTTCAGCAAGTGCACCATCTGCATTATCTGAAACAGGTAATAGTTATACATATGTAACAAAACAGGCTATATTTGCAGTATTAGGATTTGGAGTAATGTTCTTTTTTTCAAAATTTGATTATAGAATATTCAAAAAGTTTTATTGGGTTATTTACTGGATTTCAGTTGGAATACTTTTATTAGTTTTAATACCAGGACTAAAATCAAGTGCTAATGGAGCAACCAGATGGATTAACTTAGGATTTATGCAGTTTCAACCATCTGAGCTTACAAAGGTTGGAATGATAATATTTTATGCAGGATATTTATCAGATCATAAAAATGAATTAAGAGATTTTAAAAAAGGTTTTTTAAAACCATTAATATTTTTAATACCACCAGTTGCTATTGCATATGTATTTCAAAACCATTTGAGTGTTTGTTTGGTTATGGGAGCTATAACTTGTGTTATGATGATAATGGCTGGATGTAAATTATCACATTTTATATTATCAGGTCTCTCAGTAGGTGGATTAGGAGGAGGAGCTCTTGCTCTATTTTTAGCAACGAAAGGTCAAAGTGCTGGGAACGAGAGTTTTAGAATTGATAGAATTTTAAACTTTATGGATCCATGGCAAGATCCAACAGGAACAGGTTGGCAAGCAATTCAGAGTTTATATGCGATTGGATCAGGAGGTTTGTTTGGAGTGGGACTTGGAGAAAGTAAACAAAAATATTTATATATACCAGAGCCTCAAAATGATTTCATCTTTTCAATTTTAGCAGAAGAGTTGGGATTTGTAGGATGTGCTATAGTTATTATTCTATTTGCCTTATTTATATGGAGAGGTATCTTGATTGCAATGAAAGCACCAGATATGTTTTCTAGTTTACTTGCAACAGGAATTACAGCACTTGTAATGGTGCAGGTTGTTATAAATATAGGAGTTGTAACAAATTCAATTCCAAATACAGGTATGCCATTACCATTCTTTAGTGCAGGAGGTACAGCACTTGTTATTCTGATGGGAATGTGTGGAATATTGCTTAATATTTCAAAGTCATCATCAAAAGTATAGAAATTCAATTATAATATAAAATAACACAAGACTAGTTTTGAACATTAAAATTTATTTTGGAGGAATCATATGAATGTAATTATTGCAGCAGCAGGAACTGGAGGACACATTAATCCAGGAATTGCAATTGCAAATAAAATAAAAGAAATGGATGGAAAATCTAAGATTCTGTTTATTGGTACAGATAGAGGATTGGAGAATGATTTAGTTCCAAGAGCAGGATATGAATTAAAAACAATTGAGGCATATGGTATTGAGAGAAAACTCACTTTAAAGAATATAAAAAGATTATATTGTACCATTAGATCTATAAAAGACTCAGAAAAGATAATAAAAGAGTTTAAAGCAGATGTTGTAATTGGGACTGGTGGCTATATTTGTATGCCAGTAATTAGTGCTGCAAATAAGTTAAAAATACCAACTCTTCTACATGAAAGCAATGCATTTCCAGGGCTTTCAGTAAAAGTACTTGCTAAAAAGGTAAATACAGTTTTATTAGGATTTGAAGATGCAAAAACAAGATTACAAAAAGCAAATAAGATTGTTGTTACTGGTAATCCAACCAAGATAAAGAAGCAAAGTTTTTCAAAAGAAAAGAAGGAAGGTATTATAAATGATATAGGGCTTAAGCCAGGCAAACCAATAATGTTAGCATTTGGTGGAAGTCAAGGAGCTCAAAGTATTAATAAAAGTCTAATTGATATTATAAAAAATAAGAAAAATAAAGATTATCAAATAATATGGGCTGCTGGAGCCAATCAATATGAATTAATAAAGGATGAATTAGATAACTATAATATAAATATTAATAATATAGAAAATGTTAAAATTGTTCCATATATTTATCAAATGGAAGAAATAATGAATGTTGTTGATTTAGTAGTATGCAGAAGTGGTGCAATGACAATTACAGAGATATCTATAGTTGGTAAACCCGCCATATTTATTCCATTTCCATATGCTGCTGAAAATCATCAAGAATATAATGCAAGAGTATTAGAAAAGGTGGGAGCTGCAAAAATTATTTTAGATAAAGATTTGAATGCGGATATTTTAAATAAACAAATAGAAGAAATTATATCAAACAAAAATATTTTAGAACAAATGGGAAGAAACGCTGAAAAGCTAGCCATACAAGATGTTACAAGCAAAATATATAATGAAATTGAACTCGCAATAAAAAGGTAAAAAACAAAAAAATTCATCAAGGTGTCGAAATTGGTCAAAATTAAGGGTACGAATTTCCTTGATATTTCTAGGCATATGTAATATAGTAGAGAAATATTATGAAAGAGGGAGGATGCCAATGATGGAATGCTTTAAAAAGCTTTACGGAAGAACAATAATTGATAAAAAAGATTCTGATGAAATACAAGATGAAGAAAAAATAGAACTCGAATATTATCAATTAGAGAATAGTACATCGGATAAACCATATGGAGTAGAAATAGTAAAAAGAAGAATGGAAAATAATATAGTTAATATTGAAGATAAAATAATTTATCATATATGTAATAAAAGACAAGATGCCAATCTATTACTTAAAATGTTAGTATCAAATAAGGTAACACCAATTTCAGTAGAAGATATTGTGCAAGATTTTACAAAAATAAGAGCGATTTGAGAATATTCAAATCGCTTTTTATATTAAAGAGTATCGAACAAAAAATCTAATAAAAACTATTGCAAAAAAATTAAATATAGTCTATTATACTATATAGTCTTTTTTAATGAAGGAGGAAATAATGGCTGATAAATTAATAATCGTAGAGTCACCGGCAAAGGCAAATACTATAAAAAAGTTTTTAGGTGGAAGCACAAAAGTAGTTGCTTCTATGGGACATATAAGAGATTTGCCTAAATCTAAGCTAGGAATTGATGTTGAGCATGATTTTGAGCCTGAATATATAAATATTAGAGGAAAAGGAGATTTGATTAAAAGTCTAAAAAAAGATGCAAAAAATGCAAAAAAAGTATATCTTGCAACTGACCCTGATCGTGAGGGGGAAGCAATTGCATGGCATTTAGCACATATACTTGAAATACCTGAGGATAATTTGTGCAGAGTAACTTTTAATGAAATTACAAAAGAAACGGTAAAAGAATCAATAAAAAAACCTAGAAAAATAGATATGAATTTGACATATGCACAACAAGCAAGAAGAGTGTTAGATAGAATAGTAGGATATAAAATAAGTCCAGTATTATGGAAGAAAGTAAGAAGAGGATTATCAGCTGGTAGAGTGCAATCTGTTGCTGTTAAACTTATAGTAGATAGAGAAGAGGAAATTGAAAAATTTATTCCAGAAGAATACTGGAATATCTCTGCAATTTTGTTAGATGAAAAATCAAAGAAAAACTTTGTTGCTAAGTTTTATGGTAAAGATGAAAAAAAACTTGCAATTCATTCAAAAGAAGAAGTTGACAGTATTTTAAAAGATATAGAGAATGGTAAATATATTGTAACAGATGTAAAAAAAGGTGAAAAGAAAAGAAATCCTGCACCACCATTTACAACAAGTACGATGCAACAAGAGGCTTCTAGAAAGCTGGGATTTACATTAAAGAAAACAATGTCTATAGCACAAGGACTATATGAAGGTGTAAAAGTAGGAGAAAAGGGTACAGTTGGATTAATAACTTACATGAGAACAGATTCTACAAGAATCTCTGAAGAAGCAAGAGCAGCTGCAAAAAATCAAATAATAAAAACATATGGAGAGCAATATTACGAAAATAGATATTATAAAACAAAACAAAATGCGCAAGATGCTCACGAAGGTATAAGACCTACATATGTGGTTTTAGTTCCAGAAGAGATAAAAGAATATTTGACAAATGATCAATATAAATTGTATAGATTAATTTATCATAGATTTTTAGCAAGTCAAATGTCAACAGCAATTTATGATGTTGTATCTGCTAATATAGATGTAAACAAATATAATTTTAGAGCAAGTGGACAAACATTAAAGTTTAAAGGCTTTATGACTTTATATGTTGAAACGGAGGATAATAAACAAGAAGAAGAAGATACTTCTATTCCGGAGTTAGAAAATGGTCAGAAAGTAATAAAACAAAAATTAGAATCAAAACAGAGTTTTACAGAACCACCACCAAGGTATACTGAGGCTAGTCTTGTAAAAATGTTAGAAGAAAAGGGAATAGGACGTCCTAGTACATATTCTCCAATAATTACAACTATTTTAGAGAGACATTATATAGAGAAAGAACAAAAGCAATTAGTACCAACTGAATTAGGTAAAATTGTAAATAAGTTATTGACTGAGAATTTTACAGATGTTATTAATGTTGAATTTACAGCAAAAATTGAAGAAGAATTTGATGAGGTTGCAGAAGGAAAAGAAAACTGGAAACAGGTAATTAGAGAGTTTTATGCGCCTTTTGAAAAACAAGTTGAAAAGGTAGAAAAAGAATTAGAACATGTTGAATTAGTTGAAGAAGTATCTGATGTGCCTTGTGATAAATGTGGACGAATGATGGTAATCAAATATGGAAGATACGGAAAATTTTTGGCGTGTCCTGGATATCCTGAATGTAAGAATGCAAAGCCATTGGTGGAAACCATAGAAGAACCATGTCCAAAATGTGGCGGGAAAATTCAAATTCGTAAATCTAAGAAAAAAAGAAAATTCTATATTTGTGAAAATAATCCAAAATCTTGTGATTATATTTCATGGAACAAACCTGGAAAAGCAAAATAATGAATTATAGATTGGTTGCATTTGCAATCAATCTATTTTTATGATATAATACACCACTAGAAAATTAGTGGAGGTTTATTATGTTAGATGATCCAAATGCAAATGAATCTTTAAAGAAGAATGATAAAGATACACAGAAATATAGGGTATTTAAACAATTAGTAAATGCATTTTACTATAAAGACCAAGTACAAGAAGAAAAAAATATAAATTTTATATCACAACACTCAATAAGAATAGAACCTACATTAATATATCATTCTTTTTATAAAACTTTAAAAGTTGAGTTTAAAATTGGAAATAAACAATTATATAAATTAAAAAAATTACCGGATTTTTATACTAGAATGTTAAAGAATGAAAATTATAGATATGGATCAAAGTTAGAATTTATACATAATGAACAAGCTTTTGAAGAGGAAAGTATACCTCTTTTACATTATATAATGAAGTATGCGGAAATTATAAAATATGCTAATGAAACTACAGGAAGTTATGGACATTATGGAGTTAGTATGCAAGACGATTTTATCACTATTTCAAATAGCGGATTAGATGAGATATTTGAAATATTAAAAGGAAAAAGTATAGTACTTCAAAGCGATTATCAAGAAGATAAAATATATTTACAAGAAGGAGAACCTGAAATTAAATTTTATCTGGAAAAATTGCAAGATGGAGATTACAAACTTAGAACTGATTTAAATATTCATGAATTTGAAATTTTTGAGGGAAAAAATAGTATATATTTTTTATATAATAAGGTATTATACAGATGTAATAAAAAGTTTGAAGAAACAACGCTAAAACTAATACAGTTTTTTAAAGAAAATTATACAAAAGAAATAATATTGCAGGAAGAAGATTTACCAAAACTATTTTCTGTTGTATTTCCAAAAGTAAAAGAAAATATATGCTTAGATAAATTAAGTAAAGAAGAAATTGACAAATATGTGCCAAAGGATTTGTATGTAAAATTATACTTAGATTTTAACAAAGACAATTATATTATAGCAGATATAAAATTTGTGTATGGTGATGTAGAGTTTAATCCTATAATTCAGGATAATATTAAAATTGCAAGAGACATACCAAAAGAAAATGAAGTGCTGGAGATGTTTCTAAAAACAGGATTTATGTTAGATCAGGAAAATACAAGATTGATTTTGGCAAATGAGGAAAAAATTTACTATTTTCTATCATATGAAATAGAAAAATATATGCAAAAATTTGAAGTACTTGCAACTGATAACTTTAAGAAAAAAGAAATACATGAGCCTAAAATAAATACATTAGGAGTTAGAATAGAAAACAACCTATTAAATATAGATTTCTCAAACATGAATTTTGATTTGCAAGAATTACAAGAAATTATGAAAAAATACAGAATGAAGAAAAAATATCATAGACTTAAAGATGGTAGTTTCTTAAAAATAGATCAAAATGACGCAATGGAATTTATAAATAGTATTACAGATGGATTAGATATAGATTACAAAAAAATCGAAAATGGCAGTTTGAAGCTTCCGCTATCTAGAAGTATGTATTTAGACAGATTATTAAAAAATCTGAAAAATACAAATGTTGTAAAAAATTCTGAATACAAAGACTTGATTGCTACTGTAGATCATAAAGATATAGAAGAACTAATTACAGCACCAAAAGGTTTGAATGCAAACTTAAGAAGTTATCAATTAATGGGATATAAGTGGTTAACTCTATTAGATAAATATGGGTTAGGAGGAATACTTGCTGATGATATGGGACTTGGAAAAACAGTTCAGATGTTAGCGGTTGTGCTTTCATATATAGAGAATGCTAAAAATCCAAAACCAAGTATAGTAGTATGCCCAAGTTCCCTTACTTTGAACTGGGAAAATGAAATTAATAAATTTGCACCATCAATAAAAACATTAATAATACATGGAAATTCAGAGGAGAGAGCAAAGCAAATAAAATCTATATTGGACTATCAAATTATTGTTACATCATATGACTCATTAAAAAGAGACGTTGATATATATGAAGAACAAAATATTGAGTTTAAATATATTATTGCCGATGAAGCACAGTATATAAAAAATAACAATACACAAAATGCAAAAACAATTAAGGTAATACATTCTGAAACAAGATATGCTTTGACAGGTACGCCAATTGAAAATTCATTATCAGAATTATGGTCTATTTTTGATTTTATAATGCCAGGATATTTATTGTCATATAAAAAGTTCAAAGAGCAATATGAAATACCAATTGCAAAAGACAATGATATAGAATGCATGAATAGATTAAAAATGATGATAGAACCATTTGTACTAAGAAGAATAAAAAAAGAAGTACTTACAGAATTACCAGATAAAACTGTAACTGTTTTAAATAATGAAATGCAGGATGAACAATTAAAAATATATGCCTCATATATTGCAAGGGCTAAAGAAGAGGCTATTCGTGAAATTGGAGAGAATGGATTCGAAAGAAGCCAAATAAAGATATTAGCATTATTAATGAGATTAAGACAGATATGTTGTCATCCATCATTATTTTTGAATAATTATCATGGAGAAAGTAGCAAGATGAACCAATGCATGGAAGTTATAAAAGATGCTATATTAGCAGGTCACAAAATTTTACTATTTTCGGGTTACACGAGTATGTTTGAAATATTAGAAAGAGAATTAAAAAGAGAAAAAATAAAATATTCTAAATTAACTGGACAAACAAAAGTCGGAGATAGAATAAAATTAGTCGATGAGTTTAATGAAGATGAAGAAATAAAAGTATTTTTAATTTCGCTTAAGGCAGGAGGAACAGGACTAAACCTTATAGGAGCAGATGTAGTAATACATTATGATCCATGGTGGAATTTATCTGCTGAAAATCAAGCTACAGATAGAACATACAGAATTGGACAGAAAAGGAATGTACAGGTATATAAGTTAATTACAAAGAATTCCATAGAAGAAAAAATATATGAATTACAAAAAAAGAAAGCAAGATTAGCTGAAAACATGTTATCTACACAGCAAACATTTATTAACAAATTATCTAAAGATGACATTATGGCCTTGTTCGAATAAATTGCCAAAGGGGACGGGGTATTTTGGCAATTGGATTTTAAGTGGCTACATTAAGATAATTTAATATTTAATTAATAATTGCCAAAATACCCCGTCCCCTTTGGCAATTGGCAATTAGCGATAGAAAAAGGAGAAAAAATGAATGATTATATAACAATAATAGGTGGGGGACTAGCGGGATCAGAAGCAGCTTATCAAATTGCAAAAAGAGGGTTGAAGGTTAAACTATATGAAATGAAACCAACTCAATATTCTCCAGCACATAGCAATAGCAATTTGGCAGAAATAGTTTGCAGTAATTCCTTTAAATCAAATTTACATACAAATGCTTGTGGGCTTTTAAAAGAAGAACTTAGGTTACTAGATAGTCTACTTATAAAAATTGCTGATGAAGTTTCTGTTCCAGCAGGACAAGCTTTAGCAGTAGATAGAGAAAAATTTGCAGAGCGTGTAACAGAAAAATTAGAGCAAGTGGAAAATGTGGAAATAATAAGAAAAGAAGTAGGGAAAACTGCGAATAACAGCGGTGAAATGAATGAGATAAGTTTAAAAGAACTTATAAATGATGGAATTGTTGTTATTGCTACAGGACCTTTAACATCTGATAAATTATCAAATGAAATTTCCGAAATTATACAACAAGAAAAATTACATTTTTATGATGCAGCTGCACCAATAATAGAAAGATCTAGCGTAAATATGAATATTGCTTTTGAAGGAAATCGATATGACCAGGAAAGGGGAAAAGATGAAGACTTAGAGGCATGGAGGCAAAGGATAAAAGAACAAGATGCTAGTTATATTAATCTTCCTATGAATAAAGAAGAATATGAAAGATTCTGCAATGAACTTGTGAACGCACAAATTGTAGAATTACATGAATTTGAAAAAAGAGAAATATTCGAAGGATGTATGCCAATAGAAGTTATGGCTAAAAGAGGATTAGACACATTAAGATTTGGACCACTAAAGCCAGTGGGATTTACAGATTTAAGAACGGGTCGTAGACCATATGCAGTTGTTCAGTTAAGGCAGGATAACGAAGAGGGAACTATCTTTAATATGGTGGGATTCCAAACTAATTTGAAATATGGTGAGCAAAAAAGAGTATTTCAAATGATTCCTGGTCTGGAAAATGCAGAATTTATAAAGTATGGAGTAATGCATAGAAATACATTTATTAATTCTCCAGATTTATTAGACGAAACATATAACTTAAAGAAAAACGATAACATTTATTTTGCAGGACAAATTACAGGAGTCGAAGGATATGTTGAATCAATTGCTTCTGGATTAGTTGCTGGAATTAATGCTGCTAATAAATACTTAAACAAGGAAAAAATCGCTTTTTCAAAGGAGACAATGATTGGAGCCCTTTCAAAATATATAGCAACACCTAATGAAAAGTTTCAACCAATGAATGCTAATTTTGGAATATTACCTCAATTAGAGGAGAATATAAGAGATAAAAAAATAAAATATGGTAAACTAGCAGATAGAGCAATAGAAAAATTGAAAATGTAATATTGCTAAAATATTACATTTTTTTTTCATTTAGAATAATGTGTTGCAAAATTTGCAAAATTATGGTAAAATAATAAAAGGTATAATTTACATAAAATGAACGAGATATATTAAGGAGGATGATTATGGAAGATATATTTGAAAAATATTATGATTCTGTTGAAAAATTAATAGAAGAGTCTGGAGAAATAAAAACTGCTTATGATGCAAAAATAGTTGAAGCAGAGAAAACATTAGATGAATTAAGAAAACAGGAAAGTCTAATGGGTATAGGAAGTAAGTTAAAAGAAGAAAAGAAAGAAGAAATTGAAGAAAAGTCTAAGGAAATTAATAATTTAAAATCTGAAAGAAATGAACGTAATAAATATATAAGTGATGCTTCAGAAAATATTAGAAATCAGCTAAAAAAAGCCGTTGAAAACGAAATGAGCAAATTTAAAACTAATAGAGAAATGGAAACTGCTAAAGGTGCATTAGATGATAAATCAAATGAAGTAAAAGAAGCACAGGAAAAATTTGAGAATGAAAGTAAAAAAGTTAAAGAATTAATGGCTCAAAAAGAAGCTTTGATAAATGAAAGAAAAAAATTAGATGATTTAATAAATAACTATGGTTTATATGATAACGAATCAACAAGAAATGAAATAATTGAAAAAATTAAATCTAAACAAACTGAGATAGAAACTACTGCCAAAACTGCTGTTGATTTTATGGACAAAGGAGAAGAATTAAAATCTGAAAAGAGAAAAATGGAAGAAGAGTTTAGTTCATATAAGCCAGTTAGTGAAAATGTGGAAGATTATAAAAAACTTGAAGGATTATCATATAGAACAATGAGTCAAACAAGTTTTAAATTAGAAGACGTTAAAGCCGTACTAGAAAATTGGAAAGGAAGCAAGGAAGAGGCTGAAAAAGATAATAATGGTGAACCTGAAAAAGTTGAAGAAAAAGACGAAGAGGCAAATGAAACATTAAAAACTAAAAATAGTGAACCAGTTAAAAAAGACGAGGTAAAAGAAGAAAAACAAGAAGAACAAGAAGAAAAACCAGAAGCTGAAATTACTGAAAAAGCTGAAACTAAATCAGAAGCAAAAACAACTGAAAAAGACAAAAAAGAAAAAATGGTTGAAACAATAAACGAAAATTTAAGAAAAAAAGAAGAAGAGGAAAATAAAAATCCTACACAACCAAAAGAAGAAAAAACAACAGAAGAGGATGCACAAGAAAAAAATGAAATAGAACAAGAAGATGGAAAAAGTAAAATAGAAATATCTGCTAAAGATGATGCAGTATATGTTAATGGAGTACAAATTAAAAATTTGGAAATTACATCTTCAATTAATGATAAACCTCAAATGTATAGAAGACTAAATATAAATAAAACAATTTATAGTTTAATGAATGATAAAGGAATGTTTAGAAAGATATTCAATAGGGTAATTAGAGGACCATTACTAAAAAGAAAGTTAGATCCTACAGTTATCAATGTTTTATCAAGAAAAGATGAAAGTACGGAGAAAGCTGATAAAACTATAGCAGATGTTGTGGGAATGGATGTAAAAAGATATATTGCATCTGTAAAATACAAAACAGAATTACCAGTAGATCTTAAATATGATTTAACAAATTCTATGTTACAGGCAGAAACAAATGATCAAATTCAAAAATATGCAAAACAAGCAAATAAGATTGCAGGTGTAGAAGTATTAGGATTAAGAACAAATAATGTGGTAGAAAGATTAGTGGAAGGTATGGCTTCATTAGATGATCCAGATGCTTTAACTGAAGCAGATAAAATTGCTATTCAACAAGATGAATTTGTTAAGCAAAATAAGTTTAGAGATGAACTACACTTCGACCCAGAAGAAAAGGAATCAAGTGAAAATCAGGAAATAGATGAAAATCAAAAAGAAGAGCAAAAAACTGAATCACGTGTTGATAAATTATCTCGTATAGCAAGAGAAATGGGAGAAGAAAAAAATCAAAAAGGAAAGAATGACGGTGAAGAAAGATAAATGATTTTGCTACCTATATAGCATAAAATATTGACAAATAAGTAACAATATGATAAAATATAAAACGTTAGGGTAAAATGCATGTAATGTGCTTTTCCGTAACGTTTTATTTTATTTTTCAGGAGGTGAAATTTAAGTGCCAACAATTAATCAATTAGTAAGAAAAGGAAGAAAAACATCTGCTACAAAATCAACAGCACCTGCTTTACAACATGGGTATAATTCTAGAAGTAAAAAACTAACAAATAGAAGATCTCCACAAAAAAGAGGTGTATGTACAGTTGTAAAAACAGTAACTCCAAAGAAACCAAACTCAGCATTAAGAAAAGTTGCCAGAGTAAGACTTTCTAATGGATATGAAGTTACTTCATACATTCCTGGTATCGGACATAACTTACAAGAGCACAGTGTTGTTTTAATAAGAGGAGGAAGAGTAAAAGATCTTCCTGGTGTTAGATATCACATTATCAGAGGAACATTAGATACAGCTGGTGTTAAAGACAGAATGCAAGCTAGATCTAAGTATGGAGCAAAAAAACCAAAAAAATAATGGTTAAAAATTAGTGCATATAACTGATTACTAATTTAAGGTACTTAAATTTGAAATAGATTATACGCACTTACGGGAAAGAAAAGATACTTTCCAGAGTACCTAGATACAAAATGATGTATCAATTAAAAAATTAAGGAGGGAAGAAAAGTGCCAAGAAAAGGATATATAGCAAAAAGAGAAGTTTTACCAGATCCAATATATAATAGCAAAGTTGTTACAAAATTAATAAACAATGTAATGCTAGATGGTAAAAAAACAGTAGCACAAGCAATCGTTTATGATGCATTTGATATCATAAAAGAAAAAGAGCAAAAAGATCCATTAGAAGTATTTGAAGCAGCACTTGAAAATGTAATGCCAGTTCTAGAAGTTAAAGCTAGAAGAATTGGTGGAGCAACATACCAAGTACCAATCGAAATCAGACCAGAAAGAAGACAAACACTAGGATTAAGATGGCTTGTAACATATGCAAGAAATAGACATGAAAAAACAATGGCAGAAAAGTTAGCAGCTGAAATCATGGATGCAGTAGCTGGAAACGGTGGTTCTTTCAAGAAGAAAGAAGATATGCATAGAATGGCAGAAGCTAACAGAGCATTTGCACATTATAAATTCTAAAAATATAAAACAAATTCAGCAGATTGCATAGTCTAGTTAAAATAAGTATTAGCTAGGACATATGCATATGCTAGAAGAAAAAATAAATAAGATAGTAAGGAGGAAAAAAATGGCTGGAAGAGAGTTTCCTTTAGAGAAAACAAGAAATATAGGAATCATGGCTCACATAGATGCAGGTAAAACTACAACTACAGAGAGAATACTTTTCTATACGGGTAAAACTCACAAAATAGGAGAAGTTCACGAAGGTGAAGCTACTATGGACTGGATGGTTCAAGAGCAAGAAAGAGGTATTACAATTACTTCTGCTGCTACAACTTGCCAATGGAAAGGAAATAGAATCAATATTATTGATACTCCTGGACACGTTGACTTTACTGTAGAAGTTCAAAGATCTTTAAAAGTTCTTGATGGAGCTGTTACAGTATTAGCTGCTAAAGGTGGAGTTCAACCTCAAACAGAAACAGTTTGGAGACAAGCTGATAAGTATGAAGTTCCAAGAATGGTATACGTAAACAAAATGGATATCACAGGTGCTAACTTTATGCTTTGCGTTGAGCAATTAAAAAATAGATTAAAAGCAAATGCAGTTCCAATCCAATTACCAATTGGAGCAGAAGATAATTTCCAAGGAATTGTAGACTTAATCAAAATGAGAGCTTTTGTTCATAAAGATGACCTAGGAAAAGTAATCGAAGAGGGTGAAATACCAGAAGAATTAAAAGCACAAGCAGAAGAATTCAGAGCTAAAATGATAGAAGCTGCTGCTGAACAAGATGATGAATTAATGATGAAATATTTAGATGATGGAGAATTATCTGAAGAAGAAATCAAAAAAGGACTAAGATTAGGAACAATTAACAATAAAATAGTTCCAGTAGTATGTGGTTCATCATATAAAAATAAAGGTGTGCAAGAGTTATTAAATGCAGTTGTTGACTTTATGCCATCTCCATTAGATATAGCACATATTAAAGGTGTTACACCAGATGGAGAAGAAGCTGAAAGAAAAACTTCTGATGAAGAACCTTTCGCAGCTTTAGCATTCAAAATTGCAACAGATCCATTCGTTGGAAAACTTTGCTTCTTTAGAGTTTATTCAGGAACACTAGAGGCAGGTTCAACAATTTTAAATGCAAATAAAGAAAAGAAAGATAGAATGGGAAGAATCTTGTTAATGCATTCAAATCATAGACAAGATATTGATAAAGTATATGCAGGAGATATTGCTGCTGCAGTTGGTCTAAAAGAAGTATCAACAGGTGATACACTTTGTGATCCAGCACATCCAATTATACTTGAATCAATGGAATTCCCAGAGCCAGTTATTGATATAGCTATTGAGCCAAAAGACAAAGCTAATAGTGAAAAAATGGGTATTGCTTTAGCAAAACTTGCTGAAGAAGATCCAACGTTCAAAACATATACAAACCAAGAAACTGGTCAAACTGTTATCGCTGGTATGGGTGAGCTTCACCTAGATATTATCGTAGACAGATTAAAAAGAGAGTTTAAAGTTGAATGTACAGTAGGTAAACCACAAGTTTCTTACAAAGAGACAATCAGAAATAAAGTAAAAGTAGAAGGAAAATTCATCCGTCAATCAGGTGGACGTGGACAATATGGACACGTATGGCTAGAAATGGAACCATTAGAGCCAGGAAAAGGTGTAGAATTTGAGAGCAAAATCGTTGGTGGTGTTGTTCCAAAAGAATACATTAAACCTATTGAAGAAGGAATTAGAGAAGCTGCTGAAAGCGGTGTTCTTGCTGGATACCCAGTAATTGATTTCAAAGCTACTTTAGTAGATGGTTCATATCACGAAGTTGACTCTTCTGAAATGGCATTCAAGATCGCAGCATCAATGGCATTCAAAGAAGGATGTAAAAAAGCTAAATCAGTTATTCTAGAACCTATTATGAAAGTTGAAATAACAGTTCCAGAAGAATACATGGGAGATGTTATTGGAGATGTAAACTCTAGACGTGGTAGAATGGAAGGAATGGAAGCACAAAGCGGTAACCAAGTTATAAGAAGCTTTATTCCATTATCAGAAATGTTTGGATATGCAACAGACCTACGTTCTAAAACACAAGGTAGAGGAACATATTCAATGGAACCATCTCATTATGAAGAAGTTCCAAAATCAATCTTAGATACAATCGTTGCTTCAAGAGCAAAGAAAGACTAAGAAAAATATAAATAACACTTGCATTTTTTATCAAAATGTTATAAAATGCAAGTGCTTAGACATAAGTTATTAATTTTAAAAAATATAAATCAGACAATTGAAATTAGAAATTATAAAATCTCTATAATCATTATCTGGTATCTAAATTTAAAGGAGGAAATTTCAAATGGCAAAGGAAAAATTTGAGAGAACAAAACCACACGTTAATATTGGTACAATTGGTCACGTTGATCACGGAAAAACAACAACAACAGCAGCTATTACAAAATACCTAGGATTATTAGGTAAAGCAAAATATGAAGCATATGATCAAATCGATAGTGCTCCAGAAGAAAAAGAGAGAGGAATTACAATCAACACAGCTCACGTTGAGTATGAAACAGATAAAAGACATTATGCACACGTTGACTGTCCAGGACATGCTGACTATGTAAAAAACATGATTACAGGTGCAGCACAAATGGATGGAGCTATATTAGTAGTTTCAGCAGCTGATGGTCCAATGCCTCAAACAAGAGAGCATATACTACTTGCTAGACAAGTTGGTGTTAAATATATCGTTGTTTACTTAAATAAATGCGATATGGTTGACGATCCAGAATTATTAGAATTAGTTGAGATGGAAGTTAGAGACCTATTATCAGAATATGGTTTCCCAGGAGACGAAATTCCAATTATAAAAGGATCTTCATTAAAGGTATTAGAGAGTACTTCAACAGATCCTAACGATCCTGTTTATGCTCCAATTAAAGAATTAATGGATGCAGTTGATAGCTATATCCCAACACCTGATAGACCAACAGACCAACCATTCTTAATGCCAGTTGAAGACGTATTCACAATTACTGGTAGAGGAACAGTTGCTACTGGTAGAGTTGAAAGAGGAGTTGTTAAATTACAAGACGAAGTTGAAATCGTAGGTCTTGCAAAAGAAGCTAAGAAAACAGTTGTTACTGGTGTTGAAATGTTCAGAAAATTACTAGATCAAGCTGAAGCAGGAGATAACATTGGTGTTCTTCTAAGAGGAATTCAAAGAGAAGAAATCGAAAGAGGTCAAGTTTTAGCAAAACCTGGAACAATTCATCCACATACAAAATTCAAAGCACAAGTTTACGTTCTAACAAAAGAAGAAGGTGGACGTCATACACCATTCTTCAATGGATATAGACCACAATTCTATTTCAGAACAACAGACGTTACAGGTGTTATTGAATTAGCAGCTGGAACAGAAATGGTTATGCCAGGAGATAACGTAGATATGACAATCGAATTAATCACACCAATCGCTATTGAAAAAGGACTAAGATTTGCTATCCGTGAAGGTGGTAGAACAGTAGGTTCAGGTGTTGTTGCTGACATCATCGAATAATAAATACAGTAATAGCAAGGGTTACAGAGTTTTGTAACACCTTGCTATTTTCTTTTTTTCCCACTTATTTCCCACTTTAGTTTTTGAAAATTTTATTTAATTTATTAATATATTTATTTTTTGATTCAGGCAATACAGCAAGATACATTTCCGTTGATGAAATTTTTTTATGTCTTAATAATTTCATAATAGTATATAAATCTGTCCCATGTAGTAAAAGTATTACAGCAAAAGTATGTCTCAAATCATGAAACTTTCTATATTTAAAATTTTTTCTTTCATTGGATAATCTTAATAAAATTTTTCGCCACACTTTTTCAAGATCTTTTTTATCTATTTGATGGCCATTAGCTGTAAAAACATACTCGGATGTGTGTGGTAATCTTCTTAATAAATTATAAATAGAATTTGACATAGGTATAATATCAATACTACTTTCAGTTTTGGGAGTTCCATCTTTTGTCTTATATCCAGTTTTTATACCTTTATCATTAAATGTTGCAGTACGAGTAGTATTATTTTTTACATATATTTCTCTTTTTTCAAAATTTAAATGTACCCATTTAAGACCAATAATTTCTCCTTGACGCATTCCTGTACCAATTGCAAAATCAACAACATCTTTATATTTATTATCTTTAAATGCTTCTCTTAATATAGGAAGTTCATCTTCTCGAAAGTAATCAAATGGAAGCATCTTTTTATCTATAATTTCATCTACGTCAATATCCTTATCTTTAGGAATTTTAACTAATCCTTTTCCACAAGGATTTTTTAAAATATAACCACCTTTTTCACAATAAATAAAAAATTGATGTAGTAGTTTATGGATATCCGTTATTTTTTCTGTAGATCTTTTTTTCTCGAAAAGAGTATTATAATAATCTTGTACTACAAGACTAGATATTTTCTTAATAGGGATATCTGAAAAAGCAAATGGTTCTATGTGATTTCTAAAATTACCTTCATATTTTTCTAATGTTGATTCTTTAATCTCATGCTTTTTTACAGTAAAAAGCCATTTGTGTAATAGAGTTCTTGTAGTTATTTCTTTTGTTTGTATTATACCTGATTCGGCTTCTTTTTTTCTCTCGTAATATTGATCTTCTGCATCCGATTTATTCTTTCCATAAAAGTCTTCATATTTTCCATTTATCTTCCTATGAATCCTAAAATATGGAACACCATTCTTGACGCAGTTAGTTTTTACTGCCATAAAAAACCTCCATTTTTTCAAATATTTTTTTATTAACACTTGAAAAATGAAGGCTTTTTATATATAATACAAAAGTAATCACTTTTCAAGTGGTTATGTCCTAGAGTAATGTGTGTCGTTCCGCAAAAATGAAACACATTGCTCTTTTTTTGTCCATTATACTTTCCAACTATGTCCACAGTCTTGACAAACTGCCATACTTGAATGTTTTGTTACAAGTTTTTGTTTTTTATGTCCAAATAACGTGACAAATATCATTGGTATAGTTAGAAAGAACCATAATAAAGGTCTCCACCACCAACCAATGAATAACCAATATAAAATACTGTGATGTTTATTCTTTAATTGTGATTCTGATACCATTTGAACATTTACATTTGAGCTACCACATTTAGTACAAGTCATAAAATACATCTCCTTTATTTTTATTTTCTATTTAAAAGCACTTTTATTCTCAACCCTTACAACTTCCCCTAGTATTTCAATATCTTCCATTTTTAGACCATTTTGAGTAGGAAAATTCCACATGTTCATTGCCTGTAACTCTATTTCTCCATTGTCTGATTGTATTATTTTACGAATTATAGGATTACCATTTTTTATTTTTAGAAGATATGTTTTTGAGTTTGTAAAAGTAGTGAATTTTTTTATTATTGCTATATCTCCAACATCAAGAAGTGGTGCCATAGAATTATCTGATGCAGAAATAGCAAAAAAATTAAGAGGATCATCTTCAGCGATGTCCGTTCTATATGAATAAGGGATTTTTTGCATAACTTCATTAGTTAAAAGGTTTATTACATCAATTTCTGCAACTTTTGTTTTACCATAATCTTTATCCATTGGCACATTATACCCCATAAGCCATACTTCATTTGTGTCTAATGCTTTAGCAAGTATTGTAAGTTTATCTTGACGAGCAAAAGCTTTGCCTTTTAAATATTTATTTATAAGTCCACTACTTAATTTTGTTTTCTCACAAAGTTCCACTTGTTTCATATTTCTTATTTGAAGTATTGTTTTTAATCTATTTGCAAATGTGTCTTCCAAACTATTCACCTCCTGTAATATATATTATTATAAGAAAAAACTTAATAAAAGTCAATAAAATTTAAACAAAAATAAAAAAAACTGAAAAAAATTCAAAAAAGATATTGACAAAATAAAAATGTTAATATATTATAATGAAAACTGAATTAAATTCAGTAAAACAGAAAGGAGGAATAAGGATGCCAGATTATTCAAAATTAAGAGGTAAGATTAAGGAAAAAGGATTTTCTGAAAAGAAATTTGCTAGTTTGATGGGAATTGCAGCAGCGACATTAAGCTCAAAATTTAAAGGGTTATCATATTTTAATACAGAGGAAATAAAAAAAGCAGTAAAATTATTGGATATACCTACAATGGATATTTATGAATATTTTTTTGATGAAAAAACTGAATAAAATTCAGTAAAGGAGAAGTTGAATTATGAAAAAATTAAAAAATGCGGAACGACACACAAAATTAAAGGGGGAAATAAAATGGAGGAATGGATTAGCTTAACAGAATATATGAAACGATTTCATCTAGGTTATAAAGAAGTAAAAAAAATGATAGATAATAACGAACTTGAATACAAACAATCAGAAGGTGGTCGTTTTAGAATAAAAGTTGGCGGTAATACGGTAAGTCGTGAATTATATGAAACTGAAAAAGAAAAAAGAATACAAGCAGAAACAAAACTTGAACTATTAAAAAAAGTATTGATAGGAGGAAAATAAAAAATGAAAATAGTTAATAAAAAGAAATTTATAGTAAGAATAATAGAATTATTAGTAATAATAGCAACAATAATATTGACAGTAAAAGCAATTGCTTATGCAACAGCAATAAGAGGATATAAAGCTTATGGAGGAGAATATTTAATTCCAATATTAGGGTTAATAATTATATTGGTTTTAGAGGTAATTTTAGAAGAAAGTGAAGAAAATAAAAATCAAAATAAAGGGAGAAAATAGTATGCTTAAATATTATCAAGAATTACTAAACGAATGTATTGATTTATCAGAACATAAAAAGAAACATAAAGAAATGAAATCAACATTAAATAAAATAAAAAATTTAATATTTAGAATTAAAGGAGAAAATATGGGATATCAAAAAATAAAAGATCTTATTTCTGATATAGATGAGTTTCATAACGAAGCGGAATTGAGAGAAATCTTACAAGAAATATTATTTATATGTAATGACAATATAAATAAAAAAGAACCATCTATCAGCAACCAAACTGAAAAATAGATGATTCATAAAAAATATTTAGATAAATACTTTCTGTTTTTATTTTATCACAGAATGTTAGAAAGAGCAAGAAAAATTAAATTAAAAACAGCAAAAGAATTATAAATTTACAAAGGAAGGAGTGTGTAGTATGTGAATACGAAAAACAAAATAGATATTCAAAAACAGCTCTCTGAATTTTATTCAATATTAGACTTCAAGCCACTCTCTGCAAATGCCATTTCAATATATTTAGTATTATTGCAGATAGCAAGTAAGACAGATTGGCTTTGTGAGTTTAAGGTTACAAATACTATTCTAATGAGCAAAGTAAAGGGATTAAATATATCTGCTTTACAAAGGGCACGAAATGAACTTATTAACAATCAATATATATTTTATAAAAAAGGAACAAATCAAAATGTTGCATCTACATATACAATAAATAAATTATACAATGATGAAATTATACAATTTGAACAAGCGAACGAACAAGCAGATGAACAAGCGAGTGAACAAGCGAACGAACAGGCAGACGAATACATTATAACTAAACTAAACTTATTATTTAATTATATCTATAAAGGGGGCAGCGGAGAAAAAATTGGCTTAACAGAAAACGATAGAAATAATTTGATTTTAATTTATTCTAGATTAGAGATGTATGTAAAAGATAGTAACATTTATGAGCTTATGCCGGAAGAAAGAGTGCTGGACGAAAAAATAATGTTTTGGGCAATAAAAGAAATATATTTAAGTCCACATAAAATTTATTTGAATTTACTTACAAGGGACAAGTTCATATTGAAATATTATAAAACTAAAAAATATATAACAGAAAAAGAAAATTACAAAATAAAAGAAATTATAGATTACTTTATGGTTTGTTTGCACGATGAAATGGAAAATAGGAGGAAAACATGATGAATTTTGAAAAATTATGTTACAGAGAAAAAGTCCCTCTATATACAAAATTAAAGCCAAAGCCAACAGAAGGCAGACATCTAATAAAGTATAAAGATGAAAAGGACTATGATTATTATATATGCGATTATTGTGGAAATGAAATAAAAATCTTAAAAAAGAGACTTGAAATGACAGGAGGAATTGTTGTATTACCACATTCATTGACCAAAAGAGGAGAAGTAAAAATCGTATTACACAATAAATGTATAAATCCAGTATTAAAGGAATTGGAGGGAAAAAATGATAATAGTTAGTCAAGAGAAAGATGAAATATTAAATTTTAATAACATTATGAATATCCAAGTAACGAACTGTGAAGAAGATGGATATTTAATATCGGCGGGTTTCATTGTTGGAAGAGATGACAATTATAGAGATTTAGGTTATTACAAAACAGAAGAAAGAGCAAAAGAAGTATTACAAGAAATTACACAAAAATATTCAAGTTATTTGAAATTAGAAGGTGGACCAGCAATTTTACAAGGTCAAATGGATATACAACCTAATATATTTAATATACCAAAAGTTTATGAGATGCCGGAAAAATAAATAGAGAGGTGATACCGATGATGTATGAATTTGAAATGATAGGAGATGTAGTTGGAAAAGCAAGACCACGAATGAATACAAGAACAGGAAGAGCTTATACACCAACTAATACAAAGAACTATGAATACTTTTTAAGACAATGGTTTATTAGAGAATATCCCAATTTTACAACAATAGAATCAAGAGTAAAAGTAACAATTATAGCTTATTTTGGAATTCCAAAGAGTACAAGTAAAAAGAAAGAAGCGGAAATGTTAGCAAATATTATAAGTCCAACTAAAAAGCCTGATGCAGATAATATTGTGAAAATAGTATTGGATGCTATGAATAAATTTGCTTTTAAAGATGATACACAAGTTACAAAATTAGAAATTGAAAAGAAATATAGTAGAACACCAAGAATTTATGTAAAAATTGAGGAATATTAGGAGAATAAACATGAAGTGTATAAAATGTGGAAAATATCCTTTTTGTAATAAAATAGAAAACTCACAGCAAGAAGTTTGTAAAGATTTTATAAAAAGGACATTAAGGATAAGAATTACAAGAGAGGAAGAGGCAAAAAATGAAAATAGATAATATAGATGAAGTTGAAGAATTTGCAAAAGAAATGAATTATTTTTTTACATATATTGAAAGAACAAATTCGGATTTAAAAAATGAATTAAGAATTAAAGAATTAGAACAAGATGATCTATTACATGAGATAGAGTTAAGTAAGTTAAATGCATTTGAACTTTCAAAAGTTGCAGTAAGGTTGAGAAATGTTAGACAGGAAAGAAGAGTAATAAAAGATAAGCTTGAATTTATATCAACATTGAAAGGATTTGCAGATAAATATAACAATAAATTAATAACAGGTGATATTGCACAATTATTAAAAAATATAAGAAAGTTAAAAGATAACTGGGAAACTAGAATATATAAAACACGAGTGCTAGAAGATTTAAAAATTAGTAAAATGAAAAAGAAAGAGGAAAGCAAATGATTAAGTTTTTATTGGGATTATTTATAGGCACACTTATAGGAATTGCAATTATGTGTATATTGCAAGTGGCAAATGATAATGAAGAATAAAAGAGAGGTACAAAAAAATGGGTAATGTTTATGATATGTCTGGAAAAAAGAAAGTTGTTATGAATGAAGAAGCGGATGAAGATATTACATATAAGGAAATAATGAAAATAGTAATAGAAAATGCAACAGAAGAGGGATGTCATCAAATATTCAGCTATGGTGGAATAGATATGTGCCCATCAGATATATTTGGTTCAGAGAAAATAGATAAACAAAAAGAAGAAGATACCTGTAATTATGAAAGTATAGGGTGCACAAAATGTTGGACTAATGCAGTTAATCAAATAAAAAGGAGGGCAAACATATGATAAAACAACAAGATTTAAAAGAAATTGGTAAAGAAAAGAAAAAAGTAATGTATAGATTAGAATTTAACAAAAATAAAATTAAAATTGCATTAAAAGATATAAGAAAATTACAACATTTATATATAGATATATTTACAGAAGAAGATGAGGATTATCCTGATGGAAGAATTATAAATAACAAGGAAAAAGCAGTTCAAAGAATATTAGACAGAATAACAGATAAAAGATTTAATCAAATTGAAATTTGGAAAGTAATACAAGTTAAAAGTTGGGATACTACAGATAATACATATAGACCAATTTGCAATAGATTAAGAGAGTTAGGGTACGAAATTATAAACTAGGAGATGATTTTTAGTGAAGGAAAATAGTATAAAACAATCAATTTTCAGAATGTTGTGTAGAAATGATGTTTGTATTATGAATCCACGGATATGTAATAAGTACAAGGGGTTTAGCTGAAATTCAAAACATATCATACTACAAGGCAAGAAAATATTGTAAAGAATTAGAAAAAGAAGGCTTGATAGAATTTATTAGAGAATATATACCTGCTCAATTTAGTTATGAAGGAGAGCTTGAAATAGATGCTTTTTGGAATATAGGCTGGAGAACAACTAAGAAAGCATTAGAAGATAAAATATGGAAGCAAGAAAAAGAGGAAGAAGAACGAATAAGAAAAGAAGTTTGGGGTGATTAAGTGAAAGAAAATAGTATAGAAGAAACAAAAAAACAATTAGAATTAATATTAAAAGTTCGTAAAGAACAAAAAGAAATAATAGAATGTTCAGGCGGAAGTTGTATGAATTGTAACCCAGACATTAAAGCCTTAACTGAAAGTATAGAGATTTTATCAGATTATAAAAGAGCATTAAAAGAGAATGAAGAGTGGGATAGAAAGTTTTGTAATTTACAGAATTTATATTTTAAATTACAAGATGAATCGGAATCAAAACAAAAAGAATATCAAGAAACATACAAAGATGTTAGAGAAGAACTTAAAGAACTAAAAAAAGAGAATGAAGAATTAAAATTGTATAATAATTCAATAACTTCAGAGCTAGAACAAATGACAACTGAAAAATTTAAGAATGGCTGGTTTCATCAAAGTGAATTTAAAGGCTTAATTCCAGTTCAGAAAGTAAAAGACAAGATAAGCGAAAGACAATTTGAATTGCAACAAGAATATAAAGATTTTGAAGATGATTCAATATTATTAGTTTTACAAGAACTACTAGAAGGGAGAAAATAAAATGAATGATAAAGAATATATTAAGAAAGTATGCAGCAAATGTGCAAACAGATATAACGAAAATGATTTATGCAATATAGTAAGAACCATGGATGGAAATTATAGATGTAGCAATGAAAAAATAAAAAAAGAGAATAAATTGGAAGAGAAATTTTATAATGAAAAAGTAAAAAGTGATAAATGGAGAAATGCAACTATATTGTTTTGCTTAATAATGATCGTATATGAAGCTGTTATTTCCATAATTTCTAAAAATCTTACATGTATAGTATGTGCAATTTTATGGGGAAATATTGCATTAATAGAATATTTTGACAATAAGTTAATTCAAGAAAAAGATCAAATGATATATGAAGAGGACAAGTTAATAAGAATGCAATTTAGTATTATAAATGATCTAACAGATGATTTAAAGAAAATCAATAAAGTAAAAATAATGAGAATCAAAGATATAAGAATACCTAAAGAATTTCAAAAACCAAGAACTGAAAAAATGAATGAAAGAATAGAATATTTCAAAAAAAATCAAAATTTTGAAACACAAATAGTTGTTGATAAAGACAATAACTTGATTGATGGCTATACTACATATTTAATAGCAAAAAAATATGGAATTAATTTTATAAATGTCATAAAGAATAGTTAAGATGGAGGAAAAATGAAAGAAATATTATTTAAATTATTAGTTGTTTTATTAAGCCCAATATATTTTATTTTTTGGATAGTAGCAAACATAATTGGATGGGCTATGGAAATAGGAGAACCAATAGTGGAGTCATTACAGGAAGAAATAGAAAAGATGTCATCTTTTTGGAAAGAATTTTTTAAAAGAAAAAAATAAACATAAGAAAGAAGAGGGATTAAAATGGGACTAAAGATTGAATTGTATAATGATCATTTTGAAAATGCTAAAAGATATGGAATACCACATGCTCAACTTATAATTGCTGATATACCATATAATCTAGGTAATAATGCTTATGCAAGTAATCCAATGTGGTATGTTGGTGGAGATAATAAAAACGGAGAAAGTGATAAAGCAAATAAAACATTTTTTGATACAGATAAAGATTTCAAAATAAATAATTTTTTTGACTTCTGCACAAGGTATTTAAAAAAAGAGACAAAAGAAAAAGGACAAGCACCTGCAATGGTTGTGTTTTGTGCATTTGAACAAATACAAAGTGTTATTGATGAGGGAAAGAAACATGGATTATTAAAAAGCTATCCGTTAGTATTTGTAAAAAATTACTCTGCACAAGTATTAAAGGCAAATATGAAAATTGTGGGAGCAACAGAATACGCAGTTGTATTATATAGAGATAAGTTACCAAAATTTAATAATATTGGATTAGATGGAAAAAAACACATGATATTTAACTGGTTTGAATGGAAAAGAGATAATTCTAAACAATATCCTAAAATACATCCAACGCAAAAACCGGTCGGATTATTGAAAAGGATAATAGAAATATTTACAGACGAAGGAGATGTGGTAATTGACCCAGTTGCTGGAAGCGGAAGTACATTGAGAGCGTGTGCAGAAATGAATAGAAACTGTTATGGATTTGAGATAAAGAAACAATTTTACAATTTAGCACAAGAAAAGATGTTAAAAGAAGTCCAATTACAAATAAATTTAAAAGGAGAAAATAATGCTAAAAACGATCAGTTATAAAAATATTACAATAAAACAAGCTGAAAATCTAGTAAAAAGTGAATATTTTACTGAAATAATTTGTGATGGAGACAATAAAACTATAGGAGTAGCAGAAAAAGAATATATAGAAGCGGAAAAGAAAATAAGAAAGATGCTAGATGATATTATGAAACCTGTAGCAGAAGTATTTGAAGGAATTGCAAAGACATTATCAGAAATAAGTGCAGATGTAGTTGATATAACAAAGAAAATAGTTGATGGAGTATTTAAAGTTATTAATTCTAATTGGAATAAAAAAATAAGCAAAAAGAAATTTATTAAATTGTTACAAAGTAATGGAATTCAACGAAATGATATAAATAAAATAGTGCGAGGGAACAAAGAAAAATATACATATTTAAGATATTATGATATTGTTACAAAATTAAAAAAACAAAACAATAAAACATAAAAAACGATAACCATAGACAGCTGTAAGAATAAAACAAGAAAAATTACTGTATATAATAAAAAAACAAAAATAAACACAATGGAAAATTTGGAGGTGTCAAATGGCTGAAATTAAAATGAAATTTATATTTTTTTTAGGAATAGGAGGAACAAAAGATGAATGTTCAAGAGGTATTAGAAAATTATAATGTATATAAATTAAGAATAAGTATTACAAGTAGTGAAATACAAGAAATACAAGCGGAGATTTATGATTTAAAAAGTGCAAATATGGATGGTTTACCAAAAGCAAAAGGTTATACAAAATCACAATTAGAAGAGGCAATAATAAATGCACAAGAAAAAATTGAAGAAAAACAAAGATATAAGGATGAATTACAAAATAAAATTAAAATTGTAGAGGATTTAGTTAAAACATTAAAAAAATATAATCAGGATATTATTGATATGAGATTTTATCAGAAAATAAGTATAGAGGAAATAGCAACAAAAAAAGACAGAGGTTATGTTGCAATACATAAAACAATAGAAAAATCTATAAAGGAAATGCAACATGAATATAATAAAAGTAAAAAAGTTTAGAAAAATTATATAAAATTTATATATTTTTTATATATTTTTATAAAAAATGCTATGTTATAATTATAATCGAGAAAAATATGAATATCTATTTGTTTCTCCTTTGTAATGAGGTCGCCGATATATTTGTCGGTGACTATTTTTTATATTGCGGAGATGGTGCAAAGGAAGCATAATGGGGTCATATCCCATAGACGAGGTTCGAATCCTATGTCCGCAACCAATAATTACAAAAGAGGTATATGCCTATGAATTTGGGTAGATGTATGTTAAGAGAGTGTAAAACTTGTAAATTTGAAACAAGATGTTTTAAGGAGTATCAAAATGAATATACAAAAAATAAAAATAACAGAATTAAAACCAGCAAAGTACAATCCAAGAAAAGATCTAAAGCCGGAAGACGAAGAATATCAAAAAATTAAAAAAAGTATAACGGAGTATGGATGTGTAATACCACTTGTTGTAAATAAAGATATGACAATAATCGGTGGTCATCAAAGATTAAAAATACTAGAGGATTTAGGCTACACGGAAATAGAATGTGTAGTTGTAGATTATGATAAAAATAAAGAAAAAGGTTGCAATATTACTCTTAATAATGAAAATGTATCGGGTGAATGGGATAAATTGAAACTTGAAGAATTGATGGCAGAATTAAAAAAAGAAGACTTTAATATGGAAAATACGGGTTTTTCATTTGATGAAGTAGACGATATATTAAAAGATATAACTGGTTCAAAAGAAGATGAGTTTGATTTAGAAGAAGAACTAAAAGAAATAGAACAACCAATTTCAAAATTAGGAGATATTTGGATATTAGGTAAGCATAGACTAATGTGTGGAGATAGTACACAAAAAGAAGCTGTACTACAATTAATGAAGAGTAAAGAGGCAGATATGATTTTAACAGATCCACCATATAATGTTAATTATGAGGGTGGAACAAAGGAAAAACTGACAATAAAAAATGATAATATGGAAGATACTCTATTTTATAATTTTTTGATAGATGCCTTTAGAAATATGTATGATTCTATTAAATGTGGAGGAAGCATATATGTTTTCCATGCCGATACAGAAGGAATGAATTTTAGAAATGCATTTAAAACTGTAGGATTTAAATTAGCTGAATGTTTAGTTTGGGTTAAAAACAAATTTGTAATGGGAAGGCAAGATTATCAATGGAGACATGAACCTATTTTATATGGTTGGAAAGAAGGAAAAGCACATTATTTTACTGATAGTAGAAATCAAACTACAGTATTAGAATTTGATAAACCAATAAAGAATGAAGAACATCCAACAATGAAACCTATTGATTTATTAGCATATCTTATAAAAAATTCTAGTAAGGAAAATGAATTAATACTAGATTTGTTTGGTGGAAGCGGTTCGACATTGATAGCAGCAGAACAAACCAATAGAAAATGTTATATGATGGAATTAGATCCAAAATATTGTGATGTTATTATTAGAAGATGGGAAAAACTAACAGGACAAAAAGCAGAATTGGAAAAAAAGTAATGGAGGTGGGTGAGTTGTATTGACCCAGAGAAAAGAAGAAAATATAAAAAATGATTATTTACAAGGAATGCGATATAAAGACATATTTAAAAAATACAACATTACATTACCTGATTTAAAAAAGATTATACGAAAATATAATCTAACAAGAGATAAAAGCCAAGTTCTAAAAGGCAATAAAAATGCAAAAAACAATAAAGGTGGACAACCACCAATTGGAAATAAGAATGCAGTTACAACAGGGGAATACGAAAGTATATTTCAGAATGTATTAACAGACGAAGAAAAAAGCATATTTAAGAAAATAAAAGTAGAAAATACAGATAGTTTATTGTTAAATGAATATATAGAAGAATATAAACTATTGACAATTAGAGAGTTAAGAATGATGCGAAGAATAATGACATTAGAACAATCCGAAAGAGATATGACAATAGGAAGTATAAAAAAGAAAAACAATAGTCAAGGAAATATAGAAACTACAACAGAAGCGGAAGCAACTCTTGATAAAATACAAAGAATAGAAGATGGACTTACAAGAGTTACAGAAGCTAAAAGAAAAAGTAGGGAAAATATGATAAAGCTAGGATTTAGTAAACGTGAATTAGAATTAAAAGAAAAACAAGCTGAAAATGATTTATGGTAAAGGAATGAAAAATATGTTTGAGAATGCTCATGATTTATATAAATCAAAAGAATGGAAGAACCTGTTACAAACATTAAAGTTAGAAAGAGTAAATGAAAGTGGTAAATTACTTTGTGAATATTGCGGAGAGGAAATAGTAAAAGCTTATGACTGTATAGGACATCATAAAATACCATTAAATAATAGTAATGTAAATGATTATAATATAAGTCTTAATCCTGACAATATAATGCTTATACATTTTAAATGTCATAATGCAGTGCATCATAGATTTGGATATGAATTACCTAAAAAAGTATATATAGTTTATGGTTCGCCATGTGCAGGTAAATCAACATGGGTTGAAAGCATGGGAACAGCAGATGATTTAATAATAGATATAGATAAAATATGGGAATGCATAAGTTTTTGCGACAAGTACAATAAACCAAGAAAGCTACAACAAAACATTTTTGAAACAAGAAATTGTTTAATAGATCAAGTAAAAATGAGATTAGGAAATTGGCAGAATGCTTTTATTGTAGGAACTTATCCATTGAAGATGGAAAGACAAAGACTTGCTGATAAACTAGGTGCAGAGCTTATATATATTGATTGTGATAAAGAAATATGTTTAAGTAGAGCAAAAGATGAAAATTGGAAAAAATATATAAATGAATGGTTTGAGAGTTTTCAAGAATAGCCCCCCGCCAAGGCAGATTCATATTTTTATGGTGGGGACTGTAAGGGGAACCTCTTTTTCACACAAAGCAAAATTTTCATTTTTTTTGAATTGAAAAAAATAGATACAGAAAGAAGGGATTATATTTGACAAGAAGGGAAAATTTAGATGAAATTTTTAAAGATATAGAGGATAACAAGAAACAATTAATAAATCCAATGTTAGACAATATAGCCTTTTTGGAAGAAAGAATGGAAGAATTAAAAAAATTGCCATTTATACAAGTAAATCCTAAAAATCCAACTCAACAAAGAACAACTAAAGCTTCAAGATTATATAAGGAATGTTCACAAAGTTATATGAATGCAATAAGAATGGTGTATTCTATGATAAATGGACATGAAATAGAAGATGATCCAGTTCAAAAATTTCTAGAGGAGCGACAGAAATTTGGAGGTTAATTATTTAAAGCAATATTATGAAGAAATACAAAAAGGAAATATAATAGTTGGATTAGAATTAAAAACAGAATTACAAAAATTAATTAAAGATTTAGACAATCCCCAATATAGATATGATACAAGTGAAAGTCATTTAAGAATAGAATTTATGGAGAACTTGTGCTTACAAAGTAAAAAACCATTTTATAATGTTCCAATGCAATTATTACTTTGGGAGAAGGCATTTATAGAAGTTGTATATTCTTTTAAGTTTTTTGATGAAGAATTAAATAGATGGGCAAGAAGATTTCAAAATGTAATTTTACTAATTGCAAGAAAAAACGGCAAAACAACATTAATGGCAGCAGATGCTCACACTGATTTGCGAATTGGAGAAGGTGGGATGGACATTGTTTGTGCATCTAATGATGACAAACAGGCCAGTCTTTTATGGAATGAAATAGATAATATGAGAAAAAGAATAGATCCACATTCAAGAATTACACACAGAAATATGTCTGCTATATGTAATACAAAAAAGAACATTACTATTTTTAAAATGTCAAGTAAGACTCAAAACAAAGATGGTAGAAATATAGATAAAATGTATATGGATGAAAGCCACGATGCACCAAATGATGAAATAGCAGAGGCAGGGCAGAAATCAATGTCAACAAAAGATGAACCATTATTTATAAATTTAACAACTGAAGGTTTTATAAATGATGGTTATTTAGATAACGAATTAAAATATGCAAGAGAAGTTTTATTTGATGAAACTAATGATATACATTATTTACCATGGTTATATACACAAGATAGTGAAGAAGAAATATGGCAAGATGAACAAAGTTGGTATAAATCAAATCCGGGTTTAGGAGTGGTAAAAAAGTGGAAGTCATTAAGAGGGGAAATTGAAAAATCTAAAACATCAAAATCAAAAAGAATGCATACTCTTTGTAAAGATTTTAATATAAAACAAAATAATGCTCAATCATGGCTAATGCTTGAAGATTATAGCTATGAAACAGAACCTTTTAATCTAGAAGATTTTAGAGGTTCTTTTTGTTTGGGTGCTGTTGACTTATCAGAAACAACAGACTTATCAAATGCAAAAATATTATTGATGAAACCAAATGATAAAACCAAATATGTATATTCGCATTATTGGATACCAGAAAGTAAATTACAGGATAGTAACGATAAAGAAGCAGGAGCAAAATATGAAGAATGGGCAAGAGAAGGATTACTTACAATACATGAGGGAAATGAAATTGATATCTCTAAAATAGCAGATTGGTTTTATGAATTATATAAAAATTATGGAATAAAAACTTACATGGCAGGTTATGATCAAAGATTTTCAAAACCATTTACAGATAGAATGAATGAATTTAGTTTTGAAACAGAAATGATTTTACAAGGAAAAGTTTTATCAAATGCAATGAAACTTGTAGAAGCCGAATTACAAGACCAAAAAATTAACTATAATAAAAATTCTATGGACAAATGGTGTTTAGGGAATTCAGCAATGGAAATGGACAACTATGGAAATATAATGTGTGTAAAAGTTAAGAATCAAGCAAGTAAAAGAATTGATGGAGCAGTTACATTGATTATTCTATATGAAGTATATAGACGTTATCGTAATGAATTTCATAAACTTATAAGATAGTAAGGAGAAGTAGATGAAAAAATATAGAATTAAATATCAAAAAAATTCTAATATTCGTATTGAGAATATTAATGCGATAAATCAAGAAGAGGCAATGTATTCTTTTTATATGAATAATAGAGGATGTGATATTTTAGAAATTAAGGAGGTAAAAAGCATTGAATCTAATTGAATTTATTAACAAATTTAAGAAACCTAAAAATGATAATATGAAATATGCTGAAATGCTAAATGGATACATTCCAATTTTTTCGCAATTTGGTCAAGATATATATGCTAGTGATGTAGTGCAACAAGCTATATCATGTTTAGTAACAGAATTAACAAAAGTAAATCCATTTCATATCAGAAAAAATGGAAGTGATTTAGTACCTGTTGAAAGTAGCACAATTCAAAGATTATTAAATCAACCAAATGAAAGAATGACACAGAGTGATTTCTTTGAAAAAGTATTTTGGCAATTATTTCTTAATTATAATGCTTTTATTATTCCAACTTATGTAAGAAATAACAAAGGAGATAAAGAATTTACAGCACTCTATCCAATACAACCAACAGATGTTACTTTTTTACAAGATCCAAAAGGAAAATTAGGAATTAAATTTAAGTTTTTTAATGGATATGAGACAATATTAGCTTATTCAGATGTTATACATATTAGATATAGATATTCAATAAATGAACTAATGGGAGGAAATGAATTTGGACAACCAGATAATAAAGCATTATTAAAAACATTAGAGTTAAATGATACTTTATTACAAGGAGTTGCTAAAGCTCTAAAGAGTTCATTTTCTATTAATGGAGTAATTAAATATAACACTTTATTAGATGATGGAAAGATGGAAAAAAATATAAAAGCCATAGAAGAAAGACTTTCTAAAAATGAAAGTGGATTTTTACCATTAGATATAAAAGGAGAATATATACCATTACAAAATAAAATAGAATTAGTAGATGCAACAACATTAAAATTTATTGATGAAAAGATATTAAGAAATTGGGGAGTTTCTCTTCCAATATTAACAGGAGATTATACAAAAGCTCAATATGAAGCTTTTTATCAAAAAAGTCTTGAACCAATAATTAAGAAAACAGGAGAAGCAATCACAATGGGATTATTCACGGAAAGGGAGAAAGGCTTTGGAAATGCGGTTGTATTATATCCACATGAGTTGATTTTTATGGATACAGGACAAAAAATAGATTTATTTGATTTACTGGTTGATAGTGGAAGTTGCTATAAAAATGAAGTTCGTACAGCATTTGGAATGAAACCACTTCCTGAATTAGTAGGACAAATTGCTATGTCAAGTAATAAAACAAATGCAGAGAATAATAAAACGGATGAACAAAAAAATAATGAGGGTGGAGGTAAAAAAGATGAACAAGGAGTTAATTAGAAGAAATTATGACTTCGATATACGTGCTCAAAAAGATGAAAAAAGAGGAAATATAATAATTGGAAGACCAATAGTATATGAAAGTAAAACTGATATTGCAGGAATGTTTGCAGAGGTAATTGAAAAAGGAGCATTGAAAAATACGAATTTAGAGGATGTTAGATTTTTAGTAAATCATGATCAATCAAAGATACCTCTTGCAAGATCAAGAAGAAATACAAAAAATTCAACAATGCAGTTATCTGTTGATGATAAAGGAATGGAAATTCAAGTTGAATTAGATATAGAAAATAATACAGAAGCTAGAAATTTATATAGTGCAATAGAGAGAGGAGACATAACAGGTATGTCTTTTATGTTTGGAATCGAAGATGAAGAATGGGAAGATTTAGACACTGATTATCCAACAAGACATATTAAATCAATTTCAACAGTTGTTGAAGTTAGTGCAGTTACATTTCCTGCATATGAAGATACTTCAATATCTGCTAGAGATAAAAGTGCGGTGGATACTGCACGACTAGCGGTGGACACTGCTAGAAGTGGAGCGGTGGAGACTACTCCAAAACAATTAGAGCTTGAAAAGCTAAAAATAAAATATTTATTAGGAGGATTTTAAAATGAAAAAATTTTTACAAAGTTTAATTGAAAGAAAAAGAAAAGAATTAAAGGACAAAGAAGAAAGAATGAAAAACTCACAAGATATTGATGAGGTAAGAAGTTTAGGAGAAACACTAATAGCATTAAGAGATGAAATTAATGATGCAGAAGAGCAATTAAAAAAATTAGAAGAAGACAACGGAAATGATGATGGCAAAGATGAAGGTGCAGAAGATAACAAAGATGACAAAAAAGATGATAAAGCAAATGAAGGAAGAAGTGCAAATGGATTTAATCCAAATGCAGTTTTAAACGTTATAGGAGGAGCAAAAATGAATCAAAGAGGACAAGCTTCAAATAATGAAGAAGATATACTTTCTTCAATGGAATATAGAATGGCTTTCAAACAATATGCTCAAACAGGAACAAGAAGTGCAAAATTAAATGAAATATTAACACAATATCGCACTGAAACAAGAGCAGCAGGAGAAGTAACAAGTGATGCATTAGGAGTATTGATTCCACATACAGTATTACAAGAATTAATTAAAAAAATAGAAGGTTCATATGGACAATTTTCTTCAAGAGTTCGTATGTTAAATGTTCAAGGTGGTGTTGAAGTTCCAATATCTGACTTTGATGCAACATTTACATGGAGTGGAACAGATGGAGCTGACAAAGAACATGGTGTCAGCGAAGATCAAAAAGTTGATGGAGCTACAGGAAGTGTTGTATTCTCTTACCATATTGGAGAAATAAGAATAGCACAATCATTACTTCAAAGCATATTAAGTGTAGAAGTATTTGAAAAAGAATTAATAAATGCTTTATTAACTGCTTATTTAAAAGCTAGAGATATAGCAGTTTTAAAAGGTACAGGAAATGCACAACCAACTGGAATTCTTACAGATGTTGCAGCAGGATTAAAAAGAATACCAGCAAGTAACATTATAGAATTTACAGAAGAAGAAATTGCAGATTGGACAGCATGGGAGAAAAAATTATTTGCTAATATACCTTTAGGAATGGAAGGAGCTAATCCTGAATTTGCTATGGCAAAACAAACTTATGTAGGTAATTTATGTACTTTAAAAGATGCTAATAATCAACCAATAAATAAGGCTGGATTTGATGCTAGTGATAAACAATATAAATTCAATGAATATCCTGTACTTAGAACAGAACAAGATTTATTCAAATCATTTGATTTATGTGCAAATGGAGAATATTTTGGAATATTCTGGGTTCCTGAAAAAGCTTATGGTATTAACTCAAATATGACATTTGGATATAAGAGATATTTCGATGAAGATAAAAATAAATGGATTACAAAAGGTTTAGTTATTTTAGATGGTAAACCATTAAACACAAACTATATCTATTTATTAAAAAAATCTGTAAAAGGGTAAGATGAGGGGATGAGAATCCCCTTAATTCATTATTTTAAAAAAGGAGAGTATATAAAATGGCAAAAACACAAAATCAAGCAGATGAAACTGCTGAAAAAAATGAAATTGTTGAAAAAGAACAAGTTGTAATTAATGAAAATGATATTGTATCAGGAGAAGATTTAAAGGAAAATGATGTAATAGATGTTAATTCACCTGAAGTTACAATTGAAAAAAATACTGATGTAGATGAAGAATCTACAGAAAAAACTGAAGAAAAGACAGAACATTTAGAAGAACAAGAAGAGAAAGAAAAAACAAGTAGAAAGACAAACAACAAAAGATCAGATAATGAAAAAATAAGACTTAAAATTAGAATTGCATTTACAGACAAATACAATGATAGAGACTATAAAGAAAATGATATTGTTGAATTTGAGAAAGAAAGAGCAAGTGAATTATTATCTGATACAAGAAGATTAGTTGAAAAAGTAGACTAAAAAAGGAGCAGTAATATGTTAGAAAAAGTAAAGGAATGCTTGGGAATTACAGGAACTTACCAAGATACAATTCTTAAAAATTGGATTGCTGAAATACAACAATTGATGATAGATGGAGGAATTCCATCATCTGTTGTTAATGATGTAAAATCAGCTGGTGTGATTGCAAGAGGTGTTGATGATGTATATTTTCAAAAAGCAAATTTATCATCATACTTTTGGCAAAGAGCTACTCAACTAGCATATAAGGATGGTGATGGAAAATGAGTGGATTTTCAATAAATATAACCAATCCTATTCCACTTGTTTTACTTATACCAAAGATTTCAACAAAAAAGGGTATCACTAATAAGGAATATCCAACTGTTGATGAAGCATTAGCAGAAAAAGATAAAAATGGTAATTCTATTAATCTTTTTTTTGGCAGTTTTAAAACTTATGGTGGAACGGAGAAAACGGTAAATGGTGTGTATTCCATTGAAGATACAGCAAACATTGAAACTATGTATCGACCAGATATTACTGGTGTTTGCAGAATTGCAAGAGCTGAAGATAAGGTTGTATTCGATATAATAAATGAACCTGAAGATATAAATCAAAGACATCAATTTTTAAAATTTAAAGTCAAAAGATTAAAAGGTGGTGCTTAGTATGAGTAACAAGGCTTATTTGGAGTTTGAGGGTTTTAATGAGGCAATAGCAAGACTTAATAAATTAAATACAAATACAAAAAATATATCAGAAAAATCATTAAAGAAAACCCACGAAATTATTACAAAAAAAGCACAAGAAGCGATTACACCACATAATGAAACTAAGAGAACTGAAAAAGCTTTGAAAAAAGAAGCAGAAATTGAATGGGCTGGTACATTAGCAAGTGTAAAAGTTGGTTTTAGCATAAGCGAGGGTGGACTAGCTTCAATTTTTTTGATGTATGGAACACAAAGCCACAGTGTTAGTAACCAATACGGAAAAAATCTTGGAATTATGGCAGAGCATAAAAAAGATAAAAAAATGTATAATGCAATTTTTGGTACAAGCACAAGAAAAGAAGTATTAGAAGCACAACAAGAAATATTTAATAATGAAATAAGGAGGTTGGAAGGGTAAATGAAAGATAAATTAACAAAAGTATTAGAGAGCATGAATTATCCATATTTTCAACAAGGTACGATGAATAAAGAAGAAGGTTATCCGGAATCGTACTTCACTTTTAAAAATATGTCTTCTGATGGAGATGCTTTTTACAATAATGAAGAACATAAAATTGTATGGCTTTTTATTGTTGCATTTTATTCTAACAATTCTGACCTAATAGATAAAGAATTATTAAATTTAAAAGAAAAATTAAAAATGGATGGGTTTATTGTGAGTGGCAAAGGATATGATGTTGAAAGTGATGAACCCACACAAACTGGAAGAGGTATAGCAGTAAGAATAATAGAAAATTTATAAGGAGGTAAAATCTATATGAATAAGAATTTAGATGAAATCGTTGAGTATAGAGGTGTCACAGATTTAGTTGTGGCAGAAGTATTATCTGATAATAATAAAGAAGGAGAAGGTTACAAAACAGGAGATGTATATGAATTAGCTGGTGTTGGGGAAATTTCAAAAAGTACAAGTAATTCAAGTGAATCAAAATATTATAATAATATGGCTGCAATTGTAATCAATTCTGTTGGAGCAGATGAAATAAAATGTTCTACATCTGTACTTCCATTAGATAAATTAGCATTTATAACAGGACAAGATTATGATGAAACAACAGGAACATTAATTGAGGGAGAAAGAAAAACAAAATATTTTGCTCTTGGTTATAAAACAAAGAAAACTAATGGTGATGAAGTATATGTTTGGAGACATAAAGGAACATTTAGTATTCCTGATAGTACACATGCAACAGAAAATGATGGAACAGACTCTAATGGTCAAGAAGTAACATATACAGGAATTTCAACAACACATAAATTCACAAAAACAGGTAAAACTGCAAAAGCTATTAATGTTGATTTATCTAAAGACCTAGCAGATGTTAGCACATTCTTTGATACTGTTACAACAATAGATACTTTACAGGCAAAAGCCTAATAGGAGGAAAAAAATATGGATTTAAAATTAAATATCTACGACAAAAAAGAAATAACAAAAACATATACTGCTGAAACATACGATTTAATGTTTGGAACAGTAGAAGATTTGTTGGATGTTATTGATATTGATAATATTCAGGCTGGTAACAAAGCAGAGTTACTAAAAGCAATTGCAAAAGTTTTGGCAAGTTCAATGAATATTGTTAAACCATTGCTAAAAGAAGTTTTTGATGGATTAACAGATGAAGAATTAAGACATACAAAATTAAAAGAAATAATGAATGTTATAGCCGAAATTATAGCTTATTCTATAAATCAAATAACAAAAGGAAATGATGGAAAAAACTAGAAGAGGGGAATACTGCTATTCCCCTCTATCAAATATTCTTTGAACTTGAAATGGAAATATGTAATCGTTTTCCAACGGTTAATCCATTTTCAATAAGAAAAGAAAAAATGAGAGAGATTTTTCTATTAGTTAGAAGATTACGAATTTATGATGAAGCAAATAATCAAAACAATAAAAATAAAAGAAAAAAACAAATAAGAAGACCAGCTAGTGATAGCTGGTTTTAGTTTGCTTGATGAAAGGAGGAAAGTAAGTGGCAAAAGGAGAAGATATTACAACTCGATATAAATTAGATATATCGGATTTAAAAAAGAATATATCTGAAGCTAATAATTATATTAAACTCGCAAATTCCGAATTCAAAAAAGCAAGTTCTGGTATGGATGATTGGACAAAGTCTACAGATGGTTTAAGTGCAAAGTTGAAACAATTAAAATCTACGATGGAAGCACAAGTTAGTAAATTGCAATCATATCAAACACAGTTACAAACTGCACAAAAATATGAAAAGCAGTCTGCTAGTGAAATTGAAAATTTGAAGAAAAAACTAGAAGATGCAAAAAGAGCCTATGGAGAAAATTCTGATGAAGTTAGAAATTTACAAAGTCAATTGAGTTCCGCAGAACAAGCTCATTCAAGCATAAAACAACAAATATCGAATTTAACAGTTACTATTAACAATCAAGAGGCAGCGGTAAATAAAATTGAAAAAGAATACAGTAATTATAGTACACAATTACAAAATTTACAAAAAGCTGAAGAAAGAGCTAATAGTAGTACAAGTAAATTATCTGACACAATAGACGATCAACAAAAAGCGGTAGATGATACAAAAGAGGCATATAAGAATGCGGTACTACAATATGGTAAAAATTCATCAGAAGCCAAAAATTTAGCAAAAGAAATTAAAACATTATCAGGTGATTTAAATGATAATAAAACCAAAATGCAGGAACTCGATAGTGCTGCTGATAAATTAGATAAAAGTATTGATAGTGCTGGAAAATCAGCAGATGATGCTTCAAATGGTGGTTTTACAGTCCTTAAAGGAGCACTAGCAAATTTAGCAGCAGATGCGGTTGAGGGGTGCATAAATGGAATTTTGAAATTAGGTGGTGCTTTACTTAATGCTGGTAAACAGGCAATAGCTAGTTATTCTGATTATGAGCAATTAGTTGGTGGTGTTGAAACATTATTTAAGGACAGCTCGGGCATTGTAGAAAATTATGCTAATAATGCATATAAAACTGCTGGTCTTTCTGCAAATGAATATATGGACACTGTAACTTCATTTTCTGCATCATTATTGCAAAGTTTAAATGGTGATACTGCAAAATCAGCAGAAGTAGCTGATAAAGCAATTACAGATATGTCTGACAATGCAAATAAAATGGGTACATCAATGGAATCTATACAAAATGCATATCAGGGTTTTGCAAAACAAAACTATACAATGCTTGATAACTTGAAGCTTGGATATGGTGGAACTAAAAGTGAAATGGAAAGACTTATTGGAGATGCTAACAAATTAGCAAAAGCACAAGGACAAGCTGGAAATTTGACAATTGAAAGTTATGCTGATGTTGTTGAAGCTATACATTTGGTTCAAGATAATATGGGCATAACAGGAACTACTGCAAAAGAAGCAAGTACAACAATTCAAGGATCTATTGGAGCAATGAAGTCTGCATGGAGTAATTTACTAACTGGCATGGCAGATGAAAATGCAAATTTTGATACTTTAATGGAAAATTTAATAGATAGTATAGGAACTGTTATTCAAAATATAGTTCCAAAGGTAAAAATTGTAATTGATAGTATTATATCATTACTCATTGAGTTATTTCCACAAATTGTTGATTTAATAACAGAACTATTACCTGATGTAATGGAAGGAATGAATAAATTACTACAGGGGATAATTGAAGCTTTACCAACGGTTGTTGATGCAATAATTGGTATTATACCTCAAATAATAGATGTTTTACAGATGGCAATTCCACAATTACTTCAAGCAGGAGTTCAAATTATTATAAGTCTTGTAAATGGATTAACAGATGCAATTCCAAACCTAGTTATTGCATTAGTACAAGTTGTAAATCAGATTATTGGAGTATTGATTGACAGTTTACCAGATCTTATTGATGCTGCCTTTAGTTTCTTTATGGGAATTATTGAAGCAATCCCTGAGATAATATCTGCATTAACAGAAAATCTTGATGAAATAATAAATACTATTTTATATGGATTAACAGATGCAATTCCAAGATTAATAGAAGGAGCAGTACAATTATTAAATTCAATAGTTGAAGCTATACCACTTATAATTCCTGCATTAGTAGATGCAATTCCAACAATAATAAATACTATTATTACCGGGTTGGTTGAAAATTTACCAATTGTATTACAGGGAGCAGTGCAATTGTTAATGGCTATTATTCAAGCAATACCATTGATTATACAAGCACTTATTCCTCAAATACCAACTATTGTTACTACTATAATCAATGTTTTAATACAAAATATACCAGTATTACTACAAGGTGCAATTCAATTATTTATGGCATTAGTTCAAGCAATACCAACTATATGCTTAGAATTATTAAAGGCGTTGCCACAGATAATTAGTTCTATATTCCAAGGATTAGCACAATTACCTGAACAATTAGGATCATTTTTTCAAGGTGCTTGGCAAGGAATACAAAATGTATTTTCTAATGTAGGAGGATGGTTTGGAGATAGATTTAGAGAAGCTTGGAATAATATTACTGGTATTTTTAGCAATATTGGTAATTTTTTCGGAGGATTATGGAATACAATCAGTGATAAATTTTCAAACATTGGAACTAATATAGGAAATGCAATTAGTGGAGCTGTTAAATCAGGTATTAATGGATTATTAGGAATGATAGAAAATACAGTAAATGGATTTATTAATATGATTAATGGAGCGATAGGAATAATAAATGCAATTCCAGGTGTAAATATATCAAGAATCAATACATTAAATATACCAAAATTATATAGAGGTGGTGTATTAGAAAAAGGACAAGTTGGTTTACTTGAAGGAAATGGAGCTGAAGCGGTTGTTCCTCTTGAAAGAAATAAAGGCTGGATAAAAGCTGTTGCAAATGACATGAAAGAAGAAATGAAAAACAATACTTCTAATATTAACAATATATCTAATTCAACATCTAATGTTAATAATTTTACTCAAGTAATAAATGCTCCAAAACAACCATCTAGACTAGAGTTATATAGACAGACAAGGAATTTATTAAATCTAGTAAATGCATAGGAGGGAAATAAAAAATGTTTACTTTAAAAGTAGAAAATATTAAAGGAGCAGTCCTTGAATTAACTGATAACGAAGAAGATTATCAAATAGCAAATATAGAAGGAATAACCCCTCCAAATGCTAATATAAATACTTCAACTTATGCAAATGGAGATGGTTCTGCCTTTAATAGTTCAAAAATTCCCAATAGGGAAATTGTTATTACAGTATATATAAATGGAGATGTTTCTCAAAATAGATTAAAACTTTATAAATATTTTAGAAATAAACAATGGTGTAAAATTTATTTTGAAGATGATAACAGAAATGTTTTTATAGAAGGATATGTGCAAACTTTTGAAGTCCCAATATTCGTTCAAAAGCAAGTTGCACAGATTTCTATTTTATGTCCTGACCCATATTTTAAAGATATTAATACAATAGTTCAAAGTATTTCAAAAACAATAAAAAAATTCTCTTTCCCATTTTCTATAAATAGTAATCAACCTATTGCAATTTCTTCTGTAGATCTTGAAAAGGTAACAAATGTTATAAACGATAGTGAAAGTGAAACAGGTTTAATTATTAATATTGGATTTATGGGAACTGTAAATAAGCTAGAAATTCGTAATATTGAAACAGGAGAAAATTTTATAATTGATTATGAGTTTATGAAAAATGATAAATTAATAATTAATTGTAATAGAGGAAAAAAATCGGTAATTTTAACTAGAGAAGCGGTTGAATATAATTTAATTCCACAAGTTAGAAGTGAATCAACATTTTTTCAATTAGGAATTGGAGATAATAGATTTAGTTTTTTAGCTGATGATGGAGAGAAGGATATGCTAGTGGATATTAGTTTTAAATATTATCGTGTATATTTAGGGGTATAGAATTATATGGATGAATTATATTTGTTAGATAAAGATTTAATTAAAAAATACATAATAGATATGTATTCAAGTATTTTATGGGTTCCTAGATATAATGAATTGGGAGATTGTGAACTTGTTATTTCTGCAACTATTGAAAATATCAAAAAAATAAAAGAATGCAAATATATTGCTAGGAAAAAAGACGATATGGTTTGCGAAATAACAAAAATTGAAATAAAAACTGATGAAGAAAATGGAGATCAATTAATTATAACAGGTACAGATATAAAAAACATACTAAATTCAAGAATAGTAGCCAAACAAACGAATTTTAATGGATTAGTTGAAGATTATATAAGAACTTTAATTACGGATTCTATAATAAATCCTACCAACAAAGAAAGAAAAATAGAAAACTTTGTATTAGCAGATAAAGTAGGATTTAAAGAAACAATAAGAGAACAAGTTACTTATGATTATGTAGGTACAAAAATTCAAGAATTATGTCAGAATTACGAGTGGGGATATAAAATTGTTATAAAAGATAGAAAATTTGTATTTTCTTTATATAAAGGGAAAGATAGAAGTGATTATGTTCAATTTTCACAAAACTATGATAACATATCTACAACGGATTATACCAAAGATGATAGCAATATAAAAAATATTGCTATTGTTGCAGGAGAAGGCGAAGGAATAGAAAGAAAAACTGTTACAATTGGTAGTGGGACAGGAATTAACAGACATGAATTATATGTGGATGCAAGAGATGTTTCAAGTTCAATTGATTATGATGAATTATTAAGTAGTTATCCTAATGGTAATGAAAAGAATATAAATGGCACAATATATTATCAAGTAAACGGAACTAATATAGCTATTTTAACAAAAAATGATGATGGAGAAATTACTGAAGTAGTATTATGTAATAATATTTATATTGAAAACCTAAAAAGTGTTGGATATGAAAAAATGTCTGAATATAAATCAATTACATCTTTTACAGGAGATGTTATTATAGGAGCTAATTATACATATAAAGATGATTATAATCTAGGTGATATTGTAAATATTGTAAATGAATACGGAATTTCAATTAATGTTAGGATATCTGAAATATTAGAGAGTATAGATGATAATGGATATAAAATGGAACCGACATTTCAAAATATAAAAAGTGAATAGGAGGCAAAAATGGAAAACGATGTAAAATTTGAAGTTACTGCTGGTTTTTTTGATGCGATAAATAATGATCGTGTTTATTCAGCAGATGATATGAATAGACCATATAGAAAATTAATAAGTAATGGTGTTTTTGCAACTCCAAAAGGTGAACCTTCCGATTATTTGCAAGTTTTTACTGCAAATAATGGGATGAATATTATAGTTTCAGCAGGTTATGCACTAATTGGGGATAAGTGGTTTGAAAATCCAAGCAATTTGACAATAACTACAGCACAAAATTCTGATGTATTAACTAGAATAGACAGTATTATAGCTCAAATGGATAAAACTCAATTAGGAAGAGCAGGAAATATAGTATATAGAAAAGGGACTGCATCAAGCAACCCAGTACATCCATCAATAAATACTGAAGAAAACATCATTGAATTTAGATTAGCTGATATTACGATTAGTCCATCTTGTATAAAAATTACACAAGACTTAATAAAAGACTGTAGAGGTAGTAGTGAATGTCCTTGGGTTACAAGTTTAATATATCAAGTTGATACATCAACATTATATGCACAATGGCAAGAGGCATATAAGAAATATTATGAAGATCAAGAAGCGGAACACGATACATATTTTACAGAATTTAAAAATATTATGGCAAATTTCTTTAATACTGAAGAACAGGAGTTTACTAATTGGTTTGAAAAGATGAAAAATCAGTTGTCAGAAGATGCAGCAGGAAAAATACAATTAGAAATAGATAATTTAACTACTATTTTAAATGAAACAAGAGAGAATTTAGAAGATGCAATTTCGCCAATTATAACAGAAGATGGATATTATATTGCAACAGAGGATAATACAAGATTAGTAGTTGGAATGTAAAAAAATAAGGAGGATTTTACAATTATGGGAATTAAAAAAATTTCAGAACTTGAAGAATTAAAGAATCTTCAAACAACAGATATGTTACCTGTTGTTGATGTGGAAAATGGAACAACTAAAAAAGTTAAAATTTCCACATTACTTACTGCACTTGTAGAAAAAAATGCAGGTGCACATAATAGTATTTATAGAGGAAAAGATATTACTGATTTATTTTATGATGGGACATTAAGTAAACAAATTGCAGCAGGAACATTTGATGATATATTCGTTGGAGATTATATCATAGGAAAAACAAGTGGTAGAAAATATTTAGTAGCCGATATTAATTATAGATTACACATGGGAGATACAGAATGTACAAAACCTCATGTTTTGATGATACCGGAAAGAATAATGGGAACAGCACAAATGAATGCTAGTAATATAACTGATGGAGCTTATATTGGTAGTGCGATGTATAAAACAAATTTAGCACAATTTAAAACAGTAATAAAAAATGATTTTGAAACAAGTCACATATTAAAGCATAGAAATCATTTACAAAATGCAGTTTCAAATGGATGTGAGACCGGAGGAACATGGTACGATTCTGATATAGAATTGATGAATGAGATAATGGTTTATGGTTGTCAAATATTCAAAAATGCTACAAATGGATCTACATTTCCTAACAATTATCAAATAGACAATTCTCAATTATCATTATTCAGGTTAAGACATGATTCGATTGTTGCTAGAAATGATGCTGGAGATAGATATTGGTACTGGTTAAGAGATGTCGTTTCTTCTGCGAATTTCGCGGATGTCGGCAACGGTGGTCATTCGGGTTACGGCAGCGCTTCGAATGTCGGCGGTGTTCGTCCTGCTTTCCTAATCGTGTAATCAGACATCGACAGGGCTTTATGCCCTGTCATATAGTATAGTTAGCTTTCAAGATAGTTAAAATAAGAAAATAAAAATGATATAATTTCTGTTGAAAAAATAGAAAAGGAGAAATAGTATTATTTTACAATGTCAGAGATAAAGAAAAGTGAAAGAAAAGAATCAAAATTGCAAACAATTCATAATGCATATATGATAAGAATGGCAGTAACAAATTTAGCAGAAAATAATTTTTATATAACATTTTCAAAAATAGAAGAGAAAATAAACAATAGAATAAAAGGACTTGATGAAAAGGAACAAATAAGAATCAAAGAAAATATGTATAAATTTTATAGAAATCAAATAAATAGAGTATCAGACAATGTAATAGAATTAGCAACAGGAATAAGTAGGCATTTAAGAATTGCAAATACAATATTTCCAACATATATGTCAGAGTTTGAAGAAAGACGTATAGAAATGGACAGAGCTATGGCTTGTTGTAATGCACTTCAAGATGAATTGCAATATGCAGGAGAATGTTTATATGCTGATTTGAATAAGTATATGAATTTGGTTCTAGAAATTCAAAAAGAATTTAATATGATAAAATCACTTCGACAAACTGACAATAGGTTTTTAAAAAATATAAAAAAATAATAATTAGTGGGTAATCTTTGTATGTCGTTTCTTCTACGAATTTCGCGAATGTCAGCAACAATGGTAATTCGAGTTACAACAACGCTTCGAATGTCAACGGTGTTCGTCCTGATTTCACAACCCATACAATTTATTTATATGGACTTGATTCCATCGTATGGATATGGGAAAAGGAAAGGAAAGATTATCCCTTCAATAGCAGAATTGATAAATACTAATCATTATGTATTTGGTTACGACCAGTAATACTATTAAAGTGATTTTTATGAATATTTTTTATGATGCAAATAAAATTTATGAAGCTGGAACAAAGGCAATTCAAGGAGCACCTTTTAAATATCAATCACAATTGTTCGAAATGAACCATTTGATAGAAACAGCACAAATTTTAAAAGATTTGAAAGAGTGGAAATATAAACCAGTAGCAGGAAAAAAATTTACTATAAATGAACGAGGAAAAATAAGACATATTACAAGTAATAATATGGTTGATAAAACAATTAATCATTTACTTTGCGATAATGTTTTAAGTCCAGCTATTTCTCCATATTTAATCTATGATAATGGTGCAAGTCAAAAGAATAGAGGTGTGGCTTTTCATAGAAAAAGATTTGAAACACACTTACATCAATATTATAGAAAATATAAAAGTAATGAGGGATACATATTGTTAATTGATTTTAGCGGATATTATGCAAGTATTCCTCATGATTTATGTTTAAAGAAGTTACAATATTTTTTAAGAAAAGTAAACCCTGAAGAAGCAAAAATTACTATGTGGATTTTAAAAAATCTATTTGATGTATTTAATATAGATAATAAAAATGGAAAAGGCGTAGATATTGGAAGTCAACCATCTCAAAATATAGGAATTTCGTATCCATCACAAATAGACAATTATATAAAAATTGTTAGAGGATGCAAATATTATGGAAGATATACGGATGATAGTTATATCATTCATCAAGATAAAGAATTTTTAAAGCAATTACTAAAAGAAATAAAAATTATATCAAGTAAACTAGGATTAATAGTTAATGATAGGAAAACAAGAATAGTAAAATTATCTCAACAATTTAAAGTATTACAAATAAATTATTCACTAACACCAACAGGAAGAATAATAAAAAAGATAAGTACAAAAACAGTAACTCGAGAAAGAAGAAAACTAAAAGCATACAAAAGACTATTGGACAAAGGAAAAATGAAAAGTAACGATATAGAAAATAGTTTTAAAAGTTGGATGGCAGGAAATTATAAAAAAATGTCAATGCAACAAATAAGTAATATGTCGCAATTATATTATGATTTATTTAAGGAGGTACCGAAATGGAAAAATCATGGAAAATTACGTTATCTGATGGAACACAACTTAAAGACTTAAAATTGAGTGGAAATAATTATATTTCAAAAACAAAAATAACTGAAGATGATTTTAAAGGTAAATTATCAAAAATTACAATTGAAAATGAAACTGATAAAACATCTGAAAAACTTGAACATGTAGAATTAGTACAAATTGTTCATTATGAAGATGGCTATTATTTTGTATTAAGACAATTATCTGCTGATGAAATTGATAAAATAAAAACAAAAGCAGATATAGAATATCTAGCAATGATGACTGATGTTGATCTTGAGGAGGTGTAGTCAATGAATGAACATAGCAAAAATTTTGAAAAGGTAAAAAAATATTATGATAATGGAATTTGGAATGAAGCAAGAGTATATAATGCAGTTGGAAAATGGATAACAAAAGAAGAATATAAGGAAATAACAGGAGAAGATTATAAATAAACACCTATTAGGTGTTTATTTTTTTATCAAATGAAAGCGAGGAAAAGTTATGGTTATTGAAATATCTACACTTATTAGTATAGTTTCTGTAGCAATAGCAGTAATAACAATAATTTATAATATATTAAGAAATGGGAAAAAAGATACTACAGAAGATGTAAAAGAAGATGCAACACAAATGGCTACAGTTCTAACTGAATTGAAATCTATATCAAATGGCATAGATGATATAAAGAAAGAAATAACATCAATTAAAGATGATGTAAAAGAAAATAGAGATAGAACTACGAGAGTGGAAGAAAGTTGTAAACAAGCACACAAAAGAATAGATGAGATAATTACTAGATTAGAACATAGCAATCACTAGAAAAAAGAAAGGAGGAAAAAAACAATGACTGTTCAATTATTAGTATATGTTATAACAACGTTATTTACTTATGTTTTAGGCAAAATATCAAAGCATTTTGGATGGAACGAAACATTACCCATTCCAATACAAAATATTTTGATAGGAATTATAGCAACAGTAATAGGTTGTGTAATTCATATTGAGGGATTAGATGCAAATAGTATAATACAAGCAGTGGTTACTGCATTGGGTGGAATTGGTACTGCTACTGTATTATATGATGCTAAAAATCAATAATTTAATACAAGAGAGTTATTCTTGCAATTTTAAAATACTGGAAGAAAAATAAAAATTCTTCCAGTATAGTTTTTTATAAGGAGGAATTTTCATGGAAGAAAACGAAGTTTTAGGAAATGGAGAAATCCAAAGGAATGAGAATGAATTTGGAGGTGAAGAGTAATGAGAGGTATAGATGTATCAGCCCATCAGGGTAATATTAATTGGGATGCAGTAAAAGCATCAGGAATTGAATTTGCTATAATTAGAATTAGTTATGGTCAAAGTGCAATAGATTCAAAAGCAATAAGAAATATTGAGGAATGTATAAGAGTAGGAATTCCATTTGGTGTTTATACGTATTCTTATGCGTTAAATATAGACAATGCTATTAACGAAGCAAATTTAGTAATAAAAGCACTAGCACCATATAAAAATAAAATAAAATTTCCAGTTATAATTGATATGGAAGATGCAGATGGTTATAAAGCAAAATATGGTATGCCTTCAAATGATACATTAGTTTCAATTTGTGAAAAAGAATGTTTAATGTTTGAAGAGGCAGGATATTATGCAGCAATATATGCTTCAAAATCATGGTTTGATTCAAAATTAAATTCTTCAAAGTTAAATAGATTTGATAAATGGATGGCATGGTGGTCAACATCTGCTTCATCAAAATTTGATCATAATACTTATGGATTATGGCAATATACATCATCAGGAAAAGTTAATGGAATATCAGGAAATGTTGATATGAATGAATCTTTCAAAGATTATCCATCAATGATAAATACAGAAAGTTCAAATACAACATCTCCAACACCGACAAAATCTATTGATGATTTAGCTCAAGAAGTTATTAATCAACAATGGGGAAATGGAAACGATAGAAAACAAAGATTAACTTCAGCAGGTTATGATTATAATGCTGTCCAAAATAGAGTTAATGAGATTTTAGGTGCATCATCTAAAAAATCTAATGAAGAAATTGCAAATGAAGTTATTGCAGGAAAATGGGATGTTGGACAAACAAGAAAAGAAAAATTAACGGCAGCAGGTTATGACTACAATACAATTCAAGCAATAGTTAATAGTAAATGCGGTTCAAGTTCATCATCAAAAAGCTATACTGTAAAATCAGGTGATACATTATCAGGAATTGGGGCAAAGCTAGGAATCAACTGGAAGACTATTGCAGATAAAAATGGAATAAAATCACCATATACAATATATCCGGGACAAGTATTAAAATATTAAAGGTATATAACTTATCTAATTAAAAATAAAAATCGCTTAAATCGAAACCTCGTGGCTCGATTTTTTGCGATTTTTTTTATTTTTACATTTTATTGTATATTTTTTAAAAATTGCTGTATATTATATAGTATGTCAAAAGCTTCTTTACAAGTTGTATTATTTAAGTCTATATTTTCAATTTTCTTTATAATATCATCGTAAGAAGTATTTTGATTAGAAGATGTATGGGTATAAACTAATTTATATTTTAAGTTATGAGAATCAAGTAATTGTGTGTATTTATCTAATTTGGAGATTGGAAAGCCACACTTTATAATTTCAGGACTTAAGTCGGTTAATTTCAAACCAATTTCATTAGATACTATTCGTGCATCTTCGTTTAATATATTATAGAATATTCCTACTTGAAAAATATAAATTAAATTAGGATCTTCTTTTTTTAATTCTTGATATTGCTTCATTAATTTACTCATCTTTTATTTTACCTCTATTCTTATTTTTTTTCTTTCCTTTTTTTCTGACAATAATGTCTCCAATTTCACAATTAAATAAATCACACATTTTTTCCAATGTATCAAATTTTATACTATTAGTTTCATTATTCATCATTCTTGTAAGTGATTGATAACCTCCTTCCATATTTTTTACAAACCAATATTTCGTTTTCTTTTGTTTTTTCAATAATTCATTTACTTTTAATTGTATCATCTTAATCACCTCCTCCTAATATATCTATTTTAAAAGAAAGTAACAAAGATTTTAACTATCTGCTATTTGAGTTAAATTGAAGATAACTATTTTACAATATAGGTATTTATGTTATAATATACTCAAAGTTAAGTAGTGAGGTGCTATTATGAATAATGTAGAAATAATAGAAATGTTAAATAAGATAGAAGAATATATAAAACATGAGGAATTAGAAAGTGTATTAAAATATATAGATATTAAAAAGAAAAGTTTAAATATAAAAAAAGATATTGCAAATGAATATATGGATAAATTAATAGAAAGTTTAAAGTAAAAGTCGAATTTTGTCGAATTATGTAACACAAGTAACACTAGGGAAAAATAAGATAATAACTATTGTCCAGTATAGTTATTTTATTTTACATAATATGGTATAATAAAAATAGAGATATCTCCAATGAATAAAAGAAGGAGGTAATATGTTGAATTTATTTGACAAAATATTATTACATATATTTAAAAGATATTCAAACAAGATTTACAAAAAGGGTGTGCAAGATGAATTTAATAGGAATAAATAAAATTCCCACTTTCCCACTTTTTTCCCACTCTAGTACAAAAATGATTAAAAATGTTGGAAAATGTAAAAACAATAAATGTTGAAATATAAGCATTTCAAGAGTGTTTGAAAATGTATAATAATATTAGAACAGAACAGTAGGTTCTGGTGTTGTTTCAGAAGTTATTGAATAATATTATAAAAAATAAAGTTTTTAGAGTTTTCTCTGAAAACTTTATTTTTTATGTTTGATAATTAAAAGATAAAAAGTATTTCATAATATTAATAAATAAATTATGGAAACTAGTTGAAATTATGCTAAAATAGTGATATAATACATTATATTATATATATTTATATATAAATTATATTTTACACGAAAGGAGAATAACCTTATGCCTATATGTCATACGTGTAAAGGTCGGGGTAGCATATTATGCTATCACTGCGACGGTTCCGGTGATCCTTGCAATGAGGACTATGGTATCACAAAGAAAGGCAGAAAAAACCTGCCAGATGCATGTTCATACTGCGGAGGTTGTGGACGCATAGAGTGCCCCGACTGCGGTGGAACAGGACGCCTCAATGATGAGGATGACAATGAAAACTACTGATTTGATATTGGTAGCAAAACGAGTGTAAAATAAAATTTAAGAAAGGGAGTCTGTTGACTCCCTTTTGGCATGTAAAAAAATATATAGGATTTTGTGATAGATTTTTGACTAACCTACAGATGCATTATTAATAAATCTACGGGTTTATTGCAAAATTGTTTGCTTATTAATTGACTTTTATGCAATTTGATTATATAATAACTTTGAATTTGAAAAGGAGAGATTCTTTTATGAAAATAGTAAACAAAGTTATATATATTGTAGCAGTTGCAATAATATTTACATTTATTTATATAACAAATGTAAATGCTACTACTACCCTAAAAGTAACAGCAGAAACACTAAACTTAAGAGAAAAAGCATCTACAAGTTCTAATATTGTCACTTTACTTTCGCAAGGAGATAACTGTGAATTAATAGAAGAAGATGGAGATTGGTATAAAGTAAAATATAAAACATATACGGGATATGTATCAAAAGAATATGTAAAACAAGAAACTTCAAGCACATCTAATCAAACAACAACTAATACAAATCATCAAGAAGGAAAAAATGATAGTGCAAATAATAGTGAAGAACAAGAACAAATTACAACTGGAAAAGTATCTAAAGCAACAGATTTAAAAATATTGCCATTAGTGTATTCAAGTAAAATAGATACTATTAAGAAAAATGCAGAAGTAATAATTATCACAGATATGAATGGTTGGTCATATGTTCAAACAGATACAATGTCTGGGTGGATTAGAAGTGATGTTATAACAGGTAAAAAAGCCTCTACAACGGCTAATAATACTAGTACATCAAACACTACTGGAAATACGGATAATACAAATAGTACAAATAACGCTAACAATGCTAGTAGTAATAAAAGTAATACAACTAATAGTGATAAGACAACTGCAAATGATAATAAAAGTAATACTAATTCAAGTCAACAATATACTCAAAAAACAATGTATATTAATGATTCATACGTAAATTTAAGAAAAAGTGCAAGTACATCTTCAGACATAATAATGGTAGTTGAATTAAATACAAAGCTTACTGTTATAGGTGAGGATGGAGATTGGTATAAGGTTAAAACAAGTAGTGGAAATGCTTATGTTTTAAAAACTCTATTATCAAATGAAAAAAAAGAAACAACATCGAGAAGTGGAATTACAAGATCAACGACAGCATCTGAATCAAAAACAGAGAAAACAACTACTACGAATAAAAGCACAACAACAGCAAAAAAAACATCAAGTACAAATATTACAAGCAATAGCAGTTCGTCTAGTACAAAAAGTAAATCAAGCTCAAAAGGAGCAGAGATTGTATCATATGCAAAGAAATTTTTAGGAGTTCCATATGTATATGGAGGAGCAAGCTCATCTGGGTTTGATTGTTCTGGATTTACAATGTATGTGTACAAACACTTTGGTATTTCAATGGGACATGGTGCAACAATGCAATCCAAAATAGGCAAAGCAGTAAATGCAAATAAGAATTCAGCATCTAGCTTAAAAGCTAATTTACAACCGGGAGATTTAGTTTTCTTTTTAGATTATGAGACTATGGATGGAATTGGCCATTGCGGAATTTATATTGGAAATGGTAACTTTATACATGCATCATCAGGATCAGGATATTGTGTAAAAATCAACAGTTTGTTACCAGGAGAGTATTACAATACAAGATATTGTGGTGCAAGAAGAGTAATTTAATTAAATATTAAAACGGGGGCAATAAAGAAAGAAGGTTTTATGAATAATAGACCAGTATGTGTTGCCTCAATATTATATATAATAGGAATTATAATAGGGCTATACTTACATTTTAGTATAGTCTTTTTTATATTATTATGTATTATCGTTGGAATTATTGGTTACTTGATAACAGCTAATAAAGAGGTATTTGTTCTAATATTAATAATTTTTTTAGGATTTAGTTATATAAAATTAATAGATTCAAATTACGTAGAAAAATATAAATTACTGAAAGAAAATGAAGAAATAAAAATAAAGGCAATAGTAGTTTCTGATCCAATAGAAAAAGAGTATAAGAAGGTATATAAAATAAAAATAACTGAAAGTGAAGACAGAAAATATAAACAATACGTGGGAACAAGCTGGCTATTAAATATAAAAAAATCATCTAAAACTGTAGAAAATGTATCATTAGAATATGGAGATTTAATAGATATAAAAGCATTATTTGAAGAACCACGTGAAGCAAGAAATTACAAGGGATTTGATTATAAACAGTATTTGAAAACAAAAAAGATATATGGAAATATTACATCAGAAGAGAATATAAAAATATTAAGTCATAACAATCAAAATATCTTAAATAAGATTATAAATAGTGTATCAAAAAATATAAAGAATAAAATATATAGTCTACTTCCAGCAGGAACAAAGGAAATTTGTGTTGGTATATTAATAGGAGAAAGAGAGGATATATCAGAGCAAATTACAGAAGCATTTAAAGAAAGTAATTTAACGCATATGTTAGCCGTTTCAGGAGCTCATATGTCATATGTAGTATTAGGAATATCTATAGTATTAAAGAAGTTAGGGAAGAGATCTCAAAAAATCATTACAATTCTATTTTTGTGCTTTTTTGTAGGACTTACAAAATTTACGCCATCAGTCGAAAGGGCAGGTATTATGACCATTATGTCTATAATTGCTACATTGATGTATAGACAACCAGATGTATATAACAATTTAGCATGTTCAGGGTTAATTATCTTGATAATCAATCCATATACTCTATTAGATATAGGATTTCAATTGTCATATGCAGGAACAATAGGAATAGTTCTTTTTGATAAGAAAATACAAAAATATATAGAGTTGAAAACTAAGACAGTTGGATATAGAGTAATGCTGGGCAGAATAAATAAAGACGAATTTTGTAATGAAGTTAAATGGAAAGTTATAAAGAAGGCAATAAAATTTATAATAAATTTATTTGCATTAACAATTTCAGCTAATCTTATGATAATACCGGTAATGATGTTTAATTTTAATACTATATCATTAACGTTCTGGGTATCAAATATAATTGCAGGTCCGTTTATTGGAATCATAATGATTTTAGGATTTATGGTTTATGTCGTATCAATATTTTCTATGAACTTAGCTAATATAATAGCTATGCCATTAAACCTATTAATACAAATCTTGTTAAAGATTGCGGAGGTATGTTCTAAATTACCAGGCTCATCTATTATTGTAAAAACTCCAAATGTTGTAGAAATTATGTCATATTATATTATCATGTTTGGTTGTATATTTTATCGTGATATATTAAATAAATTCAGAATTAAGAAAGAAATAAAGTACATAGTAATTTGTATTCTTATTATAAATATTTGTCTTGGTTTAATTGAAAATATTGGAATAAAAAATTTGAGAATATATTTTGTCGATGTAGGACAAGGTGATTGTACATTAATACGTACACCACACAATAAAACGGTAATAATAGATGGAGGAGGAAGTGAAAAAGATGATGGATTTGATGTTGGTGAGAAGACACTATTGCCATATTTGCTAGATAGAAGAATCAAGAAAATTGATTATATGATGATATCACATTTTGATAGCGATCATATAGGTGGTCTGTTATATATTCTAGAAAACATAAATGTAGATAATGTTATTATTTCAAAACAAGGTAAGATGTCAGCGAATTATAACTATTTTAAAAATATTATTAAAGGTAAAAAAATTAATGTTATAATGGTAAAAGAAGGCGACAGGGTACACGTAGATAAAAATATTTATTTTGATATTTTATTTCCAGAGGATACATTAATAAATAGTAATATATTAAATAATAATTCTATTGTTGCAAAACTTCATTATAATAAGGTTTCAATGATTTTCACAGGAGATATAGAAAGCATAGCAGAAAAACAGATTATAAATAAATATGTTGGTACGAAAAAATTAAAAACAACAATATTAAAAGTGGCTCATCATGGATCAAAAAGCTCATCAATACAAAGTATTCTAAATTTGATGCAACCTGAAATTTCATTAATAGGGGTGGGAAGCAAGAATACATTTGGTCATCCTAATAGTGGTGTTCTTGAAAGATTAAAAAATATGGAAACTAAAATATATAGAACAGATAATAACGGAGAGATAGAAATAGAGATAAATAGTAAAGGAAAAATAAAAGTGAATACAAAGATTAACTGATATCAATGATGCAAGTTTGATATTGAATATTATAATTGAAAATATTATAATAATAAATGAAGAATAGAGGGATAAAATGAAAGCAAAGTATTTTAATGAAAAGCAAAGTATAAATATGAAAGATATAGAAGAAGTTGCAAGAGGATTAGCTAATGGAAAAACAGCTGTATTTCCAACAGAAACAGTATATGGAATAGGTACAAACGCAATGAATGCAGAAGCTTGTGAAAGGGTATTTGAAGTAAAAGGTAGACCAGCTAATAAACCATTAATAGTATTAATATCTAATATTAATATGTTAGATGGAATAGTTGATGAACTAAATGAAATAGAAGAAAAGTTAATGCAAAAGTTTTGGCCGGGTGCTTTAACAATAATATTAAAAAAGAACAAAAAATGTAATATACCGAATGTTGTGACAGCTGGAAGAGATAATATTGGAGTTAGAATGACAAGTGGAAAGATAGCAGGTTTACTAATAGATAAGGCAGGAGTTCCGATCGTTGCACCTAGTGCAAATATTTCTGGAAATCCAACAGGTATTAAAATTGAAAATATTATAGAAGAATTGGGTGATAGAGTAGACTATATTTTGGATTATGGAGATGTAGAAAAATCAATAGAATCTACAATTGTAAAGGTTGAAAATAATAAAATTTTAATTTTAAGGCAAGGAAAAATATCAAAAGAAGAATTAAGCAGGATTTCTGAAATACAAGAATAAAATAAATTGTATATTTTTTCAAAAATTTCCCATACTAATAAAAATATAAGAAATAATTTTATATTTCTGTGAAAATAGGTGAGTTATGTGGAAAATATAGAGAAAAAATGGTTGATAATTGGAGTTATTATTTTGGGAATAATATTAGGAGTTGTCTTTGGTATATATGCGTATGATCGTGGAAAAATGTCTGATACGAATATGATAGATACACAAAAACTAGCTGATGTAGAAAATAATAAACAATTAAATAATGAAACAAATGCAAATGTAGCGATAGAAACATCTTCTATAGATATGAAGGTGTCACCTAATGCAATTATTATACAGAAAAGATATTATAAGTCATGTGATCATCTTATAAAGGAAGTTGTGGATGTACCGGAAGATTTAATCAATAAAGAACAAGAAGATGTTATAAAAAAATATTCAGATTGGAAATTAGAGGGATATTCTTCTAAAGAAATAGTAATATATAAAGAATTTGATGGAATTTGCAATGAGCATTATGTGATAAAAGAGCATGATGGAGTCATAGGCATCTATACTGAGAACAATGAGGGAATACAAGAGTGGCAAGAAGATACAGAAATTTCAACTAAGTATTTACCAGATACAGACTTAGAACAATTTAAAATTGGAACTAAAATTGTTGGAAAAAATAATTTGTATAGCTTTTTGGAAGACTATGAATAGTATTAAATAAGAAAAGAAGTAATCTTTTTGAGGTATCTCATATAGATTACTTCTTTTCTTATACAAATTTAATTTATTTTTAATTTATTATTTTTTCTCTTCAATTTTTAAATTTTCTTTCTTTAAATATCCTTGTTGATAAAATGTTTTAAAGTACATAACAAGTGAAAAGATTGTAGCAATTAAAGCTAAATAATATACATATGTGTCGAATTGTGGAAGTGTAGGTAAACTGTATTCAGGATGCATAATTAAATCTTTGTTCCAATATGTAATAAAGAAAGAACATACAATAGCTAAGTAAAATAATACTGTTGCAAGTTTTCCATACCATCTGCTTGATACTACAAGTTCTTTTCCATAAAGGAATGAAGCTCCAGCGATCATAACAAATTCTTTTGCAAAAACAACTAGTAACATCCAAAGTGGAATAATACCTTTAAAAGTTAAAGCAGCTAAAATTGATATTTGAGTTGTTTTATCAGCTAAAGGGTCTATCAATTTACCGAAGTTGGTAATACAGTTAAATTTTCTTGCGATAATTCCATCTAATACATCTGTTAAACCAGATACAGTTAACATCACAAAAGCTGCAACGTATTTTTCTGTAATGATGAAGTAAAGTATAAATGGAACTAACAAAAATCTAATTATTGTTAGGATATTTGGCACATGTTTTATCATATATTATTCCTCTTTCTAATCTTTAATTTCAAAATTTAAAGAATCTTCGTTTGATGTTACTAGTACAGTTTGACCATTATGCAATTCTGATCTTAAAATCATATCTGAAAGTTCATCTTCAAGATATCTTTGTATTGCTCTTCTCAAAGGTCGTGCACCATATTTTATATCTGTTCCTTTATTTAATAAGGTTTTTTTGGCATCTTGTGATACCTCTAATTTTATATCTTTGTTATCTAGGGCTTTTTTGGTATCATTAAGCATTAAGTCAACAATTTGTAGTAATTGCTCTTGATTTAATTGTTCAAATACAACTATTTCATCTACTCTATTTAAAAATTCAGGACGAAATGTTTCCTTTAGAGCACTTATCATTTTACTGCTATCAATTCTTGAACCACCAAAACCAATTGAATTATTATTTAAATTTGAACCAGCATTTGAAGTCATAATAATAATTGTATTTTCAAAACTAACAGTATTTCCTTGGGCATCTGTTAATCTTCCATCATCTAAAACTTGAAGTAAGATATTAAAAACATCAGGGTGAGCTTTTTCAATTTCATCTAATAATACAATAGAATATGGGTTTCTTTTTACTTTTTCAGTTAATTGACCCGCGTCGTCATATCCAACATATCCTGGAGGAGATCCAATTAATTTAGAAGTAGAATGACTTTCCATATATTCAGACATATCAATTCTAATAATTGAGTCTTCATTTCCAAACATTTCATAAGCTAAACTCTTAGCAAGTTCTGTTTTACCAACACCTGTTGGACCAACAAAAATGAAAGATGGTGGACGCTTTGTACTTTTTAAACCTGCACGACTTCTTCTGATAGCACGTGAAACAGCTTCAACAGCAGAATCTTGGCCAATTACTTTTTTATGAAGGTTAGCCTCTAGATTTAGTAATTTTTGTGTTTCTTTTTCTGTAATTTTCTTAACAGGAATTTTAGTCCAATTTTCAATTACTTCTGCAATATCTTGAATTGTAAGATTTTTTAATTTTAATTTTTTAGACAACTCTTCAATTTGTTCTGTTAAGGCACATTCTTTTGTTTTTAATTCAGCTGCTTTTTGATAGTCTTCAGTAGAATCAGCAGAAGCTGCTTCTTCTTTTTCTTCTTGTATTTTTGCTAGTTCATTTTTTAATATTTCTAGTTGATACAATTCCTTATTATCTAGGTTAATTCTGGAACAAGCTTCATCTAAAATATCAATTGCTTTATCAGGTAAGAATCTATCATGAATATATTTTTCAGACATTATGACAGTTTGTTTAATAACGTCACTTGAGATTTTAACTTTATGAAATTCTTCATAATATTTCTTTATTCCTTCAAGAATGTCGATTGAATCTGTGATAGAAGGTTCTGAAACTATTATAGGTTGAAATCTTCTTTCTAAGGCACTATCTTTTTCAATATATTTCCTATATTCTTTTAAAGTTGTAGTTCCAATTAATTGAATTTCACCGTTAGATAAAGAAGGCTTTAAAATATTTGCTGCATTCATAGAATGTTCAGCATCTCCAGCTCCAATAATGTTATGAATTTCATCAATTACTAAAATTATATTTCCAAGTGATTTACATTCATCTATAATTGATTTCATTCTAGATTCAAATTGACCTCTAAACTGTGTTCCAGCTATTATCCCTGTCATGTCTAGTAGATAAACTTCTTTGTTTAATAATTTAGCAGGTACTTTGTTTTGGGCAATTTTAATTGCTAATCCTTGAGCAATGGCTGTTTTACCAACACCAGGTTCACCTATTAAACAAGGGTTGTTTTTAGAACGTCTATTTAATATTTGAATCATTCTCTGAATTTCTTTATCTCTACCAATAACGGAATCCAATTGATTATTTCTGGCCTTTTGAGTTAGGTTAGTACCATATGTATCTAAAACTTTTCTCTTTTTTGATTTTTTGTCTACTTTTACTTTTTTCTTTTCAGATCCAGAAGATGAATCATCATTTGACATACTATTTCCATCATTCATACCCAACATGCTAGAAAAAATAGATCCCAATGGAATAGCTCCAAATTGCATTTCTGGATTTTCATTATTTTCTGCGTCAAGATTATCTTCCTCGTTGTTTAGACTATCTTGTAAATTTTCAGACATATCGGAAAAATTCATGTTTTCAGACATATCTTTAAACATAGATTCAAATTGTTTTGTCATATTATTAATATCATTTTCTGATAAATTAGCTTGTTTCATTAGATGATCAACAGGGTTAATACCTCTTTTTTTAGCACAGTCATAGCATAGGCCTTCTAATGAAGTATTTCCATTTTCATCTTGTTTATTAATAAAAACGACAGCATTGTTTTTATTACATTGTGAGCATAACATATATTTTACATTCTCCTTGCTTTAAAAATTTGTATTAAAATCATATATTTCTACAATATATATAATACAGCAAAAAGTTATTATAGTCAACAAAATTGTATAGAGTAAACAGAAATTTAAAGTGGTTAAGAATGGTGGAGTTATAGATAATATAAGTATTTACAAAATCATATTCAAATGATAAAATATAAATACATAAAGAATAATGAAAATTGTTGTCAGAATGAGAGGAAAATATGAAAACACCTAAAATGTTATATGTTCTAATCAGTATATTTTGTGTATTTGCAATAATAGCAGGTGCATATGCTCAATTTGTAGAAAAAGGACACACAAATAATATATCTGGAACGCAAAATAATGTAGATAATAATAAAGTAAATATTAATGATAAAACAGCAGAAACAATAAAAAACGAGTTTCAAACAATATTTACAAATACAATAAATTTAAATGAATATGATGATACAAATATTAAAAAAATAAAAGCAGACGAGAAAATTGTATATTCACCATATAATATTAATGAAAATAAAGATTCTTATGAAATTAATATACATATTCCAGTAGTTAATATAAACAGTGAGGTCGCAAGTTCGTTTAATAAAATAACACAAGAAATCTTTGCAAATAAAGCAAATGAGGTTCTTAAGAAGACAGATACTACTTCTAAAACAATTTATAGCATAGACTATGTTGCATATGTAAATAACAATATATTATCTTTAGTAATAAGATCAACATTAAAAGAAGCTGAAAGTGCACAAAGAGTAATAATTCAAACATACAATTACAATTTGCAAACAAATACGAGTGTTACATTAAATGATGCTATTTCTTTAAAATCTTTAAATGAAAAAGACGTAGAAAACAAAATACAATCAACTATTAAAGAAGCAGATGATCAAACAAAAGCAATATTAAGTATGGGATATAGCAATATTTATACAAGAGATTTAAACAATGATATGTATAAGATTGCTAATAGTAAAACATTCTTTTTAGGAGAGAATGGAAAACTATATATTATTTATGCATATGGAAATCAAAACTTTACTTCAGAAATGGATATAGTATTATTTGAATAAGGAACGATAAAAAATGGCAAAAAGTTTGTTAATTACGGAAAAGCCATCTGTTGCAATGGAATTTGCAAAAGTCTTAAAATTAAATGGTACAAGGAAAGATGGATATTTAGAATCAGATAATTGGATAGTAACCTGGTGTGTTGGACACTTGGTTACTATGTCTTATCCGGAAAAATATGATGAAAACTTAAAAGTTTGGAGATTAAATACACTCCCTTTTTTACCTAAAGAATATAAATATGAGGTAATACCAAGCGTACAAAAGCAATTCGATATTATAAAATCCTTAATTCAGAGAGAAGATGTAAACTCTATTTATGTAGCAACTGACTCTGGACGAGAGGGAGAGTATATATTTAGACTAGTAGAACAACAGATAGGAATAAAAAAAGAAAATAGAAAAAGAGTATGGATTGATTCTCAAACAGAAGAAGAAATAAAAAGAGGAATTAATGAAGCAAAAGATTTATCAGAGTATGACAGTTTAGCGGACTCTGCTTATTTACGTGCAAAAGAAGATTACTTAATAGGAATTAATTTTTCTAGATTATTATCTATAATTTATGGAAGAAGAGTTGCAAAAGAGTTAGAAGAAGATAAAATATCTATTTCTGTTGGTAGAGTTATGACATGTGTGCTTGGTATGATAGTTTCAAGAGAAAGAGAAATAAGAAACTTTGTAAAAATACCTTATTATAAAGTAATAGGAGAATTTGGAGACGAAAATTCATCTTTTAAAGCTGAATGGAAAGTAAATGAAAAGTCTGTTTTTTTTGAGTCTCCAAAATTATATAATGAATCTGGTTTTAAGAAAGAAGAAGATGCAAAAGAATTTATTTTTTCATTAAAGGATAAAAAAGCATTTGTAAGTGAGATAAAAAAAAGCAAAACAAAAGAAAATGCTCCGCTTTTATTTAATCTTGCTGAGATTCAAAATGAGTGTACAAAGAGATTTAAAATAAAGCCTGACCAAACGTTAGATGTTATTCAAAACTTATATGAAAAAAAATTAGTAACCTATCCTAGAACAGATGCAAGAGTACTTTCAACAGCTATTGCAAAAGTAATTACTAAAAATTTAAATGGAATTGCAAAGGGATTTAAAGATGAGGAAATCCAAAGATATGTTGAAAAAATGTCAAATGAAAAATACAAAACAGACTTAGCTAAAACAAAGTATGTAAATGATAGTAAGATAACAGATCACTATGCAATTATACCAACAGGTCAGGGATATGAAAATTATGATCAATTACCGGAACTTCAAAAAAATGTATATAAAGTAATTGTAAAGCGTTTTTTAGCTATATTCTTTCCGCCTGCTGAATATAACAAAATATCAGCAACAATATCTATTGAAAATGAGCAATTTATTGCAAGTGGAAAAGTATGCATAAAATTAGGATATTTAGAAGTTTTGAAAGATAGAAAAGATTCAAAAATAGCAGAAAAAAATGTGGAAGATGTGGAAAGTGAACCTAAAAAATCAGAAGATACTGGAGATAATACAAATCTTGAGATATTAAACTCTTTAAAAAAAGGAGAAGAAGTAGGTATAGTTAATTTTGAAACAAAAACTTCTGAAACATCTCCACCATCTAGATATAATTCAGGATCTATAATTTTAGCGATGGAAAACGCAGGAAAACTTATTGAAGAGGAAGAACTAAGAGAACAAATTAAAGGTGCGGGAATAGGAACAAGTGCAACGAGAGCAGAAATAATGAAAAAATTAGAAAGAATAGGCTACATTACTATTAATACAAAAACACAAATTATTACACCAACTAAAAAAGGTGAAGTTATATATGATGTAGTTAATTTATCAATGCCAGATATGTTAAATCCAAAACTAACAGCAAGTTGGGAGAAGGGGTTAGATATGGTGGCTAAAAAAGAAATAAAGTCAGAAGAATTTATGCAAAAGCTGGAAACATATATTAATACAAAGGTAAATAAGCTTGTCGTAAAATGGTGACTTTAAGAAAGAGTGGTATAATTGTTAGCAAGAAATACATATTTAGAGGTAAATTTAAAACATATACAAAATAATGTATCAAAAACAATAAAAAGATATCCAAATTATAAATATTATATTGGCGTAGTAAAGGCAGAATGTTATGGACAAGGACCGATAGAACCTGTAAAAGCCATTATTAATGGAGGATGTAACTACTTAGCAGTTGCAACGTTTGATGAAGCACTCAGAATAAGAGAAGAAATAAAAGATATTCCAATACTGTGTTTGGGAGTAATACCAACTGAATATATAAAAGAGTGCATTGTAAATAATATTTCAGTTACTATAAATAGTATGGAATATTTACAAGAGCTAGAAAATAAGGAGTGTAAAGGATTAAAAGTACACTTAAAAATAAATACGGGAATGAATCGTTTAGGAATTGAAAATTGTGAAGATGTAGATAGAGCTGTTAAAATGATTGAGCAAAGAGAAATGAATTTGGATGGAATATATACACATCTGTATGATGCTGAAAATAAAGATGTATATGAAAAACAAATTTCTAGATTTAAAAATGCAATACAAAAAATTGATCTAAATAAAATTAAGATTATTCATGTTTCGGCAAGTGAAGGATTAACAAATTATGAAAAATTAGATTTTGTAAATGCATGTAGGCTAGGAATTATAATGTATGGATTTACAAATTACAAGTCGTTAGAATTAGAATCGACAGTTAAATTAATCAGCGAAGTCGAACAAATACATAAGCTAAATGAGGGTGATACTGTTGGATATGGAGGAACATATAAAGCTAAAATAAACGGAGAGAAAATAGCTGTTATACCTATAGGATATGCTGATGGAATTATTAGAAAAAATAAAGGAAGATATGTATATATTAATAATAAAAGATATGAAATAGTAGGAAATATCTGCATGGATATGCTTTTCATAAAGGTTGATGATGATGTAAAATTACATGATAAAGTCCTTATATTAAAAGATAATAAACATATAGAAGAAGTTGCAGAACACTTAGATACAATTCCGTATGAAGTATTATGCTCAATTGGAAAAAGAGTTCCAAGAATCTATAGACGGTTAAATTTAAATTAGAAATATAAATTTTTTAACCAAATCTTTGTAAAAAATAAACTATAAAAGAATTAGTACACTTTTAAGGTAAGCAACATAATATATAGCATAAAAAGTTTACAAAGAGGGGTGAAAATGATGCCTAGTTACATAATAGAAGGTGGAAGAAGACTAGAAGGAGAGGTAAATATTTCGGGATCTAAAAATGCTTCTTTACCAATTATGGCAGCAACAATATTAAATCCAGGAGTTACAAAATTATATAATATACCAGAAATTCGAGATACCAAAATAACACAAGAAATATTAAGATTTCTAGGTTGTAAAGTTAAGAAGAATAATGGAAAACTAGAGATTAATTCTAAACATATCAATAGAAAAGAAATTCCAGAACATCTAATGCATCAAATGAGATCTACAGTTATTTTAGCCGGTGCACTAATAGGAAGATTTAAAGAGGCACGATTCTCTTATCCAGGAGGATGTGATATTGGAGCAAGACCAATTGATTTACATTTAGAAAGCTTTAAAAAGTTAGGGGTAAATATTGAGGAAAAGGCTGGATTTATTGTATGCAGATGTGATAAAATAGTAGGTGCAAATATAGACTTGGATTTTCCAAGTGTGGGTGCAACAGAAAATATTATTTTAGCATCTGTATATGCAGAGGGAATTACAAAGGTATCAAATGCTGCAATGGAGCCAGAAATTGTTGATTTGGCAGATTGTTTAAACAAAATGGGAGCCAAAATAGAAGGTGCAGGTACAAACATAATTCAAATAACAGGGGTAAAAAAACTTAAGGATATTAGTTATACCGTTATGCCAGATAGAATTGAGGCAGGAACATTGCTTTGCATGGCGGCAGCTACAGGAGGAAAAGTTAAATTAACTAACATGGTGCCTGAGCATATTAGTCCAGTACTTAATAAACTAAAAGAGTGTGGTTGTAAAATAGAAGAAACTAAAAATACAGTTTATATAGATGCACCAAAAAGATTAAAAGCTGTAGATATAAAAACAATGCCATATCCGGGATTTCCAACAGATATGCAATCAGTATTTGCGAGTATGCTTACAACTGCAAAAGGAACATCGATGATTATTGAAAATATATTTGAAAATAGATATAGATATATTCCAGAGTTAAAGCGAATGGGAGTAAAAGCAAATATAGAAGGAAGAACAGCAGTTATTACAGGTGTTAGAAAACTTTCGGGAGCTACAGTGAAGAGTACAGACTTAAGAGGAGGAGCAGCACTTGTTGTAGCAGGACTTATGGCAAAAAGTAAAAGTAAAATAATTGATATTGAATATATATTAAGAGGATACGAAAATTTAGATCAAAAACTAAGAAAATTAGGAGCTAATATTAATAAAGAAGAAGGTGATTAAATGGCTAAAAAGACAAAGGAAAAATCTTTAGATTCATTTTATTTAAACCAAGAAACTAAAAAGAATAATAGTAGAACTAACAAAAAAAGATCAAATGTAAAAAATGTAAAAAAGAAAAGTAAAGTAAACGAGAAAATAAAAAATCAAACTAAAGAAAAGAATACAAAAGATGAAAAATTTAATTTTGATGAGGAAATTATTATTGGTTTAAAAAGAATAGATGAAGACAAGAATAGCAAGTCAAAAACATTACAAACAAAAAACGATAACAAAAATAAAATAAAACAAAAAAAGAATGTAAAAAACAAGCAAGTAAATTCTAAAAAACAGCCAGTTAATGATCAGCCAAATAAAAAAGAAATTAATACACAAAAACAAAATATAATAAATAAAAAAAGAAAAGCAATTTTAAGACTTATAAAGTGGACAAGCTTAATAATTATTATAATTGGTGGTGTGATTTATGCACTTTTATCACCTATGTTTAATATAAAAACAATTAATGTTGTTGGAAATTCAAAAATCTCTTCAGATGAAATTATAAGTTTATCGAAGATTGAGCTAGAAAAAAATATGTTCCAACATAGTAAGAAAGAAATAATAAAAAATATAAAAGAAAATGCATACATAGAAGATGTACAAGTGAAGAGAAAAATTCCAGATACAATTGAAGTGATAATAACAGAAAGAAAAGCAACTTTTAAATTTCAAATAGCAAATGCTTATGCTGTTATAAATAATCAGGGATACATATTAAAGGTTTCTGATAAAACAGATGATTTACCAATAATCGTTGGTATAGAGACGCCTCAGGAAAATATACAAACAGGTAATAGATTGTGTGAAGAAGATTTAAAAAAAATGGGTGATGTATTAAAAATTATGGAATCAGCAAATAGCAATGATGTAGCAAATTTAATTACCAAAATAGATATTACAGATCACAATAATTATAAATTAATATTACAAAAGAAAAATAAAACAGTTCATCTAGGAGACACATCAAATTTAAGTACAAAGATGTTATGGATTATTGAATTTAATGAAATTGAAGGGAATACAAAAGGTGAAATCATGCTAAATATGAACTTAAATGATGAAAAAAGTAAGCCATATTTTAGAAAAGGTATTTAATTATATGACAAGGAGGTAAGTCGTGAATAAAAAACAAATAGGAATTACTTTAGGAGTTATGTGTTTGATTTTGACAATGGCTATTGCTATACAAGTACGAACAATGAATAATGCTAATTCGACGGCATCTCAAACATTAGCAGATAATGAATTAAGAGATAGTGTATTAAAATGGAAAGAAAAATATGATAATGTATCAAATGAACTAAAGAAAGCAGAGAAAAAGCTTGAACAAGTAAGACAACAAGCAACTCAAAATGATACTACATCAATTGAAAAAGAAAATGAATTAAAAAAGAACAATACACTATTAGGGATAACTAATGTAAAAGGCGAAGGAATTATAATTGAAATGCAAGATGGAACAAAGGATGATTCTATATTATCAATAGATACTGCAAATAGAAAATTAATTCATTATGAAGATTTATTATCTTTAGTAAATGAACTAAGAAATGCAGGAGCAGAAGCAATAGAAATAAATGGGCAAAGAATAATAAATACTTCTGCAATTACATGTGAAGGAACTGTAATAAAAATAAATGGAGAAAAAATAGGTTCACCATTTACAATAAAAGCTATAGGACCACAAGCTTTGTTATATGGACAAATAACAAGAATTGGATCATATTTAGATTCTATGATAGAAGATGGAATAATTGTTAATGATGTAAAAAAATCTGAAAATATAACTATAAGTAAATACAGTGGTACAATGAACTTTAAGTATATAAAAGAAAAAAGCGGAAAATAGAAAACTTAAAGAGAGAGGAGAAGTACTAAATGAAAAAGTTTAAAATAGATAACTTTGCTGTTGCAATTGTTATGTTTGTTGTATGTATTACATTAACAAGTGTCATGTTAATGCAATTTAAAACAGTAGAAGAAACAGATATAACAGATATAAAAAATATGAGAGAAGCAGAACTTAGAAAAACCTTATCTGAATGGAAAACAAAGTATGAAGAAACATATACACAGTTAGAAACCACAAATAAAAAAATAGCTGAGTATAATGAAAAAATAGAAAAGAATGAAGCAGCATCTGAATTAATAGATAAAGAATTGAAACAATCTAATGTGGCTGTTGGAAAGACAGATGTATACGGAGAGGGCGTAATAGTAACATTAAATGATACTGATGAAAAAGATATAGAGGCATCTGACCTAATAAAACTTGTAAATGAATTAAAATATGCAGGAGCAGAAGCTATTTCAATAAATGATATAAGAATAATAAATACTACAGATATATTTGATATAAGAGGATATTCATACATTACAGTAGGCCAACAACGTTTAGAGGCACCATATGTTGTAAAAGCGATTGGAAATCAAGCATATCTATCAAGTATTTTAAATTTGAAAGATAGTGGATTTGTAGATCAATATAAAAATAGTGGAAAATCAGTTAGTATGGAAACAAGTAAAAAAATAGAAATATTGAAATATAATGGTGAAATGACATATAAAACTTTAAGTGTTGAGGAGGAATAAAAATGATTTTTGTTGCAATTATAGTTGGGTGCGTAATAGGAGCGTTAATAGGAATTAATGTACCTATCATACCATATACATATTCTGGATATTTAGCAATTGCAATTATAGCTGCATTGGATTCTGTATTTGGAGGAATTTCATCAACTTTAAATAAAACATTTGATTTGAAAATATTTGTATCAGGATTTTTTGGAAATGCAATTCTTTCAATGCTGTTAACATATTTAGGTCAAAAACTAAATGTTGATATTTATCTTGCAGCAATTGTTGTATTTGTAGGAAGAATGTTTAATAATTTAGCAATTATAAGAAGATATTATTTAGAAAAATTTACTAAAAAAACAAGTAAAAAAGTTATAAAAGACGTGTCAGACAAGGAAGCGTAAGGTTAGCACAAAAATAGAAAGAAAAACAATAAACAACATTATCAGACAATATGTCAAAAATGTTACAGAAATATTACAAAAATATTACAAATGCTATTGACTTTTTTTGAAAATTGTAATATTCTAATGAGGAATTAAAAGCATAAATATAAAACAGAAAATCTGTGTTAATTTTTAGCATAGATGGATGTATAAAATGGAGGAATGAACTTTGGCAATCGGAGATGTTATCGTAGGAATAGACATTGGTACTTCAAAAGTAAGCCTAGTTATTGGAGAAGTCAATAATTTTAACCAAATTGAACTTTTATCTACAAGTAGTTGTAAGTGTAATGGTATAAAAAAAGCTAAAATTATTGATGAAGAAGAAATAGTTGCTGCAATTTCTAAATTAATTAAGGAAGCGGAAGCAGAAAACGAATTAACAATAAACTCAGCTTATGTGACGATACCAGGAAAATATGTTACAATTGTACAAAATAGTATTATAAAAGAAGCCAAGGATAAATATGCAGGAATATCTGCAAAAGATGTTGGTGTGGGACTATCGCAAGTAAAAGATATTGATGTTCCAGAAGGAAAACAAATTATTGATATAGTTACAGATGAATTTATTTTAGACAACGGAAAATCTGTTCAAGATCCAATAGGAAGTTTAAGTTCAAGCTTTACTTTGAAAGCACAAGTGGTATTAGCTGATAAAGAATATATGAGAAAAATTTCAAATATCTTTAGAAAAGTTGACATAGATGTTGATGGACTAGTACCAATCACACTTGCAGAGAGAAGTTTAGTTTTAGATGGAAATGAGCTTAATGATAATATAATGCTATTAGATATAGGAGCTGGAAATACTGATATAGGAGTATTTGAAGGATTAAAATTCACATATACTAATACAATTCCATTAGGAGGAGACAACATTACAAATGATATTGCATTGGTACTTAATATATCAGAAGAAGAAGCAGATAAATTAAAGAAACAATATGGATTAGCTCTAAAGTCTTTTATAGATAATGACAATGAGATTTTACTATCTACAAGCAAAGATGATAATAAAAAGGTAATTAAGAGCTCAGAACTAATTGAAATTATAGAAGCAAGAATAGAAGAAATATTTTCACTTGTCAACAAAGACATTACAATGCAAGGAATTAAACAAAGAATTAATAATGTAATATTAACAGGACAAGGTATTACAAATATTAATAAGAGCGATGTTGCAGGTAAAATAATATTAAATATACCAGTAAAAATATCTACGGGTAGAGCAATTAGTACAGTTAGACCAGAATATAGAACCGCATATGCCCTAGTAAGATATATTGCATCAAGACCTTTTGCAAAGACAGTTTCAAGTAGTATAGACTCAAACTCAAAAGAAAATATTTTTCAAAATATAATAGAAAGAATAAAAGAATTTTTCTATTCATAAAAACAAATTATCAAAATAATAATTAAAATTAGAGGAGGAGAAACATTATGTTAATGGATAGCACAGACGAAAACACAATGTTAGATGGAACAGCTACAATCAAAGTAATAGGTGTTGGTGGAGCTGGAAACAATGCTGTAAATAGAATGGTGGATTCTGGAATAAAAGGCGTAGAATTTATTGCAGTAAATACAGATAGACAAGCACTACTTCTTTCAAAAGCAGCTTCAAAAATTCAAATTGGAGAAAAAATTACAAGAGGTTTAGGAGCAGGAGCTAACCCAGATATAGGAGCTCAAGCAGCTGAAGAAAGTAAATCAGAAATAGCAGAAGCTTTACGCGGAGCAGATATGGTTTTCGTAACAGCTGGAATGGGTGGAGGAACAGGTACTGGTGCAGCACCTATTATAGCAGCTACTGCAAAGGAAATGGGAATTTTAACAATTGGTGTTGTTACAAAACCATTTACATTTGAGGGAAAGAAAAGATTATCACAAGCAGAACGTGGTGTAGAAAGCTTAAAAGGAAAAGTAGACACATTAGTAGTAATTCCAAATGACAAATTACTACAAGTTATTGATAGAAAAACTTCAATTGTTGAAGCTTTCAAAATGGCAGATGATGTATTAAGACAAGGTGTTCAAGGTATATCAGACCTTATAGCAATACCAGGACTTGTAAACTTAGACTTTGCTGATGTTAAAACAATTATGCTAAATACAGGAATGGCTCATATGGGTATTGGTAGAGCATCTGGAGAAAATAGAGCAGAAGACGCTGCAAAACAAGCCGTACAAAGCCCATTACTTGAAACTTCAATAGAAGGAGCAAGAGGTGTTATCATTAACATTACAGGTGGAAACAATTTAGGACTACATGAAGTTAACACTGCTGCAGAATTAATTCAACGTAGTGTTGATCCTGAAGCAAATATTATCTTTGGTGCAGTAATTGATGAAAGCTTAGATGAAGACATAGTTATCACAGTTATAGCTACAGGTTTTGAAAAAGAACCAGGAAGTATATCAAATATTCCAGTAGGAGAAATTATTGATAAAGCATGGGATAAAAAATTAAATTCTATTCCAACACCAATAGATAATTCAAACTCTTCTGATAATTTAGATATTCCATCTTTCTTAAGAAAAAATAAAGGAATGAATAAATAAATCTAAAAATAAAAAGTGTACATTTTACCGAAATGTACACTTTATTTTTATAATTTTATATAATAAGAAAATAGAACTTATTGTTGTTTTATAGCGTAGAAGATATTAAATTATTGTGTTTATAGAGAAATAATCTAAAATTGTAGATTATTTCTTTTTTTCGTGCCTAAGAATTGACAAGTTTTTAAATATAACAGTTGTACAATAGTAATGCTAAAAATTATATGGTTATATAACATTAAAATAAAAAATAAAATTACATGGTATAAAAGGATAATATAAATGACAATTTATTTAGATATAGTTTTATTAGAAAACTTGTGCATGAACTACATTATTTTATTTGCAACAGGATTTATCATGAAAATGAAATTACATCATATAAGGTTAGGAATTTCTGCATTAGTAGGAGGCATATATGCAATTTTAGCTTATATGCAAATATTTCCTATATATTCTAACATGATAGTAAAAATTATATTATCTGTTAGTATGATATATATTGCATTTTCTCCAAAGGGAATAAAAGCTTTAATAAAGCAACTTATAATGTTTTATTTGGTCTCATTTGTATTTGGAGGTTGTGCGTTTGCACTGTTATATTTTATAAGACCACAAGATATATTAATGAAAAATGGTGTATATATTGGAACATATCCTATAAAAATAGCTTTACTTGGAGGTTTTGTAGGCTTTATATTGACTCATGTTGCATTTAAAATTTTTAAAAATAGAATGAGCAAAAAAGGCTTAATTTATGAAATTGAAATAAAAATAGAGAACAAGAGTATAAGATTAAAAGCAATGTTAGATACAGGTAATCAGCTAAAAGATCCAATTACCTCAATTCCAGTTGTAATTGTTGAAAAAGAGAAATTATATGAAATTATGCCAAAAAGTATATTAGATAATGTTGACGATATTATAGGAGGTGATTGGAAAGAAAATGAATCAAATATTAGTTATAGATCTAGATTCAGAATGATACCATTTCATTCTATTGGCAAACAAAATGGAATGTTACTAGGGTTTAAAGTCGATGAGGTTAATGTTATAACAGATATTGATGAAATAAAAAATAAGAAGGTAATTATATGTATATATAATCAAAAATTAACAAAGAAAAATACATATTCTGCTTTGATAGGTTTGGATATGCTGGAAGGGAGAGAGGAAAATGAATTTATTACAAATTTTAAAGGATAGTATTAATACCTTATATGTAAGGTATATAGGAAATGGTGAAATTGAAAATTTACCAATTTACTACATAGGAGGTAGTCAAACTTTGCCACCACCATTATCTAATGAAGAAGAGGCAGATATGTTGGAAAGATTATCAAACGGAGAAGAAGAGATTAGACAAATATTAGTAGAAAGAAATTTAAGACTAGTAGTATACATTGCAAAAAAATTTGAAAATACAGGTGTTGGTTTAGAAGATTTGATATCTATTGGTACAATAGGACTAATGAAGGCAATAAATACATTTAATACAGATAAAAAAATTAAACTTGCAACATATGCATCAAGGTGTATTGAGAATGAAATATTAATGTATTTAAGAAGAAGTAATAGGATCAAAGGAGAAATATCAATAGATGAGCCACTTAATCAAGATGGCGATGGAAATGAACTATTATTATCAGATATCTTAGGAACAGATTCAGATATCACATCAAGAAGAATAGAAGATGAGGTAGATAAAACCTTATTAAGAGCGGCTATAGATAAATTAAGTAATAGAGAAAGAAATATAATGGAATTGAGATTTGGATTTATTAGTGGAAATGAAAAAACGCAAAAAGAGGTTGCTGATATGCTTGGAATATCGCAAAGTTATATATCTAGACTTGAAAAGAAGATTATAAATAAAATGAAGAAAGATATAATGAGTAAAACAGGATAATTGAAAAGTATAAAAAAACCAAATTTGGAAATAATGTAGATAACATTAAATGCTAAAGGAGGTTTTTATTTGATGAATAAGGTGGAGATATGCGGTGTAAATACTGCAAAATTACCTGTATTATCAAATGAAGAAAAAAAGGAACTATTAATAGCTGTAAAAAATGGAGATGAAGAAGCAAGAGAAAAATTCATAAATGGAAATTTAAGACTAGTACTAAGTGTAATAAAAAGGTTTTATACAAGAGGAGAAAATGCAGATGATTTATTCCAAGTTGGATGCATTGGATTAATAAAAGCTATGGATAATTTTGATTTAAGTCAAAATTGTCAGTTTTCAACTTATGCAGTGCCGATGATAATAGGTGAAGTAAAAAGATATTTGAGAGATAACAATACTATTAGAGTAAGTAGGTCAATAAGAGATTTAGCTTATAAAGTTCTAACAGAAAAAGAAAAATTTTTAAAAATAAATAATAGAGAACCAAATATAGAGGAACTTTCTAAGATATTAGACATACCAAAAGAAGAAATTGTAATGAGCTTAGATGCAATCCAGGTACCTGTATCATTACAAGAACCTGCGGGAAATAATGATATGGATAATATTTATATTCAAGATCAAATCAAAGATAAAAAGAATACAGATGAATATTGGGCAGAGACAATAACAATTGCAGAAGCTATGAAAAAACTAACTGAAAAAGAAAAAATGATTATAGCTAAAAGATTTTTTGAAGGAAGAACTCAGATAGAAGTTGCATCTGAAATTGGTATATCACAAGCACAAGTTTCTAGATTGGAAAAGAATGCTGTAGAGCATATTAAAAGGATATATAGATAGTATAATAAATTTGTTAAATATATAGTAAAATAAATAATAATTGATAGATAGTAATTAAAATAAAAAGTCAATATCTGAAAAACAAAGAAAAAAAGAGAAAAACGAAGAAAAACAAAGCAAAGCATATAATAAATTCAAACATACTATTGGCAGAATATCAAAAATGCCGTAAATTTACGAGAAAAAAGTATATGGCATTTGAAATTGTTTAAAATATATAGTATAATTAATTTTATTGCACTACAAAAAGGAGAGTGAATATATATTTTAAACAGGAAAATAAAATACTACACAAAAGAAGCAATAAAGTTTATCAATATGGTAGCAATTGCACTGTTTATGATAATAGCAGTTATTTTTATAAAATATCAATTTGTATGTGAAGTAACTGTAGATGGAGAGAAGTTAGGATATGTTACAGATAAGGAACAATTTGAACAATCTGTAAACGAAATTATAAATAGAGAAGAAGAAAACAAATTATTTACAACGATTGCAAAAATGCCTGAATATCATTTTAAATTTGTAGATAAAACTGAAAGCACAAATAGTGAAGAGATTCTAGCAAAAATAGAATCAAGTGCTGAAACAACATATAAAATATATGCAGTAACAATAGATGGTAAAGAAAAGGTAAAAGTTGCAAACTTAGAAGAAGCAGAAAGCTTAGTAAAAAAATTAAATAAAAAATATGAAAAAGAGATAAAAGTTAAAATAGGAATTGTAGATGTTATAACAACAGATAAGCAAAGTGGTGTTAAAACAATAAAAACTGCAAAGGCTAATCTTACTAAAACTTTAGATTCTAAAGTAAAAGCAGCCAAAGCTGCAGCTGCAGCTTCAAGTTCTTATACATCATCTAGTTCAAGCACAACTGTAAAAGTTGCATCACTAAATGGAGTGAAATTAACAGTTACGCCATTATCTGGAATAATTACATCCAGATTTGGTAACATGGAAAGTATAAGAAGTAGTGGACATTCAGGATTGGATATTGCAGCACCAAAAGGAACAGCTATTAAGGTAGCAGCAAGTGGAACAGTTATTTTTGCTGGTTATAGTGGTGGATATGGAAATGTTGTAAAGGTTTCACACGGAAACGGAGTTATGACATATTATGCTCACTGTAGTAAACTATATGTATCTGCTGGACAAAAAGTAAATGCAGGAGACGTTGTTGCAGCAGTTGGATCAACAGGTAACTCAACAGGTAACCACTTACATTTTGAAGTTGTAAAAAATGGGGTATCTTTAAACCCACAAAACTATTTATATTAGAATAATAATAAAGCCTTCTATTAGTAGAAGGCTTTAATTTTTGTAGTTTGAATATAAAATAATCTTTTAGAACATGCAGTCAGTAGTCTTGAAGAATAAAAAAATAAATAATAAAATCAATTATGACAATTGACTTTGGATAATATAAGTTATAAAATATTAAAAAAATAATATATTATATAAAACAATTATTGGAGGAAACTTTATGAAAATATTACTAGATGCAATGGGCGGTGATAATGCACCAGATGCGAATATAAAAGGAGCGGTAACAGCAATAAATCAAATAAAAGCAGATGTTGTTTTGATTGGAAACAAAGATGTCATAAATAATAGAATTAAAGAGCTATATGGAAAAGATGATATATCTGAAATATCTCCAAGATTGAGTATATACCATACTACGGAAACAATAGAAATGGAAGATATACCAACACAAGCAATTAAAAGAAAAAAAGATTCTTCAATGGTTGTAGGATTTAATTTACTAAAAGAAGATGAGGGTGATGTATTTATTTCTGCAGGAAATTCAGGAGCATTACTAACTGGTGCTACACTTATAGTAGGTAGAATAAAAGGAATAGATAGACCGGCATTAGCAGGAATACTACCAGCATATAAAAGTAGACTTTTGCTTATGGATTGTGGATCAAATACAAACTGTAAACCTATTAACTTACTACAATTTGCACAAATGGCAAGTATTTATTTAAGAAATACATTTGGAAATGAAAATCCAACTGTTGGATTATTAAACATAGGTACAGAAGAAACTAAGGGAAATGAACTTACAAAAGAGTCATATCATCTATTAAAAGACAATGCGAAAGAATTAAATATAAACTTTATTGGTAATGTTGAAGGAAGAGATGCTTTTTCGGGTAAAGTTGATATATTAGTAACAGATGGATTTACAGGAAATGTATTCTTAAAAGCAGTTGAGGGATTAGGAAAGTTAGTTAAAAGAACCTTATCAGAGAGTATAAAAAAGAATATACTTTCAACTATAGCAGCAATACCCACTATACCTGCTATAAATAGATTTAAAAAGACTGTAGACTATAAAGAATATGGAGGGGCTTTGTTTTTAGGTGTAAAGAAGCCTGTTGTAAAAGCACATGGAAGTAGTGATGAAAAATTATTTGAATTTACGATAAAACAAGCTGAGAAATTTGTAGAAAATAAAGCTGTAGATAGAATGATAGAAGAGTTTGAAAATGCGAAAACAGTAGAAAAATCAGACTTAAAGATGAAAGAAGTAAAATAATTTATAAAAAATCTTGACAATTAAATTAATATGTATTATTGTTAGGTTAAAATAATTTTATGAAAATATAAGGAGGTGAACTTATAACATGAGTTCAGAAGAAGTTTTTGAAAAAGTAAAAGGAATTATTGTAGAACAATTAGGAGTAGCAGAAACAGCAGTTACAATGGAAGCATCTTTTATAGATGATTTAGGAGCAGATTCATTAGACATTGTTGAATTGATAATGGCTTTAGAGGAAGCATTTGATATAGAAATCCCAGATGAAGACGCAGAAAAAGTTGCAACAGTTGGAGACGTGGTAGACTATATAAAAGACCATATAGCATAACAAAAAAGAGAGGTTATACCTTTCTTTTTTTGCATTTTTTTTTATTTTGTTGTATAATATAAAAGAATTTGGCAAAGGAGGTGAAAGAAGTAAAATGTTTGATACATTAGAAAAGAGTATAGGATATACATTTAAGGATAAAGAACTATTGAAAAAAGCACTAACTCATACATCGTATGCATATGAGAATAAAATAGAAAGTAATGAAAAATTAGAGTTTTTAGGAGATAGTATATTAGAATTTATTTCTAGCAAATATATTTATAACAATTACACAAGATTAAGAGAAGGAGAAATGACTAAAGTTAGAGCAGAAGTAGTATGTGAGCAAAGCTTATACAAAGTAGCAAATAAGCATAATTTTAGTGATTTCTTATATATAGGGAAAAGTGAATATGCTTGTCATGGAAATCAAAAACCAGCAATTTTAGCAGATAGTGTAGAAGCGGTGATAGCAGCAATCTATTTTGATGGAGGACTAGAGGAGGCTGAAAAATTTATTATAGATAACTTAAAAGATGCAATAGAAATTTCTTCAAAAAATGTAGGAATGAAAGATCATAAAACAGTTTTACAAGAAAAATTACAAGAAAATGGAGAAGTGTGCATTAAATATACTGTGATAAAAACAAGCGGGCCAGATCACGACAAAACTTTTTGGGTAAAAGTTGAATGTGATGGAAAAGAACTTGCAACAGGAGAGGGTAAAACCAAAAAAAGTGCAGAAATGAATGCAGCAGAAAAGGCTTTGGAAAAGTTAAACTAAATTCATGGAGGTGTATAATGAAAAAAGAATATATTATACCAATATTTGTACCTCACCTAGGATGTCCAAATAATTGTATATTCTGTAATCAAAAGAAAATCAGTGGACAAACAAAGATGGTAAACGCAAAAGATGTAGAAGATACAATTGAATACTATTTAAAGAATTTTAAAGATGATAATAAGTATGTAGAAGTTGCTTTTTTTGGTGGTAGTTTTACAGCAATCGAAAAAGAAAAGCAAGAAGAATTATTACAAGCTGTTCAAAAATATATACATGATAAAAAAGTAAATAGTATTAGAATATCAACAAGACCAGATGCAATAGATAAAGATATTTTAAAAATGTTAAAAAAATATCATGTAAAAACAATTGAACTTGGAGTTCAATCTATGAACAATTACATATTAAACAGAAGCCAAAGAGGACATACTGTAGAAGATGTAAAAAAAGCATCAAAACTAATTAGGTGGAATGGATTCATTTTAGGTCATCAAATGATGGTAGGGCTTCCTGAAAGTACAAAACAAGATGAAATAAATACAGCAAAAGAACTTATAAAATTAAAGCCTAAAATAGTAAGAGTTTATCCTGTATTAGTAATAAAAGATACCCCTCTTGCGATTGAATATGAAAATAAAGAATATACACCACTTACTGTGACACAGGCGGTTGAAAGATGTAAAGAAATTGTGGAACTATTTAATAAACACAAAATTAATGTAATAAGAATAGGATTACAAAATACAGAAGAAATATCTGATCCATCAAAAGAAACTAGTCAAGTTGTTGCAGGACCATACCATCCAGCTTTTAGACAACTAGTTGAATCTAGTATGTGGTATGATAGTCTTTTAAATGAAATTAAAAAAATAAATACAAAGGTTATCAAAGTAAAAATAATTGCAAATCCAGAGAATATAAACAATATTATTGGTCACAAAAAAGAAAATGTATTAAAATTAAAAGAAGTATATGATGTTGATGTGGCTGTAGAATCAAGTGAAGAAATTAAACCTGGAAAATTCAAATTAGAGATACTTAAGACATATGAATAAAAGAGTATAAATCACCTATTATTGGAAATAATTCTAATAATAGGTGATTTTATGATTAATTTAAGAACTAAAGAAATAAATATATTTTTAAAAAAGTGGACTAAAGAAATTTTATATTTAACAGTAGGTTGCATAATAATGGCAATTGGAACATCACTATTTTTATTACCAAATCAATTGTCAACTGGTGGATTTGCAGGTATTTCTACAATTATTTATTATTTGTTTAATTTGCCACTTGGAGTCACAATGTTATGCTTGAATATTCCACTATTTATAATGGCATATGTTAAAGTAGGAAAAGAAACAACAATTAAAGGAATTATAGGAACGGTATTGTTATCCTTTTTTATAGATATATTTGATAAAATAAAACCATTAACAACAGATAGGTTATTAGCATGTATTTACGGTGGAATACTTGTTGGTATTGGGACAGCTATAATCTTAAAGGCAAATGCTTCTACAGGTGGAACTGATATGTTGTCATATATTATAAGATCATATAGATCAACATATAGACCAGGAAATCTTATTGTTATTGTAGATGGAATTATAGTTATTTTAAATGTTATGGTATTTAAACAAATAGAAATAGGATTATATTCTGCCATTGCAATTTATATTATGGGAAAAATGATAGATGTGATTTTTGAAGGAATATATTTTACTAAAAATATGTTTATTGTATCTAATAAATATAAAGAAATTGCAGAAGAAATAGGCAAAAAACTAGATAGAGGTACAACCGGAATTTATGCAAAAGGAATGTATACAAAAGAGAAAAAAATGATGCTATGGTGTGTAGCTTCTAGAAACGAAATTGCTATTATAAAAGATATTGCAAAAAGAATAGATCCGGCCTCTTTTGTTGTTATATCAAATGCACGTGAAGCTTGGGGAAAAGGTTTTAGATAAAAAAAATATTACTGAACATACGTTCTAAATACTATTGACACTAATAGAAAATAATTGTATAATTTAAGTTATGAAATGACTTGTGAGGTAAAAGTATGCAAGAACAAAAATATATTTTAAAAGATGCAAAATCATTTGAACCTAACCATGTTTTTGATTGTGGTCAATGTTTTAGATGGGAAAAGCAAAAAGACGGAAGTTATACAGGAATTTTTAATAACAATGTATTAAATGTAAATAAAATTGATAATGATATTATATTTAAAGGTATATGTGAAAATAACATAAAAGAAGTTTGCACAGAATACTTTGATTTGTCAAGAAACTATGAAGATATAAAATTAGAGTTATCTAAGGTAGATGATAATTTAAAAAAGAGCATAGATTATGGAGAAGGAATTAGAATTTTAAACCAAGATTTGTGGGAAACAATTATCTCATTTATAATTTCTGCAAATAACAATATTCCAAGAATAAAAGGAATTATAAATAGATTATCAGAAAAATTTGGAAGTAAAATAGAATGGGATGGAGACACGTATTATACTTTTCCAACAGTACAACAACTTGCTAGAGCAAGTGTACAAGACTTGAGAAGTTTGGGATTAGGATTTAGAGATGTAAGAGTGTATGAAACAACGAAGATGATACTAAATAAAGAGGTAGACTTAGATAAAATGTACGAGGAAGACACAAGCAAAGTAAAAGAAAGCTTATTAACCTTATCTGGAGTAGGCCCAAAAGTTGCAGATTGTATTTTATTATTTTCAAAATTAAAACGTTTTGATGTTTTTCCAATAGATGTATGGGTAAGAAGAGTAATGAACGAATTATATATAAAAAATGAAGATGAGACAAAAGTAAGTAAAAAAGAAATAGAAAATTTAGCAAAAGAAAAATACGGAAATTTAGAAGGAATAGCACAGCAATATCTATTTTACTGGAAAAGAGAAACCGCATAAAATAAAGGGAGAAGACATGAGTTTAGAAATTATATATGGTAAATCAGGAACAGGAAAAAGTACATATATTTTTAATGAAATAGCACGAAAAGTGGAAGATAGAAGGAAAAACAGAAAATTTGCAAAAAAGATATACATTATAACTCCGGAACAGTTTTCTTTTACAGCAGAGAAAAAATTAATGGATACGATAAAGACAAATGCAATCACGGATGCAGAGGTAGTTACATTTAATCGTATGGCATATAGAATAATAAATGAAACTAGGAGAGCTGATTCTCAAACACTATCTGCTTGTGGTAAGTCTATGTTATTATTTAACATATTACTAGATAAGAAGAAGGAATTAAAATTTATAGGAAAATCAAATGAAAATGTAGAATTGGTTTCCAAACAGATTACGGAATTTAAAAAGCATGGGATTACGACTAATATACTAGAAGATACAATGAAAAAAACAGAAGATGAATATTTAAAAGCAAAAATACAAGATATGTTAACAATATATGAAAAATATGATGAGCAAATTTCAAATCAATATATTGATGAGAATGATTGTCTATCAATTTTAGCAATGAACTTAGATAAAGCAGACAACTTCAAAAAATGTGATATATACATAGACGAATTTGTAGGTTTTACAAAGCAAGAATACGAAATTATACGAGCTCTATTAAAAAACGAAAACGATATACATATAACTGTTTGCACAGATGATATTGATATGGGGACAAATCCTGACACAGATATATTTTACACAAATAAAAATACTTTAGATAAAATATTTCAAATAGCAAAACAGGAAGATATAAAAATTGAAAAGCCAGTTTTATTAGACAAAAATTATAGATTTAAAGTTCCAGAGCTAAAACATTTAGAAGAAAATATATATGCTGTACCATATAAAAAATATACAAATCAAATAAAAAATATAGAACTATTTTTGGCAAAAAATCAATATTCAGAAATTGAACATATTGGAGCTGAAATTGTAAAGTTAGTAAGAGATCACGGATATAGATATAACGAAATATCTGTAATAACAAAAGATTTAGAAGGATATGCGAGTTTGTGTAAGGTAATTCTTAATAAATATCATATACCTGTTTTTATTGATGAGAAAAAAGACTTAAATCAAAATATCTTGGTAAGATACATATTAGCTATATTAAACATTTTTGCTCAAAACTGGACATATGAATCAGTATTTGAATACTTAAAAACTGGATTTATACAAATTGATTCTATGGATATTAACCTATTAGAAAACTATTGCTTAAAATGGGGAATAAGAGGTAAAAAGTGGTATCAAGAGGAATGGAATTTCTATAATGAAAGTGACGACGAAAAAGAAAAAATACTACATGTTAGAAATACCATAGTACCACCACTGTTAAAGTTTAAGGAAGAATTGATTAATAAAAAAGATGTAAAAGGTATCACAGAGGCAATATATAACTTTTTAATAGAAAATGAAATTGATAAAAAATTAGAACAAAAAATAATAGAATTAACTGAAATAGGAGAGCTAGAAAAAGCAAAGGAATATGAAACAAGTTGGAAAGTTATTGTTGATGTTTTAGACGAAATGATATATATATTTGGAGATAAAAAAATTACATTTGAAAAATATGCAGACATATTAAAAATTGGTTTAGGAAATAGTGGACTTGGTAAGATACCAGCGTCACAAGATCAGGTAATTGTGGGAGATGTGGATAGATCTAGAAGTCATAAGGTAAAAGCTGTATTTATTATAGGCCTAAATGATGGAATGTTTCCAAGTGTAAATAGAAATGAAGGATTTTTTAATGATAAAGATAGAGAAAAATTAAAAAATGAAGGTACAGAACTTGCAAAAGGAATATTAGAAAAATTATATGATGATAATTTTAATATTTATAAATCCTTCTCAACAGCTGAAGAAAAATTATATTTATCTTATTCATCAGCAGATCTTGAAGGAAGATCATTAAGATCTTCTATGATTATAAATAGATTAAAAAAGATCTTTCCAGAATTAACTGAAAAAAGCGATGTTATGAAAAAACAAAATGAAATTCTAACAGAAGAGATATCTTTTGAAGAACTTTTAGATAAATTAAGAATATTAAGAGATGAAGGAAAGTTCGGTGATGATAACGACTTTAAAAATGACAGTGATTTAATAAACCAAAATCAAAAAGAAGTATGGCAAATATTATATAATTATTATAAAAATAATGAGCAATGGAAAAATCAGTTAGAAAATAGTATGAAGGCACTAAATTATACAAATGAACCAGACAAAATTAATGAAGAATTGATTGAAAAATTATATGGAAATACATTAAAAACAAGTATATCAAAATTGGAACAATATAAATCTTGTCCATTTTCATATCATTTAAAGTATGGTTTAAAATTATCTGATAGAAATGAATTAAAGATAGAAGCAATAGATACGGGAACATTTATGCATGACGTTATCGACGAGTTTTTTGAAACTATAGAAGAAAAAAATATTTCAGTAAAACAAATAACAGATGATCAAATAAGATCAATTGTAAGTGAAATTGTTGAACAAAAACTTCAGCTAAAACAAAATTATATCTTTACAAGTATACCAAAATATCGTGTGTTAGCTGCTAGACTAAAAAAGGTTATACAAAAATCGATGAAATACATAGTTGATAGTTTAAAGTATAGTAAATTTGAAGTGTTGGGACATGAAATGGAGTTTAAACAAGGGAAGGAATATGATCCAATATGTATTTCATTAGACAATGGTAAAAAAATAGAAATAACAGGTAAAATAGATAGATTAGATATTGCAAAGACAGTAGAAGGAAATTATATTAGAGTTATAGATTATAAATCATCTATAAAAGATATTAATTTAAACGAAGTGGTCGCTGGTTTACAGTTACAACTTCTAACTTACTTAGATGCAGTATGCGAGTCTAATCAATTTTTACCAGCAGGTGTGCTATATTTTAATCTGATAGATCCTACTATAAAAGCTAGTTCTCATATGACAGATGAAGAAATAGAATCAGAGATAAGAAAACAATTTAAAATGAAAGGTTTTATTTTAGCAGATGTTGAAGTTGCTAAAATGATGGATACAAAAGTAGAAAATGGAAAATCTGATATAATACCTGCATATATTGATAAAGATGGAAATTTAGGTAGCAGATCAAATGCAATAACTAGGAAAGAATTTGAGAGTTTACAGAAGTATACTAAAAAGATGATTAAACAGATTAGTACAAAAATATTAACAGGAAATATTGAAACAAAGCCATATTATAAAATAAAGGGAGGAAAGACGCCTTGTGAATATTGCAAGTACAAATCAATATGTAATTTTAACAACGGAATATGTAAAAATTCGTATTATTATGTTGGTAATCTAAACAAAGAAGCAATCCTAAGTAATATTTCAGATGAAGAAAAAACAAATAAATTTTGATTTATGATGGAAAGGAGTATTAATGAAAGATTTATCAAATGAAACTATAGTGCATATTAAGAAAGATGGAGTCGAATATATACAATTTAAAAGGTTATTAGAATATCCAGAGATACAACATTGTTATACTTTAAGAAATGATAATTTGGATTTCAAAATAGATGGTGATATACAAGTTTTAGAAACAAGCTATGAAAAAATATGTGATGCATTAAAAATAGATAAGAAAAAAATTGTAAAACCAATACAAACTCATACAGACAATGTAGAAGTTGTTACAAGTGCTTCTGAACAATTTAAAGAAGTAGATGGGCTTATTACTAATAAAGAAAATATTACACTTAGCACAAGTTCTGCAGATTGTACATCTCTATTACTTTATGATCCTATCAAAAAGGTAATTGGAAGTATTCATTCTGGATGGAAAGGAACATTACAGAGAATAGGTCAGAAGGCTGTAAAGAAAATGATTGATGAATTTGGATGCAATCCAGAGGATATTATATGTTGTATATGTCCGCATATTAGAAAATGTCATTTTGAAGTTGAAGATGATGTTAAGGAGTTATTTGAAAAAGAGTTTGCGGACATATGTTGCAAAAACGATGTAATAGAAAAAGGTGAAATTATAAATAATGCACAAAAATATTATATAGATACTACTCTAATTAATAAAATTCTATTAAGAGAAATTGGACTAAAAGATGAAAATGTGATAGACAGTGGAATCTGTACAGTGTGCAATTCTGATGAGCTTCACTCATACAGATCGGATAGAGAAAAATCTGGGAGAAATGCAGCAATAATTACAAGAATGAGTATATAATAAGCTGTAAATATACGAGAAAAAGGAAGATAAAAAATGTTTGATAAGTTGAAAAAGAATGATACTATTGGTGTAATTGCTCCATCTTCAGCAGTTAATAAAGATGATTTAGAATGTATTAATAATTCTGTATTGTTAATGGAAGCGGCTGGATTTAAAATAAAATTTGCTAAGAATGTATTTAAGAATACTTTAGGGTATGGAGCAACTCCACAAGAAAAAGCAGAAGATGTAAATGAAATGTTTAAAGATCCCGAGGTTAAGGCAATTTTTTGCATAAGTGGAGGATTTAATTCAAATTCAGTTTTAGATTATATAGATTATGATATAATTAAAAATAATCCAAAACCATTATGTGGTTTTAGTGATACCACTTCAATCGCAAATGCAATTTATGCCAGAACAAATATTCCCACTTTCTATGGACCAACATTTAAAGCACTAACAAGTTGGGCAACGGAGTATGGATATGAAGAAGTAATGAATAGATTTGTACATGGAAGTTTAGAGTTAGGACAAGCAGATGACGAATTTATTACAATTAAAGAAGGCGAAGTAGAAGGAAAATTAGTTGGTGGTACATTAAGTTTGGTAAATGAAATGGTATGTGGCAAATATCATATTGATTTTCAAAATAAAATATTATTTATGGAAGAGCTATATTTAGAAACACCTCCAGAACTTGTATTTAATTATTTATACAATATGAAACAAAATGGTGTGTTTGATAAAATAAAAGGAATCTGGGTGGGCAATTATGATGGAAGTATATCTTTAGAAAAAATATTATTAGATGTACTACAAAATGAATATGATTTTCCGATAGTAAAATCAAACAACTTTGGACATACAGAAAAGAAAACGGTAATTCCTATTGGTGGACCTGCAAGAATTAATACACATGAATTAAAAAAGATAATATTAATAGAACCAATAATGAGATAAAAAATATTAAGGAGAAATAATAAAAAATGTATGACAATTGGGAAGAATTAGAAAACAGTATTGCAAATTGTAAAAAGTGTAAGCTATGCCAGAATAGAACTAACATTGTATTTGGTATAGGAAACAAGAATGCTGATATAATGCTAATTGGAGAAGGCCCAGGAGCAGATGAAGATAAGCAGGGAATACCGTTTGTTGGAAAAGCAGGGCAATTAATGAATAAGGCTTTTGAAGGCCTAGGAATAGATAGAGGAAAAGTATATATAGCAAATATTGTAAAATGTAGACCTCCTGCAAATAGAGTTCCAGAAAATGATGAGACAGAAGAGTGTTTAAACTATTTAAGGAATCAAGTTATTTTAGTAAAACCTAAAATTATAGTGTTACTAGGAAACACAGCATTAAAAAATATCTTAGGTAAAGAGTATTCAATTACAGCAGTGAGGGGAAAGTGGATAGAACACAAAGGTATACTATATATGCCAACGTGGCATCCTGCAGCCTTATTAAGAGATGAAACAAAGAAAATAGAATTTTGGAAAGATCTAAAACAGGTAGTTGAAAAATATAACGAAGAGGAAAAAAAGTATAATGTGTGAAGAAAAAATAAAAAAAGATATGGAATATTGTTTAAACTGTAAAACTAAGCCATGCCAAAAAGGATGTCCATTATCCAATGATATTCCAACATTTATTAAACTTGCGAAAGACGAAAAAATTGAAGAAGCATATGAATCACTTATAAATACAACTATGTTAGGAAGCATTTGTGGTAGAATATGTCCTCATACAAAGCAGTGCCAAGGACATTGTGTAAGAGGAATTAAAGGTGAACCTGTAAATATAGGCAAAATAGAAGCATATGTTTTTGATCAAGCTATAAAAAATGGATATGATAAGAAAATAAAGAAAAGCGAAATACTAAAAGGTAAGAAAATTGCTATTATAGGTAGTGGACCTGCAGGGCTAAGTTGCAGTTCATTTCTAGCCATACAAGGAGCAGATGTAACAATTTATGAAAAAAATTCTAAACTTGGTGGAATTCTAACACATGGAATCCCAGACTTCAGAATAGATAAGAAAGTAATTGAAAGTACCATTTCTTCAATATTAAATTTAGGAATCAAAGTTGAATATCAGCAAGAATTAGGAAAAGACATTACAATAGAAGAGTTAAAGAAATCGTATGATGCAATTTTTCTTGGATTGGGTGCAAATATATCAACAGAGATGAATATTGAAGGAGAGAATTTAAGGGGTGTTTATGGTGGAAATGCATTATTAGAAAAAAATGAGCATCCAAATTATGAAGGAAAGAAAGTTGCAATAGTAGGTGGAGGAAATGTTGCAATGGATTGTGCAAGGACAATTCAAAGACAGAATCCTAGTAAGGTATATGTGATTTACAGAAGATCAGAAAAACAAATGCCTGCAGAAACAAAGGAAATAGAAGCTGCAAAAAAAGAAGGAGTAGAGTTTTTGTTTCAAAACAATATTATAAAAATATTAGGAAAAGACAAGGTTAAACAAATAGAATGTATAAAAACAGAACTTATAAAAATAGATGGTGAAGAAAGAGAAGTACCAGTAAACATAGAAAATAGTAATTATCTGATAGATGTAGATTATGTTGTAATGGCAATTGGATCAAAGCCACAAAAAGATATATTAAGCAAGTTAAATTTAGAGTTGAATAAATATGGATATATAAAAGTAAATGAGAGATATCAAACTTCTGATAAAAAAATATATGCAGGAGGGGATTTGATAGGTCAAAAAGCAACTGTAGCATGGGCAGCAATGGCAGGAAGAGAAGCTGCTAAAAGTATAGTAGACGATTTAAAATAAAGTTAAATAATTCACAATAATATCACAAAAAAGTTATTGAATTATAAATATAATGCTGATATAATTTGGTTATAATAAAACAAAGGAGGATAAAAATGTCAGTTAAATTTGTATTAAATGAGACATCTTATTTTGGAGATAACGCCAGAGAAAATCTTACAGAGGAGATTAAAAAAAGAAATTTTAAAAAGGTATTTTTAGTAAGTGATAAGTCACTTGTACAAGCTGGAGTAACAGCTAAAGTAGAGGAAATATTAAAAAATGCAGAAATAGATTACACATTATATGACGAGATAAAACCAAACCCTACAATAAAAAATGTAACAGATGGAGTTGAAGCATGTAAAAATGCAAAAGCAGATGTTATTGTTGCAGTTGGTGGTGGATCAAGTATGGATACTGCAAAGGGAGTATCTATAGTAATGACAAATCCAGATAGAGCAGATATAAAATCACTTAATGGAGCATCAAATACAGTAAACAGAGGAATGCCAGTTATAGCATTACCTACAACAGCAGGAACTGCAGCTGAAGTTACAATAAACTATGTAATAACAGATGAAGATAGAAAAATAAAAATGGTATGTGTTGATCCAAATGATATTCCAATTGTAGCTATAATAGATTCAGAGCTTATGGCTTCTATGCCAAAATCTCTTGCAGCAGCTACAGGTATGGATGCTTTAACACATGCGGTTGAAGGATATATAACTAAAGCTCATAATGAAATATCTGATATGTTCCATATGAAGGCAATAAAAATGATATTTGAATATTTACCAGCAGCAGTAAATGACAAAGATAAAAAAGCAATAGAAATGATGGGAATGGCACAATATATTGCAGGAATGGGATTTTCAAATGTAGGGCTTGGAATAGTTCACTCAATGGCACACCAATTAGGTGCTGTATATGATACACCACATGGAATAGCAAATGCAATGCTTTTACCAACAGTAATGAGATTTAATGGTGAAGTATGTGCAGACAGATTTAGAGAAATATTAATGAATATAGGAAGACCAGATGCAGAGCATTTAAATGATCAAGATGTTATAAATACTTTTGTATGGATGATATCTGAATTAAGTAAAAAAGTTGGAATAACACAAACAATTAAAGATTATGGAGCAAAAGAAGAAGATTTAGAAATGCTTGCAGAAAAAGCTATGGAAGATCCATGTAAACCAGGAAATCCAAGAGAAGTAAGTAAAGAAGAATTTATAGAATTATACAGAAAAGCAATGTAATAAATAAAAAACAATGTAAGGAATTTTCTTACATTGTTTTTTTATATAAACTATTTAATTATTGTAATTCAATTTCAGAAGTAAGAATTGCCTTGATCTTCTTAAAAAATGTTGAAATTGCAGAAGATTTAATAACAGCAATACTTGTGTTATTGATAATGCTTTCATATTTTGCATCAAGGTCAACCATTTTATTAATATAATAATCATTAAAATTAGAGTAATTTTCGCTAATTCCAATATAATTCTTATAGTTATATAATTTAAATCTATATGAATCAATATCAGCTGTAGTTGTGATTTTTGAAAATTGTGTATTAAAGTAAGATGAATAAATTAAATCTTGTGTAGAAAAGTATATGCTTTGAATTAGGTTTTTATACTTAGATATCTTACTAGCAACTCTTTGAGCCTTCATACCTTCACAGTTATCACTTACAAGTTTTTGATTTAAATTAATGATTTTTTCTTCAAAATTCATAATTTTATCTAAATTATTCTGAACTTTATATAATGCATTAATACCACACAAATCAGCAAATCGTTCTTTAAATAGATCAGAACAATAAAATGTACTATCAAACAAAGCATCTTCACCAGTAATATAAGCCATTTGAGCAACTAAATTGCATAATATTGGATAATAAGTTGGACTGTTTGTTGGCAAAGAAATTCCATAATATTTAACAATTTCTTGATTATTTTCTAAAGCTTTTGAGGACATAAGTTGAACAGCGCCTTCATTTAGTGCCATACCATTAACTTTTATATCTCCAAATTCGCATAAGCCTAATCTAACAAGATTTCCTTTTTTATCTTTAATCTCTTGTAAATAATGAATAAATTCGTGGATTGCATATTTTTCTAACTCATAAACAGGCTCACCTGCTTTGAAATAAATAGATGAATTTTTGTAGAAGTAGTTTGCTTCAGCAAATCCATCAGGAATATTGGCTATGTACATTGGTATTCTAGATAATGCTATAAAAAGATTTTGAAATATAAAGTTTTGTTCTGGAAAAGCTTTGCAAATTTTTTCTGCAACATCATGTGCAAGACTGTTAACACTTAGTGTATCTAATAGTCCAACAACTTCAATTCCATCTTTTTTTAAATCTGATTCAATACTCATAATCTATATTTCTCCTTAGTAATTCACATGCTAATATTATACAACAAAAATAAAAAAGTAATATTACAAACATATTACTTTTTTATTACAGTTATATGACAAGATTTATCTTACAACTATGTTGTATATCTTGTTTTTTACATATATTTCTTTAACAATTGTTTTATCAGCTAATTGATTTTGAATTGTTTCATTTTTGTGTACCAAATCTTTTACTGTTTCTTCAGATGAATCTAAAATAATTGATATAGTAGCTTTAACCTTTCCATTTATTTGTATAGGAAGTTCTATTTCATCATCAATCGTTTTACTATCATCATATGTTGGCCAAGGTGTATCAGCAATTGTTTTATCAGATAATTTACTGAAAAGTTCTTCTGTCATATGAGGTGCAAAAGGATTCAATAATTGTAATAGAGTTTTGAATTCAGCAGTATTGATTTGCTTTTCTTTATAAAATTCATTTACAATTGTCATAAATGTACTAACGGCTGTATTAAATTTCATTTCTTCTATATCAGTAGAAACCTTTTTAATAGCTTTATTCATCATCTTTTCAAATTTAGGAGAGTATGAATCACCATCTACTAACATATCTTGAAGATTCCATACACGGTCTAGAAATTTACCACAACCACGAATACTTTCCATAGACCAAGATGCAGTTTGATCAAATGGTCCCATAAACATTTCGTATACACGGAATGTATCTGCACCAAATTCATCAACTATGTCATCAGGGTTAATAACATTTCCTTTTGATTTAGACATTTTTTCACCGTTACTACCTAAAATCATACCATGTGAAGTACGTTTTTGGTAAGGTTCTTTTGTAGGAACAACTCCAATATCGTATAAAAATTTATGCCAGAATCTTGAATATAATAAGTGAAGAGTAGTGTGTTCCATACCACCGTTATACCAATCAACAGGTGACCAGTAGTTTAGAGCTTCTTTAGAAGCAAGAGCATTATTGTTGTGTGGATCCATATATCTTAGATAATACCATGAAGATCCAGCCCATTGTGGCATAGTATCAGTTTCTCTTATTGCTTCACCTTTACAATGAGGGCAAGTAGTGTGAATCCATTCTGTATGTTTTGCAAGAGGAGATTCACCATTTTCACTAGGTTCATAATCTTCAATATCTGGTAAAACTAATGGTAGTTCATCTTCAGGAATTGGTACCCAGCCACATTTTTCACAATGTACCATAGGAATTGGTTCGCCCCAGTAACGTTGTCTTGAGAAGACCCAATCACGTAGTTTATAATTTACTTTTTTTGTTCCTATATTTTTTTCTTCTAAAAATTCTATTATTTTCTTTTTTGCATCTTTAACAGATAAACCGTTTAAAAATCCTGAATTTATTAATACACCATCTTCTACATTTGTAAATGCTTCTTTAGAAATGTCTATAGTAGTATCATTGTTTAATGGAGCAACTACTTGTATCATAGGAATATTAAATTTAGATGCAAATGCAAAGTCTCTGTCATCATGTGCAGGAACCGCCATGATTGCACCTGTACCATAAGTTATTAAAACATAGTCAGAAACCCATACAGGAATTTTTTCTCCGTTTACAGGATTAATAGCTTTAATACCTTTTAACTCTACACCTGTTTTTTCTTTATTTAATTCAGAACGTTCGAAATCTGATTTTAAAGCTGCTTGTTGTTGATATTTTTCTATTTCTTTTATATTAGTGATTTTATCTGCATATTTCTTGATAAATGGATGCTCTGGTGCAACAACCATGTAAGTTGCTCCGAATAGTGTATCAGGCCTTGTAGTGTAAACTGTAAGGCTATCAGATGTACCATCTAATGCAAATTTAACTTCTGCACCTTCACTTCTACCAATCCAATTTTTTTGTTGTGCTTTGATTTTATCAAGAAAATCCAAATCAGATAAGTCATCAATTAATCGTTGAGCATAATCGGTGATTTTTAACATCCATTGGCTCTTTTCTTTTTGAACAACAGGGCTTCCACATCTTTCACAAACACCATTAACAACTTCTTCATTTGCTAAACCAACTTTACATCCTGTACAGAAATTAATTGGCATTGTTGTTTTATATGCTAAACCATGTTTATATAACTGAATAAAGATCCATTGAGTCCATTTATAATATTCTGGATCTGTTGTATTTATTTCTCTTGACCAATCAAAAGAGAAACCAAGAGATTTTAATTGTTCTTTAAAATGAGCAATATTTTTTTCTGTAGTAATTTTAGGGTGAATATGATTTTTGATTGCATAATTTTCAGCAGGAAGACCAAAAGCGTCAAATCCTATTGGAAATAATACGTTATATCCATCCATTCTTTTCTTTCTTGCAATAATATCAAGAGCAGTATAACTTCTTGGATGACCTACATGTAATCCTTGACCAGATGGATATGGAAATTCAATAAGTCCATACCACTTTTTCATAGAAGGATCATTTTTTGCATAAAAAGTTCCTTCGTTATACCATTTATCTTGCCATTTTTTTTCAACTTCTTTAAAATTGTATGCCATAAAATCATTCCTTTCAACATTAATATGTGTATTATATAATAATTTTTAAAAACTGTCAAAAACATACGGAAATTGCGATATTTTTTTCTTGACAATTAGGACAAGTATTATATAATATTGTTGTGACAAAGGAGGAATTAGTAATGGATAATAAACCAGAAGAAAATGAAGTTCAAAAAATGATAGATAGTTTAATGCAAAAAGCTAAAAAAGCATCTGAGGAATACTTAAAACTAGATCAAAGCCAAGTTGATAAAATAATAAAAGCTATGTCAATGGCTGGTCTAGAACATCATATGGAACTTGCTAAAATGGCTGTTGAAGAAACAGGAAGAGGAATTTACGAAGATAAGATAACTAAGAATATGTTTGCAACAGAATATATTTATCATAGTATAAAATACGATAAAACAGTTGGAATTATTTCAGAAAACGAAGAAGAAGGATATGAAGAAATTGCTGAACCAGTTGGTATTATTGCAGGTGTTACACCAGTCACAAATCCAACATCTACAACAATGTTTAAATCAATTATAGCTGCAAAAACAAGAAATGTAATAGTGTTCGGATTCCATCCAAGTGCACAAAAATGTAGTGTCGCAGCAGCTACTTATTTAAGAGATGCTGCAGTTGCAGCAGGAGCACCTGAAAATTGTATATTATGGATTGAAAAACCTTCAATAGATGCTACAAGAGCATTAATGAATCATCCAGATGTAAATTTAATATTAGCTACAGGTGGAACAGGAATGGTTAAATCTGCATATTCTTGCGGAAAACCAGCTCTTGGAGTTGGACCAGGAAATGTTCCATGTTATATAGACAAAACAGCAAAATTAAAAACTTCTGTTAATGATTTAGTTCTTTCAAAATCTTTTGATAATGGTATGATTTGTGCATCAGAACAATCAGTTATAATAGATAAAGAAATCAAAGAAGAATTTGAAAAACTAATGAAAGAAGCAGGATGCTACTTCCTTTCAGATGAGGAGACAAAAAAATTACGTGGTAGTATGTTTATAGAAGAAAAGGGTTGTGCACTAAATGCAGATATAGTTGGTAAAAGCCCATATGTTATAGCAAAAGGTGCAGGTATAGAAGTGCCACAAGATACTAAAGTATTAGTTTTAAAAGAAAATGGTGTTGGTGTTGAATATCCATTTTCAAAAGAAAAACTAAGTCCAGTTTTGGCATACTATATAGTAAATAATAGTGACGAAGGTATAGATCTAGCAGAAAAATTAATTGAATTTGGAGGTCTTGGACACTCAGCTGTTATACACTCAGAAGATAAAGATACAATTAATAAATTTGCAGAAAAAGTTAAAGTTGGAAGAATTATTGTAAATTCTCCATCAACTCATGGGGCAATTGGTGATATATATAATACCAATATGCCATCACTTACATTAGGATGTGGTACATTTGGAGGAAACTCAACAACATCAAATGTATCTAGTGTTAATTTAATTAATATAAAAAGAGTTGCAAAAAGGAGAGTTAATATGCAATGGTTTAAAGTTCCAGAAAAAATATATTTTGAAGCAGGATCAATTAGTTACTTAGAGAAAATGCCTGATATAAAAAGAGCGTTTATAGTAACAGATCCTTCAATGGTTAAATTTGGATATATAGATAAAATACTATATCATTTAAGAAAAAGAGGAGAATATGTTCATTCAGAAATATTCTCAGATGTAGAGTCTGACCCTTCATTTGAAACAATAAATAAAGGACTTCAAATGATGAATGAATTCAAGCCAGATGTTATTATAGCAGTTGGTGGAGGAAGTCCTATAGATGCTGCAAAAGGTATGTGGTTATTCTATGAACATCCAGAAGCAGATGTAGAGGGATTAAAACTTAAGTTTATGGATATTAGAAAGCGTACATATAAATTCCCTAAATTAGGAACAAAAGCTAAATTAGTAGCTATTCCTACTACATCTGGAACAGGATCAGAAGTAACTTCATTTGCAGTACTTACAGATAAAAAAATAAACAAAAAATACCCACTTGCAGATTATGAATTAACACCTGATGTTGCAATAGTAGATCCTGACCTAGTAATGAGTTTACCTCAAAGAATAACAGCAGATACAGGTATGGATGTATTAACACATGCCATAGAAAGTTATGTTTCAAACATGGCTTCAGATTATACAGATGGCTTAGCAGAAAAAGCAGTTGAATTAGTGTTCAAAAATCTAAGAGAAGCATACAATAACGGAAGCAATAAAGTTGCAAGAGAGCATATGCACAATGCAAGTACAATAGCTGGTATGGCATTTACAAATGCATTTTTAGGAATAAATCACTCTTTAGCACATAAAATAGGGGCTGAGTTCCATATGGCTCATGGAAGAATAAATGCAATTCTTCTTCCATATGTAATTAAATACAATAGTCAAAGACCAACAAAGTTTGTGTCATTCCCTAAATATGAATATTTTATAGCTGATCAAAAATATGCAGATTTATCTAGAAGAATGAACTTCCCAGCATATACAAATGAGGAAGGTGTTAATTCTTTAATAAGCGAAATTCAAAAATTAAATGCAGATTTAGGAATTGAAAAATGTTTTAAAGATGCAGGAATTGATGAAAAAGAATTTTTAAGTAAAGTAGATATGCTTGCAGATAGAGCATTTGAGGATCAATGTACAACAGCAAACCCAAGATTGCCACTTGTTTCAGAATTAAAACAAATTTTGTTAGACAGTTATTATGGAAAATAAATAAAAAAATATAATAATAAAACAAATTAGGTTTATACTAAAAATAAAAAGAAAATAAAAAGAAAATAAAAAGAAAATAAAAGGGGAATAAAATGAGAAAGAAAATAATAGTATTAATGATTTTAATAACGTTTTGTGTTTCAATACTTTCAATTTTTTGTAATGTAGAAGCATTTAGCGGAGAATTAGATCCAAAAAATTATATTACTATGCCTTTGTCAATTATGTTATCAAATGGAGTTGGTTCAGGGACAATTAGAGTGAGCTCTTCTGCAAGTAGTTATAGTATTTCATATCAAAAGGTTGATATGAGTGAGAGTAAATATCAAGAAATTTCAAATAAAGGCACTGAAATAGATAATTATTACAATGAAAGTAAAAAGACTTTAGACGAAAAAGAAGCAAAAGCAAATACATTATATCAAGAATATAATACTTTACAAAAGAGTGGTACAGCGACGGAAGAACAATTAACAGAAGCATATAATAAAGCTAAAGAGGCATCAAATGAGTATAATGAATATGTTAATACAGTAAATGCAAATTTAAAAAAAATGAACCAAGAATATTATGCACTAATACCTAATTATACAAATTCCTGGACGCCTACGACTAATACCACAGATAATGTGCAGTTAGATTTTAAAAATTATTCAGGAAAGATTTATTTCGTTTTATGGGCTAAAATAGATAATGGAACAGATGTATATTATGATATGACAATATATAGTTCTAAAGTAGATAGAAATGAAACTATTTCAATAAGTAAAACTTCTGCATCAATTAAAATAAACGAAACTTTACAATTAACAGCATCGTCATCTACAAGTTCAAAAATAACATGGACAAGTAGTGATACTTCTATTGCAACAGTAGACAATAATGGATTAGTTAAAGGAATTAAAGAGGGATATGCTGTTATTACAGCAAAAGGAAGCGAAAAAACAGCTACTTGTACAATAACTGTTGATCAAAATGGAGAATGGACAGATTTTACAAATGCTAAATTTGAGTTAAAGAAAGTTGGAACTTCAAGTTGTAATTTGGAGATTTCGAACGTTATACCAAAGTCAAATAGTTTATATTACTTACTAATCACTTCAAATGCAGATAAACCAAAGATAACTAGTGATACTGAAAAAAAGAAAATTTCATTAACCTATGATAGTGATAATAAAAAATTCTATTCTCATGAACTAGAAGAATATGTCGAATTAAATCAGGATTTATATGCATCAGTTATTGAAGAAAATAAAGATAAAGAAGTTGTTATATATGGAAAGAAAATAAATAGATATTCTGAACCTAAATACAATGATGCTTTTTTTGCTACTTTTATGACAAATAAAAAAGACCAAATAATAACAAAATTTACTTATTCAGGTAAAGCTGATAGAAATGTGCAAATAAAAATTGGCAGAGTTACGGATTTATCAATTATAAAAAAAATAAAAAATGAAGATAATTCAGGATTTGAATCACTACTTTCTTTAGCAAAATCAAATGATGGAATTTTTAATAAGAATGTAGAAATCAAAAAAGATAGTAAGAGTGATGTTAGCTATGATGCAAATAAAGATTCAAATGAAGAGGATCTAATAAAATTAGATAATTTACAAGATGGAGCATATTATTTTTTATATGTAAAAGTAGATGATGAAAACGGAAAGTATATAACACAGGAAGCCGTTACACTAGCTCAAGGTCAAACATATCCTGGCGGTTGGTCAATGTTTTTTTATGGAGACAATAATTTAAAATGGCCAGATTATGAAAATACAAAACAAGAAGATGACTCAACTGCAAAAGGTGAATTACCACAGACAGGAGTTCAAGCAACAGTTATAATTTCATTGATAGTAATATTTACTGGAGTAGGAGTGTTTTCATATAGACAATATAGAAAAAATAGTTTTTAATAAAAAAGATATGATAACAAAAAAAGATAAAATTTGACAAATGCAATAAATTATGTTAATATAATAGTTAACCACGTTATTGTGGAAAATATAAAATGGAGGATAAGCCATAATGATTACTACTTTGGAGAGACCAAAAAAGGCAATCAGCAGAACTAAGACAGAGATCTTCAACCACAAGAAGAAGGTCTACATTTCAGTCTTCGATGCAACTGAAAAACAGGAATTCACATTGAATTTCAAAAATGAAGATGTAGCATATGAGTTTGCTACTCGCTTCAGAAAGACACTGAAAGAAGTGGCCGAAAGAGGTCATTATATGAACTCAGAAAAAATCACTATGTATGTGAACCCGTCAGAAGGCTGGGGAAGAATCACTTTCAATGAAGATGCATATGAGTTTAAGTATGCAGATTTCACGAATCCCAAGGAGTGTCACAGAACATTAGCAACACTGATTTGGGGAGACTCGGCTGATTAAGCTGAGACGAATCCTACCTCTATACTCTCTTAGTTTTTCGAGTATTAAAAAAAAGAAAGACAAACCGCATGAACTTTAAAAGGTTCAGCGGTTTTCTTTTTGTTTTTCTATTCTTAATTTTTTCTTTTTCTTTTTATTTTCTTATATCTAATTTAATATGAACATCTTCAAGTTGTTCCTTTGTAACTTCTCCAGGAGCTCCCATCATTAAGTCTTGAGCTTTACTATTCATCGGAAAAGCTATTACTTCACGAATTGTTTCAGCACCAGTTAATAACATAAGCATTCTATCTACACCTGGGGCAATTCCAGCATGAGGAGGAGCACCAAATTGAAAAGCATTAAATAATGCAGAGAATCTTTTTTCAATTTCATCTTTTTCATATCCAGCTATTTCAAATGCTTTTATCATAATTTCAGGGTCATGATTTCTAACAGCACCAGATGAAAGCTCGATTCCATTACATACTATATCATATTGATATGCTAAAATATCCAAAGGTTTCATTGTGTTTAAGGCTTCTAAGCCACCTTGTGGCATAGAAAATGGATTATGGCAAAATGCTATTTTTCCAGTTTCATCTAATTCATACATTGGAAAATCTACTATCCAGCAGAATTTATATATATTTTCATCAATTAAATTTAATCTTTTTCCAAGTTCTGTTCTAATTAGACCTGCAAGTTCAGTTGCTTTTGGTTTACTATCTGCAATAAAGAATATTGTATCTTCTTTTTCTAGGTTAGCTAATTTTAGAAGTTCTGATTTTAATTCGTCAGGTATGAATTTATCAATAGGACCTTTAAAAGATAAGTCTTCTTGTACTTCTAAATATCCAAGACCTCCCATACCAATTGACATTGCATATTCTAGCATTTTTTCGTGGAATCCTTTAGATAAATGTCCTTTTACTTTTATTGCTCTTACTGTTCTATCTATAAAAGGCTTAAAAGTACATTTTTTAAAGAAGTCTGATAAGTCAATAATGAATAATGGGTTTCTTAAATCTGGTTTATCACTTCCGTATTTTAACATTGCTTCGCTATATGGAATTCTTGGGAAAGGATATTCTGCTACTTTTTTATCAGAAAATTTAGTAAATGTATTATATACAACAGGTTCAATTACACTAAAAACATCTTCTTGTGTGCTATATGCCATTTCCATATCTAACTGATAAAACTCACCAGGAGCTCTATCTGCTCTTGCATCCTCATCTCTAAAACATGGTGCAATTTGGAAATACTTATCAATTCCAGAAACCATAAGTAATTGTTTAAATTGCTGTGGTGCTTGAGGTAGTGCATAAAATTTACCTGGATGTACACGGCTTGGTACTAAATAATCTCTAGCGCCCTCTGGTGATGAACTTGTTAAAATTGGTGTTTGAACCTCTAAGAATCCTTGTTCAATCATTTGTGATCTTAAAAATTGAAGAACCTTAGCTCTTAAAATTAAGTTTTGTTGCAATTTCTTAGAACGTAAATCTAAAAAACGGTATTGAAGACGTAAATCTTCTCTAACTTCTTGATTTGAATTTACCTCAAAAGGTAGCATTTTTGTTCTTTTTCCAAGGACTTTGATATCTTTTATAACAACTTCAACTTCACCTGTTTGAATGTTTGGATTGTATGTTTCAGGATCTCTTTTTCTTACTGTTCCCTCTACGCAAACGCTTGACTCAATAGGAATTCTAGATGCAAAATCAACGGCATCTTCTTTTCCAGAAGTAACAACTTGAGTTATCCCATACATATCTCTAATGTCTAAGAATACTAATCCACCTAAATCTCTTATTGTTTCAACGAAGCCACAAATTTTAACTTCTTTGCCAACATCGTTTAAACTAATTTCATTACAATTGTGAGTTCTATATGTGCTCATTAAAAAAACCTCCATCTGAACAATAATGTTCTATATATTATTATATAAGCGCATTTAAGGCATCAAAAAACGCCCCATTATGCAAATTAAATGCATGGGACGAAATAACTTCCGCGGTGCCACCCTGCTTGAAAAACTTTTTAGTTTTTCCACTTTATAATATATTGCTCCAATGTGTTGCGAAAATTATGTTCTTCTAAAAAGGACTTTCAGCCACGATCCTTTATCTCTAATAGTAACTTTAATTTCTTATCATTATCAACGCAATTTAAATTATTTATAAATATACAAAGTATTTTACAATATTATAACCTAAAAGTCAATATTTATGAGTGAAAAAGCTTAAAACAGAACTACAAAATAATGAATAAAAATATATTTGATCTATTGTATATTTTAATACATTATGGTATTCTATATAAAGAAATACAATGATAATTAGGGGGAAAATAAAATGGCAAATTCAAAAGTAATCATAGTTGAAGGAGCACAAGGAGCAGGGAAAACAACAATAACAGATTTTTTAAGATATTCAATAAAATATACAAATTTATACAGATTAACTGGTACAGCTGATAGTAGTGAAGAAGGAAAGAAAAAAGCAACAGTTATGTATAAAAACTTATTATCATACATGAAAACATTAGAAAATTTAAGTATTAATTTACTTTTTGATAGAACATTTTTTACTGAAGAAATATATTGCAGATTAGGATTTAAAGAATATTCTTTTACAGATGTATATGAAGAATTACTAGAAGAGCTAAGCAAAATGGATTTTGACATTTACTATATCACTCTATATTTAGAAGATGAAAGTTTATTTGAGAAAAGAATTCAAAGAGAGGGCAAAGCAGTTCCAGATTATGCGAAATTTAAAGCTGAAAGTAGTATAAATCAACAAAGAGCATATTTAAAGATGGCAGAAGAGATAAAAGAAAGATATCCAAATATAAAGGTAGTAAACGTAGAAAATAGCAGAGATATTGAAGTGGTAGAAAATGACCTAAAGGAGTTACTTAGGTGAGTAATCAAAATAATTGAAAAATATAAATGCATATTTATAAAAAAGAGGTAAACACATGGGAATAAATCTAAAGAAACATAACGAAAAAGCATATCAAAAAATAAAAGATATGTTAAAGGAGACAGATAGAGCAGCAGTGGTGCATCCAACAGGAACAGGAAAAACATATATAGCATTAAAATGGATAGAAGAAACATCGGGAAAGACAATATATGTAGCACCAAGTAATCATATACTAAATCAAGTAAAAGAAGATGTAGAAAAAGCAAAAGAAAGCGGAGAGATAAGTGATGAACAGTATAAAAGATATAAAGAGGTAAAATATGTAACATATACCTCTTTAATGGAGTTGTCAAAAATGGAGAGTGGATATGACAACATAATAATAGATGAATTCCATAGATGTGGAGCGCCAGAATGGAGTAAAGGAGTAGATAGGATAATAAAACAAAGTCCAAATGCAAAAATATTAGGAATGACAGCAACACCAATAAGAGCAGTAGACAACAAAGATATGGCTGATGCAATATTTAAAGGAAATGTAGCATCAGAAATGACATTAGAAGAGGCAGTAGCAGAAGGAATAATAGAAGCACCAATATATATAAATGGAATATACTCATTACAAGAAGAAATAAAGAGAGCGGAAAGCAATATAGAGAAAATATCAAATGAAGAAGCAAAGAAAGAGTTAAGAAAAGACATAGAAGAAGCTAAGAGACACTTAGAACAGGTAGAAGGGTTAGATGATATATTTGCAAAATATGCAGGAGATAAAAAAGAAGGAAAATATATAGTATTTTGTAATGATATAAATGATATGCATAAAAAAATGCAAGAGTCAAATAAATGGTTTGAAAAAGTTGGAGAAACGAGAATATATGAAGTTTCATATAGAAAAAGTGATAAGCTAAATGAAGATACAATAAAGAGGTTTAAAGAAGAAGGAGAAAAGATAAACCTTTTATTTAGCGTAGACAAATTAAACGAAGGTGTGCATGTAGATGGAATTGATGGAGTAATAATGCTAAGGAAAACAGGATCGCCAATAGTATATACTCAACAATTAGGAAGAGCATTATCGGTAGGAAATGAAGGAACGCCAATAGTATTTGACCTAGTAAATAACATAGATAGTAGTGAATACATATATGAATTTATGGAAAGAGTACAGAAGATAAGACAGGAAAGAGGGCTAGATGAAAAAAATATAGGAAATTTTAAAATATTTGATATACAAAGAGATGTGAAAGAAATACTAGAAAAGATAACAGAAAAACTAAGAAGAACTTCATACTTAGAAAAGATATATGAAATAAAAGAGTGGATGGAAAGAAATGAGACAACAATACCACCAAGAGGAGGAGGAAAAGATCTACCAGAAGAAGAAAGAAAATTAGGGATAGTGTTAGGAACTATAAGGCAAAACTTAATAAAACCATATAAAGAATTAAAAACAGAAGAAGAAAGAGAGAAATATAGAAAAAGACGTCCAGAGATAGAAGAAATAATGAAAATAGTAGAAAAAATAGATAAAAACAATATACCGGCATATTTAAAAAATATAAGAGATATAAAAGAATGGATGAAAAGAAATGAGACAACAATACCCCCAAGATGTAAAAAAGGAGAAGATATATCAAAAGAAGAAGAAGGATTAGGAACAGCATTATCAAATATAAGATGTAGCTTAATAAAACCATATAAAGAATTAAAAACAGAAGAAGAAAGAGAAGAATATATAGGCAAATTAGAAGATAGGAAACAAGAACCAATAAGTAGAGAACAATTTATGGAGATAATTAAGACAGAAGAAGAAAAAAGATTAGGAAGAGCATTATCAACTATAAGATGTAGCTTAATAAAACCATATAAAGAATTAAAGACAGAAGAAGAAAGAGAAGAATATATAAGCAATTTAGAAAATAAAAAAATAGAATCATTAAGTAGAGATCAATTTATGGAGATAATTAAGACAGTAGAAGAAATAGATAAAAAGAATATTAAGATACCAACAAGTTTAAAAAATATAAGAGATATAAAAGAATGGATGGAAAGAAATGAGACAACAATACCACCAAGAAGAGGAGCTATATCAAAAGAAGAAAATAGATTAGGAAATGCATTATCAACTATAAGATTTAGCTTAATAAAACCATATAAAGAATTAAAGACAGAAGAAAGAGAAGAATATATAAGTAAATTAGAAAATAGGGAGCAAGAGCCATTAAGTAGAAAACAATTTATAGAGATAATTAAGACAGTAGAAGAAATAGATATACCAACAAGTTTAAAAAATATAAGAGATATAAAAGAATGGATGGAAGGAAATGAGACAACGAGACCACCAAGACAAAGTGGAGAAAATAGATCAGAAGAAGAAAAAAGATTAGGAAATGCATTAATCCATATAAGGCAAAAATTAATAAACCCATATAAAAAATTAAAAACAGAAGAAGAAAGAGAAGAATATATAAGTAAATTAGAAAATAGGGAGCTAGAACCATTAAGTAGAAAACAATTTATAGAGATAATTAAGACAGTAGAAGAAATAGATATACCAACAAGTTTAAGAAATATAAGAGATATAAAAGAATGGATGGAAAGAAATGAGACAACGAGACCACCAAGACAAAGTGGAGAAAATAGATCAGAAGAAAGCAGGTTAGGATTAGCACTAAGAAGGATAAAGAACGGATTAATAAAACCATATAAAGAATTAAGGTCAGAAGAAGAAAGAGAAGAATATATAGGCAAATTAGAAGATAAGGAGCGAGAACCATTAAGTAGAAAACAATTTATGGAAATAATCGAAACAATAGAAGAGATAGATGGAGATAGAGAGAAACTAACTGACTTAGTTGAACAGTCAAAAGCAACACAAGAAAAAGTAGCAGAAGCAAAGAAGTTAGAAAGTATGTATGAACAAGAACTAAAAAGTAAAGAACAAAAGGAAGGGTTTGATATACAAGATAGTGATAATTAAAAAATAAGTTACAAGAGAGGAATTTTTATGAATAATAGTTTAATAAAAACCGATGGATTATGGTATAAGATAAAAAAATTTTTTGGAAATATGTTTTCAGGAGATAAATATAATAGTAGAGTAGAAATTGAAGAAGATTCAGGTGATTATGGTAATATAGATAAAACTAATAATATAGTTAAAAATGACAGTGAAACTAAAGAATCTTTTAAAACAGATATATCGTATAAAGAAGAGATAAAAGAGCAAAATAGAAAAGAAATTATTGCTGCAAAGCTTCTAAATGGAGACATAGATAGTTATGATCTATCAAATGAGGAAGTGAATGAAATGACAGAATATTTTATGAACGATATAGAAAAACAAAATAAGGAACTACAAAGAATTAAGGAACACATAATTCAAATGAAGAAACAATTAGAAGAATAAAATTATATAAGTTTTATTCTTAAACGAAATAACAAGTCCACAAAAATTCTACGGAATTAAGTATTAGGGCTTGTTTTTTTACTAAAAAGTGTATATAATATGGAAGTAAATTTTTAAAAGCGATAGGAGTTGATTGTATGGCAGAAGTAAGTAGAGAAGAGTTATTGCATATTGCAAAACTTGCAAATTTAAATTTAAAGGACGAAGAAGTAGACACATATTTATTACACCTTCAGGATATATTAAATTTTGCTAATATTGTTAATAATGCAAATGTAGATGGATTAGATATTACAATAGGAGCAAATGAAGCTAAAAATGTATTTAGAAAAGATGAAGTAGTGGTTTTTGAAGATAATGAAGCGTTGCTTGCAAATGCACCAGAAAAGGAAAGAAATATGTTCAAAATCCCAAAAGTTATTCAATAGTAGTAATATATAGGAGGTAAAAATATGGAAATTACGAAACTTACGGTTCACGAATTACAAGAAAAGTTGGCAAGTGGAGAACTTACAAGTTATGATATTACAAAAGCATATGCAGATAGAATTAAAGATAAAGAAAAAGATGTACAAGCTTTTGTAACAGATTTATCTGAAGATGCTTTAAAACAAGCAAAAGAAATAGATGAAAAAAGAAAATCAGGAGAGATCAATTCTAGGTTTGCAGGTATTCCAATTGGTATAAAAGATATCATTTGTACAAAAGGTGTTAGAACAACATGTAGTTCTAAAATGCTAGAAAATTTTATAGCACCATATGATGCAACTGTTATGGAAAAAATTAATAAAGAGAATTTAATAGATTTAGGAAAATTAAATATGGATGAATTTGCTATGGGAGGTTCAACAGAATATTCATATTTTAAAAAGACAAGAAATCCATGGAACTTAAATAAAGTACCAGGTGGTTCTTCAGGTGGTTCTGCAGCAGCTGTTGCAGCAGATTTAGTGCCATGGGCTTTAGGAACAGACACAGGTGGTTCTATTAGACAACCATCAAGCTTTTGTGGAACAGTAGGATTAAAACCTACATATGGACTTGTTTCAAGATATGGTGTTGTAGCATTTGCTTCATCACTTGATCAAGTTGGACCAATTACAAAAGATGTTAGAGATTGTGCAATGCTATTAAATATTATTGCAGGACATGATCCAAAAGACACAACTTCTGTGGATATTGGGGAAAGAGACTATACAAAATCACTTAAAAATGATGTCAAAGGTCTAAAAATTGGTGTTCCAAAAGAATATTTTGGAGAAGGTATTAATAGCGAAGTAAAAGAAAAACTACAAGAATCAATGGAAAGATATAAAAAACTAGGAGCAACGATTGAGGAATGCTCACTAAATATTGCTGATTATGCTTTAGCTACTTACTATATTATTGCTTGTGCAGAGGCAAGCTCAAACCTTGGAAGATTTGATGGAATAAGATATGGATACAGAACACAAAATTATACAAACTTAAAGGAACTATTTAAAAATTCAAGAAGTGAAGGTTTTGGTTCAGAGGTTAAAAGAAGAATTATTCTTGGAACTTATGTACTTTCTTCTGGATATTATGATGCATATTACAAAAAAGCTCAACAAGTAAGAACATTGGTTATGAACGAGTTTAATAAATTATTTGAAAAATATGATGTTTTATTAACACCAACATCACCAACAGTTGCATTTGATATAGGTTCTAAGTCAAATAACCCATTAGAAATGTACCTAGCTGATATATGCACAGTATCTGTAAATATTGCCGGTCTTCCAGGAATATCAATCCCATGTGGAGTAGATAGTGAAGGAATGCCAATTGGTATGCAATTAATTGGTAAGAGATTTAGTGAAGAAACATTATTAAATACAGCATATACATTTGAACAAGACTTCAAATTTAGAGAGAAATATACACCAGAATTTAAGGGAGGTGCAAAATAATATGGCAAGAGATGATTATGAAATAGTAATGGGTCTTGAAGTTCATGCAGAACTTTCAACAAAAACAAAAATATTCTGCTCATGTTCAACAGAATTTGGTGGAGAGCCAAATACACATACATGTCCAATATGTATGGCAATGCCAGGAACACTTCCTGTATTAAATGAAAAAGTAGTTGAATATGCTGTTAAAGCAGGATTAGCTACAAATTGTACAATTTCAAGAGATAGTAAAAATGATAGAAAAAACTATTTCTACCCTGATTTACCAAAATCTTATCAAATATCTCAATTTGATAAGCCTCTTTGCGAACATGGATATATTGAAATAGAGGATGATGAGGGAAATCCTAAAAAAATTAGATTAACAAGAATTCATATTGAGGAAGATGCCGGAAAACTAAACCATAACGAATTTGGTGGAGGAAGTTTAGTAGATTTAAACAGAGCCGGAGTTCCTTTAATTGAAATAGTATCTGAGCCAGATTTACGTTCAAGCGGAGAAGCAGAAAGATATTTAAAGAAATTAAAAGCAATATTAGAATATATTGAAGTATCAGACTGTAAAATGCAAGAAGGTTCACTAAGAGCAGATGTTAACGTTTCTGTAAGAAAAAAAGGTGCAGAAAAATATGGAACAAGAACAGAAATGAAAAACATGAACTCATTTAAAGCAATTACAAGAGCAATAGATTACGAAGCTTCAAGACAAATTGATGTAATTGAAGATGGTGGAAAAATTGACCAAGAAACATTAAGATGGGATGATGTATCTGGAAGAACATTTTCTATGAGAGATAAAGAAGATGCACAAGATTACCGTTATTTCCCAGATCCAGATTTAGTAGCAATAAAACTTTCAGAAGAGTATATTGAAAATATTAAAAATAACTTACCAGAACTTCCAGAAAGCAGAAAGAAAAGATATATGGAAGAGTATGGATTATCTGAAAAAGACAGTAACTTACTTACAGCTTCTAAATATTTATCAGATCTTTTTGAAGGTGCTGAGAAGATTTGTAAAAATGCTAAAGCAGTTGCAAATTGGATATTATCAGACATTTCAAAAATACTTAATGAAACAGAAACAGAGCCAATACAAATACCATTTGATGCAAATCAACTTGCAAAATTAGTTCAATTAATTGATAATGGAACAATAAGTTCAGCTATTGCTAAAAAAGTAATTGTAGAACTATTTGAAAATCCAAAAGATCCAGAAGAAATCATTAAGGAAAAAGGATGGATTCAAATTTCTGATGAAGGTGCAATTAAAGAAGTTGTAACTAAAATATTAGAAAACAATCCTCAATCAGTTGCAGACTATAAAGCAGGAAAAGATAGAGCATTAGGCTTCTTAGTAGGACAAGCTATGAAAGAAACAAAGGGAAAAGCAAACCCACAAATGTTAAACAAAATGTTCTTAGATGAATTAAAATAAATTTTTGTCAAAGGGGACGGGCTATTTTGGCAATTTGTGATGTCGTTATACAAATTGCCAAAATAGCCCGTCCCCTTTGACAAAAAAATTAAGGATGAGAAAAATTTTTTAAGGTGTTGAAGGCAAAGGCATATGCAATAAAAGCTACTAAAAAGAATAGACTTGTTTTAAATAAAGAAATACCAACAATAAATAAGTTGGGAATATGTACATTTTGATATATTGCTAAAACGAATGTTGCCAGTATGCAAAAAACAAAACTAAAGTGTATTCCGGATTGCATGGCTTTTAAAATTGATTTATCAAAGTTTTTTAATTCTAATAATATTTTTTTCATAATATACCTCTCTTTCGTATAAATATATGTTAACATAAAATAAACAAAAATAGCAAAGGTAATTTATTCCAAAACAAAAGAGATTTCGTAATGAAATCTCTTTTGAAAAATAAAAAACTGTGCACAATTTTTTATTTTGATTATGCATTTGCAGCATTTAATTTTTTAGCTAAATTTGATTTTTTTCTAGCAGCTGTATTTTTAACGATAACACCTTTTGTACAAGCTTGATCGATTTTTTTAGTAGCTTCTGAGAATAATTTAGTAGCTTCTTCAACATTATTGTTGTTTAAAGCTTCTTCAAATCTTTTTATAGCTGTTTTGTATTCTGATTTAATCATATTATTTCTTAATGTTTTCTTTTCAATAACACTAACACGTTTGATAGCTGATTTAATATTTGGCATAATTTTTGCACCTCCCTTAAGTTCGTAAATATAACGGATATTATTATATCATATAAGTTAACATTTGACAAGAGAAAATTAAAAAATTAGTAAATAGCTTAAATTTATGCTAAATTTAGGATTTGCTAATGATAAAATTAAGCAAAATTCTAACGAAAAATAAAGAAGTTAATAAAATACTTGAAAAAAACACAATAAACATATATAATATAGCTACTTAAAAAACTAATGAACTAAATTTGGAAGGAGAGATTGTTATGAATATAAAAATAACAAGTAAAGAATTAGAAGCTACAGAAGCAATAAAAGATTATATTGAAAAAAAAGCGGAGAGATTAGTAAAATATTTTGGAGAAGAATTTGATGTTAATGCAACAATAAAAACAGAAGGAAGCGAACAAGTTGCTGAAATTAGTATAAAAGCTGATTCATCAGACTATAGAGCTGTTACAGCACATAGAGATTTGTACGCATCAATAGATAAAGATATAGACATTTTAGAGGGACAAATTAGAAAAATGAAGACTAAAAAAGATAAACAAAATATGACAGAATCAATTAGAATAAAAGAAATGGCTCATGAAACAACATCTGATGTTGAAAATGAAATTATTAAGGTTTTATATTATGATATAAAACCAATGACACCAGAAGATGCTAAATTAAAATTAGAAGAGCAACCACAAAACAAATTCTTAGCATTTATTGATGTAGATACAGGAAAAACAAATGTTATATATAGATTAAAAGATAATAGAAATTATGGACTTGTAGAGCCAGAGGCTTAAGAATAAAAGTAAAGGACTTATTTTATGGTAAGTCCTTTTTGTTACGTAGGAAATTTGAATATAGTAAAATATAATAAAGGTATGGGAGACATGAAAATTAATATAGTAATGGTAGAACCTGAAATACCACAAAATACAGGTAATATAGCAAGAACATGTGCTGCAATAGGAGCAAAATTGCATTTGGTTAAACCACTTGGATTTGAAATAACAGATAAATATTTAAAAAGAGCAGGACTTGATTATTGGGATAAGCTGAACATAGAAGAACATGACTCTTTAAATAGTTTTTTGGAAAAATATAAACCAGAAGAAAACAATATGTTTTTTTCTACAACTAAAGGACAACAATGTTATTCTGATATGAATTACTCAAAATACGAAGAAGTATTTATATTATTTGGGAAAGAAACAAAAGGATTACCAGAGGATTTGCTGCAAAAATATATAAAAAATACAATTCGTATTCCAATGAGAGAACATTTAAGATCATTAAATTTATCAAACTCTGTTGCAATAGTTGCTTACGAAGTTTTAAGACAAAATGGATTTGAAAGACTAGAACAAGAAAGTAAATATTTTGAATAAGCCCGTAAATAAGATTATAAATATTAATATTGTTAAAAATGAAATAGAAAGATCTTAATAAAATTATAAAAAAGAAACCTACTTAAATATGTACCTAAGTGGGTTTCTTTTTTGCATTTCTAAGTATGCAATACTAATTAAAATTAAATAGAAAAATTAAACTATTTCATTTGGCTTTCAGCTTGTTGGATCATTTTTCTAACCATGTTACCACCGATTTTACCAGCATCTTTTGAAGATAAATCTCCGTTGTAACCTTGTTTTAAATTAACACCAACTTCGCTAGCTACTTCGTATTTGAATTTGTTTAAAGCTTCTTTAGCTTCTGGAACAACTTTTTGATTGCTATTTGTCATATTTTTCACCTCCTAGAATGTGATACTTATATTTCTACATTGAAAAAACAGAATTGCCTTTTCAATATATATATTGCACCGTATTTTATTTTTTAAACTGGAAATTTTTGAGATAATATTGTAAAAAGAGAAAGAAATGATATAATATAAAAGCAAAATTTACATATAATATAGTTTATAGGTAAAACTAAATAAAACCTAAATATAAAATGTGAGGCAAAATAAAATGTACAAATTAATCGCAATAGATTTAGATGGAACATTACTTAATTCTTATGGTCAAATTTCAGAAAAAAATAGGAATGCATTAAATAAAGCAAAAGAGCATAATGCAGAGATAATTATTGCTTCTGGGAGAACAACGGATTCTGTTAGAAATATAGCAAATGATATTGGGGCTAAAAGTTATATTATTTGTGGAAATGGCTCTTTAATATATGATTTGCAAAAAGAGGAAATCATATACGATAAATTTATAGATAAGAAAAAGGCATTACAGATTATAGAGATATGTGAGCAGAATAGTATCTACTATAATATATATACTGAGAACATGGTTATTACAAAAACACTGAACAATAATGTTTTATTTTACTACCAAGAAAATGCAAGTAAACCCGACAATAAAAAAACAAAAATAAATATTGTACAAGACATATATAAATATGTAGAAGAATTAGAAAATCAGCACATATTAAAAATTACAATTAGCGATAGCAATAGTATAATATTCAATGGAATTATTAGAAAATTAAGAAATATAAAAGATATTGATGTTTTAGATGTTGCACACATGTCTAGAAAAATTATTAAAACAGGGACTGAAGAAACTGTGATCGAATATTATTATACAGAAATAACAAGTAAAAACGTAGATAAATGGTATGCCATAGAATATTTGATGGACAAACTAAATATACAAAGACAAGAAGTGATGGCAATTGGAGATAATGTAAATGATAAAATGATGATAGAAAATGCAGGATGCGGTGTAGCTATGGGTAATAGTGCTCCATATATAAAGGAATCAGCAGATATTGTTGTTTCCAACAATAATGAAGACGGTGTAGCAGAGGTAATTGAGCAGAATTTTTAAAAAGATATAAATAATGGAAAGATATTAGTAAATAATAGAAATATAGAATAAAAAAATAAAAAACACACATAATTATTTTATGATAATTATGTGTGTTTTTCAGGAGGAAAATATGAATAGAAAAAAAGGTATAAAAGCCGATAAGAGTGGGAGTATAATAAACAAACAAGGTCAGACAAATGTTATGAAAGAAGAAATTAGTAATATGTATGAGACAGAAAATGTAACTAAGTATGGAGAATTTATTTCTTCATATTTTGCATGGCTTACATTAGATAAACAAAAGCAAAAAACACATGAAATGGAAAATATGACAAATTCACATAATATTCAAAAAAAGTATTGACAAAATTTTAAAAGTGAGTATAATATATATTGTAGGTCAAAGAAAGTCAAAGTCAAAACAAAAAATAAAAACGAGGTGATTAAACGTGAGAATGTCAGATATGATAGAAAATTTTATTAAAGATTTATTTGATGAAGACGATTATATTGAGATACAAAGAAATGACTTAGCTGAACAATTTAAATGTGTACCATCACAAATAAATTATGTAATATCAACAAGATTCAAGCCATCTCAAGGATATTATGTAGAAAGTAAAAGAGGTGGTGGAGGCCATATAAGTATTAGGAAAGTTAATATTACAAAAAGTAACTATTTAATGCATATTATCTCAAGTATAGGAAATCAAATAACAGCACAAGAAGTAGATATATTTATTGGAAATTTTTTATCATATGAGATGATTACGAAAAAAGAAGCAAAGTTGTTAAAAGTTGCGACGAGCGATAATGTCTTAACAGTACCAACAAGTACAAGAGATGAATTAAGAGCAAGAATTTTTAAAAATATGCTTTTAAATTTAGTTGAAGATTAATATAAAAAATAATAAAGGAGTTGATTTTTATGTTATGTCAAAATTGTGGGAAAAATGAGGTAAATTTTAGATATACGCAGATTATAAATGGAGAAAAAAAAGAAATGGCACTTTGTGATAAGTGCGCTAAAGAATTAGGACTAGAAGGATTAGATTTTAGTATGCCAATCAATTTTTCAAGCTTTTTCAGTGATTTCTTTAATGATTATACAGAAGGATTGTTACCTAGCTTTGCAAATGTAAAGGCTTCTGAATGTGATAAATGTGGTATGACATTTGATGATTTTGCAAATACAGGAGAATTTGGTTGTGATAATTGCTACATTACATTTGCAGATAGATTGTTACCTGTTTTAAAGAAAATACATGGATCAAATAAGCATATAGGAAGAGAATATAAAGAAAGTATTGATGAGTTAGAAGACAATAAAAAGAGATTTGAATCAGCACAAAAAAATAAGAGCAATAAAAATGAAAGTAAAAAAACAGAAAAAGAAATCAAATTGAAAAACCTACAAAAAGATTTACAAAAGGCAATTAAAGACGAACGTTATGAAGATGCTGCAAAAATAAGAGACGAAATAAAAAAAATAAATGAAAAAGAAAATAAGTAATGAAATTGGAGGAATTAATATGTCAAACTGGTATTTACAAAATGGAAAAGATTCAGATGTTGTAATTAGTTCTAGAGTTAGACTTGCTAGAAATTTGGCAGAATATAATTTTATAAAAAAGTGTTCTAAAGAAGAACTTGAAAAAATACTAAATGATATAAAGAAAATTATGCCAAGCTTAGGATATGGCCTAAAATTTATTAATTTAAAGGATTTAGATGATATTACTAAAATAAGTTTAGTGGAAAAACATATAATCAGTCCAGATTTTGCAATGAGAGATAAAGTTCCAGGTGCAATTTTAGTAAGTGAAGATGAAAATATATGCATAATGATTAATGACGAAGACCATATAAAATTACAAGTGTTTAGTTCAGGACAAGAATTAGAAAATTTAATGAACTTGATAATAGAAATAGACGAAAAACTTGGAGATTTAGTAAAGTATTCTTACAGTAAACAGTTTGGATTTTTAACAGCATCACCAACAAATATAGGAACAGGAATGAAGGCATCTGTAATGGTACATTTACCAGCACTTACACTAACAGGTAACCTTAATAAAGTATTACATATTATAAATAATTTTGGTATGAATGTAAGAGGCGTGTATGGTGAAGGAACACAGAGTCAAGGAGATATTTATCAAATCTCTAATAATCAATGCTTAGGATTAACAGAAGAAGAAATAATAAAAAATGTAAAAACTATAACAGATAAAGTTATTGAACAGGAAAGATTAGCAAGAAAATATTTAACAAAAAATGCTATAGAATTAGAAGATAGAGTATATAGATCATATGGAATTTTAAAATATGCTACTAAACTATCTGCTGATGAATGTAGAAAACTTTTATCAGATGTTAAATTAGGTACAGATTTAGGAATAATAAAAGAGTTAGATGATGGAAAAATATCAAAATTAAATCTGTATACAAAGCCAGGAAATTTACAAAAATTTTTAGGCAAACAACTAGACGGTTACGAAAGAGACATTAAAAGAACAGAAATAATTAAACAAATTTTGGCATGTTAGGGACGTTCCTTAATCTGCCAGAATGGCATATTTAGGAACGTCCCTAACATGCCAAAAAGGAGGAAAGGATGATATATAAATTTACAAATCGAGCTGAGAAAGCAATAGAACTTGCAAATAAACTTGCTATAGAGCTTGGACATAATTATATAGGAACAGAGCATATTTTATATGGACTTTCAAAGGAAGGAACAGGTGTGGCAAGCAAAGTTCTTGAGTCGCAAGAAGTTAATGCTGATAGTATTTTAGAAGAAATTGAAATATTAATTGGTAGAGGTGAACCATTAACAGATGAAGATTCTGTTGGATTTACCCCAAGAACTAAGAGAGTAATTGAAAATGCTTTTATAGAAGCTCGTAAATTAGGATCAGAATATATAGGAACAGAGCACTTATTAATTGGAATTATGAGAGAAGGAGATAGTGTTGCTGTTAGAATTATGATGGATTTAGGAGTAAATCCTCAAAAATTATATAATGAAATTGTAAAGGTAATCAATGAGGATGCTAATGCTGTAAATCAGTCTAGATCTTCAAGCAAAAATGGTAGTGGAAGCTATAATCAAACACCTACATTAAATCAATACGGAACAGATCTAACAAAACAGGCTTTAGAGGGAAAGCTAGATCCTGTAATTGGTAGAAAAAATGAAATTGAAAGAGTTATACAAATTTTATCAAGAAGAACTAAAAATAATCCATGTCTAATTGGTGAGCCTGGAGTAGGAAAAACGGCTGTTGTAGAAGGACTTGCAGAAAAAATTACTTCAGAAGATGTTCCAGAAACATTAAAAGATAAAAGAGTTGTTAGCCTAGATATTTCAAGTATGGTTGCAGGAGCAAAATATAGAGGCGATTTTGAAGAAAGAATAAAAAAATGTCTAGCTGAAGTAAAAAAAGTTAAAGATGTTATACTATTCATAGATGAAATTCATACAATAGTTGGTGCAGGTTCTGCAGAAGGTGCTGTTGATGCTGCAAATATCTTAAAACCTCTTTTAGCAAGAGGAGAAGTACAAGTAATAGGTGCTACTACTTTAAATGAATACAGAAAATATATAGAAAAAGATGCTGCGTTAGAGAGAAGGTTTAGTCCTGTTACTGTAGGTGAGCCAACTCCTGATGAGACAGTAAAAATATTAGAGGGAATACAAGATAAGTATGAGGCACATCATAATGTAAAAATTACACCAGAAGCTATTAAAGCTGCTGTAGAATTATCTGTAAGATATATAAATGATAGATTTTTGCCAGATAAAGCAATTGACTTAATAGATGAAGCTGCATCTCGTGTTAAAATGAGAACTTATACTATGCCAGATAATATAAAAGAATTGGAAGAAAAGATAATAGAAACAAGCAAAGAAAAAGATGAAGCAATTCGTATGCAAGATTTTGAAAAGGCGGCTACATTAAGAGATAAAGAAAAAGAACAAAAGGATATATTACAAAAGGAAAAACAAAAATGGGAGAATAAAAACAGCAGAAGTGTAACAAATCTTGTAGAAGAAGATATTGCTGAAGTTATTGCATCTTGGACAGGTATTCCAGTTAGCAAGATAACTCAAGATGAAAACGAAAAGTTAAAAAATCTTGAAAGTACACTTCATAAAAGAGTAATTGGACAAGAAGAAGCTGTAAAAGCTGTAAGTAAAGCTATAAGAAGAGGAAGAGTAGGATTAAAAGACCCTAACAGACCAATTGGTTCATTCCTATTCTTAGGACCAACAGGTGTTGGTAAAACAGAACTTTCAAAAGCATTAGCAGAGGCATTATTTGGTAATGAAAATGCAATGATCAGAGTAGATATGTCTGAATATATGGAACCACATTCTGTTTCTAAATTAATAGGTTCTCCTCCAGGATATGTAGGTTATGATGAAGGAGGCCAATTAACTGAAAAGATTAGAAGAAAACCATATGCAGTTATTCTATTTGATGAGATCGAAAAAGCTCATCCAGATGTAATGAATATGTTACTTCAAATATTAGATGATGGACGTTTAACAGATGCACAAGGAAGAACGGTTAATTTTAAAAATACGGTTATAATAATGACTTCAAACATTGGTGCAAGATTAATAACAGATAAAACTACACTTGGATTTACAGATAATAGAAGTACAGAAGAATCAAAACAAAAGGATTATGAAAACACAAAGAAAGATGTTATGTCAGAGCTAAAAAAACAATTCAGACCAGAGTTTATTAATCGTATTGATGAAATTATTGTTTTCCATAAATTAAATGAAGATGATATCAAACAAATTATAGATATTATGTTAAAACAAGTTATAGATAGATTAAAACAACAAGATTATAATGTCGAATTTGATGATAAAGTAAAAGAATATATCTCTAAGAAAGGAGTAGATATAAATTATGGTGCACGTCCACTAAAAAGAGCGATACAAAGTTATATAGAAGATAAGGTTGCTGAAGCTATATTAGATGGAGTTATTGTACCTAATAAGAAAGTAAAAATAAGTGTAGATAATGATAATATAATAATTAAATAAAATAACTATTAAGCAAATCAACTAAAATAAGGATAGGAGTTTAAGTCAAAGACTTAAACTCCTATTTTATTAGTTCTAATGCTAAAACATAAATGTACACGTGAATGATTATTGAATACAATTTACAAAATTTGCAATAAGAATGGTAATATGGTAAAATGGAAAAAGATAGAAAATTTTGATAAAATATATTAAAGGGGGATATTCCTTTGAGTAGTAATAGTAATTTCTCAGAGAGAATAAATGAAAAAAACAATATAAAATATAAATACAATGAATTAACAAGACAATATAAAGAATTGGCAAAAAAAATATTAAAGCAAAATGGTTATGAAACAACTGAAGATTATCTTTTTAACCAATTAAATAAGATAGGAAATTTATACCCAGAAAAGATAAGCGTGATAGAAGAAGTAAGAGATATGTACTATGGAGATATGCTTCTTACAGAGAATAGCTTAAATAGATTAAATGAATTGTACAATAAAATGTATGAGCTAATAAAATAAAATTTATATGGAGAGAAAATATATATGAGAGTAGAAAATACAGAGAAAGAACTCCAATTGAAATTAAATGCTATAAAAAAGATTATGTCTAAAGATATATATGGTAGTAAGCAAGAAAATGAGCATGTGAAAAGCATAATTGAAGGTGGTCATACAGATATAAAAAACTTATTTGGTGATTCAGGTGACCTAAAAGATCTGTGTGCAATGTCATCTTTTGCAATGGATTTGTTCAGACGAATTGATTTTTTACATGAAGTAGAAGCTGCAACAGGAATAACGGTGAAAGATTTCACAAAAGAAGCTTTTTTTACGATCTTTTCCGAGAAGAGGGTAAAAGCTTTAATAAATATATTACAACCTATTAATGCAAAAGTATATCAAAAAGAAGGTGCTCTTTCTTTACAATGTAATAAAAATGAAATAGCAAAAGGTTTCTCAGAAGAAGAAATAAACAAAGAAGGGATTGTAGAAATTTCGACAAAATTTATATTCTGGATAAATAAATTAACAAAGCTTTCAAGTTTTATGGAAATATATAAATTAAAGGCAAGACCTATAACACATAGTAGTGATGATAACTATTATTCAGCACAACAGAGATCTAATATATTAACACAATTTGAAGATTTGTGTGCTGAAGATAAAGAAATACTAAAGAGTGAAATTGTAGTAGATTATGAAAAAGCATTTGGAGTTAAAATTGAAGATGATATGGAAACACTAAAAGATATAAAAAGTATGAAAAAACTTTTATATAGTCTGAAAAATACTTTAATGACAGATTTATTAATAAGATATTTTGACAGTGTAAAAAAAGGAAAAGAACTTCAAGGAGTTCAAGCAATGGGAGTTGAATTGAATGAAAAGAAAGCTGGATATGGATTAGGTAACTACATAGCAACTGTAAGATTAAAAGGTTATACATCAAATATTTATTTTCATATTCCTACATTTTGCTTTGAAGAAGCAATAAGCATGGCAAAAATAGACAAGTTATCTGTTATCATACCAAAAAAAGTTTATTCAAGAAGAGATCCTAACAAACTGGTTCCTGTAAATGTAATATATAAAGTTGAAAAAGGTAGCAAGAGATATGAAGCAATAAAGAAAGAAGCGGAAGAAAATAGAGATAATGAAGTTTTAAAACAAGCATTTATACAGGTAAAAGGAAAATCAATACCAGGACATAGCAAGGCTGATTGGGAAAGAAAAACAATAGAGATAGATAACACACAAAAATAGAATATATTAATTTAAAATAAAAAAGCAATCGCAAAAAAAAATATTAAACGATTGCTTTATTTTTATTCATATATAATTAAATAGGTTCTACATGTATGATTGTTTTATAAATATTTTCTAAATCTGTAATATCGTTTTCAAGTTTGTCTGCAAGGCTATGACTCTCAAAAGTAGGCATGTTTCCATCAACGTAAATAGTTAAAACAATAATGTATTGATAACCAACTGGTGTAGAAGATATTTTGTCTATTTTTTGTATTCTAGGATACTTTTGAGTAATTTCCATAATTAAATTTTTAGTGTTTTCATCAATAGATATATCCATTAAAACATTATAGCTCTCTATAAAAATTTTAAGACCAGTAATAAATATCCAAATAGATATTCCAATACCAACAACACCATCAAACCAATATATACCAATTAAACTTAATAGTACAGAAATAAGAGTAAAGGTGGTAACTATACAATCATTTCTATGATCTTTTTGGTTAGCGTCTAATAAAATGTTGTTATATTTTTTAGATAACTTATTTGTATAAATATATAATGCTAGTTTAATAATAATAGTGGTAATACAAACAAAAACCAAAAACCATGAAAATATAAGTTTACTTTGTTTTATAAGTGATACAATGGAATTATATAATAATGTAAAAGATACTAATATCATGGCAATGCTAATAAAAAGAGAAAATATATATTCTGCTTTTCCATGACCAAAGTTATGAGAATCATCATTTGGTTCACTTGCAATTTTATTTCCAATAAAGGTCATTAAAGATGCAAAAATATCACCTGCACTATTAGCAGCATCAGCTAACATTGATTGACTATGGCTTAAAATTCCAACGACGGATTTAATAACTAATAAAAATATATTTCCAATTATTCCAAGCATTCCAGCTTTTTTTGTTACCTCAAACCTATCCATAAATATCACTTTCATTAAATAAAATTTGTTAAATTGTATAACATAAATTAAAAAGCATTATATCATATATATGATATGTGGTAAATGAAAATACATAAAATTTATAAACTTTGTTGCACAACGTAATTTCTAATGTTATAATTACCGTATACAACAAGAGATAAATTGTATATTAAAAATGTTTAGAGGTGTAAATAAATGGAGTTAATGGCCATTGTCTATATATTAGTATTCATTGTGTTTGCTCTTATCGGCTTTGCAGTACTTCAGATAAGAATGGCAGGAATAAAAATAAAAGATTTCTGGGGATTCATTCAGGCAAACCAAATGCTAGATAAATTAGATGTTTTTTCAAAGAGATGTAATATGATGAGTCCACAAGAACAAATTATATTTTTAAGTGAAGCAGAAAAAGTATTTGATGCTTTTGATAAAATACCAGACATGGTGTGGGAAGATGAGTATAGGAAATATTCTAATGTGTTAGAAACGTACAAAAATATAAGAGTAAACAGATGGAATAGTCAAGGTGAAAACCCAAAGTCATAATATATAAAATCATAGTAATAATAAGTAAAAGGTTACATATAATAATTGTGTGTAATCTTTTTATTATGTGTAAGGCACGCACAATTTATTTCAAGGTGGGATATAAAATGAAAATAAGATACTTTGATAATGCAGCAACTACATCTGTTAGAGAAGAAGTTTTAAGAGAAATGATTCCATTTTTTAATATAAATTATGGAAATGCTTCTGCAATGTATAGTGTTGGAAGAGAAGCAAAAAGAGGATTGGATAAAGCAAGAGTAAGAGTTGCAAATGCAATTAACTGTAATCCTCATGAAATTTATTTTACATCATGTGGAAGTGAGAGCGATAACTTAGCTTTGAAGGGCGTTGCATACGCAAATAAACAAAATGGAAATCATATTATAACAAGCAGAATTGAACATCATGCAGTTTTAAATTCTTGTAAAACATTAGAAAAACAAGGATACAAAGTAACATATCTAAATGTTGATGAAAATGGATTAATTGATTTGCAACAATTGGTAAATAGTATTACAAATGACACAATACTAATCAGTGTAATGTTTGCAAATAATGAGATAGGAACAATAGAACCTATAGAGAAAATAGGAGTAATAGCAAAAGAAAGAAATATATTATTTCATACAGATGCGGTTCAAGCAATTGGAAATACTAGAATAGATGTAAAAAAATTAAATATAGATTTATTGTCGATGTCTGGACATAAGTTTTATGGGCCAAAGGGAGTAGGAGCACTATATGTAAGAGATGGTGTTGAATTTGAAAAAATACAAGATGGAGGGCATCAAGAAAAGGATAAGAGAGCAGGTACCGAAAATGTTGCAGAAATAGTAGGGTTAGGCAAAGCTATTGAACTTATATATAGTGAGTATGACCAATATAATAGGAAATTAAAGAATCTTAGAGATTATTATATAAATGAAATAGAAAAGAAAATTCCAGATGTTAGGCTGAACGGAGATAGAATAAATAGATTACCAGGTAATGCAAATATCTCCTTTAAAGGAGTTGATGCGCAAAAGTTATTATTTAATTTGGATGAGGTAGGAATTTGTGCATCTGCAGGGTCAGCGTGTTCAACAGGGAATAGTGAACCATCTCATGTACTAACCTCAATAGGACTTAGTAAAAATATGGCTGAAAGTACTTTAAGAACCTCGTTTGGAGCATCTAATACGAAAGAGGATATAGACTTTTTAGTAGAAAATTTACAAGAATTTGTAAAAAAATTAAGAAAAGAATAAAAATATAAACAAAAATACTAGCTTATATGCTAGTATTTTTGTATAATATATATTAATCTATAAGTTAATAAAAAACTAAAATGTAAATAATAAGGAAGAATGGTAAATATGAAAATAATATATAATAATAAAGAAAAAATAAAAAAAGAAAAAACAAATAGAAAGTGGAAAGAAGAGAACAATCAATATTTGTGTGAACTACAAAGATTTTTTGATAGAGTTGATAATATTGAAGATAATGAATTAAAAAATAGTATTATTAGACAAGTGATGATATGTGACGAAATACTTACTAAGATAGCTGAAAGTAAATTTGATGAATTTTACAAAGAAGGATATAAAGAAGCAAAAAATGGATAAATTTATTTACTTAAGAGCATACTAATAAAAAAAGTAGTGATGTAAATATGAAAAATGTTTTAATTGGTATCATAGCTGGAATTGTAAGTGGTATGTTTTCATCAGGTGGAGGATTAATATTAGTTCCTATTTATGTGTATGTTCTAAAGATGAGTGAAAAAGAATCAAGGGCAACATCCCTGTTTTGCATATTGCCAATGGTAATTGTTACAGCTATTATGTATGGAAGAAGCAACTTTATAAACTGGGAGATAGGAATAAGATGTGCTATAGGAGGAATAATAGGTGGATTAGTAGGAGGAAAACTACTAAATAAAATTCCTTCAAAGTATTTAAAAATTTCATTTATCATATTTTTATTTTACGCTGGATTTAGCACTATTTTTAGATAAAGAGATAAAGAGATAAAGAGGTAAAGTTGTTAAGTGATAGAGATTTTTATTGGAATTGCTGCAGGAATTGTAGGTGGACTAGGAATGGGAGGAGGAACAGTATTAATACTATTTCTTTCTCTATTTTTAGGAATTGAACAACACATTGCACAGGCAACGAATATTATATTTTTTATACCAACAGCAATAACAGCGATAATAGTTAACTTAAAAAATAAGAATATAAATTTAAAAGTTGCAGTACCAATATGTTTATGGGGAATTTTTGGGGCATTTATAGGATCATATATCTCAATAAAAATGAACATGATTATACTCAGAAAGTTTTTTGGAGTTTTTTTGATAGTTATTGCAATATACCAAACATATGCGTATATAAAAGATGAAAAAAGACATAATAGTATTAAATAAAAAAAGGAGGCAAAAAATGAATATGAAATTTGTAAAAGGTGTTGTTGTTGGTGGATTAATTTCAGCAGGAGTTGCAATAATGTGTGCAGATAAAATGCAACCAAATAGAAGAAAAATGATTAAAATGGGAAAACAATTTGCTAGAAAAATGGGGATAATATAGAAATTTTAAAATTAAAAAATTCTATAAGACGATACTTAAAAATAAAAGTCCAGAAAACTATTTATTAATAATTTTCTGGACTTTTTTATCTATATGATTATTTTATGATTATTTATATAATTATTTTTTATCGCATTCTTTTGATGGTTTGCAATCATGATCATGGTCATGATCTTTACAGTCTAATTTAATACCTTTTAAACATTTTGTATCACGTTCTACTTTTTTACATATCTTACAATGTTTTACTTGGTCAACCCATATTTCAATCTCATAAAATCTGTTAGCGCAAAGTGGTCCAAATACAAATTCACCATTACAATCTGTAAAAGTATGAGATACTGGTCTTCTTTCATCTTTGCCACACTCACAAACGACTTCTACTAATTTTACTACAGCATCAGCTACAGGATCTTGATAACAATCTTTTACAACTCCGTATATAACTGATCTATTGTCTTCAGGTAATGTGATTTCTAGGTCAAATTGTTTTCCAGTTGCTAAAATGCCATCAACGTTTAGAACTGGACATATATTTTTTTCATATTCCATAATAAATTCATCCTTTCTAATTGTTTTGATTAATATATATTATGAAAAAGTTGAATAAATGTGCTATTTATGTAGAAAAATAATAGAAAGTAATATATAATATAATGATCATAAGAAAAATGTAAAAAAATAAGAGTATAATATAAAATAAAAAAAGGAGAAAAATATGAGAAATTATTATTTTACATCTGAGAGTGTAACAGAGGGACATCCAGACAAATTGTGCGATTATATATCAGATAGTATTTTAGATGAATATTTAAAACAAGATGAGGACTCAAGAGTTGCGGTCGAAACATTTGCATCAAAAGACAATATTAATATAGCAGGTCAAGTAACTTCAAATGGAGAAGTCGATATAGAAAAACTAGTAAGAGAAAAAATAAAGGAAATAGGGTTTGACAATGCAGAAACAGATATGGACTATAGAACTTGTAACATTACAGTAAATATAACAAAACAGAGTCAAGACATTGCTTTAGGAGTTAATGTTGGAGGAGCTGGTGATCAAGGTATAATGTTTGGATATGCTTGTAATGAAACCGAAAACTACATGCCATGTGCAATATATTTTGCTCATAAATTATCAAGAAAATTAACTGATGTAAGAAAAACGGGAATTATACCATATTTAAGACCTGATGGAAAAACACAGGTGACTGTAGAATATGAAAATGATAAACCTAAAAGAATAGAAGCAATTTTAATATCAACACAGCATAATCCAAATGTTAATATGGATGAACTAAAAAAAGATATAATAGAGAAAATAATTAAACCTACAATGCCAGAAAATATGATTGATGATAATACTAAAATTTACGTTAATCCTACAGGAAGATTTGTAATAGGTGGACCACTGGGAGATACAGGTTTAACAGGTAGAAAAATTATTGTAGACACATATGGAGGATATAGCAGACATGGTGGAGGAGCATTTTCAGGGAAAGATGCAAGTAAAGTAGATAGATCGGCAACATATATGCTTCGCCATATTGCTAAAAATATTGTAGCAAATGGAATGGCTGACAAATGTGAAATTCAATTATCATATGCAATTGGAATGAAAGAACCATTGTCAATATGGGTTAATACATTTGGAACATCTAAAATACCAGAAGATAAAATAATAAATATAATAAAAGAAAGATTTGATTTGACTCCAGAAGGAATTATAGAATACTTAGACTTAAAAAAACCGATTTATACTAAAACTACAAACTATGGCCATTTTGGAAAAGATGATCTATCATGGGAAAAAATAATAAAATTATAAAAAATCAGAATAAATCTCCAATTACAATCATATTATTATAATAGTTTGTAATTGGAGGTATTTTTATGTTTTTTGTTTTCAATAAGTCTAAAATTTATTCATATATAATTGCTGTATCAACAGTTGTAATACTTTTTGTTGTAGCAGCGAAATTAAATGATGCAGTATCTCCATCTCAAAATATACTTGAAACAGGTACAAATGCGACAGAAATAAATGTGGTAGGAACAAATAAAATAGTAAAAGATGATATTGCAAATACTATTACCAATGTGAATAAATAAAATAAAAATTGGAATAATAATGCATATATAAGTTTGAGGAGAAATGAAATGTCTTTAATGGGAATTATTACAAATTCTAAAAATGAGGAATATATGGTAAAGGAACTATCGGATTATTTTCCTTCCCAAAATATAATTTTTATTACAGACAAAAACATAGAAAACGTAAGAAATATTAAATTTGAAATTCTTGCAATTGATTGTAATATCAAAAATATAGATATTTTAAAATTAATTATTTCAAATGCTAAATTTATTATATTAAATGCTGATCTTACAATAAATATAGGAATGTTAGAAAACTTAGATTTAACAATTATTACTTATGGTTTTAATAATAAAGCTACTCTGACTGTTTCTAGTGTGGCAGAAAACAATATCATAATTTGTTTACAAAGAATTATTAAAAATATTTTTGAACAAAAATATGAACCACAAGAATTTGAAACAAAAATGGATCAAAACGTTGATATACATGCAGTTATTTGTATACAAAGTATCCTACTAATTTGCAAAAATAAACATCTTGTTCTGGATGAAAATTGACAATATTTGAAAAAAATAACATTTTATGTAGACAAATCCAGAAAAAAGTAGTATAATTGAAAATATGATGAATGAATTCGAATAAAATAATAGCAAGATGAATAAAATTTATAAAGAAACAAATAGGGGAGGAAATTAAGTTGAATACAAATTACTCAGATAATAACCACATTACTTTAGTGGGAAAAGTAACAAGTGAAAAAAGATTTAGTCATGAAATATATGGAGAAAAATTCTATATATTTGATCTAAGCATACCACGTTTAAGTGGAAATGCAGATAACATTCCAATTACAATATCAGAAAGATTATTAACAGAAAATGGTTTACCAATAGGTAGCAAAATATCAGTTGAAGGACAGTTTAGATCATATAACTGTTATCAAGGAGAAAAAAACAGATTAATTCTTACTGTTTTTGCAAAACAAGTTGATTTTGTTGAGAATCAAGAAGAAGATATTCAAGTAGGAAAAGATATTACAACAAATGAAGTTGTTTTAGATGGATACATCTGTAAAAAGCCAATATACAGAAAAACACCATTTGGTAGAGAAATTGCAGATATACTATTAGCAGTAAATAGATCATACAATAAATCTGATTATATTCCTTGTATTGCTTGGGGAAGAAATGCAAAATTCTGTGAAACAGTTCCTGTTGGAGCAGAAATAAGAGTTATAGGTAGAGTTCAATCAAGAGAATATGAAAAGAAATATGAAGATGGAACAGTTGAAAAAAGAATTGCATATGAAGTATCTGCTTCAAGTTTAGAAATTATTAATAAAAATGAAGATGAAAACCTAGAAGAAATAGAAGAAGCACAAGAAAATAAAGAAGCTATATAACATAAAAAATATAGATTTTAACTAAAGATAGATAGCATAAAAAATTCCAAAAAAATGTCAAAGGCAATACCTCCTTTGACATTATTTTTTTTCTTCGGGAATAACGATGTTTTCTTTTTTTATTTCTTCCTTTGGCTTTTCCACTTCAATATGTTGATAAACAGGTGAAATATCTAAATCAGATCCATTACCAGTTACAACTTCAATTTTTTTCTTTTCGTCCATACTAGGCACCACCTTTAAATCTAAACTAATTATATATTAACATAGCAAAAAAAATAATACAAGAAATTTAGAAATAAAAAGTAAAAAAGTATAGATAATTCTTATATTTACAATTTTTGAAAATCGTGATAAAATAAATGCATTCATAAGTATTATATAAAGAGGAAAATAATGGATAAGAATAAATTAAAAGGAATTATTGAAGCAATATTATTTGCAGCTGGAAGAGAAGTTAAATTAAATGAATTAATGTCTGCTTTGGAACTAAGCCAAGATGAAGTTGTTGAATTAATAGAAAGCATGAAATTGCAATATGAAAATGAAAGTAAAGGAATTCAAATAATAAATGTAGATGGTGCATATCAGCTATGTACAAAAAAAGAATATTATGATTTTATTTATCCTGTATTTGATAAAAGAAGTAAACCAAATTTGTCTCAGGCAGCATTAGAAACTTTGTCAATTATAGCATATAATCCAAAAATAACCAGAGCAGAGATTGAGGCAATAAGAGGTGTTAACTCAGATGGAACTATTTATAAATTATTAGACTATAACTTAATAGAAGATTCAGGAAAGTTAGATGCACCTGGAAGACCTACAACATATTCTACAACAAAGGAATTTTTAAGAATGTTTGGGTTAGAAAGCTTAGATGCATTACCGGAACTTCCAAGATATAAATTAGACGAGAATCAGCAAATTGTAATAGATGATATTATAGAAGAAAAAGAATTAGAACAAAAAGAAGAAAAAGAACAAAATGAGAGTGAAGAAAAAGCGGTTGCGGAAGTGGAAGAAAAGTTTGATCAGGAATAATAAATTTAAAGGAGCACAAAAATGAAATTAAGTGAAAGTTTTTTTTATACATTAAGAGAAGATGTTAAAGATGAAGAATCTGTAAGTGGAAATTTACTTGTTAAAAGTGGAATGTTTAAAAAAGTTGGAAATGGTATTTATATGAAAATGCCATTGGGACAAAAAGTTGTAGATAATGTTAAGGCAATTGTTAGAAAGAATATGAATGAAGCAGGAGCGTTAGAAGTTACAATGCCAATGCTTCTTCCAATAGAAGTTTTCCAAAAATCAAAAAGATATGAGCTTTTTGGACCATCAATTTTTAAATTAAATGACAGATATAATAGACCATATGTATTAGGACCAACTCATGAAGAGTTCTTTGTTCTAGCTGCAATGATGAAAGCAAAATCATACAAAGATTTTCCATATACACTTTATCAAATTGGAAATAAATATAGAGATGAGGTTAGACCAAGACTTGGATTAATTAGAACAAGAGAATTTACAATGAAAGATGCATATAGTTTTGATATTAATCAAGAAGAATGTGATAAATCATATAAAAAGCAATTTGATGCATATAATAAAATTTGTAAAGAAGTTGGACTAAATTATGCAGTTGTAAGAGCTGATACAGGAGTTATGGGTGGACTTTTATCAGAAGAGTTCCAAGCTGTAACAGATGTTGGAGAAGATATATTAGTTTTATGTGATAAATGTGATTATGCTTCAAACATAGAAGTAAGCAAATGCGTAGATGAAGAAATAGACAGTAATGAAGAAAAAATGAGTAAGGAAAAAGTATATACTCCAAATTCTGGAACAATTGAAGATGTAAGTAAATTATTAAATATGGATGCATCAAAGTTTGTTAAAACTTTAATTTACAAAATAGACGGAAAATTTTATGCTTGTTTAGTTCAAGGTGATAAAGAAGTAAATGAAGTTAAACTTGGAAAATTGTTAGGAGCAAAAGAAGTAGAACTTGCAGAAGCAGAAGATGTTGTAAAAATCACAAATGCAAAAGTGGGTTTTGCAGGACCTATAGGACTTGATATTCCAGTTATAATGGATAATGGTGTAAAATATATGAGAAACTTTATTGTTGGAGCAAATGAAACAGATCATCATTATAAAAACGTTAATTTAGAAGATTTTGAAGTATATAAAATAGCTGATATTAGAAATGTTAAAGAACATGATAGATGCCCTAATTGTGATGGACATTTAGTGTTTAAAAAGGGTATAGAAATTGGAAATACATTTAAACTTGGTACTAAATATAGTGAAAGTTTAGGGCTTAACTATTCAGATGAAAATAATGAATTAAAGCCAGTTGTTATGGGATGCTATGGTATAGGAATAGAAAGAATAATAGCAGCTTTAGTAGAGCAAAATCATGATGAAAAAGGAATTATTTGGCCAATGAATATAGCACCATTTAAAGTATGCATTGTACAAATAAGTGATAAAGATGAAAAACAAAAAGAAGTAGCAAATAACTTATACAATACTTTAAATAGCATGGGAATAGATACTCTATTAGACGACAGAAATGAAAGACCAGGAGTTAAATTCAATGATATGGACCTAATTGGTATTCCATTAAGAATAACAGTTGGTAAAAAAGTATCTGAAAATGAAGTTGAACTAAAACAAAGAAATAGTGATAATGTTGAAATTGTAAATATCGATAATATCATAGATACAATAAAAGAAATAATAAAAAAGGAAGAAAAATAAATTCTTCCTTTTTTTACATTGAATCAAACAAATTAATATTTCCATCTACAGGTTTATCGTCTTCTTGAATAGAGGAAGTTGATGGCTCTTCAGTATCTGAATTATTTAAATTCTCATTCTCTGAGTTGATTTCTGGATTTAATTCAGCATAATTTGTAGTTAAGGTTTCAATTAATTTTGGATAAATCTGTATAGCATAAGATTTCCAATTGTTTACTATTTGCTTTGCTTGCTCTCGAGATCCAGCAAATGTTTTTATTTCAAATATTGTTTCATTTTTTTCTACAATTTTACAAGTGATATTATAATAATTCTCACTTTTTGGTACATATTCAGCTATAATTGAACCTTCATCACTTACTTGTTCAACAGCTCCTTTTAAATTTGTGTCTACTTGTAATTTTATAATACCTGGCAAAAGATCTTCTGTAAGTTCTAAAGTTTCTCTACCTTTATCTGTAATTTGATATAAAGTAACATCTTCGGTTTGATAATGCATTACATAGCCATTATCTATCAAGTCTAATAAGAATTGTTGAAAATAAAAATAATTCATATCAATAACAGCAAGGACAATTTTATATAAGTTATTATTTGTTAAGGATTCATTTACATTTTTTAGGATATATAAAATTAAGACTTTGTTCTCTGCTAATGTTTCATCATCCGATGTTAATTTCAATATTTCTCAACTCCTAACATATTTTGACTACGTAGATTATACCACTAAATACATAATAAGTAAATATCACGAGTCATAAATTAACCAATTAGTTGTATTTTTATATGTTTTATGATATAAAATAATAAAGAGATAATACTGTAGAGAAGAAAATAAATAATAAGGGGAACATATGAATACATTGTATGAAGTTTTAGAAGTAAGTGAAAATGCTTCAGCAGAAGTAATAGAAAAAGCGTATAAAGTCCTAGTAAAAAAATATCATCCTGATTTACAAAGCCCAGAAAATAGACCGGCTTCAGAAAAGAAGATGAAAGAGATAAATGAGGCATACGATATATTAGGGGACGAGGCAAAAAGAAGACAGTACGATGAAAAACTATCTGCTCAAAGGGAGATGGAAAAGCAACAACAAAACCAACAAAGTCAACGAAGACAAGAGCAACCGCCACAATATCAAAATATGCAAAGTAATGGAGTAAATCAAAATACAAGAAGACCAGATCAAGTAGCATATAAAAGATATGAAGATATGCAAAGAAGAAGGTATGAGGAAGAGTTAAGAAGACAACAAGAAAAAATGCAAAAGCAAATGCAAGAGAACATGCAACAGGAATATCAAAATGCGTATTATAACTATCTTAGAAGTTTAGGATATAAAATAAAGGAGACATGGACTTGGCAAAGAACAAAGGATCTTCTAATTACGCTTTTAATAATAGCAGTAATTTGCACAATATTATGGATTCTTCCACCGACACACAAAATGCTTGTAGATATATATGAGAGTAATCCTATAATTAAAATAATAGTAAATATTATAGTGAATATTGTAACCGTTTTATTTAAAACAATTGTAGCTTTATTCCAAAATTTATTCATGAAAAAATAAATAAGATAAAAAATATTTTATACATAGGGATTGTATAAAGTATTTTTTTTGGTATATAATCTATATATAAATTTTTATAAAGGAGTGTGCAGAAAATGGATAGAAAAGTAAGAGTTGTACAATATGGTACAGGAAAAATGTCAGTTTATACTATGCGCTATGTTTATGAAAAAGGAGGAGAAATTGTAGGAGCAATTGATGTTAACCCAGCTGTTATAGGAAAAGATATTGGAGAGATAATAGGTGGAGAAAATAAAGGAGTAAAAGTTACAGCAGCAGATAAAGCAGAAGAAATGTTAAAAGAAGTAAAACCAGATATTGTAATAGTTACAACAATGAGTTTATTAAATGACATAAAAGACGCATTTATGCTTTGTGCAAAACTTGGAATTAATGCGATATCAACATGTGAAGAAGCATTCTTCCCATTTAATTCAAACCCTACTGTAACAAATGAAATAGATAAATTAGCAAAGGAAAATGGATGTACAATTACAGGAAGCGGATATCAGGATGTATACTGGGGAGAATTAATCTCAGCAATTTCTGGTTCAACACATAAAATTACAAAAATAAAAGGAAGTTCTTCATATAATGTAGAAGATTATGGAATAGCCCTAGCAAAAGCACACGGTGCAGGACTTACATTAGAAGATTTTGATAAAGAGGTTGCATCAGTAGATAGAATATCAGATGAACAAAGACAAGAAGTAATAAATAAAGGAGAATATTTACCATCATACATGTGGAATGTAAATGGATGGTTATGTTCAAAACTTGGACTAACACCAATTAGTCAAACACAAAAATGTGTACCTCAAACTTATAAAGAAGATATAGACTCATCAACATTAGGCATGACAGTAAAAGCAGGAGATGCAACAGGTATGAGTGCTGTTGTTACAACACAAACAAAAGAAGGAATAACAATCGAATCTGAATGTATAGGAAAAGTATATTCAAAAGAAGATTATGATAAAAATGAATGGACAGTAGAAGGAGAGCCAAATACAACAATAGTTGTAGCAAGACCTGCAACAGTTGAGCTTACATGTGCTACTATAGTAAATAGAATACCAGATGTAATTAATGGAAAGCCAGGATATGTTTCAACAGACAAACTAGATGAATTAAAATATCTTGTAAAACCTATGAATGAATATGTAAGATAAGTAAAATAAAAAATAGAATTTCTATAAAGTAATAAACTTTTAGAAATTCTATTTTTTTACTTAAAATTATATATTTTTTATATTCTTTTTCTTAAATGTTACAACAGATGTAATTAGCATAATCATAAAATAGATTAGACAAATTATAAGTGAAAATGGTATAGTTAAACCTTCGTAATCTGGCAGATGGCCAAATAAATATTGTGTAAAATCCCAGTTTAAAGTAACAAAGTAGGTTAAAAATTTTAATTTATATGTTGTAGCTAACATGTTTATTATGCCAAATCCCATGTATCCAAGTAAAGGTATAATTATTGCTAAAGGAGTATTAACTAAAATCGTACTACATGAGAAAGATAAAGTTAGTAGTAATAAATACATAGGCATTTTAGCAACAGTTTTTATAAATACATATTTAAATACATTCATAGTTTGTATTTGATTTGTATCAAAGTTATATACAATTGCAGGAACAGAAGTGCTATCAAATCCATGAATTATACCGCCAACAATAAATTGTAATCCTACAACAATTGCAATAAATAAAACTAAAGATATAATACATACTAAAAATTTAGCAAGAAGTATTTTTACTCTACTATATGGTCTTATAAGAAGTAATTTTATAGTACCTTTGTTAAATTCCTCACTTACAATTGTGCCTGCAACCATAACCACAAATATTAAAATAAATAATTCATATTCATCACCTAATAGAATCGCTCTATTATCATGTTCTTTAATAGAATTAATATTATTTTCTATGTAGTATTTATATTCATTCATATTTGAAAGTACAGAATAGTATTGTTGCTTTTCTGAGTAGGTATGATTATCAGAATGTTCATAAGAATATACATCTGCAGCACAACTTTTATAATTATTCAAACAGCTATTTAAAAAGCTTGTAGCGTAACTAATATCTTTTTCTAATCTCCATGCTAAAACTTGTTTTTGAATTTCAAGATAATATAAATTTTCATTAATGCTGTTAATTTGTGATTGGTCAATAGTATCTCCTTTTTTCTTTGTTAAACTTTCTATTTGATTATTTACATCTGATAAAGAAGAATTAACAAAGTACTTCCAATTATCAGAATCTAATTTTTCTACAATGCTATCATAATGTGACTTGGCAGACTTATATTTTTCTTCATCTTTTGAATAAGAGTTCATAGTATATACATCATCTCGTAATTGTTCAGATATGATGTTTGTTTGCCATGAGTCAAAACCATATTTTTCACTTAATTTTAAAAGATCATATTCTGTTTTATAGTCTATATATATTGATTTAGAACTTGCATCATTAGGATCTAAATTTTTTAGTTCTTCCTCATAATATGAAATCATGCTATCTGAAAGATTATTAGAAGATAGATTTTCAGTTATCTTGTATATTACATTAGTCAAAATAATCATTGCAAGAGTTATTGCAAGAATTATGTATGTGCCTTTCTTTTTTAGAATCTTTTTAAATTCATTTTTCATCAATTTAATCAATGATATTACCTCCTGTCTTTTTTAAGAATGCATCTTCAAGTGTTAAAGTTTCTTCTACAACAGAATATATCTTTATGTTTTGCATTACTAATTTTCTTACAAGGTCAGGAACTTGTTCCTTAGTAATAGCTACTTTAATTCTTTTATCATCAATAGTAGTAACATCTTCTCCAATAAGAATTATAGCCTCTTTAACATTATCTATTTCAAAAATAAAGTATCCTTTTGAAACTTCTTTTTTTACATCAGAAATACTATTTGTTTCAACAACTTCCCCATTTTTTATAATACAAACTTTATTACAGAAATTTTCAAGTTCTGCTAGATTATGACTAGAAATTAAAATTCCCATATGTTCTTTAGTAGCAAGATTTATAAGAAGTTCACGCATATCTTTAATGCCTTCAGGGTCTAGACCATTTGTTGGTTCATCTAAAATTAATAAATTTGGTTTATGAAGTATAGCTTGAGCAATTCCTAATCTTTGTCTCATTCCCAAAGAATATTTTGAAACCTTATCTTTTATTCTGTTTTCTAAACCTACTAACTTAACTACCTCGTCTATACGAGACTTGCTTACATTTTTATATAGATTTGCAATTAATTTTAAGTTTTCATATCCAGAAAGATACATATATAAATCTGGGTTCTCTACAATAGCACCAACTTTTTCAATTGCTTTTTCAAAGTTCTTTTTTATATCATAACCGTTAATTTGTACACTTCCACTTGAAATACTTTGAAGACCTAAGATTAATTTTATTGTAGTTGTTTTACCAGCACCATTAGGCCCAATAAAACCTAATATATCGCCAGCCTCAACTTCAAAAGAAACATCTTTTAAAATTTGTTTTTTTCCAATTAACTTATTAAGATTTTCACATTTTAAAATTGCATTTGACATCTAATTTTCCTCCTTCTATTTGGGTGTATTTTAACATATAAAAAATGAAGATACAATAGACAAAAAATTAAGAATTTATGAAGAAACATTGATAAAAGGGCTAATTTAATATATAATAGAAAAAGAAAAAATTAAAAGAGGTAAAGAATGAGAATACGATTTAAACCATGGGCAAGACCAGAACTTGAAGCAAGTAAATTTTATATAGATAATCCAGAAGAGTATAAGGGTAAATGGAAAGAATTATTTAAAAATCCAAGTTATCCACTACATATAGAGCTTGGTTGTGGAAAAGGTGGCTTCATTTCGCAGATTTCTGTGAATAACTCAAAGACAAATTATGTAGCAATTGATTTAGTAGATGCAATGCTAGGTCTTGCCAAAAGAAAAATAGAAGAAGAATTTCAAAATGCAAATAGAGAAATAGATAATGTATTTCTAACCAGATATGATATAGAAAGAATAATGAATGTGTTTGACAAAAATGACAATATACAGCGAATATATATTAACTTTTGTAATCCTTGGCCACGCGGAAAGCATAAGAAAAAAAGATTAACACATACAAGACAATTAGAGAAATATAAAGAATTTTTAGCTAAAGATGGTGAAATTTATTTCAAAACGGATGACGATAATTTATTTATAGAAAGCTTAAACTATTTTAAAGAATCAGGATTTGAAATAAAAAAATGTACTTATGACTTAGCAAATGAACCAGAGTTTTGGGATAATATTGAAACAGAGCATGAGAAAATGTTTAAAGAACAAGGAATAAAAATTAAGGCAGTAATAGTAAAATTAATATAATGTAAAAATGGAGGAAATATGCAACAGATAAATGATTTTATAAGTTATTTCAAAAATATGAATCAAGAAAAAATAACTGATATTGCAATTGCAGTTGGAATTGTAATAATCTTTTGGATTGTTAGTTCTTTATTTTCTTATTTAGTTATTAGAATATTTAAATTTAAAGAAAAGAATAAAAAAACTATAAAAGAGAATGCATTTTATAAACCATTAAAAAAATTATTTGTATTTGTTGGAATATATGTAGCACTTGTTATTCTAAAATTACCAAGTGATATAATGAATATATGGAACAAAATATTTAGAATAATAATAATATTGTTTGTTGCAAAAGGACTTATAGATGTTGTTGACCCAAAATCAAATTTTGCAAAAAAAATAATAAAAAAAGATGATAATGAAAACAAAACAGTAGTAAATTTTATTTCAAGGATTTTAAAATGTGTTATATATGCATTGGCTGGTTTCACAATTATATATGAATTTGGATACGATATATCAGGCTTGGTAGCAGGACTTGGAATTGGTGGTGCACTTGTAGCCTTAGCTGCACAAGATTTTGTAAAAGGATTAATTTCAGGAATATCTATATTAACAGATAAACCATTTTTAGTAGGTGATTGGATCTGCGTTGGAAGTAATGAGGGAACAGTAATAGATATTTCATTTAGATCTACAAAAATTAAAACTGCTGATAATACAATCATTACAATTCCAAATGCAACACTAACAAGCTCACCTGTAACAAACTGGTCGAGAATGAGTCAAAGGAGATATTCAACCAATATCAAATTACCATTAGAAACTAATGCAGATGTAATTGAAACTATTATAAAGAAAATAAAATTTGTATTAAAAACAAATAAAAAAATTGTTCCAGATAGTATAGAGGTACATTTTAATACTATTTCACAAGAGGGCAATAATATTATAATATACTTATATACTACTGTAACTGAGTATAATAAATTTTTAGCGTTCAAACAAGAAGTAAATTGTCAAATTCTTAAAGTGCTAGAGTCAGAAAATATAAAATTATCTTATCCATCACAAAACATATATATAGTAGACAGTAACGAAAACAAACAATAGAAACAGGAGGATTACTAATATGAATGATATAAAAATACTCGTTGTAGATGATGAGGCTAGAATGAGAAAATTAATCAAAGATTTTTTAGTACAAAAAGGAGACAGTGTATTAGAGGCAGCCGATGGTGAAGAGGCATTAAAAGTATTTGAAGAGAATCAAAACCAAATAAATTTAGTGCTGTTAGATGTAATGATGCCTAAATTAGATGGTTGGTCTGTACTAAGGCAAATACGTCAAAATTCTAAAGTACCAGTAATAATGCTTACTGCAAGAGGAGAGGAACAAGATGAGCTATTTGGATTTGAACTTGGAGTAGATGAATATATATCAAAACCTTTTAGCCCTAAAATTTTAATGGCAAGAATAGATGCAATTTTAAAAAGAACAATGGGAGACAAAAAAGAAGTAAAAGACTATGGTGGAATTGTTATAGATCCAGAAGGTAGAACTGTTACTGTTGATGGAAAGCCAATAGAAATGAGTTTAAGAGAATATGAATTATTAAAATACTTAGTGGATAATGAAAATATTGCATTATCAAGAGATAAAATTTTGAATAATGTATGGAATTATGATTATTATGGAGATTCAAGAACAATAGATAGTCATATAAAGAAAATAAGACATAAATTAGGAAAAAAGGGAAAATACATAGAAACTATGAGAGGCGTAGGATATAAATTTGAAATAAAATAATGGGATGTTGGAATATGAGAGGAATATATAATGTCAAATTTAAAAAATAAAGTAAAATCAGTCAGATTTAAATTATTTGCTACGATGTGTATAGTAATTGCAATTATAGTATTATGCTTGATTGCAGCAAATAACATAGTTTTTGAAACGTTTTATATACATAGCAAAACAAATAAAGTAAAGCAAGTATATCAAAAAATAAATAATCATTACAAATATAGTGATGATACAGATATTGAAAAAGAGCTAAAAAGAATAGCATTTAATAATAATTTTGACATTTTTATAAAAACGGACGAAGGTGTATTTATATTTAGTACAGACAAAGATTTTTATAGTACATTAAATGGATTATCTATTATTATAGGATCAAGCAAAAGCAGTGATAATGTAATATATAAAGATGGAGATATTATAATTAGGAAGATTAATGATACAAAAAATAATATTAACTATATTTTATTAGAAGGTACTTTGTGTAACGGATATAATTTGTATATAAGAATCCCAGTTGTTCCAATTGAGGAGAGTGTTAAAATTTCTAATGAAGTGTTGCTTGTTATTGGTGGAATTACAATTTTAATATCAGCATTTATTTCTTCGTTTGTATCGAAAAAATTTACAGATCCAATATTACAATTAAATGATATAGCTAATAAAATGTCAAAGTTAGACTTTAGCAAAAAATATAGAATTTCAGATACGGAAAATGAAATAAACGAACTCGGAATAAGCATTAATACAATGTCAGATAAACTTGAAAGAACAATTAAACAGTTAAGAGATAATAACATTGAGTTAGAAAAAGATATAGAAGAAAAATCAAAAATTGATGAAATGAGAAAACAATTTATCTCTGATGTATCACACGAATTAAAGACACCAATAGCATTAATACAGGGATATGCAGAAGGCTTAATTGAAAATGTAAATACAGATGAAGAATCTAGAAAGTTCTATGCAGAAGTTATATTAGATGAGTCAAATAAAATGGATCAGTTAGTAAAAAAATTACTAGAATTAATGAAGATAGAATATGGCAAAAGAGAATTCAATAACGAGAAAATGGATATTGTAAGTCTAACAAACAAGGTAATTACAAAAGCAAGTGTTATGTTAGAAGAAAAACAAATAAATATTAAATTTAGTGAAAAAGAACCGATATATGTATATGCTGATGAATTCTATATTGAACAAGTTATTACTAATTATTTTACAAATGCAATGAAACATTGTGAAAGCGTAGATGGCAGAAAAGAAATTGAAATTAAAATCTACCAAAATAATAAAAACAGTAATATCAGATTTTGTATGTTTAATACAGGAACTAATATTAAAGAAGAAGATTTAGAAAGAATTTGGGGTAGATTTTATAAAGTAGACGCTTCAAGAAATAGAGATGATGGCGGAAGCGGTATTGGTCTTGCTTTAGTAAAAGCAATTATGAATAATTACCAAAGTGATTATGGGGTTGTTAATAAAGATGATGGTGTAGAATTTTATTTTGAATTAAGCCAAATAGATCACTCAGATGAGAAAAATGAAAAATAAAAATACGTAAAGCTAAAATTTATATACAATGAATCAAGCAGAAGCTTATAAATTAAACAATTTTTAGAATGAACTAAAATTACTAAACAAAAAGTTTGATAATTTTGGTTCATTTTTTAATATATAATACATGAAAAGTTGGTCGATTTTTGACGAACGATTCTTCTTTACAAACTATAAAAAAGATAGTAATATAGTTGTATTATAAAAATTGCAATTTTTTATTCAAAAAATTTATTTCTAAATAAAATCCAATAAAACAAGATTAAAAATTAAATAAGGAAGGTGTATTGTATGTGCTAAATTATACGGAAAGGTATATTAATTTTTTAGCTGCTTTTATTACTGCGCTTATTTTTGTTGCACTTTTGATATTAGACATACATATATTTAAAATTCAAAATAATAAATATCAGAAAAATACAATGAGTAGTGTACACATATATAAAACATACATTAAGTTATCAAATAATAGAAATAATTATGAAATTAGTGATAATTATGTTGTAAATACAAAAAATATATATACATACATATCAAAAAAAGTAAGTAGCGATGATAAAAGTAAAATTATAGCTAAAGAAGAAAATAGAATAGCGAAAGATAATAAAAATGAAAAACAGATGAATACAAATTTAAATAAAAAAAATAGTGAATCTGCAAGTATTAACATCTATTTAACTAACAAATGGAGAATTAAAATTCCTAAATTAAATATAGATGCTCCAATATCAGAAGGAACCAGTCAAGAGGCATTAAGAAGAACAGTCGGACATTTTAGTCAAACAGATAAGTGGAATGGAAATGTCGCATTAGCAGGGCATAATAGAGGATATAAATGTAACTTTTTTCAAGAAATTAAAAAACTGCAAAAAGACGACTTGATTATATACTCCACAGAAAAAGGTAAGCGAACATATAAAGTAACAATGAATAAAGTAATTAAGGAAACAGACTGGAGCTATATACAAAATACAAAAGACAATAGAATCACATTAATTACATGTGAGGCAAATAGAAGAGCATATAGAAGATGTATTCAGGCAATAGAACTATTGTAAAAATATTAAACCAGATGAAAGTAGATTTATTAAAAATAGTAAAAAAGAAAGGAAAGAAAATAAATGAGAATAATAAAAAAATTAGCATGTATGCTACTAACTTCAATAATAATATTTTCAGGAATGGGTATGTTCCAAAATAAATCAAAAGCGGTAACGTATTTAATTAATGAAACAAATCTATATTCAAAAGGAGAATTAGTTAGTTTTGTGTATAAAGAAAATATAAAGGTTGGTGTTCAATTTGTTGTATATAAAAAAGATGGTGTTGAATATCCAGCTTATTGTTTAAATAGAAACCTAATAGGTGTAACAGAAAATCAGGGAGTAAAAGTAACAGTAAATAAGGCACTATCCAACTCCGCAGTGTGGAGGGCTGTTACAAATGGTTACCCATTTAAAACACCTGCTGAATTAAAATGTAATAGTAATATAGAAGCATTTGCTGCAACAAAAATGGCAGTTTATGATGCTTTATATACGTATAATTGGAATGACTTTACACCACTAAATGATCAAGGAAAGAGAGTACTTGCTGCAGCGGAAAAAATATCTAAAAGAGCAAGAAACTCTAAAGAAACAAAAATAAATGGAAAAGTTGAAATTAATAGTTTAACGGAAACATGGAAAATAGATGAAATATCAAAAGAATATATTAGCAAAACATATAAAGTGGTAACAAATGTAGAAAGTACAAAATATCAAATTAAATTAGATGGATTTGATATAGATAATGTAAAATTAACAGATAAAAATAATAATGAAAAATCAGAATTTAGTAGTGATGAAACATTTAAAGTACTTATACCTGTATCTGAATTAGAAAATAAGGCAGATGTAAATAAGAAATTCACAATTACAGCTACAGCAAATTTAAAAACAAAACCGGTGTTATATGGAGAAACAGTAAGAAGTGATTATCAAGATTATGCACTAGCAGCTGGAGAATGGGAATTTGAAAGTACCATATTAAATTCTAGTTATCCATCTAATAAAACTATGATAAAAATTGTAAAGAAAGATAAAGAAACTGAAGGTGTATTAAAAGGAGCTAAATTTAATATTTTAGATGAGAATAAAAATGTTATTTATTCAGATGTATCAACAAATGAGGAAGGAGTTGCAGAAGTAAAAGGTATTATGCCAGGAAAGTACTTTATTGAAGAAATACAAGCACCAGAAGGCTATACAAAATATGATAAACTAGTTGAAGTTAATGTAAAATTTAATGAAACATATACGATTAGTGTAAATAACTATAAAAAACCAGAAACTGAAGAAAAACAAATTGACGAGGAAGAAAATGTAACAGTAACAGGAAAAAAAGAAATTGCTTTGCCAAGAACAGGGTTTTAGGCTAATTGGAACTTATCATTATTTAGTGCATATAATTTACTAAGAGGATATATTCTTATAGAATAAATATGGAGAATATACATAAAATACAGTTATATGAAATTATAATGAAGGGAAAATACGATGATATCACAATTAGTAATTTTAGCAATTTTAATTTTATTAAATGCTTATTTTGCAGCAACTGAGATTGCATATATTTCGCTAAATGATGCTAAGATTAGTAAACAAGCAAAAGAAGGAAACAAAAAAGCAAAGCAAATAGAAAGCATGTTAAAAAATCCAAGTAAATTTTTAGCAACTATTCAAATAGGTATTACGTTTGCAGGATTTTTATCAAGTGCTTTTGCATCAGATGCTTTCGCAGATGACTTGGCACCTATTCTAAATAATTGGTTTCCTCTTATTAGTTTAGATATATGGAAAGGTATAGCAATAATAATTATTACTATGATATTATCTTTTTTTACACTAGTATTTGGAGAATTAGTTCCAAAGAGACTTGCAATGAAGTACTACGAAAAAATTGCTTATGCTACAATAGGCGTTATAAAAACAATATCAATTTTTACACTACCGTTTGTTAAACTATTAACTATTTCAACCAATATGATTTCTAAGATATTCGGGGTTAGTGAAGCGGAAGAAGAGATTGTAACAGAAGAAGAAATTAAAATGATGATTGATGAGGGAGAAGAAAATGGAACAATAGAGCAAGAAGAAAAAGAATTATTAAATAATGTATTTGCATTTAATGATATTATTGTATCAGAAGTAATGACTCCTAGAACAGACATATTTGCAATAGAAATTGATGAGGATATTAATGAATTATTAGATAAAATAGATGAGTACAAATATAGTAGAATTCCAGTGTATGAGGATAATATAGATAACATAGAAGGAATTTTATTTATTAAAGATATTTTAAAAGTAATAAAAGATGGAAGGTATATAAATATAAGAGAGATCATGAGAGAACCATATTTTATTCCAGAGTCAAAAGAGATAGATGAATTATTTAGAGAATTGCAAAAAAGCAAACAACAAATGGCAATTGTAATAGACGAATATGGCGGAACAGCAGGACTTATTACAATGGAAGATATAATAGAAGAATTGATGGGAAATATTTTAGATGAATATGATGATGAGGAGATAGAATATAAAAAATTAGATGAAAACACATATATTTTAAGTGGTAGTTCAACAGTATATGATATTAAAAAGATCTTTTCAGTAGATATACCTGATGGAGATTATGAAACTTTGTCTGGGTATCTATTAGAAAAGTTGGGAAGAATACCTGAGGAAAATGAACATCCAGTAATAGAAGATGAACAATTAACATATAAAATAGAAGAATATGAAGATAAAAGAATTAAATCAGTAAAAGTTTGTAAAAATATGTAGATATGCTTGATAATTTGATGAAATACATATAAAATATAAGTATTAAAAAACAAAGGAGAGCATATATATATGAAGAAAAAGAAGATATTAATTGTACTTGCAGTATTAATAATTATTATTTTAATAGCTATTTTTGCAACTATGTATTTTATAGAAAGATCAAAATATGACTATAAAATACAGAAAGTTACACAAATTGATTACAATGTTATTAATGTAAATGATAGATATGGAGTAATAAATAGAAATGGTGATGTTATAATAGAACCTACTTATGACATAATTCAGATTCCAAATCCATCAAAGGATGTCTTTATATGTATGTATGAATATAATGTAGAAAAAAAAGCATACAAAATAAAAGTGTTAAATGCAAATGGAGAAGAGTTATATAAAGATTATAGTAGTATTCAAGCTATACCAACAGATACAACTTATGATGGAGTTCCATATGAAAAGACAGTTTTAAAATATGAGAAAGATGGAAAATACGGCTTGTTAAATATAAATGGAAAAGAAATTACAAAGCCAATTTATGATCAAATATCTGCTATTGCTTATAAAGAAGGAATGTTACTAATTAAACAAGACGATAAATGTGGTGTAATTAATATCAATGGTAAAATTGTAATACCAGTAGAATATGAAACAATCACTGCCGATAATTATTACAGTGAAAAGAATCTATATAAAACAACAGGATTTATAGTTAGTAAAAAAACTGATGAAGGATATCGTTATGGATATATAAATTATAAAGGAAGAAAAGTATTAGATACTCAATATACGGAAATAGAAAGAGTTACAGAAATACAAGATGATAATAATGCATATATTGTAGCTTTAAAAGATGGACAAGCAGGATTGTTAAAAAACTCAAAAGTACTTTTAAATTATGAGTATGAGGATATTAGCTATAATTTATATAACGATGTATTTGTAATTCAAAGAAATTCAAAACAAGGAATTACAGACAGAAAAGGAAATATAAAAATACAACCAGAATATGATAATATACTTTTTGGTGGAATTTATATTAATGCTAAAAAAGATAACAAATTAGAAGTTTTAGATTTAAATGGAAATAAAACAGAAAATCAAGAGATATTATCTAAAATTCCTACAAAAGATGGAAAACATTATATTATATCAGGAGAAGATGAAATCTACAAAATTACAGATGAAAATGAAAATGTTATAATAGATAAAGGTTATTCATATATAGAGGAAATTGAAGATAATCATTATGTAGTTGCAAATAACAATAAAAACGGAATTATTGATTTATCTGGAAAAGCAAATATAGATTTGAAATATAATAGTATATTTAAAATAGAGAATACAGAGATAATACAAGCCAATATATCTTCTAAAAATTCAATTACATTAATAGATAAAAATATGAAGGTGTTGGCAAGTATGGAAAATGCAAAAGTAGAAGTTCAAGATAATTATGTAAGAATATACTCTGATACAGACAATAAATACTTCGATTACGAAGGAAAAGAGTTATCTGCTAAAGATGTATTTCCAAATAATAAACTATATGCAAAAAAAATTAATGAAAAATGGGGATTTGTAGATAAGGATGGAAATCTAAAAGTTCAAAATGAGTATGATATGGTAACAGAATTTAATGAATATGGATTTGCTGGAATAAAGAAAGATGGAAAATGGGGTTCAATAAATAGTGATGGAAAAGTTGTACAAGAACCAACATATAAAATAAGTTGGACAAGCCCTAAGTTTATTGGTGAGTTTTACAAGTCAGCAGAATGGTACGGAGATTTATACTATACAAACAAATTAACAAAATAAAAAGAATAGAAGGGAAAAATAAATGAATTATCTAGCGTATAAAGAATATGGTATTAGTGATAAGCTAATAGAGCTATCAGCAAAAGTAGAAGAAGAAATAGAACCTGTTCTAAAAAAGATTGATGATGTATGTGAATATAATACAATGAAAGTTCTAAAGGCATTTCAAGATAATAATATATCTGATATGCATTTTGGAAGTACAACTGGGTACGGATATGGTGATATAGGAAGAGATACAACAGAAAAAGTTTTTGCACAAGTATTAAAAGCCGAGGATAGTTTAGTAAGAGGTCAATTTATATCAGGTACACATGCATTAACAGTAACTTTATTTGGTTTATTACGACCAGGAGATACATTACTTAGCATTACAGGAAAACCATATGATACACTAGATGAAGTTATTGGAATTGTAGATAACCCGAGTTCATTAAAGTCTTTTGGAGTTAATTTTGAAAAAATTGACTTAATAGATGACGATTTTGATTATGAAAAGATAGAAGAAAGAGTAAAACAATCTAATATTAAAGTTATTGAAATACAACGTTCAAAAGGTTATAGCACAAGAAAAAGTATTAAAATTGAACAAGTTGAAAATGTGATTAAATGTATCAGAAATGTAAATAAAGATGTAATTATTATGATTGATAACTGTTATTGTGAATTTGTTGGTACAAAAGAACCTTTAGAAGTAGGAGCCGATATAATAGTTGGATCATTAATAAAAAATTTAGGTGGAGGTATTGCACCTAATGGAGCTTATGTTGCTGGAAAAAGAGAATTAATAAAACTAGTAGCAGAAAGACTTACTGCTCCTGGAGAAGGAAAAGAAGTAGGGCCAACGCTTGGAATTACCAAATCTATATTACAAGGTCTTTTTATGGCTCCTAGTGTAGTAGCAGGAAGTCTGAAAACAGCAGTATTTGCAAGTAGATGTTTAGAAAAATTAGGATTTAATGTAGAGCCAAAATATAATGAAGATAGAGCAGATATTGTCCAAACAATTAATTTTGAAGATAAGGAAAAGTTAATTAAATATTGTCAAGGAATTCAAATGGGATCACCTGTAGATTCTAATTCAATTCCAGAACCTTGGGATATGCCAGGATATGTTGATCAAGTAATCATGGCAGCAGGTGCATTTACACAAGGCTCTTCAATAGAACTTTCATGTGATGGACCAATAAGACCACCATATACAGCCTTTATGCAAGGTGGATTAACATATCAATATGGAAAATTAGGTGTTGTGAAAGCACTAGAAAATATTACAGAAAAATAAGATATGGAAAAATAATTTATTATTGCCATAGTTGAAAAAACATCGGTATTAATAAATTATTTTTTAAATATGAAAGGAATTGAAATAAAAATGAAGGTTATTGTAATAGGCGGGGGACCTGCCGGAATAATGGCAGCAATTTCTTCAGCTAAGTACGGAAATGAAGTAATCATATTAGAAAAAATGAATATGTTAGGTAAAAAACTATTAATCACTGGAAAAGGAAGATGCAATATAACAAGCAGTCTACCAATAGATGAATTTATAAAAAACATACCAGGAAATGGAATGTTTTTGTATAGTGCTTTTAATCATTTTGATAATCAAGATATTATTAATATACTAAAAGAAGAAGGAGTTGAAGTAAAAACAGAAAGAGGAAATAGGATATTTCCTGTATCTGATCAAGCAAAAGATGTTCAACTAGCATTGATAAATACGCTTAAAAAATTAAATGTTAAAATCAAAACAAATGTAAAAGCCGAGCATATTGTTGTAAAAGATGGGAAGGCTTCAGCTGTTATATGTAATGTAGATGGTGAAGAGAAAAAAATAGATGCTGATAAAATTATTATTGCTACAGGAGGAAAAAGCTACCCTGCAACAGGTTCAACAGGAGATGGATATAAACTTGCAGAAGAGGTTGGACATCATATTACAAAAATAAAACCATCGTTGGTTCCACTTGTTTCAACTCAAAAGAGCAATGAATTATGTAAAAAATTACAAGGCTTAAGTTTAAGAAATGTAAATATAAAAATTAAAGATGCAACTAATGGAAAAGTAATATACGAAGATTTTGGGGAGATGTTATTTACACATTTTGGCGTATCAGGCCCAACTATTCTAAGCGGATCTGCACATTTGTTAAGATACAAAAATGTAGATGAACTATTAAAAGAAGGAAATATAAAACTATTCATAGATTTAAAACCTGCTTTGTCAGAAGAAAAGTTAGATGATAGAATATTAAGAGATTTTTCAGAAGAAAAAAATAAAGCATTTAAGAATAGCTTAGAAAAGTTATTGCCAAAGAAATTGATAGATGTAGTTATTGAATTATCAAAAATTGATCCAAACAAAAAAGTAAATGAAGTAACTAAAAAAGAAAGAGAAAACTTAGTAAAAATACTTAAAAACTTCAATGTTGAGATAGGAGGATTTAGACCAATAGAGGAGGCAATAGTTACATCTGGAGGAATTAATATTAAAGAGATAAATCCAAAAACAATGGAATCAAAAATAGTAGAAGGATTATTCTTCGCAGGGGAATTAATTGATGTAGATGCGTATACAGGAGGATTTAACTTACAAATAGCATATTCTACAGGATATACAGCTGGAATGGAAATGTAAATATAATTTGAGATTGAAGAGAAGAAATGAATATGGAAGAATTTAAAACAATACTGGAAAGAGGCACAGCCGAAATAGAAGAAAAAAAATCAAGATTTATTGCAGATATTTTCTATACAGAAAATAGTAAACAGGCTGAAGAAAAAATAAAAGAGGTTAAGAAAAAATACTTTGATGCAAAACATCATTGTTATGCATATAGAGTTATAGAAAATAATGCAATTAAAGAAAAACAATCTGATGATGGAGAACCAAGTGGAACAGCAGGAGCACCGATGTTAAATATACTAAATAAAAATGGATTTGCAAATGTACTTATAGTTGTAACAAGATATTTTGGAGGAACTTTGCTTGGAACAGGTGGTTTAATACGAGCATATTCAGAAGCCACATTAAAAGTAATAAATGAATCTAAAATAGTAAAACAAAAAATGGGATATGAAATGAAGGTAGTTATACCTTATAAAGAATTAGAAAAATTTAAATATTATTGTAACAAAAAGAATATTTACATTAAAAATTTAATATATGAAAGTAATATTATATGTGTTGTAGAGATAAATAATGAAGAAAAAGAGAACCTAATTAGTAAAAGCCAAAAAGAAATAGAAATTCTGGAATCTACTGTTTTAATGGAAAAATATATAAGAGTAAACAATGAATAATAATGAAAAAATAAAAAACTTGAAAAAATTTCCAGAAAAGTATTGCAATAAAATGGAAATAAATGTATAATTAAAATTGTAGAATAATTACAAAGTACAAATTAGGGGGAAGATAAAGTGAATGAGAGAATAAAAGTTTTAGTGGCAGATGATAATAGGGAGTTTGCGGCAACATTAGTAAAGTATTTATCAAAAGAAGATGATTTGGAGGTAGTTGAAGTTGCAAGAGACGGAAATGAAGCTTATGAAAAAATAGTAGATACAAATCCAGACATAGTACTTTTAGATATAATTATGCCACATTTAGATGGTTTAGGTGTTTTAGAAAAATTAAATGATACTCCAATGAGTAAGAAACCTATGTGTATTATTTTATCAGCTGTAGGGCAAGATAAAATAACACAAAAAGCAATTAGTCTAGGAGCTCAATATTATATTGTAAAACCTTTTGATATTGATGTTTTAGTAAAAAGAATAAAAGAGTTAAAGTACTTCCAACCAGCACAAAACAAAAATAATTTTATTAGTAGAGAGATAAAAGCTCAATATATAGATATCTCCCCAGAAAATAAGAAAAACGAAGAAAACCTAGAGGCATTAGTGACTAACGTAATTCATGAGGTTGGAGTTCCAGCACATATAAAAGGATATCAATATTTAAGAGAAGCAATTATTATGGTTGTAAATAATATAGAAGTAATAAATCAGATTACAAAACAGTTATATCCAGATATTGCTGTAAAGTATTCAACTACTCCAAGTAGGGTAGAAAGAGCAATTCGACATGCAATAGAAGTTGCATGGGGTAGAGGACAAACAGAAACAGTTGAAAGTATATTTGGTTATACTGTATCAGCTGTAAAAGGTAAGCCAACAAACTCAGAATTTATAGCAATGATAGCTGATAAATTAAGACTAGAACTAAAAACAGCGTAAAAATCACGTGCAATCTTAGAACACTAATTATTACCAAAAGAGTAAAGACTAATTGTTTGTCATACATAGTCGAAGCAGGGAAATTTGTTACAGGGTTTCCTTGCTTTTTTTGAGCATAAAATAATTGACATCTATTATGTAAAGTGGTAAAATAATATTAATTATGCAGTAGCATAACTACAACATTAAAAAGGAGGAACATAAGATGAATTTTGTAGGCATCTATACGAGTGAAGCTTTATCAGCTTTCAGACGGGCTGATAAATATTGCAAGAAGGATGGCATTCCTCAGATAGAGGCTATATATCTTGCAAGAGAGTTGATGAAGGACGGTAGATGTGAGATGTATGAGTTCTTACAGTCCAAATCCTTATCAGACAATGCGATAGATAATGCAATGAATGATTGCATAACTTCTGGTCGGATTGTTGAGATGAGAAAGGAAGAGAAGATAAAGAAGATTCAGATAGTGACGATAGAAAACGAAGTTGAAGTGTTTACTATTTCAGCTGAAGTTGAAAAGTACATCATGACTCTGTATGATTCTAAAATTGAATTCTTCAAAAAAAATGATGGTGGTAAGAGAATTGGTGCTAAAGAGAATGAAACTGTAGCAATAATAATAGACACCAATGACATTCTGAACTGTATCATATGCGGAATGCAGATAGATATGGTAAAATTCATAAGAAGACTTGGCTATAAAGCCATGGACTTTGTTGGAGAACTTCAGGAATATCTTTACAAAATCTACGAAAAAGGCAATTTGGACGAGAAGAATTTGGAATTTGCTACAAGAGGCAAAACAGGAGAAAATACAGTAGTCACGATACCTGAGAAGATGAAATCTTTCTTAAAGGATATCACATCTGATGTAACTAAGGAAGGCAAAAAGCTCATACTTGGAAGAGAGATAGAAACAAGTAAGGCTTGGAGTATTCTTTCAAAGAAGTACAAGAGAAATGCAATCCTTGTTGGAGAACCCGGCGTAGGCAAAACAGCTATTGTATATAAAATGGCGGAAGATATTGTTTACGGAGATTGCCCTGACAGATTTAGAAAATTCAGAATTATATCTTTAGATATATCTGGAATAATCGCAGGAACAATCTATAGAGGACAGGCAGAAGAGCGTTTCAAGGAACTCACAAACTTTTTGGAGAATAACAAAAATGTGATCTTATTTATTGATGAGATTCACACAATGCTTGGAGCTGGTTCATGCTCAAAAGGAGAGTTGGATCTTGCAAATGCCATGAAACCTATTTTGGCAGGAGGAAGTTCAACTGTAATAGGAGCAACAACGAACAGAGAGTACGTAGAAATCTTTTCTCTAGATGGTGCATTAAAGCGTCGTTTTGAAAAAGTCGAAGTTGAAGAGCCGAACAGTGACGAAATCTATCCAATGCTCAAAAATAAGATCAAAGACCTTGAGAAGTTCCATGGAGTTACTATAAAGAAGCAGGTAGTTGACTTCATTGTCCTTACAGCAGCTTGCTTTAACTATGAAACGAGAAACCCAGACAGAACATTAGATCTCTTAGATAGATCAATGGTCATGGCAAAAAGACTTGGCAAGGGAGTAGTTGACAGGGCTACAGTTTTAGAAAATTTCGATATTAATTTCGAGAGGTTCAAAAACATGAGCGAGGAAGAAAAAAACTCGGTAGCATATCATGAAGCTGGACATTTTATAGTACATGAAATGTCTGGAAGATTGAAAGAAAAGTCAACTTTGGTTGTATCTATTATGCCAACAGACTATTATCTTGGTGTTAATGCTTATGAGCATACCGAGGAAACAGTACAACCCACAATGGAGTATTACATAGACCTTGTGGCAGAAAGTTTGGCAGGTAGGGAAGCAGAGAGAATGATAATGGTCGATGACAATTCAGGAATTGAACAGGACTTACAGCAGGCTACACGAATAGCTTATAGAGTTATCACGAAGTTTGCAATGGTAGATGGATACAAAATCTCATATGCTTACAGTGATGATGAAGGTGAAATGCCTTTCATAAGTGATAGTGAGACTGAGAAAATTAATAAGTCTGTTGAAGAACTCATTGAAAAGGCAGAAAAAAGAGCAAGAGAAATTCTCGAACAGAACCATAAACTTCTTGACGAAGTGGCAACACAGCTCTTAAGAAAGAAGATGCTTTCAAAGAAAGAGTTAGAAAAAATTATTCACAAGGTGAATGACCCTGTGAATAACGAATAATTCCTTTTACCCCATAGCTGTAATAAGCTATGGGGATTTTCTATTTTATTCAACTGTTACAGATTTAGCAAGATTTCTTGGCTTATCAACATCTAATCCTTTATTCTTAGAAATATAGTAAGAAAGTAATTGTAAAGGTATTACTGAAAGGATAGGTGAGATAAGAGGGTTAGTATTTGGAATTGTTATAACAAAATCAAAATTTGCATTTGGCAAAACTTGATTTGTGATAATTAAAGTTTTGGCACCTCTTGTTATAACTTCTTGTAAATTACTAATAGATTTTTCAATCAAATTAGGGTCTGTCATAATTCCAATTACTGTTACATTGTTTTCTATTAAAGCAATAGGACCATGTTTTAATTCACCTGCAGCATATGCTTCTGAGTGAATATATGATATCTCTTTTAATTTTAAAGATCCTTCTAGAGCAACATTGTAGTCTGTTCCACGTCCTAAGAAGAACATATCTTTTTGCGTGTATACTTTTTTTGCAAATTCCTCTATTTTAGAAGTATTATCTAAAATTGTTTCTATTTTAGATGGTAAATCTAAAATATCAGATTTCAATTTTTCAATTTCTTGCATATTGCATCGATTTAAAATTTCTGCAAAGTACATTGATAGAATTGCAATTAAAACAACTTGTGAAGTGTAGGCTTTAGTTGAAGCAACTGCAATTTCAGGACCAGCATGTGTATATATAGAATAATCTGCTTCTCTTGTAATTGAACTACCTATTACATTTGAGATTGCAAGTGTTTTAGCACCTTTAAATTTTGCAAGTTTTAAAGCGGCGATTGTGTCAGCTGTTTCACCAGATTGGCTTATATAGATGCATAAAGTTTTATCATCTATAAGTGGATTTCGATATCTAAATTCAGAGGCAATGTCTACTTCAACAGGAATTCTGCAAAGATTTTCAATAAGTTTCTTTCCAACTAATCCTGCGTGCATTGCTGTACCACAAGCTACAATATATATTTTATTTACATTATCTAAGTAATCTTTTGTAATATCTATATCATCAAAGCAACATTTTTCACCTAATTTAAATCTTGAACCAATAGTTTCTCTAATAGAATTAGGTTGCTCAAAAATTTCTTTTAACATATAGTCTTCAAATCCATCTTTTCCAGCAGCTGCTGCATCCCATTCAATATTTTTAATAGCCTTGTTATGCTCGGTTAAGCTATTATCAAAGAAATGAATATCATCCTTTGTTACAACAGCAAATTCATTATCATCTAATAAATAGAAATTTTTTGTGTAAGTAAGCAAAGCAGGAATATCAGATGCAACAAAATTTTCACCTTCAGATTTACCTATAACAAGAGGACTATCCTTTCTAACTACAATTAATTTATCAGGAAATAAAGGAGATGTTACTTCTATTGCATAACTACCTTTTAAATCATCTATTGCTGCCTTTACAGCACTTAAGAAATGATCTTCATTAATGTGATTACCATTATTAAAGTAATAATGGATTAGATTAGGAATAACTTCTGTATCTGTTTGAGATAAGAAAGTATATCCTTTGCTCATTAAAAATTCTCTTAATTCGTTATAATTCTCAATTATTCCATTGTGAACAACAGCAAATTTTTCGCTATTATCCATATGAGGATGCGAGTTTTCTTTAGATGGCCTTCCATGAGTTGCCCATCTTGTATGAGCAATACCAATTGTACCATTTAGATCATTGATTCCATCTAAATCATATAAATTTTTTACTCTACCTTTATCTTTTTTTACAACAATTTTATCGTTCTCAATAGTTGCGATTCCTGCTGAATCGTATCCTCTATATTCTAAACATAATAATCCATCAATAAGAATAGGTGTAGCCTTTCTACTACCTACATAACCAACTATTCCACACATAAAAAAACCTCCTTATATAATATCAAAATTGATAATCATAAAAGAAGCATCACAAATAAAAGGTTACCCTATTAGATTTGTATACTGATATCACTATCAGGCTTTTCTAATATTTGTGGCAGTAACCATTGCCAAGAAACCATCCGCCGAATCTTTCGATAAGTTTCTTCCTCGTCAACACAAATACTATGTGTCCAGGCGCTTAAATAAAATACAAGCTTTCCTCCTTTTCATATAAAATTAGTATATCTGTAAACACTTCTTTTGTTACCGTATTATATTACTATAAAATACAAAATGTGTCAAATAAATTTTAAGCTCTTAAATTATTGTAAACCACCTTGAAAATATTAGGAAAAAATTATATAATAATAAATGAGGTGATATTGGTATATATGGTGTTTGATATAGAAGCTGAATTAAAAAAACTACCTGGAAAACCAGGTGTATATATTATGCATGATAAAAATGATAAAATTATATATGTTGGAAAAGCAGTATCACTTAAAAATAGGGTAAGACAATATTTTAGAAAAACCAATAAAACAAAGAGAATAGAAAATATGGTTTCTTTAATTGATCACTTTGAATACATTGTTACAGATAATGAAGCAGAGGCTCTTATACTAGAATGTAATTTAATAAAGAAGAATATGCCTAAATTCAATGTTTTACTAAAAGATGATAAAACATATCCATATATTAAAGTAAATGTTAAATCAGATTATCCAGATGTATATATTACAAGAAGAATATTAAATGATGGAGCAAGATATTTTGGGCCATATGCCAATAGTGGTGCAGCAAAAGAAATGGTAGATTTTATTAAAACAAAGTTTAAAATAAGACAATGTAAAAATTTCAAATATAAAGACAGACCATGCTTAAATTATCATATAAAAAAATGTATGGGTCCATGCATGGGATATGTTTCTAAAGAAGAATATAGAAAGCAAATTGATGAAATTCTGGATTTATTAGAAGGAAAGACGGATAAAATTATTAAACAGTTAACAAAAGAAATTCAGGAATCCGCAGAAAAAATGGAATATGAAAGAGCAGCATACTTAAGAGATAAAAAACTTGCAATAGAAAGAATTACGGAAAAGCAAAAAGTCTCAAATATATCTGAAAATGATATTGATGTAATTGGAATAGCAAGAAATGAAGGAAAAGTTTGTGTAGAAATATTTTTCGTAAGAAAAAGCAAAATGATAGGAAGAGAGCATTATTTTTTAAATAACCTAGAAGATGAATCTGACAGTGAAATTTTATCTAATTTTATTAAACAATACTATATGGGTAGACCACTTTTACCAAATAAAATAATGATAAAAGAAGAAATAGAAGACAAGCAGCTTATTAGCGAGTGGTTATCAAATAGTGCAGGAAGAAAAGTCGAAATAAAAACACCTCAAAAAGGTGAAAAATTAAGACTGGTGGAAATGGCAGAAAATAATGCTAAAATAACTTTAGAAAATAAAGAAAAGGACAAAATAGTTCTTTTAACAGAATTAAAAGAAGTACTTTCGTTAAATAAGCTTCCTAGAAAAGTAGAATGTTACGATATATCTAATTTATCTGGAGAATTTGTTGTTGCAGGAATGTGTGTAATGCAAAATGCAATAATTAAGAAAAATTTATCACGTAGATTTAAAATAAAAACAGTGCTAGGACAAGATGATCCAAGATGTATGAAGGAAGTTATAACGCGTAGACTACGTCATTCAATAGATATTTTAAATAATGGTAATTTCGAGGGATTTGGAGAGCTACCAGATACAATATTTGTTGATGGCGGAATAACACAAATAAGAGCTGCAAAAGAAGCTATTTCAGATATAAGAAAAGAAATAATAAAAATAGATAAAAAATATGATTGGTCAAAAGTTGATATACCAATCTTTGGAATGGTTAAAGACGATAAACATACTACAAGAGCATTGATTAATGAAAATAGAGAGGAATTACCTTTATCTGAAAATTTAATGAATGTAATTACACAATTTCAAGACACTGTACATGATACAGCAATTGGATATCATAGAAAGCTTAGAGATGGTGCAATTACTAAATCTGTTTTAGATGATATAAAAGGAATTGGAAATGTAAAGAAAAAAGAATTACTAAAAAAATTTGGAAGTGCAGAAAAAATTGCAAAAGCAGATATTGATGAAATATCACAAATAAAAGGAATAAACGAAGAATTAGCAAAAAATATAAAAGAACAACTTAATAAAATGTAAAAACATTGAATACGAAAAATGGAATAAAAATCCTCTAACGTGAATACATTTATATTATAAATAATTAATTAGGGGGATTTTAAATATGGAGTATACTAAAGATTTAATTTTAAATGTAAGTTATGGACAAGCTATGAAAGAAAATAAAAGAAAGGTAAGGATATTAGAAAAAATTTCTAATACAATGTCAAAACACAGATTAATTACTGCAGTAGTATCTATTACTTTGATGCTTATGATATTAGACTTTATGATGCTTTCAAGTTTTGTTAGTATATTAAATGGAAGAATATAATAAAAATACTAAAGATCATATATAAAGAGTAAATAAATATTGTAATAAAAAAGGAAGTATACGAAGTATGAGTGAAAATATTTTAGTAGATGAAAAAGAAAATCAAAAGAAATTAATATATGATGAAATATTAAACAAATTACATGTGAATTTAGAAAAATATAAGCAACTAGATGAAGAATTATGGAATTACAATTTAGAAGATAATTTGGAAGATAATTTGGAAGATAGTTTAGTGAGCTTAATTAATAGTGATGAATATGGTTACGATAAACAAGATTTAAAAGCAACGATATATACATTAAAAAAATTGGGACTTGAAAGATTAATACCAAAAATAGAAGAAGTAGAAAAAGATAGAGAAAGTAAATCAGATAATAAATCTTGGAATTTAACAAATTCAGAAAAATCAGAAATACAGTCAAAAGCAAAAAAATTAGCGGATAAAATTAAAGAAAGAGAAACAGAGAATAATACTAAGGAAGAAAAACAAAAAGATAATAATAACAATGAGAGTAGATAAAATATTAATGGGAGGAAAATGTTAGAAAATATCTAACATATATGTATAAATGAATATAGCAAAAGATTGGAAAGATTACGAAATATTAGATATGGCAAATGGAGAAAAATTAGAAAGATGGAAAGACATTGTACTTGTAAGGCCAGATCCTCAAATCATCTGGAAAAGTAAGTCTTTTCCAGAAAAATGGAAAAATGTAAATGCCAAATATAATAGAAGTAATACTGGTGGAGGATATTGGGAGTATAGCAAAAAAGTGCCTACAAGTTGGCAAGTAAAATATAAAAATTTAACTTTTAATATAAAACCTATGGGATTTAAACACACAGGTTTATTTCCAGAACAAGCAGTTAATTGGGATTGGATGATAGAAAAAATACAAAAGGCAAATAGAGAAATAAAAGTATTAAATCTATTTGCGTATACAGGGGGAGCAACTGTTGCGTGTAGTTATGCAGGAGCTTCTGTTTGCCATGTTGATAGCTCAAAAGGAATGACAACTTGGGCAAAAGAAAATATTGAATCATCAGGCTTAAAAAATAATCCGGTTAGATTTATTGTAGATGATGTTGTAAAATTTGTTAACAGAGAAATTAGAAGGGGTAACAAATATGATGCAATAATTATGGATCCTCCATCATATGGAAGAGGAGCAAACGGAGAGGTTTGGAAATTTGAAGAAAACATTGCGGATCTTGTAGAACTATGCAGTAAGGTATTGTCAGATAAACCATTATTCTTTTTAATTAATTCGTATACAACAGGTATATCTAGCACTGTATTAGAAAACATATTAAAACTTACTGTTGAAAAAAAATATAGAGGAAAATTAAGTTCTGGAGAAATTGGACTTCCAATGACAGATTCAAAACTAATTCTTCCTTGCGGAATTTATGGAAGATGGGAAAGCTAATAAAAAAATAAAGAGGACTAAGGAAATGCAAGAATTAAAAGTAATATATGAAGACAACCATATTATCGTAGTAGAAAAGCCAGTAAATATACCATCACAAGCAGACAAGACTGGTGATATAGATATGCTTACAATTATAAAACAATATTTAAAGGAAAAGTATAATAAACCCGGAAATGTTTATTTAGGATTAGTACATAGACTAGATAGACCAGTTGGTGGGGTAATGGTGTTTGCAAAAACTTCTAAAGCAGCGTCAAGACTTAGCGAGCAGGTACGCGAGAAACAATTTCAAAAAACATATTTAGTAATTGTTAACGGAAAAATGGAGAAGAAGAAGCGGAACTTTAGAAGATTATCTACTAAAAAATGAGAAAAACAATATGAGTAAGGTAGTAAAAGAAGGTACAAAAAATAGTAAATATGCAAAATTGGATTATGAAGTTTTAAAATATGATGAAGAATTGAATCTATCAGTTTTAAAGATCTTGTTACATACAGGTAGACATCATCAAATTAGAGTGCAATTATCTAGCAGAAACCATAGTATATATGGGGATCAAAAGTATGGCGGTAGAGGACATGGAAAACAAATTACTCTATGGGCATATATGTTAAAAATATTGCATCCAGTTACAAAAGAAGAAATGGTATTTAAAGCATTACCAGAAAAAATTGGGAGCTGGAAAATCATTGAAGATATAGAGGTATAAGTATAAAAAGTACTTATATCTCTTCTTTAGTTTTTGTACAATAATGCAAAATAATGAGAAATTTTATAAAAAAAAAGAAAAAAACTTTACTTTATAAAATATTAGTGATATAAATTAGTTATATTATATTCTAAAGACGAAAGGGGATAAAAAAATGACAAAAGTCAAATATTTTATGATGGCATTGATGATAGGAGCATTGATGTTTTTTATACCAAGTTTTTCTAATGCGGCAGATGTTAGCGTAACAAGAAATTTCTATTCAAATAATGGAAGTGTAAAATATAACTTCAGTGGCTTAACTTTGGATACTACACATGAATATGAATTTGGACTTACATCAACAGCAGCTGCACAAGTAGGAACATGGCATTTAATAACAGACTATACAGAAACTACAGCTGTGGTTGATATAATGACTACTACTAGTGATTTAAGAAAAGTTATAAATACTAGTGATAAAGGTTACATTACAATAAAAGATAAAACAACAGATACTGTATCTTTACAACCATATGCTATTGATTTAAAAATGCCATATTTAAGAGTTTCAAATTATACTGTTTTAAAGAATGGAAAAGAGTTAAAAATAAATGATAGTGAAGAGGTTCAAATTGCATTAAGAAATGCTCATGTTAGTAAGGCGTATTACCAATATGAAAAAATAACAGATCAAGCTCTTATAAATAAATATAAAGAGATCAAAGCTAATAATGGAGACTTTATAGAACTTGAAAATATGATAAAGACAACTGTACCTGAAGCAAAGTGGACAGAATGGCATTATTGGAATGGTACTGATTCCAGTGGAATGAGTGGGCATGGAAATCCTCAACAAACTATAGCTACACCAGATAGCGGTTTATATTATATGTGGCTTTATTTTTCAGGAAATAATATTAAAAACGTTTATGGATGCATATTAGTAGATAATTTAGAAGCAGAAATAGCTTTAGACAGTATTTCATTACCAAAAACTAGAACAATTGAAATGGGAAAAACTTTAACACTTACTCCAACATTTAACCCTACAACAACTACAAATAAAATTGTAACATGGAGTTCTAGTGATACAAGTGTAGCAACTGTAGATAATAATGGAAAAGTTACACCAAAAAAAGTTGGTGCTACTATTATTACAGTAACTTCACAGGATGGAAAGAAAAAAGCAAGTTGTACTGTTACAGTAACAGCAGTTTCAACATCAGGCAATAATGGACAAAATGGAAATAATTCAAAAGGAGATACAACTAAAAAAGATAACACTACAACAGGTGGAGATACAACTAAAAAGGACAATACTACAGCAGGTGGAGTAATACCACAAACAGGTTTTGGAATTGGACTAATTTCTGTTATTGTATTATTAATAGGTGGATCAATTGTAGGATTCATTAAACATAACAAATTAAAAGAAATTTAAAATAAGAATATAATGAATATTAAGAGAAGGTATTTTTTTAAAATACTTTCTCTTTTTAGTTTGGATTAAAGTAAAAATATAAAATTTATGAAACAAGAAAAAAACTATATGAAAATATAGAAATAAACTTTTCATATAGTTTTTTTGCGTTTTAATAAACAAAATGAAAAAAGTCGAAATTTAAGATGTAATATATAAATAGATCAAATGAGGTGATCAAATGATAGATAAATTAGTAGATAAAATATGTAGTTATATTGTAAAAATGATACGAAAAAATATGCCTGAAATAGATGATGAAAAAGCAGAAGTTATACTGTATGGAATACAACTAATAATAGGAGAAATACCAAAGTTATTTATCATATTTGGAATAAGCATTTTACTTGGAATAGGCTGGTATATGTTATTTGCATATATTGCAATAATACCATATAGGGCAGCTTCTGGAGGATTTCATTTGAAGAGTCATTTAGGTTGCATTATAGGTACAAGTTTATTCTATTATGGAAATATATTTTTAAGTAAAAGCATAGTAATTGGAGACATAGAAAGATATATTTTAGTAGCTGTAGCATTAATATTTGGCATAATCATGGTTAGCTTATATGCACCAGCTGATACGGAAAATGTACCAATTATAAGCAAAAAGGAAAGAAAAAATAAAAAAATAATGTCATATATTACATTGGTGTTAACATTAGCAGTATCTCTAATAATTAAAGATAATACAATCTCAAATATACTAATTATAGGAGTAATTATACAAACAATAACAATAACAAGAGTTGCATACAAACTTACAAATAACAAATATGGATATGAAGAATATCTAAAAGAAGCACAACAAGTACAACAAACAAACTAAGTTAATAATAGCATTAGCCGGCAATGCTTTATTATAAATTGAGATAATAGGGGAGGAATTATTATGTTAAAATTTATAGCAAAAATTGCAGAAAGATATGCAAAAGCAACAAACACAACATGTGTCATAATGGGACTATTTCACCAACCAAAAATGCCTGCATCATTAATAAAAAAAGACTAAAATTTAAAGTTCGGATAAAACACTATTCTTTGCATAGAAAATAAACGGTTTCCTTTTAGAAACCGTTTATTTATATTAATAATAAATTTCAAATTGTTGTTTAAAGAATTCATTGTTTTTAGTAGTAAATAAATTTAAATTATTATTTTTCTTTAAAATTTGTCTGATTTTCCATAAACCTAAACCAGAGTTACCTTGTTTGCTTGAAACGCCTTTCTCAAAAATTTGATCTATGTTAACATCTTTATTTACATATGTGTTTTCAATAATAACAAGTATTCTATGCCTACTTTCTTCTTTTCTAAATGTAACATTGATTATTTTTTCATCACATTCTTTTGCAGCTTCAATTGCATTATCTAATAGTATACCAAGAATTCTAGTGAATTCATAAATCTTCATATATTTTTCAATTTCTTTTAGATCTAAGAAAATATCTAGATTAATTTGAACATTTAATTCATCTGCAACATAGTATTTTGTTGCCAAAATATTATAAATAGCAGGATGATTAATAACATCTGGATTTAGTGAATAAAGGTTATTTGTTTTATTGCAATCTTGTAATAATTGATCATAATATTTTGTTAAGCCTTCCATATCATTATTTCTAACATATCCACCAATACCATTTACTATATTATCAAAATCATGTTTGAAGGTTCTAACTGTATCGTGTAAAACACGTAAAGAGTGAATTGTTAGGTTTGCACCTTCTAGATCTCTTGCAGTAATTTCGAGTTTAGATGAATTAATAATACTGTAGATACTAATTGAGAAATATGCTAGTAAACCTAATATACTGATAAAAGTAATAAATGATGGCATAATGTCAATATAGAAATAAATTAAATAAAATTGCATTGCAATTACTACTGCCATTAACAAGATATTTGCTAGTAATAATAGTTTTGTTTTAGTTGGCATTTCATCAAATATTTTTATATTTATCTTAAAATATTTAATAACGATTGTTAAAAGCCATATAACTAAATATATACTAAACATAATTGTAAACCTATAAATAGGTATTAACATTATTTCTTCTGAAGTAACATGAAAAATACCAAAAATTGTTTTAGAAAATATAAATTCTAAACATGAAGTTATTACCAAAACAACAATTTCTGATAATATACCTTTTAAAACAGATGTCTTTAGTATAAGTATTACTAAAATTGACCATAAAATCATACGTACAAAAGTTGAATATAAATTAGGTAGAACCATATTAATAATTAAAGCTAATACAGAAAATGTACATACGTATATTATTTTTTGTTTACGACTAGATTTTATATTTAAACATGTAGAAAAGAATATCATTCCTATGTAAGCATCTAGAAAGGCTAAAGGTATACTAATTATATTTATTAATCCTTCATTTGGCGTTGTTAATGCTGTCCAGATTGTTTGTAAAATTTCCATTGTTAAAAACCTCCATAAAATTATTTTTGTATTTTGGACCAATATAGCATTTCTCATTATTATCAAAAGAAATTGTATTGGTAGAAATATTAATATTATCTATTTTGTCTAAGTTTACGATGTAAGATTTGTGGCATCTAACAAATTGCTTAGGCAATATTGCTTCTATCTTATTGAAAGAGTTATATACTTCATATTTTCGTGTATCCGTAGTAAAAACCAATTTCATACCGTCTTTTTGAATAAAGTTAACGGAATTTTCAGGGATAATTGTTTTATTATGATTAAGCCTTATATATTTAGGGTTATTGTTAGAAACATCATCAAATAATCTTAGTATTGTTTCTTGCAATCTTTCAAGAGTGAGAGGTTTTGCAATATAGTCAAATGTTTTATATTTATAAGCTACTAACCCAAATTCAAGATGTCCAGTAATAAAAATTATATATATACTTTTGTTGTACTTGCGTATTGCTTCTGCAAGTTTTAATCCAGACATTTCGTTGTTTAGGTCTATATCTAAAATAACCACGTGAACAGAATTTTCTTTTATATATTTTAATAAATCTGTAGGATTTTGTGCCGAAAAAACAATCTGACCATCCAGGTTGTTTTGCATGATAATAGAATCTAGCATTCTTGACAACCTTGTAATGGCAGACTGACTGTCATCACATAAACCAAAATTTAACATATATTTTCCCCCACATAAAACAGTGAAATAAAACTCTTTTTAATGAAATGTAATTCGACAAATTACGAATTAATTACCTAAAATTTCCAATTACGATTATAATATAATCTAAAAAATAATAATTGTCAATATTTTTTTATAAAAGAGGGAAAATTTGAGATAATGTCGAAAATGTTAGAATACTAAGATATAATAAACTTAATTAATAAGAAAATAGGATAAAAATAAATAATATTGTAATAATATTATCATTTTTATTGAACGCTGCAGATATTTGTGTTAGAATATCAAATAAATGGAAAAATATTTACGGAAGACAATGTTTGAAATGAATGGAGGAAAAGCAAAATGGCAGTTTTATTACCAGGTGGTGCAGGATATATAGGAAGTCATACTGCAGTTGAATTATTGAATAAAGGAAAAGAAATTATTATTATAGATAATTTTTCAAATAGTAAACCAGAGGTACTAGATAAAATAAAACAAATTACAGGAAAAAGTTTCAAATTTTATGAAATGGATTATCTAGATAGAAAAAAGCTAGAAAAGGTATTTGAAGAAAATGAAATAGAAGCTGTATTAAATTTTGCAGGGTATAAAGCAGTAGGTGAGTCTGTTCAAAAACCGATAGAGTATTATACAAACAATATATCAGGAGCACTTGTATTGTTAGATACAATGAGAAAATATAATTGTAAGAAGTTCATATTTAGTTCATCGGCAACAGTATATGGTAATCCTGAAAAAATACCTCTAACAGAGGATTGCAAAGTTGGGGGAACAACAAATCCTTATGGAACTACTAAATTATTTATAGAGCAAATATTAAAAGATATATATACATCAGATAATACTTGGGATATATGTATACTAAGATATTTTAATCCAGTAGGATCTCATGAAAGTGGTTTAATAGGAGAAGAACCAAAAGGGATACCAAATAATTTAATGCCATATATAGTAAGAGTAGCAAATGGACAATTAAAAGAATTATCAGTGTTTGGTAATGATTATGATACACCAGATGGAACAGGAGTAAGAGATTATATTCATGTTGTAGACTTGGCAAAAGGTCATGTAAATGCTCTTGAAAAGTTGAATAAAGAAGGAAAAGGATTATATATATACAACTTAGGAACGGGTACAGGATATAGCGTATTAGACATGGTTAAAGCATTTGAAAAGACAACAGGAAAAAAGGTTCAATATAAGATAGCTCCAAGAAGAGCAGGGGATATTGCAACATGTTATGCTGATCCTCAAAAAGCAAAAGAAGAATTAGGATGGGAAGCTAATAAAACATTAGAAGATATGTGCAGAGATTCTTGGAATTATATAGAGAAAACAAAATAGTAATGTTGAAAAAAATTAAAATTAAATATATAATGTAAAAAAATAGAATGGGGAAAAAATGAAAACATTAAAGTCAGTGGAAAAATATACAAAGTTAATTTTACTTTTAATAGATGTTATATCTATTGCAATTTCATATTTCTTGACTCAAATATTTTTAAACGAGTCCTATGAGATTATTAATGAATTTACAAAGAACCAATTAATTAATTCAATTTTAATATCCATAATAGTATATCAAATATTTTTAAATTTATTTGAAGTGTATAAAAACATCACAATGTATGAAGGTGCAAAAGAATATTTTAGTTATGCGTTAGCTTGTATGGTATCTAGTAATGTTGTTTCAATTATAGGAATTATTTTTAATTTAGACATTTTGTCAGCTAATGAAAACTTACTAGCTGGTATTTTTACTTCAATAATTTTGGTGTCATATAGAGTTATAATAAGATTCATTATGACAAATAAAATTACAATAAAGCCTGAAGAAGAAAGAAAAAGATTACTTATAATCGGAGCTGGCGATGCAGGAACAGACGTAATAAAGAATATAAAAGCAAATCTAATGAGCAAATATAATCTTGTTGGAATAATAGATGATAATCAACAAAAGAAAGATTTGAAGATTAGCGGTGTTAAAATCTTAGGTGGAAGAGATGAAATTATTAAAATATGCAAAGAGAGAAAAATAGATATTATATTCTTTGCAATTTCAAATATTTCTGCAAAAGATAGAAAAGAAATTTTAGCTATATGTCAAGAAACAGGTGTTAAATTAAGAATATTACCGGGAATACAAGATCTTATTAATGAAAAAAATATTATGCAGAGCTTAAGAGATGTTGAAATAGAAGACGTATTAGGTAGAGAACCTATTGTGCTAGATAATAGCAATATTGAGGGTTTAATTAAAAATAATGTTATTATGATAACAGGTGCCGGAGGATCGATAGGATCTGAGTTATGCAGACAGATTGCAAAATTTGAACCAAAAGAAATGGTACTAATAGATATTTATGAAAATAGTTTGTATGATATTGAACTTGAATTAAAAGCTAATTATAAAAATATAAAAATAGATGCAATTATTGCGAGTGTTAGAGATAAAAATAGAATGGAAAGTGTATTTGAAAAACATCGTCCATACTTAGTATTTCATGCAGCAGCTCATAAACATGTACCTTTAATGGAATTTAGCCCATTAGAAGCAATAAAAAACAATGTATTTGGAACATACAATGTTGTAAATTGTTGTGATAAGTACAATGTTAAAAGATTTGTTTTAATATCTACGGATAAAGCGGTTAATCCAACAAATGTAATGGGTGCAACCAAAAGACTATGTGAAATGATTATACAAGCAAAAAATAAAGTTAGTAAAACAGAATATGTAGCAGTTAGATTTGGAAATGTTTTAGGAAGTAATGGATCTGTTGTTCCATTATTTAAAAAACAAATAGCTAAAGGAGGACCTGTTACTGTAACTCATAAAGAAATTACTAGATTTTTTATGACAATACCAGAAGCAGTACAACTTGTACTACAGGCTATTACATATGCAGAAGGTGGAGAAATCTTTGTTTTAGATATGGGAGAACCTGTAAAAATATATGATTTAGCAGTAAGTCTTATAAAATTATCAGGACTAGAACCTAATGTTGATATACCAATAGAAATTACTGGACTTAGACCTGGAGAAAAACTATATGAAGAAATATTAATGGCAGAGGAAGGATTACAAAGCACAAAACACAACAAGATTTTTATTGCAAAACCATCTAAAATAACTATGAAGGACATAGAAAATAAGTTAGAAATATGCAAGGAAACAATAGAAAATGAAGATATTTCTATTAAAGAAATAAAGCATAATATAAAGAAAATTGTGCCAACATATAAGGAAGAAAAACAAGAGAAGTCTGTAAAAGATAAGAAAGAGGGAAAATAGATGAAAATGAACATACCATTTTCTCCACCAGATATAGGTGAAGATGAAATACAAAGTGTTATAGATGCTTTAAAATCAGGATGGATTACAACAGGCCCAAAGACAAAACAATTTGAAAGAGAAATAGCACAATTATGTAATACAGAAAAGGCTGTATGTTTAAATTCTGCAACAGCTTCTTTAGAATTAACATTAAGAATATTAGGAATAGGTGAGGAAGATGAAGTAATAACATCAAGTTATACATATACAGCTTCAGCAAGTCCTATAGCTCATGTAGGAGCAAAAATTGTATTAGTAGATACACAAAAAGATTCTTTTGAAATGGATTATGAAAAATTAGCAAGTGCAATTACAGAAAAAACAAAAGTAATTATACCTGTAGATGTGGCTGGAATTTTGTGTGATTATGACAAAATATTTAAAATTGTAGAGGAAAAGAAAAAGTTATTTAAGGCAAATAATGATATACAAAAAATATATAACAGAATAATTGTAGTTGCAGATAGTGCACATGGATTTGGTGCTAAAAAAGATGGAAAGATGTCAGGAGAATTTGCGGATTTTACAACATTTTCATTTCATGCAGTTAAAAATCTAACAACAGGAGAAGGTGGCGCTGCAGTTTGGAAAAGCAAAGAGGGATTAGACAATGAGGCAATCTACAAACAATATCAATTATTATCTTTACATGGACAAACAAAAGATGCACTACATAAAAATGCACTAGGTGCATGGGAATATGATATTGTTGATACATATTATAAATGTAATATGACTGATATAATGGCAGGGATAGGGCTAGCACAAATTGCAAGATATCCAAAACTAGTAGAAAGAAGACACCAAATTATATCAAAATATAATGAGGCTTTTAAAGATTTACCAATTATGATATTAAACCATAAAGATGAAAATCATAGATCATCAGGACATTTATATTTTACAAAAATAAAAGGTATTGATGAAAAACAAAGAAATGAAATTATTATAAAAATGGCAGAAAGAGGAATAGCATGTAATGTACATTATAAGCCATTACCAATGCTAACAGCTTACAAAAAGCTAGGATTTGACATTGCAAATTACCCTAATGCATACGATTTCTATAAAAATGAAATTACTTTACCACTATATAGTAAATTAACTGATGAACAAGTTGAATATATTATAGAAAACTTTAAAGAGATTGTTGGAGAATATACAAAATGATATTAAAAAAATATGAAAACTTGCCAGAAAATATGAAAAATGAAAAAGTGAAAGAATATTGTAGTATTCTTTCACATAAAAAAATAAGCCTTATAGCAAAGAGATTATTTGATATTATAGTATCATTAATTTTATTAATTATCTTATCTCCTATTATGCTTATTTTAGCAATAGCAATAAAAATTGATTCAAAAGGTCCGGTATTTTATAGGCAAGAGAGAATAACTAAATATGGTAAAAAATTTAGAATATTTAAATTTAGAACAATGGTACAGGATGCAGATAAAAATGGAGCTTTAGTTACTATTGGCGAAGATCCAAGAATAACAAGAGTTGGAAGTAAAATACGTAAATGCAGATTAGATGAATTCCCACAACTTATAAATGTTCTAAAAGGTGAGATGTCATTTGTAGGAACAAGACCAGAAGTAGAAAAGTACGTAAACAAATACACAGACGAAATGAAAGCAACTTTGCTTATGCCAGCAGGAATTTCATCAAGAGCAAGTATTGAGTACAAAGATGAAGATGAAATGATAAGCCAATATTTAAATAAAGGCGAAAAAGTTGACGATATTTATGTACAAAGAATATTACCTGAAAAGATGAAATGGAATTTAGAGTACATAAAGAAATTCAATATTATAGAAGATATAAAGATATGCATGAAAACAATAATATAAGAAAAATGAGGAAAAGTTATGTTGGTTAGTTTTATAATAGTAGCATATAATGCAGAAAAGGTAATTAAATCTTCTCTTAAATGTCTAAAAAAACAGACATATCCGCATGATGAAATAGAGATAATTTTAGTAGATAGTAATTCAAACGACAAAACAAAAAGTATAATGGAAGAATACAAAAATACGGTGCATGATTTTAAAAGAATTATTGTACTGGACAATCCAAAGAAAACATTACCATGTGGATGGAATGTAGCATTGAAGGAATCAAAAGGAGAAGTAATACTCAGAGTTGATGCACATTCAACTTTTCCAAATAATTTTATAGAAGAAAATGTAAAAGAAATAGAAAAAGGTGAAAACATCGTAGGAGGACATAGAATTAGTGTTACATCTGACGATACACAATGGCAGAAGACATTATTAATTGCAGAACAGTCTTTATTTGGAAGTGGAATTGCTAGGTATAGAAGAACAAATGAAAGAAAATATGTAAATACTCTAGCACATGCAATGTATAGAAAAAAAGTTTTTGATGAAGTAGGATTATATAATGAGAATTTAGCGAGAACTGAGGACAATGAAATGCATTATAGGATGAGAAAAGCTGGATATAAGTTTTTGCTATCACCTAATATTGTTTCATATCATCATGCTAGAAATACTCTTAAAGGTATGATAAAGCAAAAATATAGTAATGGAAAATGGATAGGAATAACTATGAAATATTGTCCTAAATGTTTTTCAATATATCATTTTGTACCTCTAGTATTTGTCTTGGCTATAATGATTTGTTTAATTATTGCATTATTAGGTAATAATTTGTTTCTAATACTTCTAGCAAGTGTATATTTAGTATTTAATATAATTAATTTAGCTATTATTATAATTAATAACGGATTTAATATACAATATTTAATATTACCATTTATTTTTCTTATATTACATATAAGCTATGGGATAGGGACAATGATTGGATTTGTAAAAGCGTTATTTATAACTAAAAGGAGTTAAAATATGGTTGATGTAACAGTAATTATTCCAGTTCATAATGTTGAACAATATTTAGAGAGGTGCTTAGACTCATTAATAGAACAAGACTATGATAAGAAAAAAATGGAGATATTTGTTATAGATGATGGTTCAACAGATCGATCAGTTGATATTGTAAAAAAATATGAAAAAATTTACTCTTTTATAACAGCTAAATATCTGGAAGAAAATAGAGGTGTATCCAATGCACGAAATATAGGAATTAGAGAATGTAAGGGAGAATATATTGTATTTTGTGATGCTGATGATTATTATGAGAAAAATTCAATATCTATATTTATGAAAGAAGTAAAACAAAGAAAGGCTGATGTTGTTATAGCAAATTATTTTATAAGTAATGATAATAAAAGCATAAAAGTAAATACAACAAAATATTTTTCAAAAGATCAGATAAAAAAAGAAGAAATTATAAGTTATATGACACTAACATCGTGCTCTAAAATAGTAAAAAAAGAGTTATTTATTAAAAATAATATTTATTATCCAACAAACATAAAAAGATGTGAAGAACTAACAGTTATACCAGTGGTAGCATATTTAGCACAAAATCCAGTTGCTATAGATGAGACCCTTTATCATTATTATCAAAGAAAAACATCGGCTTCAAATAATAACACAAGAGATAGTAAAGTAGAAAATTTAGAATGTTATGATAAAACATTTGAAATATTTAGTAGAATAATAGATAGCGATAAATATAAAGAAGAAATTGAATTTAGGGCAATAGAGCATTTATTTTATAGTAAGATGCTAGTAATGTTTAAATCAGAAGCTGACAAAATAGAAATTACTAATGAAATAAAAAAGTTTAAGAAAAAATATCCACAGTTTTTAAAAAATAAATATTTAAAAAGGTATAATAAAGCAAAAATTATTTTTATTAAATTACTAAATTATAAAATGCTTTTCTTAGCTAAAATATTTGTAGATATACACGCAAAATTAACTGGATAAGGAGAGAATAATGAAACTAAGTATTATAGTACCAGTATATAATGTAGAAAAATATATAGAAGAATGTTTGGATTCTATATATAATGGTAATTTGGCAGATTTTGAGGTATTGTGTATTGACGATAAAGGCAATGATTTAAGTATAAACATTATAGAAAAATATGTAGAAAAAAACAAAATTAAGAATTTAAGAATTATACATCACGAAAAGAACAAAGGATTAAGTGAAGCAAGAAACACAGGAATTAAGCATGCAAAAGGAAAATATATTTGTTTTTTGGATAGTGATGATATGATATATGCAAATGCTCTTAACGAACTAGTGGAACAAGCTATAAAAGAAGATCTAGATATAATAGAGGGGAATATAAAGGAAATATTTGAGACAAAGCTAAATATCAAATCAAGAGACATAACAAATTTGAGAAGGGAAACAACTCAAATATTAACAGGAGATGAATACTTTTATACATGCTCTCGAAATAAAGAATATCTTCCAATGGCTTGTTGTCGCATTTTTAAAACAGAGTATTTAAAAGAAAAATACTATTTTGTACCTGAACTAAAATATGAAGATGAAGAATTTTCACCTAAGGCTATTATTGGTGCTAACAGAGTGCAATACTATAATGAAACATTTTATATTTATAGAAGAAGAGATGATAGCATAACAACCAATATAGTAAAAGATAATAAATGGGTAGAAAGTTACTTAAAAATAATTAATAGTCTATCCGAATTTTCTGACACGATAAAAGATAAAAAAAGTTACATTCAATTAAAAAACAGAATAGCTAATTTGGCATTATCAATATTAAAAAATCCAGTAGCATATGGAACAACAGAGGAAAAATTACAAGAGATTATAAAACTAGTGAAAAACCAAAAGATATATAAGATACCACAAAAAAGCAAGAATTTATTTATAAGAATACAAGGATATATTATGAAATATCCAAATTTATTTATTAAATTATATAAGAGGAAATAAAATGAAAGAAATAGTAAAAACGATAAAAGAAAATCAATTAATAAGAGTTATAATAGAACTTATTATATTAACACTTGTATTTAATATAAGCAAAGTTATAGGAGTTATATTTACACTAGTAATTCTATTAGAGATTATACTTTCAAAAAAAGATGAAAATTTATTATTTATTTTCTTATTTTTATCTTTTTTCGATGAAGTATTGGTTATAGATATAATTAAAGGGTCTATTTCAAGAATTATTATGGTTGTTATATTTATAAAATTACTAATACATACAATTAAAAATAGAATAAAACCAAATAAATGTCAATTATCGATAATAGGATTTTTCTTATTCTCAATTATAATAGGGCTAGTTACAGTAGGATTTAAATTAGAAAGTTTTATAACTTTATTTAATGTTTTAATTTTTGTATATTTTTCAATGGTTCTCAAATTTAATAATATCGATGATATAAATAAGTTTATAGAAAAGTTATGTTTGATTATTGTAATTGCGGTTTTAAATAGTATTTTATATGGTGTAATAAATAATAATTACTTAAAAGAACTTTTAGAAAACAGTGTTATTTATCGTTTTAAAGGTACATATGAACCAAATTTTATGTGTATGTATATTAATTTAGGAATATTATCATTATTAACCATTAAGAATAAATTTTTTAGTAAAAAACTATATTACGTTTTTTTGGCAATTATGATAAATGCTGTTATTGCTACAGTTAGCATGACAGGAATCATAACGCTTACTTTATCTATTCTATTATATCTATTTTTTAATAGAAAAAACCTTAAAAAAGAAATAATAGATTTAATTATAGTTGTAATTTTTACAGTGACAATATTTATGGGAAATAAATTATTAAACATAAGTAAGGAACAAAAAGACGAACAAACAGTGAAGAATTATGAAATAATACAAGAGGTTAACCCAAAATATATAAATAATCACAACGAAATCAAAATAGAAAGTAAAGAAAATAATGTAACAGTATCTATAGCAGAAAATAAAGAAAAAACTGAAACAGAAGACAAGGAAAAAAATGAAACAAAAAAGGAAGCTCCAAATCATAATGAAAGTGAATTGTCAAAAAGATTAGAAGAAATGAAAAGTGCTTTAATTAACGGAGAATTAGGAAAATTTACATCAGGAAGAATTCCTATTGGAATAACGTTTATTGAAGAATCATTTAAAAGACCAATATTAAATATTTTATTTGGAAATGATATGACTGTAAAAAAATTATATTGCAACTTTTTTATGAGAGAAGTTTATTCTCATAATAGTTATATAGATTGTTTATATAATTTTGGAGTTATTGGCTTTTTAATAATCATAAGTTTTATATGGTATAGAACTATAAAAAATATCTATATGGGAATTAGTATAAAAGGTAGTAAATATTCAAATAATATAAAGATAATAAGAATTATGTTATTAACTTATGCTTTAGCATTGTCTTTATATACTAAAAGAATGTTTCTAATTTTCTTTTTATTATAGGAGAAAAATATAATGAACGAAATGGAAGAATCAAAAATATCAGTAATAATACCAATTTATAATGGGGAAAGGTATTTGCATGATTGCTTTGAAAGTATAAAAAAACAAACTTATTCAAACTTAGAAATTATACTAGTAAATGATGGCTCTACAGATAATTCAAAAGATATTTGTGAAGAATGGGCTAAAAATGACTCAAGAGTAAAAGTATATAATAATAAAAATAATGGGGTTTCATATAGCAGAAATTTTGGAATTGATAAAGCAACTGGAGAGTATATTATATTTATTGATTGTGATGATTTTATCGAGAAAGAAGCTATAGAGACATTAATGAAAAATATTAAAGAAAATGATTTGATTTTAGCTAATTATTATAAATATTATTCTAACAAAAAAGTAATTAAAAATCCATTAATACCAACCAAAAATTATTCTAAAAGAGAGTTTATTAACGAGTTCTGGGATTTATATAATGCTTATATAATAAGTTCACCTTGCAACAGACTTTATAAAAATGATATATTGAAACAATATAATATAAAATTTAAGTTAGATTATAACCTAGGAGAAGATTTGATTTTTAATCTAGATTACATAGAAAGATGTAACACTATTTGTGTGATTAATAAATATTTGTATAATTATAGATACACAGAGAATTCATTAACGACGAAATATAGAGAAAATTATATGGAAATTCAATTGGAATTAAATAAATATATAAAAGATTTTTTAACAAACAATAACTGCTATAATGAAGAATGCCAAAAACAAATAGACAGAAATATAAGTAATATAATAATTAGTGGTATACAAAGTTTATTTTTAAAAACTTGTATGCTAAGTAATAAAGAAATAGAAAATGTATTGTTAAAATACTTATCAATAAAAGAAATAGAAGTTTTAAAAAAGGTTAATTACAAAGAGTTTAAATTGCAATTTTTTAAAAAAATGATAGAAAATAAAAAAGTAAAGACGATTATTATTTATAGTAAATTGAAAGAGACAATAAGAAGGTTAGTAAAATAAGGAGATAGTAAATGGAGGAAAAAATATCTGTAATTATTCCAATTTATCAGGTAGAAAAATTTTTAAATAAATGTATAGAATCTGTGATATCACAAACTTATAAATGTTTAGAAATTTTATTAATAGATGATGGCTCAAAAGATAATTGCCCTAAAATATGTGATCAATATGCCAAGGAAGATAAAAGAATAAAAATAATTCATAAAGAAAACGGAGGACTATCTGATGCAAGAAATATGGGAATTAAAAATGCAACAGGGGATTATATATTCTTTTTAGATAGCGATGATTGGGTAGATCAACGTATAATTTCGCATTTGTATATGCTCATTAAAAAATATGATGCGGATATTGCAGAATGTCAATACGAAAAAGTTTATAAAGAAGATGCTATAATAAATAATGAGGATAAAGAAGAAATTAAAGTTTATACCCCAAAAGAATCATTAGAAAATTTAATTACAGAACGATCAGGAAATAGAGTAGTATCATGGAATAAATTATACAAAAAAAAATTATTTAATCAAATAGAATTTCCAATGGGAAAAATACATGAAGATGAATACACAACTTATAAGTTGTTATATCAATGTAAAAAAATAGTAGTAACAAATTTAAAATTTTATTATTATAGACAACGAGAAAATAGTATCATATCAGAAAAATTTAATCCTAAAAGATTAGATGTTATACAAGCTTATGAAGAAAAGTTAGAATTTTATAAGAAAAAAAATGAGATAGAACTATATCAAAAGGAAATTCCAAAGTTTCTTTACATTTTGTTAAATTGTTACTATAATTCAAAGAAGGCGAAGTTTAATAAAGAAATTGTGAAAAATATAAAAGATAAATATAGAAAAATATATAGAGAATATAAAAAAATAAAATCAAATAATATAAAAGAGAGAGTAAAATATGGTCTAATATATATAATACCAGACTTGGTTTTTATATTACCAGTAATATAATAAGGAGAAAAACAAAATGAACAACAAAAAGAGTTTATTTATTAATATGATTGCAACTACATTAGCATTTGTTATAAATGCAGTAATAAGCTTTATAATAACTCCATATCTAGTAAAAATATTAGGCGATGAAGCTTATGGTTTTATTGGGCTAGCCAACAATTTTGTAAGCTATGCTTCTATTATAACAGTAGCATTAAATTCTATGGCAGCAAGATTTATAACTATAGAGATACATAAAAAAAATGAAGAAAAAGCTAATGAATATTTTAATTCTGTTTTATTTTCAAATATTATTATAGCACTTGTTTTAGCGGTTATATCGGTATATCTGATTTTTAATTTAAATGATATAATAAATATTTCACCAGAATTGGTAAAAGATGTAAAAATTACATTCGCACTATCATTTTTCAACTTTATAATAGGAGTCATAGCATCTGTTTATGGTGTTGCGACATTTGTAAAAAATAGAATGGATATGACATCAATTAGAAATGTAATAGCAAATATTATTAGAATTATAACACTTATCATTTTATTTGCACTATTTAAACCAAAAATATATTACATAGTAATTTCAGCTACAATATATACAATTGTTGTTATTATAACTGATATGATTTTTACAAAAAAGCTATTACCAGATTTAAAACTAAAATGGAAAGCTTTTAATAGAAAAGCAGTAAAGACATTAATTTCTTCTGGAATATGGAATTCTATAAACAGTCTAAGTTCAGCATTATTAACCGGATTAGATTTAGTAATTGCTAATTTATTTTTAGGTGGACAAGAAATGGGAATCTTATCTATAGCTAAGACATTACCAACTCAGATAACTAGTTTTTTGAGCATGATATCTAGTGTTTTTACTCCTCAGTTTACAATATTATATGCAGAAAATAATATAGAAGAATTAGTAAAAGAAGTAAAATTTTCAATAAAAGTATTAACTTTTATAATGACTGTTCCTATAGCTGGTTTTATAATTTTTGGAACAGAGTTCTATTCTTTGTGGATGCCATATAAAAATCAAGATCAAATTATTATGATTCAAATATTATCTATACTAACTCTAGGACCAAATATTATAAGCTCATATATATATACATTATATTCTATAAATACTGTTACAAATAAATTAAAATTACCTGTTATTCTTACATTAATATTAAGCATCATAAGCACAGCTTTAGTATTTGTTTTATTGAAAAGAACAAACTTAGGAATATATGCTGTAGCAGGGGTAAGTTCTATTATTTTATTATTAAGAGTTATAATATTTGTACCAATTTATGCAGCACATAATTTGAAAATTAAATGGACAACCTTTTATCCTATATTAATTAAGTCAACTATCTGCTTTGGTGTATTAGCTGTATTTTACTATATTATAAAATGTACAATGAATATAAATAGTTGGGGAAATCTTATATTGGTAGCAGGTGTAGCTGGAATAATGGGATATATATTAAACATATATATAGTGTTTAATCGAAATGAAAGAAATAGGATAATGTCATTAGTGATAAAAAAAATAAAAAAAGAGGGATAAAATGAATATAGGAATTATAACAGTACATGATTCAGCAAACTTTGGATCATTTTTACAAGCATATGCTATGAAATTAGCTTTAGAAGATCTAGGACACAATGTTAAATTTATAAAAACTAGAAGTAATAGAAAAGTTAAAAAAGTCTTTATGGGAAGTATAAAAGATTACAATACTTTTTTTAGAAATTTTTTCTATAACAATGCAAAATATTATGAATTTCAAAAAGATTTTAATAGAAATCCTGAAATATTATTGAAAAATGTTAATGAGGATACTTTTGACATAGTAATAATAGGAAGTGATGAATTGTGGAACGTAAATACGCCAGTTTTTAGAAAAAAACATTTTTATGGTGATAAAATACTAACAGATAGAAAAATAGCTTACGCTATCAGTTGTGGAAATGCAAATAAAGATGATATGGCTAAATATCCTAAGATATTAGATCTTATAAAAAAAATAGACAGAATATATGTTAGAGATGAAAATACAAAATGTATTATGAAAGATCTACTTAATATAGACTGCGAGATGGTATGTGACCCCACTTTTTTAGTAGATGTTGATAGACTTCAAGTTTCTTATATTAATCCAATAAAAGAAAAATACATATTAATTTATACATATTATCTACAAGAAGAGATGATAGAAAAGATTAAAAGATTTGCACAAGAAAAAAAATTGAAGTTGGTATCTGTTTGTATGAAACAAGATTGGTGTGAATATAATATTAATTGTTCACCATTAGAATTTAGCCAAGTAATTAAAGATGCTGAATACGTTGTTACGACAACTTTTCATGGAACAATATTTTCTATATTAAACGAGAAAAAGTTTATTTCAATTCCCGCTAGTTGTAAAGTAAATGACTTATTGAAAAAATTAGAACTTTCTGATAGAATTATCAACAAAGAAGATTCTTATAAAAAGATAGAAAAGAAAATAAATGAAGAAATAGATTTTAAAAAATGTAGAGAAAAAATTATAGAAATGAGAAAAAAGTCTATAAACAAGTTAATAGAAATAATTAAATAATAGGAGAAAAGTATAAATGAAAGAAATTTGTTCAAAAGAAAAATGTACAGGTTGTTGTGCATGCATGAATAAATGTCCTCAAAATTGTATAAAAATGAAAGAAGATGAATATGGTAGTTTAGTACCAGAAATAGATGAATCTAAATGCATAAATTGTAATTTGTGTTTAAGAACTTGTCCGATAAATAATGTTATCAACTCAAATAATCCTATAAAAGCATATGCAGCTTGGAGCTTAAATGAAAATGAGAGAAAAACCAGTGCATCAGGTGGCATAGCTACTACATTTTATAAGCATATTGTAAGTAAAGGTGGATATATAGCAGGAACGAGCTTTAACGAAAAGATGGAATTAAAACATAGTTTAGTAAATAATGAAGAGCAGATAGAAAAATTTAAAGGTTCAAAATATATTCAGAGCTATATAGGATATATATATAGAAATATAAGAGAAAAATTAGAACAAGGGGAAAAAGTTCTATTTATAGGAACTCCATGTCAAGTAGCAGGAGTTAATATGTATTTAAACAGAGAATACAAAAATTTAATAACCATTGATCTAATATGTCATGGTGTTCCATCAAATAAATTGCTGAATGAACACGTAAAAAATATAGAAAATAAACAAGGAAAATGTATAAATAGAATCACTTTTAGAGGAGAAGATAGTTATTTATTTACAGCATATCAAGATAAGGAAATAGTTTATCAAAAAAGTAGTAGAGAAGATTTATTCCTTTTGGGATTCTTAAATGGAATATTTAGTAGAAAATCTTGCTACCAATGTAAGTATGCAAATCTTAACAGAATATCTGATATAACCATTGGAGATTTTTGGGGATTAGGAAAAGAAAAAAAATTCAAATATTCTACAAAGAATGGTGTATCTCTAATATTAACAAATACAAAAAAAGGTGAAAAATTTTTGGAAGAATGTAAGAATGAATTGTTTTTAGAAGAACGAGATATAGACGAAGCAACAAAAGAAAATGAACAATTAAAAAATCCTACAAAGGAAACTGAAAAGCATACTATGTTTCTGAGGCTATATCCTAAACATGGATTTGAATATTCTTGTAAAAAGTGTTTAAAAAAAGAATTAAAAGATATAAAGAAAGAAAAAATTATTAATAGAATTGCTAGTTTAATAAATAGGAGACAAAAAAATGATTGATACAGGAAGTATTAAAAATGTATATGCAGCTTGGAGCTTAGAGAAAGACGAAAGAAAAACTAGTGCCTCAGGTGGAGTTGCATCTGTTTTTTATCGTAAAGTAATAGAAAATGAAGGTATAGCCATAGGAACAAGGTTTAATGAACAGCTAGAGTTGATTTTTGATGTGGCAACAACTATGGAGCAAGCTTCTACTTTTAAAGGATCTAAATATGTACAGGCTAAATTAGGTAACATTTATGGTAAAACAAAAACATTTTTAGAACAAAATAAAAATGTTATATTTATAGGAACACCTTGTCAAATAAGTGGACTTAAATCTTATCTACAAAAAGACTACAAAAATTTAATAACAGTAGATTTAGTTTGCTTTGGAACCCCGGATCAAAAGTTATTAAAAGAGCATGTAGAAAAAATCGAAGAAGATATAAAAGAAAAAGTATATGATATTAAATTTAGAGGAGTATATGATAATAAATTTACATTATATGATAAAGATAATAATTTAATATATTTAGAAGACGAATGGGAAGATTTATATTATAAGGGATATGTAAAAGGTGTATTTCAAAGAGAGAACTGTTATAAATGTAAATATTGCAATACTAATAGAGTAGCAGATATTACAATAGGGGACTTCTGTGGACTAGGTAAAAAAATACCATTTAAGAGTTCTGTTAAAGATGGAGTATCATTAATTTTAATAAATACAAAAAGTGGAGAAGAGTTTCTAGAGAGTTGTAAAGAAAAATTATTTCTAGAAAAGCGACCAATAGAAGAAGCTATTAAAGGAAATATTCCTTTAAATAGAGCACCTATCAAAGGAAAGCCTTATTATAAATTTAAAAAAGCATATCCAAAATATGGATTTGAAAAAGCAGCCAAAAAGGCATTAGAAGAAAAAGTAAATGTAAAGATAAAAAAAATAATAGTAAAGGTATTATATTATTTTTACAATTTAGCAAAAGATATAAGAGAAGAGCTACGATATTTTGTTGTTATTAAATTTAATAAATTTCCAAAAGTAAAAACAGAGTTTGAAACAGCAGAAACTCTTGTGAATACAAGAAAGTCATTGGCAAGAGTGGGTGATGGAGAGATTTCTTTAATGCAAGGTACTTCCTTGAGATTTCAGGAGTATGTACCAGAATTAGCCAAGAAGCTCAAAGAAGTTTTAAATTCCAATGAAGAAAATGTATTAATTGGATTTAATGATGTTTTTTCATATAAATCATTGAGAGATTGCAAAAAAAATATAAAAAAATTCTGGAAACAAGAGATTTGGGAAAAAAGAGATATATATACAAAACTAGATTATAAAAAAATTTATGAAAATGCTTGTGTAACAAGAGTATATATGAGATACAAAGACAAAACTAAAAAGGTAAAATTGTTTAATTTACTTAAAAAGATTTGGGAAGGGCAAGAGATCGTTTTCATAGAAGGAGAAAAAACAAGATTAGGAATAGGTAACGATTTATTCGAAAATGCAAAAAAAATAGAGAGAATTATTGGACCAGCGGAAAATGCATTTAATTATTATAATAAAATTTTAGAAGAAGCAAAGAAAATAGATAAAAATAAAACAATACTTATTGCTTTAGGACCAACAGCTACGATATTAGCTTATGATTTAGGAAAATTAGGATATAGAGCATTAGATATAGGACATTTAGATATTGAATATGAATGGTTTTTAAAACAGAGTGATAATAAGGTAGCAATAAAAGGCAAGTATGTAAATGAAGCAAAGGGAGGAAATATTGTTTCTGAGATTGATGATGATATGTATAAAAAACAAATTATTTGTGAAATAAGAGGTGATTGAAATTAAAATAGGAATATTATCTATGCAGAGAATAAAAAATTATGGTTCTTTTTTACAAGCATATGCTTTAAAAAAAATAATAGAATCACAAGGGCATAAAGTTGAATTTGTAGATTATAAAATAGAAGATTGTTTAAATACACAAAAAGATGTAACAGAAAATAAAAGTAATTTTTTTAAAAGAATACTTAATTTGATTAAGTTATGCTTTAGTAAAAAAAGGCGTAAGGCTAGAAAGATGTATAAAGAAAGTGAAAAATTCTTTAACAGTTTTGAAAATGAATTTTGGAAAATTATAGGATTATCAAAAGAAAATAATTATAGAGCAAAAGTAGATACTTTAGTAATAGGAAGTGATGAAGTATTTAACTGTACTCAGAATAACAAAAATGTAGGATATTCAAAAGAATTATTTGGTTATAACAATAATGCTAAAAAAGTAATAAGTTACGCAGCTTCTTTTGGGTCTACAACTATTGAGAAAATTGAAGAGTATCATATTAAAAAAGAATTATCTGATATGCTATCAAAATTTAAAGCCATTTCAGTAAGAGATAAGAATTCTGGAAATATTATTAAAGAACTTACAGGAATTGAACCATATTATAATTTAGACCCTGTGCTAATATACGATTTTGAAAATGAAATAACTAAAGATACTGTAAAAATCAAAGATTATATTATTGTATATGCTTATTCTGAAAGAATACAAGAAAAAGAACAAATAGAAATAAAGAAATTTGCTAAAAAGTATAACAAAAAGTTAATTACAATAGGTACCATACAACCATTTTGTGACATATATATTCCAGATGTTTCTCCATTTGTATTACTAGAATACATAAAAAAAGCAGATTACATTATTACAGATACTTTTCATGGAACCATATATTCTATAAAATATAATAAACAGTTTGCAACAATTATTCGAAATAGTAATAGGCAAAAATTAACTGATTTATTAGAAAGATGTTATAAAGAGGATAGGATGATAGAAGATATTAAAGATATGGAAGGTATACTAACTAAAAAAATTGATTATAAAAAAACTAATAAATTTATACAAGAAGAAAAAGGAAAGACTATTAATTATTTAATAGAGAATATATAAAAATATTTTGCACATAACTAGGGAGGAACAAAATGTATAAAAGTAGAAGAATAGGTAAAGAAGAAAAAATGTCAAATAAAAAAAATAGGACAAACAAGAAAACTAAATTTGATGCAATTCTACAATTATTATCATTCATATATGTTGTAATTTCAATTATGTTTTATATCGCATTAATAAAAATGGATATGCTACCAGGAATATATGTAACTATATTCACCATAGCAGAGATGGTTTTTACTTTTGCAATAGCTACTGGACTTGCTAAAAAGCATAAAACACGTAAATTAAATATTGTATGTTTAATTATTGCAATTGTTGTTTCGATTGTGTATGTTAATGCAATTAATTATCTTTTTGCAACAGATAATTTCTTAAAGTCAATGTTTACAGAAGTTGCAGAACAAGAAGAATATTATGTTGTAGTAAAGAAAAATAGTAAATACGATAAAATAGAAGATTTAAATGACGAAAGAGTTTATACATTCCAAGTTGAAGATGATGTGAAAACAGAAATACAAAACAAAGCAAGTATTGTTTTGAAACAAGAAAATAATTTAGCTGATATAGGAAATAAATTAGTAAATAGTGATATTGAGGCTATTTTAATAAGTTCAACTCAATACAGTATGTTAGATGATGAAATAAAAGATTTTAAAGCCAATACAAAAGTTATATATACAGCAACACATAAAATAGAGAAAAAAGCAGAGATCTCAAATAAAAATTCTAAGAATAATATAGAAAATGGTATTTTTAATGTATATATTAGTGGAATAGATACTTATGGAAATATTAATAATGTTTCAAGAAGTGATGCTAATATACTAGCTACTGTTAATACAAAAACTCATGAAGTTTTACTTACTTCTATTCCAAGAGATTACTATGTAACATTGCATAGTAAACAGGCAAAAGATAAATTAACACACTCAGGAATATATGGAGTTAGTGAAACTGTTACAACAGTTGAAGATCTTTTAAATGTAGATATAAATTATTATGTAAGAGTAAACTTTACAACAGTAATTAAACTAGTGGATACAATTGGCGGTGTAGATGTATATTCTAATTATAATTTTACTACAAATACAGAGCCATCATATACATTTAGTAAAGGATATAATCACTTAAATGGAAGTAAAGCTTTAGCATATAGTAGAGAAAGATATTCTTTCTCAGACGGAGATAATCAAAGAGTTAAAAATCAACAACAAGTTATTGAAGCTATTATTAATAAGGTATTAGATAGCACAACAATATTGACAAAATACACAAGTATTTTAAATTCGTTAGAAGGAAGTTTTCAAACTAATATTGAACAAAGTGAAATAAGTAAATTGGTAAAGAATCAGTTAGAAAATATGTCATCATGGACAGTAAAATCAAATTCTTTAACAGGTACAGGATCATATGGACCTACTTATTCAATGGGAAGTCAAGAATTATATATTATGCTTCCAGATTCTACATCAGTACAAAATGCTAAGAGCCAAATAAAAGCTGTAATGGGAAAATAAAATATAAAATAGTTTAACTAAATTTGAATGAGGAAAAATATGAAAAAAATTATATTAAGAATTATCTCGATGATCTTACTGATTTGTACGTTTTTTATAATATTTAATTTTTCTGCACAAGATGGAGAAGAGTCGGGAAGTTTAAGTAATAAAGTAACAACTGAATTTATAAATAGATTTCCATATACAAAAGATCTAAGTGCAGAAACAAAGACGAAAATGATTGAACATGCTGAACCAATAGTAAGAAAATTAGCTCACCTGTCAATTTATACAGTAGTTGGGATGTGTATTATGACTTTCATGTGCACCTTCCCTATAAAACTACGAACTAAATTAGGGACAAGCCTAATAGTTGGACTGATTTATGCAGCATCAGATGAGTGGCACCAAAGCTTTGTACCAGGAAGAGGACCATCTATAAGAGATGTGTGTATAGATACGACAGGCGTATTTTTAGGAATAATAATTATACTTATAATTGCATCTATATACATTGCTTTAAAAAAGGATAATAAAGAAAAAGTAAATAGTTAATAAATAATAAAGAACATTGGATTAAAAATCTAATGTTCTTTGATTTTATCTCATATATAATAAATTTCTTCTTTCATCTATATCTAATAACCAGTAATAATTTTTTTGAAAATTCATACAATGTAAAAAAAGAGAGGGGAAATAGAGTATGAAAGCAAGTTTTGATAAAAAGATAACAATTTCTAGTATATTTGTAGTTTGTGCATTAATATTTACTTTTACATTTTCTATAATACAGGCAAAAGAAAATCGGAGAGGTAGTAACAACAAATGCACAAGCAGGTCTTAGTAATAAAAAAATCGGATGGGGAATTAAAAGAAATGATAATCACACTCAGCCAGACTTAGGAGCTGTTAATAAAAGTATAATAGAAAAATATAAAGGAATCTGCATGGGCAATAATGAAAAAAAATACATATATTTAACTTTTGATAGTGGTTATGAGGCAGGATATACCAAAAAGATTTTAGAGGTACTAAAACAGAACCAAGTACCAGCTACATTTTTCATTACGGCACACTATGTAAATACTCAGCCAGATTTAGTTAAACAAATGATTGACGAGGGTCATATTATAGGAAATCATACAGTAAACCATAAATCTATGCCTGAAATTAATAATGAAACAATAAAAAGAGAAGTAATGGAATTACATACATCTATTTACGAAAAATTTGGGTATGAAATGAAATATATAAGACCACCAAAAGGAGAGTATAGTGAGAGAACTATAGCTTATACAAATACTTTAGGATATACAACGGTTATGTGGTCATTTGCTTATGATGACTGGGATGAAGCAAAACAGGGCAGAGAAGCATATGGTAAAAAGAAAATTTTAGACAATTTGCATAATGGTGAGGTTATGCTATTACATGGAACTTCAAAAGATAATAGCAACATTTTAGATGAGTGCATTAAAGAAATAAAAAAACAGGGGTATGAGTTTAAGTCTTTAGACGAATTTGAACAATAGTGTCAGTTAGGGGACGTTCCTTTTTCTGCCATCTTTGGGTGGCTTCGAAGGAATGTCCCTAGGGTGACAAGATGGCAGAAAAAGGAACGTCCCCTAACTGACAAGGAGGAAATATGAGAAAAAGAAAACAACCAAGTAGATTGGATACTTTATTAGATATTCCACAAGAGTTAAGCACAAATAATCCTAAGATTACAATTGTTGGATTTGAGCAGGTGTTAATAGAAAATCATAAGGGAATATTGGAGTATCAGGATTATTTTATTAGATTGAATACACATATTGGAATTATTAATATTAATGGATTTAACTTAAAACTAGATGAAATGACAACAGATGATATTATTGTTAAAGGAAAAATAGATAGTATAGACTTTGAAAATACAGAAGATCTTGAAAGCGAGGAGGAATAACTTTGCAGTGGAAAATATTAATAAACTACGTTTTGGGTTTTGTAGATATTGTTGTAGAAGGATATTATATAGAGAGATTTATTAATATATGTGCTAGTAAGAGCATATTTTTATGGAATTTAAAAAGAGAAAAATCAACAATATTACATGCAAGAGTTGGAATACGTGATTTTAAAAGATTAAAGTCTGTTTGCAAAAAAACTCAATGTAAAATGAAGATTGATAATAAAAAAGGTGTGCCTTTCATTTTAAATAAATATAAAAAAAGAAAATTATTTATTGGTTTATTAATATTTGTTTTCCTAGGGATTATTGCATTATCTAATTTTATATGGAATATTGATGTAGTTGGAAATCAAAGTATATCAAAAGAAGAAATTTTGCAAGTTGTAAAAGACGGGGGATTTAACATAGGCAAGTTTAAAAATCAGATTAACACAAAAGAAGTAATTAATAAACTACGATTAGAAAGAGACGATATTGCATGGGTTGGAATTGAGATAAAAGGTACAAATATGATTATAAAAATAGTAGAGGCAGATAAAAAACCAGAAATAATAAATGAAGACGAATATTGTAATATTGTTGCAGATAAAACTTGTATGATATTGAAAGTGAATGCTGGAAATGGTACGCCCCTAGTAAAAGAAGGAGACCTTGTAAAAAAAGGTGATATTTTAATTGGGGGATGGATGGAAGGAAAGTATACAGGAACTCGCTATGTCCACGCACAAGGGGAAATAAAGGCAAAGGTATGGTATACAAATAAACAAAAGGTGTATTTAAAAGAAACAGAAAAACAGGAAACAGGATCGTGTGAAAATAAATATTCCGTAAATATAAATAATTTTAAAATAAATTTTTATAAAAGGGTTTCAAATTTTGAAAATTATGATACAATAGAGGAAAATAAAAAATTAAGATTATTTTCAGACTTTTATTTGCCAATAGAGATTATAAAACACACAAATAAAGAATATAAAAATGTAGATATTATTCATAGTGCAGAAGAAGCTAAAAATATAGGAGTACAAAGAGCAAAGCAAGAATTAAATAATCAGATAAAAGACCCTGAAAGTATATTAAATGAACAAGTAGACGTATCTCAAGGTGGAGGATATGTTGAAGTTGAAGTTACATATGAAGTACAAGAAAACATTGGGACAAAAGAAAAAATAGTCTTTTAAAGGAGTTGTAATTAATGAGAAGTCAGTTACAAAAAAACAAAAGAAAAGACGGAACGGGGGAGTATATGGAAGAAAGAAGTTTAAGAGTATATAGCTCAGAGAAAACATTTTTTTCTAAGATTACAAACACACTAACAAAATTATTAATACCTACAAAAGTTAGCTTAAATGGTATGATGATTTCTATGAAAAGAAATAATGTGTTAAAGGCATATGAAAATTCTTTAAATGTAGAAAAAATTGAAGATGAAAATAGAAGAGAAGCCATTAGTAAAAAGGTTGATGATACATATGCACTATATCTAGAATCAATTGATAAATATATTATGGACTCAATTTATAAAAAAGTGAAAAATGATACTGCAAGTGAATTTGAAAAAGAAGCTTTATCTCAGTATTATATGATCACTCATCTAAAAGAAACTGGATATACGGAATATAAATATAAAAAACAAATGTATTTAATGAGACTAGATTATGAAACTGTATCAAATGAAAAAACAAAAATATTAGAAAAGTATAAAAAGTTTTATGCTGCTGAAATGGAAATATTATATAAAGGACTTTTAAAACATTACTCAATACGTTTAGCAGATAATATATCTGATGGTGAAAAGCAAGAAATATACAATAAAATTTTTAAAACATTAGAGGAATATATTTCTAATATTTTACCGATTAAAATGGAGTTAGACAACGACGACACATATAAAGAAATACTAGATGGATATAACGAGTTTGAAAGATTTACAGTAGGCAAGTTAGACCAAAATGATAATATTGAGAAAAATATGATTCTTTTAGGAATTAGTAGAAAATTGTTTACACATAGTTTGCCTCTTGTTGTAGCTGAGCAATGTTATATTAAATTATTAAAAGATGCACGTAGTTTAATAGTTGATACTAAAATTGTAAAGAAACAACAAAAAGCATATTCACTATTAATTAATATTATGGAAGAGTACAATGTACGTCTTCTTAGTACAAAAATTTATTGGGACAAACCATCTCAAAGAGAAGAGTATAAAGCTTTTTGGAATGAATATAAAAAAGTTAATGAATTAAAAGATTCAAATTATGATGAATATATTAAACAAAAAGAGATACTATTTGTGGAAAGTGACCTTAAAAAAGTGTCTATAAATGAAAATAAATACTATAAAATTATTAAATTCTATAAAAATAGATTAGTTGAATTAGGTGCAATGAGGAAATTAATGAATTCATATTCATCAGATGGAAAATATACAAAAGTAGTAAAAAATGAAAAAAAGAAAAAATCTAAGAAAGAAAAAGTTGTGGTATAAGGAAAAGGATTTGAAATGAAAGAAAATTGCGAAATTATATATAAAGGTATTGATACAAATGACGAATATGAAAAAACAATAAAAAAGGTAGTAGATAAATGCTTTGAGGTAGAAAATTTGCAAAATACAAATTTATATATGAGTATTACACTAACTAACCCAGAAGAAATAAAAACAATAAATAAACAGTATAGAAATATTAATAAGGCTACTGATGTACTTTCTTTTCCTATGTTTGAAAAAGAAGAGCTTGACACAATGGTACAAGATTCAGCTAAAAAAGATCAAGTTGATGATACTGAAAATCAAGTTAGGGATATTTTAGGTGATATAGTAATATCAATACAAAAAGTGCAAGAACAAGCAAAAGAATATGGACATAGTTTTGAAAGAGAATTGTCGTATATGGTAGTTCATGGATTTTATCATCTTATGGGATATGATCATATGGTAGAAGATGATAAAAAACAAATGAGAGAAAAAGAAGAAAATATACTTGAAAAATTAAATATAAGTAGAGATCTTCCTTACGAAGCAGATAAAGATCATAAAATAAAAAACGAAGGATTTTTAGATGCATGGAAGAATGCAATAAACGGTATTATATATGCAACTACAACTCAAGGAAATATAAAAAGACAATTAATTATTGCAGTGTTAGTTGTAATTATAAGTTTATTCTTTGATTTATCAAAGGCAGAATTCTTAATTTTTATGTTTACAATTGTATTAATTATATTTGCAGAAATGGTAAACACAGCAATTGAAACAGTTGTAGATTTATATACAGATTTATATCATCCAAAAGCTAAAATTGCGAAGGATGTTGCAGCTGGTGGGGTTGTTATAACTGCAATTAATGCTGTTATTGTAGCATACTTTTTGTTTTTTGACAAAATTAGTAACATAGGATTAGAGTTTATAAGAAATATTGCAAGTTCACCTGTACATTTAGCATTTGCTTCAGTTATTATTACTATAATAGGAATACTTGCATTAATAGCTATTGCTACTACGAACAAACATAAAATTTTAAATAAAAGATTTATACCAAGTGGTCATGCTGCATTAGGTTTTGCAGCAAATACAATTATTTGGCTAACAACAGATAATGTTGTAATTATCACATTATCACTTGTGCTTTCAATATTACTTGCGGAAAGCAGAATAGAATCAAATAAGCATAAGTTATCAGAAGTAGTATTTAGTAGTTGTATAGGAATTATGTTGGTATTAATAATATATGGTTTAATATCATTAGCAGTACATTAAAAGGGGGAACCGTTTATGGGTGCGAAGAGAACAACTAGGAATGAAAAAAGTAAATCAAAAGGTGGTGCAAGAATTCTTGTAATTGTACTAATAATGCTGATTATTGTGGCTGGAGTATTATTTGCAATGAAAATAGTAAAACAGAATGAAGATAGAGACACTGGAGTTGCAACAGTTAATGACAATGACGAAAATGAAATACAAAAAGAAGAAGCAAAAACTCCAAAAACATTTGCAGGAAATACAAGGCCAATTGCATTTATGATAGATAATAATATTAATGCAATGCCACAAGCTGGTTTACAACAAGCTGATTTAATATATGAAATGATAGTTGAAGGTGGAGAAACCAGACTAATGATTGTAATGAAAGATAAAGACGTATCAAAAGTTGGTCCACTTAGAAGTTCAAGACACAATTTTTTAGATTATGCTTTAGAAAATGATGCAATATATGTTCATTATGGTTGGAGCCCACAAGCAAGATCGGATATTAGCGAGTTGAGTGTAAATAATATTAATGGTATATATGAAAGTGCATCTTCATTCTGGAGAGATAGCAGTAGATATTCTCCTCATAATGCAGTAACAAGTACTGCAAATGTTCTAAAAATAGCACAAAGAAAAGAATATAAAACAACTACAAAAAAAGATACAGTATTAAATTATGTGGTTGATGAGGTAAATTTAGAAAATGGAAAAGTAGCAGATAGTGTTACAATTCCATACTCAGAAAATAATACAGTAAAATATACATATGATTCAGAAAACAAAGTTTATACTAGATATTCAAGAGGAAAAAAACAAACAGATTGGAACACTAATAAAACGGTTACCACCAAGAATATCATAATATCATTTGCTAAAAATACATCTATAGATAGTTATGGAAGACAAAATATAGACAATGTAAAAACGCTTGATGGATATTACATTACAAATGGAAAAGCAATACCAATAAAATGTGAGAAAAAATCAAGGAGTTCTCAAACTATATATAAAGACTTAGAAGGTAAAGAAATTGACGTGAATGATGGAAAAACATTTATACAAATATGTCCAATAAATGCAAATGTAAAAATTAAAGCCAATAAAACAAGTAATGAATAAAAAACATAAATGTTCAAAATAAAAACAAAAAATGACAAGGATTTAATTGAAGACAAAATGTTAGGCAAAAAGTTTAACAATTTGTCTTCAATTTATATTTTATCTTTGTCATTTTTTAGTGTTATATGTATCAAATTGACTTGAAGTTTAGGACTTGAAACATGAACAATTAGTTGACTTTTTAATGTTTGAATTATATAATAAAACTGTAAATGAAATGGAAAAAATAGCACTAGGAGGAGAAATGTTTAAGTCAGGATTTGTGTCAATTATAGGAAGAACAAATGTAGGAAAATCAAGTATATTAAATCAATTAGTTGGAGAGAAAGTTGCGGCTATTGCAAATAAGCCTCAAACAACTAGAAATGCAATTAAAGCTATTGTTAATAGGGAAAACTCACAAATAATATTTATAGATACACCAGGAATTCATAAACCAAAATCTAAACTAGGAAATGTAATGGTGGAAACAGCTTTTGATGTTGCAAAAGATGTTGATGTTGTTGTATTTGTGGTTGAAGCTACTTCAGATGAAATTGGTAAAGGCGATAGGCTTATTCTAGAAAAAATAAAAGAAGCTAAAAAGAAAACGATACTTGTAATTAATAAAATTGATTTAGTAGATAAAGCACATATTGCAGAATTAATTAGCATATACCAAAAAGAATACAATTTTGTAACTGTAATTCCAGTTTCTACCGTTAAAAATATAAATGTGAATGTAATTTTAGATGAAATCGAAAGTAACTTAAACGAAGGTCCTGCATATTATGATATTGAGGAATATACAGATCAAACTACAAGACAATTAGTAGAAGAGACAATAAGAGAAAAAGCATTAAGGTTATTAAACGATGAAGTACCTCATGGAATATTTGTCGAAGCAGATAAAATAAAAAAGAAAAAAACACAATCAGGTGAGCCTATATTTAATATTGATGCAACGATATATTGCTTAAGAGATTCTCATAAGGGCATTATTATAGGAAAAAATGGCAGTATGTTAAAAAAAATAGGAACATATGCAAGAGAAGATCTTGAAAAAATGCTAGATATAAAAGTAAATTTAAAATTATGGGTAAAAGTAAAAGAGGATTGGCTTAACAATGATCAATTTGTAAAAAAATTTAAATTGCAATAAATTCTATGAATCAGTATAAAAATAATAAAAATGCAAAAGATAATAGAAGGAAAGGAAAGACTTTTCTTGTGAATGGAGATGAATTACATGATAAAACAAATGGCATGGAATACTTTTAAAAATACAGGAGATATTAATACTTTTTTAGAATTAAAAGAGGTACAAAATATAGAAAAACAAAATATAGAAAATGTTGTAATGAAGGCGGAACAATATGGGAATATTGAAGACAAAAGGGATAATAATATCGGAAAACAATATGAGTGATTATGATAAAATGGTAACAATATTAACTCCTAATGGAAAAATTGGGTGTGCTGCAAAAGGTTCAAGAAGACCAAAGAGTGGACTTATGGCAGCAACTCAATTTCTATGCTTTGGAGAATATATGATTTACCAGGGAGTAAGCTCATATAATTTAAACTCATGTGAAGTTATAGAAGTTTTTTATAAAATAAGAACAGATATAGATAAGTTAAATTATGCTGTACATATTACAAAAATTATTAATGATGTTACAGATGAAAATCAAAATACATATAAAATTTTACAATTATTTTTGAATACACTATATATGATATCAGAGTCAGAAAAGAGTTTGGATTTAATTATTGCTATTTTCAAAATAAAACTCTTGTGTTTATTGGGATTTATGCCTGTAATAGATAAGTGTGTCTGCTGTGGAGAAAAAGAAAAACTTGAGTACTTTAGCTTTAGAGATAGTGGATTTAAATGTAGTTCTTGTGCATTACAAGATAAGGGTGCACTAAAAATGAGTAATTCAACAATGACTGCCATAAGGTATATTGTTATGGCTCCACCAAAAAAATTATTCTCATTTAATCTATCAGAAGAGAATATAAAAGAATTAGAAATAATAAGTAAAATTTATCTTAATGATAAATTGGATAAAGATTATAAGTTAGAAGATTTCTTCTAACTTTTTTTGATGGTTATGGTCTTCAAACCTTAGAAACACAAGAAAATCTTGATTTGACATATTTGCAAAATATATGATATAATTACTTAGTTATATAGTATTGTTAAAGTTCTAACAATATGTAAAAAGGAGAGCATACGCATGGATAAAGTGGTAAATTTTGGCTTAGGATTTGTAACTGGTAGACCTAATGTATGTAAAGTAATTAATAATACATATGAACAATTGATTAATCAATTTAAAGATACAGATACAAATGTTAAATTAACAATTTTTATATTGTTTGATTTAGGATACCAATACACAACAAGGGTTGATTTTTATGGTATTATACCAAGTGTATATAAAGATATTAAAATAAAATATATTACACCTGAAGATATTGAAGAAGAAAAGAAAAAACTAATTGCTAAAGAAGTATTAACAAAAGCAAATGCAGATTTGTTCTTTGGGCATGGACATGCAAAAGGAAGAAATTCTTTAATGTATTTTGCATTAAAGTCAAAAGTTGATTATTTATTATTTTGGGATGATGATGAATATCCAGTAGCATGTATAAAAGATGAAAATACAAATGAAATAATATGGAAAAAACAAGATAATATTGCAATGCACCTAAAATATATAGAACAGGCAGATGTCACAATAGGATATCATTGTGGATACATTTCACCAATTCCATATGTAGAATTAGATGAAGACGTAGATAAAGAAAAATTTAAATGCTTTATAGAAGCATTAGGTAATGATATTATTTCATGGGATTCGATTAAGGAAAAGTTTATAAAGTATAATGGAATAACTTATGCTGATCCGAAATTAGTATCTGGGGAAGGAGCATACGAAATTAAAAGTGATGGCGTAGGTAAATGGGTTTCCGGTTCTACCTTATGCTTAAACATGAAAAACATTAACAAAATTCCTGCTTTTTATAATCCAGAGGGAGCAAGAGGAGAAGATACTTTCTTTTCTACTAGGTTAAATGACTCAAAAGTTATCAAGGTTCCAGTATATCATTTTCATGATGGATTTTTAAAATATACAAACATTACAAGAGGAAAATATCCTAAAACATTAAGGAAGATTAAAACATCAGAAGAACAAATTGAGCAAAGATTTTATAAAGCATCAAGAGGATGGATAAAATATAAACCTTTATTTGAATATATAACTAATAGTAAAAATTATAAAAATAGTATAGAAAATACATACAAAAATCTGGAAATGGGTATTCCAGAGGTAAATAAATTGTTTGAAAATGATGAATTTGATGTACTTTTAAATGATTTAAAAGAATATGACGAAAAAGTAAAAAAACATTATAATGAATATGTAAAAACAAATGAAATATGGGATAAATTAAAGTTAATTTTTAATTAAAGGAGGAATAGTATGTTCAAAAACTTGGATGAATTAAGAAAAGTCGAGTTTAATGAAAGAGAAAAACATTTAGAAAGTGCTATTCCTCAAGAATTAATTTATACAGATACACAGAAAGTGAAGTTAAATATAACGTATGTAATGACTTGGACTGGAATTTGTGGCGGATCTAAGATAATTTTAGAACATGCTAATAGATTAACAAAGATGGGACATGCAGTTACTTTGATTTCACATTATCCAAGACCAAATTGGTTTCCTTTGGATGAAAAGGTTGTATTTATTCAAGTGCCTTGGAAAAAAGTGTTATGCAAAAGTATACCAAAATGTGACATAATTGTTGCTACATATTGGAGAGAAATATATGAATGTATTGAACAAAAAATAGCTCCAGTAATTTATTTTGAACAAGGAGATTTTCATTTATTTGATTTATCAAAAGTAGATGATAGATTATATAAATACATTGAAAAAGAACTATATACGACTAAATTTGTTTATACAGTTTCAACATTTGCTAAGGACAAACTACAAGAGGTGTATAATAAAGAATCTATTGTTATACCAAACGCAGTAGATGATAAAATATTTTATTATAAACCGCATAAGAGAAATGACATAATAACGATATCTATAATAGGATCAGAAGATGCTAAGTTTAAAAGAATTTCTGATATATTAGAAGCTATAAAACAAGTAAAAGAAGAGGGGTATGAAGTTAAACTAAACTGGATTACACCGACAGCACCAATAGAAAGTAAAGAGGAAGCAATTATAAATCCAAAACAAATAATAATAGGTGATACTTTAAGAAATACAGATATTTATGTTTGTGCTTCCATATATGAATCTTTCTGTTTACCAGTTTTAGAAGCAATGACATGTGGAGCAGCAGTTATTACAACTAATAATGGTGGAAATATGGATTTTATAAAAGATGGCTATAATGCTTTATTAGTGGAAAAGGACAATATAAAAGATATTGCAGATAAAATAAAAATATTAATTAAAGACGATAATTTAAGAAATAAAATAGCTTCAAATGGAGTTAAAAAATCCAAAGAGTATTCTTGGGAGATAACAATGGAAAAAATAGAAAATTATTATAAAGAAGTTGCAAAATATGAAGTAAAATAGGAGAAATAATCATGGTAAATATAAGAAGTTACGAAGAATCATACAATAAAGCAATTAATGATTTTATTATATCTATATATGTAGAAGAATTTGGATTTGAGGAGCATAGAGAGGAAATAGAAAAACATAATAACGAAATTTATAAAAAAAGTGATGGAAAATTATGGATTGCACTTAATGAGAAAAATGAAATTGTTGGGACTATTGCATTATTAAAACATAGTGATGATAATGTAGAATTAAAAAAATTTTATGTAAGAAAAGATTATAGAGGACAAGGAGTTTCAAAAGCATTATACGAGAAGGTAATGGATATGTGCAAAGAAAGTGGATTTAAACGAATCTTTTTAGGAACTTATGAAAGACTAGAAAATGCAATACAATTTTATATAAAAAGACGGATTTAAGAAAATAGAAGATTTTATAGAAGATAATGAAGCTAGATATTTTGAAATGTATATTTAAAAAGAGAGGTAAGAGTAGGAATGTACTTAATAGTAGGACTTGGTAATCCGGAACCAGAATATAGTAGAACAAGACATAATATGGGATTTGATGTAATCAATAAAATAGCAAAAAAATACGATATTGATCTTGGAAGAAGTAAATTTAATGCTATCTTTGGAAGCGGAATTATAGAAGGCCAGAAAGTAATGTTAATAAAACCACAAACATTTATGAATTCAAGTGGAGAATCTGTAAAGGAATACGTTGATTTTTACAAAGTTCCATTAGAGAATGTAATAGTTATATATGATGATATGGATACAGATATTTCAACAATAAGAGTTAGAGCAAAAGGTGGAGCTGGATCACATAATGGAATGAAATCTATGGTTGAAAAATTAGGTTCTCAAAATTTTCCAAGAGTCCGTGTTGGAGTTGGAAGACCAGATAATGAATTTGATAGAATAGATTATGTTATAGGGCAAATATCAGAAGAAGAATATATAAAATTACAAGAGGGAGAAGACAAAGCAGCAGATGCTGTAGTATATTATTTAAATAATGGAATTGATAATACAATGAATATTTATAATCAATAGGAAGGAACTTAAATGCAAGAAATAATAATAAATGTAGATGAAGATAAGAACAAAATAGTAGCCTTAATGGAAAATGGTAAACTTGTAGAAAAATATGATGAGGTAAGTGGGCAAAATAGACTTGAAGGTAATATATACATTGGAAAAGTAGAAAATGTACTATATGGAATGCAGGCAGCTTTTGTTAATATAGGCGAAGAAAAAAATACTTTCATGCATATTCGAGACGTTATGCCAAGAGTTAGTAATGAGACAGGTAATAAAAATGAAATGTTAAGCAAACACGATATAAAAAACTATATTAAACAAGGAATGCCAGTTTTAGTTCAAGTGAAAAGAGATAGTACAAATAAAAAGGGTGCAAGAGTTTCCACTCATATAAATATGCCTGGTAGATTTGTTGTAATTATGCCAAATACAGAATTTATTACAGTATCTCAAAAAATAGAAGATCAAGAAGAAAAAGAAAGACTAAAAAACATAGTAAAAGAAAATTTACCTAAAGGATATGGTGCCATTATAAGAACTTCTGCTTATGGAAAAGAAGAAGATTTAATAAAAAGAGATATTAATAAGATAGTAGAAGAACTTACATGCATAAATAAAGAATTTTCAGAGGTTAAGTTAAAAAAAGACAAATTTAAGACCAAATTACTTCATAAAAATGATGGGATTATTAATAAATTATTAATAGATATTATAGATCAAGGAATTGAGAAAGTATGGACAAATAGTTCTGAAGTATATAAAGAGGTAGAAAAACTTGTTAAAGATACCGGAAATAGTGAGAAGGTAAAGGTAGAGTTAAAGACAGAAGATTTGTTAACAATGTATGACCTAGATGATCAAATAGAAAAGGCAATTAATAGAAAGGTTTGGTTAAAATGTGGAGGTTTTATTACTATAGACAAAACTGAAGCTTTAACAGCCATAGATGTAAATTCAGGAAAATATATCGGGGGAAAAGATTTAGAACAAACAGTATTTACAGTTAATAAAGAAGCTTCTATAGAAATTGCAAAGCAGATAAGACTTCGTGATATAGGTGGAATTATCATAATAGATTATATTGATATGGAAAAACAAGAAAGCAAAGACAAGATAACAGAAATATTAAAAGATAGTTTAAAAAAGGATAGATCTAAAACTCAGGTAATAGGATTTACACCATTAAATTTATTAGAAATGACAAGAAAACATATGTGTAGCAATGATTAAAAAATATCACCAAAAATTATTAGAAAAAATTAATAATTTTTGGTGATTTATATTTTTATTAAGAAAACTTATGTTGGTTTTAAAATTAACTTTAATTCTTCATGACGTTTAATTTTCTGTGTTGTTGTTTTGATAAGAGGTTTATCAGTTAAGATAATTTCTCTTATATATTTGTATGCAGGCATTGTATGATTTACTTTATTTTTTATATCTTCCCATACAATATTCATATAATCAGTACTTGAAATATCTGGATAAAGTTCTTTCATTGTTTCTTCTTGATAAACAATTTTTGCACATACTTTATAATCGCCATCATCACATGGACGGCCAAAAACCATAGATTCAGATACATATGTTAGTTGGTTAATTAGAATTTCAAGTTCCTCTGGAAAAATGTTTTTTCCATTTTTTAATACTATTACATCTTTTTTTCTTCCTGTTATAAATAGAAAACCGTCTTTATCTATATAACCTAAATCGCCGGTATAGAACCAACCATCTTTAAGAGCCTCATTTGTTGCTTCAGGATTATCAACGTAGCCTATCATAACTGTTGGACCTTTTGCAATTATTTCTCCAATTCCATCTTTTCCTGGATTATCAATTTTAACTTCAAGACCTGGTAAAGGGAACCCAACAGAGCCAGCTCTTTTATATTTATCATTTTCACCAGCAAGAACAGGAGAAGTTTCAGTTAGACCGTACCCTTGTAGTAAATTAATTCCTAAATCTAAAAATCCCTGAATAGCTTCCTTACTCATTGAAGCACCACCGGCAATTAAGATTCTTAATTTACCACCAAGGTTATTTAGTATTTCTTTAAAAACTAATCTTCTAATATCTATTTTTATTTTTAGAAAGAAATTGCATAACTTACTAGCAAATTTAACCATTTTTGCTTTTCCTTTTTCTTCAATTCCTTTTCTTATTTTTTTATACATGATTTCTAACATTAAAGGTACACAAACGAATCCTGTAACATTAAACTCAGCAAGGTTTTTTTGTACATATTTTAAGCCATCGCAAAAAGCTATTGTAATACCGGAATATGATCCATAAAGAAATGTACAAGTAGATTCAAATGTATGATGTAATGGCAAGAAAGAAAGGAAAACATCTTCTTTTCGTATATCAGTCATTTGACTTAAAGCATAAATATCTTCACATATATTTGATTGAGAAAGAGCTACTGCTTTTGACATAGAAGTAGTACCTGAGGTGAAAAGCATAATTGACATTTTCTTATTGTCTATAGTTATATCAAAGTAGTCTGAAGAACCTTCTTTTATAAGTGAAGAACCTTTTTCTATTAGAGTGTTATATGAATCAAAACTATCAACTTGATCCATACATATATAATATTTTAAATTGTTAGTATTATCTTCTTGTAATTTATGAAAAACTTCTGCATATTTTGAATCGAAAATAACTCCATCTACTTTGCTTCTAATAATTAAATCTTTGATTTCATTATTAGGTAATGATTTGTCAAGGGGAACTACTACTATATCTGAAGTAGTTACAGCAAGGTAACTAACGCACCATTCATATCTGTTTGGAGATATAATTGCTATTCTTTTACCACGTAAACCCAAATCTAAAAGGGCTGTACCTAGTGCTTCAATATCATCAGCAAATTTAGCATAAGATATTTTTATATGCTCTTTTGAATGAGGTGTTTCTTTATATTCAAATGCAGTTTTATTGAAATATAATGTTTTGTATCTGTTAACAAGTTCACGAAAATCATTTATTTTTATGCTTTCGTAAAGTTTTCTTTTTGATTTGCTCATTTTTAACCTTCTTTATTATATAAAAATTTAATAAATATATTTTATACTATTAAAATAATATATGCAAGTTAAAAATCAAAATTAGAAAAATATGTAAAAGAGATGTTTTTTTGTAATTAATTGACTATAACATAAAATTGAAATATAATTGAATAGAAACTAAAAAAGTAATATTTTAGGAGAAACACAAATGCCAAGAAATAGAAGAAATAAAAGAAGAAATATTGAAAAAGTACAAGAGTATCTTAATATAAAGTTATTTTTTACAATAACATTAATTCTACTTGCTATAATATTTATATGTGTATTTGTAAACGAATATAAAAAGGACCAAGATAAACAGCTACTTGCAAAACAGAAAGAAGAGATAGAAAAAATAACCTATGATATTTTTTCTGAAATAGAAAATAGTATTAGTCAGACAAATCAAAATATATTAGAAGCAGATGAGATTATAAAAATATCTGCTGTTGGGGATATTTTGTGCGGAGATGAAATGATAAAAGATGCGTATAATAAGACAACTAGGACTTATGATTTTTCGCATATGTTTAAAAATGTTTCTAGCTATATTAACAAAGCTGATATTGTTATGGGTACAATGGAAACTAATTTTGCAAATGAAGTTTATACAAGCGAAAATTCACCAAAGGAGTTTGCAAAAGCAATAAGAGATTCTGGAATAAACCTTGTTACAATAAATCATAACCATAGTTTAGATTATGGAGTTAAAGGTTTGGAAAATACAAAGAAATGTCTAGAATCATTAGATTACGATATTGTTGGTGATAAACTAGATGGTAAAAATGCAGTATTAATAAAAAAGGTAAAGGATACTAATATTGCATTTCTAACTTATACATATGGAGTTAATAATCAAGGAACTAAAACAGATAAAGAATTAAATTCAATCAATATATATAGTGAAAAACAGGTAAAAAGTGATGTGCAATATGCAAAGAAAAATGGTGCTCAGTATATATGTGTGTTAATACATTGGGGAGATGCAATTTCTGATACAGTAAGTCAATCACAAAAAGATATGGCAGATTTTTTGGTGGATCAGGGAGTAGATATAATTTTAGGAGCACATCCATCTGTAGTACCTCCTATGGAGGTTAGAAAAAATAAAGACGGAAAAAACGTTTTTATTGCTTATTCAATAGGTACATATATATCTACTTTATCAGATGATAACTCAAAAGTAGAATTAGTATTAAATATTGAACTTCGTAAAAGTGGTAAGGACGGAAAAGTATATTTAAATAAGGTTAATTATACACCTATTTATGTACTAGACAATGAAACAAAAGAAAATAATAGATTTGAACTTATTGACATGAAAAGTGTTGCAAGTGAATATGCAAGTGGTAACTCTAAGAACATTAGTCGATCTACATATGACAAATTAATTAAAGGATTAAAAAAATTAGAAAAAATATTAGGAGAGTAAAAATGAAGGTAGGATTTATATCATTAGGATGTAGTAAAAATTTAGTAGATACAGAAAAAACAATTGCAATATTTAAAGACAATAAGTATGAAATTGTGAATAAACCTGAGGAAGCAGATGTTATTGTTGTTAATACTTGTGGATTTATAGAGTCTGCTAAAGAAGAAGCGATTAATACAATACTTGAAATGGCTGAGTATAAAAAGGATAAATGTAAATATTTAATTGCAATGGGATGTTTGGTAGAAAGATATAAAGATGAATTAGCAAAAGCAATTCCAGAAGTAGATTTATGGATTAAATATAGTGAATATAATACTTTATGGGAACAGATAGAAAATGTTATTGAAAATAAGGAAGACGAAAAATGTGATTTTAATGAGTTTTCTGATAGAGTGATTACTACAGGGGAATATTATGCTTATTTAAAAATAGCAGATGGATGTAGCAATAGATGTACTTATTGTGCAATTCCATACATAAGAGGACCTCAGATAAGTAGAAAAGAAGAAGATATTTTAGAAGAAGCTGAGAAATTAGCAAATAAAGGATATAAAGAAATAATATTGATTGCACAGGATACAACAAAATATGGTACAGATATTTATGGAGAGCCAAAATTAGCAGAGCTTTTAAACAAGTTAAGCAAAATAGAAAATATAAAATGGATTAGATTTTTATATGCATATCCAGAAACAATTGATGATGAATTAATTAAAGAAGTAAAAGAAAATGAAAAGGTATGTAAATACTTTGATATACCAATTCAACATATTTCAAATAAAGTATTAAAAAGAATGAATAGACAAAGTGACGGAGAAAGTATTCGTAAGTTAATAAAAAAATTAAGAGATCAAATACCCAATGTTATAATAAGAACAACTGTAATGGTTGGATTTCCGGGAGAAACAGAAGAAGATTTTAATGAATTATATAAATTTATTGAAGAAGCAAGGTTTGATAAATTGGGATGCTTTTCATATTCAAAGGAAGATGGAACACCAGCTGCAAGATTAAAAGAACAAATACATCCTATGACTAAAAAGAGTAGATATAATAAAATTATGAAATTACAAAAGATGATTTCAAAAGAAAACTTAAAAGAAAAAATTGGTAAAAAAATAGAAGTGCTTATTGAAGGAGAGACTTTTGATCATGAATATTATCTTGGAAGAAGTTATATGGATGTTCCTGAAATTGATGGGGTAGTTTATTTGAAGGAAAAGGAAAATGAACCACTTCAAATAGGTAATTTTGTAACATGCAAAGTTGTTGATGTAAATGAATATGACTTAATATGCGAATAAATACTATTAGCAATTATTAGAATAAGACTGTAATGAAATTGGGTAAACTAATAAACAAAGGTAGAGTAATTTATAGCTGTAAAAAGTTAAAAATTACTCTACCTTATTTTTGTATTATACAACTTTAGTCTTATTTATTTCTCCATGATGATATTTTAATTTTGTTGCAAGTCCACCACGTATATGACGTTCAGATTTGTTCTCATCTAAGATTGTTCTAACCTCAGCTGCTAAAGCAGGATTAATGTGAAGAAGTCTTTCTGAAACATCTTTATGTACCGATGTTACTTTTCGTAACGGTAGAATTTATATCTTCAAAATTAGTAATTACTGTAGGTTGACTTCCAATTTCATTTAATAATTTTAGTCTTACTTCTACATTCGAATCACTATCAACTTCTATTACATCTATTATTGTTTTTAACATTGCATTTGTAATTGTTTCATTATTTAATACATCATCAACTGTACTTATTGTTTTTGCTAGTTCTTTTTCTAATACATCTTTTTCTTTTATTTCTGATGTAATTAGTTTTAATTCTCGCTCTAGTCTTGCAATATCTTCATTTAATGGATTTGTATATTGTTTTAATTCTTGTATATTTATTACTTCATTTTGGAACATTTCCATATATTTTTGCTTTTTTACTGTTACTTTTTCTATTTCTTTTAATAAACTTTCTTCACTTCTTTCGTTACTTTCTCTTAATGCTGTTATTTTTTCAAACTCTTTTTCAACTGCTTTCATAAAATTCTTTTTATTAGAAATTATACTTTTTAAATATTCTTTAATTGCATTTAATAGTTCTTCTTCATCTATTACTGTTGTGTTAGGGCAATGGTTTACACCCATCGAATTTCTTCCGCTACATACCCATCTTATATATTCTGGTCCATCAGTCGTATATTTTCTTTTTATTCTTCTAAACGAATAACCACAATGTTTGCAATATATAAGTGTACTAAATACATATTCTGTTTTTTCGCGTTTACTATTTAGTTTAAATTCATTTGACCTCTGTGCTAAAATGTCTTGTGCTCTATTAAATAATTCATCCGATATAATTCTCATTTCTGGCTTTTCTACTATAATCCATTCATCTTCTGGTAAATCTTTTCTTGTTCCTGTTATAAAGTCTGTAATTTCGGATTTCTTATTTGTGATTCTACCTGTGTATATTGGATTTTTAAGCATTCTTACAATAGAAGTTTGTACCCATTTTGATTTTGTTTTTTTAGTTCTTATTCCTTTATCATTTAATTCCCAAGCGATTTTTGTTGTTCCCATTCCTTTATACACATAGCTTTCAAATATTTCTTTAACTATTTTGGCTTCTTCTTCATTTATTTTTAAGATATATTTTTCATCTGGGATCTTATCATAACCAAATACTAAATTAGGAACTCGTCCTTTTTTGGCTGTAATATCCTTCCCAAATTTAACTCTTTTAGACATATTAGCACTCTCTTGTTGTGCCATTGCACCTAAAATAGTTAGTATAAATTCAGAACCACCTTCCATAACTTCGCCATTATTTAAGAAGTCTACTTGTATTCCATAAGATTTTAATTCTCTTATACTTTGTAATAAATCTACTGTATTTCTTGCAAAACGACTTACATCTTTTACGACAACTCTTTCAAATTTATGTGCTTTTGCATCTTGCATCATTGCTTGAAATTGTTTTCTGTGTTTTATTTGTTTTCCAGAAATTCCTTCATCTGCATATAGCTTGTACAACTCATAACCATTCTTCTTTGTGAATTCATTAAAAAACTCTATCTGTTTTTCAAGAGAATCAATTTGTGCTTCTTTTTCAGTTGATACTCTACAATATGCTGCGATTTTCATAACATCACTACTTTCTTTTTAGTTATTATATTTTCAGTATCTTTAATTTCGTTCTGTTACATTGTAGCATATTGATATTGTTTTTGCAATACTTAAACACAAAAAAGCTATTCTTGTTCCAAGAATAGCTATAATCTCTATAATTAGTTTTATCTTTCCAATTCATTTTTTGCGTTATGAGAATTTTGAAAAGTATTTACATTAGTATAGTCAAATTTTATATTTTTATTGTTTTCAGCTAAATTATATGCTAGTACCCCTGCAAATGCTTGTACTATTTGTTCTTCAGTATTAGGATTAAAAAATGTAATATTCAAGGCTTTCTTCAAAATTCTCACCTTCCTTCTTTTCAATACTATTAATAAAGTTATAAAAATATTACTAAAATAAAAAAATTCACTTTGACTTAACAAAGTGATTATCTTGCATATACATTTGAACTTTTTATACTACTTGCTTTTACAACATTTCTTACAACTCTCGGTACATCTTTTGTAACATTTATTCCTCTTTTCAAGACTAAATTACTAGAGTTCTTATCATATTGATATATAGATCTATTCCATTTAGCAAAGGCAATATCTGACATTTCATATTTTGTTGATAAAAACTTATTATCTTTTTTCAACAATTCAAGTAAAGCATAATATTCTTCAATAACATTATTTTTTCTTTTTCTAATATAAGTTTTATTATACTCTTTATTATATTCAGCTTTTTTCTGCATTGACTCTTTATGCCTTGTTTCTTTTTCTTTAGTATATCTTGAATCTTTTTGTATTACTTGAGAGATATAGCTTTGTGAAACTCCAACAAGTTCTGCAATACTCTCTTGTTTCTTGTGGTCTCCAAAATACATTTGTAAAATTTCTTCTTTTTTAGTCATTTTAACCTCCTTTCCTTACTTATATTTTTTACTTGCACTTTTTTAGATACAAAAATACCATATAAAGTACAATATGTAATTTATAAATAATATTTGACAATCATAAATATTTAGTGTAATATATTATTATAGATAAAGTATTAGTTTCACCTTAAATTTACCGCTAATTACCTGTTATTTGGAAATAACAATAATGTAAAGCAAAGTAATATATTATACATAATAATAGATTACAATATAAGTATATCGTAATATATTGTGGTTGTCAATAGATTACAATATAATATTTAAAATATTTTTAAAGATAGGAGAAAATTATGAAAATGAATTTAGAATATGGTTTTAATAATGAATCAATGCCAAAATTTAGAGAATATGAAATAAAATTAATTAACAATATTAAATATGTTGTTCCTAAAACTTTAGAAAAACAAATTTCAAACTATTCTTTAATTGATTTTGATGATTATAAAGAAAATGATAAACCACTAATTGATTTTATAAATTTAGGAAAATTATCTTTAGAAGAAACAGAAAATACTGATAAATTATTACTTGAATATGTAAATCAATATGGACTTTTAGGATTTATTCACGATTTCCCAGTAAATAGATATTACACATTAGACAAGGAAATACTATTAAAAGAATTTAATTATATAAATAATAAAGACTACTTTACTACAATAAAACTAATTGAATATTTTAAAATATTCTTTCCTACTACTACTGATAAAGAAATAGAAGAGTTAATAGAAAAAATAAATAAATTCATTTATGAGCATAGTATGGAAAAATTTATCTCTCCAGAAATTAATAACTTACTTTACCAAAATGAAAAATATTATGAACAAGTAGAGATGATTATAAAATATGCACAATTTATGTATAACACATTAAAAGAATTAAGCAAAGCTAATAATGAATATATAGATGTAAGTGAAATAAATAAATTAGAATCTAATCATATAAGAGTTAATTTAGAATATGACGGACTAACAATACATATTAGAAGTTTAAAAGAATACATAGATGAGGACTTCAAATTATATGCAATACAAGAAAAGAAATATTTAAAATTCTGTAAGCATTGTGGAAAAGCATTTATTGCAAATAATCCAAAAGCACTATATGATACATTTAGTTGTAAAAACCAAGAAAATGTTTATAATAGTAGAGCAAGATTAAGTTCAAATGTAATAAAAACAAAAGATGGACTAACTGTAAAAGTAACACCAAGTGAAGAATTATCTAACGAAATAATAAAAAAAATTAAAAAGAAAAAATAATAATTTGTATAAAGAGAGTTGCTATACTCTCTTATTTTATGCAAATACGCACAAAATATAAACCTGTTTATACTCATTTATAAGGAATTAAAACAAGTATTATTTAAAAACAAAATTTTATATAATTCAAATGGTTGTAAAATGAGTAATAGGAGGTGGATATATGAGTGCAATAGACAGATTATATTCTATCAATAATAAAACTGTTAAGAAATCAATTAACATTGATGATAGTTTATACAAAAAACTAATGAAATTTACTAAAAAGAACTATGACGCAACATTTAGTGAAGTTATGAATGTGTGCATAGAAGAATATGTATATGAAAATAATCCTTCCTTTTATGAAAAGCCAGAAAATGAAACAGTTACATATAGAAGTATTATGATTAGAAAAGAAAATTTAGATAACTTACAAAAACTTCATAAAAAAACTGGTATTTCTGTAACAAGATTATTAAATTGTGCTGTAAAAGAATTTTTAGAAAAATATGATAATAAAAGATAAGTTGAATATATAAAAATATCAACTTACCTTATATTATAAAACCAAGTATAGTTTATTATATAATAAATTTATATAATAGACTATTTTTTATTTAAAGCAATATAGTATGCTAAACTATTTTGATAAGAAGAAAGTTCTAATTCTATTTGCTGATATTCACGAAATTTATGAGTTTGTTCTATATCTAAATTAGATATGAGCTCTACTGTTAATTTCTGTAATTTGCGATTGAGTATAATATATTCTTCTATATCTAGTAAATCATTTATATTTTCTTCTACTTTATCATCTACCATCTCAATATTACTCTTGTTAAACCAATTCAAATCAAGATGTTTTGTTTCTGAGCTATTTTCGTTGTTTAAATCTTGTTGTATAAAATTTCTAATTGTTTTTGGTGCTTTAGAACTACTTAATATATAGTCGCCGTTTAGTTCTAAAAAAAATAGTAAATCCGTCTAACTTGTTGTCTACAAATAATGGAAAAATCATTTGTGCAGAATATTTTGTATTATCATCTTTTACAATTTGTTTTAAATTAGTATTTAAAATCAGAAATAAATCTTCAGAAAATTCTTTGTCTTTCCATTCATCTACCAAATTGAGCATATCTTTGCTAAATGGTTTATGCCAATAATTATCATAATCTAAAGTTGGATCACTTTTTTCATCAACTATACCATATTGTATTGTCTTTAAATCAGCAATTAGAACATTAGATTTTAAAGCAGAAATATTAAAAGATTTTAGTAATCTTACACAATTTTCAGAAACTTGCATATTTTACCTCCTTTCAAAACATTTGAACATATTATATATTAAAAACACTTTTTATTCAACCTACTGTCGTGTATCAATACACGACAAAGTTAAGTTACATACTGCAAATGTTTTAAGTATAATAATCGTGAAAAGGTTATATATTAATTACTGGAGGTGTAATATGAGTGCAATAGATAGGTTATATAAAAAATCAAATTATACAGTTCAAAAGAGTATAAATTTAGAAGATAGATTATATACAAGATTAAAAGAAATAGTAGATAAAGATTATGACGCAACAATTAGTGATATGATAAATGTTTGTATTGAAGATTTACTGTCTAAAGGAAGTGTAAAATATTATGCCAAACCAGAAGATGAGATAACAATTTATAGAAGTGTAATGATTAGAAAAGAAAATGCAGAAGCTTTAAATAAGATAACACAGGAAACAGGAATTTCACTAACAAGATTAGTAAATATAGCAATGAAAGAATTTTTAGATAAATATAATAAATAATATTTAGGAGATTATCATAAAACATTGATAATCTTTTATTTTTATGGTATTATTCTTTTAATGAAATAGTAATTTGAAAGTGAGGTAAATATTATGATATTATAAATGCTTTTAATAAAACAGACACAATTATATGGAAACAATCTAATAATATATGGGCTGGAGATATTGTTTACTTATATGTAGCTGCACCTATTTCAGCAATCCTTTATAAATGTGAAGTTTTAGAAACAGATATACCTTATGAATATAAAGATAAAAATGTTGCAATGAAAAAAGTAATGAAAATAAAGTTATTAAAAAGGTATAAGCAAGATGAATTTACTTTTGAAAAATTAAACAAGTATGGAATTAAGTGGGTTAGAGAACCTAGAGGTCTTACAGATATATTAAGTAAGGACTTAAACCTATAAGTAGTAAGGAAATGATAATAAAATGAATGATATATGGAATCCTTGGCATGGCTGCAAAAAGTATAGCGAGGGTTGTGAAAATTGCTATATGTATTATTTAGATAGCCAAAGAGATAAAGATGGAAGCGATATTTATAAAGTAAAAACTAACTTTAATTTGCCACTTAAAAAAAGTCGAAATGGAGAATATAAAATACCAAGTGGATCAGTTTTAAGAGTTTGTATGACAAGTGATTTCTTTTTGACCGAAGCAGATGAGTGGAGAAAAGAAGTATGGGAAATGATTAAACTTCGTCCTGATATTACTTTTTGGCTACAAACCAAAAGAGCTGAAAGAGTATTAGATAATTTGCCTAGTTGGTGGGGAGATGGATTAGAAAATGTAATAATGGTATTTACAACAGAAAATCAAAAAAGAGCAGATGAGAGATTACCAATTCTATTAGATTTACCTTTCAAACATAAAGGAATAATGTGTGCTCCAATGATTTCAGAAATAACATTAGACCAATATTTAAGTACAGGAAAATTTGAAATTGTATTAGTTGATGGTGAAAACTACGAAGGAAATAGACCTTTATATTTTGATTGGGTAAAGAAAATATATGATGAATGTGTAAAGTATAATATAAAGTTTGATTTTTGTGGTACTGGAAATGTTTTTATAAAAGATGGAAAAACATATAACATTCCAAAAGCATACCAAAGAGTTATGGCTTTAAAATCAGAACTACAAAATCCTTTAATCTATAAAGAAAAAGATATAAAAATTCAGCCAAGATGTAAAACTTGCAAAAGAAGATTTAGTTGTAATGGTTGCAAGTGGTGTAGAAAATGTAATTGGAAGTAGGAAAAATTATGAATTTTGAAATTGATAAAAAACAAATTGAAATATTTTATAACGAAACAGAAAACAAGAAAATTCCTGTGATAATACTTAATACTTTTAGTGGAGAGGGTAATAAGGTTTGGGAAGAATGTAAAAAATTAAATGCAAAAGATTTTATTTTAGTAGCTATTTCAAAGATGAGTTGGAGCAATGATATGACCCCTTGGGAATGTCCACCTTTATATAAAGGAGATAGTTATTGCAAAGGATATGCAGATGAATATTTAAAGCTAATAGAAGATGAGATTATACCAAAAGTAGAAGGTTTTATTACAAATGAACTTCAAAAAGAAATAGAATATTGGGTTTTAGCAGGGTATTCTTTAGGTGGGTTATTTGCTCTATATTCAGGCTATAAAACAGATATATTCAAAAGAATTGTATCAGCTTCAGGTTCTATGTGGTATCCTAATTTTGAAAAATATGTTAAGGAAAATGAAATAAGTAAAAATATAGATAAAATATATTTTTCACTTGGAAATAAAGAAAAAAATTCTAAAATAGAAATATTGCAAACAGTAGAAGATAAAACAAGAGAAATTCAAGAATTTTTAAGTAAAAATATTGAAACATTATACGAAGAAAATGAAGGAAATCACTTTAAAGATGGAGTCTTAAGAATGGCAAAAGGAATTAAATGGATTTTAGAATAAATGGAGCTTTAATATGGTAAGAAAAAGAGTTTATAAAGGTCATAGCCTAGTAGAAAATGTAGATGATTACACAGTATTAGATATAGAAACAACAAGTTTGGATTCCTATTATGGAGAAATACTTGAAATAAGTGCAATAAAAGTAAGAAATAAAAAAGAGATAGAATATTTTTCAGAATTAATAAAAATAAATAATGAAGTAGGCTACTTTACAACAAGATTAACAGGCATTACAAACGAAATGATAGAACAAGAAAGAAAAGATTTAGTATATGTTTTGTATGAATTTAAGAAATTTTTAGGAAATGACATTATTATTGGTCATAATGTTAATTTTGATATTGATTTTATTTATGATAGTATGGTAGATAATTTAGGAGAATATTTATCAAATGACTATATTGATACATTAAGAATATCAAGAAAATTATTACCAGAATTAAAACATCATAAACTAGATAATTTAATAGATTATTTTAATTTAGCTAAAAGAAATGAACATAGGGCATTGAACGATTGTGTATTAACAAATCAAGTTTATATAAATTTAGTAAATTTTTTAAAGTAACTATCTCGATAAATTACAATTTAGTAATTAGTTAGAAAAATAGTAATTTGCTAAAATGATTGGAGGAATGGGTATGAAAAATAAAAATGTATTATTTGCAGTATTAGGTATAATTGTATTAGTGGTGTTAGTGATAGGAGTTTTTTATCATTTTAGAGATAGAAGAACTTATACACTAAATTTACCTCAACTTGAAAAATTAGAAAGTATTTCATTAAATCAAAATGAAAAAGATATTAGTATTAATGACAGAGAAGAAATGAAAGATATACTATATGTTTTAAATGGTACAAAAAGAGTTACTAAAAACGAAAGCATACAAGATGCACCTATAAATATTGATGATGAAATAAAAGTTGATTTTCACTTTATAGAAGCTGGAGTATCTACAATATTCGTATATAAGAAAAACAATAGTTATTATATTGAACAACCATATAATGGTATATATCAAATAAGTGGAGATGAATACAATTCGATAGAGAAACTTGTTAGATAAATTACAATTT